>JAESFZ010000058.1_pt1 | contig 389332 bp, 376 predicted proteins | sample 9269561 | NCBI WGS metagenome assembly JAESFZ01 (sample SAMN14515552, study PRJNA621657) | algae metagenome | isolation source: Tildeniella nuda ZEHNDER 1965/U140 and co-occurring heterotrophs from wet... | place: Switzerland: Stansstaad, Zurih | collected 1965-01-01
TCGGCGACCCCGATTACGAACGCACTCTCGATCGCGACGAGACCGCGGCCTATGAGGACGCCTATAACGAAGAACTCGCCCCCCTCCGCGCCGCCGGCGAAGCCGCCCGCCGCGCCTTCTTCGGCTTCCCCGAACCCGCGAACGACGACGTAGCGGCGCGGGAGGAAGAGGGTTCGCGCAAAGCCGCAAAGACGCAAAGGGGATGAAGCTGGAGGGCCGCTTTCGGTCGTTATCTGCCGTTCGCAGTGTCATGCTCTCTCCCCTTGAGCGGAGTTGAGAGGGGTTTCCGAACCTTGAAGGGCTAGGCCCCTCTCCAAGCTTCGCTAGCTCCTGGCGGAGCAAGCTGCGCTATCCTCTCCCCTCAAGGGGAGAGGACTTTGTGTCCGCGCCCCACCCCAAAGCCGGCATCCGGATCGCGCGCGTCCTCTTCGTGTCTTTGCGTCTTTGCGCGAAACAAATCCGGCGCCCGCTGCATGTCATGTCGAACGAGCCCGCAAACCGCCGCAGCCGCACCGGTGACTCGCACAAAGCCACGAAGCCACAAAGGGGTCTACGCATTCGAACCTGCATATCGCTCCGACCCGCGCATGATCCCGCGCGACACACGGCGCCCGCCGCGCGGGAGGCACCCTCTTTGTGGCTTCGTGGCTTTGTGCGAGTCCATCGCACCACCGTCTCGTCCCCCCAACGCCAGCGAAGGAGATTTAACCACCACCCCCATTTTTGTGCACCCGCGCACAAGCATTGACTTAATGGGGCGTCATTCCTAAACGGACCGCGCCTTAGGGGTCCCCCGATTTTTCGGGCCTTTTTTTTGCAGGCAGAATCGGGGAAATCCCGCTCTGTTTCAGGAGGATGGCGAGAATGACGGGGAACGGCAGCGATCCGGAAGCAGCTTCGGAGGATTCGCGCCTGGTCTCGCTCGAAGAGCGATTGGACCGGGCCGAAGCCGCAGAAGCGAAACGGACCGCGGTCAGTGCCGGGCCGGAAGCCGACGCCAATTACAAGCTCGGCAACCGCGTCCTGGCCGAACTGATCGGCGGTATCGGTGGCGGCGCGTTGGTCGGTTGGACGATCGATCATTTTGCCGGCACGGGTCCCTGGGGCCTGTTGGTGGTGCTCTTCCTCGGGGTGGGCGTCGCTTTCAGGAACATATTTCGAATTGCGAACGTCCGGCCCTCGAAGCCGGATTGATGGAAATTTAGGCGAGGTATCGCGTGGCGGATCAAGGCAAAGTGGACCCGATGCACCAGTTCGAGGTGCAGAAGATGTTCGACATGTTCCATGTCGGCGGGCACGAGGTCGCCTTCACCACCAGCGCGCTGTGGATGGTCGTCGCGGGCCTGCTGCTCTGGGTCTTCATGATCGGCGGGATGAAGCGCCAGCTCGTTCCCGGTCGCTGGCAGGTCGCGGTGGAGGGCTTCACCGGCTTCATCTCCAGCATGATGAACGCGAATATCGGCCCCGAAGGCCGCAAATATACGCCCTACGTCTTCTCGCTCTTCATGTTCATCCTGATGCTCAACGTCCTCGGCCTCGCGCCGCTCGGGCTGTTCGGCGTCCATCCCTTCACCGTGACGAGCCATTTCGCGATCACCGGCGTGCTTGCGATCCTCAGCTTCTCGATCGTCCTGATCGTCGGCTTCTGGCGCCACGGCCTGCATTTCTTCTCGCTGTTCGTGCCGCACGGCACGCCGATCTGGCTGATGTGGCTGATCCCGGTGATCGAACTGGTGTCGTTCCTCGTCCGCCCGTTCAGCCTCGCGCTGCGTCTCTTCGTCGCTATGACCGCGGGTCACGTGCTGATGAAGGTCTTCGCCTCGTTCATCATCGACGGCCTCGCCGCCAGCCCGGTGATCGGCCTCGGCGTCGGTATCCCCAGCATGGCGCTGATGGTCGGGATCAGCGGGCTCGAACTGCTGGTCGCGGGTATCCAGGCCTATGTTTTTGCGCTGCTCACGTCGCTCTATCTGAACGACGCGATCAATCTGCACTGATTTTTCAACCACCTGATTAACGTTTTTCCCAAGGAGTATAAAATGGACGTTCAAGCTGCTTCGCTCATCGGCGCCGGTCTGGCCGCCATCGGTGCCGGTATGGCTGCCATCGGTGTGGGCAATGTCTTCGGTAGCTTCCTCGAAAGCGCGCTGCGCAACCCCGCGGCGGCCGACGGCCAGCAGGGTCGCCTGTTCATCGGCTTCGCGGCCGCCGAACTTCTCGGCCTGCTGTCGTTCCTTATCGCGATCCTGCTGTACCTGAAGGCAGCCTGATCCCGTTTGCGGGGCCGGCCCTCCGGGTGCGGCCCCGCGACTGAATTTTTCCTTGTCGGTCGAGAGTATCCATGCCTCAAATCAGCCAATTCGCTGAAAGCTGGTATGCCGCATCGCAGATTTTCTGGGTGCTGCTGACCTTTGGCTTCGTCTTTTTTGTCATCGGCCGCGGCATGCTGCCGAAGATCGAGGCGACGGTGGACGCGCGCGACCGCAAGGTGGCCGACGATCTGGCCGCGGCGAAGGCGGCGCACGCCGCCGCCGATGCCCTGGAAGAAAGCTATCGCCAGCAGGGCGACGCCAGCCGCGCCGCTGCGCAAAAGGCGGTGCAGGACGCCAAGGACAAGGCCGCCAAGGACGCCGAAAAGCGCCTCGCCAAGGTCGATGCCGAACTCGCCGACAAGCAGTCGGCGGCCGAGGCCGAAGTCGCCGCGGCGCGCAATTCGGCGATGGCCGAAATCGAATCGGTGGCGGCCGAGGCTGCGGGCGACCTCGTCGCCAAGCTCTCGGGCGTGAAGGTCGCCGCGGCGGATGCCAAGGCGGCGGTGAAGGCGGTGCTCCATGGCTAATTTCGCTCTGATCCTGTCCGAAGCCGCGGGCGAAGTGCACGCCGAACCGGCGTCCTTCGGTGTCGTCACCGCGACGGTCTGGGTGTCGATCGCGATGGCGATCTTCATCGCGATCCTCTTGTGGAAGAAGGTGCCAGCGCTGGTCGCGGGCATGCTCGACAACAAGATCGCCGAGATCTCGAAGCAGCTCAAGGAAGCCGAAGCGCTGCGGCTCGACGCCGAATCGCTGAAGGCCGAATATGAGGCGAAGCTCGCCGACGCCGCCAAGGAAGCCGACGAGATGCGCGCCCGCGCCGATGCCGAGGCCGAGGCGCTCGTCGCCAAGGCCAAGGCCGATGCGACCGCGCTGATCGCGCGCCGCAAGCAGATGGCCGAGGACCGCATCGCCGCGGCCGAAGCCACTGCGCTCAGCGAAGTCCGCGCGGCCGCCGCCAAGGCCGCGACCGAGGCCGCGGCGAAGCTCATCGCCGACAAGCACGACGCCAAGGCCGACAAGGCGCTCGTCGATCAGGCGATCGCCGGCGTCGCCAAGGGCTAAAGCCCCAGGCTCGCCACCCAGGCCTTGGTCGCCGGACAGCTGTCCATCGCGCGACCATAGGCCGGGCGGCTGGTCGTCCTGGCAACATAGGCGAGTTCGGTCTCGCCGAGCTTGTAACCGATCGTCCGCTGCGCGAATTGCAGCGCATAGGTCACCGAAATATCGGCCGCGGTGAAGCCGTCGCCGGCAACATAGCCGGTCTTCGCCAGCTGGCGGCTCACCAGCCCCAGCCGGCTCTCGAAAGTGCTCCGGGCCCAACCCACGGTCCAGTTCGCCTTGTCGTCCTCCGGTGCCAATATATCGGTCGCGACGATCGCATTCACCGGCCCTGCCAGCCCCGCTTCGCCCATATGCAGAAACTGCAGATAGGCCGGAAAATGCGGGTCGTCGGCGCTTAGCGCTAGCGGGCTCGGCCCATGCCGGGCGAGCAGATATTCGAGGATGGCGATGGACTCGACCATCACCGTGTCGCCATCGACGATCGCCGGGATGAACCCGGCGGGATTGACCGCCAGAAACTCGGTGTCGTTCTCGATCCCATCCAGCAGGTCGACCGGCCGCATCCGGTACGCCAGCCCCATCTCCTCGAGCAACCACAGCACCCGAAACCCGCGACCCTCGCCGTAAACGGTGATCATCCTCGGCGTCCTCTCAATATCGGATCATGATCCGCCGGGCGAGCGCCGGCGACATGCTGTGCACCAGCCGCAGCAGCTTGGTCTGGCCGACCGCCACCTCGGCGCGGTTCGCCTTGATCCCGGCGACGATCTCGGCGGCGCAGTCCGCCGCGCTCATCATCTTGCCGCCGCGCCCTGCAGTCATGTTCGTCGCCACCAGCGGCGGCAGCGCCTCCATCACCCGTACCCCGCTGTCCTTGAGCTGATAGCGGATGGCCTGGGTATAGCTGCGCAGCGCGGCCTTGGTGGCGCAATAGATCGGTCCCCCGGCCCGCGGCGCAATGGCGAGGCCGGACGTGACATTGACGATCATCGCATCGCCGGCCGCCTTCAGCTGCGGCAGCAACCGGGTGATCACCGCAATCGGAGCATAAAGATTGGTGTCGATGCACGCCGCTGCGCTCGCCAGCGAGGGCACGTCGTCGAGTTCGTATTCGCTGCCGACCCCGGCATTGTTGACCAGCAGCGCGAGCGGCTTGCCCGCCACGCCCTCGACCACCGCGTCGATCCCGGCGGGGCCCGACAGATCGCCGACGATCGTGCCGAACCCCAGCGCCGCCATCGCCTGCAATTTCTCCGGCGAACGCCCGGTGACGATCACATCGGCGCCCAGCCCCTGCAGTTGCAGCGCAATCTCCCGCCCGATCCCGTCGCTGCCGCCGGTAACCAGTGCCGTTCTTCCGCGAAGTTCCATGCGACCCCTCCCATGGTGGTTTTACCCGCCGCACTATGGCGGCTGACATCGTCCTCGCCTACATGCAAAATCATGGTCCGTCCGAACGCCCCCGAACGATTCAACGAAGAGAAAGCGACCTATGTGGTCCGCGGCAGCGGCGAGGAGGGCGACAAGCCCGACCTCGAACGCGGTGCCGAGGCGATCCGCAATGTGGTCAAGAAGCTACCGACGCGCCCCGGCGTCTACCGCATGCTCGATGCCCGCGGCGACGTGCTTTACGTCGGCAAGGCGCGCGCGCTCAAGAACCGCGTCACCAACTACACCCAGGTCGCCCGACTGCCGCAGCGGTTGCAGCGCATGGTGTCGCAAACCCGGGCGATGGAAATCGTCACGACAACGAGCGAGGCCGAAGCCCTGCTGCTCGAGGCTCAGCTGATCAAGCGCTATCGCCCGCCATACAACGTCCTGCTGCGCGACGACAAAAGCTTCCCCTTCATCCTGCTCCGCATGGATCACGACTTCCCGCGGGTACAGAAACACCGCGGCGCGCGACGCGCCAAGGGACGCTATTACGGCCCCTTCGCCAGCGCCGGATCGGTGACGCGCACGCTCAACGCGCTCCAGAAGACCTTCCTGCTGCGGAGCTGCACCGACAGCTTCTTCGCCAACCGTTCGCGGCCGTGCCTGCTCTACCAGATCAAGCGTTGCAGCGCGCCGTGTGTCGACCGCATCTCGAAAGAGGATTATGCGGCGCTCGTCGGCGATGCGCAGGATTTCCTCGAAGGCCGCTCGACCGGCGTACAGAAGCGGCTCGGCGACGCGATGAACAAGGCGGCCGAGGCGATGGATTTCGAACAGGCGGCGGTGCTCCGCGACAGGCTGAAATCGCTGACCTTCATCCAGGGCAGCCAGTCGGTGCACGCCGACGGGCTCGGCGACGCCGACGTCTTCGCGCTCGCCGCGAAGGGCGGGCAGCTGTGCATCGCGGGCTTCTTCATCCGCGGAGGCCAGAATTGGGGGCATCGCAGCTTCTTCCCCGCGCATGTCGCAGGCGTGCCCGAGGAGGAAGTGCTCGAAAGCTTCCTGATGCAATTCTACGAAGGCGTGCCGCCGCCGAAGACGATCCTCGTCGACCGTGAGCCCGCCGAATGCGCCCTGCTCGCCGAAGCATTGGGCGAGGTCGCCGAGCGCAAGATCGAGATCAGCGTCCCGCAGCGCGGCAACCGTCGCCGCCTGCTCGAACAGGCGGTGCGCAACGCGGGCGAGGAGCTCGACCGCCGCCTCGCCGAAAGCAGCAGCCAGGCAAAGCTCGGGCGCGAGCTCGCCGACCTGTTCGACCTCGACAACCCGCCGCAACGCATCGAGATTTACGACAACAGCCATATCCAGGGCACCAACGCGCTCGGCGCGATGGTGGTCGCTGGCCCCGAGGGATGGATCAAGGGCGCCTATCGCAAGTTCAACATCAAACGCAGCGAGACCCAGCCGGGCGACGATTTTGCGATGATGCGCGAGGTGTTCCAGCGTCGCTTCGCCCGCGCCATCGAGGAGGACCCCGAGCGCACCAAGGGCGAATGGCCCGACCTGGTGCTGATCGACGGCGGCAAGGGGCAGATCTCGGCGGTCGCCGGCGTGTTCGCCGAGTTGGGGATCGACGATTTGACATTCGTCGGCGTCGCCAAGGGGCCCGACCGCAACGCCGGGCGCGAGACCTTCTACCACCCCGACGGGCGCGAATTCACGCTGCCGCCGAACAATGCCGTGCTCTTCTATATCCAGCGCCTGCGCGACGAGGCGCACCGCTTCGCCATCGGCGCGCACCGGGCGAAGCGTGCCAAGGCAATGGGTTCGTCGCCGCTCGACGAGGTGCCGGGCATCGGCCCCTCACGCAAGAAGGCGCTGCTGATGCACTTCGGCACCGCCCGCGCCGTGCGCGGCGCGAGCCTCGAGGACTTGCAAAAGGCCCCCGGCGTCAGCGCGGCGGTGGCGCAGGCGGTCTATGATTTCTACCACGCTGGACGGTGAGGAGAAGGGGACGATGGATTTTGGTGCGATGATGCCCTTGGCGGCGACGCTGGGGGTGACGATCCACGAGGGAAGCAAGGAGCGCGTCGCGGGCAAGCTGCCGGTGCGCGCCGAAATCTGCACCGCGGGCAGCATTATCCATGGCGGGGCGATCATGGCGTTCGCCGATTGCCTCGGCGCGGTGGGCGCCTTCCTGACGCTACCCGAGGGCGCGAGCGGAACCACGACGATCGAAAGCAAGACCAATTTCCTCGGTGGCGGCCCGGTCGGGTCAGTGCTCGTCGGCGAGGCGACCCCGGTGAAGATCGGCAAGCGCGTGTCGGTGTGGCAGACGCGCATCCGCACCGAGGAGGGCGCCGACGTCGCGCTGGTGACGCAGACGCAGCTGGTGCTTTGGCCAGCCTGAGCGCCGAAGCGGTCGTCTGCGCGGTCCGCGCGCATGGCGAGCATGGCGCGATATTGCGTGCGCTGACCCGCGAGGCAGGGCTGGTCGCGGGCTATGTCCGCGGCGGCCGCTCGCGGCGCCTGCGGCCGATATTGATGCCGGGCAATCTGGTGGCGCTTGAGCTCCGCGCGCGGACCGAGGAGCAGCTGGCGGGCGCGGCCGCCGAACTGTTGGCGAGCCGCGCGCCGCTGCTGGCCGAGCCGCTGCCTGCTGCTGCTATCGACTGGGCCACCAGCCTGACCGCCGCGACGCTGCCTGAAAGCCAGCCTTATCCGGCGCTCTACGCAGCGCTATCCGCATTGCTCGACGCCATCGGAGTCGCGCCCTCCGCAAGGCAATGGGCGGCAGCGTTGGCGCGCTACGAGCTACTGCTGCTCGCCGAACTGGGCTTCGGACTCGACCTCGACGAATGCGTGGTCACCGGATCGCGCGACCATCTGGCGTTCGTCAGCCCCAAGTCGGGCGGCGCCGTGTGCGTCGAGGCCGCGGTCGGCTACGAAGCGCGGCTGCTGCGCTTGCCAGCCTTCCTGCGCGGTGCCGGACCGGCCGAGACGATGGACGATGTGCTCGACGGTCTCGCGATCACCGGCCACTTTCTCGACCGCGACCTGATCGAGGGGCGCAACCGGGACTTGCTGTCCGTAAGGGAAAGACTGGTGGATCGGCTGGGCAGGGCGGTTGCGTGACGCTGCGCCGCTGTCTAAGCGGCTCGCGAGATACGAAAGGGCGACGCATTGAACATCCTGCTGCTGGCTGGCGACGGTATCGGTCCGGAAATCATGGCGGAGGCGGAGAAGTTGCTCGCCGCGCTCGGGCTTCCGGTGACGCTCGACCGCGCGCTCGTCGGCGGTGCGGCCTATGAAGCAACCGGTCACCCGCTTCCGCCCGAGACTCTCGCCAAGGCGAAAGCCGCCGATGCCTTGCTGTTCGGCGCGGTTGGCGACCCGCGTTTCGACAATGTCGAGCGCCACCTGCGCCCCGAGCAAGCGATCCTCGGCCTGCGCGCCGAACTCGGGCTCTTCGCCAACCTGCGCCCCGCCAAGCTGTTCGCCGGACTCGAAGACAGCTCGGCGCTCCGTCCCGAAGTCGCCTCGGCGATCGACCTGCTGATCGTCCGCGAACTCAACGGCGACGTCTATTTCGGCGAAAAGGGTATGCGCACGACGCCGGGCGGCGAGCGCGAAGGCTATGACATCATGTCGTACAGCGAGAGCGAAGTGCGCCGCATCGCGCATGTCGCCTTCAACGCCGCGCAGGGCCGCCGCGGCAAGCTGTGCTCGGTCGACAAAGCCAATGTGCTCGAAACCTCGCAGCTCTGGCGCGATGTCGTGATCGAGGTCGCCGCCGGCTATCCCGAAGTCGAACTCAGCCATATGTATGTCGACAATGCCGCGATGCAGCTGGTGCGCAACCCGGGCCAGTTCGACGTCGTCGTCACCGGCAACCTCTTTGGCGACATCCTCTCCGACCAAGCGTCGATGTGCGTCGGCTCGATCGGGCTGCTCGCCTCGGCCTCGCTCGGCGAGGGCCGACGCGGCCTCTACGAGCCGATCCACGGCAGCGCCCCCGACATTGCCGGCAAGGGCGTCGCCAACCCGCTGGCGATGATCCTGTCGCTTGCGATGCTGCTCCGCCATTCGGGCGGCGACGAGGCGAGCGCGGCACGGATCGAGGCGGCGGTGGCGAACGTGCTCGCCGACGGTTGCCGCGGCGCCGACCTCGGTGGAACCATGGGCACGGTCGCGCTCGGCGATGCGGTCGTTGCGGCCCTGAAGAACTAGAGTACGGATAGACGAGATGAAGAAGACCACGGGTTTCGATCGCAACACGACGCGCAACTGGCACCCCGCGACGCGGGCGGTGCGCGGCGGCACCTGGCGCAGCGAGCATGGCGAGACGTCCGAAGCGCTCTTCCTGACCTCGGGCTATACCTATGACGACGCCGAGACCGTCGCAGCGCGTTTCGCCGGCGAAGCGCAGGGCATGACCTATTCGCGCCTGCAGAACCCTACGGTGGCGATGCTCGAAGAACGCATCGCGCTGATGGAAGGTGCCGAGGCGTGCCGCGCGCAAGCGACCGGCATGGCGGCGATGACCACGGCCTTGCTCTGCCAGCTGTCGGCGGGTGACCATATCGTCGCGGCGAAGGCGGCGTTCGGCTCGTGCCGCTGGCTGGTCGATCATCTCTGCCCGCGCTTCGGCATCGAAACCACCGTCGTCGACGGCCGCGACAACGACGCTTGGGAAAAGGCGATCAAGCCGAACACCAAGGTCTTCTTCTTCGAAACCCCCGCCAATCCGACGATGGACATCGTCGACATGAAGCATGTCTGTACCCTCGCCAAGGCGCACGGGATCACGACGGTGGTCGACAACGCCTTCGCCACCAGCGTGCTGCAGCGGCCGATGGATTTCGGCGCCGATGTCGTCGCCTATTCGGCGACCAAGCTGATGGAAGGGCAGGGCCGTGTGCTCGCCGGCGCGGTGTGCGGGACCGAGAAGTTCATCAACGACGTGCTGTTGCCGTTCCAGCGCAATACCGGCCCGAACCTCGCGCCGTTCAACGCCTGGGTGGTGCTCAAGGGCCTCGAGACGCTCGACCTGCGCGCCAGGCGCCAGTCCGAAAACGCGCTCGCGGTCGGCAAGTTCGTCGAAAAGCGCGTGCCCAAGATCCTGCATCCCGGCCTCGCGAGCCACCCGCAGCATAATCTGGCGATGAGCCAGATGGAGGCGTGCGGGCCGATCTTCTCGTTCATCCTAGAGGATCGTAAACAGGCGATGGCGATGCTCAACGCGCTCGAACTGGTCGATATCAGCAACAATATCGGCGACGCGCGCAGCCTCTGCTGCCACCCCGCCTCGACGACGCATTACGGCGTCAGCGCCGAGGCGCGCGCCGACATGGGGGTGGTCGAGGGCATGCTGCGGATCAACATCGGGCTCGAGGATCCGCGCGACCTGATCGCCGACTTGGACCAGGCATTGACCAAGGTCGGGCTTTAGGCGACCTTGCGCGGGTGATGATCGACTCCTTCTTCCCTTATGCCGAGACGACCGGGTCGGTCACGGTGCGCGTCGCGGTCAGCTATCTGCCCGAACAGTCGCACCCGTCGCTGGGACGCTGGTTCTGGGCCTATCACGTCCGCATCGAGAATCACGGCGATGCCGCGGTCCAGCTGATCAACCGGCATTGGCGCATCGTGGACGGCCACGGCCAGGTCAGCGAGGTCGAGGGCGAGGGCGTGGTCGGCGAGCAGCCGCTGATCCAGCCCGGCGGCGCGTTCGACTATGTCTCCGGCTGCCCGCTGCCGACCCCCGAAGGGTCGATGATCGGCAGTTACGACATGGAGACGGCCGACGGGTCGCACATGCTCGTCGCCATCCCGCATTTCCTCCTGAAGATGCCAGCGACCGCCTCATGAAACGCACCCATTTGCCGCTCAACGCGCTGCGCGTGTTCGACGCGGCCGCCCGCCACCTGAGCTTCACCCGCGCCGCCGACGAACTGGCGGTCACCCCCGCCGCGGTCGGCCAGCAGATTCGCGCGCTCGAGGACATGCTCGGCGTCGTGCTCTTCCGCCGCACGCCCAAGGGGCTCGAGCTGACCGGCGAGGCCAATGCCGGGCTCGACGCGCTGCGCCAGGGTTTCCTGCAGTTCGAGGAATCGGTGCGCGCGATGCAGGCGGGGCAGTCGTCGCAGTCGCTGACGATCGCGGCGCCGCGCGACCTGACCGCCAAATGGCTTGCGCCGCGGCTCGCGCGCTACAGCCAGCAGGCGCCCGACGTGCGCTTCACGCTCGTGTCGGCCGACAGCGGCATCGATTTCACCGAGGCCAATCTCGACCTCGCGATCTTCTGGACCGACGGCGCGGGCGAACATGAGGGCGTCGCGCTCGCCGAGGCCAAGATGGTGACCGTCGCGGGGCCCGGCAGCGAGAGCGACACGCGCATCGCCTGGCCGGGCTGCCCGGTCGAGGAAGGCGAGCCCGCGCTGCGGCTGGGCGACGCGGGCCTCGCGATCGACGCCGCGGCGAACGGACTGGGGCAGGCGAACGTCCCGGCAATGCTGGCCGAGGCCGATATCGCTTCGGGCCGGGTTCGCGTCGTGCGTGACGCCTTCGAGGTGCGTCGCGGCTACTGGCTGGTCGCGCCGACGCCGCAGTGGCGGCAGGCGAAGGTCAAGGCACTGGTCGCGGCGTTGACCGCCTGACGGCTATTTCGCGGCCAGCGCCAGCAGCCGCGTCACGAGTCCCACCATCGTCTCGGTCGAGACTGCGGCCTCCGGATTGTTCCAGCTCATGGTCACGACAAACCATTTGCCGTCGGCCGCGCGCTGGCCGAGCAGGCTCATCGACAGCACGCCTAGTTCGGATCCGCCCTTGTAGCCGAGATAGGACCAGCCCTTCGCGGCGCCCGGACCGACGCCGTTGTTGATCGCCATTACGGACATTGCGGTTTCCGACTTGCGCTCGCGCAAGTCGATGAAGGCGCGGGCGATGTCTTCCGGGCTGGCGAACCATTCGAGGCTGTCGATGAAACGCGGGCCGCCGCTGAAGCTGACCCCGTCGACATTGGACAAGGTCAGACGGTCCTTGTTCCTCTCGATCAGCCCCCGCTGCGCGCTGTCTTCTCCCGCAATAAAAGCCTCGCGCTCGGCGGCGAAATTATTGCCCTTGAGCGCGAAGGCTTCGACCGTGGTGAGGAAGGGGATGTTGCGCGACGGATCGCTATGCCCCGTGCCGCGCATCCGCGCCTCGATCTTCTCGCGGCCGAGCAGGTGGATCAGCGTGTCGGTCGCGCCATTGTCGCTGACGGAGATCATCCAGTTGGCGAGCGTCTGCAGCGTGACCGGCGTGTCCTTCGGCCAGTTTGCGGTCCCCGCCGAGGAGAAGCTGGCGTGGCTCAGCGGCACGACGTCGGACCATCTGCGGTGCCCAGCCGCGACCTGCGCGGCGAGTTCGTCGAGGATATAGAGTTTGAAGGTCGATCCGATCGCGAACTGGCGATCGGCATTGGCGCTCGCGAGCGGCTTGATCGCCTTGCCGTCGATCTGGGCAACGAGGAAGCCGCTGCTGCCGGGCAGCGCGGCGATTTCGGCGGCGGCCTTGTCGAAACCGTCGTTCGCCATCTCGAAGCCGGTGAGGCGGAGCCCGGTGACGCGCGCATCGGCGGCTTGCCCGACCTCGAGTGCGACGGTGCCCACGCCCTTTTCGAAACGCAGCAGCACAATGCCCGACCGCCCATCGGCAGAGATCGCCCGGTCGACCGCGACCGGCTGGCCATATTGCGCGATCAGGCTGGCGTTGATCGCCTTGAACTGCGCCTCGGGCAGCGCCGCCTGGAACGACGGATCGAAATAATCGGCGAAGGCGAGGCGCCCTGCGAGCAGGTCGATGAGTTGCGCGGCGCGGCGGTCGAACGCAGTGTCGGCTGCCTTGGTCGCCTCTGAAGCCTGCTGGGCTAGCGCGGTAGTAATGGGCAGGGTCATCATCGACGCGGCCAAAAGCGAGGCAAATAGGGATTTCATGACAAATCTCCTTGGGAGGAATGGGCGCGGTCGATCCGGTCGATCTGCGCGCGCAGCGTTGCGGCGGCGCGGCGGTTGAGCCACCAGATGCCGCCGAACACCGACAATTGAAAGGCGATGAGCAAAGCGAAGCTGATCGGGCTGCGTAGTTCAGTCGCCTTGGCCAGCCCCGCCAGGAAGACCAGTAGGCCGGGTACGAAAGGCGCGAGATACCAGCGGCCGATGCGCGCCAGCATATGTTCTTCGCGTACCAGCCGGGCGCGATAATAGCCCCGAACATCCTGCGCCTCGGCGCCGGGATCGGCGCGCGATGTGCGGCGCGAAAGCTGCCAAGCGACGACGAACGCCGCGGCGATGACGAGCAGGCTGCCGAGCTTGAGCAGAGGTTCGGGCAGGAAGATCGCGTAGAGCGCGAAAATCACCACCACGATAGCTGCCGCCGCATATTCGCGCCGGTTGCGCCGTCGGATACCGTCGCCGAAGCCGGTCGCACGCCGCTTGACCTCGTCGAGAGATATGGGGGCGAGCGCCGCCTCGCCATCCTGCCACAGCGCGCGCAGGCGCGTCTCGTCGGTGAAATCGGTCATGGCATTTCTCCCGCCGGGGCGAAGCGGCGCGTCAGCATCGTCTTGAAGCGGTGGATTTTCGCCGCGGCGACATCGGACGAGACGCCGGTTACGTCCGCGATTTCGGCGCCTGCAACGCCTTCGAGATAAAGCAGCAATATCTGCCTGTCCGGTGGATCGAGCCGGTCGATGATACCGAGGATCAAGGCCATCGCCTGTCCGCTTTCGGCCGTGTCGAGTGGCGAAGGGGCATCGTCGGCGATGTCGATCTCCTCGATGCTCGACCAACTCCGTCTCGTGTGGCGCCGCCGCGCGAGCATGTGCGAGGTCGCGCGATTATGCGCAACGCGCCACACCCAGGTGCTGAGCGAGCAGCGGCCGTCGAACCCGGCGAAGCTCTGCCACAGCGCGACCTGCAATTCCTGTTCGAGGTCGCGGCGGAGGTCGGCATCGGCCTCATAGGCGCGGGCGAGGCGGGCGAGCGCGGGACCGAAGCGCGCGATCGCTTCAGTAAATTGCCGGTCCTGTTCGGATAGCTGCACCCTGATGTCTCCAGCCCGCCTCATGGTCTGGTTGTTTAGTCAGTGCCGCGCCGACTTTCTGACACGGGGACCGAAAAAAACTCGTTAGGCGTCGATTTCTTCGAACAGCGGGGCGGGGTATCCTGGCAGGCAGAGGCGATCATTCGTAGGTGAGCATCGTATATCCGAGATACCCCGACGATGTGATCCATTGGACGCCGGCGGGCCGTTCGACCAAATTCTTATCGACACGATAAGTCATCGTTTCAGAACTGGAATCATATCCCAAAACCGTAACCGATGCGTCACCATAGGAGAATGTGACCGGATAGGATTTGCCGCTGATCTTGCGATTGCTGTCGAACGATTTGCGTTTTTTGGGCGGCAGGACGACCCACACTGTCGAATGTTCGAAGCTGGGCCGGAACATTGCCGCCTCGGTCGAGATTACGGGAACGCTGAACGTGTCAGACTTCTGCAGCTTCAACCGGAATGCACCGATCATCTGTTGGTCGTCCGCGTAAGCTAGAGGACTAATAGGCACGACGTGCCGATCGGCGGCGAATTTTGCACCATGAATGAACGAGCCTTCGAATGATTTGTCGCCATCTTGGTCGAGAAGACACAGGCGAACTTCTCGTTCAAAGCGCTTGTCGAACTTGGAGCCCCCAGATACCTGCTGAGCCTCCTTGGGCACTTCGAACAGCCCCGAACAATAAACCCGGCCCGGATATCCGGTTCCGCGAGCCTCGAGCAGAGGCGATTTGTCAAGCGGGATCGTGAGACCGAGAAGCTCAATGGTCGCCGACCATCGAAGCTGGGCTGACGATTCATAGGCGAATTGTCCCGTCAGAATCGCATCGCCTGGTCGGGCTGTCTTCGTCTCGCCGACCCGAATCGCTTCAGAGGGAAAGAGGTGAAGTCGAGCCAGATTGAGCTCGGCGCCAATATTCGCCTTTGAAGGGGAAGCTGCGAATGAGGCCGTGAGCATTAAGGCTGCGAGAGATGCCGCGCGATATAGTTTCGTCGAAGCAGGGCGTGCGAGATCGTCAGGCATCGATCGCCGCCTCGTCGAGGCTCGCGGCATTGGCCTGGATGAACTGGAAGCGGTGCTCGGGATGCTTGCCCATCAGCCGGTCGACGAGGTCCTTGACCAGGTGCCGCTCCTCATATTCCTGCGGCAGCGTCACGCGCAGCATCGAGCGCGTCGCGGGATCCATCGTCGTTTCCTTGAGCTGGTTCGGGTTCATCTCGCCCAGCCCCTTGAAGCGCCCGACCTCGACCTTCTTGCCCTTGAAGACCGTCGCTTCCAACTCGGCGCGATGCGCGTCGTCGCGCGCATAGGCCGAGGTGCTGCCCGCGGTGAGGCGATAGAGCGGCGGCTGCGCCAGATAGACATGGCCGCGCCGCACTATGTCGGGCATTTCCTGAAAGAAGAAGGTCATCAGCAGGGTAGCGATATGCGCGCCGTCGACGTCGGCGTCGGTCATGATCACGATCTTCTCGTAGCGCAGCCGGTCGGCGTCGCAATCCTTGCGCAGGCCGCAGCCGAGCGCGAGCGCGAGATCGGCGATTTCCTGATTGGCGCGGATCTTGTCGTTGCTGGCGCTCGCGACGTTCAGGATCTTGCCGCGGATCGGCAGGATCGCCTGCGTCTTGCGGTCGCGCGCCTGCTTGGCGCTGCCGCCTGCGCTGTCGCCCTCGACGATGAAGAGCTCGGTGCCCTCGGGACCGTCGTTCGCGCAGTCGGTGAGCTTGCCGGGCAGGCGGAGCTTGCGCCCGCTCGTCGCGGTCTTGCGCTTGACCTCGCGCTCGGCCTTGCGCTTGAGGCGCTCGTCCATGCGGTCGAGGATCAGCCCGAGCAGCGCGCGGCCGCGGTCCATATTGTCCGACAGGAAATGGTCGAAATGGTCGCGCACGGCGTTCTCGACGAAGCGCGCGGCCTCGGGGCTCGACAGCCGGTCCTTGGTCTGGCTCTGGAATTGTGGGTCGCGGATGAAGACCGACAGCATCATCTCGCCGCCGTTGAACACATCCTCGGCGGTGATCTGCGCCGCCTTCTTCTGCCCGATGAGTTCACCGAAACCGCGGAGGCCCTTGGTCAGCGCGGCGCGGAGGCCCGCCTCGTGGGTGCCGCCCGCAGGGGTCGGGATGGTGTTGCAATACCAGCTGTACGAGCCGTCGGACCAGAGCGGCCAGGCAATCGCCCATTCGGCGCGCCCCTGGCCATCGGGAAATTCCTGCCGCCCGATGAAGGGATCGGCGGTCGCGCATTCGCGCGTGCCGATCTGTTCCTTGAGGTGATCGGCGAGGCCGCCGGGGAATTGGAACACCGCCTCGGTCGGGGTGTCGTCGCCGATCAGTTCGGCGGCGCATTTCCAGCGGATCTCGACCCCGGCGAAAAGATAGGCCTTCGAGCGCGCCATGCGGTAGAGGCGCTGCGGCTTGAAGCGGCCATGGTCGCCGAAGATTTCGGGATCGGGGATGAAGGATACGCTGGTACCGCGGCGGTTCGGCGTCGGGCCGAGCTCTTCGAGCTTGCCGAGCGGGGTGCCGCGCGAGAAGCGCTGGCGATAGAGTGTCTTGTTGCGCGCCACCTCGACCACCGTCTCGGTCGACAGCGCGTTGACGACGCTGACCCCGACGCCGTGCAGGCCGCCCGAGGTCGCATAGGCCTTGCCCTCGAACTTGCCGCCCGAATGGAGCATCGTCATGATGACTTCGAGCGCCGACTTGCCGGGAAACTTTGGGTGCGGGTCGACGGGCATGCCGCGGCCGTTGTCGACCACGGTCAGCCGGTTGCCGACGTCGAGGCTGATCTCGATGCGGCTCGCATGGCCCGCGACCGCCTCGTCCATGCTGTTGTCGATGATCTCGGCGGCGAGATGGTGCAGCGCGCGCTCGTCGGTGCCGCCGATATACATGCCGGGGCGGCGCCGTACCGGTTCGAGCCCCTCGAGCACCTCGATCTGCGAGGCGTTGTAGCTTTCGGTGGCGGGCGTGTTGCCGTCGAACAAATCGTGACTCATGGCACCGCTATAGGGGGCGAGGAGTCGCGGTGGCAAGGGCGTCGATGGCGCTTTGGTCCCATATTTGGTGCTGGCTCTGTGATAGGATCGCGGCGAGGCGAGAGGAGGGGATGATGGCGCACTATCTCGACGACGATATCGTGGTGCTCCGGCGCGACGACGGTGCAACCTGGGAACATTATTGGGGCGACCCGGTCGAGCGGCTGCCCGCGGGCGATGTGGCGGGCAAGATGCGCGTGCGGATGCGCGGGCAGGACGGCGCCGACTGGGAGGGCTTCATCGACGCGCGCACTGCGCTGCGCGAGACACCGATCCTGCGACTGTCGATGATCGACGTGCAGCAGGGCGACGGGATGATCATCGAGACGCCGGGCGGCCAGACAATCTTCATCGACAGCGGCGACAACAAGCTCTTCGCACGCCACGCCGCGGCGCGCTTCCCGAACAGCAGCGCGGCGGCACCCCGGATCGTCGACGCGATCATCGTCACCCACGGCGACGCCGATCACTTCGACGGGCTGACCGACATCCGCAAGTCGGAGAGCGATACGCGCTCCGGCAAGGCGCTGTTCATCGCGCCGAAGCGCGTGTTCCACAACGGGCTGGTCAAGCGCCCGACCTCGAAACCCGGCGGCGCGCGGCGTCCCGACAGCGAGATGTTCGGCGCAAACAAGAAGGTCGGGGCGGTCCGTTATGCCACCGAACTCGTCGATGATCCGCGGGGTGTGGCGGCCGCCGACCGCAACGAGCCCTTCGACACCTGGTGCGCGACGCTCGACCATTGGGATGCGCGGACGCGCGCGGTGACCGGCGCGCCGATCGCGGTGCGGCGGATCGATCATCTGCGCGGCGACGCCTTCGACTTCCTGGCGGGCGAGGGCATATTCGTCGAGATGCACGGACCGATTTCGGAAATGGTCGCCGGCAAGCCGGCGCTGCGCTTCTTTCGCGACCCGCCCGACGATGCCGCGCTGATGACCGGGACGGTGCCGCCGAGGGGCGGATCGGTATCGGCATCGCACACGATCAACGGCCATTCGATCAGCTTCCGGATGCGCTACGGCAATGTCCGCTTCCTGCTGACCGGCGATCTCAACCATGAATCGATGGCGATGCTGCGGCAGGCGATGCCGCAGGCGTCGCTGACCGCCGAGATATTGAAGGTGCCGCATCATGGCGCCGCCGATTTCGAAATGGCCTATCTGCGCGAGGCGAGCCCGGTGGTGTCGTTGATCTCGTCGGGCGACGAGAGCGAGGCGAAGGAATATATCCACCCGCGCGCGACGCTGATGGCAGCGCTGGGGCAGGCGTCGCGCGGGACGCCGTCGGTGATCTTCAACACCGAACTTGCCGCCTTTTTCGCCTATCGCGGGACGGTGCTTCAGCCGGCGGGCGGCGGCAAACCCGAGCGCCGCTTCGAAGGGTTCGAGCGGACCAACTTCGGCATTGTCCATATCCGCACCGACGGGACGCGCGTGCTCGCCTTCACCCACAGCGGCAAGAAGGGGATGAACGAGGCCTATCGCTTCACCGTTTCGGCGACGGGCGCGGTCGAATTCGCCCGTGCGGTCGTCAAGAGATCGGCCCCCAAAGCCTAGACCCACCGGCTCGGTTCGTCCCGTTTTCCGAACCGGGCGGAACTTCGCGCATCAACGAGGGGTTGCTCCACGGACTGCAAAGTCCTCAAAAAGTGGAGTAAAATATGAAAACCCTGGCTCTCCTCGCCGCGACTGCGGCCACGATGGCGCTCGCCTCGCCCGCGCTTGCTCAGAACGACCGCGACACGTCGCAGGATTTCGACGGCCCCTATGTCGGCGTGACGGGCGGCTACACCGTCCAGCCCAACGACGGGCGCGAGACCTTCGTCTTCGACACCAACCAAGACGGCACTTACGGCGAGACCGTCAACACCGCAGGCGGCACCGACGCATTTTCTCCCGGTTTCTGCGGCGGACGCGCGACCGGGACAGCGAACGTCAACTGCCGCAACGACAAGGACGGCTTCGAATATTTCGGCAAGCTCGGTTACGACAAGCGTATGGGCAATTTCGTCGTCGGTGCGGTGATCGAGGGCGGGCGCAGCGAAGCGCGCGATGCAGTATCGGGCTTCTCGACGACACCGGCGGCGTATCGCTTCTCGCGCTCGGCCGACTATCAGGCCAATGCGCGGCTGCGCGCTGGCTATACGCCCGGCGGCGGCGTGCTTTTCTACGCGACCGGCGGCGGCGCCTATGCCAAGCTCGACAATCGTTTCGCGACCACCAACAGCGTCAACAGCTTCGCCGACAATGGCCGGACCAACGGCTGGGGCTATGTCGCGGGCGGCGGCGCCGAGGCGATGCTGACCAGCAACATCTCGCTCGGCCTCGAATATCTCTACACCGACATCCAGGACGATGATTTCGTCGTCAACGTCGGCGCCGGGACCGCGGGGCCGACCAACCCCTTCCTGCAGAACGGGCCGGGGACCGACATCAAGCGCAGCGACGATAATTTCCGGACGCACAGCGTGCGCGCGAGCTTGAACTTCCGCTTCTGAGGTTGGCAAACCGCGGGAGATTGAGGGAGGCGCCGGACCGACAAGGGGTCCGGCGCCTTTCCGTTGTCAGTATGTCGGTGCCGCGAAGATCGCAAAATGGCCGTTGGCGCTGCTGACGAGCTTGCCGTGCTGAAAGAGGCGCGCCTCGACATTGGCGATGCGCTTGCCGCTGTGGATCACCGCGGCTTCGCAGGTCAGCAGGCCCTCGGTCACGCGGACGTGATAGTTGAACTTGACCTCGAGCGTCGCGCACCATCGGTCGTCGGGAAGCAGGCTGGTGAGCGCGCCGCCCATAGCTGAATCCGCCAGACTGTATGCGACGCCGCCATGCGCCGCATGCTGCGGGCTGAAATGCTGCGCTGCGTTGATGTCGATCGCCATCGTGCAGCGGCCATCGCCGCGCTCGACCATATTGAGGCCGAGCGCTTGGGCGAAGGCAAAATCCTGATCGAACGACCGCAACTTATGGCCTTAGCGGACCCGCGGACCCCCGAAGGGCGGCGGCGGGGGCGGGCGGCGCGTGCCGCGCGGCAACTGCGCCTGATAGGCACGGCCGCAATGCTCGACGCAATAAGGGAAACCCGGGTTAACCGCGACGCCGCAGAAGTGGAAGTCGGGCTCGCCCGGATGGCCCATCGGCCAGCGGCAGATGCGGTCGTTGAGGTCGAGCAGGCTCGTCTTGTCGGCGATCTCGGGGCTCGGCTTCGCGGGCACCAGACGGCGCGGCGGCGCGGGTGGGATCGGCGCCTGCTGGTCGCCGGGACCCTGGCGGATGAAGCCGCCGGGGCCGATCGAGACGATGCGCGGCGCGTCGGGCTTGGGCGCGGCTTCGACGACGTCGCCGTCATCGCCATCGGCTTCGGGCGCGGGCTTGGGTTCGGGGCGCGCGGGCGCGGCCGGGCGCGCGGGGGCAGGGGCGGCGGCGCGCGGCGCGGGCGGCGTCGTCGCCGGGCGCGGCGCGGCGGGCGCGGCAGCCTTCGGCGCAGGCTTGGCCTTTTCGGTCGCTTTCACGGGCGAGGGGCGCGACTTCAGGCCCAGGCGATGCGCCTTGCCGATCACCGCGTTGCGGCTGACGCCGCCGAGCTCGTCGGCGATCTGGCTGGCGGTCAGCCCCTTTTCCCACATGCTGCGCAGGCTCTCGATGCGCTCGTCGGTCCAAGACATGCTTCAAATCCTTATCATTCCGCGTGGCGGGTCGGTCGCCGGTCCCTTCGGACCCTCGCGTCGCCGGCCAGCTTGCGGGAAAGTCGGGGAGGCGATAGGCGAGAACGCCATGAACGACCAGCCCCAAATTTCACGCCGCGACTCGGGCGTTTCCTCGAGTGATTTCGCCGGAACCCCGCCCTTTGCGGAACCCGGCGTGCCGCATATCCGGACACTGAACGTGCCGGGCATGCAGGCGCTATATGTCAAGGAGGTGCGCCGCTTTTTCAAGGTGCAGCTCCAAACTATCTGGGCGCCGGCGATCACGACGCTCCTTTTCCTCGTCATTTTCACCGTCGCGCTCGGCGGTGCGGGGCGTACGGTGATCGGTGTGCCCTTCGCCAACTTCGTCGCACCGGGGTTGATCATGATGGCGATGCTGCAGAACAGCTTCGCGAACAGCTCCTTCTCGCTCCTCGTCGGCAAGATCCAGGGCACGATCGTCGACTATCTGATGCCGCCGCTCGCGGTGGGCGAACTCATCATCGCGCTGATCGGCGCGGCGGTGACGCGTGCGATCCTCGTCGGCTTCGCGCTATGGCTCGCGATGCTGCTCTGGCCCGGGGTGCATGTGATGCCCGACCATCTGTGGGCGGTCGCGGTTTTCGGCGTCCTCGGCGCGGCGATGCTGGGCTTCCTCGGGCTGATCACCTCGGTCTGGGCCGAGAAGTTCGACCATGCCGCGGCGGTGACCAATTTCGTCGTGACGCCGCTCGCGCTCTTGTCGGGCACTTTCTACGCGATCGACCGCCTCGCACCGATGTTCCAGGGTATCGCGCACGCCAACCCTGTCTACTACGCCATTATGGGCTTTCGCTACGGCTTCATCGGCACGGTCGATTCGACGATCGTGAACCCGATCCTGACCGCGATCCTCGTGCTCGCCGGCGTCAATCTGGTGCTGGGGCTTTTGACCTATCGCCTGCTGGCTTCGGGCTGGAAGCTGAAGGCCTGACCGCCTGCCTCAGTGGCGATGGATAGCGCGCAGGCGATAGCGGCCGCGCTCGATCCCGTCGAACATCGCTTCGATCTGCGGATGTTCAACCGGCCCGCGGTCGCCGTCGGCGACCAGATTCTGCTGGCTGACATAGGCTATGTACGACGAATCCTCATTCTCGGCGAGCAGGTGATAGAAGGGCTGCTCCTTCGACGGACGCATGCCTTCCGGAATGGCTTCATACCATTCGTCGCTGTTCGCGAAGACGGGGTCGATGTCGAACACGACGCCGCGAAAATCGAACATACGGTGGCGCACGATGTCGCCGGGCGCAAAGGTCGCGCTGCCGATCAGCGGCGGATTGATGCCGCCGGCGTCCAAGGCGGACTCGGAAAGGGATTTAAACGTCATATGATGAATCTATGACGATCCCGCAGCGATTCAAGAGGATATGACGCCGCGCCGACGCGGCCGGCGCCCGCGTGTACTAAGGTCGATAGAAAAATGGAGGAGAGTGAGGGATTCGAACCCTCGGTACCGTTGCCGGCACTTCGCATTTCGAGTGCGACGCTTTCGACCACTCAGCCAACTCTCCTCGCTGAGGCAGACGCCCCTAGCGGCGGCTTTCCCTCATGGCAAGCCCCGAGCGCATCACAAACTGTTACAATGCGATAAGGTGCAATAAAAATAAGCGGATAGCCGGGATTCTTCTGTCCGCAAGGGCGTGGTTAAGCGCTTGCTAGCCACGTTCATTCCTGCCATGTTCCGTGCGGGAGGGAGCAGCTTTGCGGAGCTGGCGATTCTCCATGATTGTCGGAAAAACGCGGCCGGTTGGGGTTATGCCGCGCCAATTCGGGTCGATAGATTGTGGTGGGAACCTGCCCCCGCCGATCGGCCGTGGGCCGTGGGGCGACCGGGACCATTTTGGGGGAACGAAGATGAACAAACTCGTGATTCGCGGCCTGATGACCGCGTCGGTGGCGGTGGCGGCGATCCCGCTGGCGACGCCCGCGTCGGCGCAGGCGACGCGCACCTGGATTTCGGGCGTCGGCGACGATGCAAATCCGTGCAGCCGCACCGCGCCGTGCAAGACCTTCCAAGGCGCCATTTCGAAGACCGCGACCGGCGGGGAGATCAACTGCCTCGATTCGGCCGGTTTCGGCGCGGTGACGATCACCAAGTCGATCTCGCTCTATTGCGAAGGCACGATCAACGGCGTGCTCGCCTCGAGTACCAACGGGATCATCATCAACGGTGCCGGCATCTCTGTGCTGCTGAGCGGTTTCGACCTCGAAGGCTTCGGCAACGGCCTCAATGGCGTGCGCTTCGTCAATGGGTCCAGCCTCCATATTCGCAACTCGACGATCCGGGGTTTCCGCAACACCAATGCCTTCGGAGTCAATTTTGCGCCGACCGATGTGGCGGGTGCGACGCTGATCCTCGACAACGTCACCATCATAGATAATGGGAGTGCCACCGGCGTCACCGGCGGCGTGCTGATCGCGCCGGCCGCCGGGGTACCGGTGACCGCGCTTATCGCCAACAGCCGGATTTCCGACAACAACCGCGGCGGCATCCGCATCGATGGCGCGAATGCCGGCTCGACCGTCCAGGCGACGCTGTCGGGCAACGAGATCGCCGACAATCAGGTCGGCGTCTACGCTCGCTCGATCCCCGGCGGCGGCACCGTGAACGTCGCGCTGTCGAACAATGTAGTGAGCGGCAACAGCAGCACCGGAGTGCTTGCTGAGGACGCGCTGGCGACGATCAACGCGACCGGCAACGCCATCACCCAGAACAGCAATGGGATCCGATCGCTGACCGGCGGCAATCTGGTGACGTTCGGCGACAACTCGCTGATCGCGAACAACAACAATGGCAGCTTCACCGCGACCGCCAGCAAGCAGTGATGCGCGCGGCGCCGCTTCGGTTGCGGCGCTCCCATCTCCTGCCATCAGATTAGGGGAAACAACATGAAACGAGCAACTTCCATCAGCCTTGCGGTTGCAGCCCTTTTTGCGAGCGCCGCCGGCTTCGCCACGCCCGCCTCGGCGCAAGCGACGCGGACCTGGATTTCGGGTGTCGGCGACGACGTCAATCCGTGCAGCCGTACGGCGCCGTGCAAGACCTTTGCCGGCGCGATCTCCAAAACCGCCGCAGGCGGCGAGATCAACTGCATCGATCCGGGCACCTATGGCGCGGTGACGATTACCAAGTCGATTTCGCTCATCTGCGAGGGTGTGGTCAACGGCGTGCTGGCATCGGGCGCCAATGGGATCACCATCAACGGCAACGCGATCACCGTGTTGCTGAGCGGCTTCGACATCAACGGCGTCGGCAGCGGCTTGAACGGCGTTCGCTTCCTCAATGGCAGCAGCCTGCACATCAAGAATTCGATCATCCGCGGGTTCAACGGCGCGGGCGGTTTCGGTATCAGCTTCATGCCAAGCGCGGCGACCGGCGCGACGCTGGTTGTCGACAATGTCACGATCCACGGCAACGGCGCGACGTCGGGCATTACCGGCGGCATCCTGGTACAACCGGGTGCGAATGCGCCGGTGACCGTTCTGATCAGCAACACCCGGATCACCGACAATAATCGCGGCGGTATCCGCGTCGACGCGACCAGCGCCGGGGCGAGCGTCAGGGCGACGATTTCGGATAGCCAGATCGGCGACAACCAGGTGGGGGTCTATGCCCGTTCGGCCGCTGGCGGTGGTACGGCGAATGTGACGCTTGTCAATTCCGCGGTCACCAGCAACACCAGCAGCGGTATCATCGCCGAGGATGCGCTGGCGACGGTCAACGTAAGCAACAGTCTCGTCACGCAGAATGGCAATGGCGTGCGCTCGCTGACGGGCGGCGTGCTCGTCAGCCAAGGCGGCAACGTGGTGGTTGCGAATAACAACAACGGCAGCTTCACCTCGACGACCGGGAAGCAGTAAGCCGGGCAATGAGGCCGGCGCCAGAACGGCGCCGGTTCCTTCCGCCACGCATTCCCGTGACAGCCAACGGGACGCTAGCCTTCGCGCAGCTTCACTTCACTGATGTGCCGCTTGCCGCCGCTGCGGCCGAGCTGGACGAAGACGTCGACCGTCGAATGCACATAATGATGTACGTCGGCGCGCGCGAGTTGGCTGCCGGCCTGCAGCACGAGCAGGGTCAGCTGTTCGATCGCGCGTTCGGGGCTGTCCGCGTGGATCGTCGTCATCGACCCCGGATGCCCGCTATTGACCGCGCGCAGGAAGGAAAAGGCCTCGACCCCGCGCAGCTCGCCCAGGATGATGCGGTCGGGGCGCAGGCGCAGCGACGCGCTCAGCAGATCCTCGGCGCTGGTGTGCGTCTCGCCGAGCGCGCTGCGTGCGGCGAGCAGGCCGACGGCATTGGGATGATGGATCGTGATTTCGGGCGTGTCCTCGATCAGGATCAGCCGCTCGCGCTCGGGCACTTCGCGCAGAAGCGCGTTCAGGAAGGTCGTCTTGCCCGACGAGGTGCCGCCCGAGATCAGGACATTCTTGCGGTTCTGCACCGCGGTGCGGAGCAGCGCGGGAATGTCACCCGCGTCGAGCAGTTGGTGCAGCCGCCGGTCGAGCTCGTCCTTGTCGCCGATCCGTCCCGCCCTGGTTGCGGCGAAGGCGCCGCTGTCGGCATAATCGTCGAGCCGGAGGTCGGGCGACACATGCTTGCGGATCGCGAGTATCATGCCGCCGCGCGTCGCCGGCGGCGCGACGATCTGGACGCGCGCGCCGTCGGGCATCGTTGCCGAAAGCAACGGATGCTCGCGGCTGATCCCCTGGTGCGATAGTGCCGCGATCTGGCGCGCGAGGCGTTCGAGCAGGACCTCGGTGAGCGCCGGCAGGTCGTGCGTCTCGATCTTGCCGGTCAGCGACTCCGCCCAGGCCTCGCCGGGGCGATTGACGTAGATGTCGGTCACGTCGTCGCGCGCGAGCAGCGGCGCCAGCGGCGCGAGATAGCTGCGGAAAAAGACGCGGTCGTCCGGCAGGGCCGCGACATTTGCCATCAGCGGCGCTCGACCCCCGAGAAGTCGAGGTCGCGCGCGACGAAGACCGAGATGCTGGTGCCCTGCGCGACCTTCAACGTGGGCGCGATCGTCGCGGGCTGCGGGCGCTGCGCGCCGGTGCCGCCGGGCAGGATCACCACCGGCGAATTGGTCGCGCTCGCTGCTGCGTTCACGCCGATGTCGAGCACCGACTGCAGGATCGCCTCGCCGAAGCGCGAGAAGAAATGGCTGTTGACCTTGGCCTTGATCCCGCCACGGCCGAGCGGATCACCCGAAGGCGAATTGAGCTGGATCGTCGCGCCGTCGGGGCGGATCAGACGCGTCCAGGTGATGAAGGCGCGCTTTTGCCCCTGCGTCGCTTCGGAGCGATATTCGCCGATCAGCCGGCTGCCGCGCGGAATGAGGATGCGGCTGCCGTCGAAGCCACGCACGTCGCGCGAGACGACCGCGCGCGAAAAGCCGGGGCGCGAGCTGTCGAGCGGGGTCTCGAGCACCGCGGGGATCAGCGAGCCCTGGACGACAGTGGTACCGCGATTGGCGAGAACGCCGGCGCGGACGCGACCTGCCTCGGCGGGGCCGGCACCGCGCTGCTGCGCGCCGTCGCCGTCGCCGCCCTGCGATCCGCCAGTTGCCGTGCCTCCGGCGCCGTCATAGACCAGCACCGATCCGCCGCCGATCGCGCGCGGCGGCGCGGGCGGCCCCTCATAGCTTGGCGGCGGGCCCATCGGCGCGGGCTGCGGCATATAGACGACTTGCGGCGGCGGGGGCGGCGCACTGGGCCCTGCCGTGGGCGGTGCATCGACGAACGGTGCCGGGAGCAGCTCGGGCGGCTGCGGATAATCGGGCAGCGCAAGCGGCGGCGGCGCCGAAATCATCGCGACCTGGCCGCCGGTCACCGCGGGTGCTTCGGCGTCCTGGCGGCGGCCTTCGAGGATAACGAAGAGAAGCACCGCGGCCAGCAGCGCAAAACCGACGAGCAATGGCGTCGGCAGGCCCTGGCGCGGGCGGCGCACCACTGGGGCGTTGTCGGGCGCGGCGGCGGGCGTTTCGGAAACGGTCGTATCGGTCATTTGGCGCGCGCCTGGCTGCGGCGGACGGCGCGCGCGAGCTTGCCATCAAGCCGGAAGACGAGGCGCGGGACGACCTCGTCGATGGTGAGGATGCCGTCGCGCATCATCGCGTCGACCAGCTTTTCCTGGCCAAGCTCGTCGACGGTATAGACCGCGGGCAGCGTCGCATCGGCATCCCATTGCATGAAGGTGCGGATCCCGTCCTCGCTGATCGCCGAGGGGAAGAGTTCGCGCGTCCCGGTGAGCTTGTAGAGCCCCTGATCCACGCGCTGCTCGTCGGGCGGAGTCGAGACCGACGTCGGTTCGGGATAGACGAAGCGGACGATCTGCGCGTCGCCTGCGCCGCTGCCGCTCGACGGCACCAGTTCGAACAAATAGGTGCGGGTGCCCGTCACCACGGTCATGTTGGTGGTGATGCCATATTGCAGCGGCTTGATGAAGATGCGGTCGCCGCGGCGGCTGGGGGCGACCTGCCAGGCGCTGCTGTCGCCGAGCGCGATATTCTCGATCGTCTCGTCGGCCGAAATCTCGACGGTCAGCTGATAGCCCGGCGTGGCGCTCAGGCGCACGACCTTGCCCTCGGCATAGGTCACCGACTGGATCGACGCGTCGAGCCCGATCGGCACCGGATCGACCTGCGCCGACGCGGGCAGGGCGAACAGCACTGAAGCAAAAAAGGCGGCGGAGCGGATCACAGCGTGACCTGCGTCCCGTCGGGCAGCACTTTCACCACATCGCCGCGCCGCATGCGGTTCGACGCGGGGGGCTGGGGAAGCGGCTGGCCGTCCGCACCGACCGGAACCGCGCCGGTCGCCGTCGTCGCGGTGGGCGTAGCCGCCGCCGCCGGCACTGCAGCCGGGAGCATTTCGGGATCGCGGCGATAGCGCAGCACCTGGAATCCGAGCGGGTTGAACACCCGGTCCTCCTGCTTCATCGGCTCGCCCGTGTAGCGGTAGCGGATCGTCGCGACCCAGCTTTGTGCCGGCTGCCAGTCGCCGGTCGCGTCGCGGCGGCGTGTGTCGAAGCGGACCAGCGCGACATTGGCGCTGACCGGCGACACGCTCTTCACCTGTGTCTCAACAACGGTACCGCGCGGATATTTGACCAGCGGGCTCGCCGCGCTATTCGACTGCATCAGGGTCAGATAGTCGCTGCGCGCGCGGTCGGCCGACCAGAGCGCGACCTTGCGATAGTCGTTCTGCACCGAATCGACGTCGTAATTCTCGCGCGCGATCACGTACTGGACGAGGAAGCTCTGCGTAAGCGCGGTGTCGCCACTGACCTTGGCCGGGGCGAGCGGATTGAGCGCTTGGACATATCCGGTGTGGCGATCGACGAGCAATGTATAGGGCTCGACGGTCTTGAGTGGGGTCAGAAAGACCAGCGCCAGCGCCTCGCACAGCGCGATCGCGGCGGCGACCGACGCGACGATCCACGCGGTGCGCCGCGATTTGCTCAGCTCGGCATGACGGTCGGCGCCCCAGCTTTCGGCCGCCTGCAAATAGTCATCGCGGGTCTGTTTCATATCCTGTTTCATCTAGCGTGTGTCCCGCCGGTTGCCGCTGGTTGAGACGCGGCCCGTGGTGCGGCGGCGCGCCGGGCTATCGCCGCCGGTGTCGGTCGAAGCGCGCTGGGCGTCGCGGTTGGCGGCGGTTCCCGAAGCAGCGCTGGCGACGGCGCGTGCGCGATCGTTGCCGGCCCCGCGACCGGGACCGGTGGAAGCCTCGCGGCGCTGCATTGCCTCGACCGCATCGACGATGACGGCGGCGCGCGAGCGCGGATCGTTGCGATCGGCGGGCTGCGCTGCGGCGCCGCGATCAGTGGCGTTGCCACTGCCACGCATCGACGCGGGCAGGTAATTTTGCGCCCATTGCCACTGCGGCAGCCTTAGCCCTGCGGCGACGTAGAAGGAGACGCAGAGGATCGCGAGCGTGACGAAGGCGAAGACGATCGACAGCGCCAGCAACTCCGTCGCCGATCCCTGGATCGAATAGCCCGAGGCGCGCAGGTTGATCAGCGTAACGATACGCGGCTGGACGATCGCGGTCTCGACCGCGAGCACGAGCGAACTCGCGGTCGTACCGAGCGTCAATCCGATCAGCCCGCGCAGCCAGCCGCCGAAGATGCCGCGCGTCGCATCGAAGAGCAGGAAGGCGATGAACAGCGGCCCGAGCGCGAGCAGGATGCCCGCGGCGAGCCGGGTGAGCGCAACGCTGCCCAGCGCGCCGGTCAGGAAGCCCATGCGCGCCGCGCCGAGCGCCTTGGTCTCGTAAGTGGTATCGGGCTCGATGCCCTCGCTGTCCGACACGCCGGCGCGGTTGGGTTCGCTGCCGACGCCCCAGGCGGTGAGTGTGCGATAGGCGCGGTCGGTTTCGGACAAGCGCGTCGAAAGCGACAGGTCGCTGCCAGCGAGCGAGGCGGCGCTGCCGACGGTCGCGCCGATCTGGGCTGGCGTGTCGATCGCGACGTCGTAGATCAGGGTGCGGAACGACGGCCAACTGGTCGCCAGCGCAACGACGATGCCGATCTTGGCGAAGATCAGCAGCCCGCCGCCTAGGTCGGGACCGCGGCCCGCGAACATGCGATAGCCGATCAGCGCGATGAAGATCGTCAGCATCGCGGTCAGGAAGGCGGCGATGCCCGATCCCGGTCCCGATAGCGCCAGATAGCCCGCGTTGCCGATCGTCTGCGCCTGGCATTCGATCGCCGCGAGCGTGCCGCCGATGAAGCTGTCGGCCGACGAGGGGACGGGGCAGGAGGCGAGCGCGATCGTCATGCGACCGCCAGCAGGCGCGACATCCAGACGCCCGGATCGTCGCCCGCGGTCTCGCGGATCTGGTCAAGCAGGCGCACCGTGCGTTCGCGGCCCGACAGGATCGTCAGGAGGTCGCGCTCGCCGGTCAGGTTCAGCCGCACGACGACGCTGTCGTTGCCATGTTTGACGAGGAAGCAATGCGCGTCGTCGGGCAGGGTGCGGATCAGCTGATACTCATGCTCGGTCAGCCCGAAACCGTCCATATAATCGGCGGCGCGCGCCTTGGGGTTCGCCATGAAGATCTGCGTCGCGACCTGTTCGATCAACGCGCTCGCGATCTTGCTCTCGAGCGCGTCCTGCGCGCTCTGCGTCGCGAAGCCGACGATGCCGTTGCGCTTGCGGATCGTCTTTTCCCAATCCTTGATCCGCCGGACGAAGACATCGTCGTCGAGCGCCTTCCAGCCCTCGTCGACGACGATGATCGTCTCCTCGCCGGTCAGCCGCTCCTCGACGCGGTGGAAGAGGTGCATCATCGCCGGGGTGCGCATCGCGGCATCGTCGAGGATGACGGTCATGTCGAAACCGATCGTCGCGCTCTCCATGTCGGTCAGATCCTCGACGTTGTCGAAGAGCCAGGCGCGCTCGCCGTCGCCCCACCAGGGCCGCAGCCGCGACCACATGTCGTCGGCGCGCGGGCGGTGGCCGCCGCGGAACAACTCGGCGACGTGGCGCAGGCGGCGGTGCGCGGGCGGCTGCGCATAGCTCGCGTCGACCGCGTCCTTGATCTGGGCCATTTCCTCGATGCTCGCCCCGCCGACGAGCTGCGCGAGCCAGTCGATCAGGAACTGGCGGTTGACCGGCGTGTCGTCGAGCTGGAGCGGATTGAGCCCGCTCGCGACGCCGGGGCGAAGCTGGTCGTAACGCCCGCCGATCGCGCGGATGAACAATTCGGCGCCGCGGTCCTTGTCGAAGAAGATGATGCGCGGGTCGAAGCGGCGCGCCTGCGCGAGCAGGAAGTTGACGACGACGGTCTTGCCCGACCCCGACGGACCGATGACGGTGAAGTTGCCGAGGTCGCCCTGGTGGAAGTTGAAATAATAGGGTCCGGCGGCGGTGGTCTCGAATACCGTGACCGCCTTGCCCCAGACATTGCCGTCGGCGCGGCCCGCCGCGAAATTATGCCCGCTGGCGAGGCCGGCGAAATTGGCCGAGGAGACCATGCCGCGGCGGACGATATATTTGAAGTTGCCCGGGAACTGCGACCAGAAGGTCGGTTCCAGCGCGATATCCTCGCGCACCGAGATGATGCCGAGCTCGGCGAGCGACGCCTGGACGTCGGCGATATTGGCGCCGACCTCGGCTTCGCTGGCGCCGTGGACGGCGATCGTCATATGATGCTCGCCGAAAGCGGCGCGCCCCGCGGCGACATCGTCCTTGGCGCGCGACAATTGGTCTCGCAGGCTCAGCGCCTCATCCTCGGTCGATCGCATCCGGCGCAGCGCGAGGTTCATCTTGCCGAGCGCGGGCTGGCGGTCGACGAACGCGAAGCTCTGCGTCATCACCATCTCGAAGGGCAGGCGCAGCAATTCGTCGAACATGCCCGTCGCGGTCGACGAGGGATAATCCTTGATCGCGACCATGCCGACGAAGCGGCGCCCGGCATCGCCCGCGGGGCCGAGCTCGATCGTCTCGGCGCCGAAGCTGATCCGGCGATCGGGCAGATAGTCGCCCGCATCCTGATGCGGCGCGAGCAGGCGGCGCGGCTCGCCCGAATAGAGCTGGCCGAAAAATTCGAGCGGTTCGGAGCAGAGCCCCTGGTCGCTGTCGTAAAGGCCGAGCAGTTCGGGCTGGTAGCTGCCGAGCTGCGCCATCAGCGCCTCGCGCGCGGTATCGAGCAACCGCAGCTCCTGCGCCATCGTCGCGCGATAATCCTGCCCCGTCTGTCCCAGCCAGCCCGACAGCCGGTCGAGCAGCCCCATGCGCCCCGGCGCCGGGCGGCGGACGAGGGTCAGGTAGAGGTCGTTGTAGTAGAGCTGCTTGGTCGCGAGCCGCGCCTGCCAGCGCTCGTCGAGCCCCGCCGAAAAATCGTCGCCGAAATCGCCGTCGAGGGTGACGCTCGCCTCGCGCCGCACAACATGGTGATAGAGCGCGTAGCGCGACGATCCGATCGCCTGCAGCATCGCGTCGCGCAGCAGCTTGCGGTAGTTGAGTTCGTCGCTGTCGGCGGTCTCGAACAATATGCCGCGCAGGCGGATGACCTGCATCAGCAGGCCGTCGCGCGTCTCGATCGTATGATCGTCGGCATGCCTGGCATAGGGCAGATGCTTGCCCGCCGGCACTTCGCCGTCACTCGCCGCCGGGCGGGGTTTCAGGGACGATAGGAGTTGCACTGCCAGGTCTTGAAATTCTTGACGCGCGGACAGCGGCTGACCTTGGTCAGCCAGATGTCGAAGAACCGCGGCTCGCGAAGGCAGAGCAGCGCGCCGGCCATATGGACGATGACCGCGCCGATCAGCGCCCAGGGCGAGCGGAAGATGAGGAACAACTCGGTCGCGACGATCGCGTTGATCACGAAGAAGCTGTAGGTGACGCCCGCGAACATCTGCGGCCGCGTGAGCGCCACAAACAGGGGATCGCGGTCGAGATCGCTCATGGCGGCGCTCCTAGAGCCCGCTTCCCGAAGCCGACTGGATGCCCGCGACGATGCTGGCGGCGCCGAAGAGGATGAAGCAGCCGAGGATTACGGTCGCGCCATAGCGCCAGTTGATGCGCCCGGTGAGCATCAGGAAGCCGACCGAGGCGACCGCGATGATCGCGACCACGGTCGCGACGGTGCCGAGCAAGGTGCCCTGCAGCCAGCGAACGGCGTTGACGATCGCGCCCGAACCCTCGGGATCGGGCAGCGCCGTCGCGGCATAGGCATTCGCCGCATGGAACAGGCCCGCCATCGAAGCCGCAATTGCCGTAACTCGGGCTCTCAAACTACGCAAAATATTCCCCCCGGCCCGCGGGCCTCAGCACTCCCCAAGCCTAAATGTCTATAGGCAAAGGGCTTAGCGGCGCAAGCGTGATGCGCCGTTCACCACAACGGTTCGTCGTTTCATAACGGGAGCAGCGCGGGACGTCGAATCCCCGCCACGATCCCCAATAATCATTTGGCCGACGGCGAATCCGTTTCCCACCCATAGGGAGCGCGCTTGCGGTTCCCCGTGTCGACCTCGTTCATCGTCAACGGATCGTAGAGCCGCCCGCCGAGCATCACGCGGTGGATCTTCTCGGTGTTGCGAATGTCGGCGGTCGGATCGGCATCGAGAATCAGCAAATCCGCAAGCTTTCCGGCCTCGAGCGAGCCGACGTCCTTCGCATAACCCAGCGACTGCGCGGGCATGATCGTCGCGGCGCGCAGCGCGTCGATGTTGCTCCACCCGCCCCTGACAAAAGACCAGATCTCCCAATGCGCGCCGAGCCCCGATTGCTGGCCGTGTGCGCCGATCGACACGTTGCGCCCAGCCTGCGCGATCTTCCACGCCTCGCGCGCCGAATCGTCGTCGACATAATCGCCCTCGGGCGCGATCACGCGGCGCTTGTTCTGCGCGGCGAGATCGGTCGGCGGGATATGCTTGGTCAGGATCGGATGCTCCCACACATTGGTGTGGGCGCGCCAATAGGGGTCGCCCGCGGGGCCGCCGTAGGTGACAACCAGCGTCGGCGTGTAATCGACCGTCGTCTGGCCCCAGAGCTGCACCAGATCCTTGTAGAAGGTGTGCAGCGGGATATTATGCTCGACGGTCGAATTGCCGTCTTGGATCAGCGTCAGGTCCATCGTGTAGAGCGAGCCGCCCTCGGGCACGACCTCCATGCCCTCGGCCTGCGCCGCCTTCACGACCATCTGGCGCTGTTCGCGGCGCGGCTGGTTGTAGTTCTTGACGCTGTGCGCGCCCTGCGCCTTCAGCCGGCGGACATGCGCCAGCGCATCCTCATAGCTGTTGATCTCGGCATAGACCCCCGCGGCCTTGGCGCCGTAGATGATCTCGCCGGTCGAGAAGATGCGCGGCGCGAGGATGATCCCTGCGCGCTGCATCTCGGACGAAGGGAAAATCTCCGACGCGCGCGACGACGGGTTGTGGCTCGTCGTCGTGCCCATCGCCAGGTTGACGATCTCCGACCAGTTCTGCTGCGGCACCAGTTCGTCGTCGCCGTGCGATCCGTGCGCGTGGGCGTCCACGAAGCCGGGGACGATCGTCTTGCCCGCCGCGTCGACGGTGATCGCGCCCGCGGGGACGCTGATCGCGGCGAGTGGGCCGATCGCGGTGATGCGGTCGCCCTCGATCACGATCGCGCCATTGTCGATGATGCCGCCGGCCTTGTCGGCCATGGTGACGATGCGCGCGCCGGTGATTACCACGGTGCCCTTGGGCTTCGCCGCCGCCTGCGTCATCGCTAGCGAGACGCCGTCGGTCGGCGGCGCGAACTTCGGCGCCTTCTCGTCCGCCGGGGCATTGAAGAACAGGCTCGCGAGATCGGCGGTGAACAAGGTCGCGCCGCGGCTCCAGTGGAGCTTCGATCCACCGTTCGACCAATGCATATAATCGGCGCCGCTGCCGCTGACGCGCGTCACCGGTAGCGCGCCGCTCTTGGTGCCGAGCGAGACATCCTGCCCGCCGGGCATCAGCGGAGTGACATAAGCGTCGTAATTCTGGCGGAAGGCGAGCGTGCGGCCATCTGGCGAGATTTCATAGTCGCTCACCAATTCGCCGCTGGCGTGCACGCGCTTGTCCTGGCCGTGGAGGTCGGTGCTGACCAGCTGGCTCTTGCCGTCGGCGGCGGCAACCATGAAGAGACGGTCATTGTCGGCACCGAACTGCGGCTTCGCTCCGTCCGAACTGATGCGTTCGGGCGTACCGCCCGCCGCGGCGACGCGGTAGACGCCCGGATCTTCGCTCCATTTGGCCGAGGTCAGCCCGCCGCTGCCGCGCCGCTCGAAGGCGATCGTCCTGCCGTCGGGCGAAAAGCGCGGCTCGGCATAATGGCCGGGGACGCTCGTCACCTTGCGCGAGGCGCCGCCCGCCGCCGGCGTAATATGGACCTCGCCCAGGCCGCTATCGGTCCAGCGCACGAAGACGATGGACTTGCCGTCGCGCGACCAGCTCGGCCACGCTTCCATCGCATCGTCCTTGGCCGAGGTCAGCCGCCGCGCGGTGCCGCCGCTCGCGGACTTGGTCCAGAGCTTGCCGAGCGTTTCGAACACGACGGTGCGCCCGTCGGGCGACACCTCGGCCCAGCGCGGCATCCTGGTGGCGAAGCTGTCGGGGGCGACCTCGACCGTCGGATGTGTCGCATCGACGATCACGCGGGTGTCGGAGATGCTGAACGGGATGACGCGCGCCTCGCCGCCAGCGGCGCCGACTCGGCGGAGCTTGCCACCCGCCCAGAAGACGACATCTTTGCCGTCGGGCGTCCACGCCATGTTCGGATAGACGCCAGTGACCGCCCAGGTTTCCTGCACATCCTGGTCGAGCGCGTCATAGATTTTGCGCTCCTGCCCCGAGGCGAGGTCTTTCACATAGAGCTTCGACTGCGTACCCTCGCGGCGGACAAAGGCGAGCTTCTTGCTGTCGGGCGAAGGCGTGGGGCGCACGGCGCCGCCCGCACCCGACGCGGCGGTGCTCGTCTCGCCTTCCTCGAGATCGTAACGCTCGATGTGGAACAGGTCGCTGTTGCTGTCCTGGGCATATTCGAAGATCGGCCCGGGGGTGACGTTGCGTGTGAAATAGACGCTCTTGCCGTCGGGCGCGAAGATCGGCTCGCCGAGCTCCTTCTGGTGGCGCTCGTTGGGCTTCTTGACCAGCGGCACGCCCGCGCCGCCCGAGACATGGTACATCCACACCTCGCCGGTGCCGAGCGACCGCCCGGTGGTGAAATGCTTCTTGGCGACGATGAACTGCCCGTCGGGCGACCAGCTCGGCTGGTTGAGCAGGCGGAAATCCTCCTTCGACAGCTGGACCTTGCCGCTGCCGTCGCGGTTCATCAGCCAGATATTGTCGCCGCCGCCGCGGTCCGAAACGAAGGCGATGCGGCTGCCGTCGGGCGAGAAGCGCGGCTGGTGTTCATAGGCGAGCCCCTCGGCGATGCGCGTCGGTGTGCCGCCCTCGATCGGCATGGTGTAGATGTCGCCGAGCAGGTCGAAGGCGATCGTCCGCCCGTCGGGTGCGACATCGACGTTCATCCAGCTGCCTTCGTCGACTGCGATTTGCACCTGCCGCGTCGTCATGCCGGGGGGCGCGTTGACGTCCCACTTCTCGTCCTTCTTCTCTTCGGCGCCGGATGCGGCGGGCGCCGCGGCGCTTTGAGCGAGGACCGAGGTCGAGCAGGCCAGCGACATGGCCAGGGCGAGTGCAAAGCGCGCCATTTTAGTTTCCCCTGTTGAAATTATGATGCGACCATATGGCTTTGCGCGCCGAGTGCAAGGCCGGGGTTTCGATGAAGGCGCTGGCGACATCGACCAGCGACTGCTAGCCGCGAGCGACAAGATGGAGAGGGGAGGCTTCATGCCGCTGAAGGGCATCCGCGTACTCGATTTCGGCCGCTATATCGCGGGCCCCTATTGCGGCGCGCTGCTCGCCGACTATGGCGCCGACGTCATCCGCATCGAGGCGCCCGGCGGCAACGAGGACCGCTTTTCGGTGCCCGTCGCCGACGACGGCTCGGGCGCGATGTTCCTGCAGATGAACCGCAACAAGCGCTGCCTGACGCTGAAACCGGGCAGCGACGAAGGGCGCGCGATCGTGCGCAAGCTCGTCGCGACCGCCGATGTCGTGATCGCCAATATGCCCGACGACGCGCTGGTGAAGCTGGGGCTCGACTACCCCACGCTGGCGGCGCTCAATCCGCGCATCATTCTCGTCACCGCCTCCGCCTTCGGCAGCGAGGGGCCGCTCGCGCAGCATGTCGGTTTCGACGCGGTGGGGCAGGCGATGTCGGGCGCGGTCTATATCGGCGGCAAGGACGGCGAACCGGCCCGCGCGCAGGTCAATTATGTCGACTTCACCACCGCGCTGCATTGCGCCTTCGGGGTGATGCTGGCGCTGCGCGAACGCGAGGCGACGGGGAAGGGGCAACGCGTGTCGGGCTCGCTGCTCGGTGCCGCGCTGGCGATCACCAACGGCCTGACGATCGACCATGCGCTGAACGGCATCGACCGCGGCATGATGGGCAACCGTGCCTTCAGCTCAGCGCCGACCGATATATTCGCGACACGGGACGGCTGGATCATGACGCAGGTGGTGGGCAATCCGATCTTCGCTCGCTGGGCCCGGCTTGTCGGTCGGCCCGAACTCGCCGACGACCCGCGCTTCACAAATGATATTTCGCGCGGCGGGCATGGCGCGGAACTGAGCGCGCTGATGGCCGACTGGTGCGCGGCGCGGACTAATGAGCAAGCGCTGGACGAACTGGGAGCGGCGAAAGTGCCCGCCGGGCCGGTTCTGAAACCGTCGGAAGCGCTCGCTCAGCCACAAGTGGCCGCGACCGCGCTTGTCGATGCAATGGACTATCCGGGCGGTTTTGGTCCAGCTCCCGTGGTGCGCACCCCGATCACCCTGTCGGCCAGCAGCAAGACCGCGCCTGTGCCCGCGCCTCAGGTTGGCGAGCATAGCGATGTGATCCTGGCGGAGCTCGGCTATGATGCCGGGGCCATTTCGGCTTTGCGCGAACAAAGGATTATTTGACCGTCCCCGCTGGACGCCGTCCTGTCGCGCGATTACATACCGCGCAGTACACAATTTATCGCAGGAGTTCCCGATGAGCGACACCACCGACTATGTTCCGCCGAAGGTCTGGACCTGGGACAAGGAAAGCGGCGGGCGCTTCGCCAACATCAACCGGCCGATCGCCGGGCCGACGCACGACAAGGACCTGCCGATCGGCAAACACCCGCTCCAGCTCTATTCGCTCGGTACGCCCAATGGCGTGAAAGTCACCGTGATGCTCGAGGAACTGCTCGCAGCAGGCCACAGCGGAGCGGAATATGACGCCTGGCTGATCAACATCGGCGAGGGCGACCAATTCTCGAGCGGCTATGTCGCGATCAATCCGAATAGCAAGATCCCGGTAATGGTCGACCGCAGCGGCGCCGAACCGATCCGCATCTTCGAATCGGGTGCGATCCTGATCCATCTGGCGGAGAAGTTCGGCGCTTTTCTGCCCACCGAAACCGCCGCGCGTGCTGAAACGCTGTCGTGGCTCATGTGGCAGATGGGAAGCGCGCCTTTCCTCGGTGGCGGCTTCGGGCATTTCTACGCTTATGCGCCGTTCAAGCAGGAATATCCGATCAATCGCTATGCGATGGAGGTGAAGCGCCAACTCGACGTACTCGACCGGCGGCTGGCGGAGAGCGAGTATATCGCCGGCGACGATTATACGATCGCCGACATGGCGATCTGGCCCTGGTACGGCGCGCTCGCCAAGGGGCTGGTTTATGACGCCGGCGAATTCCTGCAGGTGCAGGACTACAGGAACGTCCAGCGCTGGACCGATCAAGTCGCGGCGCGTCTTGCGGTCAAGCGCGGGCGCATGGTCAATCGTGTGATGGGCGATCCCGCGAGCCAGCTCCACGAGCGTCATGATGCGAGCGACTTCGACCTGCGCACGCAAGACAAGCTCGCCCCGGCCGACGGAAGCTGACCCGGAAACGCAACCCCATGATTTATTTGCTCCCGCGACTTTGACTTTGACGAATTTTCCGTTAGCGTCACGCGTCTTGGGGCATCGGGATGGGGGGCATGACTGTGTTGCGCAGGTCAAAATTCATATCGGCGTCGGCGGTAGCGATCAGCTTCGCGAGCCTCGCTTCCCCCGCATCGGCGCAGAATAATTATATCGGGCAGATATTGAAGGTTGCCGGGACCTTCTGCCCGGTCGGAACGTTGCGTGCCGACGGCAGCCTGACCAGCATTGCACAGGAAACGACGCTCTACACGCTCTATGGCACTACCTATGGCGGCGACGGGATCACCACCTTCGCGCTCCCGGACCTGCGCGGACGCGTCTCGATGGGGCAGGGGCAGGGCCCGGGACTGACCAATCGCGTCATCGGCGAAAGGGCCGGTACCGAGACCAATTTGATGACGCTCGCCAACATGCCGCGCCACGAACACACCGCGCTGGTCCGCACGACCTCGGCCGCCGGCGATTCGAAGGCGGCCTTCCGCAACCTTTTCGGCACGACGCCCGCCAACAAATATGTCAGCGGCACGCCCCCTTATGCGCAGTTGATCAATCGCGAGACGGTGGTCATCCGCAACACCGGCGGCGACCAGCCCTGGGATCATCGGCCGCCAACGCTGGCGGTTACCTTTTGCGTGGTCAATGCAGGGATTTTCCCGTCGCAGAACTAGGCGGCGATGCGGCCCTGCGGGGCTGGACGAGGGGCAGACAGGGGAGTTTGACAATGCGGCATTTGAAACCTCTGGCGCTCGCCGCCGCATCGGGGATCGCGATCGCGGCCGCCTCGCCGGTGGCAGCGCAGACCTTCTTCCTCGGCCAGGTGATCGAGACGGGGACGAACTTTTGCCCGCGCGGCTTCGCGCTCGCGGCCGGGCAGCTATTGTCGATCCAGCAGAATACGGCGCTCTTCTCGATCCTGGGCACCACCTATGGCGGCAACGGCGTCACGACCTTCGCGCTTCCGGACATTCGCGGACGCATGGTCGTCGGCTATGGCCAGATGCCCGGCGGCAGTTTCTATACTTATGGCGAGCGCGCGGGGCAGGAATCGGTCACGCTGACCAATGCGAATCTGCCCGCGCACACGCACGAGGCGGGGTTCCAGACGGTCAACGCCGACACGAACGACAATAAGCCGTTTCGCAACGCCTTCGCCGTGACGCCGGACTTTCAGTACAAGACGCCGCCGCCGAGCGGGCCGGCGAGCTTCGACGGCAATCTGCACGCCGCCACGATGTCGGTGCAGCAGACCGGCACCAGCGGCGTGCCGTTCCCGAACATGTCGCCCTTTCTCGTGACCAACTATTGCATCGCGCTTCAGGGCATTTTTCCGTCGCGCAATTGACGTGGCGGCGGGGCATCGAACGAATTACGGAAACCGGAGGCGGGCATGACGGGCAGGGCGGCAATCAAAACCTTCACCATGGCACTGGTCGCGGGCGGAAGCGCACTGGCGTATAGCGCCCCTGCGCATGCGGACGCTCAGGATCCCTATCTCGGCGAAATCATGCTGTTCGCCGGCAATTTCTGCCCGCGCGGCTGGGCCGCGACGCAGGGCCAGCTACTCCCCATTTCGCAGAATACGGCGCTCTTCTCGCTGCTGGGCACCAATTATGGCGGCAATGGCCAGACCACCTTCGCGCTGCCCAACCTGTCGGGCCGCTCGATGAACTATTACGGGTCGGGGCCGGGGCTTACCCCGTACAGCATCGGCGAGCAGGCCGGCGCATCGACGACGACGCTGACTGTCGCCAATCTGGCCAAGCACGACCATCGCGGCGGCGTCCAGACCGCCAATGCGATCGCCAATTCCACCACGGCGAACGGCAACGCCCTCGGCGTGTCGTCGAACAACAGCTTTCTGTCGGGCACCGACCCGTCGGGGGTGCTGATGGATCGCACCATGGTGCAGGTCGGGGTGACCGGCAGTTCGGCGCCGGTCAACAACCGGCCGCCTTATCTGGTGCTGCAACCTTGCATCGCGATCGAGGGAATTTTCCCGGCCCGCAATTGATATCCCGGCCCGCTGTCCGGGGCCCAAAAAGAAGAAACGGGTCGATCGGTGCCGCCATTCCGGCGGCGTTTGGCATATGCGATTTTCCAAGGAGGAGGCGGAATGATGATGTTGCGCAAATCTTATCTACTGGCGACGGCCGCGGCCGTCGCAGGAACGTTGGGGGGCGCCTCGACGGCAGACGCCCAGGACAATTATATCGGGGAGATCATCAAGGTCCCCTATAATTTCTGTCCGGCCGGCACCGACGAGGCCGATGGCCAGCTGATCGCGATCGCGGACAATAGTGCGCTCTACGCGATCTACGGCACCACCTTCGGCGGCGACGGCGTGACCACCTTCGGCCTGCCGAACCTGCAGAGCCGCATGTCGATCCATACGGGTACCGGCCCGGGTCTGAGCGCCCGCCCGCTGGGCCAGGTCGGCGGGACCGAGAGCAATACCCAGACGATCGCAACGATGCCGCGTCACGAGCATGTCGCGCTGGTCCGCACGACGAGCGCGGCCGCGAACTCGACGACCCCCGTCGGCAACAAGCTCGGTACGACGCCCGCGGCCAAATATGTCAACGCCGCGCCCAGCGCGCAGTTGATGAACCGCGAGACCGTCCTGGTGAACAACGCCGGTAGTGGGCAACCCTACAGCCACCTGCCGCCGACGCTGACGATCCGCTATTGCGTGTCGCTCTTCGGCATTTTCCCGTCACAGAATTGAGGCTTGTCGCGCCGCTTCGAAGGCGCGCGCACATTCAAGGGGTAAAAACAATGCGGTACAAGATTTCGATGTTGGCAGCGGCCAGCACATTGGCCTTTGCGGGCACCGTGCCCGTGGCGGCGCAGGATTATTATATCGGCCAGGTGATCGAAACCGGCGGAAGCTTCTGTCCGCGGAACTTCCTCGAGGCAAATGGACAGGTGCTGGCGATCGCCCAGAACCAGGCATTTTTTGCGCTGCTCGGCACCACCTATGGCGGCAACGGCGTGACGACCTTCCAGATCCCCGATCTGCGCGGACGCATGCTGCTCGGTGACGGTCAGGGGCCGGGGCTGCAAAATTATACGCAGGGGCAAGTCGGCGGACAGGAAAATGTGACACACACGATCGCCAACCTCCCGATTCACACTCATGTGGGCGCGATCCAGACGGTCGCTGCGCCGGGCAACCAGCGCATCGTGTTCCGCAACAGCTTCGGCCAGACCACCGACAATCAATATGTCAGCGGGACGCAGGGTTTCGACGGCAACCTCGAAGCCTCGACCTTATCGGTCCAGAAAAGCGGCACCGACGGCGTCGTGGTGCCGAACATGTCGCCATTCCTCGTCACCCGCTATTGCATCGCGTCGCAGGGAATCTTCCCGTCGCGCAACTGATGCGCCCACGACCTAACGACATTCAGACATCGGAGGCGGATATGAAACGCACTGGTAATATTCGGAAAATCACGCTGGCGCTGGCGCTCGGCGGCAGCACCTTGGGCTATGCGTCACCGGCATCGGCCGACGGGCTCACACCCTATATCGGACAGTTCATGCAAGTCGGCTTCAACTTCTGCCCGCGCGGTTACACGCAGGCCGCGGGGCAGTTGGTGGCGATCCAGTCGAACACGGCGCTCTTTTCGCTGCTCGGCACGACCTATGGCGGCAATGGCACCACCAACTTCCAATTGCCCGACCTGCGCGGCCGCGCGGCAGTGCATACGGGGCAGGGGCCTGGTCTGTCGCCTTATGCTCTCGGTCAGGTGACCGGCACCGAAACGACGACGCTGACCACGCTGAACATGGCGACGCACACGCATCGCACCGGCGCGCAGACCGCCAATCTCGATGCCAATCAGACGGCGGCGAACGGCAACGCGCTCGCCGTCCCGGTCAACCCCGGCTATGTGACGGGCACCGACCCCGCGGGCAATCTGATGGATCCGGGCAGCGTGGTCGTCCAGACGACGGGCAATTCGATCCCGGTGTCGAACCAGCCGCCCTATCTGGTGATGAAATGGTGCATTGCCACGCAGGGCGTTTTTCCCCCGCGCAACTGATGTTTGCGGCCGGTTTGCCGACCGCCTCCAATGCAAGGACGCCAGCGGATCGGGTATCGCTCCGCCGGCGTCCTGCCATTGACTCTGGTTAATTTTCGGTTAGCTTTCGACCTTGGTTATCTGGGTGGGGGGCTGAGCGATGGCTATCGCGCGTAAATCGCATTTCTATCTGTCCGCGGCGGCGGTTTTCGTCGCGGGGCTCGGCATGCCGGGCACCGCGCAGGCGCAGTTCACCTATCTCGGCGAGATCATGAAATTCGGGGGCAATTTCTGTCCGCGCGGATCGGCGGAGGCCAACGGCCAGCTCCTGTCGATCTCCACCAACACCGCGCTCTTTTCACTCTATGGCACGACCTATGGCGGCAACGGCCAGACGACCTTCGCCTTGCCGAACATGGCGGGGCGCTACTCGATGCACACCGGACAGGGGCCGGGGCTGACCCCGCGTACCCAAGGCGAGACCGGTGGTACCGAAACGACCACGCTGACCGAAAATCAGATGCCGCGGCACGAACACACGGGGCTGATCCGCACGACCAGCAGCGCGGGCAACAACGGCGGCGCGTTCCGCAACATCTTTCCGACCACGCCCGCGAACAAATATGTGAACGGCACCGCGCCGAACGCGCAGTTGATGAACCGCGAGTCGGTCTTCGTCCGCAATACCGGCGACAACACGCCCTACAACCATCTGCCGCCCTATCTCGCCATTCGCTTTTGCGTCCTGACCGAGGGGGTTTACCCGTCGCGCAACTGACGGCGTCGCCGCTGCGGCGGCCAATGGGGCTTTGAGGGGAGTTTTACGATGCGGCATTTGAAAACGGCGATGACGGTGGCAGTCGGTTTCGGCGCGCTGGGAGCTGCGGTGCCGGCGGCGGCGCAGGATTATTTTCTCGGACAGATGATCGAGGTCGGCAATAATTTTTGCCCGCGCGGCTGGACCGAGACCAATGGGCAGATATTGTCGATCGCGCAGAACACCGCGCTCTTCTCGCTGCTCGGCACCACTTATGGCGGCAACGGCCAGACGACCTTTGCGCTGCCCGACTTGCGCGGTCGGATGGTGCTCAACCAAGGCCAGGGGCCCGGGCTTCCGCCTTACGCGCTCGGCCAGGTGGCGGGCGTCGAAAGCCAGACGCTGACGATCAACCAGCTCGCCTCGCACACGCACGAAGCGGCGATCCAGACGGTCAACGCGAATGCAGCGACGACTATTCCGTTCCGCAACTCCTTCGCCGTCACGAGCGACTTTCAATATTCGAGCGTGATCCAGTTCGATGGCGCGCTGAACGCTGCGACGCTGTCGGTGCAAAAGACCGGCGGAAGCGACCCGGTGGCGAATATGTCACCATTTCTCGTCAATCGGTATTGCATCGCGCTGCAAGGGATTTTCCCGTCGCGCAACTGACCTTGGCGGCGGCGCGGACGAAACAGGATAGAGTTGGAGGCGGGGTATGACACGCATGGGGACAATGGGGAAACTCTCGGCGGCAGCGCTGCTCGGCACGTCGGCGCTGACCGTGGCGACGCCGGCCAGCGCGCAGGTCGAACCCTATCTCGGGCAGATGATGCAGGTCGGCTTCAACTTCTGCCCGCGCGGCTGGACGAGTGCGCAGGGGCAGATATTGTCGATCGCGCAGAACACCGCGCTCTTCTCGATTCTCGGCACCACCTACGGCGGCAACGGCCAGACGACCTTCGCGCTGCCCGACCTGCGCGGACGCGTCGCGATCAACCAGGGTAGCGGCCCGGGCCTGTCGCCCTATGTCCTCGGCCAGGTCGGCGGCAGCGAGACGGTGACGCTGGCCAGCACGAACCTGCCCAAGCACGACCATCGCGCCGGCATCCAGACCGCCAACGCCAGCGCCAACAGCACGACCGCGAACGGCAATGCGCTCGGCGTGTCGGCGAACAACAGCTTCATCGCGCCGCCGCCCGACCCGGCGGGCAATCTGATGGACCGCACGATGGTCCAGATCGCGCCGAGCGGCGGTTCGCAGCCGATCTCCAACCGGCCGCCCTATCTGACGGTCAACTGGTGCATCGCGCTCGAGGGAATTTTCCCCTCGCGGAACTGAGCGGTCGACATCGGCGGCGGACTCGCCGCGCAAAAAGGGCCGTGCTGGACGACAGCGCGGCCCTTTTCGTTGCCCCGGCGCGGGTTGGAAGCCGTATTTGACGATATCGCGGTGCGGGCGGCGCTTCGGGGTTCGTTAACCCGAGAGAGTCGCGTACCTAGATAGTCGCGGTTTTCGGCCCATCCTCGTGCTTGGATCCCGTGCGCGATTTTGCGCATTTTGCGTAAAATCGGCGCGTCGGCTGACAGCGACGGCTTTCATATCCGGCGTGCGACGATCCCGGCATGATCAGGATTGTTCGCCACGCTCCGTTTCCGGGCCTTCTCCGCCGCCTTGCCGTTGCCACGCGCGCGACCGCGATGATCGAGACAGCGCTGCTGCTGCCGCTGTTCCTGATGCTGCTGCTCGGCATCCTCATCTACGGCCAATATTTCATGCTTGCGCACAGCGTGCAGCAGGCCGCGAACGACGGCGGGCGCGCGGCGATCACCGGGCTCGACGCCGCGGACCGGCGCGCGGTCGCCGTGCGCGCGATCGACCGCAGCATGCACGGCGTCGGCGGTTATCGTACCGAATTGCGCGACGTCGCGGTCTCCGAAACGGTCGATACGGTGACCGTAGACCTGACCTATCGTGTCCCCGAAAGCAGCCTGCTTCGCAACTCGCTCGTGCCGTCCCCCGGCGACGTCATCCGCGCCAGCGCGACCTTCGAACTGCCGGTCGACTGATGCGCGCGCTGCTCGCTTCGCTGCGTCGCGATACACGGGGGACCGTCAGCATCGCTGCGGCCTTCGGGATGACGATGCTGATCGGCGCCGCGGCCGTGGCGGTCGACATCGGCGCGCTCCATCTCGACCGTCGCAAGCTGCAGGGGATTGCCGACGCCGCGGCGATGGCTGCCGCCGCCAAACCCGGCGAAGAGCGCGTGGCCGCAGAGCGCATCATTGCCGCCAATTGCGACTGCGGCATCGCCATCGCCTCGATCACGCGCGGAAGCTATGTCGCCGATGCCGGGGTCGCCGCCGAGCAGCGCTTCACCGAGGGCGGCGCATCTCCCAATGCCGTTCGCATCGTGCTGACGCGCACGCATCCCCTGTTCTTCGGGCGCCTCATTACCGGGCGCAGCAGCAATGTGATCAGCGCCAGCGCAACAGGGGCGCGGCGCGGCTATGCGGCCTTTTCGCTCGGTTCGCGCGTCGCGGCGGTCAACGGCGGCATCCCCAACGCGATCCTGTCCGCGCTGACGGGCAGCGAACTGGGCCTCTCGGCGATGGACTATAACGCGCTGGCGAGCGCCGACGTCGACCTGCTCGCCTTTTCGGAAGCGCTGCGCACCGAGATCGGGGTCGAGGCGCTGACCTTCGGCCAGACGCTGAACAGCGAGGTGACCCTGCCGCAGGTGCTCTCCGCGCTCGCCGCGGCATCCAGCGATAGCGCCGGACCGGTCGTCGAACATATGGCGGCGCGCGCGGAGCCCACGAGCCTGATCCCGGCGTCGGTGATAGACCTCGGCCCGCGCCACGCGAGCGCGCGGGTCGACCCCGCCAATCCGGTGCGTGTCAACCTGCTCAGCCTGATGCGCGCAATGCTGGTGACCGCCTCGGCCGATCGCCAGGTCGATCTCGATCTGGTCAGCGGCCTGCCCGGCGGATCGCATATCAAGGTGGGTCTGATCGTCGGCGAGCCGCCGGCCAACTCGCCATTGATCGCGGTCACCGACGACAACGAAGTCATCGTCCGCACTGCGCAGGTCCGGCTGCGCGTCGACGCCAAAGCGGCGACGCCCGTCGCAACGGTCGAGATTCCCGTGCTCGCCGAACTTGGATCGGCTGCGGCGCGCATTTCGGACATCGACTGCAGCAAGGGCAGCGACGAAGCGGTGACGCTTGCGGTGACGACCTCGCCCGCGATGCTCGCGATCGGCAGTATCAGCGATAGCGACTTTCGCGACATGGGCCGCCCGCTCGATCCCCAGAAGGCCCGGTTGCTGAAGCTGCCGCTCGCCAGCGTCGACGCCGAGGCCGAACTTGTCCTGTCCGATCTGGAGGAGAAAGCCGTCGCCTTTTCGCGGGGCGACATCGCCGACGGCACGGTCAAGACGGTGTCGAGCACAGGGCTGGTGGCGGGCGCCGCAAGGTCGCTGTCGGATCGCATGGAATTGACGGGATCGGTGCTTGGAATCGGGTTGAATCTCGGGGCCTTGAAGACCCTTGTAGCCCAGGCCGTCGCCACCGCTGCGCCGGTGCTCGACGGCGTGCTCGGGGAAGTGACGGGCGTGCTCGGCGTTCATGTTGGGCAGGCCGACGCCCGCGTCAACGCATTGCGCTGCGGACAGGCCCGACTGGTGGGTTGATCCGTTGCGGAATGCAATCCCCACCCGCGTGAAATCCTGACACTCCGCTCTGGAGCAAAGCCTCGACGCCCCACCCGACGGAACTGATAGCAGATAGGGTCCGGAGGACAGGATGGCGATCGATCGGACCCCCGAGCGTGTATCGGCGGCGGAATTCATCCGTGGATTTGCCAATTGGCGGCAGCATGCGGCGCGGCGCCCGGTGGTGGTGACGCATCACGGCAAAGACGCACATGTGCTGATCTCGCTCGACGATTATCGTCGGCTGGGCGGAACGGGTGGGGAAACGCCTGAAGCGCGACTGCGCGAATCGCAGGTGCTGCTGCTCGAATCGATCCGCGACAGCCTGATCCTCGTCGACCGGCGGCGGCGCATTGTCGCGATCAACCCTGCGGCAGGCGACATGCTTGAAGCGAGCGCGGCAGCGCTGGTCGGCCAGCCGCTTGCCGCCGCGCTTCCCGCGATCGAGACCAGCCTCGTCTTCCACCATATCCTGCGCATGATCGATCATCGCGAGCGCTTTTCGGGCGATCTTCCGTCGCTGCTGCGTCCGGGGCAGTGGCTGCATGCCGACCTCATACCGCTGCCGATCGGCGGCGCGATCGTGCTGCGCGACGTCAGCGATGCGATGGCTGCGCGCGAGCGCGACGACGCGCGCGGCGCCGCGATCCGCGCGATCGAGGTCGATGGCGGCATCGGCCATGCGTGCATCTCGGTGCGCGAGGCGATCGAATATGCCAATGACGCGCTTCTGGTGACGATCGGGGTCGGCGACGAGGCGATCCGGCGGGTGCGCTTTTCGGCGCTGCTCGCGCTCGGGCGGCGACAGGCTTTCGCCGAGGCGCTGGAAGAGCTGTTCCGGACCGGCTTGCCGGCACGGATCGAAACTGACCTTGTCGCGCGCGATGGCGCTGCCGTGCCGGTGAGGCTGTCGATCGTCGAGCGGCGTAGCGCTTATGCGAGCGAAGGCGCCGTGGTGCTGGTGACCCCGCGGCGGGGGTAAATCGGGCGGCGCTCAATTCATCGCTAAGCTTTTGACTTCAAGAAGGTTTCCCTTAAGGTCGCAGGAGGGCTATCGGGGGATTGTGGATGATCCGGACAGGGTTGCGGCGCGGTTTTGGCGCTTTGCTGGTTTGCGGTGCGATTGCGGTCGCGCCGACCGCATCGGCGCAGTATCGCGGCGAGTTGGTCAAATTCGCCTATAAATCCTGTCCTGGCGGCACGCTGCCGGCCGAGGGGCAGGAACTGAAAATAACCGACTATCCGGACCTCTTCGCAACCATCGGCAAGGCTTACGGCGGCGACGGCGTCACGACCTTTGCGCTGCCCGACATGCGCGGGCGCACGTCGATGGGGGCGGGGAGTGCCGAGGGACGCACGACGCGCGCGCAGGGCGAGAAGGGCGGCGGCGACATGCTGACGCTGACCGAAAATCAGATGCCGCGGCATGAACATACCGCGCTGATTCGCACGACCAGCGGGGCTGGGAACGCCTATCGCGCGCTCGGCGCGATTTTTGCGACGACGCAGGCGAACAAATATGTCGCGGGTGGTCTGCCGGCGGCGAATCTGATGAATCGCGAAACCGTGGAGTTCATAAACAGCGGCGACGGGAAGCCGTTCGAGCGGCGCTCGCCCGGGCTCGGTATCCAATATTGCATCCTGCCGAACGGGGCGTCGCCGGGCTGATGCGTGGTAGGACGCGGGCGGGAACATCTGGGGAATGATATGCGTTACGGCAAGGCGGCGATGCTGGCATCGATCGGGACCGGGGCGGCCGTCGCGGCGACGCCCGCGATGGCGCAGCTTCCGCCCCCCGATCCGATCGAACATTATTATATCGGGCAACTGATCGAGACGGCTGGCGCCTGTCCAGCGCGCTGGCTGGAAGCGGACGGGCGCCTGCTGCAAAGGACATCCTATTCGCAGCTCTTTTCGCTCATCGACAAGACCTATGGCGGCGACGGCATCACGACCTTCGCGATCCCCGACCTGCGCGGACGGATCGCCGTCGGAGCGGGTTGGGGGCCAGCGCTCGCCAACCTCCCGCTCGGTGGCACGGGGGGCGCCGAAAACCAAGTGCTGACGATCGACCAACTCGCGACGCATAGCCACAAGGCGCTGATCCGATCGGTGGACGGCGACACCGACACGCCGCGCCCGTTCCGCAACGCCTTCGGCAAGACGAGCGGGCCGCAATATTCGACGACGATCGTCTTCGACGGCAATCTGCACCCGGAAACGCTGTCGATCCAGAAGACCGGCGGCAGCGATCCGGTGTCGAACCAGTCGCCGTTCACCGTGAACCGCTTCTGCATCGCGGCCTGGGGCGTGTTTCCGCCGCGCAACTGACGGCGCAAGAAGAATGGGGGCAGCAATGATGCGAGGCGGGGTAATGAATTTGCGGATGTCGTTTCTGCTATGCGGGTTAGCGTGGATGTCGGCGGCGCCGGCGACGGCGCAGGTATCGCCTTCGGTAGGCCAACTGATGCTCGTGTCCTTCCCCTATTGTCCGATGGACTATTATGAAGCCGATGGCAGGGAACTGGTGATCCGCGACAATCTGGCGCTCTATAACGCCATCGGGACGACCTATGGCGGCGACAACCGCGTGTTCCAGCTGCCCGACCTGCGCAGCCGCGCGGCGGTCGGCAATGGCGTGGGGCCGGGGCTGCTCCCGGTGGCGCCCGGGCAGAAGCTTGGCCATGAAAGCGTGAAGCTCGCCGAGACCAACCTGCCGCCGCACAGCCACCGCGGGGGGATCCAGACCAGCACCGGGGCTGCGAACCGGACGACCGCCAATGGCAACGCGATCGGCATTTCGGCGAGCGACAGCTTCATCGAGGGCTATGACCCGCCCGCTGGGTTCGAGATGGAGGCCTCGACGGTCGTCGTGGCGTCCGAGGGCAAGTCGACTCCGATCGCGACGCGCGAGCCCTTCGTCGCGCTGCGCTGGTGCATCGCCTATCGCGGCGGGCCGCCCTTGCCGGCGCAATAGCGCGCCGCCAACCCATGCGTCATCGGAGGATATGACCACGCCGGGCTTTGCGCCGGCGGCGTTCGTGTGCATCTGGACAAGAGCGCGGAGTTTAGCGAAGTTGCCGCATAACGCGTAGCAAAATACAACTTACCTTTACGTAAGCGTGAACCGGCTCTATAAGCCGGGCACAGCCCTTGGGAGAATCACGATGGACATGGAGTTCAGCCCCGAAGACCTGGCGTTCCAGCAGGAAGTCCGGACCTTCATCGCCGAAAACTACCCCGAAGAACTGCGCGGCAAGCAGGACGAGGGGGAAGAGCTGTCCAAGGAGGATTTCCTCGCCTGGCACAAGGTGCTCTACAAAAAGGGCTGGGTCGCACCCGCGTGGCCGGTCGAATATGGCGGCACGGGCTGGACGCCTACGCAGCGCTTCATCTTTTCCGAGGAAACCGCGCGCGCCGATTGCATCCGGCTGATGCCCTTTGGCCTCGCGATGGTCGGCCCGGTGATCTACACCTTCGGTACCCCCGAGCAGAAGGCCTATTTCCTTCCCCGCATCCTGTCGGGAGAGGATTGGTGGTGCCAGGGCTATTCGGAACCCGGCGCGGGGTCGGACCTTGCCAGCCTGCGCACCGCGGCGGTTCCCGATGGGGACGACTATATCGTGAACGGTCAGAAGACCTGGACGACGATGGCGCAGCATGCCGACTGGGGCTTTTTCCTTGTCCGCACCGACAAGGACGCCAAGCAGCAGGAAGGTATCAGCTTCCTGCTCATCGACATGAAGTCGCCCGGGATCACCGTGCGCCCGATCATCACGCTGGGCGGCGAGCATGAGGTCAACGAGGTGTGGTTGGAGGACGTTCGCGTGCCGCAGTCGCAGCGCGTCTACGAAGAGAATAAGGGCTGGACCTGCGCCAAGTTCCTGCTCGCGCACGAACGCACGGGCATCGCCGGCGTCGCGGCGTCGAAGCGCGGGGTCGAGAAGGTCAAGGCGATAGCTCGCACCGAACTCGACGGCGACAAGCCGCTGATCCAGAACGCCTTCTTCAAGCGCAAGATCGCGGAGCTCGAGGTCGACCTGACCGCGCTCGAATTCACCGAACTGCGCAGCCTCGCGGGGCCGCACGCGGGTCGCGGGCCGGGGCCGGAGTCGAGCCTGCTCAAGATCAAGGGCAGCGAAATCCAGCAGCGGCTGACCGAGCTGACTCTCGAGGCCGTGGGTCATTATGGCGCGCCGTACTTCCGCGGTTTCGGCGAAGGCGACAACGAGCATCCGATCGGGCCCGATTATGCGCACCGCGCGGCGCCGACCTATTTCAACGTCCGCAAGACGACGATCTATGGCGGGTCGAACGAGATCCAACGCAACATCATCGCGAAGATGGTTCTGGGGCTCTGAACCACGCGACGCCCCCGCTATGGCGGGGGCCGCGATCGGCCTTACGCAGCACCGCAACATAAACCTATAGCGGCCCCCGCCTTCGCGGGGGCGACGGGGATACAAGATGGATTTCACCTACACCGAAACGCAGGACATGATCCGCGACACGCTGGCCCGCTTCCTCGGCGACACCTATGATTTCGAGACGCGCCAGAAGTTCATCGCGAGCGACGAAGGCCGCGATCCCGCGATCTGGACCGCGCTGGCGCAGGAACTCGGCATGCTCGGGGCGGCCTTTTCGGAAGAGCATGGCGGCCTCGGCGGCGGCGCGCTCGAAAATGCGATCATCATGGAAGAACTCGGCAAGGTGCTCGGCATCGAGCCCTATCTGCCCACCGTGGTCATCGCGGGCGGCGCGCTGAAGGCCGTCGGCGGCGCGCAGGCGGACAAGTTCATCCCCGAGATCATCGCGGGCAATGTCATCGTCGCCTTCGCCTATGCCGAACCGCAGGGCCGCTACGACCTCGCCAACCTGCGCACCAGCGCGAAGAAGGACGGCGCGGGTTATGTGCTGAGCGGGCACAAGGGCGTGGTCTATGCCGCACCCTGGGCAACGCATCTGCTCGTCACCGCGCGCACCTCGGGCGGCCAGCGCGACCGCGAGGGCGTGTCGCTGTTCCTGATCGACGCGAACCTCCCCGGCATCGTCCGCCGCGACTATCCGACGGTCGATGGCAGCCGCGCATCGGAAATCTATTTCGAGAATGTCGCGATCCCCGCCGATGCGCTGCTCGGCGGCGAGGGCGAAGGGCTGGCGCTGATCGAACAGATCGTCGACGAGGCGACGGTCGCTGTCTGCGCCGAGGCGACCGGCGTGATGCAGAAGCTGCACGAAGGCACGCTGGAATATACCCAGCAGCGCAAGCAGTTCGGTGTGCCGATCGCCAAGTTCCAGGTGCTGCAGCACCGCATGGTCGACATGTTCATGGAGGTCGAGCAGGCCCGATCGATGACGATCATGGGCACGCTGAAGCTCGACCTGCCCGCCGACGAGCGCAAGGCGGCGGTGTCGGCGGCGAAGAACAAGGTCGCGCGCGGCGCGAACTTCGTCGGCCAGAATGCGATCCAGACCCACGGCGGCATCGGCATCACGCAGGAACTGGCGATCGGCCATTATTTCAAGCGCGCGACGATGATCGAGGGCCAGTTCGGCAGCGCCGATTATCATATGGAACGCTATGAGGCGCTGACTTTGGCGGAATAGGCCGCGGGCCGACCAAACCGATATCCCCGGCAGTTCCGCAGCAGCCAAGGAACTGCCGTCGCTGCGGGGCGTTCGATTGTGACCTCGACGGGAGCAGGCAATGAACAGACTTCGGCGGCTGGAGACTTTTGCGCGGGCCGGGTGGCTGGCAAGGGGCGTCGTCTATTGCCTGCTGGCCTATATCGCCCTGACGAGCGCGGGCGCGTCGGAAGCCACCCCCCAAGGCGTGTTCCGGTCGGTCCGGGAAATGCCGGGCGGGACGGTTTTGCTAATCCTGCTGGCGCTCGGCCTTGCCCTCTACGGGGCGTATCGCCTCTACGGAGCGGCACTGGATAGCGACGGTAAGGGCAGCGACGCAAAGGGCGTTGCGATCCGCATCGGCTATTGCGCGAGCGGGCTGGCCCATTTCCTGTTGGCCTGGGCTGCGCTCCGCCTCGCCACCGGTCATTCGGGCGGCGGCGATGACCGCGAGAAGAAGGCCGCCGCCATGCTGCTCGAGTTGCCGCTCGGCGGGACACTACTCGGTGCGATCGGACTCGGTTTTCTGGCAGCCGCCCTCCATCAGGCGACCAAGGCGTGGACGACGGATTTCATGAAGGGTGTTTCGGCGGAGGCGCCGGCGTGGGTGGTTCTCGTCGGGCGCGCGGGCTTGACCGCGCGAGCTACCGTCTTCGCGGTCATCGGCTATTCGCTGGTGCGCGCGGGTTGGTTTGGAACCGCGGGCGAGGTCAAGGATCTGGGCGAGGCGCTGTCCGCGCTTACCGAATATTCGGCGCTCTATATCCCCGTGGCCGCCGGCCTCTTCCTGTTCGGGGTTCACAGCCTGGTCGAGGCACGCTGGCGCCGCATTCGCGACGAAGATGTGGTTCGCAGAATGAAGGCGGCGGCTCGCTGAGGGGCAAGTCCTCTGCGGCGGACCGTCAATAAGACAGATCGATCGCCATCCGCAGCGTCCGCGGCCGCAGCGGCGTGAGATACCCCGCGCTGCCCTCGACGAAGGGCGTGCCGAGCGCGAAGCGGTTGCCGCGGGCGTCGAACAAATTGGTCAGCGTCAGCGACAGGCCGCGGCGGTGGTTGCCTATCCGCATCGCAAGGCCGGTGTCGACATATTTGCCCTGACCCTCGCCCAGGATCGGGCCGATGCCCAGCCGCGACGGGCCGATATAATTGGCCCAGCCGTTCACGCGCAGATCCTCGTCGCCCATCGGCGCGGCATAGTTGAACGAGCCGCGCACCGCATATTTGGCGACATTCGGAATCTGGCCGAGCCGTTCGAGCAATTGCTGCTGCGGGATGGTGATCCCGACATCGCCGCCCGCCGCCGCGGCGCGCACCGCGATGGTGCGCAATTCGGTCGAGAACAGCTCGGTCACGCGGCTGTGGTTGTAAACCCCGCCGAGTTCGAACGACAATTCGGGGGTCGGGCGCACGGCGAAAGCGCCGGTGATGCTCGTGATCCGCCCGTCGCCGATATTGGCGGTGGTGGGGAAGCCATTGGTGTCGATGAAATCGGCCTGGATGTCGCGCCAGCGGCTGTGCGAGACCGACAGGCTGGCGTCGAAAGGCGTCCAGCCCTTTTCACCGAAGCGCACCCCGGCCTCGAGCGTCTGGACCTGGTCGTTGCGGAAGCGGCGCACGAAATTATTGTCGACCGCGAGCCCGCCGGGGCGGAAACCCTCCTGATAGCGGACATAGAGCGTCACGTCGCGGATCGGGGTCGCCAGCAGCGACGCCGAGGGCAGGAGGTCGGTTTCGGAACGGTGCGCGGTCTCGGCGCGGCCCGCGAAGGCGACGTCGAGCGGGACGTCGCGCCCGGCGCCGTCGAGGCGCGCGTGCGAGAGGCGGAGGCCGCCCGCCGCGATCAAATTCGGCATCAGCTCGACCGTCGCCTCGCCATAGCCGGTGATTTCGGTAATGCGGTTCGACACGCCGGTGAGCGGCATCTGCACGAAGGCGTCGCCGATCTCGCGGCTCTGGCGGGTGCGGTTGTCGAGCAGGCTTATACCGACAACCCAGCCGAGGCCGTCTTCGAACGGCCGTGAGAGCCGCGTTTCGCTGACGAACATGCGAGTCGCGTTGCGCTGGTCGAGGATGCGCGGCGGATCGTTGGGCTTGCTGGCGTCGAAGCGTTCGAACAGCCGGTGGCTGACGAAGGCGTTCGACGACTGGAAGAACAGCCCGTCCCACTGCTTCATTACGACGACCGTGCCGAGGCCGTATTTGGCCTTGGCATTTTGCTCGACCATCGAATTGCGGATCAGCGGCGGCGCGTTCTTGTCGGCATATTGTGCGTCCCGCGACGCGATCGTCTGGTAGACGCCGCCGAGATCGATCGTCCAGTCGTTGCCCGCATCGAAACGGAAGGTACCGCGCCCGCCGCGCACGTCGACGCGGTTGACGTCGTTCTGGCCGAGCATCGGATTGTCGATATAGCCGCCGTCGCTGAGCATATAGCCGACGAGGCGCAGCGCATGGCCTCCGTCGCCCACGGGCAGGTTGACGATCGCGCCCAAGTCGCCTCCGGGGTCGCCATGCTGGGTGACCGACACGCCGGCGATCGCCTGCACCGTCTGGCGATAGGGATCGGGTGCGTTGGGGACGGCGCGGATGATGCCGCCGAGCGAGCCCGCGCCGTAGAGCGTGCCCTGCGGGCCTTCGAGCACTTCGACATTCTGGATATCGTAGAGGCGGAGATCGGGGTCGGGCGCGTTGTAGCTGAGGCGGATGTCGCCGAGATACTGGCCGACGGTCGACTGGGTCGGACCGGTGAAGCTGGAATCGGCGATGCCGCGGATGAACAGCTTGTTGCGCCCCGAACCCAGATGGGTCGAGGAGACGGTCGCCATGCGCGAGAGGATCGATTCCATCCCGCGCTCGCCGCCGAACGCCAAATCGCCGCCATCCAGCACGGTGGCGACGCCCGCAAAGCTTGCGTAGGGAATGTCGGTCTTCGAGGCGGTGACGATGATCTCGTCGTCGGGCCCGGCGACGAGATTGTCGGGCTCGCGCGCTCGGGGCGGCGGCGGTTTTGGCGGCGAGGTGGCGCGGCGCGCAACCTTGGGCGGCGGCGGGCGGCGTTCGATGCGCCAGCTGGTCGCGCTGACGCGCACCGCGCGCGCGTCCGAGCCCGCGAGCATGCGCTGGATCGCCTCTTCGACGCTCATCCGTCCGCGCACCTTCTTGACGCGGTTGCCCCACAAGCCCGCGTCGGCGACGCTGATGCTGACCCCGCCCTGGCGGCTGAGCAAGGGCAGGCTGGACGACAAATTGCCCTTGGGCACGTCGAACGCGCGCTCTTCCGCGGCCTGCACCACCGCAGGAGTAGCGAGCATCGCGATCGCGGCGGCGAGGGGCAGGCTGCGGCGCATCGTCAGCGGGTGAGCACCCAGCCATCGCCGCGGCGTTCGGCGCGCGTGCCCGACAGCGCGGCGAGGTCGGCGACGGCGCGCGCCTTGTCGGCGCCGATCACCAGCGCGCCGCGGAAGGGCAGGTCGGCGGCTTCGGGCGCGACGCTGACTGCAAGGCCCGCGGTGCGGCCGAGGTCGCCCACGACCACGCCGAGCGGCGTGTCGGCGTAGACGAGCTGGCCGCTGCGCCAGCCGCCGATGGTGCTGCTGTCGAGCTTGCGCACCGTCGGCGCCTTCTTGTCGCCGTCGCGCGCCTCGATGCCTTCGCCCGCGACCATGCGGACATTGTCGCGGTGCGGGTTGTAGACGACGATGCCTTCGGAGACGGCCACCGTCGTCGCACGGTCGCGGCGTACCACATTGAAGGCGGTCCCGAGGTCGACGAGCCGGGCACCGCCCGTTTCGACCACAAAGGGATCGGATTCGCGGTGGACGACGTGGAACATCGCCTCGCCGCTTTCGAGCTTGGCGAAGCGCGGGCGCTCCTCGTCGAGGGTGACGACCGAGCCGCCGTTGATCTCGATCCGCGACCCGTCGGCGAGTTCGAGCGTGCGGTGCTCGCCGGGCGCGGTCTGGATGCGGTTCGGGTCGCCGAACAAGCCAATATTGGGCACGGTGATCGCGGCGACGAGCGCGGCGGCGATCGCCCCGCCGAACCACGCGCGGCGCGACGGGCGGGCGCGGGGTTCTTCGTCGTTGGCCGCGACGGGCGCCGCGGGCCGGGCGGGCAGCGCTTCGAGATCGGCGTCGAGCAAAGCGACGGCGTCATAGACCTCGGCGTGCGCCGGATCCTCGGCGAGCCAGTCGGCGAAAGCGTCCCAGTCGGCGAAATCGGGGTCGCGCTGGGCGATGACCCAGTCGATCGCGCGTGCTTCGATCATGGCGGTGTCAGGATGCATCGAACTGCCTCCTGATCGCGGCGAGCGCGGCATAGACCTTGCGCAGGTCGGCCTCGACGGTGCTGAGGCTGACGCCCTGTTCGGCGGCGATGTCGCGCTGGGCGATGCCGTCGACGCGGAAGCGGCGGAAGATGCGCGCGGGGCGCGTCCCGGTCGCCTCGATGGCGGCCTCGACCTGCTCGAGCTGCTGGCGCGAGATCAGCGTGGCTTCGGCCGAAGGCGCTTCGGTGGCGGCATTTTCGCCCCATGCCTTGTCGCGCAGCTCGCTCTGGCGCGCCGAGCGATAGCGGTCGAGCATCAGATTGTTCGCGGCACGCATGACATAGGAGAGCGGATCGGCGATCGGCCCGGTGCGGCGATCGGTGAGCCGCATCCACAGGTCCTGGAACAGATCCTCGGCGCCCGGCCCCGCACCGCGCACCTCGAGGAAGCGGATGATGCGCGCGCGGTTGGCGAGCAATACCCCCTCGATGCCCTGCATGGGCTGCGGTGCGTCGGTCGCCTCTGTCATGGATCGATTGATTCGGAACGCCATCTGCTGCTTTTCGGCACCTGCCTGGCCGGTGCCCCACATCCCCCTGGCGGGGCCGTCATATAGCGCCCCCAGCGCGGCGCGCAACCGCGGCATGGCCTCTCCCGCATCGAAGCGATGCTCGCGGGGTAGAGGGAAGGGGGCGGTGGCGGCAATCATGATCCTCGTTCGTTCGTCTGAATTAAGGGCAAGGGGGAAGCGGAGGGTGGGGTGGGTGCTTCCCCCTTGCCGGGACAAGGTCGGTCCTGGGGGCTTAGAGACCGACCTTGAGGCTCGCACGGAAAGACCAAGCCACATGGCTTTGCTGTTCTTCCGCGGAGAGTTCGCCGCCAACCTGGAATGCAGAGTTGCCGGCGATCCCGCGGAGGCGGCCGACCCAGCCGCTCGTGCGATCATCAGGGGTGAGGGTGAAGGGGGTGCCGTCCTTGAACGACGCAGTCGTGGTGCCGAGCGAGCCGCCGACGATCTGGCGGCGGCCGCCCTCGATCTCGAAGCGTGTCCAGCCGTCATATTCGTCGGTGCCGCCGAAATCGAGGCCGAGCGCGACGGTACCCGACACCGCGAGCTCGTCGCTGTCGCGGCTCAGCACGGTGAGGTCGAGCGCGTCGCCGCCGCCGGTTTCGGTGTAGCCGTCTTCCTGCAGCTTGTAATAGTCGACCGCGACCGCCGGGCGGAACGAGATGCCGCCGAGTCGGGTGTCATAGGCGACCGAACCCGCGGCCGACCACAGGGTACCGTCCCACTTGGCGCGCATCGTCTCGTTGATGTCCTCGGCGCCGTTCTCGGCCTGGAACAGGCGCGTGCCCTTGAAGCTGACCGGGGCGCCCGAAACGCGCGCGCTGGCGAGGATGTTGTTCGAGCGCAGGCGCCAGTGGAGCGCGCCCTCGAACTGGCTCGACGACACTTCGTTGGCGTTCGCCTTGTTGCCGTCCTTGCCGCTGAGGTAGCCGATCGAGCCGCCGAAATTGCCGAGGTCGGTCTTGATCTCGGCGCCGAGCGAAACGCCCCAGCCGGTGACATCGTAGCCCGCGGTGTCGCCGATGCTCTTCGACGTGCCCCAGACCGCCTGGTTGATCCAGTAACCCCATTTGCCCTGATCCTGGAACGGGGCGTTGGGGTCGGTCAGGTAGCGGGCGAGGGCGCGCGAGCCGGTGGTGACGGTTTCGAATACGCCGCCCTCATGCTCGGGCAGCATCTGGCCGAGCTGCGCCTTGAACTGGTCGCCGCTGGTGATGTCGAGGAAGATCTGTTCGATGTCCTCGTCGGCCGACAATGCGTCGATCACCGCGTTGAAGGCGCCGCCTTCCGACCGGTTGAGGCCGAGTTCGGTGACGCTCTTGCGCGACACGTCGACGATCAACCGGGTGGCGTTCGAGGTCAGCGTGCCCTTGTAGAGGAAGGGCAGCAAGGTCGAGGTGGTGGTGAGGTTGTTCGCACCGCTCAGCGTGCCGGCGGTCAGCACGACATGCTGGCCCTCGGCATCGTCGAGGCTGGTGAGGCGCAGCGCGAGCTTCGATTCGGCGCCGAAGCTGGCGTTGCCGGTCACTTGGATCGCGGTGCCGGTGTTGCCGCCGTCGAGCGTCACGCCGAGCACGCCCTTGTTGGTGACCGCAAGCGACGAGATCGTCGCCGCACCGACGACGTCGAAGGTGCCGCCGTTGACCGCGACCGCGAGGCCCTGCGAATTGGCGAGGCGCGCCGAGAAGAGCGAGGTGCCGCCGATGGTCAGCGAGTCGCTGCCGCCGCCGAAATCCGCGACGCCGCCGAATTTCGAGGTACCCGCGAGGGTCATGATATCGTTGCCGCCGCCGAAGGTCGCGGTGCCGTCGAAGGTGCCGTCGCCCGACAGGGCAAGCGTGTTGTTGCCGGTGCCGAAGAAGGCATCGCCCTTCATCGAGCCGTCGGCGATGTCGATCAGGTCGTTGCCGACCCCGAAGCGCACGTCGCCGATGATCGCGGGAGCCGCGATGCCCGACGCGACCGCGGTCTGCTTGACCGAAGCGCCGCCGAGATTGCTCGAGAGGTCGATCGCGATGTTACGGTCCGACGTGCCGAGCGCGCCGGTGGCCGAGATGGTGCCGCTGTTCTCGATCGTGCCGACGGTGCCCGACAGATCGACGATGCCGCGCGCGGTGCCGTTGTCGCCGGCCGCCTTCGCGGCGATGGTGCCGCTGTTGCGGATCAGCCCGACATTGCTGCCGGCCTCGACGACGATGCCCGTCGTGATCGCGGTCGCGGCGTTGCCGCCCTGCGCGTCGATCTTGCCCGCGTTGCGGATTTCGCCGAGCGTCGTGCCCGCGCCGACCTGGATTGCGGTCGCCGAAGCGCCGTTCGAGATGGCGGTGACGAGGCCGGCGCTGCCGATCGCGACGCCGCCGGCGATGTTCACATTGCCGCCGAGGCCGCCGATCTGCATCGCGGTGGCGTTCTTGCCGGCGTACAGGCCGTTGCCGAGGATCGTGCCGTCGACGATCACGCCGAAGCCGGTGCCGGTGCTGGGAACCGCGCCGATGGTGACGTCGCGCCCGGCGGCGCCGATGCGCACGGCGGGGGCCGAACCGAAGGAGCGGACGACCGCCGAGCCTTCTTTGGCGTCCTCGATGCCGTCCTTGTCCTCGTCATTGTCGGTCGTGCTGGCGTCCTTGGGCGGAATGGCGAAGATCACGCCGCCGGTGACGTCGCCCTCGATCGACAGCGCGGGGCCGCCGTTGAGCAGGTCATCGGCGTCGAGCTTCGACGGGTCGGCGGGTGGAGTAGTGAAACGATATCCGGTCGAGGTCAGATTGCCCTGCACGACGAGCGAGCCGGTGATGTTGCCGCTGAGCCGCGCCGCGGTCGCATCGAGGCCGGTAGCGGTGATCGTGCCCGCAAGGCGGACGTTGCCGGTGACATTCTGCATGCCAACGCCGAGCGCGCGGTCGCCGAGCACCGAGATCGTGCCGTCGTTGGTGAAATTGCCGGTCAGCGGGCCGCCAAGGCGGATGCCCGCCGAATTATTGCCCTCGATCGTGATCGCGCCCGAGTTGACGATGTTGCCGTTGAAGACGCCGAGGGTCTCGATGCCGACGCGGTTGTTGCCGATCGCGAAGGCGCCGTCGATGTCGCCGTCGTTGTCGATGTCGGTCGGCGCGTAGCTTTCGTCGATGATGATCTTGCCGCTGGCGGTGTTGGTGATGGTGCTCGTCACGCCGGCATTGGCGACGATGCCCTTCGAGCCGTCCGAATTGGTGATCTGGATCGTGCCTTCGTTGACGAACTTGTGATTGCTGTCGATCGTCACCGCAGTGCCCGAGGTGGGCTTGATCGAGCCCGATGCCGCGAGGCGAGAGTCGTCGGGCGTGGTGCCGCCGTTGACGGTCGAGCTACGGATCGGCGTGGTAAGCGCATTCCCAATCACGGTTTCGGCAAAGGCGGGGGTGGCCATGACTGCCACCAGGCAGGTCGACGCGAGCAGGGTCTTGCGCATTGAGTTCCTCTTGAAATCGGGGCGGGAAAGCTCCCGCGACAATGGCTTGACGGAGCGGAACGAGCGCAGCCTTGAAAAAATAATGCGGATCGCGGCAGGAAAAGTGTCGCAACTTGTCGCAATCGTAACCAAGCCATTGCGCGCGGCGGCTCAATTTGCTGAATGAACGCGGAAACAGGCTGTCCCCAAGCCCGAAAAGGTTCTTCGAATGCATATGAATGGGCGGTCGATGCTGCGGCTCGGCGCTTTCTGTGTGGCCTTGGCCTCGCTCGCCGCCTGTTCGGCGAGCGACGACAGCAAGGGCGGGCGCCCGGCGCCCGAGGTCGGCTATGTCGTCGCCCAGCCCGGCGCGGTGCCGGTGCCGATCGAGCTTGGCGGGCGCACCGTCGCCTTCGAGACCAGCGAAGTGCGACCGCAAGTGAACGGCATCATCCTGCGCCGCCTGTTCGAACAGGGCAGCTATGTCCGCGCGGGGCAGCCGCTGTTCCAGATCGACGCCAGCCTGTACCGCGCCGCGGTCGACCAGGCGTCGGCCAACCTATCGAGCGCGCGCGCCAGCGCCGAGGCCGCGAAGACGCGCGCCGACCGCTTCAGGCCGCTCGCCGAGATGGAGGCGATCGCCAAGCAGGATTACACCGACGCCGCCGCGCAGGCGCGCGTCGCCAATGCCGTCGTTGCGCAGAATGCCGCGGCGCTCGAAACCGCGCGGATCAACCTGCGCTACACGACGATCAGCGCGCCGATCAGCGGGCGGATCGGGCGTACCTTGTTCACCGCGGGCGCGCTGGTGAATGCGAACCAGGCCGATGCGCTGGCGGTGATCCAGCGTACCGACCCCATCTATGTCGACATGCAGCAGTCGAGCGCCGAACTCACCACGCTGCGCCAGTCGATCGCCGCGGGCGGCGTGCTGCCCGGCAGCGCCAATGTGCGGCTGCTGCTCGAGGACGGCAGCGCCTATGGGCTCACCGGCACGATCGAATTTTCGGAAGCCGTGGTGAACGAGGAGACCGGCACGATCACGCTGCGCGCGCGCTTCCCGAATCCCCAAGGCACCTTGCTGCCCGGCATGTTCGTGAAGGCGGTGTTCGATCAGGCGATCGAGCAGAACGCCTTCCGCGTGCCGCAGGCGGCGATCCAGCGCGATTTCGACGGCTCGGCGTTCGTCTATCTGGTCGGCAAGGACAATAAGGCGATGCGTCGCAAGGTGAAGGCCGACCGGACGCTCGGCGCCTTCTGGATCGTCTCCGACGGGCTCAAGGCGGGCGACCGCGTGATCACGCAGGGGCTCGGCAATCTGCGGCAGGGGCAGGATATCCGCCCGGTCGCGGCGTCGAGCGCGCAGCGGGTCGGCGCGCCGAAGGGTGGCGGCGCGGCGGGCGGGCAAGCGAAGAAGGGCGACTGACCGCCCATGTCACGCCTGTTCATCGACCGCCCGATCTTTGCCTGGGTGCTGGCGATCATCGTCATGCTCGGCGGTGTCGGCGCGCTCTATCTGCTCCCGATCGAGCAATATCCCGACATCGCGCCGGCACAGGTCAATGTCCGTGCATCCTATCCCGGCGCGTCGGCCGAAACGATTGAGAACAGCGTCACGCAGGTACTCGAGCAGCAGCTGACCGGCATCGACGGCCTGCTCTACTTCAGTTCACAGTCGAGTTCTCGCGGGCAGGCGAGCATCACCGCGATCTTCGCGAAGGGCACCGATCCCGACATCGCGCAGGTTCAGGTTCAGAACAAGATTCAGGCTGCGCTGTCGCGCCTCCCGCAACAGGTGCAGCAGCAGGGGGTGCGCGTCACCAAGTCGAACTCCGACACGCTGCTGCTCGTCGGGGTCTATGACGAGACCGACACGCGCGTGAACCAAGACGTATCCGATTATATGGCGTCGAACATCCAGGACCCGCTGTCGCGCGTCGAGGGCGTCGGCGACGTCAATATTTTCGGGGCGCCGCACGCGATGCGCATCTGGCTGAACCCGCAAAGGCTGGCAGCCGTGTCGCTGATGCCGAGCGACGTGATCTCGGCAATTACGGCGCAGAACAGCGAGGTCGCGGCGGGCGATGTCGGCGGCCTGCCGGCGCCGCAGGGACAAATGCTCAACGCCACGGTAACCGCGCAGTCGCGAATGCAGACCGTGCCCGAGTTCGAGAATATAGTCCTCAAAACGCTGCCCGACGGGTCGTCGGTGCGGATCAAGGATGTCGCGCGGGTCGAGATTGGCGCGGAGAGCTATGCGGTTATCAGCAGGATCAACGGCCATCCGGGCGCGGGCATGTCGATCTCGCTGTCGCCGGGATCGGACGCGCTTGAAACCGCCGAACGTGTCAAGGCGCGCATGGCCGAACTCGCCGAAGATTTTCCCGACGGTCTGACCTACAGCTATGCGAATGACTCGACCGAGTTCATCAAGCTGTCGGTGAGCGAGGTGCAGAAATCGTTGTTCGAGGCGATCCTGCTCGTCATCCTCGTCATGTTCGTCTTCCTGCAGAGCTGGCGCGCAGTTCTTATTCCCGCGATTGCGGTGCCCGTCGTGCTTCTCGGTACTTTCGCGATCTTCTATATGCTGGGGTTCAGCATCAACACGCTGACCCTGTTCGGACTGACGCTCGCGATCGGGTTGCTCGTCGACGACGCGATCGTCGTGGTCGAGAATGTCGAGCGCCTGATGGAAGAAAACCCCGAAATGTCGGCGCGCGAGGCGACGATCCAGTCGATGCAGGAACTGCAGGTCGCGCTGATCGCGATCGCACTCGTGCTGTCGGCGGTATTCCTTCCGATGGCTTTTTTCGGCGGATCGACGGGGGTCATCTATCGCCAATTCTCGGTCACGATCATCTCGGCGATGATGCTGTCGGTGCTTGTCGCGCTGATCCTGAGCCCCGCGCTGACCTCGACCTTGCTCAAACCCAAGGATCACGGCGAGGCTGCCACCGCGGGCGGGCGCTTCCCGCGCGCCCGCGCCGGGTTCGAGCGCGCGAAGAGCGGTTTCAACACGCGCTTCGATTCGATGGTCGAACGCTATGTCGGCAGCGTGACCAAGGTCGTCGACCGCAAATGGCTGTTCCTCGGCATTTACGCGGTGCTGCTCGTGGCGCTCGTCTTCCTGTTCCTGCGCCTGCCCGGCGGCTTTCTGCCGGGCGAAGACCAAGGGCGCGTCCAGATCCAGTTCCGCCTGCCCGCGGGCGCGACGCAGGAGCGGACGCTTCAGGTGCGCGACGAGATTGAGAAATATATGCTCACGCAGGAAAAAGCGAACACCGGCGCGCTGTTCCTGATCGCGGGAGGCGGCGGCGGTTCGGCAGCGGGCCAGAATACGGGGCAGGGCTTCGTCAACCTCGTCCATTGGGACAACCGCCCGGGGGCGGAGAATACCGCCGACGCGATCGCCGAACGCGCGCGGAAGGCCTTGAGCGGCCTCCGCGATGCGCAGATCTTCGCGCTTGTTCCCGGCGCGGTGCGCGGCCTGGGCGACTCCTCGGGCTTCACGATGCAATTCCAGAACCGCAGCGGGATGAGCCGCGCGCAATTCGTCGAGGCGCGCGAGAAATTGCTCGCTATGGCCAACGCCAATCCCAAGCTGACCTCGGTGCGTCTGTCCGACCTGCCCGACGTCGCGACGCTGAAGATCGATATCGATACCCAGCGACTGACCGCTTACGGCCTCACCAACAGCGACGTGAACAGCACGCTCGCGACCGCATGGGGGGGGCGCTACGTCAACGACTTCATCGACGACGGGCGCGTCAAGCGCGTCTATGTCCAGGGCGATGCGCCCTATCGCGCCCGGCCCGAGGACCTCGGCCAATGGTATGTCCGCTCCAACGACGGCGAGATGTCGCCCTTCTCGGCCTTCTCGAAGATCGGCTGGTCGACGACGCCGAGCAGCAGCTCGCGCTTCCAGGGCGTGCCTGCGTTCGAAATCTCGGGCCAGCCCGCGCCGGGCACCAGCTCGGGCGAAGCGATGGACGAGATGGAGCGGATGGCGAACGAGATTCCGGGGACGAGCGTCGCTTGGTCGGGCTCTTCCTATCAGGAGCGGCTGTCGTCGGGGCAGGCGCCCTTCCTCTATGCGATATCGCTGCTCGTCGTCTTCCTATGCCTCGCGGCGCTCTACGAAAGCTGGTCGATCCCCTTCGCGGTGATCCTCGTAATCCCGCTGGGGCTGATCGGCGCGGTGTTCGCGGTGAACCTGCGCGGACTGGAAAATGACGTCTATCTCCAGATCGGGCTGCTCACGACGATGGGACTGGCGGCGAAAAACGCGATCCTGATGATCGAATTCGCCGAACAGGAAGAACGCAAGGGCAAGCGCGTGATCGAGGCGGCGGTCGAGGCAGCGCGCATCCGCCTGCGCCCGATCCTGATGACCAGCTTTGCTTTCATCTTCGGTGTGCTGCCGCTCGCGATCGCGACCGGGGCAGGAGCGAACAGCCGCGTCGCGATCGGCACCTCGGTGATCGGCGGCATGCTGACCGCGGCGTTCCTCGCGATCTTCTTCATCCCGCTCTTCTTCGTGCTCGTCCGCAGGGGCGTACGCGACGGGCTCAAGGCCGCGCGCGAATGGATCGCGCGTCGCCGCGGCGGCGCGGCGGCGGCGGCGGCATGAGGCGCGCGCTGATCCTCGGCGCCGCGACGCTCGCGCTCGGCGCCTGCTCGCTCGCGCCCAAATATGTCCAGCCGGCAGCGCCGGTCCCAACGTCATGGCCGGTCGGCGACGCCTACCTCGCGCAGAACGAGGCGGCGCTGCCGCGCGTGAAGCTGGCTGACCTGTTCCGCGACCCGCGGCTCCAGCAACTGATCGACCAGGCGCTCGCGAACAACCGCGACCTGCGCATCGCCGCCGCCAACGTGGCGGCGGCGCGCGCGCAGGTGCGTGTGACGCGCTCGGCGCAATTCCCCGCGATCGGCGTGAGCGGCTCGGCCGACTATACCGACGGCGGCATCTCGGGCGGCGTCGCGAGCGGCGGGCGCGAAAGCTATGCGCTGCAGGCCGGCGTTTCGGCGTTCGAGCTCGACCTGTTTGGGCGCCTCGCCAACGCCACCGCCGCCGAGCGCGATCGCGCCTTCGCGACCGAAGCGGCGGCGCGCACCGTACGGCTGGCGCTGATCGCCGACCTCGCCGAGGCCTGGACGAACCACGCCGCCGACCGCGAACTGCTCGCGATCGCGCGCGACACCGCGGAAAGCGCGCGGCGCAGCGTCACGCTCACCCGCGCGCGGCTCGAGGGCGGGGTCGCGCCGCGCACCGACCTCCGCCAGGCCGAACAGGTGCTCGCGACCGCCGAGGGCGACCTCGCGCTGCAGACCGCGGCGGTGGCACAGGACGAGAATCTCATCCGGCTGCTCGTCGGCGCCGACTATGATCGGACGCTGCTCCCCGCGAGCCTCGACGAGGTCAGCGCGTCGATCGCGACGCTGCCCGCGGGCACAAGCTCTGACATCCTGCTGCGCCGTCCCGACGTGATCGAGGCCGAATATCTGCTGCGCGCCGCCAACGCCGACATCGGCGTCGCGCGCGCGCGGCTGTTCCCGACGATATCGCTGACCGGGCTGCTCGGCTTCGCGAGCGACGCGCTGGGCTCGCTGTTCACCGGCGACGCCTTGCGCTTCACGGCAGGCGCCGACGCCAGCCTGTCGGTCTTCGACGCCGGCGGGCGCCGCGCCGGGGTAGCGGTCAGCGAAGCGCAACGCGACGCCGCGCTCGCCGCCTATGAGCGCGCGATCCAGACCGCCTTTCGCGAAGTCGCCGACGCCCTCGCCGACCAGGGCACGCTCGGCGAGCGCCTCCGCGCCGCCAACGCCAACACCGAAGCCGCGGCCGACACCGCGCGCCTGACCGACGCCCGCTACCGCGGCGGCGTCGACAGCTTCCTGTCGAGCCTCGACGCACAACGCAGTCTTTACAGCGCGCGGCGGAGCGAAATCGCGGTCGAACTGGCGGCGGTGCGGAACCGGATCACGCTGTACCGGTCGCTCGGCGATGACGGGGTAGCGGAAAACTGAGGGTAATGGCGGAGCGGGAGGGATTCGAACCCTCGATACGCTTTTGACGTATACTCACTTTCCAGGCGAGCGCCTTCGACCACTCGGCCACCGCTCCGCATGCACTGGAAGGGGCGCCCTAATCGCTTGGCGGGGCTTTCGCAAGCGGGATGGGCGTGGCAGACATTGTGCCATGAAGCATCGCCTCCTTGCCGCCGCCGCGGCCTTCGCTTTTTCCCTTCCCGTCGCCGCACAGGAGGCGTTGCCGCCACCCTCGCCGGGCGAGATCGCCGCCGCGGCGCCCGCGAGCGACTGGGTACCGATTCCGGCTTCCGATCTGCTCGTCATGGACCTCGCGCCCGCGGGTAAGGCGAAGAAGAATGCGCCGCCGCGCCGCGTCGTGATCCAGCTTATGCCCGCGCCGTTCAGCCAGGGCTGGATCGGCAATATCCGCAAGCTCGCCGCAGCGCATTGGTGGGACGGGACGAGCATCAACCGCGTGCAGGACAATTATGTCGTGCAATGGGGCGACGCGACCGAGAAGAAGCCGCTGCCCGAAGGCTTGGCGACGATGTCCGAAGACGCCTATGTCGCGCCCGAGCCCGAGGATATCTTTCTGCCGCTGTTCCAGGTCAACGACCCCTATGCCGGGGCGATCACGCTCTACAAGGGCTGGCCGCTCGGTTTCGGCCCCATCGATCCGGAAGATTTCAACAAGGGGCAGGTCTATTGGCCGCTCCATTGTTATGCGATGGTCGGCGTGGGACGGAACCTGTCGCCCGACACCGGGTCGGGCGCCGAACTCTATACGGTGATCGGGCAGGCGCCACGCCACCTCGACCGCAATATCGCGGTCGTCGGGCGCATAATCGCCGGGATCGAGCATCTGTCGAGCCTGCCGCGCGGGACCGGAGCGCTCGGCTTCTATGAGAAGGCCGAGGAGCGCGTGCCGATCAAATCGATCCGCCTCGCGACCGAAATGCCCGCCGCCGAGCAGCCAAGGTTCGAATATCTGTCGAACGAGAGCGACAGCTTCGCCAAATATGCCGATGCGCGCGAGAATCGCCGCGATCCCTTTTTCATCCGCCCTGCCGGCGGCGCCGACATCTGCAATATTCCCGTGCCCGTGCGCGCGGTGAAATAGAGTGCATGGAGAGCTTCACCACCACTGCGCCGCTGTGGCGCTGGCAGTCGGCGACGGCGCCCGCGGCGTGGTTCTTCCTGACCATCGCGGGCGAGGCAGCCGACGGCATCCGTTTTGCCGCGATGTCGGGGCAGTGGCTCGACAAGCGCGGGGGATTCGGGTCGGCGCGGGTGACCGTGACGGTCGGGGATACCATCTGGCAGACGTCGGTCTTTCCGCACAAGGAAAGCGGCGGCTGGTTGCTGCCGGTCAAGGCCGCGGTGCGCAAGGCCGAGGGGATCGCCGAGGGCGACGATGTGACGGTGACCGTCAGTCTTTAGGCGGGGTTTCGGCCCGGGCCTCGCGCGCCTGCGCCTTTCTTTTGCGCAGATTTTCGCGCAGCGCTTCGGCCAGCCGCTGCTGGCGTTCGAGTTCGGCGGAGGAGGGGCTCTTGCTCACGCGACGATCCTTGCCCGCGAAATCTGTCCAGCGTCAAGCCTCGCCGCTTGACAGGCGCAAGGCGTCCCGCCATAGGCCGCGCCTGCCCCGCAGACATGCGTTCGCGGGCGCCCGGTTGCTGCTGTAGCTCAGTGGTAGAGCGCGTCATTGGTAATGACGAGGTCGACAGTTCAATCCTGTCCAGCAGCACCATTTTCCCGACATTCGGACGTCTTCGCCCTCAGGGCGATTTGCGCATTTGTGCTGCGCCCGCGACGCTGCGCAGCGCCTGGACGCGCATGTCGAGCTCGCGGCTCTCCGATGCGGTCAGGCCGCCCTCGGCATAGCGGTCGGCAAGGCGGTCGATCTGGCGCGCTTCGCGGCGGAGCGAGCGCGCCTCGGCGCGGGTGATATCACCGCGATCGCGGGCGTCGCCGATGCGGTCGCGGAGGTCGCTCAGGTCGCGCGCAGGGGTCGGCCCGGCGGGCTGGGTGCCGCGGTCGACGATGCCGGGCAGCACCGGATCGCGCGGAATGCTGCGGGGCATATATTGCGCGCTCGCGGCCGCCAGCGGCGCGAGGCAGAGGAGGGCGGTCAAAATCGGTCGCATTGGCTGGCTCCCGCGGAGAAACAGGGCTTCAGGCTCGCCCCGCACCCCTGAACCGCCGCTGAATCGCCGGCGTCAGATCCTCGCGCCGAGCAACCAGTCGTGGAAGAGTTTCACCGCCGGCTGGCGCAGCGCACGCGGGCGGCAGACGAACCAGTAGCTGTAGGGGCTGTCGACGTCGAAATCGAACAGGCGGACGAGCCGCGGGTCGTGTGCGTCGTCGAAATGATGGCCGTGCATGAAGGCGACGCCGATGCCCTGCGCCGCGGCCTCGAGCATCAGTGGGCCCGAATCGAAATAGTCGATCCCCGCGGGCTCGAGATAGGGCATGCCGATGGCTTTCCGCCACTCGCCGAAGGTCTCGGGCATTTCGCGGTGGAGCAGGATCGTCGCGCGCTGAAGCTGTTCGGGCACGGTGATCGCGCGGTCTCCGTCCCTGAGCGTGCGCGCGGCGATCGGGAAGACCTTGTCCTGGTCGAGCCGCGCCGCGTACAGCGCGGGGTCGATCGAGCGCGCGAGCGCGATCGCGGCGTCGATGCCCTCGCCCAGCCGCGCCTCGGCGTGCGACATCGTTTCGATATCGATATGCAGTTCGGGATGCTTCTGGCGAAGCTCGGGCAGGCGCGGGAAGAGCCGCTGCTGCGCGAAGAGCGGCAGCACGTTCAGGTGGAGGCGCAGCGAGGCGTCGGGGCTGCCCGCCTGCGTGATCACCGCGCGGAGCTCGTCGAGGATCGGCGACAATTGCTCCTGCAGCGCGCGCCCTGCCTCGGTCAGCCGCAACCCGTGGTGGTGGCGGTCGAAGAGTGGGCGGCCGACGGCATGTTCGAGCGTCTGGATGCGCCGCGAGAGCGCGGGCATCGACAGCCCGAGCTCGATCGCCGCGGCCTTGACCGTGCCGTGCCGGGCGACCTCGAGAAAGGCCTCCATGCTGCTGAGGGGGGGAAGGCGTGCCATATTGTCCGACGATGATGATGACATGACCGGGCTCGTCCTGCCAAGACTTTTGTGCACTGCGTCATAAGCTTGGGGTCGCAATGGGGGAACGAGCACCCTATCTTCGCCGTTCTGACCATTTTGCGGGAGACACGCCTTGGCCGATGCAGCGGTAAAAGAAAAACAGGTCAAACTGCAGGTGGCCAACGCCCGCGCCGAGGAAAGCGGCGGCGGCATCGCGCGCATTCCGCGCGCCGCCATGGCCGAACTGGGGCTCACCGAGGGCGATATCGTCCAGATCAGCGGCAAGCGCGACACCGCATCGCGCGTGGTTTTGCCCTATGCCGAGGATGAGGGGCTGGACGTCATCCGCCTCGACGGTTTGCAGCGCGCCAATGCAGGCGCGGGCGCGGGCGACATGGTGACGCTCACACGTGTCGAGACGCGTCCCGCGACGCGCGTGGTGTTCGCGCCCGCGCAGGAGAACCTGCGGCTGCAGGGCTCGGCGAACGCGCTGAAGCGCAGCTTCTTCGGGCGGCCGCTGGTCGCGGGCGACACCGTCGCGACCGCGGGGCAGCAGCGCGTGTCGGCGGGCGACATGCCGCCGCAATTGCGCCAGATGCTCAACGCGCCGGCTTATGCACTCGCGGAGGTGCGCCTTCTCGTCGTGTCGGCGAGCCCCAAGGGCGTCGTCTTCATCGACGAGAATACCGAGATCGAGCTGCTCCCCGAGTATCAGGAGCCGCAGGATGCGCGGCGCACCGACGTGACCTACGATGATCTGGGTGGGCTGGGCGAGACGATCGACCAGCTGCGCGAGATGGTCGAGCTGCCGCTGCGCTATCCCGAGCTGTTCCGCCGCCTGGGCGTCGATCCGCCGCGCGGGGTGCTGCTGCACGGCCCGCCGGGAACGGGCAAGACGCGGCTCGCGCGTGCGGTGGCGAACGAGAGCGACGCGCAATTCTTCCTGATCAACGGGCCGGAGATCATGGGCAGCGCCTATGGCGAGTCCGAAAAACGGCTGCGCGAGGTATTCGAGCAGGCGACCAAGGCCGCGCCCTCGATCCTGTTCATCGACGAGATCGATTCGATCGCACCCAAGCGCGGGCAGGTGACCGGCGAGGCCGAGAAACGCCTCGTCGCGCAATTGCTGACGCTGATGGACGGGCTCGAGCCGCGCACCAATCTGGTGGTGATCGCCGCGACCAACCGTCCCGACGCGATCGACGAGGCGCTGCGGCGCCCGGGCCGTTTCGACCGCGAGATCGTGATCGGCGTGCCCGACGAAAAGGGACGGCGCGAGATTATGGGCATCCACACGCGCGGCATGCCGCTCGGCGAAGATGTCGATCTCGACGAACTCGCGCGCACCACCTTCGGTTTCGTCGGCGCCGACATGGCGGCGCTGACGCGCGAGGCGGCGATCGAGGCGGTGCGGCGGATCATGCCCAAGCTCAACCTCGAGGAAGGGACGATCCCGCCCGAGGTGCTCGAGGAACTGCGCGTCACGCGCGAGGATTTCAACAATGCACTGAAGCGCGTGCAGCCGTCGGCGATGCGCGAGGTGATGGTGCAGGCGCCCAAGACGCGCTGGAGCGACATCGGCGGGCTCGACGCGGCGCGCGACAAGCTGATCGAGGGGATCGAGCTGCCGCTCAAACACCCCGAGGCGTTCCGGCGGCTGGGTATCCGTCCGGCCAAGGGCTTCCTGCTCTATGGCCCGCCGGGTACGGGCAAGACGCTGCTCGCCAAGGCGGCGGCGCGCGAATCCGACGCGAACTTCATCTCGATCAAATCGTCGGATTTGCTCTCGAAATGGTATGGCGAGAGCGAGCAGCAGATCGCCCGCCTGTTCCAGCGCGCGCGCGCGGTGGCGCCGACGATCATCTTCATCGACGAGCTCGACAGCCTGGTGCCCGCGCGCGGCAGCGGCACCTCGGGCGAGCCGCAGGTGACCGAGCGCGTCGTCAACACGATCCTCGCCGAGATGGACGGGATCGAAGAGATGCAGTCGGTCGTCGTGATCGGCGCGACTAATCGCCCGAATCTGATCGATCCCGCGCTGCTGCGGCCCGGACGGCTCGACGAGCTGATCTATGTGTCGGTGCCCAATGCCGAGGGCAGGAAACGCATCCTCGAGATCCAGACGGGCAGGATGCCGCTCGACAAGGATGTCGACCTGGGCGTGCTGGCGGACAAGGCCGATCGTTTCACGGGCGCCGATCTGGAAGACCTGACCCGCCGCGCAGGTCTTGCTGCGCTCAAGCGATCGATGGGCAGCGAGACGGTGACGATGGCGGATTTCGAGACCGCGCTCAAGGACACGCGCGCCTCGGTGACCGAGGCGATGGAAAAGGATTATGAAAAGATCCAGGGCGAGATCAAGCAGGCGGCGATGAGTGTCGACCCGATCGGCTTCTTTGCGCCGGGCATGCTGAAGCCCGTGCGCGAAAGGAAGCATGAGGAGTCGAAGGACTAGGAGGCGGGCTGGTCCAGCCGGAGCGCCTTCCAGCCCCACAGGACCAGCCAGCCGCAAAAACCCGCCATCAGGCCATAGGCGACGATCGGGTGCCAGTTGTAGAGCAGCACGCCGATCGCGGGCGAGACGATATAGGCTGCGCCGTTGATCGATGCGGTCATGCCTGCGACGGCGCCCTGGTCGCGGCGCGGCACCGCGAGCGACGATCCCGCCGTGAAGCCTGGACGGAACAGCCCGAAACCCATCGACGCGAGCGCATAGCCGATGATGATGCCGTGAAGGTCGAGCGACAGTCCGGTCATCACCGTGCCGACCGCGCCGAGCGCGGCGCCGACAAGCACCGCGGTGCGCGGCGACATCTTGAGCAGCGGGATCAGCCCCCATTGCGAGAGCAGGGTCGCGAAGGCGCCGGCCATCATCACGATCCCGATCGTCGCGGCGCCATCGTCGGGATTGGCGCGCAAATGGAGCCGGTCGAGGATCAGGAAGCCTATAACGCCGAGCATCATCGCCTGCGCCTGTCCGCCGAACAGCCCCGCGAGCAGCCAGGGCCGCACGCGCGCATCGGTCCAGCGCAGCGGCGGCGACGCGGCGGCCGAGGGATCGACGATCTCGTCATCGCTCTCGTCGGTCGCCGCCTCGGGCGAGGCGCCGGTGGTTGGGTAGGAGGCGATGTTGCCCCGCGCGGCAAAGCGCGGAACATCGTCGGGCAGCCGCCAGCGTAGCGCGATCAATACGCACAAGCCGATCAGCGCGAAGACGAGAAGGGGGCCCGACAGCCCGACGAAGGGCAGGATGAAGAAGGGTGCGATCGCGGGGCCGATCACCGTCCCCAGCCCGAAAGACGATGCGACGACCGACAGCGCCTGCGTCCGCTCCTCGGGGTCGGTGCGCGAGGCAACATAGGCCTGCACCGCGGGCGGGGCGGCCGAACCGAGCCCACCATAGAGACTGCGGAACAGTGCGAAGAGGATGAAGGTCACACCCGCGGCGAGCCAGCCTTTCAGCCCGGCCCAAAGAACGAGGCCGCAGAGCGCCATCGACGAGAGAAAGCCGACGACGCCGAGCGCCATCAGCGCCTTGCGTCCGCGCTTGTCCGACTGGCGCGCCCAATGCGGCGCGGTGAGCACCCAGAGCAGGGCCGACCAGCTGAAAGCGAGGCTGACCCATACATCGGGGATGTGGAGCTTGGCGCCGATGGCAGGCAGGATCGACTGCATCGCCGTGTTGCCCGCCGCGGCGACGAGCATCACCGCAAAGAGCACCGCCATGCGGTCGGCGGGGATCGAGCGGCTGATCGTCGACATGTCGCTCTCCCCCCTGTTACTCCCGCGCGTGCGGATCGTGCGCGAACCCCTACACGCGCTGGCCCGCCTGTCCAGCGGCGGAACGCGCGCGGCCATTGTCAAGCATAGTCTTTTCTTGCGTCGGGCGCGGCTTTTTGCCACGCCTTTCCGGTCCGCAACAACGCGAAAGCCATCATGTCCAATCCCCGGGCGCATGCCCAAGAACAGAAGGTCGCGCTGACCAAACGGATCCGCGACCGTGCAAAGCGCTTTTTCGGGCCTTGGGGCATGTTCGTGAAGGGCTTCATCAAGCATCCGGTGATGGTCGGGTCGATCGTACCCTCGTCGCCGACGCTGATCCGCCACATGCTGAAGCCGGTCGACTGGAAGAACACGAAGCTGTTCGTCGAATATGGTCCCGGCGTCGGCACCTTCTGCCGCCCGGTGCTTGAGCGGATGGCGGGCGACGCGACGCTGATCGCGATCGACACCAACGAGGATTTTATCGACTATCTGCGGAAAGACATCCGCGACAGCCGCTTTATCGCGGTGCACGGATCGGCCGCCGACGTCGAGGCGATCGTCCGCGCGCACGGCTTCGACCATGCCGACTATGTGCTGTCGGGCCTGCCTTTCTCGACCCTGCCCGCGGGCGTCGGCCCAGCGATCGCCGCGGCGACGCACAAGGTGCTGCGGCCCGGTGGCGCCTTCCTCGTCTATCAGTTCCGCGCCCGCGCCCGCGACTTCCTCGCCGCGCATTTCAACCGCATCGACAATGCGTTCGAATGGGTGAACGTCCCGCCCTGCTTCCTCTTCTGGGGCTGGAAAGACTAAACCTCCGTCTCCGGATCGATCTCGCCCAATCCGAAATTGAGCCGGCGCGACACCGTATAGTCGGCGACACCGACGACGAACCACGCCAGCGTCCAGCGCAGCCGCGTCAGCCAGGTGCCGCGCTTCTTGTGCTCCTCGGCGGTGATGACATCGCAGTCGGGCTGCAGCCCGGCGATGAAATCGCGCATCTGCTGCGCGAAACCCGCGTCGGCGACGCGCAGCATCACCTCGACGTTCATAAACAGGCTGCGCATGTCGAAATTGGCGGTGCCGACATAGACGACATCGTCGACGACGATCAGCTTCATGTGCAGCCGGCACGGCAGATATTCCCAGATAGTCGACCTTTTGCGCAGCAGATAGCCGTAGAGCAGCCGCGAGGCGCCGATCGTCGCGGGATTGTCGGACTTCGCCGCCATCACGAAGCGCGCGCGGCCGCGCTTGGCGACGCGGCCGAGGCGGCGGAGCATGCCCTGGCCGGGCGAGAAATAGGCCATCGCCATGTCGAGCTGGCGTGCCTTGTCGAGATCGGCACGCACCGCGCGCGCCCAGGGCGACAATCGCTGCGTCGGCCCGCCGACGAGCCAGCTGACCGGCCCGATATCGACTGGCCATTCGCGGATCAGGCGGCGGAGCATGAGCAGCTTGCCGTCGTTGTTCACCGTATAGTCGTGGATTTCCTCGAACCATTGCACCACGCGCGCGACCGATGGTCCGCGGACGAGCACGCCGAGGTCGAACCAGCAATGCGTCAGTTGCGTGCTGAGATAGGGCTCGGCGATGTTGAAGCCGCCGGTGATCGCGACATGCTCGTCGATCAGCAGTAATTTCTGGTGATTGCGGATGAGGTAGCTCGATCGCCAGTGGCGCGAGAAGAAGGTGACGCTGCCGCCGGCTTCGCGCAGCGGGGTGAAGACGCTGTCCGACACGTCGGCCGAGCCGAAGCTGTCGATAACCGCGCGCACGCGCACGCCTCGCTTGGCCGCCGCCGTCATCGCGTCGAGCACTTGGCTGCCCGCGCCGTCATGCTCGAAGATATACATGACCATGTCGATGCTGCGGATCGCGCCGTTCAGCAGCGCGAGCAGGCGCGTGAGCCGTTCGTCGCCGTCGACGATGACCTCCAGCCGGTGCCCCGCGACCTCAGCCTCGATCGTTTGGGCTTCGCAGGCGGTCGCAGGTTCGGCGGTCATGCGCTCACCATAGGCGCGGGCCCGCGCGGCGGGCAAGGGCGAGGGCAGGGCGATGCGCCCGCTTTCGTTGACATTCGCCTACCCGCCTGCTAGCGCGCAGCGCTCGCCGCCAGCCCCCTGGGCCGGCCTCTCCTCGATCAAGGAACATCTATGGCCCGCGTTACCGTCGAAGATTGCGTCGACAAAGTCCCCAACCGTTTCGACCTGGTTCTGCTTTCGGCGCACCGCGCCCGCGAAATCTCGGGCGGTTCGGAGCTGACCATCGACCGCGACCGCGACAAGAATCCCGTCGTCGCGCTGCGCGAAATCGCCGAACAGACCGTGCGTCCGAAGGATCTCTCCGAAACGCTCGTCGGCTCGCTGCAGAAGGTCGTCGTCGACGACGACGACACGCCCGACGAAATCAGCTCGATCGCGCGCTCGGCCGAGGCGCTCCGCCTTACCGCCGCCGCGCCGCCGCGCAGCCCCGCGGGCGGCGGCAGCGACTTCGAATAAGTCGACGCGACAGCGAAATCACCAAGGAGGGCCGCGGGAAACCGCGGCCCTTTTTGCTGGGTGAAGGCTGGGCGCCGGGTCGCTCGAGCTAGGGCTTTTCGCCCGGATCGGGGCCATAGGTATGGCGCGTGTACGCCAGGATGAGTTTCCCGATCAGCCTGTGGACGATCCACGCCCCCAGGACGAACGCCACGAAGCCGACAGAAGCCCATAGATGGGGCGCCAACCCCCATTCCATTCCGGCAAGCCGATCGACCAGCGCGGCAAGAGACAGCGATCCGAATATGACGACAAAAAGCGCGGTGACCGCGTTTTGATAGGCGCGGTTCCAGCGGTAATCGGCGTGCCGTCGCCGGCTTTGATTTTTCAGATATTCCGGATCCTGCCACATCCTGTCTGGGTAAACGACGCGTGGTGGGCTGCCAAGCCGAAACGGTCCTTGCTTCAGGGAACCCGCGTCAGCTCCGCCACGCGGATCGCCTTCGACGCCAGCATCGGTTCGATGATCCGCTCGATGCGGTGCGCGCGGGGCGATTCCACCGCGATGTTGAACAGGCTGTTCGCGATCACGTCGGCGATCTGGACGCCGTCGCTGCGCTTGCTGTCGGCGAGCGAGGCGCGGCCCCAGTTGCCGAGGCCGGCCTGGATTTCCTCGCGGACGTGGCCGAGGATCTTGGGGTCGTAGCGACCGTCGTCAATGACGACATCGGTGCACTCGCCGCCGGTTTCGGGGAGCCAGTGGCCAACCGCCGAATTGAGCAGCGCGCCATAGAGCGCGAGGTCGCTCGGCAGCGTGCCGCCGGGTCCTTGTGCAAGCTGGTCGCGCTTCGCCACCGCGATCCACGCGCGGCCGCCCGCGCGGTCGACGAGTTCGAGCAGATAGGCGCGCTCGACCATCGAGATGCGGCTGCCCTTGAGCTCGCCGCGCAGACCGGTGACGGACCGAAAGCGCTGGTGGATATCGGCGGCCGCCTGCGGGGTGAGCATCACCGCGGCAAAGGTCATCGCGCCGGCGTTGAGCCCGCCCGACTCGTCGCAATAGATGGTCATCGGCGCGTGCTCAGCAGACGGCGCCGAAGAAGGTCACCGACTTGACCGCCCCCGCGGCGAGCGGTTCGGCGAGCGTCCATTGGACATGGGTGACGTCCTCGCGCGTCGCTGGGCGGGGTGCGGTGCCGGGGATCGTCACGCGAAGCTCGTCGAGCGCTCCGAAGCTGGTCCCGCCATCGACCGACACAGCGAAGCCGTCGAGATCGTCGGTGCCGATGAAGCGGATCTCGCGCGGGATCGGGTTGACGAAGCTCAGGCTGGCCGCTGGCTCGGCGGTCTTGTTTTCCATCTGCAGCCGGTAGCGCAGTCGGTCGCCGGGGATCACCACCTCGGGTTCGGCAAAGCTGATATCGCGCTGCCCGCCCGGGCCGATCTCGACCTTTTCGAGGTCGACCTTCTGCGAGAATTCCATGCGCTGGAACGCCTGCGCCGGGCTGGCGAGCGCGAACATCGCCGCGACACCGAGCCCGAAGCGGGGCAGGCTGAATTTCAGGCGCTTCATCGTCTTCCCCCCGCCGGCGTCAGGTCAGGCGCCCTGCGGGTTGGGGCCGCCGAAGGGGCGCGGCTTACGCTTGATCTGCGGCAGGCCGCCGGCGTGGCCCGACACGGGCGTCCCGCGCTTGCCGGCATCGTCCTCGCGGCCGATGTCCTCGCCCTTGATCGCGCGCTTCGCTTCCTCGCCCGACAGCGTCTCATATTCGAGCAGCGCGGCGGCGAGCAGGTGGAGCTCGTCGATATTGTCGGTCAGCACCTTGCGCGCGACCTTCTCGCCTTCCTCGACGAGACGGCGGACTTCGGCATCGATCAGCTTGGCGGTCTCTTCCGACATATTCTGCGCGCGCGACACGCTGTGGCCTAGGAACACCTCGTCCTGATTGTCGCGGTAGCGCAGCCAGCCCAGCTTTTCGGACATGCCATATTCCATGACCATCGCGCGCGCCATGTCGGTCGCCTGCTGGATGTCGTTCGACGCGCCGGTGTTGAGCTCGTCCTTGCCGTAGATCAACTGTTCGGCGATGCGGCCACCGAAGCAGAGCGCGAGGCGCGCCTTCATCTGCTTCATATTCTGCGAATAGCGGTCGCGTTCGGGCAGGTTCCACGTCACGCCCAGCGCGCGGCCGCGCGGGATGATCGTCACCTTGTGCAGCGGGTCGTTATGCTCGACGTGGAGCGAGACGAGCGCGTGGCCGGCCTCGTGATAGGCGGTGGCTTTCTTCTCGTCCTCGGTCATGACCATCGAGCGGCGCTCGGCGCCCATCAGCACCTTGTCCTTGGCCTCCTCGAACTCGTTCGAGGCGATCAGCCGCTTGCCCTTGCGCGCGGCCAACAAGGCGGCCTCATTGGCGAGGTTCGCGAGGTCGGCGCCCGAAAAACCGGGCGTGCCGCGCGCGATGCGGCGGAGGTCGACGTCGGGGGCCAGCGGCTTCTTGCGCGTGTGCACTTCGAGGATCTTCTGGCGGCCCTCGATGTCGGGGCGCGGCACGACGACCTGGCGGTCGAAGCGGCCCGGACGCAGCAGCGCGGGGTCGAGCACGTCGGGGCGGTTGGTCGCCGCGACGATGATGATGCCTTCATTGGCCTCGAAGCCGTCCATCTCGACGAGCAGCTGGTTGAGCGTCTGTTCGCGCTCGTCGTTGCCGTTGCCGAGGCCCGCGCCGCGATGGCGGCCGACCGCGTCGATTTCGTCGATGAAGACGATGCACGGCGCGTTGCGCTTCGCCTGTTCGAACATGTCGCGGACGCGCGACGCGCCGACACCGACGAACATTTCGACGAAATCCGAGCCCGAGATGGTAAAGAAGGGAACGCCCGCCTCGCCCGCGATCGCGCGGGCGAGCAGGGTCTTGCCGGTACCGGGCGAGCCGACGAGCAACGCACCCTTGGGGATCTGGCCGCCCAGCTTAGAGAATTTGGTCGGGTCCTTCAGGAACTCGACGATTTCCTCGAGCTCCTCGCGCGCCTCATCGATGCCCGCGACATCATCGAAGGTCACACGGCCCTGCTTCTCGGTGAGCATCTTGGCGCGCGACTTGCCGAAGCCCATCGCACCCGAACCGTTGTTCTTCTGCACCTGGCGGAAGACGAAGAAGGCGATGCCGAGGATGAGCAGGAAGGGCAAAGACTGGATCAGCAGATAGACCCAGATATTGCCCGTCTCGGTCGGCTTGCCATCATATTTGACGTTGTTGTCGTTGAGCAGCTTGAGCAGTTCGGGATCGCGGATCAGGTTGGCGCTGAACCGGTCGCCGTTCGACAGCGTGCCGGTGGCGCGTTCTTCGGTCAGCACGACGTCCTTGACGCTGCCGTCCTCGATCTTCTGACGGAACTCCGAATAAGTGAGGGCATTGCCCGCGGGCTGCGATGCGCCGCCGAACATCGAGGCGACGAGGAGCATGGCGAGCAGGATGCCGCTCCAGATCATCACGCTCTTCATCCAGGGGTTGCCCTGCGGTTCCTTGTCGTCCTGCATTGGAATCTTTCCAAAAGCCGCGCACGCGGCGCTTCAATCCTGCCAAGATAGGATAATCGCGTTAAATGACAATGAGCCTTTCGGGCTTATTTGCGCGCTTTCCGGCGCGGCGCGGCGGAAATGCGCCAGATCGTGCCTTCGAGGCCCGGAACGGCGTCGATCAGCAGCGCGCCGACCATCGCGCGGCGGCCGTCCCTCATCGCCTTGACCACCCCGTCGAGCGACGCGCCGCGGAGCGGCAGGCCCGCGGCGTTGGCGCGGAGGCGCTGGGTGACGACGCGGCGGAAAATCTCGGGCGGATAGCCTTCGTCGCGGATCACCGCGATATCCGACGCATCGGGCCAGCCCGCGATCAGCCGCTCGACCGCCCAGTCGATCGCGTCGTCGGCTTCGGCGAGCCAGTCGGCCGAGCGCGCCGCGGCCTCGACGTCGAGCACGGTCTGCGAGGTCAGCGCGTGGCGCAGCCGCGCGCGGTCGAAGCGGCTGTCGGCGTTCGACGGATCGTCGACGAAGGGCAGATCCTCGTCGAGCGCGAGCCGCACGAGCTCTTCGCGGCGCCAGTGGAGCAGCGGGCGGAGAATGTGGCCGTTCTTCGCACGGATCGCGGCGAGCCCGCCGACGCCGCTGCTGCGGTTGAGCCGCATCACGATCGTCTCGAGCTGGTCGTCGGCGTGGTGCGCGGTGAGGATATGCGCGAGCCCCTCGTCGGCGCGCCATTGTTCGAGCAGGCGGTAGCGTTCGGCGCGCGCCGCCGCCTGTAACGACCCCTTGATCGGCGTCGGCGGGCGGAGCGTCACATGCGGGATGCGCTCGCGAGCACAGAAACCCGCGACCATGCGTGCTTCCTCATCGGAGCCCTGGCGCAGGCCGTGGTCGACCGTTGCGGCCTTGACCTGGCCGGGAAGCAGGGTCGCCATCAGCCAGAGCAGCGCCATGCTGTCGGGACCGCCCGAGACCGCGACGCCGTAGCTTCGCTGCTGCCAACCCGGCCCGACCAGCCCCTCGACCTGGCGCGCGAGCCGGTGCGGCGCGTCGGCCTCAGCAGCCTGCTTTTGTTTTTGCGGCGGCTGCATCAGTACGGACATCCTGCGGCGCCTTGTCGCCATAGGTTTCTTCGAGTTCGGCAAAGGCCTTGCACGCGGCGTCCTTGCGGCCGAGCTTGTCGAGCGCGACGCCCATGTACATCAGGCTGTGCGGCGCGCGAGCTCCGCCGGGGTTCTGCTTGTAATTATTATAGAAAGCCACGGCGGCAAGGCTGGGCTTACCCTCGTCGAGATAGGCGCGGCCGAGCAGGTTCTGAGCGAAGCTCGCGAGCCGGTGGTTCGGCCATTTGGCGACGACATCCTTCAACTGCGTCTGCGCTTCGGGATAGAGCTTCGCCTCCCAGAGGCGGTAGCCATAATTATAGCCGTCATCGACCTCGTTTCCCGTGGCGGGAATCTCGACCTTCTTGACCAGTGCGAGCCGCGCGGCGCTCGACCCCGATGCGGCGGGCGTCGCCACGGGCTTCTTCGTGGGCGCGGCGGCGGGAGTCGTCGTTGCGGGCTTGGTCGTCGATGCCGTCGTCGCCGCGGGCGGCTTGGTCACGGGCGTCACCGGCAGGCTTGCCGGGGTCACCGTCTCGGTCACCGCCGGCGGGGCGGCGAGGCGCTTTTCCATCTCGGCCTTATAGGCGGTGAACTGCTTTTCGAGTTCGCGCAGCTGGAAGGCATTCTGCTCGGTCTGGCCGGTCAGCGTCTGGAGCTGGCTTTCGAGCGCGTCGACGCGCGCGGTCAGGTCGATCACCGGCGCGTTCGCGCCGGCGCGCGAGCGTTCGCCCGGCGTGTTGTCGGGCGCGATCTCGCCTTCGAAGAAGGTCGGGCTGCCGCCCGGGAAGACCGAGCGCTGCACCGCGCGCATTTCCTTCTCCAGCCGGTCGACGCGCTTGCCGATCGTGTCGTCCTGCGCCGTCGCCGCGCCCGGGATCGAAACCGCGAGCGCCATCGCCGCGGTGCCCAGGAGTGTAAAGTGACGCATATTCATCTGCCTTTCGGCCCCCACCCAGTTAACCATCGCGCGATCCATAACGCGCACGGGGGCATTTGCGCAAATCCAATCGGCGCGGCGACCTTTCGGTCCGTCGAGGTCAGCGCTTGGCCGGTACCGGCGGCAAGGTCTGCGCCGCACCCGCGCCATCGGCGCGCGCGACCAGGTCGGCGGGCTTCAGCGAGATATTCTTGACCAAAGTGTCGGCGGGACCGATCGCGCCGATGTCGCGGCCACCCACGGTGACCTTCAGCGCCTGCGGGATGCTGGTGCGGAGCGTGAATTGCTGGACATATTCGGCGGGCACTTCGTAGGTCTCGCCGGCGTCGAGCGTGCGCCAATTTTCGGTCTTGCCCGATGCGTCGTCGAAGCCGATCCACACCTCGGACAGGCCGGTGAGCACCACGGGCGCATCGGCGGGAACCGCGCCGGCTTTCGTCGTCGCCTTGGCGGCGGGCGTGGCGGCTGCGGACGGGGCTTCGGATTCCTCGGCGGCGCGATTCTGCGCGGCGATCAGCGCCTCGTCCGGCTCGACCGACAGGAAGCGCCACACGCCATAGGCTGATACCAGCACCAGCGCGACGATCACCAAAGTCCAGGTCAGCCGTGCAGTCGGCAGGCGTGCCGGGTCGGTCGGCTCATAGGCCTCGTACGACGGACGGCCATATTCTTCTTCTTCGAGTTCGCGGCGCACCGAAGTGCCGATCTCGGCCTCCGGCAGGTCGACCGCGCGGGCATAGGCGCGCGCGAATCCGGTGACATAGGTGCGGCCGGGCAGGGCGGAAAAATCGGACTTCTCGACCGCTTCGAGGTGACGCTGGGTAATGCGCGTACGCGTCGCGACATCGGCGAGCGACAGCCCCGCTGCTTCGCGCGCCAGCCGCAGCCGGTCGCCCGTGCGCGTGATCGCCAGTTCGCCCTGCTCCGGGGCCTCCTCATCTGCCATTACTGTCTCCGTGCCGGCCGTTTGCAACCCGGTTCGACCGTGCGCGCCGTTCATCGCACCGACGGCGCGCCAAAGTCAAATGAAGTTCGGTAAATGAACGGCTGAAAAGGACGGCAATTAAGCCCGCCGGAGCATCGCGCGATCAGAGCACATATTTGCTGAGATCGGTGTCGCCGACGATGTCCGACAGTTGGCGGTCGACGTATGCGGCGTCGATGTCGAGCACCGTGCCGCCGATCTCCTCGGCGGTGAAGCTGACCTCTTCGACCAGCCGCTCCATGATCGTCTGGAGCCGGCGCGCGCCGATATTCTCGACCTTCTCGTTGACCTCGGCGGCCAGCTTGGCGACGCGGGCGATCGCGTCGGGCCGGAAGTTCAGCGTCACGCCCTCGGTGCCGAGCAAAGCGGCATATTGTTCGGGCAAGCCGGCCTTGGTTTCGCTGAGGATGCGCACGAAATCGCCCTCGGTCAGCGCGCCCAGTTCGACGCGGATCGGCAGGCGCCCCTGGAGTTCGGGGAGCAGGTCGCTGGGCTTGGCGACGTGGAAAGCGCCCGAGGCGATGAACAATATATGGTCGGTCTTCATCGGGCCATATTTGGTCGCGACGGTGGTGCCCTCGATCAGCGGCAGCAGGTCGCGCTGGACGCCCTCGCGGCTCACCGAGCCGCCGCGCACGTCGCTCACCGCGATCTTGTCGATCTCGTCGAGGAATACGATCCCGTTCGCCTCGGCATCGGCGAGCGCGACGCGCGCGACATCGTCCTGGTCGAGGCGCTTGTCCTGTTCCTCCTCGATCAGCCGCGTCGCGGCGTCGATGACCTTCATCTTGCGCTTTTTCTTCGGCGGGCCGCCCATCGCCTTGCCGAGCATGTCGGAGAGGTTGATCATGCTCATCTGCCCCGGCTGGCCGGGCAGGTCGAACGGCATCGACGGCGCGTCGGCGACCTCGACCTCGACCTCGCTGTCGTCGAGATGGCCGTCGCGGATGCGCTGGCGGAAGCTCTGGCGCGTCGCCTCGCTCGCGCCCTTGCCGGTCAGCGCATCGAGCAGCCGCTCCATGGCGGCTTCCTCGGCGGCGGCGCGCACCGCGCCGCGGCGGCGCTCCTTCTCGAGCCGGACCGCCTCCTCGACCAGGTCGCGCGCGATCTGCTCGACGTCGCGGCCGACATAGCCGACCTCGGTGAACTTCGTCGCTTCGACCTTGATGAAGGGCGCGTCGGCGAGCTTGGCCAGGCGGCGCGAAATCTCGGTCTTGCCGCAACCGGTGGGGCCGATCATCAGGATATTCTTGGGGCTGACCTCGTCGCGGAGGTCAGCGGGCAGCTGCTGACGGCGCCAGCGATTGCGCAGCGCCACGGCGACCGCGCGCTTGGCGGCATCCTGGCCGATGATATGCGTATCGAGCGCGGCGACGATCGCCTTCGGGGTCAAAGCTTCGTTCATATTGGGGAGGGTTCCGGACAGAAAATCATGAGAGCGCTAAATGGCGGTTCGTTGGCGCGTTTCAAGCGGGGCAGCGAAAGCCGGCGAACAGCGCTTGGTGCGAGGCGACGATGCGCGCGATGCGTTCGGGCTGGACCTCGGCCTCCCATTTGCCGCGCTCGTAGCTGCCGCCGATGACGATGCCGTCGGGGCGCGGAAACATATAGCCGGCCTCGCCGGTGAAGGCGTAATTCACCTCGGGCTGCGGGATCAGCATCGCGAGCTGGCCGCGGATCGGAATGAGCTCGGTGTCGCCGAACAGCACGTGCGAACCGAGCCCGGTGCAGTTGAAAACCAGCGTCTCGGGCAGGTCGGCGATCTCGGCGGGCGCGGCGAAGCTGCGGATGGCGACGCGCCCGCCCGCGCCTGAGAAATCGCGCATCATCTGGCGCAGATATCGCCCCGTCTCGACATAGAGCGTGTCGTAGCGCCACAGCTGCTCAACGGGGAAAGGATGTTCGTCGGGGCGAAGCTGGCGCGCGGTGGGCGGGAAGTAAGGCAGCTTGGGCTCCTCCTGCGTCCCCTCGGTATAGGTCGTCAGCCAGCGCACCCCATAATCCTCGCCGACCATGATCTGGAAGCGCCGCCAGCTATAGTCGAGCGCGGCGGTGAATTGCTGCCGCCATTCGGGCGTCACGCTGTCATCGCGGTAGAGGCTGAAGGGGTGGAACTGTCCGCCCGCGATGTTCGAGGTCGTCTCGGGCGGCAGCGCCTTGGCATAGACGGTGACCGCGAAGCCGGCGTCCTGCAATAGCCGCGCGGTCGACAGGCCCATCACTCCGGCGCCGATCACCGCGACGGGTCCGCTATGCCCCGCGATGCCCATATCGATCGCAAGCTTCGAGCTGCCCCAGCTCATCGTGATGCCGGCACCGCCATGTCCGTAATTGTGGACGAGCCGCTTGGTGCCGAGCGTATCGGCGCGGACTACAAAGCCGCTCGCCCGATAGGGTCGGAGGCCCGCGACGGTCCGAATGACGCGGTCGGGCGAGGCTTTGACCGGCGCAAGGCATGGCTCGGCGCGCACAGGCGTGCGCGCGGTGGTCATCGCGCAGCCGGGCAGGGTCAGCGCGGCCGAGGCGGCGACGAAATGGCGGCGGGGGAGCGTCAGGGTCACCCGCCGACCATAAGCAATCAGCCCTTGCTGTCGATGACTTCCTGCGTGAACTGGTCGTTGGTGTAGACGCAGATGTCGGCCGCGACCTCCATCGCCTTGCGCGCGAGGATTTCGGGGTCCCTTTCGTAATCGACCAGCGCGCGCGCCGCCGACAATGCGAAGTTGCCGCCCGAGCCGATCGCGGCGATGCCGCCCTTGGGTTCGAGCACGTCGCCGTTGCCGGTGATGACCAGCGTGACCTCCTTGTCCGCGACGATCATCATCGCCTCGAGGTTGCGTAGATATTTGTCGGTGCGCCAATCCTTGGCGAGCTCGACCGCGGCGCGGAGCAACTGGCCGTTGTGGCGCTCCAGCTTGGCTTCGAGACGCTCGAACAGGGTGAAGGCGTCGGCGGTAGCGCCCGCGAAGCCGCCGATGACGCTACCGTCGTGCAGACGGCGCACCTTGCGGGCGTTGGGTTTCATCACCGTCTGGCCCATCGACACCTGCCCGTCGCCGATGATGACGACCTTGTCGGCGTTGCGGGCGGAAAGGATGGTGGTTCCGTGCCAGGGCGAGGCACTATGCGCGTGGGGATCGGTCATGCGGCGCGATATGGGCCATGGCCCATGCCGCTGCAAGGGGAGGGCGGTTTAAGCCACCGCCCGCGGCGCGCTCGGTGCCGTCGGCCAGCCTTGGTCGGGCCACAGGCCGCGCGTGTCGTAGACGATCTTGCCGCTGCGCTCCTCGAGCGGGACCGACTTGAACACGTCGTGGTCGACGAGCACGATCATGACGTCGCATTCGGCCAGCGCATCGTCGAGCTCGACCAGTTCGGCGCCGCTGCCCGCGAATTCCATCGGCAGGCCGCGCGCGAAGGGCTCGACGATCCGGATGCGCTTGCCGAACTGGCGTGCGAGCGCCGCCGCGACCTCGACCGCGGGGCTTTCGCGGAAGTCGTCGATATTGGGTTTGAAGGCGAGGCCGAGCACGCCGACCTTCGCCTGCGGGTGGCTCGCGACGAGCGCGGCGGTCGCGGCGATGACGTGCGCGGTCTTCGACAGGTTGACCTCGCGCGCGGTACGGATCAGCCGGCTCTCGTCGGGTGCGCCATGCACCAGAAACCAGGGATCGACCGCGATGCAATGCCCGCCGACGCCGGGACCCGGCTGCAGGATGTTGACGCGCGGGTGGAGGTTGGCGAGGCGGATCACGTCCCACACATCGACCCCCATCTTGTCGGCGATCATCGACAATTCGTTGGCAAAGGCGATGTTGACGTCGCGGTAGCTGTTCTCGACCAGCTTGACCATTTCGGCGGCGCGCGCGGTGGTGGTGACGCAGGCGCCGCGCACGAACTGGCGATAAAAGGTCATCGCGCGGCGGGCGCAGCGCGGCGTGATGCCGCCGATGCAGCGGTCGTTATCGACCAGTTCGACGAGGATGCGGCCCGGCAGCACGCGCTCGGGGCAATAAGCGAGGAAGATGTCGGGCGTGCCCGCGCAGCGGCCCGGAACCTTGAGGTCGGGGCGCTCGGCGGCGAGCAGTTCGGCGACCTTTTCGGTCGTGCCGACCGGCGAGGTCGATTCGAGGATCACGAGATTGCCGGGTTCGAGCACCTTGGCGATCGACCGCGCGGCGTCGAGGACATAGGAGATGTCGGGGCGATGCTCGTCATCGTGCGGGGTCGGTACCGCGATGACGAAGGTGTCGGCGGCGACCATGGTCGTCGAGGCGACGAGCGCGCCGCGCGACACGACGCCCTGGACGAGGCCGTCGAGGTCGACTTCCTCGATATGGACCTTGCCGTTGTTGACGGTCTCGACGACCTTTGCGCTCACGTCGATACCGGTGACCTTGCAGCCCGAGCGCGCGATCAACGCGGCGGTCGGGAGGCCGATATAGCCGAGGCCGACGACGGTGACTTTCTGTTCGATATCAACGGGCACGCGCGACAATCTCCGCAATCTGGGTGCCAGCCGTGCCGTCGCCGAACGGATTGTGGGCGCGCGCCATGGCGGCATAGGCCTCGCTATCGTCCAAAAGGCTGAAAATTTCGGAAACGATGCGGTCCCTGTTCGTACCTACCAGCCGCGCGGTGCCGGCTTCGATGCCCTCGGGGCGCTCGGTCGTCTCGCGCATCACCAGCACCGGCTTGCCGAGCGAGGGCGCCTCTTCCTGCACGCCGCCGCTGTCGGTGAGCACCAGTTCGCTGGTCGCGAGCAGGCGGACGAAATGCGGATAGTCTAGTGGGTCGATCAGCGCGACGTTGCCGAGCGATCCGAGGATCGGCTCCATCGCGGCGCGGACGTGCGGGTTGGGATGGACGGGGAAGATCACCGCGACGTCGGGCCGCGCGGCGATCGCAGCGATGGCATCGGCGATCGCCTTCATGCCGTCGCCGAAATTCTCGCGCCGGTGCGAGGTGACCGCGACGATGCGTTGGCCGGCGAAGCGTGCGACCAGCGGGTCGAGCCCGGCGGCGAGCGCGGGTTCTTCGTCGATCCGCGCCTTGGTCGCGAGCAGCGCGTCGATCACGGTGTTGCCGGTGATGTGGATGCGGTCCGCGGCGACATTTTCCGCGCGCAAGGCCGCGGCAGCGGTTTCGGTCGGTGCGAAATGCAGGTCGGCGACCGCGCCGGTGACCTTGCGGTTCACCTCCTCGGGCCAGGGATGATAGATATTGCCGCTGCGCAACCCCGCCTCGACATGGCCGACCGGGATCTTGCGGAAATAGGCCGATAAGGTCGCCGCCATCGTCGTCAGCGTGTCGCCATGGACGAGGATGCGGTCGGGCTTTTCGGCGTCGAAGGTCTCGCCGAGCCCGACCACCAGCCGCGCAAGCAGCCCGTCAAGCGTCTGGTTCGCCTGCATGACGTCAAGGTCGATATCGGGCGTGATCCGCGCGATTTCGAGCACCTGGTCGAGCATCTCGCGGTGCTGCGCGGTGACGCAGACGCGGACGTCGAGCCCCGGTTGCGTTCGCAAGGCGTGCACGACGGGAAACATCTTGATCGCTTCGGGACGCGTCCCGAACACCGTCATCACTTTCATCGCGGGCTCTTGTCTCGGCGGGTCATGGCGGCGTCTCCTATCCGATTTTGGTTGTTATCCGCTTAACTTCGTGGCGAAACTGCGCAGCTGTGATCCTTGTCATTGCGGGCGTTGCCGGTAAATGCACGAAGATATGCATCCCGGTGGCGGTTTGTGCGTTGTAGCGGGGCTGCGGCGACAGACCGGCATTGGGGTGGGGTGTCAGTTTCAATCGGTAAGATGATGTTAAAAAGACTTTTCAGCCGCAAGGCGGATGCCGAGCCCGTGGCCGATAACTGGCCGCAGGCGCCCGTGGGCACGCGCGTCTATGCGATCGGCGACGTCCATGGCCGGCTCGACCTGCTCGACGCGCTGCTCGAGCGCATCGCCGACGAAAGCGCGCGCGATCCCGCGGAAAGCGTGCACCTCGTGATGCTCGGCGATCTCATCGATCGCGGCCCGCAATCGGCACAGGTCGTCGAGCGGCTGTTGACCGTGCCGAAGGGCGTCGACGAGATGCACCTCCTGATGGGCAATCACGAAGAGGCGCTGCTCGAAATCCTCGACGGCGCGCATTCGCAGCTGCCGGGGTGGATACGCTATGGCGGGGAACAGGCGCTGCAAAGCTACGGGCTTGAAGACACGTCGATTTTCGGCGATAGAGAGGCCCTGGTCGCCAAAATCCACGCCGGTATACCGGCTTCGCATGTCCGTTTGTTCCGCTCGATGGTGGATTATGTGCAGATCGGCGACTATCTTTTTGTCCACGCGGGCATTTTTCCCGGGCGTCCGCTCGAGCAGCAGCAGGCGCACGACCTGCGCTGGATCCGCGACGAATTTCTTGACGACAACCGGGATCACGGCGTGATGGTCGTCCACGGGCACACGATCACCCCCGACGTCGATTGCCGCGTCAACCGCATCGGCATCGACACCGGCGCCTATCGCAGCGGCATGCTGACCGCGCTGGTGATCGAGGGCAGTTCGCGGCGCTTCCTCAAGACCGGGCAGGGCATCGCCGCATGATCCTCGCGCGGGCCTGGGGGGTGGTCGAAGAGCGCATTCTCGCGACCTTGGCGTCGCTCGTTGCCTTGGGGCGCAGCGAAAAGCGCGCGATCCTGATCGTCGCCGATGCGATGCTCTGCGTCGCCGCGGTGCTCGTCGCCTTCTCGCTCCGGCTCGGGCGATGGGTCGTCTTCGAACCCGAGGTCGGGCTCGCCGCGGTGATCGCGCTGTCGAGCTGGCTGCCGATCTTCCTGATTCGCGGCACGTACAGCTCGATCCTGCGGTTCTCCGGCGGCCGAACGATGGTCGGCCTCGGCTATTCGGTCGCGCTCTATGCGATCCCGATAATCGTGATCTTCGGGCTCATCGGCATGGAGCGCGTGCCGCGCACGCTCTCGATCATCCAGCCGATCATTTTCCTGCTGTTCCTCGCGATGGTCCGCATCGTCGCGCGCTACGCCGTGGTCGACCTGCTCAAGCGCCGCGATATCCAGCAGGTGTCGATCGCGTTGATCTATGGCGCGGGCGAGGCGGGGCAGCGGCTGGCGATGGCGCTGCGCAGCGACCCTTCGATGCGCCTCGTTGGTTTCATCGACGACGACCGCAAGATCGAGGGCGAGATCATCGACGGCGTGCCGATCTATTCGCGGCCCAAACTGCCGTGGCTGGTCGATACCTATGGCGTCACCGACGTGCTGCTCGCGCTGCCGCACGTCACGCGCTCGAAACGCCGGCGGGTGATGAAATCGCTCGAGGACTGGCCGATCCGGGTGCGGATGCTGCCCGACATGCGCCAGATCATCGACGAGCAGGTGTCGGTGAGCGATCTTCGCGACGTCCAGATCGAGGATTTGCTCGGCCGCGATCCGGTTCCGCCGAACCAGCTGCTGCTCGGCCGCACGATCGTCGGCAAGACGGTGATGGTCAGCGGCGCTGGCGGCTCGATCGGCAGCGAACTCACGCGCCAGATCGTGACGATGCGGCCGCACAAGCTGATCCTCGTCGAATCGTCCGAATTTGGCCTCTATGCGATCGGGCAGGAACTGCAGGCGGTGATCGCTTCGCTGCCCGAGGGTCAGCAGCCCGAACTGGTCGAGGAACTGGGCAATGTCACCGACCAGCCGACGGTGCGCCGCCTGCTCGCGCGCTGGCGCCCCGATACGATCTTTCACGCCGCAGCCTACAAGCATGTGCCGCTGGTCGAGGCCAATCCGATCGCGGGCATCGGCAACAATGTCTGCGGCACTTTGTTCATGGCGAGCGAAGCCGATCGCATCGGCGTCACCAATTTCGTGCTGATCAGCACCGACAAGGCGGTGCGCCCGACCAATGTCATGGGCGCGTCGAAGCGGGTGTGCGAGCTGGTACTGCAGGGTCTCGCGGGCCGCGGCAGCAAGACGATCTTCGCGATGGTGCGCTTCGGTAATGTGCTGGGATCGAGCGGTTCGGTCGTGCCGCTGTTCCGCGAGCAGATCAAGAATGGCGGCCCGGTCACGGTGACTCACCGCGACGTCACGCGCTTCTTCATGACCATCCCCGAAGCGGCGCAGCTCGTCATCCAGGCGGGCGCGATGGCGAAGGGCGGCGAAGTGTTCGTGCTCGACATGGGCAAGCCGGTGCGGATCATCGAGCTGGCGCGCACGATGATCAACCTGTCGGGGCTCACCGTGCGCGACGAGGATCATCCCGACGGCGATATCGAAATCGCCGAGGTCGGGCTGCGGCAGGGCGAGAAGCTCTATGAGGAGTTGCTGATCGGGGACGATCCCAAGCCTACCGGACACAGCCGCATTATGCAGGCGCGCGAGGCGATGCTCGAATGGCAGGACCTGTCGGCGAAGCTCGACGCGCTGCGCGAAGCGATGGACCATGGCCGCGCCGACGAATGCCTGACGATCCTGCACGAACTGGTTCCCGAATTCCGTCCGCCCGAAGAGGTGAACCAGGAAAGCGGTCCCGCGCAGGCACCGCTCGCCGGCTGATCGCCCGCGCCGCGGTTGCGCGGCCGCGATAGCTGCGATAGCGCCGCCCCACCGATCACCCCAGCATGGAGCGCGCCTTGGCCGCCGCATTCGAAGCCCTCGACCATTATCTCGGCCGCCAGATCGAGGCGGTGCCCGGTTATTTCGGGCAGGTCGAGGCGATGGCGATCGACGCGGTCGGCCGCTGGCAGGTCGAGCAGGGTATCAAGGGCAATCTCGCCGAGATCGGTGTGCATCACGGCAAGCTCTTCTTCATCCTCGCGCTGTTGCGCCAGGCAGGCGAGCGCGCGCTGGCGATCGACCTGTTCGAGGACGACGGGCTGAACACCGGTATCCACGCCGGGCGCGACCGCGCCTTTTTCGACAACCACGCGAAGCTGGGCATCGCGCTGGACGAGGGCGAGGTGTGGAAGACCGATTCGACGACAATAACCCCCGAAGCGATGCGCGCGCGGATCGGGATGTTGCGGATGATCAGCGTTGACGGCGGCCATGACTATGCGACCGTGAGCAGCGACCTGAGGCTGGCCGATGCGGTGCTCGCCGAAGACGGGGTGATGGTGATCCACGACTTCTTCGGCATCGGCTGGCCCGATGTGTCGGTCGCGGCGATCCATGTCCTGACCGAGGCGCGCGAGCGGTTGCAGCCATTCCTGATCACCCCGTATAAATTGTTCGTCGCGCGGCCCGCCGCCGCGGCGCGCTATCGCGCGATGCTGCCGGGCAATCCGCGGCTCGGCAAGGCAGCGCTCGCCGAACGCACGATGTTCGATATGTCGATCACGGTGATGACGCTCGGCCGCCGCGAGGTGCTGAAGCGTAGCCTCAAGCGCAAACTGGGGCTGCTGCCGAAGCGGCTTTGAGCCTTAGCCCGCCGTCAGTTCGGCGACGCGCTCGGCGGGGCACATGACATATTCGCACAGCGCGAGGTCGCCGTGGATGCCGATTGTCGTGAGCGGTTCGAAAGCGAAGCCGCCGCCCTGTCCGGCGTGAAGCACGCGCAAGATGCGGTAATCGGCCGCGGCGAGCCGCGCCTCGATCCGCGCCTGCCGCGCGATGCGGTCGGCGCGGCTATCGTCGTAGCAGGGCAGGATTTCCATCGTGATCAGCGGACGGTCGCGGACGATCACCGGCGCCAGCGCGTCGATGACGTCGGCCTCGGCGCCCTCGACGTCGATCTTGATCACGCCGACGGGCGGCGCAAGCAGATCCACGGGCAAGTCGGCGGCGCCGAGGATAGCGACGGTCTTGCGAAAGCTCACCGCCTCGCCCGGACGGAAACCCTCGACGATCGACGCCGAGCTGTCGCCGCTTCGACCGTTGTAGAGCTCGAGCGTGACGATCCCGCTGCTGGCACCCAGTCCCGCGGGCACGATCTGGCAGTTGGGCCAGCCGTTGGCGGCGAGCAGTTCCTCGACATAGTGCACGCACACCGGATTGGGTTCGAAGCCAACATAGCGGCGTGCGGGGTCGATCGCCTTCGCCTTGATCAGGGTCTGGCCCAGATTGACGCCGACGTCGACGAAGGTCCCGGGGCTGAGGGCCATCAGCCGGCGCAGCAGCGCGAGCATCCAGGGCTCGGTGAGCTCGGCCATCAGCCCTGCCGACACCGGCACCGCGACGCGCGTGCCGCCGACATCGGCGGCGACATTGCGGTTGATCCGCGCGAACTGGCCCAGCCGGCGCAGGATGCGGTTGGCGAGCCGGCTGTTCGCGCTGATTTCCATGCTCATATGCTGCAGTCCTTCAGATGCGCGGCGATGCGTTCGAGATTGGCGCGATAGCTGTTCGCGAGTGCGAGCTCGGCGCGCGTCCGCCAGCCGGTATCGCGCCCTTCGCGCACCGCGGCAATCGCCGCGTCGAGCTTCGCCGCCAATTCGTCGGGGGCGCCCGGTGCGGCCATGAAGATACCCGGGGCATCGGCCTGCGCGGCGATCGCGCTGCTCACGACTTCACCGCCGAGCGCGAAATATTCGAGCAATTTGTGCGAATTGACACCGCGATTGCGGTCGCGTGTGACGTCATAGGGCAGGAGCCAGATATCGACGTCGGCGGTCGCGGCGATCAGCGCGTCGCCGGTGAGCAGTCCCGCCATTTCGACATTGGGCTGCGCCGTAAGTGCGTCGACCCACGCCCGGATTTCGGGCGTCTCGCCCTGCACGGGGCCGATGAAACGGAAGACGCAGTCGGGATGCGCGGCAACGAGCGCGGCGACGCGGGCACGGTCCATCGCGGGCTGAGCGAGGTTGCCGATGAAGCCGATCCGGACCTTTTCTTCGGCGGCACGGACGCGCGGCGCGGCAAGGCGCGCGCGCGCCGCTTCGGCAAACAAGGGAGAGAGCCCATGGCCGACGACATGGCTCGGCCGCCCCGCGGGCGCGATATCGCCGACGATCGATGCGTCGATGCCGAGGATCAGGTCGGCATGGCGGTGCATATCGTCGCCGGGATCGAGCCGGTCGACGACGTGCAGGATCGAAGCCGGCGCGCGGAACGGCCGATGGTCGGCGAACTGCCGCGCATTGTCGAAATCCCAGAGCAGGTCGACGGCGCCCACGAGTTTCCGGATCGCGCGCGCGCGGAAGCGGGCGGCGGCGATGAAGAGGGGCTTGGCGCGATATTTGGCGCGCGCGAGCGGCATGCGCGGATGGTCGAGCAAGGTGATGTTCGCGGTATCGCTCGGCGTCAGGCGGATCGCGCCGTCGCCGGTCGGCGGATTGGCGAAGATGACGTCATGGCCGAGCGCCGCGAGCTCGCGCGCATAATGATGCTTCGACACCTGCAGCCCGGTCCAGGGCTGCGGCGACAGCATCAGTATCCGCAGCGGAGCGCCGAGCAGGTCGGGGGCGGGCATCGTCCTAACGTTTCAGGCCGACGGCGCGCATCGCCTTGCCGAGCGCGCCGACGATGCGGAAATAGCGCTCGCGCTGCTTCGCGTCCGTGCCATAGACCTCGTGCCGCTGGTTGGGCAGGCTCAGCACCGCCTCGAACTCGCTCTCGGTGAAGCCGAGTTTCTTCCGCACATAGGCCTTGTCGCGCTCCTGCAGCGCCTCGTCATAGGTGGGCTGCTGCAGCTCGCGCAGCGCCTCGTCGCGCGTCATCTGCCCCGACAGGATCAGGTTCGACAGATGCGCCTTGCGCTTGTCGACCCCGAATTTCCGCGGGAGGATGTAGCCCTGGTAGAAGCGTGTGAAGAGCGATTCATAATGCTTCCCACCATAGTCGACCCAGTCAAGCTCGCGGATCAGCAGCGCCTTCGCCTCTGCCTTGTTGTAATCGATCAGGTCGAGCACGGCTTCCGAATGGATGCCGCGGATCAGCTGATACCAGGCCTTTTGCCATACGCCGAGCGCGGGGAGCTTCTTGAGCGGCTTGGCCCCGAACTTTTTATGAATGTTGCGAATATTTTCGAGATCGAACTTCGCATAGTTCCACGACGGCGGCATCACCGATTCGGTCGCGAAATTGAGCCCCGAGAGCATATATTTGAGCTTGTGCTGTGCCGCGAGGCGATAGAGCGCGCCCGAGATCATATGGTCGGTGGGAACTTCGAGGTCGACCACCGACGCCTTGAAATAGGACCGCTGGAGGTCGCGGAATTCCTCCCAGTCCATCACGAAGGTGTGGAGTTCGAAGCCCAGCTTCTTGCAGATATTCTCGATATTGCGGACCGCGAGCTCGTTGTTCCAGCCGTTGTCGAAATGGACGATCAGCGGGCGCAAATCCCATTGCTTCGCCAGCCAGGTTACATAGCTGCTGTCGACTCCGCCCGACAAGCCGATGACGCAGTCATAATCCTTGCCCGCGCCGTCGGCCTTGATGTCGGCGAGCAATTTCTCGAGCCGCGCCTTCTTCGTCGCCTCATCGGGCTGCGTAGCCATCAGCGCCTGATATTCGTGCCAATGGTTCGACACGCCTTCTTCGTCGAAGACGATGTCGGGATCGCTGCCGTCCATGACGGTGCGCGTGCAGACGCGCGTCGAGGAGGTGGGCAGGGGAGAGGTCGCCTGGGTCACTTTGTCTCGTTCAATCAAGCTTCTGGAAGAGCTGTTCTTTGAGGTCGGCCTCGTCGGGATAGGAGATGAGGACGCCTTGATTCGGTGCGCGATAGACGAACAGGCTCGACGCCGCCACCGCCGACGCGCCGCCTCGCACCGCAGGCAGGAAATCGCCGAGCCCCGCAGCACCGCCGCATGCAACGACGGGCACATCGACCGCCTCGGCGACCGCGGTGAGTGTCGCGAGATCGTAGCCCGACCATTTGCCGTCGCGGTCGATGCTGTAGAGGATGATCTCGCCCGCCCCCGCGGCGACCATCGCCTTCGCCGCCTCGACGGGCGCCTGGCCGGTCTTGCCCTTCCCGCTCCTCGTCAGCACCTGCTGGCCGCCGAGCAATTTCTTGGCATAGGGCAGCGACACCGCGACCGCCTGCGCGCCGAAGCGCTCGGCGATGGCGGTCACCAGCCCCGGATTGGCCAGCGCCTCGCTCGACAGCACGACCTTTTCGAGACCGAGCTGGAACAGCTGCGCGGCGTCGTCGACGCTGCGGATGCCGCCGCCATAGCCCATCGGCAGGAAGGCCTCCTCGACGATATCGCCGATCGCCTCGAAACTCGGCCCGCGCCCGTCGACGCTGGCATCGATGTCGAGCAGCAAAATCTCGTCGACCATCTTGGTGTTGAAGATGCGCACCGCGTTGATCGGGTCGCCGATATAGGTGCGCTTGCCGAAGGCGACGGTCTTCACCAGTCGGCGCTCGCGGTCGATGGTCAGCACGGGGATCACGCGGATACGGCGCATGCGGGTCAAACCTGCCATTTCGCGAAGGCTTGGCCCGTCAGCGCGCGCAGCTGCGCGACCTCGGGGGCGTAGCGGTTGCGCAGGTCGTCGACCTGCTCGTCGGTCAGTTCGGGCTTTTCGAGGCCGGGGAACAGCACCTTGGCGACCGCGGGGCGGCTGAGCTGCGCGTCGAGGTCGAAGGGCGCGAGCTTGCGCGCGGCGCGATAGGGCAGCGCCATGCGCCAGCGGTTGGGGACGCCGTTCGTCGCATTGGTGTTCGATTTGAAGGCGAAGGCCTTTTCATCGGCGACCGGATCGAGCCCGAGGAAAGCGAAGATGGCGTTCATCGTCGCGTGCCGCGCGCGATTGAGTTCGTCGCTGTCGACCACCAGCACCTGCTCGATCGGGAAATGCTCGAGGAAGAAGCGCAGCTGCCAGGCATATTTGCCGGTCTGGAACTGGTGGTCGTTGGCGAGGTTCCAGGCGATATCCTCCTGCACCGTCTCGCCGACATAGTTTTCGACGATGTGCGAGCGATAGCGTTCGATCGGGTCGCGGACGAGGTAGATCAGCTTCGCCTCGGGAATGATCGCCGCCATCCGCTCGGGCGCGCCCCTGTAGAAGGGGTGGTGGCTCTTGGTGTAGTTTTGCGACGCCTCGCCGCGCACCGCCTTCGCCCCGTCGAACTGCGCGCAATACCAGTCGAGCGAGCGGTGGGCGTTCTCGCCCGAGAAGAAATTGATCTCCTTGTCGGCCGCCATATGCACGTCGGGATGCAGGTCGAGATAGTCGTTGAGGCTGGTCGTGCCGCATTTCATCGCACCGATGACGACGAGGTTGGGGAGCGCAGGGGTCATGGTCAGAGCGCCGCATAGCGGCTGAGCACCGCCATGCCGAAGGCGAGGCTCTTTTCGGGGTGGAACTGCACTCCGAAAACATTGTCCTGTTCCACACCCGCAGTGAAGCGATAGCCGTGGACGGTGTTGCAAAGCTCGGTCGCCGGGTCGTCGCACGCGATATGGAAGCTGTGGACGTAATAATAGCGCGCCTCGGGCGTATCGACTGCCATGCGGTGCCCGGCGTTCCAGCCGGTGTCGGCCCAGCCGATATGCGGCACCTTCAGCCGCGCATCGAGGCGGCTGCGGTCGAAAGCGACCGTCGTCGCGGGGACCCAGCCGAAACCGGGAAGCGCGCCTTCCTCGCTGCCGCGCGTCAGCAATTGCGCGCCGAGGCAGATGCCGAGCATCGGCACCCCGCGCTTCACCGCTTCGTCGAGCGGCGCCGACAGGCCCTTGTCGTGCAATCGCTGCATGCCCCAGTCGAACTTGCCGACCCCCGGCAGGATCAGCCGCTCGGCCTTGGCGACCTTGTCGGGATCGCCGGTCAGCTCGGCGCGATGCCCCAGATATTGGAGCATATTGATGATCGAGCGCGGGTTGCCCGCATCATAATCGACGATGGTGATCATGGTTTCACCGCTGCCGCTTCCGCGGACTGCCCCCGTCTGCTTCGGTGATCGCACTCGACGATCAGGATGCTGCTGCCAAGATAAACGAGGTATAACAATATCTGCGCGCCCGCAAATACGTCGATCGCAATCTCGGGCGCAAGACCCAGAAAGGCGACCGAGGCGACCGCGACGGTGGTAACCACCGCGAACAGGATCGACAGGAAGAAATCGAGCCGTTGGCGGTGATAGAGCCACAGCACCTTCGATGCGGGCATGACGATCAGCTGCAGCGCCATCACCGGCGCCAGGATGCGCGCGATATGCCCCGCCTCGCTCCACTGCGGCCCGAGGACGAAAACGAACAATTGCGGCGCGATCAACGCGAGCAGGACAAAGGTTGGCACGCTGATCGCGGTCATCCCGGCGACGAGCTTCCAGAACAAGGGGCGGCAATGGCCGTTGCGCGCCATGTCCTGCGCGCCGCGGCGGAAGAAGACCTGGCCGATCGCGCCGCCCAAAATGCCGACGGGCAGCATCAGCAGCCCGCGCGCGCGGTTATAATGGCCGACGATCGCCAGCATATTGCCCCACAAAGACAGCACGAGCACGGGCGAGGCCGACGAGACCTGCTCGATCATCGACGTCGGGGTGGTCCACAGCGCGTAGTTGCGATGGGCATGCCCGGCGGCGCGCATCCGCGCCCAGCTCAGGCCGCGGAGCCCCGCGATCGCGTCGCGATTGCCGATCCATACCCAGAGGAAAGCCCCGAGCTGGCCGAGGAAATAGCCGACCATCAGCCCACGCGCGCCATAGCCCGCCCAGGCGAGCAGCAGCGCGCAGCCCGAAGAAACAAGGACGTTGAGTATCTGGTATCCGCTCATCAGCCGGTAGCGGTGGTGGCGGTTTGCCCAGCCGAGCAGCGCCGCGCCGGTGCCCGAGGCGAGCACCGTCGCGGGGAGCAGCAGCAGCCAGACGCCCAGATCGTCGAGACCATCGACACCGCCTGCACGAAGCGACAGTACTACCGCGAGCGTCAGTGCGGAAAAGACAAAGGCGAGCAACAGGCTGAGCCCGAGCAGCGCATGCGCCCGTTCCTCGTCGGCCTCGGCGACCAAGGCGCGCGCCATCTGGAGGTTGGCGAGCGCCGACAGGATGACCGCGATCGACATATAGGTCGCGAGCACGCCATAATCCTGCGGCGCATAGAGGCGGCTGAGGATAGGCGCGAAACCGAAGCTGATCGCGGTCGCGACGAACTGCCCGCCCGACAGCGTCGCCGCGCTGCGCAGGAAGGACGAGTGTCGCAGGTGGAACAGTCGGGCCAGCAAATTCGCGCCAATCATCTTCTTCGGCGACCGTAGCGGCGGCCGCCCTCGGGTTACAGCGAAACCGCGAACCGCCTGACCCACGCCGCAAGGCTGATCAAGCGAAATATCGCCGGGTCGTAGCGCGTCGGCTCGAGCCGGTAACGGCCCAGGCGCGCGCCGAGTTCGGTCGTATCCAGCAACGGCGCAAGCGTCGCGGTTGCATCGTCGAGCATCGCCGCGAGCCGCTCGGGATATTGCACCCCGAACTCGGCGTCGGGCGACGAGAAGCCGATCTTGCCGCGGCGCCAGCGGATCGCATCGGGCAATTCGCCCATCGCGTCGCGGAAGATGCGCTTCTGCCAGCCGCGCCCGACCAGATAGTCGGTCGGCAAGCCGCAGACGAACTCGACCAGCCGGTGATCGAGGAAGGGCACGCGCGATTCGATGCCGAACTGCATCGCGTTGCGGTCCTGCGAATGGAGCTGATAGGGGATGCTCGACCGCACCAGTTCGTCGAACGACAGGGCGCGGAAATCCTTGGGCAAGGCATAGGCGTGGCGCGCGGCGCCCTTGCCGCGCCACAGCCCGGCCATCAGCGGCGAGATGTCGCTCTCGCGTCGCAACAGCGCGGCAACCATCTTGCGCGTGGTGAGCGTCAGCGATTCGGCGTTGGTCAGCCCGCGGCCACGCAGGTTGCGGCCGACCTCGGCCAGATCGCCGCTCTTGAGCGCCGCGCGCTGCGCCGCGAGCCAGAATTCGCCATAACCGCCGAAATATTCGTCGGCGCCTTGACCGTCGAGCATGACGGTCACGCCCGCTTCGTGCGCCGCTTTGAACAGCGCATGCTCGTTGAAATGGCTGCCGCCGGGGAGCGGCTGGTCCTGCGACCAAGCAAAGCTCTCGAGCCATTCGGGGGTGTAATAGTCGAGCAGCGAGACCGGCACCTCGACGTGGCGGAAGCCGAAACGCTGCGCGACCTGCGTCGCATAGCCGCGCTCGTCGTGGCGCTCGTCGGCGTGATAGATGGTGAAGAGCGGGAAATCGCCCGGATCGCCGACGACCGGCGCGCTCGCTGCGGCGATCGACGAGCTGTCGATGCCGCCCGACAGGCTGGCGCCGACGGGGACGTTGGCGACATGGTGCGAACGGACGGCGTCGTCGAACAGCGCGTGCAACCGTTCGCACGCCTCGCCATAACCGATGTCCTGCGGCTCGACATGGATCGCGAGATCGTACCAGCGCATCTTGAGGAACTGGCCGCCGGCGAGGTCGTGGATCGCGAACTCGCCGGGCGCCAGCGCTTTGATGTCGGCAAAGAAGCTCCGCTCGTCGAGGTTGAGCCGGCCATATTCGAGGAAGGTGCGGAGCACCGAATGATCGGGTGCCGAGCCGACGAGCCCGGTGGCGAGAAGCTGTTTCGCCTCGGACCCCGCGATGAAGACACGGTCGGAGAGGTGATAGCAGAGCGGCTTGATCCCGAAGCGGTCGCGCGCGAGCAGCAACTTCTTCCGCCGCCCGTCGTAGAAGCAGAAGGAGAACATCCCCTGCAGCCGCGGTAGCGCGTTGACCCACCATTGATCGAGCGCGTGGAGTAGCACCTCGGTATCGGACTTGGTGTGGAACCTGTGTCCCAGCGCCTCGAGTTCGGTGCGCAGCTCGCGGAAATTATAGATAGCGCCGTTGAACTGCAGCCAATTGTCGCCGCTCCGCATCGGCTGGTTCGAACGGTCGTTGACGTCGATCACCGCGAGGCGGCGGTGCGCGAGACCGACCGCGCCGAGTTCGACGATTCCCTCGGCGTCGGGGCCGCGATGCGCGACGGCGTTCGCCATCGCCTGCAGCGTGGCGCGCTCGACGGGCCGCCCGTCGCGATTGACCAGGATTCCCCACCCGCACATAGGTTTCAGCTAGCTCCCGGCGCGGGCGCGGTAAAGGCGGCGCCGAAGCGGCCGAGATATTGATGGCGCAAATTGCGGCGCGCGAAGGCGTCGAACTCGGCGGCGGGGATATAGCCGTGCTTCGCATCCGCCGCGATTGCAGGAGCAGGGCGATCGTGCGTACCGACGACCTTGGCGGGGTTGCCCGAGAGAACAGCGCGCGGCTGGAGGCAGGCTTTGGTCACCACGCTGCCGCGCGTGACGATGCAGAAATCGGCCAGTTCGACGCCGGGCAAGATGGTACAGCCCTCCTCGATGATGCAATAATTGCCAATGACTTGCGGGTCGACCTGAACATAGCTGGTGAGCCGTGTCGGGTCATGATCGCCTGAGATCAGCCCGACCTCGCGCCCGATCCGGACGCCGTCGCCGATCACGATGCCCATGTTCGCGCTGACGTAGCAGAGCGGCTCGATTCCAGGCCAGCTGTCGCGGCCGAGCAGCACGCGGTTGGGATAAGCGAGCTGGCTGTCGGGGTGCATCGGCCAATAGGCCGCGCCGTTGATGCCGACCAGATGCTGCGCGAAGCGGATGCGCCAGGGGACGGACCGGCTCATGCGGCGCCCCAGATGCGGTCGAAGAGCCCCGGTTCGATATATTTACCGCGCAGCGTCGCGATCTCGGCGAGCGGCGTGTAGCCGACATAGGGGGTGTCGCGCTGCCAATGCTCGCAGGCCGCGGGATCGAGCCGCTTTATCAGCCGCGCCGGATTGCCCGCGATGACGCAGTGCCCTTCGGGAAAGCTGTCGGTGACGACGCTGTTCGCACCGACGATCGTGAAATCGCCGAGCGTCACGCCGGCTTCGACCGTAACGTTCATCGTCAGCAGGCTGTATTTGCCGATGGAGATCGAGAAATCCTCGGGCGCGCCGGTCGGCGCCTGTCCCTCGGCGACCGAGCGCATCCGCACGGTGGGCGCGATCTGGGTATAATCGCCGATATAGATGCCGCCGCGCCCGTCGATGTCACAGCCGACGCTCCAGCCCGGCGAGGTCTCGGGGCCGATCACCACGAAGCGCGCGCCGCGCACGCGCGTCGTCGGATGCACCGGCCAATAGGCGTCGGCGTTGCGGCGCATTATGCGCTGCCAGAACCACATGCGGAAATGCACATCGACCTGCGTCTGCGCGGTGTCGACGAAGAAGCGTTTCCCGGTCAGCCGGTGAAAGCGCGCCTCGAACAGCCGGCGCAGCCGGTCGACCGCCGTGGCGGGCCAGCTCATCTGCATGTTGAGGAGGCGGCTCATGCCAGGGGCAATCAGGCCGCGCCGGCCCCCGCCAGCACCGCGGCGATGATCCGGTCCTGCGCTTCGTCGGTGAGATAGGCGTGCATCGGCAGGCTGAACACCTGCTCCGACCAGCGATCGGTCTCGGCCATGCTGCCCGCGACGCGGCACTTGTCGGCATAGGCGGGCTGGATGTGCATCGGCTCAGGATAATGGACCCCGCTCGGCACGCCTGCGGCTTTCAGCGCATCGAGGATCGCGGCGCGGTTCGGCGATTTCAGGGCGAAATAGCCCCAGACGCTCGTGCAGTCGTCGGCGATCATCGGCAGTTCGAGCGCGTTGTGCCCCGCAAAGGCCGCGAGATAGCGCGCGCCGAGCGCCTGGCGCCGTGCGATCTCTTCGTCGAAGATTTCGAGCTTGGCGAGCAGCACCGCGGCCTGGATCGTGTCGAGACGCCCGCCGACGCCGACGCGCGTATGGTGGAAGCGGCGCGACTGGCCGTGGATGCGGATTTCGCGGCACGCCTGCGCCAAACCGTCGTCGTCGCAAAAGATCGCGCCGCCGTCGCCGTAGCAACCGAGCGGCTTCGCGGGGAAAAAGCTGGTGCAACCGATCGCCGACGTGCTGCCGCTGCGTCGGCCCTTGTAGGTCGAGCCGAAGCTCTGCGCGCCGTCCTCGATCACCGCTATATTCTGCGGCGCGGCGATCGCGTTGATCGCGTCCATGTCGGCGCACTGGCCATAGAGCGAGACAGGGATGATCGCGCGCGTCTTGTCCGAAATCGCTGCCTTCACCGCCAACGGGTCGATGGTCGAGGTCGCGGGGTCGATGTCGACGAACACCGGGGTCGCGCCGACCAGCGCGATCACCTCGACCGTCGCGACGAACGTGGCCGAGGTCGTGATCACCTCGTCGCCCGGACCGATGTCGAGCGCCATCAGCGCGATCAGCAGCGCCTCGGTCCCCGAGGCGACGCCGATGCAATGCTTGGCGCCGGTATAGGCGACGAGCTTTTCTTCGAGCTCGGCGACCTCGGGCCCCATGATATATTGGCCATGGTCGAGTACCGCCTGGATGCGCGCGTCGACCGAGGTCTTCACCGCGCGATATTGCGCCTTGAGGTCGTTGAATTCGATCACGTCGCTCATCGGGGAGAACATTCCTCGTCTGTTATCTGATATTCGTTGCTACACGCGGTGCAGGCCACGGCGCCCGCGCCTTCGAGCCGGACGCCGCATTCGCACATCCAGCCGATCCGCCGCGCGGGCACGCCGACCATCAGCGCGTAGGGCTTCACGTCGCGATTGATCACCGATCCCGCACCGACAAAGCCATATTCACCGATCGTCACGCCGCACACGATGGTGCAGTTTGCACCCAAAGTCGCGCCCTTGCGTACCATCGTCTCGCGATATTCGTCCTTGCGCGGCACTGCCGAGCGCGGGTTATAGACATTGGTAAAGACCATCGCGGGGCCGCAGAAGACATCGTCCTCCAGCGTCACCGCGTCATAGACCGACACGCCGTTCTGGATGCGGACATTGTTGCCGATGGTGACATGATTGCCGACATAGACATTCTGCCCGAGCGAGCAGCCGCTGCCGATGCGTGCGGTGCCGCAGACATGCACCCAGTGCCAGATCGCGGTGCCGTCGCCGATCTCGGCGCCGGCGTCGACGATCGCGGTCTCGTGAATCTTCGCGGCCATCAATAGTCCAGCGGCAGCGATACGCGCTTGCCGTCGCGCGCCGAGAGATAGGAGGCGATCAGTACCTCGAGGCTGCGCAGCCCCTCGCGCCCGTCGGTCGCAGCGGCGCAGTCGCCCGCCAGCGTGCCGATGACATTGTCGTAATAGAGCTGGTGCCCGAAACCATAGACCGAGCCGGTGTCGTAGGAGGCCGAGGCGACCATCTCGTCGTCCGCGTGCGGGGTGTCGAACTCCCAATTCTCGATCTTATTGAGCGCAACGCCGCCGACCTTCACGCTGCCCTTTTCGCCGAGGATGGTGATCGAGCCTTCGAGATTCTTGGGATAGGTCAGCATCGTGACGTTCATCGACCCGAGCGCGCCCGAGCGCCAGCGGACGTTGATCACCGCGGTATCCTCGACCTCGATATTGCGCGCCAGCGTCGCGGTATAGGCGTGCAGGCTCTCGATCGGCCCGCCGAGCCAGTCGAGCAGATCGACATAATGGCTCGCCTGGTTCATCAGCGCGCCGCCGTCGAACTCCCAGGTGCCGCGCCACGCGGCGCTGTCGTAATAATCCTGCGGCCGCGTCCAGAAGACATTGACCGCGACCATATAGATGCGCCCGAAACGCCCGCTGCTCACGGCGTTCTTGAGCAATTGCAGCGTCGCGTTGCGGCGGTTCTGCTTGACGATGAACAGCTGGACGCCCGCCTTGTCGCAAGCTTCGACCATGCGGAGGCCGTCCCGCCAGCGCGTCGCCATCGGCTTTTCCGAAATGACGTGGCGCCCGGATTCGGCGATCTCGATCACCTGCGCGGGATGCAGCCCGCTCGGCGTGGTGACGATCACCGCATCGGCGTCCGTGGTCTTCAGCATCTCGGTCAGCGAGGCATGGCCGCGCGCGCCGGTGCGCTCGGTCGCTTTGGCCAGCGCGGCGGGATCGATATCGCAGACGTCTACGATCTCGACCTGGTTGCCATGCGCCTCGAGCGCCGCGAAATGATTGGCCGAGATACGGCCGCATCCGACCAGCGCGTACCGCTGGCGGCGGCCCGTAATCGGCTGAATTGCAACGCTCATAAGGTCTTCATCATCCTGTTGCGGACGCCCCCCCGGGCGAAGGCTGCGTCTATGGACAAGCTTCCGGCAAAGATCAATCGGTGCGCGCGGTCCCGGCGCGGAAGAGGAGGGCGGCGAGACCGAGCAGCGCGAAGTCGACCGCCGCAGCCCAGAAGGGCAGGTGATCATGCGCTACGGCGTAGGCAACGGGGATCTGCACCAGCGCGGTGACCGCGAACAGCGCATAGGTGACGCGCGCATGCCCCCAGCGGCGCTTGGCGTGCTGATAGGCGTGTTCGCTATGCGCCTGCGTCACATTCTGGCGGCGCAGCGCGCGGCGCAGCAGCGTGACCGCACTGTCCGAGAGGAACACGCCCTGCAACAGCAGCAGCGCGAGGCCGTACCGCCAGTTCGCCGCCGCGACCGCGAGGGTCACCGCGGCGACGAACAGCCCCAGCGGCGCGCTGCCGCTGTCGCCCATGAACAGCTTCGCGGGTGGGCGATTGAAGAGCAGGAAGGCCAGGATCGCCGCGCCCATCAGCATCACCGGCAAGGTCAGCGCATTCGCGGGCAGGATCACCAATGCGCCCGCTACGAAACCGAGCATCTGGAGCGCGACGATGCCGTCGATCCCGTCCATGAAATTGGTGATATTCGCCGAATAGACGAGATAGAGCAGCGCCATGATCACGAGCGGCACCGTCCAGCCCTCGGGCAGCGCGGGCCAAGGCCAGAGCAGCAGGAACAGCCCGGCGCAGCCGAACTGCACCGCGAAGCGAATGCTCGTCGGCAGCGGGGTGCGGTCGTCGAGCCAGCCGAGCCACATCAGGCAGATAACCGGGGGCCCGAGCGCCAACGCGCCGCTCGCCTGCCCAGGGATGAGCAGCGCCGCCGCCGCGAACGTGAGCGCCCAGACCGACAGGAAGACGATCCCGCCACCCGTCGGCGTCGCCTCGACATGCGCGCTGCGCTCGTTCGGGGTGTCGACCATCCGCTGCTTCGCCCAGCCGACATAGAGACTGAGCAGCATGATCGTCGCGATCAAGCAGATCATGGTGAGCGCAAGGCCGGTGTCGATCATCGCGCGGTCGCCATGGCAGCAAGCGTTTCGGCCATCGTAACCGGTGGCTGCCAGCCAAGAAGACGGCGCGCGGGCTCGCCATCGACAACGAGCGGATCGCAGAGGCGATCGATCGCGGCGCGCTGGCCGGTGAGGCTGCCCGCGAGCCGCAGCAATGCGGCCGGAACGGGCAGGAGCCGGGCGGGGCGGCCAAAGGCGACGCCGATGCGCGAAAGGAGGTCGCGCACGCTCACCGTCTCGCCATCGCTCGCGAGCAAAGTCGCGCCCGGGGCTGCGGGATGCCTGCTCGCCGCGATCGCCAGCGACGCGAGGTTGGTCACCGACACCAGGCTGCGCTGGTTGCGGCAAAGCCCGAAGGGGAGGGGCCTCCCATGTGCCACCCACGACACCATGCGCGCGAAATTGGCGCGGACGCCGGGGCCATAGACCAGCGGCGGGCGGATGATCGCTACTTCGAGGCCGGTTTCGGCGGCGACGGTGTGCAGCGCCTGTTCGGCCTCCCATTTGGACACGCCATAGGGGTCCTGCGGGTCGGGCGAATCCTCGATGGTGAAGGGTCCGCGGCCCTTGGTGGTCTCGCCATTCACCTTGATCGAGCTCAGGAAGATGAGACGCTTCACACCGGCTTTCGCCGCCTGCAGTGACAGCGCCGCGGTGCCGTCGCGGTTGACCGCGCGGAACGCCGCGAGCGGGTCGGCGGCGCGATCGTCCATCTGGTGCACACGCGCCGCGCAATGGATCACGCGGTCGACGCCGGCCAAGGCCGTCGACCAACCGGTTTCGGCGCCGATATCCCCGACCGCGACTTCATCCGCCGTGCCGGTCGGCGTGCGAACGGCGAGCCGCACTGCCGCGCCCTGCGCACGTAGTCGGCGGACGATCTCGGCCCCGACGAAGCCGTTCGCCCCGGTGACGAGGGTGATGCCGGCCATCAGGCCGCCCGGCGCGGCATATACTGGAAGATCTTGGTCAGATATTTCGACCAGATCATCAGAGGGTTTGTGCGCACGCCGTTGCGCTTACACGCGACTCCGATCTCGCGGTTGATGATCTTGCGGCTCTGCAGCCCCTGGTTCGACACGCCGCCGGTCGCCATGGTGACGACCGGGGCGGCGACATGGACCGCGCTCCGCCCGCCGGTGCAGAAGAAGCGCAGCATCAGGTCGTAATCGGCGGCGATGCGATAGTCGGTCGCGAAGCCGCCCATCTCGCGGAACAATTCGGTGCGAATGTAGAAGCCCGGATGCGGCGGCATCTGGCCCCAGCTGAGCCGCCGCCGCCAGTTTCCGGCGCCCGAATAGTAGCGCTGCCGCTTGGGCTTGGCCGGATCGACGATCACGACATCGCCCTGCACCGCGTCGGCACCGGGGTGCTCGGCCGCCGCTTCGGCGAGGCGCGCGATCGCGTCGGGGTCGGCCAGCCAGTCGTCGGCGTTGAGGAAACCGACATAGTTGCCGGTCGCGCGCGCGACGCCCTTGTTCATCGCGTCGTAGATGCCCTTGTCGGGCTCTGACACCAGAATGCCCTTGAACCAGCCCAATTTGCCGATGCGTTCGGCGGTGCCGTCAGGCGAGGCGCCGTCGATCACGATATGCTCGATATGCGGATAGCCCTGATCGGCGACCGAGCGCAGGCACGCGTCGATCGTCTCGCCGGGGTTGAAGCAGACGGTGACGATCGAAAAACGCAGGTTCGGACTAACCACCGGATATTCCCCGCTTAAGCCGGCGACGGGCTGGCTATCGCGTCCGCATAAGCATCGGCAAACTGCTTGGCAATGGCGGGCCAGTGCAGATTGTCGGCAACCCATGCTCGCCCCGTCGCACCCATGGCGACGAGCCGCGCGTCGGGCAGGGCGGTGGCCTCCGCCAGCGCGCCCGTGATCGCTCCTGTTTCGGGTGCGACCCACCAGCCGCAACCTTCGGTTTCGAGCACCTGCCAAGGCGTGCCGGTCGTCGTGATCACCGGCAGCCCGTGCGCGAGCGCCTCGGCCGCCGAAATGCCGAAATTCTCGGTATAGCTCGGCAGCAGGAACAACGAGGCGGCGTTATAGAAGGCGCGCTTGGCATCGCCGCTCGCCGGCCCCGCGATGGCGATGCTGCCCTCCAGCCCCGCCGCCACGATCTGGGCCTCCAGTTGCGCGCGAAAGCCTTCCTCGTCGGGGCCGACGAGTTGCAGCCGCCAGCCCGCGGGCCTGAGCTGCGCCCAGGCGTCGACGAGCATCGTCAATCCCTTCACCGGGTGAATACGGCCGAGAAACAGCGCGGTGCGCGTCTCGCTATCGGCTTTGGGCGCCCGGGGCGCCATGTCGGGAATATCGATCCCGTTGGCGATCAGCAGCGGGCAGCGCGCCGGATAGCGTTCGCGAATCTTGCCGACCTCGTCCTCGGCGGTCGCGTGGAGCCGCGCCGCGCTCTGGACCCCGCGCTTCTGGTAGAGCGCCCAGGCGATGCGCTTCTTCCAGCGCCGGTGGTTCCACGCCCAGGGCTGCATCATACCCCTGACGCTCAGCAGGCGCGGGATGCCCTCGGCGCGGCAATGGCGCGCGAGCGCGGCGCCATAGGGCAGCCACAGGCCGTTGTCGTGGACGACGTCCCAGCGCTCGCCCGCCAGCACTTCGCCGATCGCGCCGGTCGCGACCTTGACCGATTCGCTGGGGTCCATCGCGCGCACGCGTTCGGCGCTGCCGTCGGCGGCCCAGACGGTGACGTCGTGCCCGAGCGCGCCGAGCGCCCCCGCCAAGCGCCCCACCGAATAGGCCGGGCCGCCATGTTCGAGCTGGAAACTGGGGTTCGTCAGGAGCAGCCGGGTCATGCCTTCTGCGACCGGCGCTTGTCCTCGGCAAACAGCTGGATGTCCAGATAGCGCTCCATGAACTTCACGATGATGAAGCCGACGATCAGCGACGCGTAGAAGGTCGAGAATAGGCTGCTGGCGTTGGCCAGCGGCTGGATCAGCGCAACGAGCCCCGACATCAGCGGGATCGCTTCGTTCATGCGCCCGTCGGCCAGCGCGCGAAAGGCGCGCAGGTCGAGATAGCGGATGAACATGCCCATCAGAAAAGAGAAGAAGATCACCCCGAACATCGCGAAATTGGCGTAATATTCGAAGAAGGGTCCGATACCGAAGGTGGTTTCTTCGCTCGCCTGATAGCCGGTATGTTCGCGCACGAAGGCCGAGCCACCGCGCACCGGCTTGTTCGTCCAGATCGCGCGCGGCACGAAAGCGAAGAGCCCGGCGAGCAGCGTCGCGCCGTCTTCATATGTGTCGGGCTGCGCCTCGAACTTCTCGATCGCCATGCCGGTGTAGATGCTCTGGTCGAGGCGCGAATCGAGCACATAGAGTTGCTTCTGATCGTCGCTCGACAGCGGGCCGAACTGGCTGATCGCATTGACGAGCCCGTCGACGCGCTCCGAGAAGGTCGACGTCGGTTCCCACACCACGTCGCGGAACTGGCCGCGGACGAGCAGGTAATTGGTCGACAGGAAGAGGAAGACATAGCCCGACAGCACGATCGCCCCGACGATCCGTCCGATACCAAAGCGCCGTCCGACGATCGCCAGCCAGAAACAGGCGATGATGATGATCGCCGACAGCGCGTCGGCAAGGATCGCGTTGCCGAGCAGGTTGGCGATGGGGATCGTGATCGCGATGCCGGCGATCTGCCACATCTGCATCCCTTCCTTCAGCCACACGCGCCGCAGGATCGACAGGCAGAGTCCGATCACGAGCAGATTCTTGCCGCTGACGATCACCGCACCGATCGTCGGGATCTGCGCGATCGACGGGACGAAGGTGATGCCGAAAAAGAAGACCAGCCCGATCAGCAGCACCGTTTTCTGCGCGAGGCGGAGAAACTCGACCGGCACCCGCTGCATGTCGAACTCGACCTTGCGATAGTCGCTCAAATAGCTGGTCAGCCAGATCCCCAGCCCCATCATGACGAAGCCGATGGTAGATACCTGCAGCCCCTTCGCCACCGAATCGCGCGTGTAGCCGATCGCGTTGAGATAGGGGTCGTACTGGTGAAAATAGCCCGGAATCAGGTGGACCCCGGCGGCGATGTGCATGACCGCGAGCGCGAACATCATCGCCATCGGGAAGCCGAGCGTGCCCTTAGGCGACCGGATGGTATGGACCAGCACGGCGACCATGGTGATGGCGCCGACCACCAGCCAGAACAAGATCGTGGATTCTGCGGTTTCGAAAAGCATGCGCGGCCCTATTGCCCTGCCAAGCGCGGGCTGTCGAGCGTCACGTCCGGTATCGCGCATTGCGGCACGGCGCTGGCCGGAAATCGCGCGCCGTTCATCGCGCTGCGCTTTCGCTGCGCATGCCGAGGAAGACACGCCGCGTCGGCGCGAATTGCTCGAAGAGCCGGTGCAGCGCGAACCCCGCCAGCACCGCGACCACCACGATCACCGGCCAGCTCGTCACCGACTGGAGCAGGGTGAAGAGCAGGAGGTGGGTGTACATGATCGTGAGCGATGCGCGCCCGATCGCTGCAACGCCCGGCACCCGTAGCGCCGATACGCAGCAGGTCACGAAGATCGCGGCCGCGGCGGCGATGAGCGACGCCGGGAATGGGCCATAGCGCAGATATTTATACTCGACGCGCCCGATATGCGGCGCGAGCAGGAAAAAGGCGGCGACGGCCAGCACGATCAGGAGGATGGTCTTCCAATTTGCGCCCAGCGTACGGTGGAGGCCGACATGATAGCCCGCCGCGGCGAAGGGCAGGGCCATGGCGACGGTCAGCAGGCCATAGGGATTATAGGCGACCGCATCGCCGAACAGGAACGCGCCGCCGACCATGGCCGCCAGCGTGACCGCTTGCCAACGGACCGGCATACGGACCAACATATTGAGCAGCAGCAGAGTGGCGAGCAGGGCGGTCGGGAACCAGAAGGTCCCGAAGGCGCCGACGAGCAAATTGCCGCCGAGCAGGAAATGCAGCGGGCCCGGAATGACGAGCCCCATGCCGAACGCCAGATTGGCCGCCAGGAGGCACGCCGTCACGAACAGGCCGAAGGCGACGTATGGGAGCAGCATCGACTGCACCTTGGCCAGCGCGCGCTCGCGCCCCGCGAAGGGTTTGAAGGTGACGCCCGACAGGAAGAAGAAAAGCGGCATGTGAAAGATCAGGATGTCGAGGACGAGCCGGTCGACGATGCTGACATGGCCGATGACGACAAGGATGATGCCATAGCCTTTGGCGCGATCGACCCACGCGGCGCGCGGGGGCGCCGGCCTATCTTCCCCTGTCGCCGCGCCTTCCGTCATCGCCGTCCCAAACCCGCGCCCGCGATGACCGCCCGCATCGCCCGTTCGATCTCCTTAGCAAAAAAACCATACTCGTAGATATCGAGCGCGTCGCGGGGAGGGGCCTTGGCGACGAGCGTCGCCTCGACCCCCGCGGCGACGGCGGCGCGGTCGCCGGGATCGACGAGCAGGCCCAGCTTCCCGTCGAGCAGCGCGTCGCGCCCGCCGTCGAGCGTGCTGCCCATCACCGGAACCCCGCACGCCAGCGATTCGAGGAACACGATGCCGAAACCCTCGCCGCGGCTGGGCATCGCGAAGGCGTCGGCGAGGCGGTAATGGTCGAGCTTTTCGGCGCGGTCTATGAAGCCCGCGAAAATCACCGTGTCCGCGACCCCCAGTTGCCTGGCGAGGTCGATCAGCCGCTGCTTGTCGGGCCCTTCACCGGCGACCAGATAGTGCAGGTCGGGATGGCTTTCGCGCAGATCCGCCATGGCCTGGATCATTTCGTCGACGCCCTTGTGGCGATCCCAGCCCGGCAGGCGCGCGAGCGTCATCACCACCCGTTTGCCCGCCAGCCCATAACGCTCGACCAGATAGTCCGGCTTCGGCCCGGGGGTGAAATCCGCCAGCTCGACGCAATTGTGGATGATGTGCATCGGGACATCGGGCAGCCAGCTGCGCATCCGGTCCTGCGTCGTCCGGCTCACCGGCCAGATCTCGGTCACCCGCTCGGTCGCCTCGAGACGCGAAGCGTTGGGCTTGTCCCACACCTCGATCCCGTGCGCGGGTAGAACCACCGGGATCGACAGCCGCTGCGCGACGCCGATGACCAGCGGGACGAGGTTGATATGCCCGACGAGGATCAGGTCGGGACGCCAGGCCAGGCAATGGAACAGTGCCTTCGTCCCGAACACCGCCTTGTCCATCGCCGCGACGCCGACCTGTCCGCGGCAGACGATCCGCATCTCGGCGCCAACCCCGCGCAGGGCATCGGCAACATTGCGGTTATACTGCGCGATCCCGCTCGCGGCCTGATAATCCTCGTTGAGGAGCAGCAGTATCTTCATCGGTCCAGCTTCATGATCTCGGCGAGCAGGCTCGCCGCGCGATCGTCGAAATGCGCCCTGAGGTCGAGAACACGCTGCCGCGCCGCAGTGCGGGCACCGTCGGCCTCGGCGACCGGCAATGCCAGCAACGCCTTGGCCTTCGCGAGCATCTCGTCGGGATTGGCGAAATAGAAAGCCTCGCGCCCCTCGACGAAGAATTCGCGGTGCTCGGGGCTGTCGGGGGCAAGCGATATGCCGCCCACCGCGGGCACCTCGAAAGTCCGCAGATTGTGCGAGCCTTCGTTATGCGGGCGGAACATGTTGAGCTGGAAACGATAGCGCCGCAAGATGCGCAGCATGGCGACGTCGCGCTCGACCGGATAGATGCCGAGCATCGGCCCAGGCTTCACGAATTTTTCCCATCCCCAGCCATAGACGTCCATCGCGATGCCATTCTCGGTCAGCAGGCGGATCGCGGCCGCGCGTTCCTCGTCGGGGTTGGCGTTGAAACAGCCGCGCAGCACTTCGGGCTCGGTTGCGAGCTCGCTGTAGAGATCGTCCTCCACCGCATGGCCGAAGGGGATCACTGCGACGCCCAGGCCCGGATAGGCCTCGGCCAGTTCGTGGGCGATCGGGCCGCTGTAGGTCGCATAGAGGTCATAGGCCGAAATGCTGTCGCGCACATTGGCATTGCCCGCGCCTGCGAGGAAAAAGCGGAACGGGTGATCCGAGCAATAATTGACCAGCTTCACGCCGCGCGCCGCGATCTGGCGGAGCAGGGCAGGGGTATAATCGACGCCCTTGAAGACGATCAGCACGTCGGGCTTGGCTGCGTCGACCGCCGCGAGCAACTGCTGCGCCGCCTCCGAACCCAGCGCGCGCCGGATGCGGCGCACGATGCGGCCGACCAGCGACACGGGCGCCTCGCCGACATCATAGGTGACGACGTCGGCGCCGGCCTTGACCATCCCGCGATAATAGCAATCGGGCACGGCCCAATGATTGCCGCTGACGGGGGTCAATATCTTCATCGCCCGCGCCCGGCGCCTGCCGTCATGCGCTGCATGACCGGGCGGAACTGTTCCTCATAGGCCCAGTCGGCGAGCATGCGCTGGCGCGCGCTCTCGCCCATCGCGCGCACCACGTCGCGGTCGGCGCCCAGACGGCGGAAAGCCTCGGCGATCGACGCGGCGTCGGTGGGGTCGCAGGCGACCGCGAAGCCGGGCTCGACGAGCATCTGGTGCCAGTCCGGGCCCGGACCGACGATCAGCGCCTGCCCCTGGCCGATCGCGTCGAAAGTCTTGTTCGAAGCCCCCGCCATATGGCGCAAATTCACGTCGCTGGCGTCCTGCGGCAGCGCCGCGAAGGTCGCGTCATAGTCGCGCAGCGCCAGCAGCAGGTCGTGATAGGGCATCGCGTCGCGGATTTTCAGTCGCTCGGCGCAGCCCCGCTCGGCAGCATGCGCCCGCAGCCGGTCGTTGTGGCCGCGCGAAGACACGGTCTCGTATCCGATCAGCGTCAACTCGATATTGGGCACCGCGGCGAGCGCGTCGATCAGCGCCAGCGGGACGCGCTGGATATTGATCGATCCGGCATAGACCACACGCACGGGACCGTTCCCGGTGGCGGCACGCGGCGGACCGACTTCGTCGCGGCACGGGGTGTTCCATGCGGTGATCGGCGCATCGGGCAGCCCGGCCTCGGCGGCGAGCAGGGCAGCGCGGTCGCTGTTCGGCAGCACCGCCGCTGCGGCACGACGCGCCATCGCGTTGCGCGCCTTCCACTCCATCCGCGTGCGCAGCGACGTGCCGCGATCGGGCGAATCATGCTCGTGATAGACGATGCCGCCGCGATGAAGCGCGCGCAGCGGGGTGCAGGTGAGCGCCGCTGTCGCATCGGCGATATAGAGCCAGTCGGGTTTCCATTCGCGAACCAGCGCGATGGCGCGCGCCGCAAAGCGCACCGGCGTCAGCCTGCCGAACGGAACCCAGTCGCAGCTGTCGGCCAGATCGCCCGCGACCGCCAGCGGATCGCCTGCCCCGAACGCCACGCCCAGGTAGCGCACCTCGTGCCCCGCGGCGCGCCACAGCCGCCCCGCGCGCATCGCGGCAGGAAAGCCTCCCGGATTGGCATATTGAATATAGAGGATCTTCATGACCCTAGACGGCGATCCCGTAGACATCGACGGGCGCGGCGCCCTGCAGCCGTTCCGTGACGAAGGCCTCGTCGCGGATATAGAGGCTGTTGTTCGCCGAATGCACCGGCGCCTGGGCCAGGCGCCGCGTGAACGGATCATAATGCCGCTGCACAAAACCATGGCCCGCGAGCATGTCGGCGATGTCCTGCGTCACCGTCTCGACCTCGACCGCCTTGAGCTCCGGTGACGCCAGCGTCTTCTGCGCGCCGGCGACGACCGCGGGCTCGTGCCCCTCGACGTCGATCTTGATGAGCAGCGGCACGCGCCCCGCCAGCACCGTGTCGAGCGTCGTGCCATGGACGCGCACCGCACCCGGCGTGTCGGCGTCGGCGACATGGTTGATCGTGTCCATGCCGCTGGTGAACCATAAGTCCTGCTCGCGGTCGCCGAGCGCGCTGGTGTGCACCGCGACGCGCGGCGCCACGTCGTTCGCCGCGATATTGCGCTCGAGCGTTGCCACGGTGTTCGTGTCGGGCTCGAAAGCGATCACCTCGGCCCCCGCGACCTTCGCGGCCAGGATGGTGAAGCTGCCGATATTGGCGCCGATGTCGACGAACAGGTCGCCCGCGCGCAGCATGTGCAACACGAAACCCATGTCGGCGAACTCGTGCAGCCCGAAATAGACATTGCCCGTCGCGCCGGTCATTCCGCGCTCGACCACCAGCCGGCTGCCGCCCACCCAGTCGTGGACGCGGGCGCCGCCGACCAGCCGCGCACTCAGCTGCCAGCGTGCGATCCGCGCCAGCGTGCGCAGCCGCTGCCGCTCGCCGATCGGATGCGCCATCGCATAGCGGACGAGCCGCGCGGGCGAGAAGCCGCCCATCAGGCGACCGGCTGCAGCAGGACTTGCCGAAACTCGGCCTGGAACGACGTCGAGCCGAAGCCCGCGGCGGCGGTCAGGCTGACCCAATAGTTGCGGCACGGTCCGGCGATCGTGAAATCGGCGGCCGAGGGCGCGGCGTCGCGCGCGAACTTGACGCTGGCGAGCACGCCGGTGCCGCCCTTTTCGGCGCAGGCGATCGTCCACACCGCCGACGCATCGTCGTTGCTGGTGACGAGCCGGCCCAGCGCGCTCAGCCGGTAGGTGCCCGGGGTCAGCTGGATCAGCTGGCGCGCGACGACATTCGGGCGTTCCTCGTCCGACACGACGATCAGGCGATTGCCCTTCGCGCTCTTTTCGATGTCCGAGCCATAGGCCGATTCGCGGATCAGGTGCCAGTCGATCGGTGGGAAGGGGCCTTCCTCCTCGAAACGGGCATTGTGCATCAGCTGGCGGTCGCCATCGGCCTTGCTGTCGATCGCCCGGGCATAGTTGCGCGCGGCGTCGAAGTCTTGCTGGCTCACCATCATGCCGATCAGCGTCTGGTCGAGCTCGCCATAGCTCGGCGGCAAATCCTTGCGGATCGGCAGGATGACCTGCGCCAGCGGCGCCGCCTTCTGCTTCGAGCCGATATAATAGCCGAGGAAATTGGGCAGCCAGTCGGGATCGGCGCGGAAGAGGCGGACGAACTGCGGGCGCATATCGGGCTCGGACATCGCCTGGCCCAGGATCGGGAACAGCAAGGCCTGGCTGCGCCGCGAGCTGCGCAGCGACGCGTCGACGTCGGTCATCGCCAGGTCGATCCGCCCGCGCTTCACCGCATCCTCGATCAGCCACAGATTGGCGACATGGTCGCGGCGCGTGAGGTAGGTCGCGGCCATGATCGCGGGCTTCACCGGCTTGCCGCGGCGCGCATTGTCGAGCCCGATCATGCGATAGGCCGAGGCTATCGTCGCATTGCCGTCCAGCGCCTCGCGCGCCAGCACCGCCGCCGCGCCGATCTGGCGCTTGTCGCCGGTGACATAGACCAGATCGTTCGCGACCTGCGCCTTGGCGCTGGCGTTGAAAGGGTTGAGCGACACCGCGCGTGCGGGGTTGTACACCGCCATGACCGTCGACGCCGAGAAGAGCGTGACGAGCAGCCACAACAGGAACATCGCGGCGCCGTAGATCAGGAGCCCGCGGGCCGGAAGCCGCGGTCCCTGCCGCGTCCCCGCCCTGCCGATCGTCCTGCCTCCGACTGCGGCCTTACTCGCCCGGCTGCGCGTCGGCATAGCCATAGCCATATTCATATCCATAGCCGTAATAGGCGCGCTTCTCGTCGAACTTGGTCAGCACGACACCCAGCAGCGTCGCACCGGCGCCGCGCAGGCGCGCGAGCGAATAGCGGATCGCGTTGGTGCGCGCACCCTCGGCCTCGACGCAATAGACGACGCCTTCGACCTTGCTCGCGAGCAGCGGCGAGTCGGCAAGGCCGAGCACCGGCGGCGCGTCGAGCACGACGTGCTGGAAATGCTGCGAGAGCGCGGTAATCAGGTCGACGATGCGGTCGCTCGACAGCAGTTCGGCGGCGTTCGGCGGCATCGGGCCCGCGGTGATGAAGGGCAGCTGATCCGACTCGTCGTGGCGCACCATCGACATGATGTCGTTGTTGCCCGACAGGAAGTTGCTCGTCCCCGCGCCGTTGGCGACGCCCGCCAGGCGGTGCACCGACGGCGAACGAAGGTCGCAATCGACGACGATCGCGGTGCGCCCGATGCGGTGGAGCGACAGCGCCAGCGCATAGGAGGAGGTCGACTTGCCTTCGCCCTTGCGCGTCGAGGTGCACATGAGCGAGCGCGGGACGCCCTGGGTGGTCGAGAAGCGCAGCGCGGTCTGTACCGAGAGATAGGCTTCGGACTGCGACGACTTGCGGTCGCGCACCTCCTCGATCGCCAGTTCGTTGTCGGTGTCGGGGATGACGCCGAGCAGCGGCAGGTCGGTGACTTCCTGCGCTTCTGCCGGGTCGCGGACCGTGGTGTCGATCTGCGCGAGGATGACCGTCAGCAGCGCGGCGAGGGCCAGGCCGATCAGCAGCGCGGTGAACATATTGTTCATCAGCTTGGGGCTGGACGGGCCGCCGGGGCGCAGCGCGCGATCGACGATCGCGACATTGTTGGTCCCGACGCCGCCGGCGATACCGACTTCCTTGTAGCGCTGGAGCAGGCCGTCATAGAGTTCGCGGTTGGTATCGACCTCGCGCTGCAGGATGCCGTACTGGACGCTGCGGCGGCGTTCGTCGACCAGGTTGGTCCGGGTGCCGCCGACGCGCGAGCGCAGTTCCTGCTCGCGCGACAGCGCGGCGTTGTAAGCGGCGCGCGCGGCTGCGACGCTCGAGCCGCCGACCTGGCTCTGCTCGTTGGCGATCGCGCGATCGACTTCCTTGATCTGGCGATCGAGCGCCTGCGCGGGCGGATAGTCGGGCTGGAAGATGACCATCAGCTTGGCATATTCGGCCTGCAGGTCCGACTTGCGCTGACGCAGGTTGGCGACGCTGGGGCTGCCGCTGGCGGTCGCCGACGCTTGGCCGGTCGCGGCCTTCAGCGTTCCTTCGGCTGCGATGCGTTCGATCGTCGCCTTGTTGAGCGCGTCGTTGAGCGCGACGAGGTCGGTCGCGGTGATCGAACGCTCGACGCTCGGCGCCTTGGGATCGCTGCTGTCCGACTGCGCGATGGTGAGGATGCCCTGCCGTTCGGCATAGCTCATCATGTCGCGCTCGGCCTCTTCCATCTTGGCCTTGGTCGAGGCGAGCTGCTCCTCGAGGAAGCGGCGGGCATAGGAGGCCGAATCATAGCGGCGCTCGAGGTTGGCCGAGATGAAATTCTCTGCCCAGCTGTTCGCGATCTTCGCCGAAAGCTCGGGATCGGGGGTCGAGACCGAAATGTCGACGAGCGCGGATCCCACGACCGGCTTGATCTGGACGGCGCCGCTCAGGCGGCCCGCCACGCTGCGCGTCGCGGCATCGAGCTCGGCCTTCGACATCACGCGCAGCGACGAGGGCGGCGCCTTGCCGCCGAACGCCGCGAGATAGGCGGGGTCGCGCGCGAGGTTCAGGCTCTTCGCGACGCGCTCGGCCTGCGAACGCGCGCGCAGCAGGTTGTATTGCGTCTGGTAGAATTCCTGCTCGACGCGGCCGCCGCGCTCGGGCTCGACGCCGCTCATATTGCCGAGGACCTTGGACTCGGTGCGCGAAATCTCGATCCGCGCGGTCGCGGTGTAGATGCGCTCGGCGAGCATCGTGTAGACGGCGCCGGCGACCAGGCAGGCGATGATCGTGCCGATGATCACCCATTTCCAGCGCAGCGCGACGCGCCAATATTGCAGGATCCACGGCATCGCCGTCGCGAAGCCGCCGGACTGCCGCCCGGAATCGGCGTCGACGGTCTGGCTCGCCGGAACGGCCAACATCGGGGACTGGTGAGTTGCGTCAGTCATGGGGCGAGTTCGAACTTCCTGAAAAGCTTAGTTGATGAGCGCGACGACGGGCGACACGAGCAGCGGGGTCGAAGCGAGGATATCCTTGAACAGGCGACGGCCCGGCGAGTCTCCGACCACGACGACGTCGTTGGCGAAGACTTCGGGATCGTCGTACACGCCCTGGCGGATCTGCTTCAGATTGTAGAGCGCGGCCATGCGCTGGCCGCCGACCGTACGGAAGATCACGACATCGTCGAGCTTCGCGAACTCGGTCGTGCCCTTGGCGAGCGCGACCGCGCGCATCAGCGACATCTTGCCGACGACGGGATAGAGGCCCGGCTGCATCACCTGGCCGTCGACGGTCAGCACCTGGCTGACCGATTCGGTCACATTGACGCTGACGTCGGGGCGGCGCACGAAGCGCGCGAGGCGGGCCTCGATCGCATCGGCGAGCTGCGCGGTGGTCTGGTTCGACGCTTGGATCTCGCCGACCAGCGGCAGCTGGATCTTGCCAGACGCGTCGGCCTGCACCTGCTTGCTGAGGTCGGGAACGCCATAGACGTCGACGCTCAGCCGGTCGAACGGGCCGATCAGATAGGCGCGCGTCTCACCGACCAGGTCGTCACCCGTCGGCGCGGGCAGCGACTTGCCGTCGGTGACCTGGAGCGTCGGCGTGCTGACGAGTTGCGGGCGGCTGCCGCAGCCGGCCAGCAGGCAGGCGGCGGTCAGGCTGGCGATAGCCAAACGAAAGTTCACCGAAACATCATCCCTTTTTTATGCCCGCTGCCTGCGAGGGACTAGCCCGCCCGCCCGGCAAAGGAAACCGCAAAATCAATCCCGTCGCCCCCGTGGCGCCGCCCTAGCGAAAGCCCGCCGCGCTGCGCTGACCCTTGCGGCGAGCCGTGGGAATGTCGGGCCGGCGATAGAGCAGCGCCGTCGCCAGCGTCGCCATCGCGGCGAGCGCGGGCGTGCGCAGCGGATAGTCGACGAGGCTGGCCGCCGCGAAGATCGCGAGCATCATCAGCGAAGCCAGGATTCCCACGCGGTCGGTCGCTGCCGCCTGCTCGTGCCGCCAGGCTTTCGCCGCCGCGCGCCAGACGATGAAGCCCCAGCCGATCAGCAGCCCCAGCGCGGGCAGCCCGCCGTCGATCAGCAGCTCCAGATAGTCGTTATGCGCATGGTTCAGATATTGCAGCGACAGGAGGTTCACCGGCTCGGCGATCTTGTACGCGGCCTCGAAGCTGCCGAAACCACCACCGAAGGGCGCATAGTTCCAGATCATCGCGCCCAGCGTCGGCAGCACCGCGAGGCGCAGGTCTGCCATCACGTCGCCCTGGTCGAGCCGGTCCATGAAGCCCGCGCCGAAGATCAGCATCGCGGCCGCGCCCGCGAGCGTGCCGACGATCGACGCGAGAAGGGTCAGCCGGACGATGTTGCCCGCCGATTCGGTGCCGACCGCGGCGCCGCGCATGCGATAGAGCAGCAGGCTGGTCGCGAGGAAGCTCGCGCCGCCGATGGCGAGGCCGGCGCGCGAGCCGGTCGCCATGATCGCGAGCATCACCGCGACCCCGCCGAGCACCCCGAGCAGGGTGGCAGCATGGCTGCCCGCACGGTCGTTGCGCCCGTGAAGGAACCACAGGAACAGCGGCCAGTAGAGCGCGAGGAACACCGCATGGTGGTTGCGGTTGGCGAAGACGCCGACCGCCGCGCCGACGTTGGTGATGCGGTGGAAATAGGGCGCACCCTCGCCGCCGAGCAGTTGCAGCACGCCGAACACCGCGGCGACCGCGAGGAAGGCGAGGAGGCGCAGCGGCAGTTGGCGCAGGCTCGAATCCGAGGTGCGGCCGACGAGCAGCACGACCGCGAGCGGCACCAGCATGTCGAGCAGGCTATGGATCGCGCGGCCCGGCGACAGCGCGAGGGGGCGCCAACCGATCTCGACCCCGGCCGCGGTCATCCGCGTCGCGAGTTCGCCATGCCCGGGAAGCGCCGACCACAGACCTGCGGGCAGCGGAATCAGCTGGATGAGCATCCAGGCCGCGGTCGCGCCGAGCAGCAGAAGCAGTGGGCGATAGCGATTATACAGGCGTTCGCGCCGGCTTTCGTCCCACCAGCCGGGCAGGGTGATCGCGATCGCGATGATCGCGAGCGTGCGCACGATCACCAGCCCGACGCCATCGACCCGCGCCGAGCCGCCGAACAACAGGATTGCGATCAGGAAAACCGCCAGAAACCAGCGATCGAACAGAGACTCCCGGGAACGCGACATTCAGACTTCCATTATTATCGTTGCTTGCGGCTTTAGGCAGGAAATGCGGCGAATGCCACCCCCACAGGGTCAAATCGACCAGTAACGCGGCGCTGTAACGGCTACGTCGCGGCCCGTGTTCCACATCCGCTTGAGGTCGGCGACGAGCCCGCCGGGGCGCAGCATCGCGGCAAGCCCGGCGGAATCGAGCGCACGAAAGCTGTCGTGACGCACCGCGCCGACGATGCAGTCATATTCGCTCGCGGTCGGCATCGGCGCCAGATCGAGCCCATATTCGTGCCGCGCCTCGGCCGGGTCGGCGTGCGGATCGTGCACCGCGACACGGTGACCGCGGCGGCGGAGCGCCTCGACCAGGTCGATCACCTTGCTGTTGCGCAGGTCGGGGACATTCTCCTTGAAGGTCAGCCCCAGCACGAGGATATCGGCCCCGGCCTTGCCCAGCGCGCGATCGACTTCGCCCGCCATCCATTCGGCCATGCCGTCGTTGATCGCGCGCCCCGACAGCACGACCTGCGGATTGATCCCCAGTTCCTGCGCGCGGTGGCTGAGATAATAGGGATCCACCCCGATACAGTGTCCACCGGCGAGCCCGGGTTCGAAGGGCAGGAAATTCCACTTGGTCCGCGCCGCATCGAGCACGTCCCACACCGAAATGTCGAGCGCCGAGAAGATCTTGGTGACCTCGTTCATGAAAGCGATGTTGATGTCGCGCTGCGCATTCTCGATCACCTTCGCCGCCTCGGCGGCGCGGATCGAGCGGGCGCGGAACACCCCGCCGCTCGTCACCTTGCCATAGACGGTCGCGAGCAATTCGGTGATTTCGGCATTCTCGCCCGCGAGAACCTTCATGATCTTGTCGACCGTATGCTCGCGGTCGCCCGGATTGATACGCTCGGGCGAATAGCCGAGGAAGAAGTCGGTGCCGCGCTTGAGGCCCGACAATTCCTCGATCATCGGCCCGCAGATATCCTCGGTCACGCCGGGATAGACGGTGCTTTCATAAACGATCGTCGGCGTCTTCGCCGGATCGATCAACGCCGCGACGGTGCGCGTCGCGCTGCGTACCGGCGACAGGTCGGGGCGGTTGTCGGCGTCGATCGGGGTCGGCACGGTGACGATATAGAGGTCCGCGCCGCGGCACTCGTCGGCGTCGCTCGTCAGCGCCAGCGTCGAGGCGGCAAGCGCCGGGCCATCGACCTCGCCGGTGCGGTCGTGGCCGTCCTTCAGCTCGGCGATGCGCGCGGCATTGCTGTCGAGGCCGACGGTCTCGAAATGTTTCGCGAGCTGGACCGCGAGCGGCAATCCGACATAGCCCAGCCCGACGACGACGATCTTCATATTATGAGATTTCCTTGGGAGAGGGCAGGGCTCAGAGGCCGTGATAGTCGCGGTACCAGGCGACGAAATTGGGGATGCCGACGTCGATCGGCGTCGTCGGCTCGTAACCGAGGTCGCCCGAAATCGCGCTGATGTCGGCATAGGTTTCGGGCACGTCGCCGAGCTGCAGCGGCGCCATTTCCTTGACCGCCTCGCGCCCGCAGGCCTCTTCGATCAGCGAAATCATCCGCGTCAGCTCTTCGGAGCGATTATTGCCGATATTATAGAGCCGGTGCGGCGCGACGCTGCCGCCGGCCTTCACTTCGCCGTCGTCGGGCGGCGGATTGGCGATGCACGCCGCGACGCCCGACACGATATCGTCGATATAGGTGAAGTCGCGCCGCATCGCCCCGGCGTTGAACACCTGGATCGGCGTGCCTTCGAAAATCGCCTTGGTGAAGATCCACATCGCCATGTCGGGGCGGCCCCAGGGGCCATAGACGGTGAAGAAGCGCAGGCCCGTGAGCGGAATGCGATAGAGATGCGCGTAGGTCTCGCTCATCAACTCGTCGGACTTCTTGGTCGCAGCATAGAGCGACATGGGATGGTCGACGCGGTCCTCGACGCGGAAAGGCAAGGTCTTGTTGCCGCCATAGACCGACGAGGAAGAGGCATAGACCATCGGCACGCCGCGCTCGCGCGCGACTTCGAGCAGGTTGAGATGCCCGACGAGGTTCGACTGGACATAGGCGCGCGGGTTCTCGATCGAATAGCGTACCCCCGCCTGCGCCCCCAGATGCGCGATATCGGCGAATTTCAGATCGACGAGCGCAGCGTCGAGCGCGTTGGCGTCGGCAAAATCGACCTGGCGGAAGGTGAAGAGATCGCCAAACTCTTCCGACAGCTTGGCCAGCCGCGCGCGCTTGAGCGCCGGGTCGTAATAATCGTTGACGATATCGATGCCGACCACCGGCCGGCCTTCGCCCATCAGGCGCCGGGCGAGGTGGAAACCGATGAAGCCGGCGGCGCCGGTGATGAGCACGGTCAAACCCTGTCTCCTGTTGCCGAGCGCCGCGATAGCCATGCTGGTGCATTGCAACAAGGGCGAAGTTTCAGACGGCTGGGTCAACAGCCGGTTGACTTCGGACGCGCGGCGCGGAAAGGGGAGGCCGCCCCGAAACGACGCGCGGACCGCCCTTCGGCGCCGCTTTCAATATTGAGGACCAACCCCTTGTCCGGACAAGAAAAGATCGCCCTCATCACCGGGATCACCGGGCAGGACGGCGCCTATCTGGCGCGCCTGCTGCTAGAAAAGGGCTATGTCGTCCATGGGTTGAAGCGCCGTTCCTCGTCGTTCAACACCGGGCGGATCGAAGATATCTACCAAGACCCGCATGTCGAAAATGCGCGGCTGCACCTCCATTATGGCGACCTCACCGACAGTACCAACCTGATCCGGATCGTGCAGGAGACACGGCCGACCGAAATCTATAATCTCGCGGCGCAAAGCCATGTGCAGGTGAGCTTCGAGACCCCGGAATATACCGCGAACAGCGACGCGATCGGCACGCTGCGCCTGTTGGAAGCCATCCGCATCCTCGGCATGGAAAAGACCTGCCGTTTCTATCAGGCGTCGACCTCGGAGCTCTACGGCCTCGTCCAGGAAGTGCCGCAGCGCGAGACCACACCCTTCTATCCGCGCAGTCCTTATGCGGCGGCAAAGCTCTACGCCTATTGGATCGTGGTCAATTACCGCGAAGCCTATGGCATGCACGCCTCGAACGGCATCCTCTTCAACCATGAAAGCCCGCTGCGCGGCGAGACCTTCGTGACGCGCAAGATCACCCGCGCCGCCGCGGCGATCAGCCTCGGGCAGCAGGACCGGCTCTATCTAGGCAATCTCGACGCGAAGCGCGACTGGGGCCACGCCGCCGAATATGTCCGCGGCATGTGGATGATGATGCAGCAGGACGAGCCCGACGATTATGTCCTCGCGACCGGCGAGACCACGCCGGTGCGCGATTTCGTCGAATGGGCGTTCGAGGATGTCGGCATCGCGCTCGAATGGAAGGGCGAGGGCGTCGACGAGAAGGGCTGGTGCAAGACCAGCGGCAAATGCCTCGTCGAGGTCGACCCGCGCTATTTCCGCCCGACCGAGGTCGACCTGTTGATCGGCGATGCGTCGAAGGCGCACCAGAAGCTTGGTTGGCGCCACGAAACGCCGGTGCGCGAGCTCTGCCGCGAAATGGTCGCCGCCGACCTCGCGGCGTACAAGGCCGGCACGACCCCCGCGCATGGCTGAGGCTTTTTCGCTCGCGGGCAAGCGCGTCTGGGTCGCGGGGCACCGCGGCATGGTCGGCAGCGCGCTCGTGCGCCGGCTCGCCGAAGAGAATTGCGAGGTCCTGACCGCGGGGCGCGACACGCTCGACCTGCTCGACCAGGCAGCGGTGCGGAGTTGGACCACGCGCGAGAAGCCCGACGCCGTATTCCTCGCCGCGGCCAAGGTCGGCGGCATCCTCGCCAACGACAGCTTCCCGGCCGATTTTCTTTACCAGAATCTGGTTATCGAGACGAATATCGTCGATGCCGCGCACCGCGCCGCGGTCGCGAAGCTCTGCTTTCTCGGCTCGTCATGCATATATCCGAAATTCGCCGAGCAGCCGATCGTCGAGGAGGCCCTGCTCACCGGCCCGCTCGAGCCCACCAACGAATGGTATGCGATCGCCAAGATCGCGGGAATCAAGCTCGCGCAAAGCTATCGCCGCCAATATGGCGCCGACTATATCTCGGCGATGCCGACCAACCTCTATGGCCCCGGCGACAATTTCGACCTGAATTCGAGCCATGTCCTGCCCGCGCTGATCCGCAAGGCGCATGAAGCCAAGGTCTCGGGCGCGAAGACGATGCCGCTCTGGGGCAGCGGCACCCCGATGCGCGAGTTCCTGCACGTCGATGACTGCGCCGACGCCTGCGTCTTCCTGATGAAGGCCTATTCGGACGCGGGTCACGTCAACGTCGGGTCGGGCAGCGATATCGCGATCGCCGACCTCGCGCGGCTCGTGATCGAGGTGGTCGGCGCCGATGTCGCGATCGAGCTCGACACAAGCAAACCCGACGGCACCCCGCGCAAGCTGATGTCGAACGCCAAGCTCGCCGCCATGGGCTGGTCACCGAAGATCGACCTCCACGAAGGCATCGCCGCGACATATGACTGGTTCCTCGCGCACCACGCCTGACGCGCGCTTGCAATCGCCGAGCGCAGCATCGACAAAGGCGCTTATGGATATCGCCTTCGACAACAGCTTCCACCGCGACATGGAGGGCTTTTACGCGCCCGCCGAAGCCGCGACGCCCTCGGCGCCGACGCTGCTCGCTTTCAACCACAAGCTCGCCGAAAAGCTCGGCCTCGAAACCAAAGGCACCGACGACGCGACGCTCGCGCGGCTCTTCTCCGGCGAAGCGCTGCCGACCGGCGCCAACCCGCTCGCCTTCGCTTATGCCGGCCATCAGTTCGGCCATTTCTCGTCGCAGCTCGGCGACGGCCGCGCGCTGTTGCTCGGCGAAATCGTGACGCCCGGCGGCGACCGCTTCGATGTCCAGCTCAAGGGCTCGGGTCCGACGCCCTTCTCGCGCAACGGTGACGGCAAGGCGGCGATCGGCCCGGTGCTGCGCGAATATCTCGTCTCCGAAGCGATGGCGGCGATGGGCGTGCCGACGACGCGCTCGCTCGCCGCCGTGGCGACCGGCGACCGCGTCCAGCGCGAACGCGCGCATCCCGGTGCAGTGCTGACGCGCATCGCGGCGAGCCATATCCGCGTCGGCACCTTCCAGTTCTTCGCCGCGCATTTCGGCGCCGAGCATGTCGTCCAGCTGTCGGACTATACGATTCGTCGTCATTTCCCGGACCTCGCCGGCGCGGCAAACCCGCATCTCGCATTGCTCGACCGCGTGATCAGCCTGCAATGCGGCCTCGTCGCCGAGTGGCTGAGCCGCGGCTTCATCCACGGTGTGATGAACACCGACAATGTCGCGGTCAGCGGCGAAACGATCGATTACGGTCCCTGCGCCTTCATGGATCGTTTCGCCGCGGAGACGGTGTTCAGCTCGATCGACGCCAACGGCCGCTATGCCTATGCGCGTCAGCCGCAGATGATGCACTGGAACATGGCGCGCTTTGCCGAAGCGCTGTTGCCCGCGATCCACGCGGTGGAGCCCGCGGACGTCGAAGCCGCCAAGGCGCTCGTCGAAGCCATTCCCGCGCGCTTTCGCGACGCGTGGCTGGTGCGCATGCGCCGCAAGCTCGGGCTCGGCCAGACCGACGCAGGCGACGGCGCGCTGATCGACAGCCTGTTTGCCGAGCTCGAACGGCTCGAAGTCGATTTCACCGGCTTTTTCCGCGCGCTGGCGATGCTGCTGCGTGGCCAGGCCGATGCGCTGGCGGCGGTGCTGCCCGAACCCGAAGCCATGGCGGGGTGGGTTGCGAACTGGTGGGCGCAGCTTGAGCGCGAGGACATCCATCCGGTCGAGCGCGCCGCGGCGATGGACCGGGTGAACCCGCTCTATATCCCGCGCAACCACCGGGTCGAAGCGGCGCTCGCTGCCGCCGAAGCGGGCGACATTGGACCGTTCGAGGCGCTGCTCGACGTGGTCCGCCATCCCTACGCCGAACGCGCCGAATGGGCGGGTTATGCCGCGCCCGGCCCCGTTGCCGCGCCGCCCTATGTCACTTATTGCGGCACCTGAGGATGTTACGGGCTCAAGCGCGTTGCAGCGTCTTGGCTTTGCGGCTACCGAGCGGGCACCGAATGATCCGACCGATTCCGCCGCATCTTGACCATCAGAACGGAATGAGCTCACCCCTATGAAAGCCTTGATTCTCTGCGGCGGTCGCGGGACCCGCCTCCGCGAAGTATCCGAAACGCTGCCCAAGCCGATGGTGCCGATCGGCGACAAGCCGATCGTCTGGCACATCATGAAAATCTATGCCGCGCACGGCATCACCGATTTCGTCCTGCTGCTCGGCTATAAGGGCGACATCATCCGCGATTTCTTCCTCAACTATGCGAACCAGTCGTCCGACGTCACGGTCGATCTGTCGAAGCGCGGCGAGGACCGGCTGCAATTCCACAAGCACCAGACCGAGGACTGGAAGGTCACGCTCGCGGAAACCGGCGAGGATGCGATGACCGGCGCGCGTATCCGCCGGGGCGCGCGCTATCTCGACGGGGTCGATCATTTCTGCGCGACCTATGGCGACGGCGTCGGCGACATCGACATCACCGCGCTGGTCGATTTCCACAAGGGCCATGGCAAGACCGCGACGCTCACCGGCGTCTACCCCCCGGGCCGCTTCGGCGAACTCGGCACCGAGGGCGGGGTGGTCGCGAGCTTCAACGAGAAACCGCAGGTTTCGGGCGGCCACATCAACGGCGGGTTCTTCGTCTTCAACCGCAATTTCGTCGACGATTATCTCGACGACCGCGAGGAGCTGATCCTTGAGCGCGAACCGATGGAACGCCTCGCCGCCGACCGCGAGCTGATGATGTTCGAGCATAACGGTTTCTGGCAGCCGATGGACACGCCGCGCGAATATTCGCTGCTCAACGAGCTGTGGGCCGAAGGGCAGGCGCCCTGGAAGAAGTGGTAAGCGGCGCGATGTTCGGCGACGCCTATCGCGGCAAGACCGTGCTGCTCACCGGCCACACCGGCTTCAAGGGATCGTGGCTGGCCGAATGGCTGCTCACCCTCGGCGCCAATGTCGTCGGTTTCTCGCACAAGGTCGATGACGGCCCGACGCATTTCGCCAGCATCGGGCTCGCCGACCGGCTGACGCATATCGTCGGCGACGTCCGCGACGCCGATGCGGTGAACGACGTCGTGGAAGCCCACAAACCCGACTATGTCCTGCACCTCGCGGCGCAGGCGCTCGTCCGCTACAGCTACGACAATCCGGTCGAGACGATGGCGACCAACGTCATGGGCACGGTGCATGTCCTCGACGCGCTGCGCCGCGCCGGGCGGCCCGCGGTTGCGGTGTGCGTCACCTCGGACAAATGTTACGAGAATCGCGAAATCCTCTCAGGCTATCGCGAGGACGACCCGATGGGCGGGCACGACACGTACAGCGCGTCGAAGGGCGCTGCCGAGATCGCGGCGCACAGCTATCGCCGCAGCTTCTTCTCCGCGCCCGACAGCCCGGTGAAGATGGCGACGGTGCGCGCGGGCAACGTCATCGGCGGCGGCGACTGGTCGGTCGACCGCATCGTCCCCGACTGCGTGCGCAGCCTGTCGCAGGGCGAGGCGATCCGCATCCGCAACCCCCGCGCGACCCGCCCTTGGCAGCATGTCCTTGAATCGCTGAGCGGCTACCTCTGGCTCGGCGCGCTGCTCGGCGGCGCGGCGACCACCGCGCGCGTCAAATCGCCGACCGACGTAACCGAGGCCTTCAACTTCGGCCCGTGGGTCGAGGCCAATGGTTCGGTCGAGCGGCTGGTCACCGAATTTTTGAAGCACTGGCCCGGCGAATGGGTCAACGCCGCCGAGGCCGGCGCGGTGCACGAGGCGGGGCTGCTGGGCCTGTCGATCGACAAGGCGTACCACAAGCTCGACTGGGCGCCGACGCTCGACTTCGCGGGCGGCGTCGCGCTGACCGCGGGCTGGTACAAGGCGGTGGTCGCCGACGGCGCCGACCCGCTGGCGCAGACGCGTCACGATATCGCAACCTATGTGGCCGAGGCGCGGGCGAAATCGCTCGCCTGGGCGGCCTGAACCAACCCAGAGGGGGAATAGATGATCGACGGCGTCCTGATTACACCGCTGCGGCAGATTCCGGACGAGCGCGGCAAGATCATGCACATGCTGCGCGCCGACGCGCCGCATTTCGAGAAATTCGGCGAAATCTATTTCTCCTGCGTCCAGCCCGGCGCGATCAAGGCGTGGCACATCCACAGCGAGATGACGCTGAACTATGCCGTCGTTCATGGCCGTATCAAATTCGTGCTCTACGACGATCGCGAAGGCTCGCCGACGCGGGGCGAACTCCAGGAAATCTTCATGGGCGAGGATAATTATTGCCTCGTCACCGTACCGCCCTTCGTGTGGAACGGCTTCAAGGGCTATGGCCAATATCCGGCGATCGTCGCGAACTGCACGACGATCGCGCACCGCGCCGACGAGATCGACCGCATGGACCCGTTCACCGACAAGATCCCCTACAACTGGGACCTGAAGCATGGCTGACGGCCGGCTGCTGCTCGTCGGCGGCAGCGGATATTTCGGGGCGCGGCTGGCGGAGGCGCTGGCGGAGGATTGGGACGTCGCGGTCACCGTGCGGTCGGACACGCCGGCACGCGCCGCTTGGCTTGCCGAGCGCGGCATTGCCTCCTTTGCCTATGACAGCAGCCGCGACGCGGCGCTTCCCGGCGGCGATTTCACCGCGATCGTAAACCTTGCGATGCCCGGCGCGCGTGCCGCAGGGCAGAATGCCGACGCTGCGATGGCGCAGGGCCTGAGCACCGCCGACGCCTGCCTCGCCGCGCTGGGCGAGGGCAGGGCGCAGCGGCTGGTCCATTTCTCGACCTTCCACGTCTATGGCGGCAAGGTCGGCACCCGCTACTCCGAAGACATGGTTCCCGCACCGCACCATCCCTATGGCCAAGCGCACCGCGCGGTCGAGGAGCGGCTGCTCGCGAGCGACACCGCCGACCGCATCGCAATCCTGCGCCCGACCAACATGGTCGGCGCCCCGGCGCACCAAGATCTCGGAGAACAGGCCGGGCTGATCTTCATCGACCTCTGCCGCCAGGTCGCCGAGAGCGGTGCGATGGAACTGCGCAACGACGGGCAGAGCTATCGCGATATATTGCCGTTCGGCGATGCGATCACCGCGGCCGACCTGCTGCTGCGCGCCGACGCGGGCTGGGCGAACCTCTTCAACCTCGGCGCCGGGCAGGCGATCACGATGCAAGCGCTCGCCGAAGCCATCGCCGCCGCCGCGCCGCAGCCCGTGCCCATCGTTTATGGGGACGGCACCGACGCGTTTCGCGAGCCCTTCACCGTCGACATCTCGCGCCTCGCCGCGCTCGGCTGGGCGCCGTCGGCGAGCATCGCCGACGAAGCGCGCCGCACTATCGCCGCCTTCGCATGACGGGCCCGCGGCTCCTCGGCATCTCGCTCTCGTGCCACGAGCCGGTGAACCGCGCGCTGTTCCGCGAGATCGGCGCACAGGGCGTGCCCGTCCATCTCGTCGTCCCACGCCGCCATTTCGTCGGCGGCAAATGGCGCGACACGCCCGACTTCCCGCCCGAAAATTACGAGCTGACTTTGCTCGAGCTCAGCGGCACCAACCAGCGCACCCACACACTGCAGGGGCTGCAGGCGGTGGTCGATGCTTTCCAGCCGACGCATATCTATTGCGACAGCGACCCCGCGAGCATGATGGTGCAGCAGGCGAAGAAGGTCGCGCCGGGTGCCAAACTCTGGTCGCTGACCGCCGAGAATATGCCGCAGAGCCTGATCATCGACCTTAGGAAGGCGTTCGAGACGCGCAACCCCGCAGGCATCGCCTCGGCGCTGGTCAAGGCGTGGCTCCGCCGCGGCGCCAGGCGCAAGGTCGACCGCGTCTTCACCCTGAGCGCCGACGGCACCGCGCTGATCGAGGGCATGGGGCTCACCGCGACGCAGGTGCCGCTCGGCTTCGACGCGCGGCTGTTCCAGCCGCTGTCCGATGCCGATCGCGCCGCGGTGCGCGCCGAGCTCGGCCTGACGCGCCCGACGATCGCCTATTTCGGGCGCCAAACCCCCGAGAAGGGGATCCACCTGCTCATCGATGCGCTCGACCGGATTCGCGATAAGGACTGGCAGTTCCTGATCGATGATTTCATCGGCGCCTCGGGCTACACCGCGCAGCTCAAGGCACAGATCGAACGCCTCGGCCTGTCCGACCGCGTGATCGTCTTCGAATCGAAGCACGAGGACATGGCGCGCTACATGAATGCCGCCGACATCGTGGTGCTGCCGTCGCTCAGCACGCCCAAATGGAAAGAACAATACGGCCGCGTCATCCAGGAGGTCATGGCGTGCGGCCGCACGATGGTCGGCAGTCGCTCGGGCGCGATCCCGGAGGTGATGGGCGGGCAGGGGCATCTCTTCGACGAAGGCGATACCGCGGGCCTCGCCGCGCTGCTTGGCCAGTTGCTCGACAAGGGCGATTACGCCGACCCCGCGGCGCGGGCCTATGCGCTCGCCAACCTCTCGGTCGACCGGCAGGCGGCGGTGATGGTGGACCTCCTCCACCGCGAAAGCTGAGCGCGCGGAACCACTTGCCCGCGCGCGACGTTGCTTGGCGCAACGGCAGGGGGAAAATCATCTTAAGCGGACCGCCATCCATCCGTCGCATCGGGGCAGAAACAGGTTGCGCCGCCCGCCGCCGCGGGTCAGAAGCCCTTCATTGGCGGCCAGCAAATGCAAGATTCTGAAAACCCTCGCATATTGATTTGCCATGCCGCGGCAAGGCCGCCCCTGCGCGCCGCGCTGGCGCTCTCCGCTTCGCTGCTTTGCCTCGCCGCCACGACCGCGCAAGCGCAGGACACCCCCGCGCCCCCGCCGGTAACCGAAACCGTCGCCGATACCGAGATGGCGAAACCCACGCCGCCGCCGCCCGACGCGGTCTTTCCCCCTGTCGAGCCGATCATCGAGGATGAGGAGTTCAACCGATCGATCCCGCGGATCTCGGCGGAGGACGATCCCGAACTCGACGTGCCGCTCGAATCGATCGCCGAATTCGAACGCCGCCAAGCGACCAAAGCCGCGTCCGAAGGCGAAGCCGCGCCCGGTTCCGAACCCACCCCGACCCCCGCGCTCGCCGACGGCGACGCGGTCGAGGTCATCGGCGATGCACCGATCAACGATGTCGAACTCGCCAAACCTTTGCCCCCGCTCGAGAATTTTAACGCCGAGCCCGTCGAATTCGCCGAACCCGAGTCCGCCGACGAGAGCGTCAAGGTCGCCTATACCGTGCAGGTCAACGGCCTCGAAGCCGCCGACGATAGCACCGACGCCGACTTGGCCGACCTGTTCGGCGACCTGTCGGCGCTCTACGACGGCGACGGCGAGGCGGCGAACGCGGCGATGGTGCGCGCGCGGCTGACCGCCGACGCCGACCTGATGCGCCGCGTGCTCGCCTCCGAAGGCTATTATGACGCGCGCGTCGACACCCGTCTCGACCGCGGCGGCGGTGGCGAGGGACAGAATGGCGGGCAGGGCGGCGGACGCGGCAACGGTCGCGGCGAAGGCGCCACAGCGCCCGCCGCTGCTCCAGCCGGCGGCGCCGCGCCTGATACCACCCCGCGGCAGCGTCGTCCGCTCACCGCGATCATCGATGTCGTGCCGGGCCAGCGCTACACGCTGTCCGACATCATCATCGACGCGGAACCGACCGTCCCGCCGACTTTGATCAAGGATAATTTCCCGCTCGCGATCGGCGAACCGATCGTCGCGCAGCGCGTGCAGGGTGCCGAAGCCGCCATCGCCTTGAAACTGCCCGAGGAGGGCTATCCCTTCGCCACCGTCGGGCAGCGCGACATATTGCTCGACGGCGCGACCGGCGACGGCGTCTATACGCTTCCCGTCGACATCGGCCCGCGTTCGCGCTTCGGCGGGTTCGAGACCACGGGCAAGCTCGCCTTCGACGTCGAGCATGTCGAGCTGCTCGCGCGCTTCAAGCGCGGCGAGCTCTACGACAGCCGCAAGGCCGACGACCTTCGCCAGGCGCTCGTCGCGACCGGCCTCTTCGCGACGGTGTCGGTCGAACCGCAAAAGACCGGTGAGAGCGCGGGCGACGATACCGAATATGTCACGATGCTGGTGACGCAGGAGGCGGGCCCGCCGCGCACACTCGCCGCCAGCGCGGGTTATGGCACCGGCGAGGGCATCCGCATCGAGGGCAGCTGGACCCACCGCAACCTCTTCCCGCCCGAGGGCGCGCTGATCATCCGCGGGCTCGCGGGCACGCAGGAACAGGCGCTCGGCGTCACCTTCCGCCGCTCGAACGCCGGGCGCCGCGACCGCACTTTCGAGCTGGTCGCCGAGGCGTCGCGGAGCAAATACAACGCCTTCGAAGCGCTGACCGGGCGCGTCGGTTTCCGTGTCAGCCGCGAATCGACGCCGATCTGGCAGAAGAAGCTGACCTACGCCTATGGCCTCGACCTGATCGCGACGAGCGAGGATGATTATGACTTCCTGCTCGCCGACCGCACACGCAGCGTCTATTATATCGCGGGGCTGAGCGGCCAGCTCGGCATCGACCGCAGCGACAATCTGCTGAACCCGACCAAGGGCTTCCGCATCACCGGACTGCTCCAGCCCGAAGGCTCCTTGAGCGGCCGCTTCTCGCCCTATGCCCGCGCGCGCGTCGACGTCAGCGGCTATTATCCGGTCACCGACAACATCGTGCTCGCGGGCCGCGTCCGCGTCGGCTCGATCCTTGGCGCGTCGCGCGAAAATCTGGCGCCGTCGCGGCGCTTCTACGCGGGCGGCGGCGGTTCGGTGCGCGGCTTCGGTTACCAGCAGCTAGGCCCCAAGGACCCGAACAACGACCCGATCGGCGGGCGCAGCGTCAACGAGGCCGCGGTCGAGGCGCGCTACCGCTTCGGTAATTACGGCGTCGTCGCCTTCGTCGACGCGGGGCAGGTCTATCGCGGCTCGACCCCCGACTTCTCGAACCTTCGCTACGGTGCTGGCATCGGGGGGCGCTTCTACACCAACTTCGGCCCGATGCGCCTCGACGTCGCAACCCCGATCGACCGCCAACCCGGAGAAGCGCGGGTCAGCGTCTATGTTTCGATCGGCCAAGCCTTCTGATGGCCGACGACAGCGCCTTCGACGACGCCCCGCCGCCGCCCAAGGCGAAATCGCCGTGGCCGCGGCGCATCGCGCGCTGGACAGGCATCGCAATCCTCAGCCTCGTCGCGCTGATCGGGCTCTTTCTCGTCGGGCTCAACAGCGACGCCGGGCGGCGCTGGGTGGTTACCCAGATCGAAAAGATCGAACTCGAGAACGGGATGAAGATCGGCATCGGCCGCCTCGACGGCTCGCTGTTCGGCCAGATGGTGATCCGCGATCTGACGCTGAAGGATACCAAGGGCGTCTTCCTCCGCTCGCCCGAAATGCGCGTTGACTGGCGCCCCTTCGCTTACCTCTCGAACCATATCGATATCCGCTCGGCGACCGCGCAGACGATCGTGATGCAGCGGCTTCCCGCTTTCAAGCCCGTCCCCGATACAGGCGAGCCGCTGCTGCCCGATATCGACATCGACGTCGCGAAACTCCAGGTCGACCGCTTCGTCTTCGAAGCCCCCGTCGCGGGCCAGCGGCAGGAAGCGCGGTTGACCGGCAAGGTCGCGATCGCCGACCGCCGCGCGCAGGTCACCGCCAATGCCGAGACGATCGGCGCCGACGCCAAGGGCGACAAGCTCGCGCTCATCCTCGATGCGGTGCCCGAATCGAACCGCCTCGCGATCGACGTAGACATCAACGCACCCCAGGGCGGTGTTCTCGCCGCGATGGGTGGTTTTACCGAACCGCTGACCGCCAAGCTGTCGGGCAAAGGCGATTGGACGCTCTGGAACGGCACACTGATTGGCAATCTCGGCGCCAATCCGCTCGCCCACCTGAACCTCACCGCACGCGACGGCACCTTCGCGGTCAAGGGCACCGCACAGCCCTCACGCCTGCTCGCCGCGGGGCCGGTCGCCGACATGCTCGGCACCGAAACCGCGATCGACCTCACCGCGCGGCTCGCGGAGCGCAAGGTCGACCTCGACGGCCGCATTTCGTCCGACGCCGCACGCGTCGGGCTCAGCGGTGGGATCGATCTCGGCGCCAGCCGCTACGACGGGCTGCAGGTCGCCTTCGTGCTGCTCAAGCCCGGCGCCATCGCGCCCTATGTCCGCGGCAGCGGGCTGCGCGCGCAGGCGCGGCTCGACGGCGAATTCCGCCTGCCGACGGTCGAATATACCGCCAATGCCACCAGCCTCGCGGTCAACGACATCGTGATCGAGGCGCTCGCCCTCTCGGGCAAGGCGCGCGTCGACCCCGACCAGATATTCATCCCCGTCGCGGGCCGCGCGACGCGCATCCGCGGGCTCGATACCGTCGCGGGCGGCACGCTCGTCCAGGTCCGCCTGGACGGCGACCTTGCCTATAAGGACGGGCGCCTGCTCAGCGACAATATGCGCCTGCGCTCGAGCCGTATCGACGCCAAGGCGATCCTGATCGCCGACCTCAATCGCGGCTTCTACACCGGCGCGATCGATGGGCGGATCGATGATTATCGCATCGAAAGCGTCGGTATCTTCGACATCGAGACCGACGCCGATCTGAAGACCGCCGCGAACGGCGGGTTCGAGATCGTCGGCCGCGTCCGCGCGCGCTCGACCCAGCTGTTCAACTCGGGCGTGCGCAACGTCCTCGGCGGCAATGCGACCGCGTCGAGCGATGTGCGCTACGGCACCGACGGCATCATCCGCTTCGCCAATCTGCGCCTCAACGCGCCGCTGATGCGCGTGACCAGCGGGCAGGGGAGTTATAACCCCAACGGCCAGATCCAGCTGACCGCGCGCGCCTCGTCGACCGATTACGGCCCGCTCGGCCTCCAGCTCGCCGGCACGATCACCGATCCGCGCGCGACGCTCACCGCCGATCGCCCCGGTCTCGGCATCGGGCTTCAGAAGCTCGTCGCGCGCATCACCGGCGCGCCGAACGGCTATCGCCTCGCGGCGACCGGCGACACCGATTACGGCCCGCTCGCCGCCGACGTCGTGCTGCTCACCACTAAGGGCCCGCTTACCATAGACATCGAGCGCGGCGACCTGTCGGGCATCGGCTTCCAGGGCCGCCTCGTCCAGAGTGCCGCGGGGCCTTTCGTGGGCCAGCTCGACGCCTCGGGTCAGGGCCTCGGCGGGCTCGTCCGCCTGAGCGCCGCGGGTAAATATCAGGCCGCCGCGATCAACGTGCGTGCGAACAATGTCGTGCTGCCCGGCCCGGCGCAGCTCGCGATCGGCTCGGCGATCGTCGATGCCGACGTCATCCTCTACGACCGGCCGCGCGTCATCGCCGACATCCAGATCGCGCAGACGCGCATCCGCGACTTCGACATCGCGGTCGGCCGCGTGAAGATCGACTATCAGAACGGCGCGGGCAAGGCGCAGGCGCTGGTCGAGGGGACGAGCGGCGTGCCGTTCCGCGTTGCCGCCAACGCCGACCTGACCCCCGAACTCTGGCGCGCCTCGGTGCAGGGCCGCGCGACGGGCATCAATTTCCGCACCACCAGCCCCGCGCGGATCATCCCCGGCAAGGACGGCTACGAGCTGCTGCCCACCAATGTCGATTTCGGGCGTGGCAGCAGCGCGCGGCTCGCGGGCCGCTTCGGCGAAGGCATCATGCTCCAGAGCCGCCTCGACCGCGTCAACCTGTCGCTGCTCAACGCCGTCTATCCCGACATGGGCCTCGGCGGCCGCGCGACGGGCAGCGTCGATTTCGAACAGGCGAGCAGCACCAGCTTCCCGCGCGCCGATGCGCGACTGACGATCACGGGCTTCACCCGCACCACCGCGGCGACGGTCAGCCAGCCGGTCGACATCAATTTTGCGGGCAAATTGCTGGCCGACGGCGGCGAGGCGAGCGCGGTGATGCGCAAGCGCGGCAGCGTCATCGGCCGCCTCCAGGCCTCGCTCCGCCCGCTCCCGCCGGGCACCGGCACCTGGATGACGCGCTTACAGGCCGCGCCGCTCAGCGGCGGCCTCCGTTACAACGGCCCCGCCGACACGCTTTTCTCCTTCGTCGGCTCGGGCGACCAGCGCCTCGGCGGGCCGATCGCGGTCGCCGCCGATTTCAGCTGCCGCCTCAACGCCCCGTGCCTGAACGGCGTCATCCGCGGCAATGCGCTGACCTATGAGAATATCACGTACGGCACCAAGCTCACGAACATGGTGGTCAGCGGCCGCTTCTCGGGCGACCGGGTCGAGATTGAGCAGCTCACCGCGACCGCGGGCGACGGAACGGTCAAGGCGTCGGGCTATGTCAGCCTCGCCAAGGACAGCGGCTATCCGATGAAGATCGACGCGACCCTCGACAACGCCCGCCTCGCGCGCAGCGACGATCTGTCGGCGCGCGCCACGGGCAACCTCACGCTCGAAAAAGTCGCGGGCCAGACCGCGCTGCTCTCGGGCGACCTCCGCCTCCCCGAAACGCGCTACCGCATCGTCCGCCAGGGCGCGGCGCAGGTGCCCGTGCTCACCGGCGTCCGCCGCAAGCCGCCCGCGGGCCGCCCGCGGATCAGCGGCGACGGCCTCGCCTCGGTCGGCACCAGCCTGTTCGACCTCATCCGCCTCGACATCCGCCTCCGCGCCACCGACGAAATCTATGTCAGCGGCATGGGGCTCGAATCCGAATGGCAGGCCGACGTCACGCTCAAGGGCACGACCCAGGCGCCGCGCGTCACCGGCGAGATCGAGCTGGTCCGCGGAACCCTGGGCTTCGCGGGCCGCTCGTTCGAGCTGACCGAGGGGCGGGTGAATTTCCCGACCGGCGACGCCTTCGACCCGTCGATCCGCCTCGTCGCGAGCGACAAAATCGAGAATGTCACCGTCACGGTCAACGTCTCGGGCCGCGCGCAGAACCCGCAGATCGCCTTCTCGAGCGTCCCCGGCCTGCCGCAGGATGAGATCGTATCGCGCATCCTGTTCGGCAGCTCGATCACCGAATTGTCGCCGCTGCAGGCGGTCCAGCTCGCCGCCTCGCTCAACAGCCTGCGCGGAAGCGGCGGGCTGAGCCCGCTTGGCGCGCTGCAGTCGGCGACGGGCATCGACCGCCTCCGCGTGCTCGGCCCCGACGACACGCAGGGAAGGGGCACCGCGCTCGCCGCCGGCCAGCATATCACCAACGACATCTACCTCGAGGTGATCACCGACGGCCGCGGCTATACCGCTACCCAGCTCGAGATCAGCCTGACCCCGGCGCTCTCGATCCTCAGCCAGGCGGGCGGCTCGGGCCAGACCAATTTCAGCGTCCGCTATCGCAAGGACTACTAATGCGCGCCGCCTTGCTCCTCCTGCCCTTGCTCCTTGCCGCCTGCGAGAAGGAGCCCGAATTCGAGGATCGCTACGACAAGGCGGCGAAGGAGATCGAGGCGCGTGCCAAGGCGATGGACGCCGATATCGCCGCCGCCGACAAGGCCGCGAGGGACGCGGGAGAAGAAACTCCGGCCCCCTCCTCTTCAGAGGAGGGGCAGTGAGACTTGCCAGCTTGCTGGCTTAGTCGAGCGGGGTGGTGGATGCGGTATGGGGTGGCGTTGAAGTCCACCACCCCAACCCCTCCTCTAAAGAGGAGGGGCTTGAACTCTTCTCTGCCGCCCGCTACCGCACCCACGTCATCTGGGGAGTAGCCAGCCGTCCACCCGGACGGGCCGCCGCGTCAACATACTCGGTCGAGAGGCCGTGGTGCGGTGGAAGCGCAAAACGCGCTTGGGCGAGACCAATGGCATCGACCCCACGTCCGGGCCGGGCGGCGGGTTTCGATGTCCGTTGGAATCGCATCGCCGCCCGGCCCCGGAGTGTCCCATGGAAGCCCTTTTCACCTCGACCGCTGTCGTCGCGCTCGCCGAGATCGGCGACAAGACGCAATTGCTCGCGATCCTGCTCGCGACTCGTTTCAACAAGCCGCTGCCGATCATATTCGGCATCTTGGTGGCGACGCTCGCTAACCATGCGCTCGCCGCCTTGCTCGGCGCCTCGGCGGCCGCCTTCCTCGACAGCCCGGTGTTCCGCTACGCGATCGGCGCCAGCTTCATCGCAATGGCGGCGTGGACCTTGATCCCCGACAAGCTCGATGATGACGAAGCGCCCAAGCCGCGTTTCGGTGCCTTTGTGACGACGCTGATCGCCTTCTTCCTCGTCGAAATGGGCGACAAGACCCAGGTCGCGACGATCGCGCTCGGCGCGCAATATCAGAGCGTCGCGCTGGTCACCGCGGGCACCACGCTTGGCATGATGATCGCCAATGTCCCTGCGATCTTTCTCGGCCACGAACTGCTGAAGCGCGTCAACCTCGACACGGTGCGCAAGATCGCCGCGGGGCTGTTCCTCGTCATCGGCCTGTGGGTGCTGGTTCAGGCCGCCAGCTGAATTTGTTTCGATTGCGCCCGCCTCGCTCTCCCCATATGCCCGTATCGGGTCAGGTGGGGAAAGCGATGAAATCGAACCATAAACGGCCGGCCGGGCCAGTTACCGCGTTGCTGGCGGTCGGCCTGTTGATCCCCTCCGCGGCGCAGGCACGCGATGGCGAGGCCTATGTCCAATATGCGCTGGGCCTCACCGACCCCGTCGACACCGAATTTCGCGTCGATGGCGTCAAGGAGGCCAACCGCGTCGATTATCACACCGGCCAGTTCGATACCGCGCTCGCAGCGGGCTACGACTTCGGCACCATCCGCGTCGAGGGCGAGTTCGTCGCGCAGCGCAGCCGCATCCACGACTATATCGTCAACGTTCCGACCTTGCTCACCGGGCCCGAGATCAGCCAGCCCGGCATCTATCCCGATGTGAAGGGCTATACGCACCGCAAGGCGCTGATGGCGAATGTCCTGATCGAGGTGGGGGGAAACGGGCGCATCGGCGCCTATTCCGGGCTCGGGGTCGGTTTCCAGCAAGTGAAGGCCAGCCGCTTCCGCAGCCGCCTGCCGCTCGAAGCCTTCATCGATGCCAAGTCGACGCGGCCGGTCGGCCAGTTGCTCGCGGGCGCCTATGTCCCGCTCACCAAAAATGTCGATCTCGGAGTCAAATATCGCCTGATCCACGGCGAAGGCTTCAAATTCACCAGCATCCAGGGCGGCCAGCGCTTCAAGGGCAATTTCGGCTCGCACAGCTGGCTCGCGACGATCGCCTGGAATTTTTGAGCGGCGCCGACGATCGCATTTGGCGGACAGGGTGGGATTCGAACCCACGGTGAGCTTGCACCCACGGCGGTTTTCAAGACCGCTGCCTTAAACCACTCGGCCACCTGTCCTCGCCCCGCGCCATAGCGCGCATGCGTTTTGCGGCAAGCGAAACCTCGTCCAGCTCAGCCTTTGGGCACCACCAGATAATCGGCGTTGGTCAGCGGCGCATCGGCATCGCACGCGACCAGCTCGGTGCGGTAGAAGAGCCCCGCCACCGCATGGGTGCGGAACCGGAACAGCTCGAAATCGAACGGCACGACGCCTTTGACGCCGCCATAATCGGCCATGCGCTCGATCGTCGAATCCGACACCTCGAACCACAGCAAGGGCCGGCATTCGCGCAGAGTCTCGGCCAGCCCCGCGAGCACCTGCGGCTCGAACCCCTGGACGTCGATCTTGATCGCGTCGACGCGCCCCGCGAGCCCATGTTCGGCGACCAGCTCGTGCCCACGCGGATCGGCAGTGCGATCTCGCGCGCATTGGCGGGGGCGAACATCGGGTCGAAGGTGCCGGTCCCCTGGTTCGCCTCGGTCGGCTGATAGAAGAGCAGTTCGCCATCGCTATCGGCGAGGCCGACATTATGCGGCGCGACGTTTCCATTCGACCCGCTGGCAATATTGCGCACCAAGCGGTTGAAAACCGGTGGGTTCGGTTCGACCGAAACCACTTGATCGAAGGTTTCGGCAAAGGTCAGCGAATGCATGCCGACATTGGCGCCCACGTCGAGGCACACGCCCGTCCTGGCGCGCTGCCGCGCGAGATCGCAGAAGATCCGTTTTTCGTCGCCTTCATAATCGCCGAGCACCAGGACGTTCCATTCGACGAAGGAGGCGGGGTCGAGGCTGACCTCGCCGCGCGAATAGCGCATCCGGGTCTCGCCATGCGCCTGCCGCGCCGGTCCGCTGAGCGCGCGGCACAGCCGCTGCCACCCGCGCAGGCGGCCGAGCGGGGAGAAAAACCGCAACAATCCCGGATCGATACCCATGCCACCCCCACGAAAGCTTGCCCCAGCGCGTACCGCCGCCCGGCAACAGCGTCAACGCCGCTCGATCCGCCGCGCTTATGACTCGCCTCGTCTCCCGCCCCCCTGTTCATGGGACGTGCATCCGTGCCAGATCATCCCTATGGGGTGGACATGATGCGACGCAAAACTTCTGGAATCGCCCGTTTTCTCAAGGTGACGGCGGTCGCCGCCTCGGCCTGGACGATGGCGGCGTCGGCACCGCTCCATGCGCAGGGCAGCGGCGATCCGGGCTTCGACGCCTATGTCCAGTCGCTTTGGCCCAAGGCGCAGGCGAAGGGCGTGTCTCGCGCGACCTTCGATCGCGTCACAGTGGGGCTTCGCTACAACGCGCGCGTCGTCGCGCTCGACCGCGACAATCTCGGTAGCCCACCCAGCCCGAACACGTCGATCCCGGCCTTTGCGCCGTACAAGGCCAAGCATGTCGACGCCGCGCGCATCGGCGGCGGGCGCCGTGTCCACGACCGGCTGCTGCCGCTGCTGTCGCGCATCGAGGCGCGGACGGGGGTGCCGACGAGCATCATGATCGCGATCTTCGGCCACGAGACGGCTTACGGCCAAGTCACCGGCAATTTCGACTTGCCCGAGGCGCTCGCGACGCTCGCCTATGAGGGGCGCCGCCGCAGCCTGTTCGAACCCGAATTCCTCGCGACGCTGCAGATGGTCGAGCGGGGCGTGCCGCGTCAGGTGCTCAAGGGCAGCTGGGCCGGTGCTTTCGGTTATCCGCAATTCCTGCCCTCGGTCTATCTCGAGGTCGCCGAGGACGGCGATGGCGACGGCCGCGCGAATATCTGGTCGAGCGAGGCCGACGCGATCGAATCGATCGGCGCCTATCTCCGCCGCGCCGGCTGGCGCGCAGGCCAGCCTTGGGGCGTCGCGGTGCGCGTGCCAGAGGGCTTCAACCGCGCGCGCGTTGCGAGCAAGCTCCAGGCGACGCGCTGCCCGCGCGTGTTCGAACGCCACAGCCGCTGGCGCTCGATGGCCGAATGGCGCGCCGACGGCATCGTCCCCGCGGGCGGGCGCTGGCCCGCCGACCATGTCCAGGCGACGCTGCTCGAACCCGATGGTCCCGGAAAAACCGCCTATTTGCTGACCGGCAACTATCGTGCGATACTCGATTACAATTGTTCCAACTTTTACGCGCTGTCTGTGGGGTTATTGGCGGATGAAATCGATCGTTAGGGGCGGGGGCCTGATGGCGGCTGGAGCGGCATTGCTGCTCGCCGGTTGTGGAAGTTTCGACGGCAAGAAGGACAGCGGCCCGACCGCGGCTCCGTCGCCTGCACCCGCCGGCCCGGTGGCCGTCGACGGCCCGCCGAAGCTCGGCGCACCCTTCACCGTGGGCGGCACCACCTACACGCCTGCCGATATCGCCGACTATGACGATGTCGGCTACGCAAGCTGGTATGGCGAGGAACTCGCGGGGCGCCCGACCGCAACCGGCGAGCCTTTCGATCCCAACGCGATCACCGCCGCGCACAAGACGCTGCCTTTGCCCTCCTATGTCGAGGTCACCGCGCTCGACACCGGGCGGACGATCCTCGTCCGCGTCAACGACCGAGGGCCGATGGCGAACGACCGGCTGATCGACCTGTCGCGCGGCGCCGCGCAGCAGCTAGGCCTCAATGGCGGGCTCGCCGCGGTGCGCGTGCGCCGCACCAACCCGCCCGCGGCGGAGAAGCTCCAACTGCGCAGCGGCAAGCCCGTCGCCGAGCGCCTCGCGACCCCCGATACGCTGCTCGTGCTCCTACGCGGCAAGCTCGCGGGGCAGCCGGTCCCTGCGGGCACCGTCACCGCAACCGCCAGCAAGCCGACGCCCTCGGCACCCTCACCGGGCGGCGACCGCTTCATCGTCGAGGGGCCTAGCGCTGCCAAACCCGCGGCGGTCAAGACGCCTGCGCCGAAACCCGCCGCCTCGCCGGCCAAGCCCAAGCCCGCACCTGCTGCGGCTAGCGGCAGCTATGTCGTCCAGGTCGCGGCCTTCAGCGGCGAAACGCGCGCCAAGTCTGCCGCCAAATCGGTCGGCGGCACGGTGATCAAGGCGGGCAATCTGTGGCGCGTGCGCATGGGACCCTATGCCAGCGAAGCCGAGGCGCTGAGCGCGGTCGGCAGGGCCAAGGCGAAGGGCTTCCGCGACGCGCAGGTCCAGCGCGACCGTTAGTCCCGATGCCGGGTCGCTTCTCCATCGTCGGGGCAGGGGGCGCCGCGCTGGCGTTGCTGCTGCTCGTTCACGGCACGGCGGCGTCCGCGCAGACCAAGGCTGCGCCGCCCAAGGCCGTGCCGACTACGCCGCAGACCCCGGCCTATGTCCCGCAGGCGCCGATCGTGATGCTCAAGGATCTCGATTCGGGGAAAATCCTCTATTCGCGCGGCGCCGACCAGCGCTTCGCCCCCGCGTCGATGGCCAAGGTGATGACCGCCTACGTCGTGCTCGACCTGATCAAGGCGGGCAAATTGTCGCGCGACACGCAATTCACCGTCGGCGAGGCCGAGTGGAAGAAGTGGCGCGCGGGCAACGGCGGCTCGTCGATGTTCCTCGCGCCCGGCGAAAGGGTCAGCGTCGATGACCTGCTCAAGGGGCTGATCACCGTCTCCGGCAACGACGCCGCCGCGGTGCTCGCGGTCGGCATCGACGGCAGTGAAGCCGAATTCGTTAAAAGAATGAATGTTGTATCGGCCTCGCTTGGTATGAAATCGAGTAAGTTCGGTACGCCGAGCGGCTGGCCAGATGGCGGGGTGACCAAGGTGTCGGCCGCCGATCTCGTCACGCTCGCCGACCGGCTGATCCGCGACCATCCCGCGGCCTATGCGCGTTATTTTGCAATACCGAAGCTTCAGCATGGCACCGCCCCCGACGGCAAGCCGATCGTCCAGCCCAACCGCAATCCGATCCTCGGCCTCGCTGGCGCCGACGGGCTCAAGACCGGACACACCGCGGAAGCCGGCTATTGTTTCCTCGGCTCGGCGAAGCGCGACGGGCGGCGGCTGGTGATGGTCGTCGCGGGCATGACGAGCGACAAGGCGCGCCGCGAAGAAGCTGCGCGGCTGATCGACTGGGGCTTTGCCCAGCCGCCGCGCCAGCGCGTCGCCGCGCGGTGAGCGGGCGCTTCATCACGCTCGAGGGCGGGGAGGGGGCGGGCAAGTCGACCCAGCTCCGCGCCCTCGCCGCCGCTTTGTCAGACCGCGGCGTCGACGTCGTCACGACGCGCGAACCCGGCGGCAGCCCGGGTGCCGAGGCGATCCGCGCCCTGCTGATGGAGGGTAGTGACGACCGCTGGGATGCGCGCAGCGAAGCCCTACTCTTCGCCGCTGCGCGCGCCGACCATGTCGCGCGCACGATCCGCCCCGCGCTCGAGCGCGGCGCCTGGGTGCTTTGCGACCGCTTTGTCGACTCGTCGCGGGCCTATCAGGGCGGCGGCGGCGGGCTCACCGACGCCGACATCCTCGCGCTCCACGCGGTCGGCTCCGAAGGCCTGCTCCCCGACCGTACCTTCCTGCTCACCCTTGGCGAGGATGAAGCGGCGAAGCGCCTGTCGGTGCGCGACGCCGCGGGGGCCGACCGCATGGGCAGCAAACCCGCCGACTACCAGGTGCGCCTCGCCACGCGCTTTGCCGAACTCGCTGCCGCCGAACCCGATCGCTGGCGCGTGATCGACGCAGGCGGCGCGCCCGACGCCGTGACGTCGCGGCTGATGGAGCATCTCGAACCGTGGCTCTGATCGGTCACGCCGCGGCCGAGGAAGCTTTCCTCGAGGCCTGGGCCGCAGGCCGGCTCCACCATGCCTGGCTGCTCGCCGGACCGCAGGGGATGGGCAAGGCCGCCTTTGCTGCACGCTCGGCGCGCTTCCTCGTCACCCACGGCAAAGGCGGCGAGAGACAGGCGCCGTCGCTCGACGATCCGGGCGATCCCGCCGCCGATCGTCTGGTCGACGCGGGCAACCATCCCGAGATCCTGCACCTTGCGCGCCAGGTGAAGGACAAGGGCAAGGACCTCGCGCGCAACATCACGATCGACCAGATCCGCGGCATGATCCGCCGCCTGCACTTCTCGCTGTCGCTCGGCGACTGGCGTGTGATTATCGTTGACGCGATCGACGATCTAGAAACCGACGCCGCCAACGCATTGCTCAAGACGCTCGAGGAACCGCCCGCGCAGACCGTCTTTATGCTCATCAGCCACTCGCCGGGGCGGCTGCTGCCGACGATCCGTTCGCGGTGCAGAACGCTGCGATTTCAACCCGTTGAGCGTGACGTCATGACGGCGTGGCTGTACGAAAAGCGCCCGATGACCGAGCTCTCAGAGGTCCGCGCCACGGTCGCCGCAGCCGGCGGTATCCCCGGCAAGGCGCTCGAACTGATCGACAGCGACGTCGCCGCAACCGAGAAGAAGCTATTCGCGATCGCCGCCACCGGCGACCCCGATAATCGCCTGCGCGAAGCGCTCGCGCGCGAGGTCGGCGGGACCAGCAACCGCGCCAAGCTCGAGCTCGTCATCGACATCGTTCCCGGGCTGCTCGCGCAGCTGGCGCGCGAGCGCCCGCTCGCAGAGATCGCGCCGGTGCTCGCGCAATGGGACCGCGTCCAGCGCACCGTTCGCGACGCGATCCGCGGCTCGTACGACGGCGCGATGGTCGGTTTCGAAATCGGCAATTGTCTCGCTGAACTCGCGCCGAAGGCCGCGCGCTGATACTTCCCCTGACGCCCGGCAGCCGCTAAGGCGCGGCCATGTCCGAAAAAACGCCTTTCTACATCACCACCGCGATCAGCTACCCCAACGGCCGTCCGCATATCGGCCACGCCTATGAGGCGATCGCAACCGATGTCATGGCCCGCTTCCAGCGCGCGCGCGGCCGTGACGTGCGGCTGACCACCGGCACTGACGAGCATGGCCTGAAAATGTATCAGACCGCGCGCGACCAAGGCCGTCCGACGATCGAGCTCGCCGACGAAATGTCGGGATATTTCCGCGAGATGTACGCCAAGCTGAATATCAGTTTCGACCATTTCATGCGCACCTCCGACCCCGCGCATCACGAGGCGTCACAGGCGCTGTGGCGCGCGATGGAGGCCAATGGCGACCTCTATCTCGACCGCTACGAGGGCTGGTATTCGGTCCGCGACGAAGCCTTCTACGACGAAAGCGAGCTCGAGGGGGAAGGGGAGGCCCGGCTCTCGCCGCAGGGCACGCCGGTCGAGTGGACCGTCGAGGAAAGCTGGTTCTTCCGCCTCTCGGCCTATCAGGACCGGTTGCTCGCGCTCTACAACGACAACCCCGACTTCATTCGCCCCGAAAGCCGCCGCAACGAAGTGCTGCGCTTCGTCGAGGGCGGGCTCAAGGATCTCAGCGTCTCGCGCACCAGCTTCGACTGGGGCGTGCCGGTGCCGGGCTCGCCGGGGCATGTCATGTATGTCTGGGTCGATGCGCTCACGACGTACATGTCGGCGCTCGGTTTCCCCGACCGCGACGGCGAGTGGGAGAAATTCTGGCCCGCCGATATCCATATGATCGGCAAGGATATCGTGCGTTTTCATACGGTTTACTGGCCGGCCTTCCTGATGAGCGCAAACCTGCCTTTGCCCAAGCAGGTGTTCGGCCACGGCTTCCTGCTCAACCGCGGCGAGAAAATGTCGAAGTCGCTCGGCAACGTCGTCGACCCGATGGAACTCGCCGAGCGCTTCGGGGTCGATGCGCTGCGCTATTATCTGCTCCGCGAGGTCAGCTTCGGGCAGGATGGCAGCTATTCGGCCGAGGCGATCGTGCGCACCGCCAACGCCGACCTCGCCAATAGCTTCGGCAATCTCGCGCAGCGCAGCTTATCGATGATTTTCAAGAATTTGGACGGCAAGCTTTCGACCGACTGGTCGCCCACAGAGGACGACATCAACTTGATTGCTGATGTCATGGATATGGCACGCACGCGCCTGCCGCGTGAGTTCGAACTGCTCGCTTTCTCGGTCGGCATAGAAGACTGGATCCGCGCGGTCTTTGCCTGCAACCAATATGTCGACGCACAGGCACCTTGGGCGCTGCGCAAGACCGATCCCGAACGGATGCGCGCGGTGCTGATGACGCTGTTCCAGGCGGTACGTACGCTCGCGATCGCGATCCGCCCGGTCGTGCCCACGGCCGCGGACAAATTGCTCGATCAGATGGGCATCGCCGAGGATGCGCGCGATTCCGCGGCGCTTGCGGATGCCGACTGGTTCGCAAACCTGGCCGCCAGCGGTTTCACCGTCGGTCAGCCGGTCCCGATCTTCCCGCGCCTCGAATTGCCCGAGGGAGAAGGGGAAGGGGAGGCGTAATGCTCATCGATTCGCACTGCCACCTCAATTACAAGGGGCTTGCCGAGCAGCAGGGCGAGGTGCTGACGCGCGCGCGGGATCGCGGGGTCACCGCGATGCTCAACATCGCGACGCGCGAAAGCGAGTGGGACGATGTGCTCGCAGCGGCCGAGGCGAACGACGACGTCTGGGCCAGCGTCGGCATCCACCCGCACGACGCCGACCATCATCCCGATGTCGATACGGCCAAGCTGGTCGAGCGCGCGGCACACCCGCGCGTCATCGGCATCGGCGAGACCGGGCTCGACTATTATTACGACAAGAGCGACCGCGTGCGGCAGCAGGACAACTTCCGCCGCCACATCCACGCATCGCAGCAAACCGGTCTGCCGGTCATCGTCCACACGCGCGACGCCGAGGAAGACACGCTGGCACTGCTCGGCGAGGAGATGGGCAGGGCGGTCTTTCCCGGTGTGATCCACTGCTTCACCGCCAGCGACGATTTTGCGCGCCGGGCACTCGACCTCGGTCTGTTCATCTCGATCTCGGGGATCGTGACCTTCAAGAACGCCGCCGAGCTGCAGGCTACCGCCAAATGGCTGCCGCAGGACCGGCTGCTGATCGAAACCGATTCCCCCTTCCTTGCCCCCGTCCCGCACCGCGGCAAGACCGGCGAGCCCGCCTTCGTCGCCGACACCCTGTCCTTCCTTGCGGACCTTCGCGACGAGGCTCGCGAGGCGCTGGGCAAGGCAACAAGTATCAATTTTTACAGGCTTTTTTCCAAGGCGGCGCCATGACGTCACATTCGTCATGAGAGTCCGCATCCTCGGCTGCGGCACCTCGTCGGGCGTGCCGCGGCTCGGCAACGACTGGGGCCAGTGCGATCCCGACAACCCGCGCAATTTGCGCAGCCGGGCCTCGATCCTGATTTCGCTCGGCGGCTTCCGCATCCTCGTCGACACCAGCCCCGACATGCGGCTGCAACTGCTCGCGGCGGAAGTAGGCGAGGTCGATGCCGTGATCTGGACGCACGAGCATGCCGACCACACCCATGGGCTCGACGACCTGCGCCAGGTGATGCACCTGCGCGGCTCGGCGGTGCCCTGTTACGCCCGCGACCATGTGCTCGACACGCTCAAATGGCGCTTTACCTACGCCTTTGCGGGCAACGCCGGCTATCCCGCGTCGGTCGATCCGATCGACCTGCTCGATCATCAGTCGATCGGTCCGATCGAGGTGTCGGCGATCGAAATGCCGCACGGCCCGATCAAGGCGAGCGGACTCATCTTCAGCGACGGTGCGCACAAGGTCGGCTATGCTACTGATTTTTCGAAGTTCACCGACGAGCTGGTCGACTTCTTCCAAGGCGTCGACCTGTTCGTGATCGACGCGCTACGGCGCTATCCGCATCCGACGCATCCACATCTGGCGATGACGCTCGCAGCGCTCGAGAAGGTCGGCAGTCCGCGCGCAATCATCACGCATATGGACAATACGATGGATTATGACGACCTTGCCGGCGAATTGCCGCCGGGGGTCGAACCCGGCTACGACGGGCTGGAGGTGCAGCTATGAGCGATATGACGATCGGCCTGATCTGGAGCATCGGCGCGCTGGCGCTGGTGGTCAGCTCGCTGCTGGCGCGCCAGTTGCCGATGAAGGACTGGGTCAAGATGGCGCTGGCATGGGTCGCGATCTTCGGGCTGGTGTTCCTGGTGATCCGGACGTGGCAGGCGGTGACATAATCGCGGGGCACCCAAACCCGTCTCGTCCCTCGACCCTGTCGATCCATTTAACATAATATATATTATCGGATAAAGTGATGCCCGCAGACGGATCCGCTTCCCCCGCATCCCCCATCGACCGCCTGCTCGCCATCATGCGCCAGCTGCGCAACCCCGATGGCGGCTGCGAATGGGATCTCGCGCAGGACTTCTCGACCATCGCACCTTACACGATCGAGGAAGCCTATGAGGTCGCCGACGCGATCGCCGGCGGCGACCCCGCGGCGATCTGCGACGAGCTCGGCGACCTGCTGCTCCAGGTCGTCTTCCACGCCCAGATCGCGGCCGACCACGGACTCTTCACCTTCGACGATGTCGCCAACGCCATCTCCGCCAAGATGGAACGCCGCCATCCGCATATCTTCGGTGACGTCGCGACGTCCGACATTCGCCAGCAATGGGAAGCGATCAAGGCCGACGAGCGCGCCGCCGACGGTCCCAAGGGCGCCCTCGACGGCGTCGCGCTGTCGCTGCCCGCGCTGCTGCGCGCACAAAAGCTTCAGGGGCGTGCTGCGCGCGTCGGTTTCGACTGGCCCGATACCGAAGGCCCGCGCGACAAGATCGCCGAGGAACTCGCCGAGGTGGCCGCGGCCACTGACGACGCGCACCGCCACGAAGAGGTCGGCGACCTGCTCTTGGCGGTCGTCAACTATGCGCGCAAGCTCGGGGTCGATGCCGAGGGCGCGCTGCGCGACGCCAATCTGAAATTCGCGCGGCGCTTTGCCGCCATGGAAGCCCGGGCCGGCGGATCGCTGCAGGGCCTGCCGCTCGACGTACAGGAAGCGCATTGGCAGGCGGTCAAGGCGTCGGAGTAGGCTCCGTCGGCCATAGCCGCTCGAAGCGCGCAGCATCGGCGGGATCGAGCCGCACCGTCAGCACATGCCCTTCGCCCTCGGGCGTATCGCTCAGCACCTCGCCGCGCGCGTGAAGCCAGGCCGCCGCTTCGCCCTCCTCGTAGCGCAGGAAGATGCGCTGGACCTTGTGCTGCGCGGTCAATTGTGACGCCATGAGCGTGCGCGCGCCCTCGACGCCCGCGCCGCTCATCGCCGAAATCACTGCGACGTCGGAACGCCGCGCCGCCATCTCGGCGATCTGCGCGCGATGCTCGGGATCGGCGGTGTCGATCTTGTTCCAGATTTCGATTTGGGGGATGACATCAGAAGCAGCCTCTTCGCCCCCTTCCCTGCCATCCTGCGGCCCGTTGACGCCCAGCGAATTGAGGATGGCGACGACATCGGCATATTGCGCCTCGCTGTCGGGATGGACGATGTCGCGGACATGGACGATCAGGTCGGCGGTGGTCACTTCCTCGAGCGTCGCGCGGAAAGCCGCGACGAGTTCGGTCGGCAGGTCGGAGACGAAACCGACGGTGTCCGAGAGGATCGCCTTGTCGATCCCGGGCAGCCGTATCTCGCGCATCGTCGGGTCGAGCGTCGCGAAGAGCATGTCTTCCGCCATGACGTCACTTCCCGTCAGGCGATTGAAAAAGGTCGACTTTCCGGCGTTGGTATAGCCGACGAGGGCGACCACGGGCCATGGCGCGCGCTGGCGTTTCGAGCGCTGCAGCTGCCGCGTGCGTCGTGCATCCTCCAGCTGCTTGCGGATGCGCGCCATGCGGTTGCGGATCATCCGCCTATCGGCCTCGATCTGCGTCTCGCCCGGCCCGCCGAGGAAGCCGAAGCCGCCGCGCTGGCGCTCGAGGTGGGTCCAGCTGCGCACCAGCCGCCCCGCCTGATAATCGAGATGCGCCAGCTCGACCTGCAACCGCCCTTCGGCCGTCGCGGCGCGTTCGCCGAAGATTTCGAGGATCAATCCCGTGCGATCGATGACTTTGGTCCCGAACGCGGTCTCCAGGTTGCGTTGCTGGATCGCCGTCAGCGCCGCATCGACGATGACGAGTTGCGCGGTCCCTTCGCCGACCTCGGCCTTGATCGCATCGACCTGCCCGACGCCGAACAGGGTCGCCGCGCGCGTCTGCCGCAGCCGCAGCGGGAATACCGCCACGACCTCGAGCCCGATCGCCAGTGCGAGCCCCTTCGCCTCCTCGGCGCGCGCGTCGAGGTCGCGCGACAGGCGCTGGCCGTGCCATTCGGGCACGATCAGCACCGCGGTCGCGCCGCGGGTTACCTCTTCGCTTTCGGCTACGATATCGATCAGGCGTCGCCTTCGGGCTCGCTGTCGCTCAGGTTGATCGGCCCGTTGGGCTGCACCGTCGAGATCGCGTGCTTGTAGACCAGCTGCACCTGCCGCTCGCGCTCGAGCAGCATGCAGAACAGGTCGAAAGCGACGATGTCGCCCTGGAGCATCACGCCGTTGACGAGGAACATCGTCACCGATTCGTCCGACTTGCGCACCGCGTTGAGGAACACGTCCTGCAGCGCCTTGCCCTTGCTCGCCGGCGCCTCGCGAATGTCTTTGCCGAGCGACGCGAGGTCGAAATCATGCGAGGGCATGACCGTCGAAATCGCATGCTTGTAGACGAGCTGCGACTGCCCGTCGCGGCGCAGCAGCAACGAGAAATTGTCGAACCAGGTGATGATTCCCTGCAATTTGACGCCCTTGACGAGGAACATCGTCACCGGTGTCTTGCTGCGTCGCAGGGCGTTGAGGAAGAGATCCTGGAGATTCTGGTTTTTATCGGACACATTGGCCTCCTGTTCTTGGCGGCAAAAACCGCTGGACGGCCCGTTTCGGACCGTTGCCTTCGCCTTGGCGTGCCCAATATGCGACAAAGCGCCGCGCAGGTCTAGCGCAAAGCCATGAAGCGTTGGACTTCACTCTTCCGAATTATCGGTCAAACCCAAAAGCTTCAGCTTCCGGTGCAGCGCCGAGCGCTCCATCCCGATGAAGGTCGCGGTGCGCGAGATATTGCCCGAGAAGCGGTTGATCTGGATACGCAGATATTCGCGTTCGAAATTCTCGCGCGCTTCCTTGAGCGGAATCGCGGTGATCGATTCGGCGTTGGGCAATATGTCGGTGCCGCCGCGCACCAGTTCGGCGGGCAGCATGTCGGCGTCGATCCGCCCGAGCCGGTCGCTGGGCGCGAGGATCATCACGCGTTCGACGACGTTGCGCAGTTCGCGGACATTGCCCGGCCAGTCGTGCGCCTGGAGCGCTGCCATCGCCTCGGCGCTGATCTCGGGTGGCGGCGCGTGACGATCGGCGGCGTAGCGGCTCACGAAATGCTCGCAGAGCGACGCGATGTCGTCGCGCCGCTCGCGCAGCGACGGGATATGCACCGGCACGACGTTGAGCCGGTAATAAAGGTCCTCGCGGAAGCGCCCCTCGGCGATCTCGGTCATCAGGTCGCGCGCCGAGCCCGAGATGATGCGCACATCGACGCGGATCATCGTGCGCCCGCCGACGCGCGTGAAGCTCTGGTCGGTGAGCACGCGCAGGATCTTGCCCTGCGTCGTCAGCGGCATGTCGGCGACCTCGTCGAGGAACAAGGTGCCGCCGTGCGCCTGTTCGAGCAGGCCGACGCGGATCGCGCCGTCGTCGCCCTCGGCGCCGAACAGCTCGGCCTCGACGGTCTCGGGATCCATGCGCGCCGACGAGATGACGCGGAAAGGCGCGGTCTGGCGCCCGCTCCAGCCGTGGAGCACACGCGCCGCGACCTCCTTGCCCACCCCCGCGGCACCGGTGATCAGCACGCGGCTGCCGGTGCCCGCGACGCGCTTCAGCGTCGCGCGGACATTGTTGATCGCCGCGCTCGATCCGGTGAGCTCGTCGGCGGGGCCGGCGCGTTCGCGGAGGCGCTCATATTCGAACTTCAGCCGCTCGCTTTCGGTCGCGCGCGCGACGAGGTGGAGCAGCCGCTCGGCCTCGAACGGTTTTTCGATGAAGTCGAAGGCGCCGCGGCGGATCGCGGCGACCGCGGTGTCGAGCCCGCCGTGGCCCGAGATGACGATGATCGGCAGCGTCGGGTCGAAGGCCTTGATCGCCTCGACCAGCCCGAGCCCGTCGAGCCGCGAGCCTTGCAGCCAGACGTCGATCAACGCGAGCGACGGCCGCCGCTGGCGGATCGCCTCGAGCGCGGCGTCGCTGTCGGACGCGGTGCGCGCCTCATAACCTTCGTCTTCCATGACGCCGGCGACCAGCTCGCAAATGTCGCGCTCGTCGTCGACGATCAAAATATCAAGCGCCATATTCTTCTCTGTCCTGGCGGTTCCGGAAGCGTCCGGGGACCGTTTCAGCCTGCCCTGTCATGGTTTCGGCGCCGCGCCCCATCAGCGGGCGCAGGCGGTCGGGGTGGAGCGTCAGCGTGACGCGCGTCCCTTGCCCCGCGGGATTGTCGGCGAATTCGAGCTCGCCATAATGTTGCTCGACGATCTTCTTGACGATCGCGAGGCCGAGACCCGTGCCGCCCTGGCGCGTGGTCATATAGGGTTCGGCGATGCTGTCGCGGGCTTCGGGGAGGCCGATGCCGTCGTCGGTGATGCTGATCGTCATTTCACCAACTTGTCGCATATCGAGGATGGCGCGGATGTGGCCGATAGGTGAAGTTTCGGAGTTTTTTGATTTTTCTTCAATGGCTTCTACCGCGTTCTTTACGATATTTGTTAGCGCCTGCGACAGCAGACGGCGGTCGCAGACGAGCGGGTCGATCTCGTTGGGGATTGTCACGGCGAATTCGATGTCGGGCTTCGCCACCTCGAACAGGAAGACCGCCTGCTTCAATATGTCGCGGACGTCCTCGACCCCGAAGGTCGGCTTGGGCATGCGCGCGAAGCTGGAGAATTCGTCGACCATGCGCCGCATGTCGTGGACCTGGCGGATCACCGTGTCGGTCAGCTTGCGAAAGGTCGCCTGATCGCCCTCGACCTTGTCGCCGAAGCGGCGTTGCAGGCGTTCGGCGGCGAGCTGGATCGGCGTGAGCGGATTCTTGATCTCGTGCGCGATGCGGCGCGCGACGTCGGACCAAGCGGCGCGGCGCTGGTCGAGCAATTGCTGGGTAATATCCTCGAAGCTGAGCACGAAGCCATCGCCCTGCGCGACCGCCTTCGCCGCCAGCGTCGCGGGCTCGGCCTCCTTGCGCGCGAGCTGGACCACCGCCTCGCGCTCGTCGCCGGTGATCAGCCGCGCGAGTTCGGGCGCGACCTCGGCGAGCGGGCGCCCGGTGAGCTCGTCGGCGCCGCTGCCGATCAGCCGCTCAGCGGCGGCGTTGACGAGCAGGATGCGATGATCGGCGTCGACCGACACCACCGCCGACGACACGCCGCTCAGCACCGCCTCGATGAAGCTGCGCCGCGCCTCGATCTGCTCATTGGCGCTGACGAGCGCGTGAGTCTGGCCCTGGATCTGCTCGGTCATGCGGTTGAACGCGTTGGCGAGCACCGAGATTTCGTCGTCGTGCGCGGTGGGTGTGACGCGGACCGACAGGTCGCCCCCCGCAGCGGTGCGCGTGGCGCCGACCAGCGTGCCGAGCGGCCGCACGATGCGGTCGGCGACGACGATCGCTGCGATCACCGCGAGCGCGAGCAGCAGCAAGGCGCCCAGATAGAGCGCGCCGTTGAACTGGAGCTGGAGCAGCTGCGAACGCTGGAAGAGCGCGTTGTAGTCGGCGAGCACGGTGCCGGCGCGCACCGATTGCTGGAAGCCCGGCACGTTGAAATCGCGCGAGGCATAGACATAGGCGCGCTGCGCCCCCGGCAGCTTGGTCGCCGCCTCGATCCGGTCCGAGCGGCGGACGACGACGACATCTTCGCCGGCATCGAGCCGCTTGATCATCTCGGGCTGCAAACGGTTCTCGGCAGCGCGATTGTCGGGGTCGACCCCCGCCGCCGTCCGCGCGACGCCGTCGGCGCCGATCTCGATCACCGCCGATTCATTGAGGTTCCGGACGACGACCTGCTGGAAATAATAGCTCGAGAAATCGGGATCGTCGGGCGGCACCTTTTCCAGAAAATTGCCGAGATCCTTGGCCATCGCGATGGTGTTCGCACCGACCTCGCGCTGGTTTTCCTGATAATAGCCCTCGGCAAGGCTCGCCGCATTTTCGAACATCCCGCGCGATCGATCCGAGAACCAGAAATCGACCCCGAACTGGAACAGCAAGGACGCAAAGATCACGACGAGCATCGTCGGCGCCGCGGCGATCAACGAGAAGAGCGCGACGAGCCGGACATGCAGGCGGCCGTTGCCGCCAGCCATCGAGCTGGTCGCGCGCGCGCGCGCCACGCGGCTGCCGACGAGCACGATCAGCGTCATTGCGGGCAGCAGGTTCGCGACCATGATCGCGGCGACGAGCGCCGGGGTGAGCAGCCGGTCGCTCTGCGCGTCGCCGGTGACGAAGATGTAGGTCGCGATGCCGACGCTGAGCATCACCGCAAGCGCATAATATTCGGGGACCGCGAACTGCCAGGCCTTGGCGCGCGCGTCGTGACCGCCGGAATCGCTATCGTTCATCGGGGGAGCGCTGGTGGCCATTGTGTCCTTGCTACGACAATGTTGTTGCATAGAAAACACACAAAGTGCGCGAGGGCCACAGTTGGGCGCAGAAAGAGGGTCGGTTGGGCTTGGTCGTAGGGAATAGGTTGTCGGTGAACCCGGTCAGCGCAGCGGCACTGCGCCCATTTGCCGGAGCCGGACATAAAGCGCATCGGCGTAGCGATGCGCGAAGGCTTCGCGCTCGGATTTCGGTCTAGCGAAATAGGCGCGCTCGAGCGTGTCGTAATCCTCCCCGCGTGCCAGCGGCTCTTCGACCTTCGAGAGCCAGTCGAACCAATGCCCGATTTCGTGCAACAGCGTCCGATAGAGCTGCGTGTTCCTTGCCGATTGCCGGGTTACGACGATCTCATGCCTGCGGCCCGTTTGCCGCACGATGTGCCCGTCGACCTTCAAACGATCCAGCTCCCTTCGGTCGTCGGGGTCGAGCGAGGTGCTCCAGATGATGGGTTTGTCAACATCGATCGCTTCCAGATAGATCGCCGGTCCCCAAGACAGCACCTTACCCTTAGGCGTCGTAATTTTGGCCGAATAGGCCAAGCGCCCCCAAACGGGCGACAGCGTCAACTGCTTTCGCGTGGGTTGCCGAAAAACGATGGTGTCGAGCCCCGCCCAATCGCTCGCCGGGATTGCGTGCAGCATATGGACAACGTCGGTGACGGTGCACGGATGGACGCAGCCGCCGCTGGTTTGCTCGACGATGAAACGGACGGAGCGCCCGGCGACCATGCGGTCTTCCAGCGTATAGTTGCCGACCCGATCGAGCCAGTCCGGACCATCCGCCTTGCCCGGAATGACCAGCGCATTATCCTGACCCTGCCCTTGAGCGGCGGTGCCGATGTTTCGGTTTCGCCGTACAGGGTTTCGTGGAAATTGCATCGCCGCTCTAAGCCCGCGTCGGGTCGATATCGAGCTGGCCGAGCCTTTTGCGCAGCGTGTTGCGGTTGATACCGAGGCGGCGCGCCGCCTCCAGCTGGTTGCCGCGCACGTCGCGCAGGACGCGGCGGAAAAGCGCGGCTTCGACGATCGCTTCGAGGCGTTCGTGGAGGGTTCCGTCGTGGTCGGTCGCGAGTTCCTCGCGCGCCCAGTCGTCGACCGCGCGGCCGATCGCGTCCTGGGGCGCGACGATCGATATGCCCTCGCCGCTTTCGTGAAGTACCGCCTCGACGTCGCGGACCGAGACGATCGTGTCGCGCGAGAGCACCGCGAGACGCTGGACGACGTTGCCGAGCTCGCGGACGTTGCCGGGCCAGTCGTAGCGTTCGAGCATCTGCATCGCGTCGGGGGCGAATTGCCGGTCGGGGAGCCCGAACCGGCGACCACTGTCGACGAAATGGCGGACGAGCGCAGCGATGTCGCTGCGGCGGTCGCGCAAGGGGGGCAAAGTCACCGGGATGACGTTGAGCCGGTAGAAGAGATCCTCGCGGAAGCGCCCGTCGGCGATCAAGGTGCGCATGTCGCGGTGCGTCGCGGCGACGACGCGGACGTCGGCGCGCAGCGACTGGCTGCCGCCGACTGTCGAATATTCGTTGCTTTGCAGCACGCGCAGCAGCCGCGTCTGCGCATCGAGCGGCATATCGCCGATCTCGTCGAGGAAGAGCGTGCCCCCTGCCGCCTGTTCGAAACGCCCGGCGTTGCGGCTGGTCGCGCCGGTGAAGGCGCCCTTTTCGTGGCCGAAGAGCTCGGCCTCGATCAGCTCGCGCGGGATCGCGGCCATGTTGATCGCGACGAAGGGCCCGGCCCGGCGCAGCCCCGTAGCGTGGATCGCCCGCGCGACGACCTCCTTGCCGGTGCCCGATTCGCCGAGGATCAGCACCGCGAGGTCGTTCGAAGCGAGGCGCGCGATGGTGCGGTACACCGCCTGCATCGCGGGCGCGCGGCCGACGAGGCCGTGGCTGTCGGCGGGGCCGGCGTCGGGCGCCGCCGCGGGCTCGCTGCCGCGGCGCGCGAGTGCGGCGCGGACGCTGGCGATCAGGTCCTCGAGGTCGAAGGGCTTGGGCAGATAATCATAGCTGCCGATGCCGGTCGCCCGCACCGCCGTGTCGAGCGTGTTCTGCGCCGAGAGGACGATCACCGGCACGTCGGAGGCGAGTCCGGCGCCGGGCAGCGAGTCGATGCCGTCGCCGTCGGGCAGCACGACGTCGGTGATGACGAGGTCGGGCGAATGGGCCGCGAGCCAGGCGTTGCGTTCGGCGACGCTGGTGACCGCGGCGAAGCTGCCGCATTCCTCGGCGAGCGTCTCGCGGATGATGAGCGCGATCGTGGGGTCGTCCTCGACGAGCAGGATTGTCTTGCCGATCATGCGCTGCGCCCCTGCTGCGCGGCGGGCAGGTGGACGCGGAAGCGTGTCCAGTCGCCGTCGCGCATATGCTGGACGGTGCCGCCCATGTCGCGCGCGAGCTTGGCGACGAGCGCGAGGCCGAGCCCCCTGCCCTCGCGCTTGGTGGTGACGAAGGGGTCGAAGACGTCGCCGCGGATTTCGGCGGGGACGCCGGGGCCGTTGTCGCTGACGCTGACCTCGATCGGCAGCGCGATGCGGCCGCGGCCGTCGCCATTGTCGATCGACAGGCCGTGGCGATAGGCGGTCGCGAGGCGCACGACGCCGTCGTCGCGCCCGCTCAAAACTTCGGAGGCGTTGGTGAGAAGGTTCTGCAAAATCTGCACCATGGCGTCATGATTGCCGAGCACGAGCGGCAGCGAAGGGTCGAAATCCTCGGCAAACCGGATACCGGGTAGCTGGCGCGCGCGCACCGCCTCCATTGCCTGATGGATCGGCTGGTAGAGGTTGAGCGCGTCGCATGCGATCGGCTGGCCGCGCGAGAAATGCTCCATCTGGTCGATCAGGGTCGCGATGCGGTCGACCTCGGCCACGATCAGCTCGGTGAAGCGCGCCTTACCCGCGTCGGCGCCGCGCGCGAGCAATTGCGCCGCGCCGCGGATGCCGGCGAGCGGGTTCTTGATCTCGTGCGCGAGCATCGAGGCGGCGGCGCCCGCGGCGCGGCCCGAGCGACCGATCGACCCGCCCATCAGCTCGGCCTCGCGCTGCGAGGGGACGAGCGCGAGGATGCGGTGGCCGGTGCCGCCATAGGGCACCATCTGCATGTCGACCGAGATCGCCTTGCGCCCGCCGACCGAGATGTCGGCGCCGTGCGCGAAGAGCGCCGAATAAGCGGGGTCGCTCATCCGCTGGCGGTAGTTGCGGTCCATCGCGATGACGTCGTAGACGACATGCCCGACCATCGCGGCGCGGCCGGTGTTGCAGAGCTGTTCGGCGGCCGCGTTGACGAAAAGGATCACGCCGTTGCGATCGATGAGCAGGGTCGCGACGGGGTGCGACTGGATCAGCTCGTCATGGTCGAAACTGGGGATGCTCGACGTCAGCGCGCTCACGCAGCGGCCTTGGTGAGATGTTGGTCGTTCAAGTGCGGGCCGTAGAAGGCCTCGAGCGCGTCGAGGACCGACTTGCTGTCGGGGATCTGGTTGACCTTGTTGCGGAATTCGGCCGAGCCGTGCAGCCCCTTGACGTACCAGCCGAGGTGCTTGCGCGCCATATTGACTCCGGTCATTTCGCCATAATGCTCGATCATCGCGCGGTAATGCGATGTAATGACGTCATATTGTTCGTCGAGGCCGGGGTCGGGGCGCTCGGCCTCGCCGCGCAGCGCCGCCATCACCTGGCCGAGCAGCCAGGGGCGGCCGTAAGCGCCGCGGCCGATCATGACACCATCGGCACCGCTCTGCGCGAGCGCCGTCTTCGCGTCGTCCGACGAGCAGATGTCGCCGTTGACGATGACGGGGATCGAGACCGCGTCCTTGACGCTGCGCACGAAACCCCAGTCGGCCTCGCCGCGGTACATCTGGTTGCGGGTGCGGCCGTGGACGGTGACGAGCTTGGCGCCCAGATCCTCGGCGATATGCGCGAGTTCGGGCGCGTTGAGGCTGTCGTGGCACCAGCCCATGCGCATCTTGACCGTGACGGGGACGCTGACCGCTTTGACGCAGCTGTCGATCAGCGCGGCGGCCAGCTTCAGGTCGCGCATCAGCGCCGAACCGGCGTCGCCGTTGGTGACCTTACGCACCGGGCAGCCCATATTGATGTCGATGATCGACGCGCCGCGATCCTCGTTCAATTTCGCCGCCTCGCCCATTTCATAGGGGGTGCAGCCGACGAGCTGCATCGACACGGGTTCCTCGACCGGATCCCAGGCCGCCTTCTGGATCGACTGGCGCGTTTCGCGGATCGCGGCCTGGCTGGCGATCATCTCGGTGACGTTGAGCCCCGAGCCGTAATAGCGGACGAGCTTGCGGAACGGCAGGTCGGTGACGCCGGTCATCGGCGCGAGGATCACGGGATCCGCGATGGTGAGGTTGCCGATCTGGATGGGGCTGAGCGCCGCCATGGGGGAGACTTTCGGTTAGATTGCCTAAAAATTGTGCACGCCCCTACACGCTAAGCGGCTTTCCCGCAAGCCGGGGCTGCGCTACCCGCCTCTGCTGATGGACGAATCCGCTCCCCTTTCCGGTCAGCCGAATATCGCGGTGATCCTGCTCGCGGGCGGGCGCGGGACGCGCACGGGGTTCGCGGCGCCCAAGCAGCAGGCGATGCTGGGGGGCAAACCGGTGCTGCAATGGAGCCTCGACGCGCTGGCCGCCTATCCGGGGGTGCTGGTGAGTTCGGATGAGATCGCCCTGCCCGCCGGCTGGACGCGTGCCGAGCCCGGCACCGAGCGACAGGGTTCGGTTGCGAGCGGGCTCACCGCGCTGGCCTGGCTGGACGACGATGCGGTGGTGCTGGCGCACGACAGCGCGCGGCCGGGGGTGACGGGCGAAGTCGTCGATCGGCTGGTAGCGGCGATCGTCGAGGGTGCGGCGGCGGCGATTCCGGTGCTGCCGGTGGCGGATACGATCGTGCGGCAGGCCGACGCGGGGGTGATCGACCGGGCGGAGCTTGCGCGGGTGCAGACGCCGCAGGCGTTCCGGCTAGGGGCGCTGCGGCGTGCGCATGCCGAAGCCGCGGGCGAAGCGGCGAGCGACGATGCGCAGTTGGTGCGGCGGCTGGGCGAGCCGGTCGCGCTGGTCGCGGGCGACGCGCGGCTGCACAAGCTGACCTTTGCCGAGGATCTCGCGATGCTCGAGAGCCTGCTCGGCGTGGAGAAAGAGACGATGCGGATCGCGACGGGCATGGGGTATGATGTGCACCGGCTGGTGGCGGACAAGCCTTTGTGGCTGGGCGGCATAAGGATCGAGCACAGCCACGGCCTGTCGGGGCACAGCGACGCCGACGTCGCGCTGCACGCGATCACCGACGCGGTGCTCGGCGCGGCCGCCGACGGCGATATCGGCAGCCACTTCCCGCCGTCGGACCCGCAGTGGAAGGGCGCCGAATCGTGGCGCTTCCTCGACTATGCGGTGCAGCGCGTCGCCGATCGCGGCGGCGATATCCAGCATCTCGACCTCACGATCATCGGCGAGGCGCCCAAGGTGGGGCCGCACCGCGAGGCGATGCGATTGCGCATTTCGGAAATTGCGCGCCTGCCCCTTTCGCGGATAAGCGTGAAGGCGACGACCACCGAGGGGCTGGGCTTCGCCGGGCGGCGCGAGGGGCTGGCGGCGCAGGCGGTCGCGACGATCCTGTGGAAGGAATGAGATGAAAAACAGGGGTTTGCTGGCCGTAGCTACGGCGATGGCGATGGTGGGAATGCCGGCGCAAGCGGCGGCGCAGACGTGCATCACGCGCGCCGAGATCGCGGGCATGCTGGGTTATGCGATGCCGTCGGTGATCGGTGCGGTGCGCGATACCTGTCAGGCGCACCTGCCCGCCGACGCCTTTCTCGCGGGCGGGGTCGAGGCGATGATCGACGGCTATCGCGCGGTGCAGGCCGAGAATTGGCCCGTCGCGCGCGCGGCTTTCATGAAATTCGGCGATCAGGACGGCGAGACCGACGCCGCGGTCATGGAACAAATGCCCGACGAACTGCTCCAGCCGCTGGTCGAGGCGATGATCCCCGCTATGATCGAGGGCGAGATCAAGCCCGGGTCGTGCCGCGACGTCGATACGCTGGTGGCGTCGTTGGCCGCGATGTCGCCGCGGCAGGCGGGCGATTTCATGGCCGCGATCCTGGCGCTGACGGGCGACGACAAGCCCGGCGAAAAGCAGCGCTCGCCCAACGTCTGCGCCGAATAACATGTCCGAACCCGATCGAAACGACGCACGCGACGCCCTCGCCGAGACCGTGCTCGCCGCCAACCGCGCCGCGGGGCGCAAGTTAGCGGCGGCCGAGAGCTGCACTGGCGGCATGGTGTGCGTCGCGCTGACCGACATTCCGGGGAGCTCGGACGTATTCTCGGGCGGTTTCATCACTTACTCGGCGAACGCGAAGCAGAGCCAGCTCGACGTCAGCAGCGAGATTTTGGAGACCTTTGGCGAGGTGTCGCTGGCGACCGCCTGGGCGATGGTGACCGGCGCGCTGGCGAACAGCGACGCCGACGTCGCGGTCGCGATCACGGGGATCGCAGGGCCGGGCGGCGGGTCGGAGAAGAAGCCGGTTGGCTTGGTCGTCTTCGCGCGCGGGCTGCGCGGGCAGGACCCCGACGAATATTTCACCCAGCGCGTGCAATTCGAAGGCGGCGATCGCGCGGCGATCCGCCACGCCGCGGCGATGTTCGCACTCGATCTGCTGCTGCCCGAACGCGACGCGATGGGGCCGTCGGAGGATATTGCGCTGCCCGCGGGTTGAGCAGCCCATGTTGCGCGGCGGCTCAGCTGTTCCGGTGCTGCCTGCGGCGGTCGACCAAGGCGACAGCGATCAGAAGTGTTGCCGCGGTTAGAAAGGGCGCAACATGCTTCAGCGACGCATCGAAAAAGGCGACGAGAAGCAGTGAGCCGGCTAACAAGCCAATAGCACCTTGTATCCGTCTAGGTACAGAGCACTCCAGGCAAAGGCATTCGAGCCACAATCACGCCGCCACCCCGTAAAGCTCGTCCGCTCGCGCCTCGAACGCCGCGATCATCTTCCTCAGCGCCTTGTCGAACATCTGCCCCGCGAGCGCCTCGAACATGCGGCTGCGGAAGGAGAAGTCGACCATGAAGTCGACGCGGCAGCCGCCGTCGTCGGTGGCCGTGAAATGCCATTCGTTGGTGAGGTGGCGCATCGGGCCGTCGATATAGCTGACCGTGACGCTGTCCGGGCGCTGCTTGTGCACGCGGCACGAGAAGCTTTCGCGCAGCCCCTTGAAGCCGACGATCATGTCGGCGACCGCCTCATGCTCGCTGTCGCTGCGGATACGCAGCGCAACGACCCAGGGCAGGAAGTCGGGGTAATGCGCGATGTCCGATACCAGCGCGAACATCTGGTCCGCGCTGTACGGCAAAATCCGGCTTTCCTGGTGCCTCGGCAATCAGTCGGCCTTTGCGCGGGCGAGCTGCGCCTCGCGCGCGGCGCGCATGACCTCGAAATCGTCGCCGGCGTGGTAGCTCGACCGCGTCAGCGGCGAAGCCGCGACCTGCAGGAAGCCCTTGGCGCGCGCGATCTGCGCATAGGCGTCGAACGCCTGCGGCGTGACGAAGTCGATCACCTTGGCGTGCTTGGGGGTCGGCTGGAGATATTGGCCCATCGTCATGAAGTCGATGTCGGCGCTGCGCATGTCGTCCATCACCTGATGGACCTCCATCCGCTCCTCGCCGAGCCCCATCATGATCCCCGACTTGGTGAAGATCGACGGATCGCGGCGCTTGACGCTCTCGAGCAGGCGCAGCGAGGCATAATAGCGCGCGCCGGGACGGATCGTCGGGTAGAGCCGCGGCACGGTTTCGAGATTATGGTTGTAGACGTCGGGACGCGCGTCGACGATCGCCGCGACCGCGCTTTCGGGCTTGTTGCGAAAGTCCGGCGTCAGGATCTCGATCGTCGTCTGCGGCGTCTCGCGGCGCAGCGCCTGAATCACCTTCACGAACTGGCTCGCGCCGCCGTCGGGCAGGTCGTCGCGGTCGACCGAGGTGATGACGATATGCGACAGCCCCATCTTCGCGGCGGCGATCGCCGTATGTTCGGGCTCGAACGGGTCGACCGCGCGCGGCATGCCGGTCTTGACGTTGCAGAAGGCGCAGGCGCGGGTGCAGGTGTCGCCGAGGATCATCACCGTCGCATGCTTCTTGGTCCAGCATTCGCCGATGTTCGGGCACGCCGCTTCCTCGCACACGGTGTGCAGGTTGAGCTCGCGCATCAGCTTACGCGTTTCGGCGTAGCCGGGGCTGGTCGGCGCCTTGACGCGGATCCAGTCGGGCTTGCGAGTGCGTTCGGACGGTTTCGGCAGCGGGGCGTTCATGGCGCCCACATAGTCGCGCACGCGCCTCTTCTCAACCTCACTTCGTATGCTAAAGCGCCGCCATGACTCGCTTTACCGAACTGGTCGAAGGCTATCGCCGTTTCCGTAACGGCGGATGGCAGTTGCAACGCGAACGCTGGGACGAACTGGCGGTGGGCCAATCGCCCAAGGTGATGGTGATCGCCTGCTCCGACAGCCGCGTCGAACCCTCGCAGATTTTCGACACCAATCCGGGTGAAATCTTCGTCGTGCGCAACGTCGCGGCGCTGGTGCCGCCGTTCGAGACGACGCCGGGGCGCCACGGCGTCTCCGCGGCGCTGGAGTTCGCGGTGCAGTTCCTGAAGGTCGAGGAAATCGTAGTGATGGGGCATGGCCTGTGCGGCGGCTGCCACGCCGCGCTGCACCGGTCGATGGCGGGCGCAGAACCGGGCCATGGCGGCTTCATTGCCGACTGGATCGCGATGCTCGACGAGGCGAGCGCCGAAGTGCGCGCCGAACATCAGGACATCGACAATCGCGACGCGGGGCGCGCGATGGAAATGGCGGCTGTGCGCGTGAGCATAGCGAATCTGCGCACCTTCCCCTGTATTCAGGAGAAGGAGCGGCGCGGAACGTTGAAACTGCGCGGTGCCTTCTTCGCGATCAGCGACGGGGTGCTGCATGTGCTGGACGACGCGACGGGAGATTTTGCACCGGCCTAGATGCCGCGGACAGGGGAACGGACATGAGCAAGAATGCGATGTGGCTGACGATCATCTTTTTCGCGGCCATCGTCGGAGCCTTTCTGGGGCCATCTCTCGCCAGCCTGGTCGGCGAAGGCACGATGATGATCCTCGCTCCCCTGTTCCTGATCGGCGTGGTCGGTTTCTGCATCTGGGCGCTTTCGAGCAACAAGAGCGGGGCGAAGGCGGATCCCGCGGCGCTGGCCGAGGCGCGGCGGATGCAGGCGCCCGAAGGCAAGGGCCGCATCTATATCACCCGCCGCGGTTTCGTTGCCGCACTGCAGGGCATGAACGTGACGCTCGACGGCGTGGCGCAGGGGCAGATCAAGTCGGGCCAGATGCTGATGGCCGATGTCGAGCCCGGCACGCACCATATTCAGGTCGGCACCGCCAAGGCGAAGCTGGCGCGCCCCGACGAGATCGAGGTCGATGTCGGGGCGGGCGGGGTCGTGGTGATCGACGCGATGCTCGAGATGGGCGCGCTCAAGGGCGGAGTGAAGCTCAGCCGGTCGGACGCCGCGAAGGCGCGCGAGGATGTGCATGCGACCAAGCTGATCTTGTGGGAAGTGGCGCCGGCGTAGATCCGTCTGGCGGCGGCGGCCGCGAATAGTTGACTTGCCCGCAGCGGTTTCGCAAGCATCGGCCCGGGGGATGACGGGCATGAGTCGACATCTTATTTTCCTGATCGACGGCACCCGGGTATCGGCAAGCAGCGGCGACGCCTTTCAAACCTATTCGAACGTCTACGAGCTCGCCTATATGCTGCAGCTCAAGGATCGTTCGGAAGACGGGCGGCCGCAGATCGTTTTCTATTCTTCGGGAATTGCGTCGCAACCGGGCAAGCGCGACTATTGGTCGGCCGCGACGGGCAGCACGCTGCGCGCGCAGATTCTCGATCAATATACCAACCTCTGCTCCAACTATAATTTCGATGCCCACGACGGCGGGGCGGTGAAGGACAAGATCTATTTCTTCGGCTTCTCGCGCGGGGCGATGTCGGCGCGCGCGCTCGCTGCGCTGGTGATGACCTATGGGCTGCTGCGCCCGCACGAGATCCGCTATGCCCCGCTGGTCGTCGCGGCGTGGGAAGAGGGCCAGCCGCAGCCCGAGAATTACGAACTCGTCCCGGTCGACATCGAGTTCATCGGGGCGTTCGACTCGGTCATGGGCGGGGTCGAATGGATGTCGACCTTCAACCCGATCCGCTTTCCGCACTACGACCTCGACAGCCGCTGCCGCACCGGCGTGCATATCCTGGCGATCGACGAAAATCGCCGGCTGTTCCAGAACCGCTCGTGGGACAGCCACGCCGGCGAGGCCGGCACGCTGCGCCAGATCTGGATGCCCGGCGTCCATTCGGACATCGGCGGCACGGGTGGCGCCTTCTGGGGCCGCGTCTCGTTCCTGACGATGGCCTATTATATCGACACGCTGACCTCGCTGAAGCTCCACGAGGATTTCATCCGGATCAAGGCCGGGAAATATGCGGCCGACCTGAAGAACCGGACCTTCGAGATCCGGCAGCACCGGCTGCCGCCGCTCTTCTCGACCGTCCGCACGCCGTGGAAGCGGCAGGAGGCGGAAGAGCGGCTGCATCCGATCGTCGACCTGCTCGGCGAGAATTTCCGCTACAACGGCCGGTCGAACTATCCGTGGAAGCAGTCGCGACTGCGCAAACATTATCCCGACGTAGCGATCGACGACGACCTGCGCGGTTATTTCCGCAGCCTGTCGCAATAGGATTCAGGGCTGGGGCGGCACGAAACCCGTCGCGGGCCAGTCGCTGTCGCCGATCCGCTGGACGTCAAGCTTCGCGAACTCGACCGGCGGCATGCCCTGCCCCACATAGCTGCCGATTTCGACCCATTTGCCGCCGGCGAGCGTCGCGCTGTACTGGATCGTCGCGCCATTGGGCAGCGGGACGCTCCAGTCGAAGCCCTTCTCGGTGACCGCGAAGGGGAATTTCCCGCTGCGCCCGTCGGTCCAGCTGGTCATCGCATATTGATCGGTCGCGGCGTCGTAGGAGATGACCGCGAAGGCGTTGAAGACGAGCTTGCCCGCCTCGTCGGTGCCGCGCCCTTCGACGACCATCACCGTACCATCGAGCATCGGGCCGACGCGTTCGGTCTGAACGAGTTTCAGCGTGCCGCCGAGGCCGGTGATCGTCGCGGTGCCGCGCCATTCGCCGCGCAATTTGTCGAGCTTGGCGATCGCCGCCTTCTGCTCGGCGATGACCGCCAGATCGGTGCGCATCTGCGCCTGCGCCGGGATTGCCGACGCGGCCAGCGCAGCGCCTGCTGCCAGATAAAAGCGTTTCATCGATGCCCTCCCCAGTTGTGTTAGCGGCATAACACAGCTCGGTCGCGCGGGGAACGAAAATTGCGGGTTGCAGCTTGGGGACGCAACTCGTCGCCGATATCGGGCGTTTCCCGGTCAGGGCGCCCCGCATTTGCGGGCGGCCGATTTTGCGCTTTTCCGCCAAAATGGCAAAGCGATGACAGTCGCAATCAGGGAGACATGAATGGCCCTTCGCCAACCTTTATTGGCCGCCCCGGCGCTCGCGTCGCGGCGGCGCGCAATCCCCGGCGAAGACGATGATTATGCCAAGGCCCGAAAATCGCTGCTCGCCGAGGAGATCGACCTCCGCCGCAAGATGACGCGCGTCGCCGAACAGCGCCGCGCGCTGCCGCCGGGGCCGCTGATCACGGCCGACTACCGCTTCCGGGACGCCGAAGGCGCCGAGCTGGGGCTGGCCGAGTTGTTCGGCGAGCACGACACGCTCGTCACCTATTTCTGGATGTACGGGCCCGAGCGGGCGCGGCCGTGCCCGATGTGCACCAACTGGCTGGGGTCGGTGAACGGCAATGCGAACGACATCAAGCAGCGCGTGGCGCTGAAGATATTGGGGCGGAGCCCGGTCGAGCGGCAGCTGGCGTTTGCGGCGGAGCGCGGGTGGTCGGCGTTCGATTTCGTGCAGACGGTCGGCGACGATTATGCGCGCGATTTCCGGCTGCTGCATCCCGACGGCGGCGAGGATCCGGCGCTGGTGGTCTACAAGCGGGGCGGCAGCGGCATCCGGCTGTTCTGGAAGAGCGAGATGACCGCGGACATGGCCGACCCGGGGCAAGACCCGCGCGACGCACCCGACATCGCGAGTCTGTGGAACATCCTCGACCTGACGCCCGGCGGGCGCGGGACGAGCTGGTATCCGAAGCTGGAGTATTGAGCGCTTAAAGCCTCAAAAGCCCCGCATCGGCGCTTCGAAATTGTGGCCTTTGTGGCCTTAAGGCGACAAAGGATACGCATGCACGCGCCGGAAATGTCTCCTTTGTCGCTTTAAGGAGAGGGTGCTGGTGTTCGACGATAGAAAGAACAAAAATAGAACATAATGCAGCGGGAGGTATAAGGAAAGCGATTTCTGCGGGGCGGTGGACCGTCGGCCTTGGGGTGGTTTCCAGACCTACAACCCCTCCTCTTCAGAGGAGGGGCAGAGAGACTTGGTCCGGCGAAGCCGGGCCTTAGTCGAACGGGGTGGTGGCCGAAAGCCTACGTCACACCCGAGAGCACCACCCGCTGCGACTAACGAACAAGTTCGTAAGTCTCGCTGCCCCTCCTCTAAAGAGGAGGGGTTGGGAAGGTCAGCTCCCGCCCAAAAGCCGCCCTCCCGACCATCAGGGAATCGCGTAGGTCACATTGGCCTGGCCGACCGGCTTGTCAGGATCGTCGGTCCAGATGCGGACGTCCATCACCGCGAGGCGCTTGCCCAGCCGCAGCATCGTCGCGTCGGCGAAGAGCGGGCCCGGGCGGCAGGGGCGCAGGAACTGATAGTTCAATGCGCTCGTCACCGCCATCGCGACGGGGCCGATATGCGCAAGGACGAGCGCATAGGCGGCCATGTCGGCGAAGCCCATCTGCGTGGGGCCCGAGATCAGCCCGCCGGGGCGGAGCGCCTTGTCGTTCGGGTCCATCCGCGCCTGAATGTAGCCGGGCGCGGCCGAGACGACATGGCCGCGCGTGCCCGGCTGGGCGTGCGGAAAGGCCTGCTCCAGAAAGGCGTTGAGCGCGTCGGCGTCGAGCCGGATCGCACTCGACGATATCGGAGCGGTCTCCCCGCTCATCCCGGTCAGCGCGTCAGCTTCTTGTACGACGTCGCGTGCGGGCGCGTGGCGTCGTCGCCGAGGCGGCGGATCTTGTCCTCCTCATAGGATTCGAAATTGCCTTCGAACCATTCGACGTGGCTGTCGCCCTCGAACGCCAGGATGTGCGTCGCGAGGCGGTCGAGGAAGAAGCGGTCGTGGCTGATGACCACGGCGCAGCCCGCGAAATTCTCGAGCGCTTCTTCGAGCGCGGCGAGCGTTTCGGTGTCGAGATCGTTGGTCGGTTCGTCGAGCAGCAGGACGTTGCCACCCTCCTTGAGCATCTTGGCGAGATGGACGCGGTTGCGTTCGCCGCCCGAGAGCTGGCCGACCTTCTTCTGCTGGTCGACGCCCTTGAAGTTGAAGGCGCCCACATAAGCCCGCGTCTGCATCTCGTGCTTGCCGATGGTCATCAGTTCGTGCCCGCCCGAGATTTCCTGCCAGACATTGTTGTCGGGCTTCAAATCGTCGCGGCTCTGGTCGACGAAGCCGAGGCGGACGGTGTCGCCGATCGTGACGCTGCCGCTGTCGGGGGTCTCCTGACCGGTGATCAGCTTGAACAGGGTCGACTTGCCCGCGCCGTTCGGGCCGATGACGCCGACGATGCCACCCGGCGGGAGGGTGAAGGACAGGTCCTCGAACAGCAATTTGTCACCATAGGCCTTCGAGATGTTCGCGACCTCGATCACCTTGCCGCCGAGGCGTTCGGGGATCTGGATGACGATCTGCGCCTTGCCGGGGGTGCGCTTTTCCTGCGCCTCGACGAGCTGGTCGAACGATTTGATACGCGCCTTCGACTTGGCCTGACGCGCCTTGGGCGACTGCCGGATCCATTCGAGCTCGTCCTTGATCGCCTTCTGGCGGCCTTGGTCCTCGCGCGCTTCCTGTTCGAGGCGCTTGCCCTTCTTTTCGAGATAGGTCGAATAATTGCCTTCGTAGACGAAATAGCGGCCGCGATCGAGTTCGAGGATCCAGTTCACGACATTGTCGAGGAAATAGCGGTCGTGGGTAACGAGGATGACGTTGCCCGGATAGTCGACGAGATGCTTTTCGAGCCACGCGACGCTTTCGGCGTCGAGGTGGTTGGTCGGTTCGTCGAGCAGCAGGATCGAGGGCTTTTCGAGCAGCAGGCGGGTGAGCGCGATGCGGCGCTTTTCGCCGCCCGACAGATTCTCGACTCTCCAGTCGCCCGGCGGGCAGCGGAGCGCTTCCATCGCGATTTCGAGCTGGTTGTCGAGCGTCCAGCCGTCGACCGCGTCGATCTTTTCCTGCAGGCTACCCATTTCTTCCATCAGCGCGTCGAAATCGGCGTCCGCGGGCGGATCGGCCATCAGCGTGCTGATTTCGTTGAAGCGATCCATCATGTCGGCGACGCCGCGGACGCCGTCCATGACATTCTCTTTCACCGTCTTGGTCGGGTCGAGCTGCGGCTCCTGCGCGAGGTAACCGACGCTGATCCCCTCGCCCGGCCATGCCTCGCCGGTGAAATCCTTGTCGATGCCCGCCATGATCTTCATCAGCGTCGATTTACCCGTGCCGTTCGGGCCGACGATGCCGATCTTGGCATCGGGGTAGAATTGCAGGCTCAGGTCCTTGAGCGTCGGCTTTTGCGCGCCGGGATAGGTCTTGCCGAGACCCTTCATCACGAAACTATATTGGGCGGCCATGGGATTTGCTCCGGTCTTGGCTGGGCCGCGCGCGGGCGGCCGGGAGAGATGTTGCGCGCCGGTTAGCGAATGGGCGGCGGATTGGCAATCGACGCTTGCGCACCCGGCGCGCGCGGTTACGACGGCGGCATGAAAATCACCGCCCCCCTCGCCCGCGCTGCCGGGCTGACCGCCGCCCTCCTCGCCTCGACTGCCGCCGCCGCCTCGATCCCGCCGCCGCCGAGCGCGGTCGAACTGGCGCAGCAGGGCGAGGATATCGCCTGGTCGATCACCGAGGACCTGACCACCGAGATCGGCCCGCGCATGGCGGGGACCGAGGCCGAATCCGCGGCGCGGCGCTGGGCCGTGGCGCGGCTGCAGGCGATGGGCTTCGCCAATGTCCGTGAGGAACAGTTCGACATGAAGGTCTGGGTGCGCGGGGCGGAAGAAGCGTCGCTGACCGGCCCCTTCCTGCCGCAGAAGCTGCATATCGCCGCGCTCGGCAACAGCGCCTCGACTGGGCCCAAGGGGATCGAGGGCGATGTCGCCTATTATCCGAGCTACGACGCGCTGGTCGCCGCGCCCGACCATCGGGTGAAGGGCAAGATCGTCTTCATCGACAACCAGATGGAGCGCGCGCAGGACGGCAGCGGATACGGCCAATACGGCCGCGGGCGCTTCGTCGGCGCGAATGCCGCGTCGAAGAAGGGCGCGATCGCGGTGGTGATCCGCTCGATCGGCACCGACAATCATCGCGGAGCCCACACCGGCGGCACCAATTTCGAGGCGGGGGTGAAGCCGATCCCCGCGGGCGCGCTGTCGAACCCCGACGCCGATCAGCTGGTACGCCAGTGGCAGCGCACGCTGACGATGCGCACCAACGAGACTCCGCTCGGCTATACGCCCGAGCCGCTGCGCATGAAGCTGATACTGACTCCGCAGGACTTGGGCACCAAACATTCGGGTAATGTGATCGCCGAGGTGCCGGGTAGCGATCCCGCGGCCTCGCCGGTGATCGTCGCCTGCCACCTCGACAGCTGGGACCTCGGCACCGGCGCGATCGACGACGCCTCGGGCTGCGGCATCATCACCGCCGCGGCGAAGCATGTGATGAGCGCCGGCCAGCCGCGCCGCACGATCCGCATCCTTTGGGCGGGCGCCGAGGAAGTCGGCGTGTTCGGCGGCAAGGCCTATTTCGACAAGCACGGGACCGCGAAGCATGCGGTCGCGCTCGAATCCGATTTCGGCGCCGACCGCGTGTGGCGCGTCGACTTCAAGCTGCCCGCGAGCGCCAAGGCGCTCGAGGACCGGATCGCGGCGGCGCTGGCGCCCTTCGGCATCGTGCGCGGCACGCCCCCCGCAGGCGGCGGCGCCGATATCGGCGCGCTCGTCGCGGCGGGGGTACCGGCGATCGACCTGCAGCAGGACGGCACGCGCTATTTCGACCTGCACCACACCCCCGACGATACGCTCGACAAGATCGATCCGGCGCAATTGCGGCAGAATGTGGTGGCGTGGACCGCGACTCTGGCGATTCTCGCGAACAGCGACGACGCCGAGCTGCCGTAATACTCAACCAAAACGGTAGGATTTCCGCGGGAGGCGCGCCAACTCAATTATTTTTGTTGACGATTGGCACGGAACGGCTAAATCCCGCGGCTCGCGTGACGGGATTTTCCCTACCGCGGAAAGGCATTTTAGGGAGCCACACATCATGAAGAAGTTTGCTGCTATCGCCGTTGCTGCCAGCATGTTCGCCCTCGCCGCTTGCGGTGAAAAGGCTGCTGAAGAGCCCGCCGCCACCGAAGCTCCGGCCGCAGACGCGACCGCCGAAGCCGGTGCCGACGCCGCCGCTGCTGGCGCCGACGCCGCCGCTGAAGGCGCCGAAGCTGCTGCCGCTGGTGCCGACGCTGCTGCGACCGCCGCTCCGGCCGACGCCGCTGCCGCTCCGGCCGCCGACGCCAAGGCTGCTCCGGCCGCTCCGGCTGAAGAAAAGAAGTAAGTCACAGCCCTTCGGGGCAATGACCGAAACGAAAGAGGCGGTCTTCCTTCGGGAAGGCCGCCTTTTTCGTTTGGGGGCAGCGCGTTGGCGGGTTACGGGCGGGAGCGGTCGTTCAGATCCTCCCCACGCGCAGCGATGGGGAGGTCGCAGCCCGAAGGGCTGACGGAGGGGTTCGACGCCGCAGGCGTCGTGCAACCTTTCGACCCCTCCACCACCGCTTCGCGGCGGTCCCCCTCCCCATCGCTTCGCGTGGGGAGGATCTTTAGGTCCGCTCCCCACCCCAAAGCCGACATCTCGCCAAGCCCCGCACCGACGGGATGGACTTGTCCTGATCCCCGCTCTAAGGCCCGTCGCGGTTCGGGGAGTAGCGCAGCCCGGTAGCGCGCCTGCTTTGGGAGCAGGATGTCGCAGGTTCGAATCCTGTCTCCCCGACCAATTTCCCCTGCCCCGGCCCTTATCCCGCAGACGTCGCGATCAGCCGGGCGTAGAAATCGATCATGCGCTTGAAGCTGTCGATGCGCATATGTTCGTTGGTGCCGTGGATCATCGCCGATTCCTTCAGCGAGAAATGCATCGGCATGAAGCGGTAGACGTCCTTCGACACCGGCTCCATGCTGCGGCTGTCGGTGCCCGCGACGACGAGCGTCGGGGTGAGCACCGCCCGCGGCGCGTCGGCGCGCGCGGCGGCGGCGATCCATTTCCAGCCCTGCGAGCTGGTCGACGAGACGCGCGAGGGCTCGCGCGGGATGCCGGCCCAGGCGAGATCGACCTTGGCGTCGCCGACCGCCGCCTTCGCGCGTGCCATCACGTCGGTGGACCGGTTCCACGGCGCGATGCGATAGTTGATCAGCGCGGTCGCCGATTGCGGCAGGACATTCTCCTTAGGGCTGCCCTCCAGCATCGTCGGGGCGATGGTGGTGTGGAAGGCCGCGGCGGTGGTCGGCGCGCCGCCGAGCTGGCGCTTGAGCAGCGGTGCGAAAAGCCAGGGGTTGGCGACGGCCATCTTTGTCGTGCCGCCCTTCTTCGCGGCGAGCGCCTCGATCATCGAGGCGCCGGGACCGCGCAACTCGATCGGGAAGGGATCGCCGGTGATGGCGAGCACCGCCTTGGCCAAAGTCTCGACCCCGGTTTCGGCGGGCGGCATCGAGCTGTGCCCGCCGGGAGCGTTCGCGGTGACCTTGAGCGTCGCATAGCCCTTTTCGGCGATGCCGATCATGATTGCGGGGCCGTCGATGACGGGCGTGTCGGTGAGCACGATGCTGCCCTCGTCGAGGGTGAAGATCGCCTGCACCCCCTGCCCCTTGAGCAGCGCCGCCGCCGCGACCGCGCCGCTGCCGCCGGCTTCCTCGTCGTGGCCCGAGACCAGATAAATGCCGCGTTTGGGCTTGAAGCCCGATTTGGCGAGCGCCTCGACCGCCTCGAACAGCCCGATCAGCGAGCCCTTGTCGTCGACGGTGCCGCGGCCCCACACCGCATCCTCGGCGATCGTTCCGGCGAAGGGCGGATATTTCCAGTCCTTCTCGGTCCCCTCGGTCACCGGCACGACGTCCTGATGCGCCATGAGGATGATCGGTTCGAGCGACGCATCGCTGCCCGGCCAGTGATAGACGAGCGTGCGGTTGGTCAGGATCGTGCGCGTCATCGCACCGTGCGTCGCGGGGTAGGTCGCCGCGAGCCAGGCGTGGAGCTTGTCCCATTCGGCGACCTGATTCTCGGCGGGATCCTGGTGCGAGATCGTCGGGATCTGCGCCGCAGCGCTGAGATGCCGGACCGCGGCGGCGAGGTCGTAGGCGGGCGCGGGCGCGAGGCGGACATCGCTGCCGTCGGCGATATCGGCGGGGGTGAAGCTCGCGGTACGCACCGCGACGGTTCCGGCCACGACGGCGAGCACCGCCAGGCCGCCGAGCAGGATCACGCGCTTCTTCCCCATCATTCCCTCTCCTCTATCGTGATCGATATGGAGCGGGACGGGTTTCGATTTGCAAGGAAAATGCGGGCCTAGCGGGCCCGGCGCGTCGCCAGCCGGTTGATCGCATAGCGCAGGATCAGCGCGGGCACGCCGGCCAAGGCGAGCGATGCGGCAAAGGAGGCAACAAGCCAGAGGCTTTCATAGCGGCCGCAGCCTTCTTCGAGGAAGCAAGGACCGACGAACAGGTCCATCATCGGCAGCGTCAGCCTGGCCGCGAGCAGCAGCCACACGACGAAGGAAATCTTGCCGCCGATCGTGCCCATCCGAACGCTCCCGTCTGTCGCAAGCCAAGGAAAATGGTGGGCCCGGCAGGACTCGAACCCGCAACCTAGCCGTTATGAGCGGCCAGCTCTAACCATTGAGCTACAGGCCCCCGGGGGGGATGGCGTGGCGATAGCGGAGCGCGGCGAGCCTTGGCAAGCGGCAACGCTCAGCCGGCGGCCGAACGGCGCTCGGCCATCGCCAATATCTCGGTCGCGGTGGTCGGTTCGATGCCGCGCTTGGCCAGATGCGCGAGGACGACGTCCCACCAGCGGTAGAAGGCGGCGAGGTCGGCATCGGTGCGCACATAGGGCGTGTTGCCCGGCTGGAGCGAGGGCGAGTGGAAGGAGAAGTTGAGCACCGGGAGCCGCTGCGCGATCGCGATGTCGATCGCCTTGCACGCGCGCTCGGCGGGAATGCCCTCGGGGGTGAGCGCGATACGTTCGGAGAGGCCGAGGCGCGCGAGCGCGGCGCGGCCGCCGGCGCCGGCGCGGTGATAGGCCGGACGGCCGAGGTCCCCGAGCAGACCGCCGAAGAGCGTCGTCACGGGCACCTCGAGGATCATCCGGCCCTGCGCCTCGACCCACCAGGGCTTGAGCGGCATCGCATGATAGTCGGGGCCGTGCCCCCCGCGATAGTCGAAGCCCGAGCGCACCGAGGTGTCGCAGCGGAAGCCGAGGTCGGCGAGCATCGCGGCGCTATGGTCGCCGAGCCCGTAGCGCCCGGCACGATAGACGAGCGGCTGGACGCCGAAGCGATCGCGGATCGCGTCGCGCAACGCGGTCATCTTGGCGCGCTGGAGCTCGACGGGAAGGTTGCCGGTATAGCTGTTGCGCTCCCCCACTGTCTCGTCGTGCGGCGGAGTGACCCAGGGGTGGAGCTGCGCGCCGATGTCGCAGCGCCCTGTCGCCTGCGCCGCGCCGAGGATGGCGACCGCGCCGTCGTCGGTAACGATCGGCCAGTCGACAAGATAGATGGGCGCGACCCCCGCCGCCTCGAAGTAACGCTGGCAGTCGGCGAGTGCGGGGACCGAGTCGAGGCGGTAGCCGGTGCGCGCGAAAGGCGCAGACCAGTCGAAATCCTCTTCGGTGTCGATGGTGACCCAGAAGCGCGGGCGCTCGCCGTCGCCGAGCGTCACGACGTCGGACGCATGCGGAGACGCCAAAAGACTTCCGGCCTGCGGCACCGGACTTTCCCCTATGTTCGCGAAGCGCCCCGCTCCGGTCAGTCGTGCTGCCGCGGGACCGGCTGGTCCGCAGCAGCGCTTGGACTGGCCGAGGGAAGGTGCAAGGTCAAGGCGTTATGCCCGATATCGAGGCGCCCCCCGGCCGCCCGCGCGAGGCTGTCGACGAGCCGCAGCGAGAAACCGAGGCTGAGGATCGCGGCGCCGGGCGCGTCGCCCTCGGGGCTATAGCTCGGGTCGAGCAGGTCGCGCGCCGGGGTGAAGCGGATCGCGACGGGGCGGACGAGGCGCAGCTGCAGCTCGCCCTTCTCGACGCCGTCGGTGAGCAGCTGACCGACGAGCGCGCCGTTCGATTCGGAGACGTCGACGAGTGCGGTGATCAGGCGGCCGACCATGCGCCGCGCCGCGAGATCCTCGACCGCGGCGTGGAAGGGCCCGCCGACGCGCGAGATGCTGATGCCGACGCTATGCTCGGCGAGCAGCGGCGCGAGGTCGCGCTCAACCTGCGCAGTGATCGCGCCGATGTCGCTGTTCTCGCCCGTCGGCGGCGCCGGCTCGGCGGCGGCGCGCGTCGCGGCCTGCAGGTCGTCGATCAGCGCCTGCACCGCCGCGGCGTCGGTAACGATCGTGTCGGCCATGGCGCGGTAGGTGTGGCTGACCGGGCCGAACATCTGGCCCGAGATGATCTGGGCGAAGCCCGAGATCGCATTCAAGGGACTGCGCAGTTCGTGGATCAGCTGGCGGATCGAATCGCCGGCATTGTCCTCTTCGACGGGCAAGCCGTAAGGGATTTCGTTGCGCTGCGGGCGGCGCGCGCTGCCGCGATAGCCGCGGAACTGGCCGGTCGCGCGGTCGAACCAGGGTAAGGCCGAGAAGCGCCACTCGCCAGCGTCGGCTTCGGCGCCTTCGAGCATCATGCGCGCGTTGATCATCTCGGCGCGCTGGCGGAAGGCGCCCGCGGCGACGCCGTCGGTGCCGGGCTCGCCGCCGAGCGCCGCCTCGGCGATCGACAGGCCGATCACCGCACCGCGCGGAATGCCCTCGACCCAGTGGACCACCCCGTCGGGGCCGGTTTCGAAGAGGAAGCTGTCGCGCGCGGGTGCCGCCGGGCGCGGCTCGGGGACCGACTGACCGCGCGCCGACTGATATTTGTCGATGCGGCGGACGAGCTCGCTGATCTGGCTGGGTTCCGATTCGGCCGGCGCGGGTGCCGGAGTCGGCGGAGGCGCGGCTTCGACGATCGCGATCACCTCGGCCTCGGGCATCGGGTCGGGCTGCGGCAGCGCGACCGACGCGGCGCCGAGGCTGGCGAGCGCGCGCTTGACGCCCTCGGGCAGGTCGCCGCGCGCGGCGAGGAAGGAGCGCGCCATCGGCCCCGTCGCGGGCAGCAGCGCGAGCCAGTCGGCCTCCGACAATTGCGCGTCGCGCAGCATCGCGAGCGACACCGCGGGCACGTCGTTGGCATAGAGCGCGACGATCGGCGCAAAACGGCTGTGGCGCGCGATCGCGCGCGCGCAGTCGCGGCGTACGCTCTCGGGAATTTGCGGCCGCAAAACCGCGAGTGCGTGCAACGAACGACGAATATCGTCATCGTCCAGTTGATTGCCGCGCTGCGCCAGAATATCGGAGAGCTGACGCCAGGCCGCGACGCACGACCGCCCGTCGGCCGGAGCCTGGCGCAAGATGGTCGCGATCATCGTATCGGCGGTCACGCGGTGCGGGCCCCCACCCCTTGAACTGGTTAGCGTATGTTTACCGGCTAGCGTGAATCCGCTGGTCATGAAAGCGCCTTAACCACGCGCGTCGCATTGTGGGACAATTGCAATCGCCTGAAATATAATTATGGTCATGCCGTTAGAGAGAAACGGAAGTTACAATGATGGCGAGCCAGAAATTCGATCAGATCGACCTGCAAATCCTGCACGAACTGCAGAAAAACGGGCGGATGACCAATGTCGAGCTGGCCCAACTGGTCGGACTCACCGCCCCGCCCTGCCTGCGCCGCGTGCGCGCGCTGGAAGAATCGGGGGTGATCCGCAGCTATCATGCCGACCTCGACGCGGCGAAGCTCGGTTACGGCATCACGGTGTTCGCGATGGTCAGCCTGCGCAGCCAGGCCGAGGCCGATCTGAAAGCGTTCGAGGATTATGTCGGCGCGCTGCCCGAGGTGCGCGAATGCTATATGCTGAACGGCGAGATCGACTTTTTGCTCAAGGTCGTCGCGCGCGATCTGCAGAGCTTCCAGTCCTTCCTGACCGCGCATCTGACCTCGGCGCCCAATGTGACGAGCGTGAAGACGTCGCTGACGATCCGCACCGCGAAGCAGCTGGCGGGGATTCCGGTCGAGGCTTGAGGCCGGTATCGGGTTAAGATCCTCCCCAAAGCCGACATAGCTCAGGACACAAAAAAGGGCGCCGATCCCGTCGGATGGCGCCCTTTCCTGTGTCCGGATCGAAGCGATCAGGTCGTCGGCGCAGCCGCCGCCGGGGCCGCCGCTGCGGCGGGTGCCGCGGCCGGGGCGTCGATCTTGACCGTCCAGAGCTGCGCGAGGCGCTTGCGCGGGCCGGTGATCGTGGCGAGGCTCGCCTTCGCGCCCGCGCCGTCGCCGGCGAGCGCCTGCGCGACGCCCTTGCGATAGGTCCAGAGTTCCTTGTCGCCGCCCGCCGCGAGCGCGGCGTCATAGAGCTTCACCGCATCCGCGTAACGGCCGTAGCCGACCATTACGTCACCGGTCGCGCCGGCCCGCTTCGGATCGGACAGGGTCGTGGGCCTGGCGGCATAGGCCGTCAGCGTCGATTCCTCGTCGCCGATGCGTTCGCCCTGCGCCTTGGCGATCTCGTCGAACTTGGCGTCCTTGTCGGGGATGACCTTGGCGGTCTTTCCGGCCTTGATCACCGACACGACCTCGCCGGGCAGCGCCGCTTCGGTCGCGAGCGCCGCATATTCGAGATATTCGGGGCGCTGGAGCATCGAGTTCGTCGCGCGCATCAGGCGCAGCGTGTCGAGCGCCACATCCTTGTTCTCGCCGCTCTGCTGGAGCAGGATGAACAGGGTCTGGCGCCACACCTGCGGCTGCGGATAGTCGCGCATGCGCAGCGTCATCAGGTCGAGCACTTCTTCGTTGCGGTTCGCGGCCTGCAGCGCGCGGATCGGGCGCACGTAAAGCTCGTCCGACGGGCGCTGGCCCGCGGCGCGGGTCGCCTCGATCGCTTCCTTGGCCAGCGCGATGCCCTTATCGACCTGACCGCTGGCGAGATAGCTGTCCATCAGCAGCGTCGGGAGCTGGGCTTCCTTCGTCCCGCCGGCCTTCGCCGCCTCAAGCCGCTCGATCGCCTTGGCGTAGTTTTTTTCGTCATAGGCAAAGCTGCCGGTGTAATAATTATAGAGCGCGGCGCTCTCCGGCGGGGTCTTGCCCGACGCGAGCATCGCTTCGAGGCCCTTGCCCTGCGTCGCCTTGTCCTTGTTCAGGATGCCGAGCTGCAGCGTGAAATGGCCGATCCAATATTTGTCCTCGGGCGTCGTCGCCTGCGGTTCGCCTTCGGCCAGCGCGGCCTGGAGCGCCGCGGCGTCCTTGAGGTTTGCAGCCGCCTGAATCTTCTGGACCACCGGGCCGAAGGCCTTGCTGGGGGTGATCGCAACCTGCCCTTTCGCGGCCTCCTCTTCCTTCTTGCCCTTCTTTTCCTTCTTCGGCTTGTCCTGCGCCGCGGCGGGAACGGCGGCGGTCGCCATCAGCGCGCAGCCGAGCACGACGGCGAGCGCCGTCGCGGGCATCGAGCGAAAACGGGTCAACATCTGAAATCTCTCCTTCGATTCGGCCCCGCGTTCCGGACACGCCATGGGAAGCCGCGGTCGGAAAACGCGGCTAAACCTCTAGCGTTGCCAAGGCAAGACGGGGTGTTGAAAATTGCTATGATGCGAGGCGGCTGAACGGCGATTGAACCGGCACCGCGAGCCCCGGTCAGGCGACTTCGTCGATCGCCCGGTTGATCTCGCGCAGCACCGCCGGGTCGCCCGGCGCACCCGCCATCGCCTCTTCGGCGAGCTGGATCAGCGGGATGATGCCGAAGGTGGCGGCGACCCCTTTCAGGCGGAGCGCGGCGACGTTCCAGTTCGCGTCGCAGCGTGCCCGGCGCATCAGGTCGGCGAGGTCGCGCGCGCTGCCGGTGAACGCATTGCGCAAGTCGGCCGCCATTGCCGCATCGTCGCCGATCGCGGCGGTCAGATACCGGTCGAGGGGGCCACTGTCGAAGGACATTCCACAGCCTTGTCACGCCGTGGTTAAGTTTCCGTTTCGTGGCGGCCATTTGATGCTATGATGGCGCTATGACGGGGGACAAGAAGATCGTCGGTTTGTGGCGGGATTCCGCGGCGAACGGAGACCAGGAAGGCCAGACGGCAGAGCCCGAGGCCGCAGGCGCAGCACCCATCGAGGCGGCGGCGCCCGACCCTGCGCCCGCGCGCGCCGAACGCGACTGGCTCGACCGGAGCGCGCTCGACGACGGCGATGCCGCCGAGGAAGAGACGGCGAGCCCGTCGGCCTTCCGCGACCGTGTCGCCCCTGCCCTGCTGATCCTGCTCGGGCTCGGCTGGACCGTTTTTGCGGCGATGGCGGCGACCGACGGCTTCGCCCGCGCGCCGGCGACGGCCGAATGGCCCGGCGTGATCGCGACGATCGCGATGCCGCTGACGCTGCTCGTGGTTCTGTGGATGGCGCTGCTGCGCTCGAGCCGGTCGGAGCAGGCGCGTTTCGCGCGCGTCACCGCGGCGCTCCGCGAGGAAAATGCCCAGCTCAACCAGTCGATGCATTCTTTGGGGCTACATATCGCCGATGCGCAGCGCCAGCTCGCCGAACAGGCGAATATCGTCCAGCAGCTGGGGCTCGACACCGTCGCGCGGCTGACCGAGAGCAGCGACAAGCTCGCCACCAACGCCTCGGTGATCGCCAATGCGCACGACCAGCTCGCGCGTTCGGGCGATGTCGCGATGCAGCGGATGGACGGACTGCTCGCCGGGCTGCCGCGGATCGACGATGTCGCGCAGCGGCTTGCGGGCAATTTCCGCGAAGCCGGGCTGGTGGCGCACCAGCAGGGCGCGAGCCTGGAGGCCAAGCTCGCGGCGCTCGCCGAGGAAGCGGTGAAGGCGGCCGAGACCGGCGAGGCGTCGGCGGCGACGCTCGACGCGGCGATCGGGTCGCTCGAGGCGCGGACCAAGCAGGCCGAGAGTGAATTGCTCGCGGCATCGGCGCAGGTGACCGGCGCGCACGAGACGACGCTGGCGCAGGTGACGCAGGTCGCGGCGGCGCTGCACCACGAGCTGACCGCGACGGTCGAGGCGATGAGCGCGCGGCTGGGCGAGACCTGGCAGGCCTTTCGCGACGGCGTCGCCACGTCGGCGGGGCAGCTCGACGATCGGCTGGCCGTCGCACGCAGCGCCGGCGACGACATCGGCGCGCAGCTCGTCGCGCACGGCATTGCGAGCGAGGAGCTGGCGACGCGAATTTCGGGGCATGTCGGCGCGATCGAGCAAAGCCTCGCGACGCTCGACGCGACGATTGCGGGGCGCGCCGACGTCATCGGGCGCGCGATCGGCGACACCAAGGCGCAGCTCGGCGCTTTTGCCGAGCAGGTCGCGAAGGGCAACACATCGGCGCAGCAACTGGTCGGTCATGCCGAATCGCTGCTGCTCGCGCTCGACGCGGTGACGCGCGAGATGGACGAGACGCTGCCGCACGCGATCGACCGCATGGCGGCGCATGGCGCGGCGACCAAATCGTCGCTCGCCGACCTGAAACCGCTGCTCGAAGCCTCGGAGCTGGTCGCGCAGTCGACGCTGTCGCACGTCAATGCGGTGCAGGCGACGCTGGCGTCGAACGAGACGCAGATGTCGGATCATGCCGACAGCCAGCGCGCGCTGGTCGAACGCATCACCGCGTCGCTCGCCGAGGCCGAGGCATCGCTCGCGAAGCTGCGCGACGGCGCCGACCAGTTCGCCGAACAGGGCGGCGCGAAGATGATCGCGACGTTGGGCGAGGTGCGCGAGACCGCCGATTCGGCGGCCGAACAGGCGCAGGCGACGCTCGAACGGCTCGTCGAGGGCGCGCGCGAGGCGATGCAGTCGACCGCGACCGAGACGATCGACGCGGCCTTCCGCACCGAGATCATGGCGCAGCTCGACGCGATCGGCGAGGCCTCCGAACGCGCGGTCGCGGCGGCGAACAACGCCACCGACCGGCTGATGCGCCAGCTGATCACGATCATGGACACCAGCGCGAGCGTCGAAGCGCGCGCCGCCGAGGCCGAGGCGGCGATCGCGGCGTCGGACCGCGATTCGCTGGCGAAGCAGGTCGGGCTGCTTACCGAATCGCTCAAATCGACCGCGATCGACCTCACCAAGATCCTGTCGAGCGAGGTCAGCGACACCGCATGGGACGCCTATCTCAAGGGCGACCGCGGGGTCTTTGCGCGGCGCGCGGTCAAGCTGGTCGAGAATAGCGAGGCGAAGGAAATCCTGCGCGTCTATCAGAATGACGACGGCTTCCACGCCTCGGTCAACCAGTTCATCCACGACTTCGAGGCGATGCTGCGCCTGCTGATGAACACGCGCGACGGGTCGGCGATCAGCGTGACCTTGCTGTCGTCGGATATCGGGAAGCTGTATGTGGCGCTCGCGCAGGCGATCGATCGGTTGCGGGGGTAAACTAACTCGCCCTACCCTTTAGGGGAGGGCAGCGAGACTTACGAACTTGTTCGTTAGTCGCAGCGGGTGGGGGTCAGTGGCCTTGCGCCACTTCGACATGCCCCACCCCAACCCTCCCCTAAAGGGGAGGGAGTTCTCAAACCCGCCCGCCGAGCACGTCGGGATCGGCCCAGCCGTTCACATAGGCCACATAATAGATCACGAAGGCGATCGTCGCGACGATCGTCATCTGGAGCAGGATGCGGCCGGGGCGGAAGCGTGCGGGGGCGCCGCGGTCTTGGCCGGCGATCAGCGGTTCGCTATCATCCTCGACGCGGCGGCCGTGGAAGGGCAGCACGAAGAAGGTGCTGAACGCCCAGAAGAGCAGGTAGATGGCGAGCGCCGAGGTCCATTTCATGCGGCCGCTCCCTACAGGTCGACGAGCATGACGTCGACCACCGGCTTCTTGCCGGTCCAGTCGGTCGCGATGCGGCGGACGCCGAGGCGGATTGCCTCGCGCATCTTTTCGACATCCTTCGACGGCGCGAGTGCCGCCATTTCGGCGGCTTCGCGCATCTCGTTGACAAAGGCTTCGCGGTCGTCCTCGACGGGGACGCCGCGATAGCTGACCGCGCTTTCGGTGAATTTGCCCGCGGTGAAGATGACCGCGACGGTGATATGGCCGTTGATCGAGAGCTTGCGCCGCTCGTTAATCGTCTCGCCGTCGGCAGGCAGGATCACGTCGCCGTCGAGGATCAGCCGTCCCGCGCGGACGCGCTCGATAATCTTCGCCGGCCCGGGCGCGAGGCGCACGAGGTCGCCATTTTCCTGGATCAGCGCGTCGGGCACGCCGCGTTCGAGCGCGAAGCGCGCCTGTTCGTGCATATGGCGGATCTCGCCGTGCACCGGCACGACGAGCCTGGGCCGCAGCCAGCCGTAGAGCGCGGCGAGTTCGGGTTGGCCGGGGTGGCCGCTGACGTGGATATGCGCCTGTTTCTCGGTCACGGTCAGCACGTCCTTGGCGGCGAGCTGGTTCATGATGCGGCCGATCGCGACCTCGTTGCCCGGGATCTGCTTCGACGAGAAGACGACGGTGTCGCCGGGCTCGAGCTTGATCTGGTGGATGTCGGCGGCCATGCGCGCGAGCGCGGCGCGCGGTTCGCCCTGCCCGCCGGTCGCGATCACCATGACCTTGTCGCGCGGCAGGCGCATCGCCTCGTCGAAATCGACCGTGGCGGGGAAGTCCTTGAGGTAGCCGACCGAGCGCGCGACGCCGAGGATGCGGTCGAGCGAGCGGCCCGCGACGCACAGGCTGCGCCCCGTCGCCTTCGCGACCTCGCCCAGCGTCTTCAGCCGCGCGGCGTTCGAGGCGAAGGTGGTGACGATCACCCGGCCCTTCGCCGCGCCGACCGCCGCCAGCAGCCCGTCCATCAGCCCGCCCTCGCTGCCCGACGCCTCGGGATTGAAGGCGTTGGTCGAATCGCCGACCAGGACGTCGATGCCCTCGTCGCCGAGCGCGGTGAGCGCCTTCGCCGACGACGGGGTGCCGAGCACCGGGTCGTCGTCGAGCTTCCAGTCGCCGGTGTGGAAGACGCGGCCATAGGGCGTGTCGATCACCGCGGCGCTCATCTCGAGGATCGAGTGGGCGAGCGGCATCAGGCGGATGCCGAAGGGGCCGAGCTGGAACTGCGCGTCGATGTCGACGGTCTTGATCGTGACCTCGTCCTGCAGGCCTTCCTCGGCGAGCTTGTGCGCGATGAGGCCCGCGGTGAAGCGGTTGGCATAGAGCGGCACGCCGAGTTCGGCGGCGAGATAGGGCAAGGCGCCGATATGATCCTCATGCCCGTGCGTCAGGATGATACCGAGCAGGTCCTTCTTGCGATCCTCGATGAATTCGAGGTCGGGCATGATGATGTCGATGCCGGGATAGTCGTGCGTGCCGAAGGTCACGCCCAGGTCGAGCATGATCCATTTGCCGTCGCAGCCGTAGAGATTGGCGTTCATGCCGATCTCGCCCGAGCCGCCGAGCGCGAGGAAGAGCAGCTCCTTGCCGGGTTTGGTCATGCGGCGTTCCGTTGATTGTACAAATGCATTAATCCGTTGAGAGTCAGATCGGGGTCGATCCGGTCGAAGAGGTGCGCCTGTTCCTGGAACAGGGTCGCGAGGCCGCCGGTGGCGATGACGGTGAGCGGTTTGCCGATTTCGGCCTTCATGCGCGCGATAATCCCCTCGATCATCGAAACATAGCCCCAATAGACGCCGATCAGCATCTGGCTTTCGGTGGTGCGGCCGATGACGCTGGTCGTCGCGGGGGCCTCGATGGCGATGCGCGGCAGCTTGGCGGCGGCTGCGACGAGCGCTTCGAGCGAGAGGTTGACCCCGGGGGCGATGATGCCGCCGAGATAGGCGCCGTCGGGGCCGATATGGTCGAGCGTCGTCGCGGTGCCGAAGCTGATGACCAGCTTGTCCTTGCCCGGCTCGATCGCCTGCGCCGAGATGGCGTTGACCGCGCGGTCGGCGCCGACCGACTGCGGCTCGTCGACCTTGAGCGCGATGCCCCAGCTGACCGGCGTGCGGCCCGCGACCAGCGCGTCGACGCCGAAATATTTATGCGCGAGCAGCTGGAGGTTGTGGAGCGCGCGCGGGACGACGGTCGAGATGATCACCGCGTCGACCGCGCTGCGATCCTGCCCCTCGATGCGCATCAACTGGTCGAGCCAGACCATATATTCGTCGGCGGTGCGGCGGTCGTCGGTCGCTATGCGCCAGCGTGCGAGCAAGGTCGCGCCGTCGAAGAGCGCGAATTTGGCGTTGGTGTTGCCGACGTCGATCGCGAGCAGCATCTCAATTCCCCTCCACGGGCCGGCGGAGTTCTACGTCGCCCGCATGGATCAACATGGTCTCGCCGCCCTCGCGGCGCAAGCGCAGCGCGCCGTCGGGCGCAAGGCCGTCGAAAAAGCCGTCGATGTCCTGTTCGGAGACGCGGAGCGGCGTGCCGACGGGGTGCGCCTGCGGCAGCCAGGCGGCGATGATGCGGCCGACGCCTTCCTGCCGCCAGGTCCAGAGCGCGTCGGTCATCGCGATGGCGAGCGCGTCGGCGAAACGGTCGCGGTCGATCGCCGCGCCCTTGGCGGCGAGCGCGGCGGTCGGGCGGTCGGGCAGCTCGGGCGCGGCGACGAGGTTGACCCCGATGCCGATGACGATGCTGTCGCGGACGCGCTCCATCAGGATTCCGGCGCATTTGGCGCCGTCCACCAGCAGGTCGTTGGGCCATTTGAGCTGTGCGCCAAGCCCGGGGGCCATCGCGGTCACGGCCTTCGCCAGCGCCACCCCCGCGACCAGCGCCAGCGTCGCGGGCGACGGGTCGCCGGCGGTCAGATGGACCACGGTCGAGCCCATGAAATTGCCCTGCCCGTCGTTCCACCCGCGCCCGAGGCGGCCGCGACCGGCGGTCTGGCGGTCGGCGACGAGCCAATGCCCTTCGCCGACGAACTCGCCGCTGGCCAGCCGCGCCAGCAGGTCGGCGTTGGTCGAACCTGTCTCCGCGATCCGCTCGATCGGCGGGATCAGAAGAGCACCGCCGCGGCCGCCGCCGATGCGGCGCCGAGCATCGGGATGAAGAGGTAACCGACGATCGACAGCCAGAGAGCGCTGGCGGCCATGATCGTGCGCTCGACCGGCGCCGCGGGCGGCGCAAACTCGATATCGGACGGATCGTCGAACACCATCGTCTTGATGACCATGATGTAATAATATGCGCCAATGACGGAGGCGACGATACCCGCAACCGCCAGCGGCACCAGATTGGCATTCACCGCCGCCTGAAACACCAGATATTTCGGCCAGAAGCCGAAGAGCGGCGGAATGCCGGCGAGGCTGAGCAGGAACACCGACATGGCGGCGGTCAACCAGCCGCGCTTGGCGGCCAGCCCCGCCATGGCGGGGATGCTTTCGACCGCATTGCCATCTGTGTCGCGCAGCTGGAGCACCACGAGGAAGGCCCCGAGCGTCGTCACGACATAGACCAGCAGATAGGTGAGCACGCCCTCGACCCCGGCCTGCGTGCCCGCGGCGAGGCCGATGAGCATGAAGCCGACATTGTTGATCGACGAATAAGCGAGCAGGCGCTTGATATTCTTCTGCCCGATCGCGCCGACCGCGCCGAGGATGATCGAGGCGAGCGCGAGGAAGATCACGATCTGCTGCCAGGCGCCCACGGCGGGCCCCATCGCGTCGACGACGACGCGCGTCATCAGCGCCATCGCCGCCACCTTGGGCGCGCTGGCGAAGAAGGCGGTGACCGGGGTCGGCGCGCCCTCATAAACGTCGGGGGTCCACATGTGGAACGGCACCGCGCTGACCTTGAAGCCGAGGCCCGCGAGCACGAAGACGATGCCGAAGATCAGCCCGATATTGAGCTCGCCGCCCATGCGCGTCGCGATGGTCGCGAAATCGGTCGAGCCGGCAAAGCCGTAGAGCAGCGAGATGCCGTAGAGCAGCATGCCCGAGGCGAGCGCGCCGAGGACGAAATATTTAAGCCCCGCTTCGCTCGAGCGTTCGTCGGTGCGCATGAAGCTGGCGAGCACATAGGCCGCAAGGCTGTTGAGCTCGAGCCCGACATAGAGCGTCATCAGATCGCGCGCCGACGCCATGATCCCCATGCCGAGCGCGGCGAAGAGGATCAGCACCGGATATTCGGCGCGCATGCCGCTGGTGAAGAAGCGCGGCGCGACGAGGATCGACACGGCGCTGGCGCCGTAGATGATCAGCTTGGCGAAGCCGCCGAAGGCATCGACCGACAGCGTGTTCGAGAAGACGGTGGCGTTGGTGCCGAACAGGGCGACCACGGCGACCGCGGCGGCGCCGAGCGTCAGCAGCGCGGCGAGCTGGTACAGCCCGACCTGGCGATCGCCGAGGAAGGTGCCGAGCATCAGCGTGATCAGCCCGCCGATCGTCAGGATCAGTTCGGGCCAGATGAGGGCGAGATCGGCGGTCATTGGCTGCCTCCCGCATGATGCGCTTCGCCGGCGGGTGCCTCGCCATGGCCTTCGCCATGCTTCTCGGCCGCCTTGGGCTTGCCCGCGCTGACATGCGCGTCGCCCGCGGGCTTCGCCGGGGCGAGGCGCGCGACCACGGTGGTCACGTCGCCGCGCATCGGCGCGAGGAAGCTTTCGGGATAGACGCCCATCCACAAGGCCACGGCGGCCAGCGGCGCCATGATCGCCCATTCGCGGGGGTTGAGATCGGGCATCGCCTTCACATCGTCCTTGGTGAGTTCGCCGAATATGATGCGGCGGTAGAGATAGAGCATGTAGGCGGCGCCGAGGATGATGCCGGTGGTGCAGACGAAGGCGACCCAGCTGGAGGCTTCATAGATGCCCGCGATGCTCAGGAATTCGCCGACGAAGCCGCTGGTGCCCGGCAGGCCGATCGACGCCATGGTGAACAGCATGAAGAAGAGCGCATAGGCCGGCATGTTCACCGCGAGCCCGCCGTAACGGTCGATCTCGCGCGTGTGGAGCCGGTCGTAGATCACGCCGACGCAGAAGAAGAGCGCGGCCGAGACGACGCCATGGCTGAGCATGACGATCATCGCGCCCTCGATGCCCTGCTGGTTGAAGGCGAAGAGACCCGCGGTGACGATCGCCATGTGCGCGACCGACGAATAGGCGATCAGCTTCTTCATGTCGCTCTGCACCAGCGCGACGAGGCTGGTGTAGACCACCGCGACCATCGACAGCGCAAAGACGATCCACATCAGCTGCGCCGACGCCTCGGGGAACATCGGCATCATGAAGCGGACGAAGCCGTAGCCGCCCATCTTCAAGAGCACGCCCGCGAGAATCATCGAGCCTGCGGTCGGCGCCTGGACGTGCGCGTCGGGCAGCCAGGTATGCACCGGCCACATCGGCATCTTGACCGCGAGGCTGGCGAAGAAGGCGAGCCACAGCCAGGTCTGCATGTCGACCGGGAAATTATAGCTCATCAACGTCGGGATGTCGGTCGTGCCGGCCTCCGCGATCATCGCGATCATCGCGATGAGCATCAGCACCGAGCCGAGCAAAGTGTAGAGGAAGAATTTGAACGCCGCATATTTGCGGTTCGCGCCGCCCCAGATGCCGATGATGAAATACATCGGGATCAGGCCGGCCTCGAAGAAGATGTAGAAAAGCAGCAGATCCTGCGCCGCGAAGACGCCGATCATCACGACTTCCATCGCGAGGAACATCGCCATGTAGAGGCCGACACGCTTGGTGATCGCCTCCCAGCTCGCGAGGATGCAGAGCGGCATCAGGAAGGTGCTGAGCACGATCAGCAGCAGCGCGAGGCCGTCGATGCCGAGCGCCCAGTCGAACGGGCCGAACAGCCCTTCGCGCAGTTCCTGGAACTGCCACTGCGCGCCGCCGATATCGAACTGCGACCACATGACGAGGCTGAGCGCAAAATTGACGAGCGTGGCGCCGAGCGCGACGAACTTCGCGTTGCGATCGCCGACGAACAGGCAGGCGACGGCCGCGAGCGCGGGGATCGCCAGCAGCAGCGAGAGGAAAGGAAGCCCGCTCACAGGAAATTCACCATGGCCCAGCTGGCGAGGCCGACAAGACCGAGCAGCATCACGAACGCATATCCATAAACATAACCCGATTGCAGCCGCACCGCGAGCCGCGTTCCCCCTGCGACGAGCGTCGCCGCGCCATCGGGACCGAAGCGGTCGATGGTCTGCTCGTCGCCGCGCTTCCAGAAGAAGCGGCCGATCGCGAAGGCCGGCTTGACGAAGAGGACGTTGTAGAGCTCGTCGAAATACCATTTGTTGTAGAGGAACTGGTGGAGCAGCTTGAACTGCGCCACGAAGCGCCCCGGCAGCGCGGTGTTGCGGATATAGCTGTTCCACGCGAGGAACAGCCCGATCGCCATCACCGTGAACGGCGTCCATTTGACCCAGGTCGGCACCTCGTGCGCGGCGTGCATCAGATGCTCGTCGAACGCGAGCATGCTGCCGGCCCAGAATTTGGCGCCTTCCTCGGCATAGATGAAGGGGTGCGCGAAAACGAAACCCGCGGCGACCGCACCGATCGAGAGAACGATCAGCGGGATCAGCATCGTGACCGGGCTTTCGTGCGGGTGATAGCCCGCGGTGCCGTCGCCATGCGCGTCGTGGTGATGGTGCGCATGCTCGTCGGCGGCATGTTCGTCCGCCGGATGATCGTCGTGGTGATGATCGTGGACGGCGTGCTGGATATGCTCGCTCTGCTCCCAGCGCGGCTTGCCGTAGAAGGTCAGGAAGACCAGGCGCCACGAGTAGAAGCTCGTCAGCAGTGCGGCGAAGATGCCGACCCAGAAGGCGATCGTACCGCCGCCGCCGGCAGCGAACGCCGCCTCGAGAATGCCGTCCTTCGAGTGGAAACCCGCGAAGCCCGCGACGCCCGCGATACCGACGCCGGTGATCGCCAGCGTTCCGAGCGTCATCGCCCAGAAGGTGATCGGGATATGCTTACGCAGGCCGCCGTAATAGCGCATGTCCTGCTCGTGGTGCATCGAGTGGATGACCGAACCCGCGCCGAGGAACAGCAGCGCCTTGAAGAAGGCGTGGGTGAACAGGTGGAACATCGCCGCGCCATAGGCGCCGACGCCTGCGGCGAAGAACATATAGCCGAGCTGCGAACAGGTCGAATAAGCGATGACGCGCTTGATGTCCCACTGCGTCGTGCCGACCGTCGCGGCGAAGAAGCAGGTCGCGGCGCCGACGAAGGTGACGACACCGAGCGCGATCGGTGCGGTTTCGAACATCGGCGACAGGCGGCACACCATGAACACGCCCGCGGTGACCATCGTCGCGGCGTGAATTAGCGCAGACACCGGGGTCGGACCCTCCATCGCGTCGGGCAGCCAGGTGTGGAGGCCGAGCTGCGCCGACTTGCCCATCGCGCCGATGAACAGCAGCAGGCAGAGGATCGTCATCGTGTCGAGGCGCATGCCGAGGAAGGTGATCGACGACCCGGCCATGCCCGGCGCGGCGTCGAGGATCGCGGGGATCGAGACGGTGCCGAAGACGAGGAAGGTGCCGAAGATGCCGAGCATGAAGCCGAGGTCGCCGACGCGGTTCACGACGAACGCCTTGATCGCGGCGGCATTGGCGCTGGGCTTCTTGTACCAGAAACCGATGAGCAGGTACGACGCGAGACCGACGCCTTCCCAGCCGAAGAACATCTGGACGAGGTTGTTCGCGGTCACGAGCATCAGCATCGCGAAGGTGAAGAGCGAGAGATAGGCGAAGAAGCGCGGCTGGTCCGGATCCTCCTCCATATAGCCCCAGCTATAGAGGTGGACGAGCGCCGACACCGTCGTGATGACGACGAGCATTACCGCGGTCAGCGTGTCGACGCGCAGCTCCCAGTTGAACTCGAGTGCGCCCGAGCTGACCCAGTGGAGCACGGTCACGACCTCGGCCTGCCCCGTGCCGAACACGAAGGACAGGAAGATCGGCCAGCTCAAGGCGCAGCTGGTGAACAGCGCGCCGGTGGTGACCAGCTTCGACGCGAAGGGCCCGATGGCCCGTTGGCCGAGCCCTGCGACAAGTGCCGCGAGCAGCGGCAGGAAAACGATCGCCTGAATCACCGGCTCACCCCTTCATCCGGTTGGCGTCATCGACCGCAATGGTGCCGCGGCCGCGGAAATAGATCACGAGAATGGCAAGGCCGATCGCCGCTTCGCCCGCGGCGACGGTCAGCACGAACATCGAGAAGACCTGTCCGACGAGGTCGTTCAGCGCCGCGCTGAAGGCGACGAGGTTGATGTTCACCGCCAGCAGGATCAGCTCGATCGCCATCAGAATGACGATGATGTTCTTGCGGTTGATGAAGATGCCGAGCACGCCGAGCGTGAACAGCACCGCCGAAACGGCGAGATAATGGCCGACCGAAATCACAGCTGGACCCCCTGCCCGACGCCCGGATCGACGAGGCGCGTCGCATCCTCGGGCCGGCGCTGGTTCTGCGCCGAGATATTCTGGGTACGCACGCCGCCGCGGCTGCGGTGCGTCAGCACGATCGCGCCGATCATCGCAACAAGCAGGACGATGCCCGCCGCCTCGAACAGGAAGATGTACTTGGTGTAGAGCAATTCGCCGATCTGCTGGATATTGCTCTTGTCGGCGACGACGGGTGCCGCCTTGGCCGCGAGATCGATCCCGCCCGCGCTCCACGCGCCGACGGCAAAGACCAGCTCGGCCGCAAGGATGACCGCGACGAGCGCGCCGAGCGGCAGATAGCGCACGAAACCGGCGCGCAGCTCGGCGAAGTCGATGTCGAGCATCATCACGACGAAGAGGAACAGCACCGCGACCGCACCGACATAGACGATGACGAGCAGCATCGCGATGAATTCGGCCCCCGCGAGCAGCATCAGCCCCGCCGCGTTGAAGAAGGCGAGGATCAGCCACATCACGCTGTGGACCGGGTTGCGGGCAAAGATCACCATCGCCGCCGAAGCGATCACGAGGGTGGCGAAGAGCCAGAAAGCAGCGACCTGAATCATGTGCGCGCGCCCTTATCGATAGGGCGCGTCGGCGGCAAGATTCGCCGCGATCGCGCGTTCCCATTTGTCGCCATTGGCGAGCAGCTTGGCCTTGTCATAGAGCAGTTCCTCGCGCGTTTCGGTCGCGAATTCGAAGTTCGGCCCCTCGACGATCGCATCGACCGGGCACGCTTCTTGGCAGAAGCCGCAATAGATGCACTTGGTCATGTCGATGTCATAGCGCGTCGTGCGGCGGCTGCCGTCATCGCGCGGTTCGGCCTCGATCGTGATCGCCTGCGCAGGGCACACCGCTTCGCAGAGCTTGCACGCGATGCAGCGTTCCTCGCCATTCGGATAACGGCGCAGCGCATGCTCGCCGCGGAAACGCGGGCTGAGCGGGTTCTTCTCGAACGGATAGTTGATCGTCGCCTTGGGCTTGAAGAAATATTTCAGCGTGAGGGCATGCGCCTTCACAAATTCCCACAAGGTGAAGCTTTTGACGAGATGGGCGATGGTGGTCATGAATACCTCGTCAGCATCAGATAGCCGGAAATCAGGAAGATCCAGATCAGCGAGATCGGCAGGAAAACCTTCCAGCCCAGCCGCATCAGCTGGTCGTAGCGGTAGCGCGGGACGGTCGCCTTCACCCAGCTGAACACGAAGAAGAAGAAGAGGATCTTCGCGAACAGCCAGATCACGCCCGGAATGTCGAACCAGGGGATCAGGTCGATGTTGAGCGGCGGCAGCCAGCCGCCCCAGAAGAGCACCGCGTTGAGCGTGCACATCAGGAGGACGTTGGCATATTCGCCGAGCCAGAAGAGCGCGAAGCTCATCGACGAATATTCGGTCTGGTAGCCCGCGACGAGTTCGCTCTCGGCCTCGGTGAGGTCGAACGGCGCGCGCGCGGTTTCGGCGAGCGCCGAGATCAGGAACATCACCGCGAGCGGGAAGAGCAACAGATTGAAGCCGAAGGCGTTGACGATGCCGAAGCCGTGCCCTTCCTGCGCTTTCACGATCGCATTCATGTTGAAGCTGTCGGCGTAGAGCACGACGCCGATCAGGATGAAGCCGATCGAGACTTCATAGCTGATCATCTGCGCCGAGGCGCGGAGCGCGGAAAAGAAGGGATATTTCGAGTTCGACGCCCAGCCCGACAGGATCACGCCGTACACGCCGAGCGACGAGATCGCGAGGATGTAGAGCAATCCGACGTTGATGTCGGCGAGCACCGCGCCCGAATTGAACGGGATCACCGCCCACGCCATCAGCGCGACCGAGAAGGTGATGATCGGCGCGATGAGGAACAGCCCGCGGTTGGCCGAGGTCGGTATGATCGTTTCCTGCAGGAAGACCTTCAGGCCGTCGGCGAAGCTCTGGAGCAGGCCGAAGGGGCCGACGACGTTCGGGCCGCGGCGCAGCGCGATCGCCGCCCAGATCTTGCGGTCGGCATAGATGATCATCGCGACAGCGAGCATCAGCGGCAGCGCGATGAGCAGGATGCCGGCGATCGTCGCGACGCCCCACGCCCAGGTCGGGTCCATGCCCCAGGAGATGAAGGTCTCGGTCATTTCTTCGCGCCGTCCTGATTGCGCCAGCCGTTATGCGGGCCGGGCTTGTCCGACTTGCCCTTGGGGTTGAAACCCCTCCAGACCGAATAGCCCATCCCGACGAACAGGATGGACGCAATGGCATGTACCGGGGTCATTCCGCGGCCTCCGCAAAATCCACGCCATGGATCAGCTCTTCCGAGCAGCGCTGCATCGTCGGCGACGCGCGGCAGATGGCGTTGGTGAGGTAGAAATCCTTGATCGGCGACGGGATCGCGCGCGCCTCGGGCTTGGCCGGCAGTTTGGGCACCGTCCAGCCGTAATCGGCGAGGCCTTCGATGCCCAGCGCGGGCACCGCGGCGATCATCGCGGCGCGGCATTCGGCGAAGCTGTCGAAGCCCAGCGACACGCCGAGCGCATCGGCCAGGGCCCTGAAAATGCTCCAGTCCTCGCGCGCGTCGCCGGGGGCGAACACCGCCTTGTCGCTGCGCTGGACGCGGCCCTCGGTGTTGACCGTGGTGAAGTCCTTCTCGGTCCAGGCGGCGGCGGGCAGGATGACGTCGGCGGCGTGCGCGCCCTTGTCGCCATGGTGACCGACATAGACTTTGAAGGTCTCGGGCAGCGCCGCGAAATCGACCTCGTCGGCGCCGAGGAAGAAGGCGAGCTTCGGCTTCGCCGCAATGACGTCCTTGATCCCGCCGGGCAGGCCGTAGCCGAGCATCAGCGAGCCCATGCGCGCGGCCGAGAAATGCACGACATTATAGCCGTTCCAGCCGTCCTTGACCGCATTCACCGCCTTGGCGAGCGCGAGGCCTGCGCCGTGGACGCCGGGCACCGACAGCGCGCCGCCGCCGAAGATCAGCATCGGCCGCTCGGCGCCCTTCAGCGCGTCGGTGACATGTGCCGGCAGCTTCGCGACGAGCGACGCGTCGTCGCCGAGCCATTCGGTCTTGTAGGTAAGGTCGGTTTCGGGGCCGATCGCGAAGACCTTGGCGCCCTTCTTCCACACCGCCTTGCGCACGCGCGTGTTGATCAGCGGCGCTTCCCAGCGCAGGTTCGTGCCGACGAGCAGGATCACGTCGGCATTCTCGGCCTCGGCGATCGTCGTGTTGAAATTGACCGCCGACAGGCTGGTGACGTCGTAGTCGAGCCCGGTCTGACGCCCCTCGAGCAGGCTGCTGCCGAGCGCGGTTACCAGCGACTTCGCGGCGAACATCGTCTCGCAATCGGCGAGGTCGCCCGCAATCGCAGCAACCGACGAACCGGCGTTCACCGCCTTGATGGCTTCGAACGCCTCGGCCCAGCTCGCTTCGACGAGCGCGCCGTCCTTGCGCACATAGGGCCGATCGAGGCGGCGGCGGACGAGGCCGTCGACATGGTGGCGCGTCTTGTCGCTCGCCCATTCCTCGTTCACATCGTCGTTGACGCGCGGCAGCACACGCAGCACCTGGCGCCCGCGCGCGTCGATACGCACATTGGTGCCGACGGCGTCCATCATGTCGATGCCGAGCGTCTTGGTGAGCTCCCACGGCCGCGCCTCGAACGCATAGGGCTTCGAGGTCAGCGCGCCGACCGGGCAGAGGTCGACGACATTGCCCGACAACTCGCTCTGCACGGCGTTTTCGAGGTAGCTCGTGATCTGCATATTCTCGCCGCGATAGATCGCGCCGATATCCTCCACCCCCGCGACTTCCTCCGCAAAGCGGACGCAGCGCGTGCACTGGATGCAGCGGGTCATCACCGTCTTGACGATGGGACCCATATATTTCTCGGTCACCGCGCGCTTGTTCTCGTCGTAGCGCGTCGCGCCGCGGCCATAGGCGACCGACTGGTCCTGCAGGTCGCATTCGCCACCCTGATCGCAGATCGGGCAGTCGAGCGGGTGGTTGATGAGCAGGAACTCCATCACCCCTTCGCGGGCCTTCTTGACCATCGGGCTGTCGGTCTTGATCACCTGCCCCTCGGCGGTCGGCAGCGCGCAGCTGGCCTGCGGCTTCGGCGGACCGGGGGCGACCTCGACGAGGCACATGCGGCAATTGCCGGCGATCGACAGACGTTCGTGATAGCAGAAGCGCGGGATTTCCTTCCCCGCCAGCTCGCACGCCTGCAGGACGGTGGCGCCCTGCGGGACGTCGAGTTCTACGCCATCTACGGTTACTTTAGGCATGAATCAGCTTTCCTGGGCCTTGAGCAGGCGGAAACTTGCGGTGGCGATGATCGAGCGGAGGCCCGCGACGCTCGTTTCGAGCTTCAGGTCCTGCGCACAGAGTTTGACGACGGGCAGCAGCTTGGTCGCGGCCTGTTCCTCGCCATCCGAGCCGACTTCGGTCGCGAAGAGCGCCGCCACCTCGTCGGGGGTCGAGCGCGCGACGCACATCGCAACCTTGTCGGACGGCGCGAATGTCGCGGCTTCCTTGCCGGTCGCGGCCTTGGCGAGGCGCGTCTTCAGCGGCGCCGCCTCGCGCGCCATCATCGCCTCGGCGAGTGCGGCGGCGAAGGGCAAATTCTGTCCGCGCAGTCGCTCGCTGCGTGTGCCCACCTGCCGCGCACAGCCTTCGTTGGCGCGGACGAGGTTGCGCAGGCCATTGCCATAGGAGGTCTGGCGAAAATCCTGGGTCAGCAGTTCGGCGACCTTGTCGGGACTCTTGTCTGCGACGCACACGGCATAGCGCGCCAGCGTCTGGCGGGCCTCTGGGGCGGCCTTGGTGATCGCCCCGTCCCTTTCGCGCTCGGGGTCTGGCCACGGCGTCGGCGTCATGTCGATTGCAGGGGCGGAGGAACCGCCCTGCGCGGCGGCAAGAAGGGCAAATGCAAGCGTGATCATTGCGTAGCTCCCACTTCGACAACCGGTTGAAAACGATGGACGATCGGCTCGGCCACGGCGAAGCGCAGCACCTCCGGCGTGATCTCAATCTCCTGCCCCGCCACCACGCAGTGCGACAGGTGCGGGATCAGCTTGCGCATCGCCGGCCCCTGCCCGCCCTTGCCGGGTTCGGACACGACCAGTTCCATCGCGCCCGCGCTTTCGCGGCTGACGAGGCAGTCGCCCATTTCGAACAGCGCGAGCAGCGGCGCATCGAGCGTTTCGTCATCGGGCAGCGCGTCGAGCGCTTCGGCGAACCAAGGCTTCTCGCTCGCCCGGACCGACGCCTTGCCGCCCGTGCCGGCAATCAGCCTGCGCGCGACCGCGACGCCGAGCGACGGACGCAGCGCGCGCCCGGTGAATTCAAGCTTCTTGCCGTCGAGCACAAAACGCTCGTCGTCCATGCAGATGCCAAGCGGCCCCTCGCTGCGTAGCATCACGCGATATTCGGCGTCGGTGCCGGGCAAAGTCGAGAGGATCTCGCGCGAGATCGCATTGCGCCGCTCCGCCATGCACGCGGTGACGAGCGCCATGGTCTCGTTCGTATCATATTTGGTCGCGGTCTTGCCGATACGCGTGCCGGTACGCTGCGCCGACGCGTCGGTCGGCACAGTCGCTGCGGCGATGACCGCAAAGGCAAGGAACGGCGCGGCAAATTTCATTCCGCCGCCTCCAGCGCGCCGCCATTCTCGCGAATCCGGCGCTCGATCTCGGGCCGGAAATGCTTGATCAGGCCCTGGATCGGCCATGCGGCGGCGTCGCCGAGCGCGCAGATGGTGTGGCCCTCGACCTGCTTGGTGACATCGTAGAGCGTGTCGATCTCGCTGATGTCCGCGTCGCCCGTGCGCAGTCGCTCCATCACGCGCCACATCCAGCCGGTGCCCTCGCGGCACGGGGTGCACTGGCCGCAGCTCTCGTGCTTGTAGAAATAGCTGATGCGGCTGATCGCCTGGACGACGTCGGTCGACTTGTCCATCACGATCGCGGCGGCGGTGCCGAGGCCCGAGCCGACGGCCTTGAGCCCGTCGAAATCCATCGGACAGTCCATGATCTCGGCCGCCGGGACGAGCGGGACCGACGAACCGCCGGGGATGACCGCGAGCAGATTGTCCCAGCCGCCGCGGATGCCGCCGCAATGGCGGTCGATCAGTTCGCGGAAGGGGATGCTCATCTCTTCCTCGACGACGCACGGCTTGTTCACATGGCCGCTGATCTGGAAGAGCTTGGTGCCCTTGTTGTTCTCGCGCCCGAAGCTGGAGAACCAGCCGGCACCGCGGCGCAGGATCGTCGGGACGACCGCGATCGACTCCACGTTGTTCACGGTGGTCGGGCAGCCGTAGAGGCCCGCGCCCGCCGGGAACGGGGGCTTCAGGCGCGGCTGGCCCTTCTTCCCCTCGAGGCTCTCGATCATCGCGGTTTCTTCGCCGCAGATATAGGCGCCGGCGCCGCGGTGGACGAAGACGTCGAAATCATAACCCGACTTGGCCGCATTCTTGCCGAGCAGGCCCGCGTCATAGGCCTCCTGCACCGCGGCGAAGAGCGTCTCGGCCTCGCGGATGAACTCACCACGGATGTAGATGTACGCCGCGCGCGCGCGCATCGCATAGCCCGCGATCAGCGCGCCTTCGATCAGCTTGTGCGGATCGTGGCGGATGATCTCGCGGTCCTTGCACGAACCGGGCTCGGATTCGTCGGCGTTGATGACGAGGAAGCTCGGGCGGTCGGCGCGCGGCTCCTTGGGCATGAACGACCATTTGAGGCCGGTCGGAAAGCCCGCGCCGCCGCGGCCACGCAGCCCCGACGCCTTGATCTCCTCGATGATCGCGTCCTGGCCGCGCTTCATCAGGTCCTTGGTCTTGTCCCAGTCGCCGCGCATCTGCGCCGACTTCAGGTTCCACGGCTGGAAGCCGTAGATATTGGTAAAAATGCGATCCTTGTCGGCGAGCATCTAGCGGCTCCCACTATTTTTCTGGAGGACCAGATAGATAATCACGCCGAGCCCGATGAGGAGCAGCGGGAAGAGCAAGGCAAAGGCCAGCCGCAGCACGAAACCGAGCACCGCAAAGGCGCCGATCACCGCGAGGATGAGGATGATGTCCTTCTGGGTCATCTCACCACTCCTTCCGGTAGTCGTGGTTCGCCGACACCATCTCTACGAGCGTCGTCGGCCCGCCCTCGGGCTCGCTGGTGTGGCGTCCGGGGATCTGCGTCCCCGCCTTCGGCGTCTCGCCCGCGGCGAGCGCGTCGAGGATGCGCGTCATGCTGTCGTAATCCAGATCCTCGAAATTATCGTCGTTGATCTGGACCATCGGCGCATTGGTGCAGGTGCCCATGCATTCGACCTCGGTCAGCGTGAACAGCCCGTCGGGGGTGGTCTTGCCCTTGGCCATGCCGCGGTTCTTGCACGCCGCCATCACATCGTCGGAGCCGCGCAGCAGGCACGGCGTCGTGCCGCACACCTGGACATGATAGCGGCCGACCGGCGCCATATTGTACATGGTGTAGAAGGTCGCGACCTCATAGGCGCGGATGAAGGGCATATCGAGCTGCGCCGCGACATATTCGATCACCGGCACGGGCAGCCAGCCCTGCGTGTTCGTCTCGGCGCCGACCTGGCGCTGCGCGAGGTCGAGCAAGGGCATCACCGCCGAACGCTGGCGCCCCGCGGGGTAGCGCGCGATGACGGTCTTTGCCTGTTCGGCATTTTCGGCGGTCCAGGCGAACGCGCCCCAGCGCGCGCGGACTTCGGCCTCATCGGGGATTTGGGGTGCGTCAGCCATGATTACTTACCGCCATCGGAATTGGGTTTCGGAACCGGTGGAGGCGTGAAGGCAATTTTGCCATACTGGGAAATCCGAACGGACCCTTCCGACCCAATCGCAATCGCCCTCGCGCCCAACCCCTTGCAGTCCCATGTGAATTGGAACTCGGGCTCAATTTTATCGAAATCGCTGACCGGCGCCACGTTGCGAACACTTCGAAGATCACAGCCTTTGACAGCTTCAACAAAGCTAGCGGCATCCACAACCCGCCTACCTTCGATTGCTGCTGCATTTTCTGTCAGTTCTACGTCCCCCGAAATCATGGATTGGGCATCCGCAAACTCACCGAGAAACATTTTGGAGACAAAGACCGCGGCTGGATCGGGAGCTTCCGCCGCAAGTGCCGACGATCCGACACAAAAAACCGCGAGAGCCGAGGAGATGCGAATAGCCATTGCAGCCCTCACCGGTCGCACTCCCCGAACACGACATCGATCGCGCCGATGATCGCGGTGGTGTCGGCGAGCATGTGGCCCTTGCACATGAAATCCATCGCCTGAAGGTGGCTGAACGCCGTCGGGCGGATCTTGCAGCGGTACGGCTTGTTGGTGCCGTCGCTGACCAGATAGACGCCGAATTCGCCCTTGGGGCTTTCGGTCGCGACATAAACCTCGCCCGCCGGGACGTGGAAACCCTCGGTATAGAGCTTGAAGTGGTGGATCAGCGATTCCATCGACTGCTTCATCTCGCCGCGCTTGGGCGGGACGACCTTGCGGTCGAGGCTGGCGATCGGGCCGGTGGGCATGTCGCGCAGGCACTGCTTGATGATCTTCGCCGACTGATAGACTTCCTCGACGCGCACCATGAAGCGGTCGTAGCAGTCGCCGCGCGTGCCGACGGGGATGTCGAAATCCATCTGGGCATAGGCATCATAGGGCTGCGACTTGCGCAAATCCCACGCGATGCCGCTGCCGCGGATCATCGGGCCCGAGAAACCCCATGCGAGCGCGTCTTCCTTGCTCACCGTCGCGATGTCAACGTTACGCTGCTTGAAGATGCGGTTGTCGATGACGAGGCTCATCGCGTCGCCAAAGAGTTCGGGCAGCCGCTTGTCGCACCATTCGCCGATGTCGACGAGCAGCTTCTCGGGCACGTCCTGATGGACGCCGCCGGGGCGGAAGTACGCACTGTGCATGCGCGCGCCCGAGGCGCGTTCGAAGAAGTTGAGGCAATCCTCGCGCAGCTCGAAAATCCACAGGTTCGGGGTCATCGCGCCGACGTCCATGACGTGCGACCCGATGTTGAGCATATGGTTGCAGATACGCGTCAGCTCGGCGAACAGGGTGCGGAGATATTGCGCGCGCGCCGGAACCTCGAGGTCGAGCAATTTCTCGATCGCGAGCACATAGCTATGCTCCATGCCGAGCGGCGAGCAATAGTCGAGCCGGTCGAAATAGGGCAAAGCCTGCAGATAGGTCTTATACTCGATCAGCTTCTCGGTGCCGCGGTGCAGCAGCCCGACGTGCGGGTCGACGCGCTCGATGATCTCGCCGTCGAGTTCCATCACCATGCGCAGCACGCCGTGCGCCGCGGGGTGCTGCGGGCCGAAGTTGATCGTGTAGTTGGTGACCGTCTGGTCGCCCGCGGTGTCGGCGGTGTCGACCGGATAGCCCTCGAACATGTCGCTGCCGTGGTGCTTGACCTGGGGAGAGTCGGTCATGCGTCGCCTCCTTTAGGCTTGCGCGGGGCGCGCGGCTTGGCGGGCGCCTTTTCGGCCTTGGCCGTCGCAGGCGTCTTGGCGGGCTTGGTCGCCGCCTTCGCGCTCGCGCCGTCGCGGCTGGTCTTGGCCGCCTTGATGTTCGCCTTGGCCCCTGCCCCGGTCTGCTCGGGCTTGTCCGTGGTCTTGGGAGTCGGCGGCGGCGGCGCCTTCGCCTTGTCGTCGGCGGCCTTGACCTCTTTCGCGGTCAGCGGCGTCGGCGCGCCCTTGCCGGGAGCCTCGCCCGTGCCGCCAGCCTTTTCGTCGCCGGGCAACACATAGTCGGCGCCTTCCCAGGGCGAGAGGAAGTCGAAGTTGCGGAAATCCTGCGCCAGCTTCACCGGCTCGTAGACGACGCGCTTGTCCTCTTCGCTGTAGCGCAGCTCGGTATAGCCGGTCAGGGGGAAGTCCTTGCGCTGCGGATGCCCCTGGAAGCCGTAGTCGGTGAGGATGCGGCGGAGATCGGGGTTGCCCGCGAAAAGCACGCCGTACATGTCGAACACTTCGCGCTCGAGCCAGCCGGCGTTCGGCCACACGGGCACGATCGTCGGCACCGGGGTCGCCTCGTCGGTCGAGACGCGAACGCGCAGGCGATGGTTCTTCGTCACGCTCAAGAGGTGGTAGACGACCTCGAAGCGCTCGGCGCGCTCGGGATAGTCGACCCCGGCGATCTCCATCATCTGCTGATATTCGAGATTGTCGCGCAGCGCGATCATCACCGCGGCGATCGCATCGCGATCGACCGTGATGCTGTCCTCGTCGGCGGCGAAGTCGTGCGCCAGCAGGTCCTTGCCGAGCAGCTTCTTGAGCGCGGCGGCGAGGCCCGACTGCGGGGCGACCAGAGGTGCGGGATGGCCCATCAGCGTTCGATCGTCCCGGTGCGGCGGATCTTCCGCTGCAATTGCATCACGCCGTAAAGCAGGGCTTCGGCGGTCGGCGGGCAGCCGGGGACATAGATGTCCACGGGCACGATGCGGTCGCAGCCGCGCACGACACTGTAGCTATAATGATAATAGCCGCCGCCATTGGCGCAGCTGCCCATCGAGATGACATATTTCGGGTTCGACATCTGGTCGTAGACCCGGCGCAGCGCGGGCGCCATCTTGTTGCAGAGCGTGCCCGCGACGATCATGACATCGGACTGGCGCGGCGATGCGCGCGGCGCGACACCGAAGCGCTCCATGTCGTAGCGCGGCATGTTGACGTGGATCATCTCGACCGCGCAGCAGGCGAGCCCGAAGGTCATCCACCACAAGGAGCCGGTGCGCGCCCAGTTGAACAAATCCTCGGTCGAGGTGACGAGAAAGCCCTTGTCGCCGACCTCGCTGTTGAGGTCGTCGAAAAAGCCCTGGTCCGGATTCGTACCGGGAGCGACCGGCATCTGGCCGGGCATCAGGATGCTCGAATTGCTCATTCCCAATCCAGCGCCCCTTTCTTCCATGCATAGACGAGGCCGAGCGCGAGTTCGGCGAGGAAAATCATCATCGTAGCCCAGCCGGCCCAGCCGATTTCCTCGAGGCTGACCGCCCAGGGAAAGAGAAAGGCCGCTTCGAGGTCGAAGATGATGAAGAGGATGGCGACGAGGTAGAAGCGCACGTCGAACTGGCTGCGCGCATCCTCGAACGCGGGGAAGCCGCATTCATATTCGGTCAGCTTCGCCGGGTCGGGCCGGTGCGCACCGGTCAGGCGCGAGACGCCCATCGGCAGGAACACGAACGCCGCCGAAAGCCCGACGGCGACGAACAGAAAGATCAGGATCGGCAGATATTGCGTCAGATCGACCATGGGAGCTCGCAGTCTTTTTGGGGCGCTTGGGCGCCCTTTGGTTGCGGGCGCTTTAGGCCAGCCGGACGCGCCTCGCAAGCACCGCGGGCAGGAAAAATGGTCTCTTTTGTGACCAAAGCCACAGCCCGCGCTGGCGGCATCGGCGATGGGCGTGATAGACCGCCGAAGGGGTCGGGAAAGCGCCGCGCCTTGCGGCGCGCGAAACGGGGGCAGATATGCGGAAAATGGCGGGATATTGCGCCGCGGGACTCACGCTGGCGCTGGCATCGCCGGCGAGCGCCGAGCTGATCGACGCCAGGTCGCCCAAGACGATCGCCGCGCTGATCGAGTCGCAGGGCTGGCAGACCGAGATCGACACGCCCGCGGGTGAACCGCCCTTCATCAAGGCGCGCCGCAATGGCGAGCTGTTCGTCGCCGCCTTCATGAACTGCACCGACGGCAAGAATTGCAAGACGCTGCAATTCTTCTTCGGCTTCACCGACGCCAAGCAGGTCCCGCTCGAAAAGATCAACGAGTGGAACCGCGACAAGAGATTCGCCCGCGCCTATCGCGACGAAGAGGGTGACCCGGTGCTGGCGATGGACGTCGACCTCGATTTCCGCGGGCTGCCGCGCGAGAATGTCGGCGAATTGCTCAACACCTGGACCGGGCTGATGGACAGCTATCGCTTCTTCGTGCGCGGCAAATGACAAACCGCGGGACCGCTAGCCAAGGACTGAACGCTGCCATATGATCCGGCGCGATCGGGTCGCACCATCTGGGGGAATTTCATGTTGCCGATCAAAAGCCTGTCCGCGCTCGCCTTCACCGCCGCGCTCTTCGCCGCGGCGCCCGCCGCCGCGCAGATCATGTCCGCCGACCCGGCGGCGATCACAGCCGCGCTGAAAAGCCGCGGCATGCCCGTCACGCAGGAAACCGACGAAGACAAGAACCCGGTGCTGCAGACGCAGTTCGGCGACGGCGCCAAATTCACCATCTATTTCTACGGCTGCACCGACGGGAAGGCGTGCAGCTCGCTACAGCTCCACACGCTCTACAGCGGCAGCAGCGCGACCGTCGAAAAGATGAACCAGTTCAACCTCGACCGCCGCTATGGGCGCGGGGTGATGGAGACCAACGGCGACGCCGGGCTGCGCATGGACTTCAACATGGCCGCGGGCGGCATGCCGCGCGCGCTGTTCCTCGACAATATCGAGTTGTGGGACGAGCTGATGTCGGTCTTCTCCGACTTCATATACGAATAGATCAGGCGTTGCGGAGAGCGCCCGCGACGAGTTTCTGCAGCTTCGAATGCACCGCGGCGCTGCCCGCGATATACTCGCTGCGCTCGATCGCGCGGTCGCCGCCGCGGAAATCGCTGACGAAGCCGCCAGCCTCGCGCACCAGCAATATGCCGGCGGCGACGTCCCAGATGTTGAGGTCGCTTTCCCAGAAACCGTCATAGCGGCCCGCGGCGACCCAGGCGAGGTCGAGGCTGGCGGCGCCGAAGCGGCGGATGCCGGCGACTTCGGGGGCAACGGCGCCGAACACGCGGCTCCACTGGCCCATATTGCCATGGCCCATGAAGGGGATGCCGGTGGCGATCAGGCATTCGTTGAGGTGGCGGCGCGACGAGACGCGGAGCCTGCGATCGTGCAGCCAGGCGCCGCGGCCGCGCTCGGCCCAATAGCTTTCGTCGGTCACCGGGTGATAGATGAGCGCCGAGGTGACGTCGCCCCAACCGCCGCCGAGCTTGGGTTCCTGCACCGCGATCGAGATCGCGAAATGCGGGATCGCGTGGAGGAAGTTCGAGGTGCCGTCGAGCGGATCGATGATGAAGCGCGGCTTGCCGGGTTCGCCCTCTATCTCGCCGGCCTCCTCCATCAGGAAGCCCCAGCCCGGACGATCGCGGGTCAGCTCGTCATAGAGGGTGCGCTCGGCGGCCTGGTCGGCCTTCGACACGAAATCCGCGGGCCCCTTTTGCGAGACCTGCAGATGCTCGACCTCGCCGAAGTCGCGGCGCAGCTTGGCGCCCGCCTTGCGCGCGGCGCGTTCCATGACGGTGATGATGCCCGATACGGCCATTGTTCATTCTCCCCCCTCCCTGCAAGGGAGGGGTTGGGGGTGGGTAGCAACGTGGGCGGGCCTGTCACCCACCCCTAACCCCTCCCTTTCAGGGAGGGGGAACCTAGTTAATCGGCGCGGCGGACATATTCGCGATCGTAGACATGCACGACGATCTTGGTCCCGCTGGTGATGTGCGGCGGCACCATGACGCGCACGCCATTGTCGAGGATCGCGGGCTTGTACGACGAGGAGGCGGTCTGGCCCTTCACCACCGCATCGGCCTCGACGATCGTCGCTTCGATCGTTTCGGGGAGTTCGACCGAGATCGGGCGCTCTTCCCAAAGCTCGAGCACGACGTCCATGCCGTCCTGCAGGAATTCATGCGCTTCGCCGACGACATCCTTGCCGATGTTGATTTGCTCGAACGTGTCCTTGTCCATGAACACCAGGTCGTCGCCCTCGGCGTAGAGGAACTGGAAATCCTTGGTGTCGAGGCGGACCTTTTCGACGGTGTCGGCGCTGCGGAAGCGGTTGTTGAGCTTGCGGCCGTCGATGAGGTTCTTGGCCTCGACCTGCATATAGGCGCCGCCCTTGCCCGGCTGGGTGTGCTGGATCTTGGTGACCTTCCAGATGCCACCTTCATATTCGATAATATTGCCGGGACGGATTTCAACGCCGGTGATTTTCATCGCGCACACTCGCTAGTTCAAGGATGGAAAGAGCCGCCGGCGCGCATCCGCATGCCGGTCACAGGAGCGCGCCTTTAGCCGCGGGTGCGGCAAAGGGCAAGTCAGGGCGTCGCGGTCACCATATCGCGGGTGCGCTTGTAGCTGAGCCACACCAGCGCAATGAACAGGCCGAGCCCGATGAAGATCGACGGGACTTGGAATCCGTCGCCCACCACCGCGAGCGGCGCATCGCTGTCGGTCGCCGCCACGATCCCTGCGTACAGAACCCCGAACAGCGTATCGCCGACGATCATGCCTGTTGCAGTCAGCACGCCCATGCGATGCGCGAAGCCGGGATTAGCGCGTTGTCCAGCCCAACGGTCGTAAAACCAACCGGCGACCGCACCGACAACGACCGGAAGAATGACCGCCATCGGGAGATAAATGCCGATACCAATCGCAAGCGGGGGCAAACGGAGCTTGCCCATCCGGCCGAGAAATTCGTCCACGATGATGAAGCACATGCCAACCAACGCGCCATAGCCGAGCATTTGCCAATTAAGGTCACCTCCGAGTACGCCTTTGGCGAGCGACGAAATCAGAGCGGCCTGCGGCGCGGCGAGCGCGTTTGGCCCCGCATTCGGCATGCCGACAAAGCCCATACTCTCATTGAGGATGTTGAGTACCGGAGGCACGACGATCGAGCCGAAGATCACCCCGACTATAAGGGCCACTTGCTGTTTCCAAGGCGTTGCGCCGACGATTTGGCCGGTCTTGAGGTCCTGAAGATTGTCGTTCGAGATCGTAGCGATGCCGAAGACTACGCCGGTCACAATAAGCGCGTACGCAACCATGGCTTCGCTGGCCTCCGCCCCGCCGCCACGGCCGAGCAAGCCGACAAGCAGCAACGACGACGCAATGATCGACAGGATACCAATCCCGGAAACGGGCGAGTTCGACGCTCCGATTAGGCCCGCCATATAGCCGGTTACCGAGGCAATCATCAGGCCCGCGACAATCACAAATATCAACGCACCGCCAACGAGCGCGAAGCTGGATCCGGCAAGCGGGCCGCCGCTGAGCTCATTGAACAGCAACCAGCCAACAGGGATCAACAAAGCCAAGGATCCGCCAAAAACCCAGCCGATGGAGATATCCTGCTCTTCGACAGCCAATGCCGCACCGGCATGCCGCGCCTTGCTCGCGGCCATGGCGGAGCGAATGCCTCCGACCACCGGCCCGGCTATTTTCAGCAACGTCCAGATTGCCGCAATGGCGATCACGCCGGCCCCGAAGAATCGCACGTCATCGCGGGCTATCGTACTGGCGATCGTCTCGGCATCGGGCCCCGTAACGCCCTGCGTCAGGATCGGCAGCAGCACCCACCAGCCGGTGACCAGCCCGACGAGCTGCGCCATGCCGACCGAGAGGCCGACGAGATGGCCAACGCCGAATAATGCGAATCCGAGCCCCCCGGCGATACCCGTCGCCCCGGCCCCGACCGAAAACCATCTCGACACTTCAGCAGCGGCGAGCTTCATCTGGGTGAGCAGGGTGAAACCCGCGGCGACGATCGAATTCCACAGCAGGGCGGATAAACCGGCCTTATTCTCGGCCGCGCCCTCGGCGCTCGCAGCGCCGACCTGCAGCACTTCGGCGGCGGCGCGGCCTTCGGGATAGGGCAGGTCCGAATCGACGACGAGCGCGCGGCGCAGCGGGACCGAGAAGAGCACGCCCAATATGCCGCCGAGCATCGTGATCGCGGTGGTCTCGAGCAGCGGGAAACCCTGCCAGTAACCGACCATGACGAGGCCGGGGAGCACGAAGATGATCGCCGCGAGCGTACCCGCCGCGCTGGCGATCGTCTGGACGATATTATTCTCGAGGATCGTCGAGCCCGCCATATAGCGCAACAGCGCCATCGAGATCACCGCCGCGGGGATCGAGGTCGCGAAGGTCAGCCCGACCTTGAGCCCGAGATAGACGTTCGCCGCGGTGAACATCAGGGTGAGCAGGCCGCCGAGCAGGATCGCGCGCAGCGTGAGTTCGCGCCCGCGGGTGGTCGGCGTGGTGGTTTCGGTCATCAACAATCTCCCCGCTCGCTGTCTTGCGGGGCGCCAGCCCAAGCGCAAGCGAAAAGCCACGAAGCGATTGGTGTTGGACCGAAACGCCAAAAGCGACGGGCTGCGCGGCTTTTGACGCAACGATCCAATCAGGCGCCGCGCCGGGGTGGCAGAGGAGCGGCCATGATGACGTGGAAACTTTCAGACGAGCTGCGCCCCTCCCGGCGCCAACGCAAACCCCTCCCCCGCCGCGCAGCGCCCTGTGTCGGCCTGTTCGGCTGGCGGAGCGAGAGCGAAGCGCCGTGCGCCAAGCGCGAGCGCCCCGCGACGAAGACCGGCCCCGACCCGCTCGATCATCCGCCCGGCTGAGGCTCAGCGCGGCGCGAGTTTGCCCGCGAGCAGTGGATAGGGATTGATCGGCTCGCCGGCGTTCCACGGGCTCCCCGGCGTCGTTTCGAGCATCTGGAAATGCAGGTGCGGAAAGGCGGGGTCGGCGTTGCCGCTGGCACCGACGGTCGCGATCACCTGCCCGCGTGTCACCGCCTGCCCTTCGGCGAGACCGCGGCGATAGCCCTGCAAATGCGCATAATAGAGCATCAGCCGCCCGTCGTCGGCGCGCTGGTAGATCGTCAGCCCGCCGCGATCCGAATTGAAGAGCTTCTCGATCCGCCCGTCCATCGCGGCGAGCACCGGGGTGCCGACGGGCGCGGGGATGTCGATCGCGCGGTGCAGGCGCCCCTCGGCGCGGCTCTGGTCCCAGCTGTTGATCAGTTCGGACGCCTTGATGCCTTGGACCGGGATTGCGATGGCGAGATTGGCCCGCCGCTCGGCCACTTCCTCGGGGCGCCACTCCGACCCGCCGGTCGACGCCGTCGCGGGGCGACCCAGCAGGTCGTAAGTGGTGATCCAGTAGAGCGAGGTCAGGATCGCGGTGACCAACGCGGTCCACAGCATCAGCTTGATGGCGGCCTGCCAGCGCATCAGGCGACGAAGTCCACCTTCGTGCCCGGCGCGACCATCTGCGCGAGCCGCGCCGCATCCCAATTGGTCAGCCGCACGCAGCCATTGCTCTCGCTGCGCCCGATATTCTGCGGCTCGGGGGTGCCGTGAAGGCCGTAATGTTCCTTGTCGAGGTCGATCCACACGACGCCGACCGGGCTGTTCGGGCCCGGCGGCAGGCGGTGCTTGCCCTCGCTCGCGGGCACGCCGCGAAGCAGCGAAGGATCGAAGGCATAGTCGGGATTGCGCCCGACGCCGCGGACTTTCCAGCTGCCGATCGGCAGCGGGTCGTGCGCCGAGCCGGTGGTGACGGTGAACATCGCGATCAATTTGCCGCCCGCATCGAAGACCTTCATCGTGCCGGCCTTCTTCGACACCTCGATCTTGCCCGCCTTGGGCTGGGTCGTCCCGACGCCGAGCGAGGCGAGCGTTTCGAGCCAGCCCTTGTTGTCGATATCGGCCGCGACGACCGCGTCGGCGCCGACATTGGGGACGCGGAGCGTGGCGCCCGCCTTGATGGTAGGCGTTGCCGCGATCGTCGCTGCGGCGGGATCGGCGGGGGCGTCGAGTTCGGGGTTTAACGCCTTGAGCACTTCGGGCGTGGTGTGGAACCGCTCCGCAAGCTTTTCGAGCAGACTCTCATAGCCCATCGCCGCCAGCTTGGCCTGCTCGGCGGGCTTTTCGGGGAGCGGCGCATAGCTGCCCGAAGTGTAGCTTTCGGGCACGGTCACCATGCGGGTCGCGGGGATCGCATTCCACTGCTCAAGGGCGGCCTTGGTCGCTTCGTCCCAGTCACCGGTAACGGTCAGCCCCTTCGCCTCCTGGAAGCCCTTGAGCGCATTGTTGGTCGACAGCCCCATCTTGCCATCGACGACGCCGGGCGAGAAGCCGAGGCGGTCGAGCACGACCTGCAGCTGCATTTCTGGGCGCGGGACGTCGTCCTTCGCCGACTCGCCGTCGCGTGACGCCATGCCGTCGCCGGTCCATTCGGGCTGCTTCGGCGCGGTTTCGGCGGGTTTTTCAGTGTCGGCCCCACCGATACCGTCGCCGCAGGCGGCGAGCGGAATCAGGGCGGCGGCGCAGAGCAGGGTCGAGAATTTCATCGGCAATTCCTGTGGTTGGACTTGGTCATCCAACGCCCGGAACGCGATGCGGTTCACCCCGCGAGCAGCTTTTCGAACCGCTTGACCGCGGCGGCGGGGCCTTCGGGATAGGCCCAGACCCCGCCCGACACCGCGAGGAAGTCGGCGCCCGCCTCGACCAGTTCGGCCGCGTTGTCGACGGTGATGCCGCCGATCGCCACGCACGGCAGTTCGAACATGCTCTGCCACCAGGTCAGGATTTCGGGGTCGGCATGGTGCTCGACCGTCTTGGTCGTGGTCGGGAAGAAGGCGCCGAAGGCGACATAGTCGGCCCCCGCCTCGCCCGCCTCCATCGCGAGGTGGCGGCTGGCGTGGCAGGTCACGCCGATCTGCGCATCGGCGCCGAGGATACGGCGCGCCTCCTTGGGGTCGCCGTCGTCCTGCCCAAGATGCACGCCGTCGGCGCCGAGCCGCTTGGCAAGCGCGACATCGTCGTTGACGATGAAGGCGGTGCCGTGCGCGGCGCAGATCGCCTGCAAAGGCTCGGCCAAGCGCGCGGCCTCATGCTGGTCGAGCCCCTTGACGCGGAACTGGAAGGCCGCGACCGGCGCGGCACTGAGCGCTTCCTCCAGACGCGGGGGAAAATCGCCGCCGACGTCGAGCGGCGAGATAAGATAGAGCTGGCACGGGACGCGAGTATCTTGGGTCATGGCGGGTTCATAGCGACGCGACTACTTGCCCGCAAATGCAGAACTTGCCTCCCCTCGCCGCCCTTTCGCTCGGCACCGCCCTCGCCCTCTCCGCCTGCGCCGCCACCGGTGCTTCGACGCCGCTGCAGGACGGCAGCGACGTCGGCCTCGGCCAGCGCGCGATGGTCGACGGCCCGATCGTCCAGCCGGTCGAGATACTCGAGGACAGCCGCTGCCCGATGAATGCGCGCTGCATCTGGGCCGGGCGCGTGCGGGTGAAGATGATCTGGTGGCGCGGCAATGGCGAGAAACAGCCGTTCGAGGTGACGATGGGCGAATCGACGCCGCTCGCCGACGGCGCGATCCGGCTGGAGTCGGTGCGGCCAGAAAAAAGGACCGACGTGACATTGAAGCCTTCGGATTACCGCTTCAGCTTCCGCTTCGACGGCGGGATCTAGCGCACACGCGCCAGCACGAAGCCGTCCCAGCCCTTGGCGCCCACGGTCTGTACCCCGGTCGCGTCGAGCCGCGGGTCGGCGCTCAACATGTCGAACAGCGCGCGGGTGCCGAGGATGCGCTCGTCGCTGCTCTTGGCATCGAGCACCCCGCCCTCGCGCACGACATTGTCGACGATAATCGTCGTGCCGCTGCGCCCTAGGCGGATCGCTTCGGCAACGTAGAGCGCGTTGCTCTGCTTGTCGGCATCGATGAAGACGAAGTCGAAGGAGTCGCCCACCGTCATCGCGGCGAGGCTGTCGGCGGCGGGACCGGTGCGGATATCGACCTTGGCCGACAGTCCGGCCCGCTCCAGATTCTCGCGCGCGACCCCAGCGTGATGCGCCTCCAACTCGAGCGTCACCAGCCTACCATCCTCGGGCAGCGCCCGCGCCAGCCAGATGGTCGAATATCCGCCGAGCGTGCCGACTTCGAGGATGCGCTTCGCCCCCGCCATCTGCGCGAGCAGGAAGAGCATCTTGCCGTGCGCCGGCGATACATCGATCGGCGGCAGGCCCCGTTTTTCGTTGTTCGCGAGAGCGGCGGCAAGCGCGTCGTCGGCGCCGAGCAAGTGGTCGGCGATATAATCGTCGACGGCTTGCCACCTCTCTCCCATCACATCAGGCTATCGAAGCCGCGTGAATTTCGTCGATCGCGCCGCCGAGCGAGGCGTTGAATTCGTCGTCGCTCATCTGGTGGCGGAGATCCTCGAGCAAAGCGCGGCTGAAGCTCGCGATGATGCCGGGGTTCTTCGCCAGCTCGACGCAAGCCTCGGGACGCGCGAAGCCGCCCGACAGCGCGACGACGCGCAGCACCTTGGGATGGTCGACGAGAGGCTGGAACAGCCCGGCCTCGGTCGGCAGCGACAGTTTGAGCATCACCGGCGCGCCGGTCCAGGCGTCGAGCGCGGCGAGCGTTTCGGCGAGCAGCAGGCGGTCAGCGGCGTCGCGCTCGGCGCTCTTGATGTTCACCTCGGGTTCGATGATCGGGACGAGGCCGTGCGCGGCGATACGCGCTGCTTCGGCGAACTGCTGCGCGACGATCGCCTTGACGCCCGCTTCGTTGGCGAGGTTGATCACGCTGCGCATCTTGGTGCCGAACACGCCCTTGGCGACCGCGCGCGCACAGAGGTCGTCGAGACCGGGGTTCGCCTTCATCAGCTGGACGCCGTCGGCCTCGTCCTCGAGCCCCTTGTCGACCTTGAGGAAGGGCACCACGCCGCGCTCCCACAGCAGCGCGGGCACCGGCTTGCCGCCGGCGTCGCCGTCCATCGTGCGCTCGAACAGGATCGCGCCGATCACCTTCTGCCCGTTGAAGCAGGGCGCGGTGACGATGCGGCTGCGCATGTCGTGGATCAGCGCGAACATTTCCTCGTCGTTCGAAAAGGCGTCACCTTCGATGCCATAACCTTTCAGTGCCTTGGGCGTCGAACCGCCACTCTGGTCGAGCGCGGCGATGAAACCCTGCCCCGATTTGATCTGTTCGAGCATGGCGGCATTGGCGGTGGTCATAACATCTCCGTGGCTTTGCATAGGTATGCGATGGCGCGCATAGCGACCCCGTCGCGGGGATGCAAATGCGCGTAGGAATCAGGCTTTGAGGGCGTCGACCCCGGGAAGCGGCTTGCCTTCCATCCATTCGAGGAAGGCGCCGCCCGCGGTCGAGACGAAGGTGAAGTCGGCGGCCGCGCCGGCATGGTTGAGCGCCGCGACGGTGTCGCCGCCGCCCGCGACCGAGGTCAAAGTGCCGCTGCGGGTCAGCGCCGCGGCGGTCCTGGCCAGCGCGACGGTCGCGGTGTCGAAGGGCGGGGTCTCGAACGCGCCGAGCGGGCCGTTCCACACCAGCGTGCGGCAGTTCTTGAGCACGTCGGCGAGCGCTTCGGTCGCGGCGGGCCCGACGTCGAGGATCATCTCGTCGGCGGCGACTTCGTGGACGTTGACGGTGCGCGTCGGCGGATTGGCGGCGAACTGCTTTGCCACCACGACGTCATAGGGCAGATGGATGGTGCAGCCCGCCTTGTCGGCGGCGTCGAAGATCGCATTGGCGGTTTCGACGAGGTCGGGCTCGCACAGCGACTTGCCGACATCGACCCCGCGCGCGGCGAGGAAGGTGTTCGCCATGCCGCCGCCGATGATCAGATGATCGACTTTGCCGACGAGGTTCCTGAGCACGTCGATCTTCGACGACACTTTGGCGCCGCCGACGACCGCGGCGACCGGGTTCACGGGGTTGCCGAGCGCGGCGTCGAGCGCCTTGAGTTCGGCCTCCATCGCGCGGCCGGCATAGGCGCGCAGCCGGTGCGCGATGCCCTCGGTCGAGCCATGCGCGCGGTGCGCGGCAGAGAAGGCGTCATTGACATAAAGGTCGCCGACCTCGGCGAGCGCGTCGGCAAAGGCCGGGTCGTTCTTTTCCTCGCCGGGATAGAAGCGGGTGTTTTCGAGCACCGCGACGTCGCCCGCGGCAAGCACGGCGATCCCCGCCTTGGCGCCCTCGCCCAGGGCTTCGGGAATGAACATCACCGAATGGCCGAGCACATCCTCGACCCCGCCCATGACGAGGCTCAGCGACTGGGTCGGGTTCTTCGCGCCCTTCGGCCGCCCGAAATGCGCCAGCAGCAGGACGATCGCGCCCTTGTCGGACAATTCGCGGATCGTCGGCATCGCCGCCTCGATCCGCGTCTTGTCGCCGACCGCGCCGTCGATCATCGGGACATTGAGGTCGACGCGCACCAGCACCTTTTTGCCGGTGACGTCGCCGATGTCGTCGAGGGTCTTGAACGCGGTCATCGCTGCTTTCCTTTGGCTCAGAGGAACTTGGCGATCACGCCCGCGGTGTCGATCATGCGGTTCGAGAAGCCCCATTCATTGTCGTACCAGCTGAGCACGCGTACCAGCTTGCCGTCGATGACCGCGGTTTCGAGGCTGTCAATCGTCGAACTGTGCGCATCGTGGTTGAAATCGATCGACACCAGCGGCTCGTCGGTGAAGCCGAGCACGCCCTTGAGCTCGCCCTCGGCGGCTTCCTTCAGCAGCTGGTTGACTTCTTCCTTGGTCGTGTCGCGGCTGGGCGTGAAGGTCAGGTCGACGACCGACACATTCGGCGTCGGGACGCGGATCGACGAGCCGTCGAGCTTGCCCTTGAGTTCGGGCAGGACGAGACCGACGGCGACGGCCGCGCCGGTGCTGGTCGGGATCATCGACATCGCGGCGGCGCGCGCGCGGCGCGGATCCGAGTGGATCTGGTCGAGGATTTTCTGGTCGTTGGTGTAGGCGTGGATAGTGGTCATCAGGCCGCGCTCGATGCCGATCTTCTCGTGCAGCACCTTGGCCATCGGCGCGAGGCAGTTGGTCGTGCACGACGCGTTCGAGACGATGACATGCTCGGCGCCGATCTTGTCGTGGTTCACGCCATAGACGACGGTCAGGTCGACTTCCTTGGCGGGGGCCGAGATCAGGACGCGCTTGGCGCCGGCGTCGAGATGCGCCTGGCCGCCCTTGCGGTCGGTGAAAAAGCCCGTGCATTCGAGCGCGATGTCGATGCCGTTGGCGGCGTGGGGCAGCTTGGCGGGATCGCGCTCGGCGGTCACCTGGATGCGCTTGCCGTTGACGATCAGGTCGCTGCCATCGACTTCGACACTGCCGTTGAACGGGCCATGGACCGAATCGCGCTGGAACAGGCGGGCGTTCGCCTTGGCGTCGGCGAGGTCGTTGATCGACACCAGTTCGAGGTCGTGGTCGGTCCGTTCGAGGATGGCGCGCGCCACATTGCGGCCGATGCGCCCGAAACCGTTGATTGCAACCTTCACTGCCATGTCGAAATGTCCTTTCTGCGTGGGGTAAGCCGGTCCTTAATTGCCGAGCTTTGCCAGGATCTGGGGGGTGATAGCATCGGCGGTAAGGCCGAAATGCTTGAATAGGTCTTCGATCGGGGCCGAGGCGCCGAAGCTGTCGATGCCGAAGCGCAGCCCGTCGCGACCGGTATAGCGTTCCCAGCCGAAGGTCGTGCCCGCCTCGATCGACACGATCAGCGCATCGCGCGGCAGGATTGCATCCTGATAGGCGCCGTCCTGCTCGTCGAAGAGCTCGGTCGAGACCATCGAGACGACGTCGGCGCCATGGCCCGCGGCCTCGAGCTTGTCGGCGATTTCGACCGCGAGCGACACTTCCGAGCCCGTCGCGACGAGCACGACCTTGCGGGCAGCGCCGGCCTCGCGAAGGCGGTAACCGCCTTTCGCGCAAAGATTTTCCGTGACGTCATGACGCAGCGGCGGCAGGTTCTGACGCGTCAGCGCGAGCAGCGACGGGCGGTCCTTCTGCGCCAGCGCCAGCGCCCAGCATTCGGCGGTCTCGACCGCGTCGGCGGGGCGCATGACGAGCAGGTTGGGCATCGCGCGCAGCGATTGCAGGTGCTCGATCGGCTGGTGCGTCGGGCCGTCCTCGCCGAGCCCGATGCTGTCGTGCGTCATCACATAGACGACGCGCTGCTGCTGCAGCGCGGACAGGCGGATCGCGGCGCGGCAATAGTCGGCGAAGACGAGGAAGGTGCCGCCATAGGGGATGACGCCGCCGTGCAGCGCCATGCCGTTCATCGCCGCGGCCATACCGAATTCGCGGATGCCGTAATAGATGTAACGGCCCGAATAATCATTCTTGGTCAAGGGCTTGGTCGACGAAGTTTTGGTGTTGTTCGAACCGGTGAGGTCGGCGCTGCCGCCGAGCATCGACGCGATATCCGCGGTGAGCGCGCTCAGCGTGTTCTCCGACGCTTTGCGCGTCGCGACCTTCGGCGGCTCGGCGACGAGGCCGTTGAGGTAAGCATCGAACGCCGCGCCCGGGGTCACGTCGCCCGCGATGCGTGCTGAAAATTCACCCTTCTTTTCGTCATTTGCAAGGCGAAGCTTCCACAGATTGTGACGCTTCTTGCCTTCCTCGCCAAACGCCGCCCAGGCGGCAGCGATGTCGGCGGGGATGTCGAAAGGTTCGTAGGTCCAGCCCAGATTTTCGCGCGCCGCGGCGACTTCGTCCGCGCCGAGCGGCGAGCCGTGGGTGGCCGAGGTGCCCTGCTTGTTCGGGGCGCCGAAGCCGATCAGCGTGCGGCATGCGATCAGCGACGGACGGTCGTCGGCGAGCGCGGCGTCGATCGCGCGGCGGATGTCGGCGGGGTCGTGCCCGTCGCAGCTTTCGACGTGCCAGCCGGTCGCTTCGTAGCGCGCCTTGACGTCCTCGCTGGTCGACAAATCGGTCGAACCGTCGATGGTGATCTTGTTGTCGTCCCACAGCACGATCATGCGGCCGAGGCCGAGGTGACCCGCCAGCCCGATGGCTTCGTGGTTGATGCCCTCCATCAGGCAGCCGTCGCCCGCGATGACCCAGATGCGGTGGTTGACCAGGTCGTCGCCATAGAGGCTGTTGAGGTGACGCTCGGCGATCGCCATGCCGACCGCGGTGGCGAGCCCCTGCCCCAGCGGGCCGGTGGTCGTCTCGACGCCTTCGAGCTCGAAATTCTCGGGGTGGCCGGCGCACGGGCTGGTGAGCTGGCGGAAATTGCGGATGTCGTCGATCGTCGGGCGCGCATAGCCGGCGAGGTGCAAAGTCGCATAGGCGAGCATCGAGCCATGGCCCGCCGACAGGACGAATCGGTCGCGGTCGGGCCAGTGGGGATCGGTGGGATCGAAACGCAGATAGTCCGAATAAAGAACGGTCGCGACGTCGGCCATGCCCATCGGCATCCCCGGATGGCCGCTGTTTGCGGCCTGGACTGCGTCCATCGCAAGCGCGCGGATCGCGTTGGCGAGCTGACGTTCGGGCAGTGTCATAAGTCCCCCGGAAAAGGATGTGCAGGTGGCGGGATTCGGTGGGGACAGCCCTTTGCGGGGGGATGCCGCAGAGTCAACCGCTGCGGGCAAGAAATGCATGCTTGAGGGCCGAATATACCGCTGCTACGCCACGCATATGGAACTCGACGAAGCCAGCCTCGCCATCGGCCGCATCGAGCGGGCGCTCAGCCGGATGGAAAAGGCGCTCACCGACCGCGCCGCGCGTCCCGCCCCCGCTCCCGTCGTTACGGCCACCGCCCTGCCCCCCGCCGACCAGTCCGCCCTGAAGGCCGAAGTCGCCGCGGTGATCGGCGAACTCGACCGGCTGATCGCGGAGGCCGAACGTGGCTGACGTCAAACTCACCATCGCCGGGCGCCCCTATGACGTGCATTGCGCCGACGGGCAGGAAGCGCAGCTGCTCCAGCTCGCGGGCATCGTCGATGCCAAGGCGCGCGGCATCCAGGGCGGCACCGAAGTGCGCCAATTGCTGTTCGCCGCGCTGATGCTGGCCGACGAGACGCAGGAAGCGCAGAACAAGGCCGGCAATGCCGAGCCGCAGCTCGACGCACTGCGCGCCGCGGTGGCGCTCGCCGAGAGCCGCGAGGCGGCGACGCGCGACGAATTGCGCGCGGCGGTGTCGCGCGAATCGGCGGCGCTCGACCAGGCGTCGAAGGCGGCGGACCGCGAAGCGGCGCTCAGCGCCGAGATCGAGAAATTGCGCCAGGGCGCCCCCGTCGTGCCCGCACCGGCGGGCCCCGATCACGGCCGCGCGCTCGGCCAGATCGCCGACCGGATCGAGGAACTCGCGGCGAAGGTCGAGCAAATCCCTTGAGGAAGCGCGGCCGCACCCCTACATAGGAGATGGCGGGTACTGCCCGGCACGAGCCGCTACGAATATCCCTGAGGCGATACATCATCCAAGGGGGCTGTCCCTGCCCGGACCCTGGTCCGACGTATATGGTCCCCACCTGACGTTACTGGCGTCAGAGGATTTTCCGGAAAACGACCCATGGTGGGCCCGCCAACCCCCTGAAGCCGACCGGGACGAAGAAGGCCGAGACGAGGCGATGACCGACATGTCCGGCCAGAAACAGCAATTGCGCGAGAAACTGCGCTTTCGCCGGCGCCATTTCGCCGCGAACCTCGACGAGTTCACGCGCTTTGCGGCGTTTCGCGCGCTTCCCGCGCCGCTGACCGAGCTGCTCGACATGCAGCCCGTGATCGGCGCCTATGCCGCCTGGGGCGACGAGCCCGACATCCTGCAGATGCTCGGCGACCATGCCGCGGCGGGCAAGCTCGCCCTGCCCCATCATGCGGGCCGTATCGAGACGATGGGCTTTCGGCGGTGGAACCCCGGCGATACGCTGGTCAAGGGGCCGTGGAGCAGCCGACAGCCCGACGACGCGGCCGAATCGGCCGTCCCCACCCTGCTCTTCTGCCCGCTCGTGGGCTTCGACCGCCGCGGCGCGCGCATCGGCCAGGGCGGCGGCCATTACGACCGCTGGTTCGCCGCGCATCCCGATGTCTTGCGCATCGGAATCGGCTGGTCGGTGCAGGAAGTCGATGCCATGCCGCTCGAGCCCACCGACATGCCGCTCGACGCGGTGCTGACCGAACAGGAATATATCGTGACCGGAGAGAGATTGTGACCGACCCGCAGCCCAGCTGGCGCAAGCCCGCCGGCATCTTGCTGATCATCGCGCTGATCATCGTCTGGGCGGGGCTGGTCGCCAGCCTGTCGCCATGGGTCGGCGAATGGCCGGTGCTGGTGCAGGGCCTGTTCTACGTCATCGCGGGGATCGTCTGGATCATGCCGCTGAAGCCGCTGCTGCGCTGGATGGAGCTGGGGCGGTGGCGCGGCTGAAAAGCCGCGCCAATCCACATATTTTTTTGCTGAAAAGCGTCCCAAGCTGCGGTGGCCATTCCATCCCGAGGGACTGAGGAATGGCGCGAGTGACGGGGCTCGAACCCGCGACCTCCGGCGTGACAGGCCGGCACTCTAACCAACTGAGCTACACCCGCGTGTGCTTGGGAGCAGCGCCAATATGCGCCGCGCTCCACCCTGTCAACCGTCGCTTTCGGGGTGGGTGCGATTTAATCGATCGCGCACCTCGTCGGTGGTCGTCAGCGTGCCGTGCTCGAACAGGAAACCCGCGAGATCCGGGGTCCCGGTCGACTGCAGCACGGTCTGGAGGATCAGCAGCAAGGGCACTGCCAGCAGCGCCCCCGGCGCGCCCCACACCCAGCCCCAAAAGCTAAGCGACACGAGAATCAGCAGCGGATTGACCGTCAGCCGCCGGCCGAGCACCAGCGGGGTGACCAGATTCGCCTCGATAGTGTGCACCGCGATGAAGATCAGCGCCGGCAGCAGCGCGAGTCCCACCGCATCGAAGGTCATCAGCCCGCCGAGCCCGAGCAAGGTCGCCGCGACGATCGGCCCCAGATAGGGCACGAAATTGCACAAGGACACGATGCCGCCCCACATGAAGGGCGACGGCATGCCGAGCGCCCACAGCAAAAACGAGACGAGCAGCCCGAGGATCGCGTTGATCATCGTGATCGTCGCCAGATAGTCGGCGGTCGCGTCGACGACATTCTGGATCACGCGCGCGGTCTGCATCGCGCCGTCGAAGCTGCCGCGGCGGCGAATCGTACCGCGCCGCAGCCGCGTCCAGCCGGCGAGGAAGAAGAAGATCACCAGCACCGCGAAAAAGAGCTGGATCGCCGCCGCGGGTGCGGCCGAGATGAAATAGTCGACGACCGACGACGGCGCCTGCGCCGCGACCGCCTGCGCCGTGGCTTCGGTGCCGCTGGCGACCGACATCAGCGTACGATCGACGAATTTCTGCAGCGTCGAATAGAAATCGATCAGCGGCGCGAGGTTGCTCTGGATGCGCGGGATCGATTCGGGGAGCCGCGCGAACCAGCCCGTCGCGGGCACGACGATGATCGCGAGCGCCGCATTGGCGAGCATCAGAAAGGCCGAGAGCGACAGGAATGAGGCAAGCGCCGAAGGTACGCCGCGCCGCTCGAGCCATTCGAGCAGCGGCACCAGCGCGATCGCGATGACGATCGCGGCGGTCAGCGGCAGGAAGAATTCGGCGCCGGCCTTCAAGGCGAAGGGAAAGGCGAGGCAGAAGGCCGCGCCGATGATGAGCGTCAGCGCCGCGAGCAGCCGGTCGCGGCGGAAATCGTCGATCTCGATCTGCGCGAGGGGATTGAGGCGCGCCTGTGCGTCCCTGTCCCCCTTCTTCTCCGCCACGCCGCCGGTCTCCCCTGTTGATTTTCCCGTCTTACGCGAGCTTGCGGCGGGGCGCCAGACGGCGTGGAAGCCGGGCGCGGCGCAGCACTTCTGTCCGGTTCTGGATCAGAATCGCCCATGGTCACCAGCGTCTTAACCAGAAATTTCTCTTTTTCGCCGATTGGGGGAGCACGGACCAGCCAATCGGAGTCAAAACTCATGATGAAAGCGCCTGTGGGGGGCGCGATGCATCAGTACCGCATCCCTGCCATTTCCATCCTTGCCCTTGCGTATGCGCTGGCCCTGCCGATGCAGGCCCAGGCCGCCGGAACGCGCGCGGGCTCGACCATCAGCAACACCGCCAGCGCCAGCTATGACAGCGGCGGCGGCACGCAGACGGTCGATTCGAACCAGGTCGACCTGCGCGTCGACGAGCTGCTCGACGTCACCGTCGATTCGAGCGACCCCGCCGACGTCGCGACGACGCCCGGCGCGACCGCGCAGCTGCTGACCTTCTCGGTCACCAACAACGGCAATGGCGAGGAAAGCTTTGCGCTCGCGACCGTCGCGAACGGCGGCGGCGACGATTATGACCCGACGGTCACGCAGATCTATATCGACAATGGCGACGGCGTGTTCGACGCCAACACCGACACGCTCTACACCCCGGGCGCCAACGACCCGGTCCTCGATCCCGACGAAAGCGTCACGATTTTTGTGCTTTCGACGACCCCTGCCGGCGTCAGCGACGGCGATCGCGGCACGGTGAGCCTGGTCGCGGCATCGCGGACGGGCACCGGCGCGCCGGGCACCAGCTTCACTGGCCAGGGCGAAGGCGGCGGCGACGCCGTCGTCGGCTCGACCGGCGCCGACGGGCAGGACCAGGGCGCGTTCGTCGTCTCGGCCGCGACCGTTTCGCTCGTCAAATCGGCGGTCGTCGTCGATCCCTTCGGCGGCAGCGAGCCCGTTCCGGGCGCAACGATCACTTACACGATCGTCGCCACCGTCGCGGGCAGCGGGTCGGTGAGCGGCCTCGCGGTCACCGACAATATCCCCGCCGACACCAGCTATGTCGCGGGTTCGATCACGCTGGGCGGCACCGCCCAGACCGACGCGGCCGACACCGACGCCGGCGACTTCAATGGAACGCGGATCAACGTCGCGCTCGGCACCGTCGCCGGCGGCCAGACCCGCACCGTCACTTTCCGGACCACTATCGACTGATGGAGCAGATTATGCGCCTGTTTTTCATAGCATTAGCCGCGGCAATCCTGCCCGGTCAGGCTCTGGCGGCCAATCAGGTCGCGCTCGACAACAATGTGTTCGTCGAACGCGTCTCGACCGACGCCGCCGGCAAGCAGCGCGTGCTGCTCGAAGAGCCCAAGGTCGTCGTTCCCGGCGACAAGCTGGTGTTCGTGCTCAACTATCGCAACGCGAGCGCGCAGCCGGCCGACAAGTTCGTCATCACCAATCCGATGCCCGCGGCGGTCAGCTTTGCCGACGCCGGGGACACGCGCCCGTTCGTTTCGGTCGACGGAGGCAAGACGTGGGGTCTGCTTCCCGAAATGACCGTGCGGATGAACGACGGATCGTCGCGCGCGGCGCAGCCCGCCGACGTCACCCACGTCCGCTGGGCGTTCCAGAAGCCGATCCCGGCGGGAGGAACGGGCAAGCTGATGTTCCGGGGAATAGTCAAATAACCTCATAATAAGAGCCGCCTGAGGGTCGCCGGCGGTGGGGAATGGCGACCAACCAAAGCCTAGGAGTTCAGCTGATGACCAAGCTGACGAACATGGGCACCTTGGGTCTGGCGGCGATTGTTACTTTCGCCTCCGCGCCGGCGCTCGCCGCCGGCACGACCGCGGGCAGCTCGATTACGAATACCGCCACCGTCGACTTCCAGGTCGGTGGCGTGAGCCAGGTTCAGCAAAGCGCGTCGGACACCTTCGTGGTCGACCGCAAGGTGAACCTGCTCGTCGAAGAAGTCGGCACCGTCACGACCAACGTCGTCCCGGGGCAGACCAATGCCGTGACCACCTTCCAGGTCACCAACACGTCGAACGAAGTCCTCGACTTCCTGCTCGCGGCCACCCAGATCACGGGCGGCACCGCGGCGCATGGCGGCACCGACAGCTTCAACGCGACCAATGTCCGCATCTATCGCGACAATCCGACGACCGGGACGGTCGGCAGCTGGGATGTGGGCGATGCCCTCGTCACCTATGTCGACGAACTGGCCGCCGACGCGACGGCGCGGATCTTCGTGCTCGCCGACATCCCCACCGGCCTCGCCAACGGCTCGGTCGCGGGGGTGCAGCTGCGCGCCACGGCGCGTGAAGGCGGCACCGCGGGCAGCCAGGGTGCGGCGGTCAGCCAGACCGCGGGCGCCAACACGGCGGCCAAGGACACCGTCTTTGCCGACGGCATCGGCGTCAACGACGCCAATCGCGACGCCGCGCACAGCGCCGCCGACGATTATACGGTGCAGACGGCGACCCTGACGGTCACCAAGACCAGCCGCGTGATCTCCGACCCGTTCAACCTCACCTCGAACCCCAAGATGATTCCGGGCGCGACGGTCGAATATTGCATCGCGGTGGCCAATACGGGCGCCGCCGATGCGACGAGCGTGTCGATCAGCGATAGCGTGCCGACCCAGCTGACCTATACCGCGAGCACGATCCTGCTGGGCGGGACGGTCACCGGCGGCACGTGCAACGCCGATGGTACGACGGGCGGCAGCTATGCCGCGCCCGTCGTGTCAGGGACGATCGCCACGGTGGCTGCGGGCGCGACGCGCACGCTGGTCTTCCGCGCAACCGTCAACTGACCGCGGAAAAAGGAAAGGGCAGCGACGCCGGACCGGTTCCGGCGGCGCTCCCCCCTTGCCTGAACACCCATGGCCTTTTTCCCGAAATATCTGGCATTTGCGGCCGCATGGGTCGCGGCAGCGACGCTGCCCGCGACGACCGCGCACGCCCAGGTGATTTCCAATACCGCGACGGCCGAATGGACCGCGAGCGGTTCCAGCGCGCAGACGCTGTCGAACCGCGTCGATGTGACCGTGACGCCCCTGCCCCCCGAGCGGCCGGGCATCCGCACCTATCGGCTGACCAATAATCTCGGCTCGGTGTCGGCGCCGGTCGTCCCGACGCGCTGTCAGGGCACCGACGGGCCCAGTCTGATCGAACCCAGCGGCGTCTTCGCCTCGCTCCCCACCGATCCCGCCTCCTTGCAACCGACGGGCCGCTTTCACGCCGGCGAAGTGCTCGTGGTGGGCGTCACGCTCGCCAGCGCCAACGCCGATCCCGCCGCTCGCGACACGCTCGACGTGACGCTCGAGCTCGAAAATGGCGATCGCGAGCGCATCACCCTGTCCGAAACCGCGGCGAACAGCGGCGAATTCATCGGGATTATCAACACGATCGGCATGCCGCCGCCTTTGGCCCAAGGCGATTGCCGCCTGTCGGTTGCGCCCGGATCGACCGTCACGATGCGTGTGACCGACGCCGCGCACGCCGACCTGGTCGCGACGGCCGAGATCAGCTTCCTCGTCGATCCCTTCGGCATCGTCTTCGACAGCGGCGACGGCGCGCCCGTCGCGGGCAGCCGCGTGACGATCGTCGATGCCGCGACCGGCCAGCCCGCGCAGGTGTTCGGCGACGACGGCGTGTCGACCTATCCGTCGAGCGTGATCACCGGGCAGAGCGTCACCGACAGCGGCGGTACCGTCTATAATTTCCCGCCCGGGGACTATCGTTTCCCCTTCGTGGCGCCCGGCACCTATCGCCTGATAGTCGAGCCGCCCGCACCGTTCACCGCGCCATCGACCGCCGATCCTTCGGCTCTGACCGGTTTCCGGAGGCCCGACGATGGGCTGCCCTACACGATCACCACCGCGAGTTACGGCGCGGCGTTCACACTCGCCGATCCGGCGCCGGTGCGGATCGACATCCCGGTCGACCAGCCGGGGGGCGAACTCATCCTGCGCAAGACGACCTCGACGCAGGTCGCGGTACCCGGCGACGTCATCCAGTACCGGATCGAGGTCTCGAACCGCGATTCGCGCCGAAGTAGCGGCGTGGTGACGGTGCGCGACGCGCTGCCCAAGGGCATGCGGCTGCGGCTAGACACCGTGCGCGCCAATGGCGTGCGGATCGACCCCGTGGTGGCCGAAAACGGCCGCGAATTCAGCGTCACCCTGCCCGCGCTCGCGGCGGGGCAGCGGGTCTTGCTCACTTATTTGGCTGAAGTCATCGTCTCGGCACAGCCCGGCAACGCGCTCAACCGCGCCACCGCGACCGACAGTCGCGGCGCGACGTCGAACGTCTCGGAGGCGACGGTGTCGATCAAGCGCGACCAACTCGGCGACCGGATGACGATCATCGGGCGGATCACCGACGGCGGCTGCGGCGTCAATCCGGGCAAGGCCGCGGGCATCGGCGGCGTACGCGTGATGCTGCAGGATGGCAGCTATGCCGTCACCGACCAGGACGGTCGCTATCATTTCGAGGGCGTGCGCCCCGGGCTGCACGTGGTGCAGATCGACCCGTCGACGCTGCCGCTCGACCGCGCGCCGATCGACTGCGCGCGCTCGACGGCGAGCGCGGGCAGCGCGATCTCGCGCTTCGTGCAGGGCCGCGGCGGCTCGCTGAAGCGCGCCGATTTCCGCGCCATCGTCAGCGCCCCGCGCGCCGCGCCCGACGTCGCGGCTGTCGAAACGCCCGTCGTGCTAAGCGATCCCGACGCCGCGGGCGCCAACCGCGACTGGCTGGCGGGCGAAGCTCCGGGCATTGCCTGGCTCTTCCCCGCCCCCGACCACAACCCGCGCGCCAAGGCGGTTCGCGCCGCGATCAAGCATGCGCCGGGCCAGACGGTCACGCTGACGATCAACGGCAAGCCCGTCGACCCGCTCGCCTACGAAGGCGCGCGCAAGTCGGGGGACGGCCAGGTCGCGGTCAGCGTGTGGCGCGGCATCGAGATCCGCGAGGGCGAAAACCGCCTCGTCGCGACGGTCAAGGACGCCAATGGCGTCACGATCGAAACGCTCGAACGCAGCGTCCATTATTCGATCACCCCGATGCGCGCGGCGCTGATCCGCGAAAAATCGGTGCTGGTCGCCGACGGCGTGACGCGCCCGGTGCTCGCGGTCCGCCTGACCGACCGCGACGGCAAGCCCATCCGCAGCGGCCTGACCGGCGATTTCAGCGTCCCCGCGCCCTACTACCCCGCGGTCGAGGCCGATGCGCAGCAGGCGCGCCAGCTCTCGGGGCTCGAACGCGCGCGGCCGGTGTGGAAGATCGCGGGCGACGACGGCATCGCCTATATCGAACTCGAACCGACGACCGCGTCGGGCACGCTGACGATCGACTTCGCCTTTCGCGACGACAAGGTGACGCGCAACCAGACGATCGAAACCTGGCTCGATCCGGGCGATCGTCCCTGGACCGTCGTCGGCTTCGCCGCAGGCACGATCGGCTACAACACGCTCGACGACCGCATGGAGCCGGTCGCCGAAACGCTCGACGATCTGAACGGCGACGCCCGCCTCGCGCTCTACGCCAAGGGCCGGGTGCGCGGCAAGTGGTTGATGACGCTGGCCTATGACAGCGACAAGGACAAGGACGACGCGCGTTTCGGCGGCGTGATCGACCCGCGCGCCTATTACACCATCTACGCCGACCGCAACGAGACGCGCTACGACGCCGCCTCGGTGCGCAAACTCTATCTGCGGCTCGAACGCCCGCAATTCTACGCGATGTTCGGCGACTTCGAGACCGGTATTTCGGAACCCCAGCTCGCCCGCTACCAGCGCGCTCTGAACGGCGGCAAGGCCAAGTATCGCGGGCCCAACGTCGCCGCGACCGCCTTCGCCGCCGACACGCCCTACCGCTTCCGCCGCGACGAGATCCAGGGCAACGGGCTGACCGGCCCGTACCAGCTCGGCGCCAAGGACATATTGCCGAACAGCGAGCGGGTCGTGATCGAAACGCGCGATCGGCTGCACAGCGAACGCATCGTCGAGACGCGCAGCCTGACGCGCCATATCGATTACGACATCGACTATTTTGCGGGCACATTGCGCTTCCGCGAGCCGGTGCTCAGCCGCTCGTCGGGGCTCGACCCGCAGTTCATCGTGGCCGAATATGAGGTCGACGGCATCGGCGAGCGCGTGCTCAACGCCGGCGGCCGCGTCAGCTATCAGTCGGACGACGAAAAGCTCCGCGTCGGCGCGACCTTCATCCACGACGAGGACAGCGACGCCAAGACCAACCTCGGCGGCGTCGATGCGCGCTATCGCCCGAATGTCGACACCGAAATCCGCGCCGAACTCGCGGTGAGCGACGCGTCGGCCAAGGGTGGCAGCAGCGTCGCCGCCGCCGGCCGCGCGACCGCCTGGCTGGTCGAGGCCGAGCATCACAGCCGCACGGTCGACGTGCTCGCCTCTGTCCGCGAACGCGACACGGGTTTCGGCGCGGGCCAGCTCAACCGCGGCGAGGACGGCACGCGCAAGTTCGGCGTCGATGCGCGGCTGCGCGCTACGCGCACGCTGTCGCTGACCGGTAGCGCCTGGCAGGAAGATTATCTCGACGTCGGCAGCCGCCGCCGCGCCGCGCGCGCCTTGGTCGAATATGACAATGGCACCACCGTCGCGCGCGCCGGCATCACCCATGCCGACGACCGGCTGAGCGACGGCACGCGCAACACGTCGAACATCGTCCAGTTCGGCGCAACGCAGCGCCTGTTCGAAAAGCGCCTCGAACTCGACGCGCAGACCGAATTTGCCTTGGGCGGCAAGGATGCGAGCGTCGACTTCCCGACCCGCCACCGTCTGGGCGCGCGTTTCGCGATCACCCGCGACGTCAACCTGGTCGGCAGCTACGAGATCGCCGACGGCGACAGCATCAAGGCGCGCACCGCCCGCCTCGGCTTCGACCTCGCGCCCTGGGCCGGCGCGCGGCTGCTCGCGACCGCGAACCGGCAGGATATCGGCGAATATGGTCCGCGCAGCTTTGCCGCTTATGGCCTGTCGCAGTCGCTGCGGCTCGGCAAGAAGCTGACGGTCGATCTGTCGGTCGACGGCAACCGCACCCTCGGCGGCATCCGCGCCGGCGATGTGCTCAACCCCGACCAGCCGGTCGCCTCGGGTGGCTTCCTTGGCGGCAACGGCACGCTCACCGAGGATTTCGTCGCGATCAGCACCGGCGCGACCTGGCGCACCGAACGCTGGACGCTGACCGGGCGCGCCGAATATCGCGATGGCGAGCTCGCGAACCGCTATGGCCTGACCCTCGGCGGCCTCCGCCAGCTCGGCGAGGGGCGCGCGCTGGGGGCGCTCGTCACTTATGCCAAAGCGAGCGGCGCGGGCACCGTGCCGACGACCGAAGTCATGAGCTTCGAGATGAGCTGGGCGCACCGCCCCGCCGAATCGCGCGTCTCGTGGCTCAACAAGACCGAGTTCCGTTCGGACAAGGTCCGCGACGCGATCGCCGGCCAGCCGGGGCCGATCGGTGGCGGCGCGCTGACGATCGACGGCGACGCGACGAGCCGCCGCGCGCTCAACAGCCTGTCGGTCAACTGGACCCCGATGGGCAACCGCGAATTGGGCGACCGCCGCGGCAGCGACCGCATGTGGTACGAGCGCGCCGAATTCGGCGTCTTCTGGGGTACGCGCTACAATTTCGACAAGTTCGGGGCCGACGACGTCAAGGGCTGGTCGAACCTGCTCGGCGCCGATTTCCGCTTCAATTTGGGCGAGCATGTCGATGTCGGCGCGTCGGGCACCGCGCGCGTCGGCACCGGCGGCGACACGGTGAGCTGGGCGGGCGGCCCGACGGTCACGCTGGCGCCGATGAAGAACGCCAATGTGACCTTCGGCTATAATTTCGCGGGCTTCCATGACCGCGATTTCGAGGACGCCCGCTATTCGCGCTCGGGCGCCTATGTCACCTTCAAGCTGAAGTTCGACCAGACGAGTTTTCAGGGGTTGGGCCTTTAACCCCACCCCTATTCCGTTCGTGTCGAGCGAAGTCGAGACACGCTAGGTTAGCGCGTGCCGTCACGTGTCTCGACTTCGCTCGACACAAACGGGTTATTGGGTCCGCCTTAGTCCGCGAACAGCAAAACCGGCGTCTCGATCAGCTTCTTCAGCGCCTGAACATAGCTCGCCGCATCCCAGCCATCGACGACGCGGTGGTCGCAGCTGATCGACAGGTTCATCAGCTTCGCGCGGCGGATCTCGTCGCCGTCGAAGACGGGGCGCTCGACGATCTTGTTCGGACCGATGATCGCAACCTCGGGGCGGTTGATGACCGGCGTCGTCGCGATACCGCCAAGCGGACCGAGCGAGGTCACGGTCAAAGTGCCGCCGGTCAGTTCCTCGACCTTGGCCTTGCCGGTGCGAGCAGCCTCCGCCAAGCGACTGATTTCGCTCGCGAGTTGCCAGACATTCTTGTCCTGCGCGTCGCGGATCACCGGGACCATCAGGCCCGCATCGGTCTGCGTCGCCATGCCCAGATGCACCGCGCCATAGCGCGTCACCACGCCGCCCTCGTCGTCGTAGCGCGCGTTGATCATCGGGAACTCAGGGATCGTGCGGCAGATCGCGACGATCAGGAACGGCAGCATCGTCAGCTTGGGCCGCCCGCCGCGATTGGCGTTGAGGTCCGCGCGCATATCCTCGAGCGCGGTGACGTCCATTTCCTCGACATAGGTGAAATGCGGGATTGCACGCTTCGACGCCGCCATATTCTCGGCGATCTTGCGGCGCATGCCGATGACCTTGATCGGCTCGTCGGCGCGCGCGCGGCTGGCGCCGGGAGCGTGATAGCCCTGCCCGCCGCTGTAGCGGAGGAACGCGTCGAGATCGGAGTGGCGGATGCGATCGCCCTCGGCATGGACCTGGCCGAGATCGACGCCGAGATCCTTGGCGCGCGCGCGCACCGCGGGCGATGCGAGGACGGTCTTCCCATGCTCCGTTCGGGCTGAGCTTGTCGAAGCCCTGTCCTTCGTTTCAGCGGTCGAAGATAAGGACGGCCCTTCGACAAGCTCAGGGCGAACGGGTTGAGGGGGCGGCGCCACGTCCGCGACCGGGACTTCTTCCGCACCCGGCGTTTCCGCCACAATCTCTTCCTCAACCGGCGTATCGGTGGGCGGCGCGTCGACCTCGCCGTCCCCGTCGGTCTCGATCACCGCCAGCGTCGAGCCGATCGGGATCAGGTCGCCGACCTCGCCCGCCAGTTCGACGACGATGCCCGACACGGGCGATTCCATTTCGACGGTCGCCTTGTCGGTCATCATGTCGGCGAGCTGCGCGTCTTCCTCGACGCGCTCGCCGATCTTGACGTGCCAGGCAACGATTTCGGCCTCGGCGATACCTTCGCCGATATCGGGCAGACGGAATGAATAGCGGGCCATGACGTCAGTCCTTCAAAATCTTGGTGAGCGCGGTCGCGATGCGCACCGGGCCGGGGAAATAGGCCCATTCGAGGCTGTGCGGATAGGGCGTGTCGAAGCCGGTGACGCGTTCGACCGGCGCCTCGAGATGGTAGAAGCAGCGTTCCTGGACGAGCGCGGCGAGTTCGGCGCCGAAGCCCGAGGTGCGCGTCGCTTCGTGGATGATCAGGCAGCGGCCGGTCTTCTTCACCGACGCCTCGATCGCGTCGATGTCGAGCGGCAGCAGCGTGCGCAGGTCGATGATTTCGGCGTCGATGCCCATTTCCTCGACGATCGTCTTGGTGACATGGACCATCGTGCCATAGGCGAGGATCGTCAGCGCCTCGCCTTCGCGGACCGTCGCGGCCTTGCCGAGGTCGATACGGTAATAGCCCTCGGGCACCGCACTCGCGTCATGCTTCGACCAGGGCTCGACCGGACGGTCGTAATAGCCGCTGAACGGGCCGTTGTAGATGCGCTTGGGTTCGAGGAAGACGACGGGGTCATTATCCTCGATCGCCGCGATCAGCAGGCCCTTGGCATCATAGGGGTTCGACGGGATCACCGTCTTCACGCCGCAGATGTGCGTCATGATGCTTTCGGGCGACTGGCTGTGCGTCTGGCCGCCGAAGATGCCGCCGCCGAACGGCGTGCGCACCGTCATCGGGCAGATATAGTCGTTCGCCGAACGATAGCGCAGCCGCGCCGCCTCGCTGACCAGCTGGTCGAGCCCCGGATAGATATAGTCGGCGAACTGGATCTCGGGGACCGGACGCAGGCCGTAGGCGCCCATGCCGACCGCGACGCCGATGATGCCGCATTCGTTGATCGGCGTGTCGAAGACGCGCGTCTTGCCATGCTTCTTCTGCAGGCCCGCGGTCGCGCGGAACACGCCGCCGAAAAAGCCGACGTCCTCCCCCATCACGACGGTGTTGGGGTCGCGTTCGAGCATGACGTCCATGGCGCTGTTGATCGCCTCGATCATGTTCATGGTTTTGCTATCGCCGGTCATCATTCGGGCTTCCAATTGGGGCCGAACTTGGCCTCTTGCTCGGCGAGCATCTGCGCGGATTGTTCCTTGAGGTGCCAAGGCATCTCCTCGAACACGTCCTGGAACATCGTCTCGAACGGCTGATGCATCCCGTGACCCAGTATGCCGAGCTTTTCCGATTGCTTCTGGGTCGTCTTGACCAGCTCGTCGAGCTCGGCGCGCTGCGCCTCGTGGCGATCCTCGTCCCACTCGCCGAGCGCGACCAGATGCTGCTTGAGCCGCGCAATCGGATCGCCGAAGGGCCAGGCGGTCGCCTCGTCGGCGGGGCGATAGGCGCTCGGATCGTCGGAGGTGCTGTGGCCTTCGCTGCGATAGGTGAAATGCTCGATCAAGGTCGGGCCGTTGTTCGTCCGCGCGCGGTCCGCCGCCCACTGCGTCGCGGCATAGACCGCGAGCGGATCATTGCCGTCGATCCGCAGGCCCGCGATGCCATAACCCACCGCGCGCGCCGCAAAGGTCGTGCGCTCGCCGCCGGCGAAGCCCGAGAAGCTCGAGATCGCCCACTGGTTGTTGACGACGTTGAAGATCACGGGCGCGTTGTAGACGGTGGCGAAGGTCAAGGCGGAATGGAAGTCGCCCTCGGCCGACGAGCCCTCGCCGCACCACACGGTCGCGATGCGGCTGTCGCCCTTCGACGCCGAGGCCATCGCCCAGCCCACCGCCTGCGGATATTGGGTCGCGAGATTGCCCGAGACGCTGAAGAAACCATGCTCGGGCGCCGAATACATGATCGGCAGCTGGCGACCGAGCAGATGGTCGCCGCGGTTCGAATAGATCTGGTTCATCATCTGGATCAGCGGATAGTCGCGCGCGATCAGGATGCCCTGCTGGCGATAGCTGGGGAAACACATGTCGGCGCGGTCGATCGCCATCGTCGAGGCGATCGAGGTCGCCTCCTCGCCGGTGCATTTCATGTAGAAGCTGGTCTTGCCCTGCCGCTGCGCGCGGAACATGCGGTCGTCGAACGCGCGGGTCAGCATCATGTAACGCAGCATCACGCGCAGCCGCTCGGGGGTCAACTTGGGATCCCACGGCCCCTTGGCGACACCGTCGAAATCGAGCACGCGGACGAGGCCGTAGCACAAGTCGCGCATCGCGTCCGGCTTGCTGTCCTCGCTCGGGCGCGGGGTCGCGCCGACCTCGGGCACCACGATGTCGCCGAAATCGGGGGTGTCGCCGGGGCGATAGCGCGGCTCGGGAATATGGAGCGACAGCGGCGGCAGGTTGCTCGCCGGGCGCCCGGGCGTGTCAGACATGTCCTCGTCCTTCGAAGGCGCGAATCGATGCGCCTAGTTATATTTCAACGTGGCGACATATTATTTCGGTCGCCATGGGAATGCAACGGCGGCGCTCAGACCGCGACCGGCGCGGAAATATGCGCCTGCGGGGCATAATCCTCGACCGCGAAATCCTCGAACCGATAGTCGAAAATGCTCGAAGCCCGGCGAAGGATGCGCAGCTTCGGCGCGCCGTCGGGCACGCGGCGGAGCTGCTGTTCGACCAGATCGGCGTGATTGAGGTAGAGATGTACGTCGCCGCCGGTCCACACGACCTCATGCGCATGCAGCCCCGTCTGCTCGGCGATCATGCGCGTCAGCAGTGCGGCCTCGAAGATGTTGAAGGCGAAACCGAGCCCGAGGTCGCACGAGCGCTGGAAGAGAAGGCACGACAGTCCGCCGTCGCTGCGGACGTGGAACTGATAGGTCATGTGGCACGGCGGCAGCGCCATGCGGTCGAGGTCGGCGACGTTCCAGCCGGTGAAGATATGGCGCCGCGAGCCGGGGTTGGTCTTGAGCGAGTCGATCAGCGCCGCGATCTGGTTGTGACCCTGCTCTGACCGGCGGAAAAGCCCCTCGCCCGCCGGCTCGTAACGCGGCCAGTTGACCCATTGGTGGCCATAGACGGGGCCGAGATCGCCCCATTTTGCAGCGAAATCGGCATCGGCGATGATCCGCGCCTCGAAATCCTCGGCGCTGATATTCTCGCCGCTCGCCTTGCGATATTTTTCGAGCGGCCAGTCGGTCCATATCTTCACGCCCTGCGACACCAAGGCGCGGATATTGGTGTCGCCGGTGAGGAACCACAAAAGCTCGCGCAGCGCGGTCTTCCAATAGACGCGCTTGGTGGTGAGCAGCGGGATCGCATCATCCTTCAGCAAAAAGCGCATCGTCTCGCCGAACAGGGACCGCGTGCCGACGCCGGTGCGGTCGACGCGTTCGTCGCCCTCGACCCAGATGCGGCGCATCAGGTCGAGATATTGCAGTTCATAATGGATGGACTCAGGCAAGATTCGCTCCCTGCTTTGCCCCATTGCTAGGCTTGCTGTGACGAGGCGGCAAGCGCCGCGGGCGATCCTCCATTGCGGGGCAATCCCCGCTTTGGCTTTGCCGCGCAGCGGCGCATGAAGGCGTGCCATGACCCGCTATGACCCCATCGAAACGTCGGGCGCGACGCCGGCGCCGCCCGGTTTCGTGCCGCGCGGCGACGAGGAGGAACTGGCGCGGCTGCTGCTGCGCCCGCTCTTCCCCGCCGAGGACGAAATGCTGCTGATCGCAGGCTTCGACGCCTTCGACCGGCTGCTGTGCATCGAATATGCCCAGGGCGACCGCAGCGGGCGCTGCGTCGTGCCGCCGCATGTCTGGCGCGCGGCGCTCGGCACGCGGCCCGCGCAGATATTGCTCGCGCACAACCATCCGTCGGGAATCGCGCGCCCCAGCGACGCCGACCTCACGACGACGCGCGACTGTGCGCGCTTCCTGACGCCGCTCGGCATCGCCCTGTCGGACCATATGATCTTTACCGCGGAAGGTCATTTCAGCTTCTGGCGTGCCGGATTGCTCTAGGATCGGCAATCGTCACCACTATGCCGATTGGCGCTTGAAGTTCGCAAGATGCGCGTCTAGGGGACCGCTCTGCCTTCGCGGCGGCCCATAAGGCCGTTCGCCAAGATCGGTCGGGGAGTAGCTCAGCCTGGTAGAGCACTGTCTTCGGGAGGCAGGGGCCGGAGGTTCGAATCCTCTCTCCCCGACCAGTTTCTTTTGATATCAACACCCCTTGTAACCTGCGGGCAGAACACCTAGATTGGTGTCACGCCGCTATGGTTTTCCCCCTTTCCATCGCGGCGCAGTGTCCCACCGAAAGGTGCGGGCGCGTCCTCCCTGGACCCTGGCCACCTCGTACTTCGGTACGAGGTGGTTTTTTATTGGGCGATCATTCGGCAGCCTGCGGCAGCGCCGCAGCGCCCGGCCAGGCAGCCGAAACTTCCTGCAGAAGCGCGTAAAACCAGTCGGCTAGCGGCTTCAGCTTGTCGCTGTCAGGCGTCCGGTCGCGGCGCAGATAGAGGCTGCGGTCGATCTCGACCTGCACCGCCTGCACCCCGCGATCGGGGCGCCCGTGCGTGCGCACGACATGCCCGCCGGCATAGGGCTGGTTGCGCGAGACGGGCACGCCGAAGCGTTCCGCCGATGCGACGACTGCATCGACCAGCCACGGATCGGCGGTATCGCCGAAGCGATCCCCCACGACGATCTGTGCGCCATGCCCCGCCTGCCCCGGCGGAATCGAGGGCATGCTGTGCAGATCGACGAGAATCGCATGCCCGAAGCGGGCCCGCGTCGCCTCCAGCGCCTCGGCCAGCGCCGCGTGGAACGGCCGATGCAGCGATTCGAGCCGCCACGCGAGCGCCGCGCGGTCGAGCGGTTTCTTCCACAAGGGCCCGACATCGGCGAGGCGTGTGGGAATCACGCCGAGCCCCGCGCGCTCCTTGCGCCCCGGCGCCGAGAATTGCGCGCGGAGCTGCGGCGCGACCTCGCCGGGGGCCATTTGCCCCTCGCCGCGGTTGCAGTCGGCGACCGCGCGCGCCCACAAGGCGTGGACGACGGTCGCCCCCGCCTCGGTCGCGCGCGACGCGATCAGGTCGGACCAGCCATCTTCGAGCCGTTCGAGCTCGGGCCGCGACGCCCTCGCGGCCTCGAGAATCTCGGGCGGATAGATGCGCCCGGCGTGCGCCAGCGACACCACCACCGGCGCCGCGTTACCAGCGGGCCGCTCGACGGCGATGGCGGCGGGAAGGTCGGAGCGGCGGCGCATCGGCATGACGTGGCAAAAATCGGTCGGGGAATCCAGCACCGCCGAACTTTGTTAAGTTTGTCGCGCTATGAGACGGTTTCGATTATACCGCCGAAGCCCAGAGGCACGGTGGGGACCATGGGGGCTATGACTAGCATGATTCGCATATTGCTGGCGGAAGACGATGATGTGATGCGCGAATATCTCGCGCGCGCGCTGACCAGCGCAGGCTATCACGTCACCGCGGTCGACCGTGGCACCGAAGCCGTGCCGCTGATCGATTCGGGCACCTTCGACCTGCTGCTCTCCGACATCGTCATGCCCGAAATGGACGGGATCGAGCTCGCACAGCACACCGCGAAAGTCGCGCCGCAGACGCAGGTCATGTTCATCACCGGTTTTGCCGCGGTTTCGCTGCGCGCCGAGGAAAATGTGCCGCAGGCGAAATTGCTGTCGAAGCCGTTTCACCTCAAGGATCTGGTGCGCGAGGTCGACAATCTTTTCGGCCGCGCCGACCGGTCGCACCAACAATAAGGACGCATCTTCGCGCGAGGGGCTTGCCAAGCCGCGCGAGGGCCTATAGGGGGCGCGTCACCCCAAGGGATGGGCGTGTAGCTCAGTGGTAGAGCACTGTGTTGACATCGCAGGGGTCGCAAGTTCAATCCTTGCCACGCCCACCATTAAAAACGCCGCCGCCCCAACGGGTTGGCGGCGTTTTTGACTCTAGGCCATCCCCTTCGCCAGGTCGCCGCGCGAGGCGTCGCCGATCTGGCTGCCGCCATCGCAGTCGAGGATCGTACCCGTGATATAGCCCGCCGCGGGGCTGCACAGGAACACCGCCGATTCGGCGACCTCCTCGATCTCGCCCCAGCGCTTCATCGCGATGCGGTCGAAATGCGACTGGCGCGTTCCGGCATCGGGCGCGAGCCGCGCCATGCCCTCGGTCCCGGCGATCGGCCCCGGCGAGATGCCGTTGACGCGCACCCCCGGTCCCCATTCGAGCGCGAGCACGCGGATCAGCTGGTTGATCCCCGCCTTCGCCGCGCAGGCGTGCGCCTGCAGCGCCGAGGCGTTGATCGCCTGCCCCGCGGTGATCGCGATCAGCGAGGCGCCCGGGCGATTGAGCAGATCGTGGCAGCCGCGGAAGACGTTGAAGGTGCCGTTGAGGTCGATATCGACCACGGTACGGAAGGCGTTCGCCGACATGCCGAGCACCGGCGCGAGGAAATTGCCCGCTGCGCCCGAGACGACGATGTCCATCGGGCCGAATGTGTCGACGACCGTCTCCATCACCCCGCGAATCGCGGCATAGTCGCGCACGTCGCCCGACAGGCCGATCGCGTCATGGCCGATTTCGGCGGCGGCGCGCTGCGCCTTGTCGGGGTTGCGCCCCGCGACGGCAACTTTCGCGCCGAGTTCGGCGAAACGCTTGGCGATACCCAAGTTGATGCCGCTGGTGCCGCCGGCGACGAACGCCGTCTTGCCCGCCAGCAGATCGTCGCGAAACGCACTCGTCATCATCTTCTCCCTCTTCGCTCTTCGTCCTTCCGTGCGGATGGGGTTGACGGAATGGAACCGGTGGCCTTTTGAAACGCGACAAGACAGCAAGGATCAGGACATGGCAAGCGGCCCCACCTCGAACAGCTTCATCTCGCAGCGGCTGAAGCTGCATTATGCCGATTGGGGCAATGAAGACGCACCCCCACTTTTGCTGGTGCACGGCGGGCGCGACCATTGCCGTAGCTGGGACTGGGTCGCCGAGAAACTCCGCGACCGCTACCACATCATCGCGCCCGACCTCCGCGGCCACGGCGACAGCGCCTGGTCGCCCGACGGCAATTACGAAATGGGCGCCTTCGTCTACGACCTCGCGCAGCTGATCCACCAGCTCGACCTCGCGCCGGTTACGATCGTGTCGCATTCGATGGGCGGCAATATCTCGACGCGCTACACCGGGCTCTACCCCGACAAGGTGAAGAAGCTGGTGTCGATCGAGGGACTCGGCCCCTCGCCCGCGGTGCAGGAGGAGCGGAACAAGACGCCCTTCGACGAGCGCATGCGCCAGTGGATCGAGGACAAGCGCCAGGCCGCGGGGCGCCAGCCCAAGCGCTATGCAACGCTCGACGACGCGCTGGCGCGGATGGCGGCGGAAAACGCGTATCTGACGCCCGAACAGGCGCGGCACCTGACGATTCACGGCATCAACCGCAACGAGGACGGCAGCTGGAGCTGGAAGTTCGACAATTATCTCAACATCTGGACGATCTTCGACATGCCGCAGGCCGAGCTCCACAAGCTGTGGGCGAACATCAGCTGCCCGACGCTTTTACTCTATGGTGCCGACAGCTGGGCCTCGAACCCCGAAAAGGACGGCCGCATGGAGCATTTCAAAAATGCCAAGGTTATCGAATTCGAAAATGCGGGACATTGGTTGCATCACGACCAATTTGACCGCTTCTTGGCCGAGCTCGACGCATTTCTGTAAAATACTTAATGGCGCCTTTCCATTTGTAACGGTGACAGGATAGACAAGGTTCGTCGATCACGTCATCATCCTCCCCTTCTCGATCCATGAGGGGGATGGAAGATGAGACTTGCCGTATCCGTGCTTGCTGTGTCCGCCGTGCTGGCGGCGACGCCCGCCGCCGCTCAGCAAAACACCGCCGTTCGCGAAATCGCCAACCCGCCCGAGCTCGAGGCCGAAGGCAAGCCGCCGTCGCTGATGCTGACCGCCGAAGCGGCGCCCGCGACGCCGACCGACAACCGCCTGCTCGACCTGAAGGTCGAGATGATCGCGAGCAAGCTCTACAACCCGAACACCGGGCGCGACGACAAGGTGCTGCTGCGCGGCTATACCGGCCAGGGCATGCTGCCCGACACGCCGCTGGTGTCGCCCGAGATCGAGATCCGGCCCGGCGAGACGGTGCGCATCAGCCTCGACAATCAGCTGCCGGCGGACCCGACCTGCCTCGGCCACCCGGCCAATATGAACGTCCCGCATTGTTTCAACGGCACCAACCTCCACACGCACGGACTGTGGGTCAATCCGGCGGGCAATGGCGACAATGTGCTGTTGTCGATCAATCCCGGCGTGTCGTTCCAATATGAATATAATGTGCCGAGCGACCATCCGTCGGGGACCTTCTGGTACCATACGCACCGCCACGGCTCGACCGCGCTGCAGGTGTCGAGCGGTATGGCCGGCGCGCTGATCATCCGTGGCGATCGTTTGCCCACCCCGACCGCCAATGGCGACATCGACACGCTGCTGAAGGGCATGCCCGAACGCGTGCTGGTGATGCAGCAAATCCAGTACGCCTGCTACGACAAGGCCGGCGCGATCCAGAAGAACAAGGACGGCTCCTATCTGTGCAACCCCGGCGACGTCGGCGAAATCCGCAACATCGACGATTTCGGGCCCGGCAGCTGGGGCGCGACGGGGCGCTACACCTCGTTCAACGGCGTCGTCATGCCGACCTTTCGCGCGACGCAGGGCGTCGTCGAGCGCTGGCGCATGATCCACGGCGGGGTGCGCGACACGATCAAGCTGACCTTTGCCAAGCGGCTCGACAACAAGGTGCTGAAACTCGGCGCGACGCCCGCCGAGGTCGACCGCTTCATCGAAAGCAGCTGCGCCAAGGACAGCCTGCCGATCCAGTTGATCGCCGCCGACGGCCTGACGATGGCGCAGGCGCAGCCGAGCCGCGGCACCGTGTTCCAGCCGGGCTATCGCTTCGACGCGCTCGTCGCCTTTCCCGAGGCCGGCCAATATTGCGTGCTCGACATGCCGAACAGCGAATCGGGCAGCCTCAACCGCGACGCGCTCGGCCGCAAGCTGATGGGCTATGTCGAGGTCGCGAAGGGCACGCCCTTCACCAACAATCCCAAGGCCTATGTCCGCGACCGGCTGATCGAGCGCGCCAGGACGCTGATGCCGCCCGATGTCCGCGACACGGTCGTCGCCGCGCTGACCGACCAGATGAAATTCACCCGGTTCGTCCCGCATCCGACGGTCGAGGACGACGAGCTGACCGGCACGCAGGAACTGACCTTTCGCATCGACATCAGCGGACCGACGCAGTTCGAGGTCGGCAACACGCTGAACAGCGCGGACACCAAACCCTATGACCCGGCGCGGATCGACCGCCAGCTACCGCTCGGCGGGGTCGAGGAATGGACGCTGCAGTCGCATTTCGTCAGCCATCCCTTCCACATCCACGTCAATCCGTTCCAGATCGTGTCGATCACCAACCCCAAGGCGAAGAATCCCGACGGCAGCCTGATCGACCTCAGCCTGCCCGGGCAGGCCGACATCCCCGACCCGACCGATGGCCAATATGCCGGGCTGCACGGGGTTTGGAAGGACACGCTCTGGATCAAGAGCCTGTTCGCCGCGCCGGGCGAAGCGCCGCCGGGTGACATCTATACGGTCAAGGTCCGCACGCGATATCAGCGCTATATCGGCGAATATGTGCTCCACTGCCATATCCTCGACCATGAGGACCAGGGCATGATGCAGAATGTCGAAGTCGTGCTGCCACAGGCGCCGTTCGACAAGAACAACCCGGCGGTAATGCACGGCAGCCACTGATCGCGGTTCATCGCGGCGTTAGCCTCTATGGGCTAAGGCCCTTGGCGCCGGGACTTGTCCGGCGCACAGGGATGCCATGGCCTATTCGGGACGATTGTCGCGCCGCCAGCGGGGGATCGCCGCCGCCGCGACACTGCTGGCGGCGGCGCTCATCCTCTATGGCCTGGTGGCGGGGCTGCGGCTCGAGATTCCGGTCTTCGTCCGCGAAACGATCGGCGCGATCTCGCTGCCCGCACCAAAGCCGCCCGAGCCGGCCTCGGTGCCCGCCGATACGCCGTCGGACAAGGCTGTGGGAGCCGCGTCGGAGGCCAATCGGCGCGCCGAGGCCGCGCCGGTCGTCGCGCCCGAGCCCAGGCTTCCGCCCCCGGTCGCCCCGCCTGTCGCCGCGGCGCCGAAGCCCGGTAGCGGCAGCGAGGCCTCGGCGGGTGCTGCGCCGGTCGCGGGGCCGGGATCGGGCGCGGGCGGGCGCGGCGACGGGCTCGGTTCGGGAGGATCGGGGAACGGCAGCGGCGGGGGGACCCGCCCGGTCTGGCGCAGCGGAACGATCGAGGACCGCGACTATCCGCGCGAGGCCCGCCGCGCGCGTGTCGGCGGCGAGGTCGAGGTGCGCTTCACGATCGAGGCGACGGGGCGCGTCACCGGCTGCCGCGTCAGCAAATCGAGCGGCGACGCGGCGCTCGACGCGACGACCTGCCGCCTGATCGAGGCGCGCTTCCGCTTCAAACCCGCGACCAACGCGGCGGGACTCGCGGTCGCCAGCCGCTATGGCTGGCGCCAGACATGGTGGCTCGAACGCCGCTAGCGCGGGATTTTGCCGAAAAGCGCCACAATATCGCGAATGATTATCAATATGCGTTGACAGTGCGAACGACTCTCAATAGCGGCGCCCTCGAACAAACCATAAAGGGGGTTTACCGTGAAACCATCGACGTCCGCATCTTTCCTTGCGCTCTCCTGCGTCGGAAGCCTGATCAGCGCCCCGGCGTTCGCTGCCGAAGCCGACGCTGCGCAGGATGCGCCGGGCGGCCGTAGCGAAATCATCGTCACCGGCACGCTCGCGACCGAGGTTGAATCGCCCAAGTCGACCGCGCCCATCGTCGACACGCCGCAGACGGTCACCGTGATCTCGCAGGAAACGCTGCGCCAGCAGAACCTCCTCACGCTGCGCGACGCGCTCTCGACGATCCCCGGCATCACCTTCGGCGCGGGCGAAGGCGGCGGCGGCTATGGCGACTCGATCAACCTGCGCGGCTATTCGGCGAACAACGACCTGACCGTCGACGGCGTACGCGACAGCGCGCAATACAGCCGCACCGATCCCTTCAATCTGCAGCAGATAGAAGTCTACAACGGTGCCAACTCGGTCTTCAACGGATCGGGCAGCGTCGGCGGCACGATCAATCTCGTCAGCAAGATCCCCTTCGCGCGCGACGCGACGACGGTGCAGGCGGCGGTCGGCACCGACAATTATTACCGTGCGGCGGTCGACAGCAACTGGCGCCTGAACGAGCTGATCGCGGTGCGCATCAACGCGATGTATCACGAGAACGACGTGCCGGGCCGCGACGTCGAATCCTATCAGCGCTGGGGCGTCGCGCCGTCGATCACGATCGGCGTCGACAGCGACACCAGCCTGACGCTCGCCTATCTCCACCAGGACGACGACAACACGCCGATCTATGGCGTCCCCTTCTACCTCAGCGGCGTCAACGACGGCCCGCTGCCGGGCGTCGACGACAGCGACTATTTCGGCATCGTCAACCTCGACGAGCAGAAGACCAAGGTCGATCGCCTGACCGCAACCTTCCGCCATGAATTCAGCGACAAGGTATCGGTCCGCAACCTGACCCGCTGGCAGCGCGTGCACCAATATAGCCAGACGAGCGCGCCGCAGGGCGTCTTCTGTCTCGCCAACGGGCTCCAGCCGATCGGCAACGGCCCGAACGCCACCGTCGGCCTCCCCTGCCCGACCGGGCAGAACACCCCCGGTTTCTACTATCCGGCGGGTCCGCGCGGGCTGGTGCGCGACCAGGTCAACGACCTGCTCCACAACCAGACCGACCTGACGATCCTGAGCGGCGCCAAGGGCGGTTTCTTCAACACCCTCGTCATCGGCGCGTCGGCGACGCAGGAAGATTATTCGATCGAGAACGCCCAGTTGCTGCGCAATCCGGGCGGCGCGACGCCGAACCCGGTGCTGCCGCCGATCAGCCTCGCGAACCCGAACACCGTCTATACCGGGCCGGTAAATTACGTCCGCACCGGCAACAGCTATGGCGACACCCGCAATTTCGCCATCTACGCCTTCGACACGCTCGAAATCTCGCCGATGTTCGAGATCAACGCCGGCGTCCGCTATGAAAGCGTCCGCACGGTGTTCCGCGCCGACACCGTGACCACGCCCGCGGCGGGCGCCGTCTATACCCGCGGCGCCGAACAGATCAGCGACGAAAATCTCTTCTCCTACCGCGTCGGCGCAGTGCTCCACCCGGTCGAGAATGTCAGCCTATACGCCGCCTACGGCAATGCGAAGACGCCGACCTCCGCCACCGTGCGCGCCGGCTGCGGCCTTCCCGCCGCCGTGCCGGGCGCGGCCGATCCCTGCGCCGTCGCGCCGGAAAAGGCCCGCACCTTCGAAATCGGCGCCAAGGCCGAGTTGATGGACAAGAAGCTGCTGCTGACGGCAGCGTTGTTCCGCAACGAGCGCACCAACTTCCGCACGCCGTCGAACGACCCGGCGGCGCCCAACTCGCTGCAGGTCCTGGATGGCCAGTCGCGCGTCGACGGGCTTGCGCTGGGTATCACCGGCAATGTGACCCCCGAATGGGCGATCTTCGCAAACTACACCTATCTCGACAGCGAAGTGCGCCAGAGCGTATCCGACTTCTGCCTCGTCACGCCCGGCGCCGCGGGCTGCGGCAACAGTGCGGCAATCCCCGATCCGCAGCGCGGCGACCGGTTGGTGCAGACGCCGAAGCATTCCGGCAGCCTGTTCACCACCTATGTCTTCCCGTTCGGACTGCAGGTCGGCTACGGACTGACATATCAGGGCGAATTCGCGACCAACCAGCGCAACGTCCTGCAGCGTACCCAATTCATGGTCGATGACTATCTGATCCACCGTGCCTTCGTGTCGTACGACTTCAAGAACGGTCTGATCGCCCAGCTCAACGTCACCAACCTGACGAACGAGGATTATTACACCGGCGTGCGCAATAATGTGAATGCGACCACCGGCGCGGTCAGCGGCGGCTGGGCGACCCCGGGCGACTCGCGCTCGGCAGTGTTCAGCCTCTTCTACAACTTCTGATCCCAAAGGGCGGGCGCGGCGATTGCCGTTCCCGCCCTTTTCGCTCTAGAACCGCTGCATGATCCGGATCATTCCCGATGTGCTCGACGCCGATGGTGTCGCCAGATTGCGCGCCATTCTCGACGCCGCGCCATGGGTCGACGGTAACGAAACCTCGGGCCCGCAGGCCGCGCTCGCCAAGCACAACCAGCAACTCCCCGAATTTGGCGAGGCCGCGGCCGAGGCCGGGCGGATCGTCCGCGAGGCTCTTGGCCGCGTGCCGCTGTTCATGGCGGCGGCGCTGCCGCTCAAAATCTACCCGCCTTTTTTCAACCGCTATTCCGGCGGCGACAAGTTCGCCGACCATATCGACAATGCCATCCGCATGCGCCGCGGCACCGATTTCCGCATCCGCAGCGACCTGTCGGCGACGCTCTTCCTGTCCGACCCGGACAGCTATGAGGGCGGCGGGCTGGTGATCGAAGGCATGGCGGAAGCGCCTGGAATCAAGCTGCCCGCCGGGCATCTGGTCCTCTACCCCTCGTCGACCGTACACCGCGTCGAGCCGGTCACGGCGGGAACGCGTGTCGCCAGCTTCATGTGGATCCAGTCGATGATCCGCGACCAGGGCCAGCGCGACCTGCTCTTCGACCTCGACATGGGTGTGCAGGGCGCCGCCGCCCGGCTGGGCCAGGGCGATCCGGCGGTCGTACGCTTGACCGGCGTCTATCACAACCTGCTGCGCCGCTGGGCCGACGCCTAGCTGTGATCTAGTCGAGCATTTCCCGCCAGGCACGCGAAACATGTTCGCGGCCGTTGGCGAGGATGCAGGCGGCGAGTTCCTGCTCGTCCGCAAGCGCGATCCCTGCTTCGGCGCCCATCACGGTGAGCGCGGTCGCCCAGCCGTCGGCCATCATGCAACTGCGGTGCAGCACCGTGACCGAGCGCACGCCATTGGCGATCGGGCGCCCGGTGCGCGGATCGAAGCTGTGCGAATAATGCTGCCCGTCGATGTCGAACCCGCGGCGGTAGTCGCCCGAGGTCGCGACCGACAGGTCGTGGAGCGCAACGCGCCAGCCGGCCCCGGGCCAGGACGGCGGCACCTCGACGTCGACCCACCAGGGCTGGCCGTCGGGACGAATACCCTCACCACGCAGTTCGCCGCCGACCTCGAGCAGGAAATGGCGCACACCGTTCGCGAGCAGCCATTCGGCGGCGAGATCGACGCCATAGCCCTTGGCGATGCCCGAGAGGTCGAGGAGGGCCCCTTCGCCGCGGCGGATGCGGGATGCGTCGAGCTCGATCCCGCCGGCATTCCTCACGGTGGTTTCGGGGGCGGCATCCACGGGGCCGGCGGCACCGAAGCCCCAAGCTTCGCTGAGCTCGCCGAGCGTGAGGCTGAAGGCCCCGCCGCTGCGATTGCCGATGTCGAGCCCGGCGGCGACGACCGCGGCGAACTCGGCAGGGATCGCCTGCCACGCACCCGCAGGAGCGCGGTTGAAGCGCGAGAGGCCGGAGTCCGGCTCCCACTGGCTCATCTGCGCGACGACGCGGTCGAGCGCCGCCTGCACGCCCTCGCCCGCCCCGGCGGGCGGCGCAACGGCGTGCAGGGACCAGTCGGTTCCCATCGTCGTTCCGGCAAAGCTTTCGATGACCGCCCCGGCGCCCTGCCCGGCAAAGGCCGCAGGCGTGAGCGCGCGGGGGATCAGGATGCGGTCGGTCAGGGTGCCAGCACTTCCAGCGTCGTGACATAGCTCGCGCGCCGCTGCGGTGCGGCGGTCGCGGGCGGCGGGCCATCGCCCGCGCCTTCGGCACGCGGGGTGGTGACGTTGACCCAGTAAAGGCCGGGCTCGGCCCAGTTGAGCACGACCTTGCCCTCGCCATCGGTCTTGAGCGTCTCTTCGCCGAGGTCGTCGCGATAGCGGATGCCGCCGCGGATCACGGTCACCGGCAGGCCCGCGCCGGGCTTGCCGTCGAGCAGGAACTGAAAGGTCGCCGCCTCGCCCGCGATCAGGTCGTTGGGGTGGGTTACCGGGACCAGCTCGATGCCCTTGCCGGTCGGCTTGAAGAGCGTGTCGGTCGGCTCGCCCACGGTCACGAAGATCTCGTTGCGGTTGTTAGATTCGGCGGTCTGGACGTTGGTCGCACCCGCTGGAATACGCTCGGCGAGGTTCGCCGTAGTGGTGCCGCGCGGCAGGCGCTCGGTCTTGCCATTGAGGTCATAGCTGCCCATCACGCCATCGGCGACCGACGCGATCTTCCACGTGCCCTTCTGCGTCAGATGGACATCGAAGGTGCTGCGATAGCGCCCTGTGGCCTTGTTCTCGATCGTCGCTTCGGTGCCGTCGGGCGCCCATGCCTTCATCGCGTCGAGGCGCAGCGGCTGGTGCTCGAAGTAGAACAGGTCGTTCGACACCGCGGCGTCGACGGTGACCCAAACATCGTCGCCCGACAGCACGGTCGAGGACGGCATCATCCACTGGCGGTGCGCGCTGGCCGGAACCGCGATCATCGCCGCGAGCACGGCGGTCGCCGCAAAACCCCAAAGCTGCTTCTTCATCGTCCTGCCCTCTTCTGATCGATCAACGGAAAGAAATGGAAACGGCGCCGAGCTCGGCCTTGCCCGCAGCCTTGCCGCCGGCGCCGGCCTTGCCCGGCCAGGTGAAGGGGATGCGCAGCATCTCGCGGCCGCCGACTTCGCGCGCGGCCTCGACCACGAGCACATAGTCGCCCGCCGCCATCGCGCCGAGCTGCGCGCGGGTGAAGCTGATCTTGTGGGCGCCGGGCGCGCGGGTGGCGCCGGTGATGCCGTTGGCGGGGAAGGTCATCGAACGGCCCGAAACGCGCCACCACTGGCGCACGTCGCGCAGCCATTTGGTGCCCTCATTGGCCTTCATGTCATGGTCGTACCAGACCGCGACGGTCTTCGCCTTGGCGCCCGCCTTCTCGACCCAGAAAGCCACATAGGGCTTGTGATATTCGGCGACCTTCAGCCGCGGGATGTTGACCGTGACGTCCATCGTCGCGGGCTGCGCGGCGGCGAGCGACGGCGCAGCGAGCGCAGCGCCGAGGGTGCTCCCGATCAGGATGGCGCGAGGGGAAGGTTGCATGGTCGGGACTCCCTAGTGGATATAGATGATGGCGATGGCGGCAGGGATCGCGAGGCCCGCGCCGACGAGCGGCCAGGTGCTCTTGCGCTTGGCCGCGTGCAGCCACAGCAGGAACAGCCCGGTAATCCCGAAGACAAGGCAGGCGACGGAGAAGATGTCGATGAACAGGCTCCACTCGCCGCCCGAATTGCGGCCCTTGTGGAGGTCGTTGAGATAGGAGATCCAGCCGCGGTCGGTGACCTCGCCCGTCACTTCGCCGGTCGCGCGGTCGATATCGACCCACGCGTCGCCGCCGGGGCGCGGCGCGGGCAGATAGACATTCTCGGGCGCCCATTCGGCCTCGCCGCCCGCCTTGACGGGGAAATTCACCTCGACCCAGTCGGCGACGGGTTTGGGCAGCGGTCCCTTGGCGTCGGCGGGCTCTGTCTTGGTGAGCTGCGCGAGCAAGGTGGGCGGGATCTGCGCCGTCTTTTCGGTGATGACCGGCGAGCCTTCGATGTCGGCGGCATGGTTCAACGTGAAGCCGGTCACCGCAAACAGGATCAGCCCGATCAGGCTGACCGCCGAGCTCATCCAGTGCCACATATGCAGCTGCTTGAGCCAGAAGGCCTTGCGGCTCTTCTTCGTCGGGGCCGGACGGGACTTGGTGGGAGCGTGCATGAAATCATTCTGTGGTGGCGTTGCGCCGCCACTATCGAGAGTGATTCGCAATTACAACAATTAATCCCGATTTTCCGGTTGTTCGCCGCAAGCTGTGGTTAGAGGCTCGGCAGGTCGAGCCCCTTCGCGCGCGCACAGTCGATCGCGATGTCGTAGCCGGCGTCGGCGTGGCGCATCACGCCGGTGCCGGGGTCGTTCCACAGCACGCGTTCGAGCCGCCTTGCCGCCTCGGCCGTGCCGTCGGCGACGATCACCATGCCGCTGTGCTGCGAATAGCCCATGCCGACCCCGCCGCCATGGTGCAGCGAGACCCAGGTCGCGCCCGAGGCGGTGTTGAGCAGCGCGTTGAGCAACGGCCAGTCGGACACCGCGTCGGTGCCGTCGCGCATCGCCTCGGTCTCGCGGTTGGGCGAGGCGACCGAGCCCGAATCGAGATGGTCGCGGCCGATCACGACCGGCGCCTTGAGCTCGCCCGAGGCGACCATCTCGTTGAACGCGAGGCCCAGCCGGTGGCGATCGCCGAGCCCGACCCAGCAGATGCGCGCGGGCAGGCCCTGGAAATGGATGCGCTCGCGCGCCATGTCGAGCCAGTTGTGGAGATGCGCATTGTCGGGCAGCAACGCCTTCACCTTGGCATCGGTCTTGTAGATATCCTCGGGGTCGCCCGACAGCGCCGCCCAGCGGAACGGGCCGACGCCGCGGCAGAAGAGCGGGCGGACATAGGCGGGGACGAAGCCCGGGAAGTCGAAGGCGTCGGTCACACCCTCGTCGAAGGCGACCTGGCGGATATTGTTGCCATAATCGACGACCGGCAGCCCCGCCGCCTTGAAATCGAGCATCGCGCGGACGTGCACCGCCATCGACGCCTTGGCCGCCGCGGCGACCGCGGCGGGATCGCTCTCGCGTTTCGTGAACCACTCGTCGAGGCTCCAGCCCTGCGGCAGGTATCCGTTCACCGGGTCGTGCGCCGAGGTCTGGTCGGTGACGAGGTCGGGGCGCACCCCGCGGCGCACCAGTTCGGGATAGACGTCGGCGGCGTTGCCGAGCAGGCCCACCGACACCGGCGTCTTCGCCGTCGTGACGATCTCCAGCGCCTCGTCGAGGCTGGTCGTCATGCGGTCGACATAGCCGGTCTCGAGCCGCATCTCGATCCGGCTCGGCTGGCATTCGACCGCGAGGCACGAGGCGCCCGCCATCGTCGCCGCGAGCGTCTGCGCGCCGCCCATGCCGCCGAGGCCGGCGGTCAGGATCCATTTGTCGCTGAGGTCCCCGCCATAATGCTGGCGCCCCGCTTCGACGAAGGTCTCGTAGGTGCCCTGCACGATGCCCTGGCTGCCGATATAGATCCAGCTGCCCGCGGTCATCTGGCCGTACATCATCAGCCCGGCCTTATCGAGCTCGTGGAAATGCTCCCAATCGGCCCATTTGGGCACGAGGTTCGAGTTGGCGAGCAGCACGCGCGGCGCATCGGCGTGCGTCCTGAACACGCCGACGGGCTTGCCCGACTGGATCAGTAAAGTCTCGTCGCCTTCGAGCCGTTTCAGCGTCTCGACGATCCGGTCGTAGCTTTCCCAGTCGCGCGCGGCGCGGCCGATGCCGCCATAGACGACCAGTTCCTGCGGCGCCTCGGCAACGCGCGCGTCGAGATTGTTCATCAGCATGCGCAGCGGCGCTTCGGTCAGCCAGCTCTTGGCCGACAGCTCGGTTCCGGTCGCGGCGCGAATGTGGCGGCTGTTGTCGAGACGGGTCATGGACGTCCTTTCGCAAAATCGAGCACCGCGGCGAGGATGCGGGCGAGGTCGGCGCGCAGCCCGGCGGCGCGGCCGTCGTCCCAAGCCGGGCCTTGGCCATTGGCAAGCGGGCTTTCGTCGAGATAGGCGCGCATCGCGGTCTCCATCTGGATTGCGTGCACGCCGCCCTCGGGCTGGCCATAATGGCGCGTCGTCCAGCCGCCACGAAAGCGCCCGTTGAGCACCGACCAGCGCGGCCCGCATTCGGCCATCACCGCGTCGCTGAGTGCGATATCGCAGGTGGTGCCATTATCGGTGCCGACATTGAGCTCGGGCAATTCCCCGTCGAACAGTCGCGGCACGACGCCGCGGATCGAATGGCAGTCGTAGAGGACGACGCGCGGATGGCGCGCGCGCAGCCGCTCGATCTCGTTGGCGAGCGCGGCGTGATAGGGCTGGTGGTAGGCGATACGGCGCGCCTCGACATCGGGTGCTTCGCCCTCGCGATAGAGCGGTTCGCCATCGAAACTCTCGGTCGGGCACAGCCCGGTCGTCGCCTGCCCCGGATAGAGCGAGGCGCCCGAGGGATCGCGGTTGCAGTCGACGACGCTGCGCGAAATATCGGTCCACACGAAGGTCGCATCGACCAGCCCGTCGTAGAGGCGGCGGATGTGCCAGTCGGTGTCGAGCAGCGCGAGATCGCGCGAGCGGAAGGCCGGCCGATATTCGTCCGGGATCTCGGTGCCGCCGTGCGGGAAAGCGAGGATCAGCGGCGTGTCGGCCCGCTCGACATGGAGCCAGCTCATGCCGCGAGCCCCGGCAGGTCGCCGACAAGGTCGACCAGCTGTCCGCTGCGCACCATCGCCTGCGCCGCGGCGATATCGGGCGCCATATGGCGATCCTCGTCGAGCGTCGGCACGGTCGCGCGGAGCAGGCCGCGCACGCGCTCGACCGCCTCGCTCGACTTCAGCCCGCCGTGGAAGTCGCACCCCTGCGCGCCCGCGAGCAGTTCGATCGCAAGGACCGCGTCGACATTCGCCGCCATCTCGATCAGCCGCCGCGCGCCATGCGCCGCCATCGACACATGATCCTCCTGGTTCGCCGAGGTCGGGATCGAATCGACGCTGGCGGGATAGGCGCGCTGCTTGTTCTCCGACACGAGCGCCGCCGCGGTCACCTGCGGGATCATGAAGCCCGAATTGAGCCCCGGCTTGGCGACGAGGAAGGCGGGCAGCCCCGACAGCGCGGGATCGACGAGCATCGCGGTGCGCCGTTCGGACAGGCTGCCGATCTCGCACAAAGCCATGGCGATCATATCGGCGGCGAAGGCGACGGGCTCGGCATGGAAATTGCCGCCCGACAAGGCCTCGTCGGTGTCGGGGAAGATCAAGGGATTGTCGGAGACGCCGTTGGCCTCGACCAGCAGCGTCGCGGCCGCCTGGCGCAGCAGGTCGAGCGCTGCGCCCATCACCTGCGGCTGGCAGCGCAGGCAGTACGGATCCTGCACGCGCACGTCGCCCATGATATGGCTGGCGCGGATTTCGGAACCCTGCATCAGCGCGGCGAGCGCGGCGGCGGTCTCGATCTGCCCCTTGTGCCCGCGCAACGCGTGGATGCGCGGGTCGAAGGGGGTGTCCGATCCCTTGGCGGCCTCGGTCGAGAGGATGCCGGTGACGAGCCCGCTGCCGTGGAGCCGCTCGGCCTCAAATAACGCTGCGAGTGCATAAGCGGTCGAGAATTGTGTGCCGTTGAGCAGCGCCAGCCCTTCCTTGGGGCCGAGCACCAAGGGTTCCAGCCCGGCATCGGCGAGCGCGATCGCGGCGGGGACGCGCGCGCCGTCGACGAAAATCTCGCCCTCGCCGATCATCGCCGCCGCCATATGCGACAGCGGCGCAAGGTCGCCCGACGCGCCGACCGAACCCTGCGCGGGGATCACCGGGATCAGATACCCATCGATCATCGCCTCGAGCAGTTCGATCGTCGCCGGGCGCACGCCCGATGCACCGCGCGCGAGGCTCGCGAGCTTGAGCGCCATCATCAGCCGCGCGACGCGCTCGGGCATCGGGTCACCGACGCCCGCGGCGTGGCTGAGCACGATATTGCGCTGGAGCGTTTCGAGATCGTCGGCCTCGATCCGCACCGTCGCCAGTTTCCCGAAGCCGGTGTTGATCCCGTAAACCGCCTCGCCGCGCGCGAGGATGCGCTCGACCGCCGCTGCGCTCTCGGCGATGACCGCGCGGCATTCGGGCGCCAGCCGCACCGGCGCGCCCGTATAGATCTCGCGCCAGTCGGCGAGGCTGATCGATCCGGGGTTCAGGTGCATGTTCCGTCCTTGATGCGCGTATGAAGCGGGTTGAAGCCGATGCGGTAGACGAGCTCGGCGGGCTCGCTGACGTTCCAGATCGCGAAGTCGGCGACCTTGCCAAGTTCGAGCGTGCCGATCTCGCGCTGCAGCCCGAGCGCCGTGGCGGCGTTCACGGTCACCGCGCGCAAGCATTCGGTCACCGACAGCCCGAACAGGGTCGCGCCCATATTGAGCATCAACAGCAGCGAGGTCGTCGGCGAGGTGCCGGGGTTGCAGTCGGTCGCGAGCGCCATCGGCACGCCCGCGTCGCGGAGCGCCGCGACCGGCGGCTTCTTCGTCTCGCGCATGAAGTAGAAGGCGCCGGGGAGCAGCACGGCGACCGTGCCGGCCTCGGCCATGGCGGCGATATCGGCAGCGTCGATATGTTCGAGATGATCGGCCGACAGCGCCTCGTACGTGGCGGCGAGGCTTGCCCCCGCAAGGTGCGACAGTTGCTCGGCGTGGAGCTTGACCGGCAGGCCCGCAGTCTTTGCCGCATCGAAGACGCGCGCGATCTGCTCGGGCGAAAAGCCGATGCCCTCGCAGAAGCCGTCGACCGCATCCGCTAGCCCCGCCGCCGCGGGAATGATCGCCTCGCAGACCAGATCGACATAGGCGTCGGCATCGCCCTTATACTCGGGCGGCACGGCATGCGCGGCGAGCAAGGTGGTCGGGACGCGCACAGCACGCGTTTCGCCCAGCGCCCGCGCGGCGCGCAGCATCTTGATCTCGTCGTCCTTGGTCAGGCCATAACCCGACTTGATCTCGATCGTCGTCACGCCCTCGGCGATCAGCGCATCGAGCCGCGGCAGCGCGCTTTCGAGCAGCGCCGCCTCGTCCATCGCGCGCGTCGCGCGCATCGTCGAGACGATGCCCCCGCCCGCGCGCGCGATCTCCTCATAGGTCGCGCCTTCGAGCCGCATCGCCCATTCATTGGCGCGGCTGCCGCCGTGCACAAGGTGGGTGTGGCAATCGATCAGTCCGGGGGTCAGCAACCGGCCCTCGCAATCGATGATCTCGGCGGCGGCGGGCGCTTCGCCGGCGGGTCCGACCCACGCGATGCGCCCCTCCCGCACCCCGATCGCGCCCCGCTCGACCAGCCCCAAGCCGTTGCCGGTCAGCGTCGCGAGTCGCGCATTGGTCCAGAGTCGATCCATGCCGCCAACTTGCCAGCTTGGATTATTATGTCTAGACATAATATCGGACAGGCGAGGAGCGAGGCATGACGACACTCTGGTTCGAACGGGCGCTCCTCCCCGATGGCTGGGCCGAAAGCGTCCGCGTCACGCTCGATGCCGGGCGGATTTCCGGGGTCGAGACCGGCGCCGCACCGCAGCCCGACGACGAGCGCCACGCCATCGCCCTTCCAGGCCTCGCCAATCTTCATTGCCACGGTTTCCAGCGCGGCATGGCGGGCCTGTCCGAGACGCGCGGACGCCCCGACGATGATTTCTGGAGCTGGCGCGAGATCATGTACCGCTTCCTCGACCGGCTGACGCCCGAGGACATCGCCGCGATCAACGCGCTCGCCTTCGTCGAGATGATGGAAAGCGGCTTCACCCGCGTCGCCGAGTTCCATTATCTCCACAATGATGCCTACGGCGGCCGCTACGCCGACCCCGCCGAAATGGCGGGTGCGGTGGTTGCCGCCGCCGAAGAGAGCGGCATCGGCCTCACGCTCTTTCCCGTCTTCTACGCGCATGGCGATTTCGGCGGCGCGCCGCCCGCGCCGGGCCAGCGGCGCTTCCTCTCCGACATCGACGGTTTCGCGGCGCTCGTCGAAGCGAGCCGCGCCAAGCTGCCCGCCGACGCCGCCTTCGGCATCGCCCCGCATTCGCTGCGCGCAGTGACCGCCGAGGAACTGGCCGCTATCCTGCCGCTCGCGGGCGAAGGCCCGATCCATATCCACGCCGCCGAACAGATGCGCGAGGTGGAAGCGTCTCTCAAATGGAGCGGCCAGCGCCCCGTCGAATGGCTGCTGAACCACGCCGATGTCGATGCGCGCTGGTGCCTCGTCCATGCGACGCACCTGACCGAAGCCGAATGCGATCGGCTCGCGGCGAGCGGCGCGGTGGCGGGACTGTGCCCGGTGACCGAAGCCAATCTCGGCGACGGCATCTTCCCCGCCGACCGCTATCTGGCGGCGGGCGGCCATATCGGGATCGGCACCGATTCGAACATCCTGATCGACGCCGCGGGCGAGCTGCGCACGCTCGAATATAGCCAGCGCCTCCGCGATCGGCGCCGCGCCATGCTGGGCAGCGAGGCGATCCCGTCGATCGGCGAGCGGCTGTTCCGCGAGGCGCTCGCCGGCGGCGCGCGAGCGACGCGCGCGGGGACCGGCATCGCCGTGGGCCAGCCTGCCGACTTCTTCACCCTCGCAGCGGACGATCCGGTCTTCGCCGGCGCCGACCAGCGCACGGTCCTCGACCGCTGGATATTTGCGGCGCGCGCGCCGGTCGTCGACAGCGTCTGGCGCGCCGGGCGCCAATGGGTGGCGGGCGGACGCCATGTCGCACGCGATGCCGTCGCCGCGCGCTATCGCTCGGTGGTCGAAGCGCTGCTCGCATGAGTTTCGACGCGCGCATCCGCGCCGCGATCGAGGGCGATATCCGCAGCGGCGCGCTACGCCCCGGCGATCGCCTGCCGTCCGAGCATGAGATCGCCGCGCTCCACGGCTGTTCGCGTGCGACGGTGAGCAAGGCGATGGCGGCGCTGCACCGCGCCGGACTGATCGAGCGGCGACGCAAGGCGGGCAGCTTCGTCGCCGACCAGCATGTCCATTCGGCGGTGCTCGAGGTGCCCGACCTCGAGCAACTGATCGCCGCACGCGGCCACGCCTATCGCTGGCAATGCCGGACGCGGCGGCACGAGGGGCCGGAACTCCACGTCGAAGGGCTCCATTTCGAGAACGACACCCCCCTCGCCTTCGAAACCCGCGCAATCACGGTCGCAACCGTGCCCGACGCGGCGAGCGAAAGCTTCGCCGACGTCGCGCCTGGCACCTGGCTGCTCGCGCATATTCCCTGGACCTCGGCGCGCCATCGTATCCTTGCGGCGGGCGCAACCCCGGTCGAGGCCGAAGCGCTGGGCGTTCCCGCCGGTACCGCCTGCCTGATCCTCGAACGCAGGACCTGGCGCGGCGACGCGCCGGTCACCACGGTGCGGCAGGTCTTTCGCGGCGACATGTTCGACATGGTCGCCCATTTCGAGCCGAGCCGGGGCTGAGCCCCCTAGCGCGCCATCCGCGCTTCCCACGCCAGCACCGTCGCTCGGAGCGCCACGGCGTCGTGCAGCGCATTGTGCGGCACCGCGCTCGGTACCGCGGGGCCGATGATATCTGGATCGACCAGTTCGAAGCTTATGCTGCGCACCGGCTTCATATAGCCCGGCCCGGTGATCAGCAGCCGCGCGGCGAGTGCGATATCCTCGGGCCAGTCGGCGACGAGCAAGGGCGCGGGATCGTTCATCAGATAGGCCGCGAACAGATCGTGCACCGCCTCCCGCGACTGCGGCTCGACGCCGAGCACCGGCAGCGCATTGGACCGCACCCACTCGGTCGGCTCGTCGATCGCGATCGCCGCGTAGAAGGGCGCCAGCGCCGCATCCTCGGGCACGAGTGCGATCGAGATCAGCTCGCCGCAGAATCCGTTGAATTCGGTATCGAGGAAATAGCGCATCGCCCGGGTCTAGCGCGTGGATGGCGGCAGGCAAGGACCAGGTGGCGGAGACGGAGGGATTCGAACCCTCGGTACGGTTCCCCGTACGACGCTTTAGCAAAGCGTTGGTTTCAGCCACTCACCCACGTCTCCGCATGGTCCATCGCGCTAACGACAGGCTGGCCTAGGCGGGTCGCTATAGCCAGCAGTCTCGCGCCCCGCAACGCCTAACATTGCCCTTTTTTGACGCCGCCGCATCGGCCGGTCGCGCGATGCGATTCGGTCTGGCGCAAAATCGACTCGGGTCATCGCCGGTTCATTGCCCGCGCGCCAATCGGGGAGTCATGGTAAACGCGTGCCGGACAGGGTTTCGCGTCCACGGCCCGAGATTTGGGGGATATTATGCGTTCATCGATCACCAACTTCGTCCTGGCGACGGCCGCGTCGCTCGGCCTCGCGCTGTCGGCGCTGCCTGCGGCGGCGCAGATGACCGAGATCGATCCGAACACTGCGATCGACGCCGACCTCAACAACCCCGCCCCGCCGCCGCCGCCCGCCACCGACACGGTGACGAGCAGCGACACCTCCTACGACAGCGACCTCGCGACCGGCAACGACCAGGTCACCGTCACCGGCGACACGACGGTCGCGTCCGACACCGGGACCGTCGCCAACGCCGCCCCCGCGGGCACGACCTACAAGAAGGACGACCTCATTGGCGCCGCCGAGGGCGTGTTCGGCAAGGGTGCGCAGGGGCTCGCGGGGCTGATCGAGGATGTGCTCAAGAAGCAGGGCGAACCCAATGCCTATATCGTCGGCCGCGAGGCCGGCGGCGCGCTCGTCCTCGGGCTGCGCTACGGCTCGGGCACCTTGTTCCACAAAATCGAGGGCGAAAAGCCCGCCTATTGGACCGGCCCGTCGATCGGCTTCGACGCCGGCGCCAATGCGGGCAACACCTTCGTGCTCGTCTACAACCTCTTCGACAGCGAGGATCTCTACAAGCGCTACCCCGCCGGCGAAGGCGCGGCCTATCTGGTCGGCGGCTTCAACGCCTCGTATCTCCGCCGCGGCGACGTCGTGCTCATCCCGATCCGCGTCGGCGTCGGCGCGCGGCTCGGCGCCAACGTCGGCTATATGAAGTTCCGCAAGAAGCAGAGCTGGCTGCCCTTCTGAAGATCCCGTTCCCGGAGCGTCTCCCCCCGACGCTCGAAGCCCGCGCCCGACCGGCGCGGGCTTTTTTGTGGACGAAAGGCGGCATTTGGAAGTTGACTAAGTTGACGCCCCATCGCGCGCGCGAACAAGGGGTTAGCGGCGGCCGCGACCGGGGGGTAGTCCTGCGGATGGGCGTGAGCGTCATCCGGCAGGGTAGATCATGGCGGGATTTATTAGGAAAACGGTTTTTGCAGGGGCGGGTTTCGGGCGGGGGGCGGACACTCCCAACCCCTCCTCTTCAGAGGAGGGGCAGCGAGACTTACGAACTTGTTCGTTAGTCGCAGCGGGGTGGTGCTCTCGGCTGGGCGTAAGTCTTCGGCCACCACCCCGTTCGACTAAGGCCCGGCTACGACGGACCGAGTCTCTCTGCCCCTCCTCTGAAGAGGAGGGGGTTTAAGTCTGGAAACCACCCCAAGCCGCCCTCAATCCCCGTCGAAGGCGATCAGCGTCTCGCAGGCGAGGCCCGCGGTGTTCAGCCGCGCCGAGCCGCCGAGGTCGGGCAGGTCGATCACGAACAGCGCCGCGGCGACTTCGGCGCCGACATTGCGCATCAGTTCGGCGGTCGCGAGGATCGTGCCGCCGGTCGCGAGCAGGTCGTCGACCAGCACCACGCGGTGCCCGGGCAGCACCGCGCCCTCGTGCAGTTCCAGCCGGTCGCTGCCATATTCGAGCTCGTAATCGACGCCGATGGTGACGCCGGGCAGCTTGCCCGCCTTGCGCACCGGCACGAGCCCCAGACCCATCATCGTCGCCATCGCCGCGCCGAACAGGAAGCCGCGCGCCTCGACCGCGACGATCAGGTCGGGACGATAGTCGGCCGCACGAACGGACAGACGCCGCGCGGCTTCGGAAAGTCCGGGATCGTGCGGACGAGCGCCGCGAGGTCCAGTTCGGGAGCGGGAGGAAGGGCGATCATGGGTGACGCGCCCTTCCCTGTCCGATCAATGCTTCTTGTCGGCCCAGATGTTGCGGTACGACAAATAGGTCAGCGCCGTGAACATCGCGATGAAGAGCAGCACGGCCCAGCCGGTCCACACGCGCTTCACCAGATTGGGTTCGGCGGTCCAGACGAGGAAGGCGCTGACGTCGCGCGCCATATGCTCGACGTCGTTCTTGCTGCCATCGGCGAAGGTCACCTGACCGTCGTTCAGCGGCTTGGCCATCGCGAGGTTGAGGTTCGCGAAATAGGGGTTGTAATGCAGCCCGGTGCCCGGCTGAAGCTCCTTGGGCAGGTCCTTCGGCGGGTTCTGGTAACCGGTCAGCAGCGAATAGACATAGTCCTTGCCGCCTTCGCGCGCCTTGGTGATCAGCGACAGGTCGGGCGGCAGCGCGTTGTTGTTCGCGGCGCGCGCGGCGACTTCGTTCGGATAGGGCGACGGGAAATGATCCGACGGCAGGCCGGTGCGGGTCGCCGGTTCACCCGTGTCGGGGTTGATCGACGGGATGTTGTCATAGCTCTTGGCGAAGCTCTTCACCTGGCCCTCGGTATAGCCGAAGTCCGCGATGTTGCGGAAGGCGACGAGGTTCAGGCTGTGACAGGCCGAGCAGACCTCCTTGTACACCTGCATCCCGCGCTGCAGCTGGGCCTTGTCCCAATGGGGGAACAGGCCGTCGCTGGTCAGTGCGAGGTGGCGCGGGTGCTTGTGGATCTCATGCGCGGCGTTGGGCTCATTCTTGAGCGGCGTCGTCAAGATCGCGAGCACCAGCGCGGCGATGAAGCCGAGGCCGACGAGAAAACCGAGCGGGCGAACCATGGCTGTATCAGCTCCTATTTAAGTCCGGCGCTCAGGCCGTGGCCGCCGACTTGTCGTCGGCATGCTTTGCGAGGACCGCTTCCGTGATCGAGTTCGGCATCGGCAGCGGACGTTCGATCCGCGAGATGATCGGCAGGATGATCAGGAAGTGCGCGAAATAATAGATCGAGCCGAGCTGGCTGAGGATCACATAGGGCTGCTCCGCCGGGCTCTTGCCGCAATAGCCCAGGATCAGCACGTCGATGACGAGGATCCAGAAGAAGATGCGGTTGAGCGGACGATAGGTCGACGACTTCACCGGCGAGCTGTCGAGCCAAGGCAGGAAGAAGAGCAAGGCGATCGCGGCGAACATCGCGATGACGCCCCACAGCTTCGCGTCGATCCACAGGAAGTTGAAGGTGAAGGCGCGCAGGATCGCGTAGAAGGGCCAGAAATACCATTCGGGCACGATATGCGCGGGCGTCGAAAGCGGGTTGGCGGCGATATAGTTATCGGCGTGGCCCAAGAGGTTCGGCGTGAAGAAGGTCAGCGCGGCGAACACGAACAGGAAGACGCCGAGGCCGAAACCGTCCTTCGCGGTGTAATAGGGGTGGAACGGGACCGTGTCCTGCTCGTCCTTCACCTCGATGCCGGTCGGGTTCGACGAACCCGGGATGTGCAGCGCCCAGATGTGCAGGATGATGACACCCGCGATCACGAAGGGCAGCAGATAGTGCAGCGAGAAGAAGCGGTTGAGCGCGGCGTTGTCGGGCGCGAAGCCGCCGAGCAGCCACTGGCGGATCGGCTCGCCGACCATCGGTATCGCCGAGAAGAAGCCGGTGATCACCTGCGCGCCCCAGAAGCTCATCTGGCCCCAGGGAAGAACGTAGCCCATGAAGGCGGTCGCCATCATCAGGAGGAAGATCACGACGCCGAGCAGCCACACCATCTCGCGCGGCGCCTTGTACGAACCGTAATAAAGGCCGCGAAAGATGTGCAGATAGACGACGATGAAGAACATGCTCGCGCCGTTCATATGCGCATAGCGGATGAACCAGCCGGCGTTCACGTCGCGCATGATATGCTCGACCGAGTTGAACGCGACGCCCGCATTGGCGGCATAATGCATCGCCAGCACGATGCCGGTGATGATCTGGATCGCCAGCGCGGCGCCGGCGAGGACGCCGAAGTTCCAGAAATAGTTGAGGTTGCGCGGCACCGGGTAACCGGCGCCGACCGCGTTGTAGACGAGGCGCGGCAGCGGCAGCTTCTCGTCCAGCCACTTCATCAGCGGCTGCTGCGGTTCGTAATTCTTGGCCCAGGGAAAGCTCATCTTATCTCGCTCCTCAGCCGATCGTCACGACGGTGTCGCTGGTGAATTCATAGGGCGGCACGACAAGGTTGGTCGGCGCGGGGCCCTTACGGATGCGCGCTGCGGTGTCGTAGTGCGAGCCGTGGCATGGGCAGAAATAACCGCCGAAATCGCCGCGATTCTCGCCCTCGGCGGCGCCGAGCGGCACGCAGCCCAAGTGGGTGCAGACGCCGAGCGTGATCAGCCAGTTTTCCTTGCCGGGCTTGGTGCGCTCGTCGATCGTCTGCGGGTCGCGCAGTTCGCCGAGCGGCACGGCCTTGGCGGCCTTGATCTCGTCCGCGGTCAGGTTGCGCACGAACACCGGCTGCTTGCGCCAGCTGGTCTTGATCGCCTGGCCGGTGCCGATCGCCGAAATGTCGATTTCGGTCGACGACAGCGCGAGCACGTCGGCGGAGGGGTTCATCTGGTTGACCAGCGGCAGCACCACTGCGACCGCGCCGACCCCGGCGAAGCTGACCGCTGCGATATTGATGAAGTCGCGGCGGCGCACGCCATCTTCGACGACTGCGCTGTGTTCGGATTCACTGGCCATTCGATTGCCCTTGTATGGCTGAACTGACAATTTTCCCGGATTTTTCGGCCGCCCGCAGCGCGCGCACGAAATGGCGCGTCCCGGCGGCCCCTCCGGGAATTGCCGGCCTGATAGCCGCACATCCGGGGCTTGCCAACAGGCAATTTCCGCTTCTTTGACTGTACCAAGACATCGCGCCGAAGCGCTCGATTCCGCGCGCCGCCCCGGCTATGGCCGCGCGATGGAAATCGCCCTGTTTCAGCCCGATATCGCGGGCAATGTCGGCACCACGCTGCGCACCGCCGCGTGCCTCGGCAGCCCTGCGCATATCATCGAGCCGTGCGGCTTTCCCTTTTCCGACGCGGCGCTGAAGCGTGCGGGCATGGATTATGCGACGCGCGCCAATGTGACGCGCCACGCCGATTGGGCGGCTTTTACGGCCTGGGCGGCCGAAACGGGCAAGAGGATCGTGCTGCTGACCACCGCCGGCGCAACGCGCCTGCCCGACTTTGACTTCGGTCAAGGCGACGTGCTGCTGCTCGGCGCAGAATCCTCGGGTGTTCCACCCCATGTCCATGACGCCGCGGCGGCGCGGGTCGCGATTCCGATGCACAGCGAGTTTCGCTCCTTGAATGTCGCGGTCGCGGCTGGCATCGCGCTCGCCGAGGCGCTCCGGCAGACGAAAGGCTTTCCCGCATGATTTCGCTCGACCCCCAGCAACAGGCCGCGCGCGACTGGTTCGAGTCGCTGCGCGACCGGATCTGCGCCGAGTTCGAGGCGATCGAGGCCGAGGCGGGCAGCGACGCGCGCTTCGCCTATACGCCGTGGGACCGCGAGGCCGAGGGGCTGACGCCCGGCGAAGGCGGCGGCGGGGTGCGCGGGGTGATGACCGGCGCGGTGTTCGAAAAGGTCGGGGTCAATGTCTCGACCGTCGCAGGCCAGTTCGCTCCCGACTTCGCGGCGTCGATCCACGGCGCGGGCGAGGATCCGAGCTTCTTCGCCACGGGGATCAGCCTCGTCGCGCATATGGCCAACCCGCATGTGCCCGCGGTGCATATGAACACGCGCTTCCTGGTCACGACGCGGCGCTGGTTCGGCGGCGGCGCCGACCTCAATCCGCCGATTCCCTACAGCCAAGATACCGACGCCTTTCATGCGCGCTTCCGCGCCGCCTGTGCGCCGTTCGGCCCCGACGTCTATGAACGCTATGCCAAATGGGCCGAGGATTATTTCTACATCCCGCACCGCGGCGTGCACCGCGGGGTCGGCGGCATCTTCTACGACCATCTCGAATGCGGCGACGATGCCGAATATGACCGCAATTTCGAGCTCACGCGCGCGGTCGGCGAAGCGTTCCTCGACATCTTCCCGCAGATCGTGCGGCGGCGCATGGGCCTGCCCTTCACCGAGGCCGAGCGCGAGGAACAGCTGATCTGGCGCGGCCGCTATGCCGAGTTCAACCTCGTCTACGACCGCGGCACCTTGTTCGGGCTGAAGACGGGCGGCAATATCGACGCGATCCTAATGAGCCTGCCGCCGCTCGCCAAATGGAGCTGAACGAAAAAGGGCGCCCCGTTTCCGGAGCGCCCTTCCATTCGTAATAGCCTTCCGATCAGGCGAAAACGTCGCTCGACGACCGCGCCCCGAGCGCCCGATAGACGCCGACCGGCATCGAGAAGGACAGCATCAGGATCGGCAGGTAGATGACCGCCGCCGAGATCAGCATCGCGACGATCGCCATGCCGACCGATCCGCCGGCGAGGCCTCCGAGGATCGCGCCGAAGATCATGCCGACGACGAAGCCGTAGACGAGCATCAGGATCGTGAAGAGCAGGTAGAAGCCGACGATGCTCCACTGCGACGCCTGCGTCAGCTTCCACGATTCGCTGAGCCCGGTGATCGGGTTGCGGGTCAGGCGATCCGCCATGACCGGTCCGGCGACGATGAAGCGCCCCTGGACCCAGAGCATGAACACGATCAGGGCAATGTACAGGATCGCGCCGATCACCATCGCCCCGCCGCCCACGGCGCCGGCATTCATGCCCCCGCCGCCGAAACCGCCCAGGCCGCCGAGCGCCGCGCCGAAGATCAGCCCGAAAACCAGCATCACGATGAAGATGACGATATAGGCGGCGATGAACACCACGAGCATCCCGAAGGCGAAGGCCGGACCGGCTTGGAGCGCCCAGCCGAAGTTGGGAGCCTCACCCGGATGCAGCCCGCCGCGCCAGATCAGCATGCACGCCGCATAGAGGATCACCGAGGCGATCAGCGCGAACAGGCCGATCTTGCCGAACGCGCCCATCATGATCGTGGGATCGTTGGGAGCCATCGCCAGAGCGGAGAAGGTCGATCCGAGCAGGAGGTAGCCGAGCAATCCGACCACCAGCATCGCACCGCCGACCCATATCAGCATCTGCATCCAATTGGCCCGCAGAAACGCGAAGGTTTCCGAAAAGGCCGCACCGATACTCATCTTGACCATGATTTTCCCCCTTTTGTTGAACCTGCTTTCAATCCTTCTTTTGCGTCCCGATATTCCTGGTTAACCGATTACCGGCCCGTTGGCGAACTTTTCCTGACGTTACGGAAAGCCCGCGATCCCTGCCCGAAGTCAGGAGAAGATGTGCTTGCCGTCGCGCATCGCCAGCTGGCGATAGGTCGCCGCGACAATCGCCGTGGTCACCAGGCCGCTGACCGCGGCGACGCTGGCCTCGACCAGCCCGGTCAGGATGCGCCCGATGCCTTCGCCCGTGCCCGCGACGATCGCGACGACGCCGCCGAGCATCATCGCAATGATCACGACGACCAAAGTGACGAGAAACAGGAACAGGCAGATGCGCCAGCCATTGTCCTTGGTCAGCTGCCAGCTCGCCTGGATCGCGGCGATCGGGTTGTACAGCTCCTTGTCGGTCAGCGCGGGCGAGATGACCGCGAGGCGGCCCCATAAATAGAGCAGTATCGCGACCAGCGCGATCACCCCGACGAACAGCAGCAGCGCCGAAATCGCGCCGCCGCCCGCCGCGATGCCCGGCATGATCAGCAGCACCCCGCCAAAACCGAGCCCCATGCCGAGGATCAGCTGGATCGCGATCATCGTCGGGATCATCTTGACCGCGAAGACCAAAGCGTCGCCGACGCTCGTCCCGCTGCGCGACAGCCAGAGCCGCAGGATGCCGACCCCGCCGATCGCGGCGATCACGCTGACCAGCACCTGGTACGGCGCCGCCTGGGTCAGGCTTTCGCGCGCCGCGGCCATGATCTGCTCGAAAGTCGCGGTGTCGGCGGGCTCGATCGGCACCGGCCCGAACCAGCTCACCGCAAGCGTCGGCAGGAACAGGAAAACCGCCGCGACGGTGGAAGTCAGCGCGATATGCGACTTCAGCAAGACCATGCTGTCGTCCCACGCCGCGCCCAGGTCGAATTTCGGCATCGATACCCCGTTGTTCTCATGATGTCGTGGCGCGGGAGAGTGGCCGCCTCGGCGCCGCTTGTCCAGCCCTGTCAGGGATTTAGCGACCGCCCCTTGCAACGCGCCGCGGACGGGGGCAACAGGCGGCGCGATGACCGCTCTCCCCGCACCCCATTGGACCGTCTCGCCGGGCCTGACCGACTATCCGACCGCGCTCGCCGACATGGAGGAGCGCGCGGCAGCGATCTATGCGGGCGAGGCCGGCGAGCGTATCTGGTTGCTCGAACATCCGCCGCTCTACACCGCGGGCACCAGTTCGGATCCAGCCGAACTGCTCGACCCGCGCTTTCCCGTCTATGCCGCGGGGCGCGGCGGGCGCTATACCTATCACGGCCCGGGCCAGCGCGTCGGCTATGTCCAGCTCGACCTCGCGAAGCGCGGGCGCGACGTGCGCGCCTATGTCTCGGCGCTCGAGGGCTGGGTGATCGACGCGCTCGCGGGTCTCGGCGTCGAAGCGCGGCGGGCCGAGGGGCGGATCGGCATCTGGACCGACGACGAAAACGGCCGCGAGGCCAAGATCGGCGCGATCGGCGTGCGGGTGAAACGCTGGGTGACGCTGCACGGCTTCTCGCTCAACGTCGCCCCCGATCTGGCGCATTTCGGCGGCATCGTGCCGTGCGGCATCGCCGAATTTCCGGTGACCAGCCTCGCCGCGCTCGGCAAGGCGGAGGGTTTCGCCGAGGTCGACGCCGCGCTCGAAGCCGCCTTCCCCGCCTTTCTCGACAAGCTGACGGGCAGCGACTAGGACAAAGCCATGACCCGTATCGCAATCGCCTCGCTGCTGATCCTCGCCCTCGCCGCCTGCGGCAACGAGCCCGCGGGCAAGACCACGACCAAGCTCGACGCGGTCGAGGTCGAACCGGGCACGATCAGCGATTCGATGATCATCCTCGACGATGCGAGCGGCGACGGCACCGCAGTCGACAACAGCGTCCCCGACGACGGCACCGCCAAGCCCGCCGAAAAGGAGGACGAGGAAGCGACCGACGAGGGCGCCGAGTCGGAAACCGCGGGCGAAGGCGAAGCGATTTCGACGCCCGTCGCCAAGAAGACCGAAAGCCCGGCGCCAGCGGCCAAGAAGGCCGGCGAATAGGCTAGCGCAGCCCCAGGCTCTTGTGCGTCTGCAGCGACAGGCGCCAGCGCGGGTCTTCCATCACCAGGTCGATGCACGCCTGCACGTTTGCGGCCGCGTTGGGATCGTCGAGCGGCTGGACCAGCCGATGTGCGAAGTCGAGCCCGGCGAGGCGCGCGACGTCGCTGCCGGGCTGCGGCCAGACCAGCTTCAGCTCGTCGCCGCTCGTCTGCACCAGCTCGCTGCCCGCCTTGGGGCTGACGCAGATCCAGTCGATGCTGCGCGGGATCGCCAGCGTGCCGTTGCTCTCGATCGCGATCGTGAAGCCCTCGCCATGCAGCGCGGCGATCAGCGCATCGTCGACCTGCAGCATCGGCTCGCCGCCGGTGAGTACGACATAGCGGTCGTCCGCGCCCTCGCCCCAGCTGCCGGCGATCGTCGCGGCGAGCGACGCGGCGTCCTTGTATTTGCCGCCCAGCGTGCCGTCGGTCCCGACGAAGTCGGTATCGCAGAAGCGGCAGATCGCCTTGGCGCGATCCTTTTCGCGCCCGGTCCACAAGTTGCAGCCGGCGAAGCGGCAGAAGACCGCGCGGCGGCCCGCCTGCGCCCCCTCGCCCTGCAGCGTGAGGAAAATCTCTTTGACGGCGTAGGCCATGATCAGGCGGCGTAGCGCGTCGGGTCGGCGAGCCCGGCGTCGACGAAGCCCTTGCTGCGCAGCCGGCAGCTGTCGCACGAACCGCAGTGCAGGCCCTCGGGGGTCGGATCGTAGCACGACCAGCTCATCCCCGCATCCATCCCCAGCCGCGCGGCCTCGGCGGCGATGTCGGCCTTGGTCATATGCTGGAGCGGCGCGTGGATGTGGAAATCGACGCCCTTGTCGCCGTCGCGCGTCGCGAGCCGCGCGAGCTTTTCGAAGCCCGAGATGAATTCGGGGCGGCAGTCGGGATAACCCGAATAGTCGAGCGCGTTGACCCCGATGACAATGTCCTGCGCAGCACGTGCCTCGGCGAGCCCGAGCGTCAGCGACAGAAAGATCAGGTTGCGTGCGGGGACATAGGTGACGGGGACTTCGTCGCCGACGCCGTCCTTGGGCACCGCGATATCGTCGGTCAGCGCCGAGCCGCCGAAACGGCGCAGGTCGAGGGGCAGGACGATATGTTCGGACGCCCCCACATAGTCGGCGATGCGTGCAGCCGACGCCAGTTCGACGCGGTGGCGCTGGTTATAGTCGATCGTCAGCGCGACGATGTGCGCACCGGCCTCCTTCGCGAGGCCCGCGCAGACCATCGAGTCGAGGCCGCCCGACAGGAGGACGATCAGGGTTTTTCCGGCAACATCGCGCATCGGCGCCAGATAGGCCCGCGCTGCCGGGGGCGCAAGTGCTGCACCGCACCAAAGAAAACGGGCCGTACGGGGTTTCCGTACGGCCCAGTTCGGCATGAAAGCCGTTAGGGAGAAGGACACACATCGGTGCGTCGTTCCCTCTTCCTACCAGCCTATGGTTAACAAATTGTTGCGCCCGGTCAGCGTCCGCCGCCCGCGGCGCAGGCGCCGATGCGGCGTGCCTCGATCGCTTGCGAGAAAGGCTTGCCTTCGGCGATGCCCTGCGTGTCGATCTGGACGAGGCGATTGGTTTCGGAGCGGATCGTGGTGCGGCCATGCCCCGCGCCGGGGCAGGTATATTGGACGGTCACCGACTTCGCGCCATCCTCGATCACGAAGCGCGAGCAGGTGCCGCGCGGGTGATAGAGCTGGATCATCCGCCGCGCGTCGCCGACGCACATCGACTGGACGACCGTGTCGCCGTCGCGTTCCTTGAGCTGCCACTGCCCCTTTTCGAGGCGGTCGAGCATCGCCAGCGACGGCGCCTGCGCGGGCACGGCGGTCGCGCCGGCGAGCGCACACGCGGCCAGGCCATATTTCGTCATGGGAGAGAAGATCGCCATTTCACCCTATCCATCGGCTGCCCTTATCGCGGGCAAATGCGACCCTGTGGCAACAAGGTAGCGATTCGGCGGCGCGATTTCAACCATTTGGCGCTGAAACGCTTCGCTTCGTCGCCGATGGTCTCAGTTCGGCGTAGCGATCTCTTCGAGCGGGATCGGGAAAATCCGCGAGCAAAAGGCGCAGTCGACCACAATATTGCCCGCCTCGTCGGCCATGTCGACGCGCTCGCTCTCGGGGAACTGGCGCAACACGCCGGCATAATAATCGGCGCTGCAGCGGCAGCCGCGCGACACGCGCGCGCCGGGTTCGATCCGCACCTCGTCCTCGTGGAACAGCCGCCAGGCCAATGTCTCAAGCGAGTTCGCCGGGTCGGTCAGTTCCTCGGGCTTCAGCGTCGCGGCGATGGTGCGCGCATGTTCCCATTCGGGATGGTCGTGGCGCGTGTGCAGCCGGTCGCGCCCGACCTCGCCCTCCGGCAGATGCTGGAGCAGCAGCCCGCCGGCGACGCAGCCCGCCTCGGCATCGTGGCGCGCGGCGAGGCGGACGAGGCTCGGGATCTGCTCGGACTGTTCGAAATAATGTTCGGCGGCGTCGCCGATCGACGAGCCTTCGAGCGGAACGATGCCCTGATAGCGCTCGGCGCTTGCCTCCTGGTCGAAGGTGATCGCGAGGAAGCCTTCGCCGAACAGCGCGAAGAGCGTCGGGTCGGGCCCGACCTCGACCAGCCTTTCGGCGTCGAATTTGAGGTAGCCGCGCAGTTCGCCGCCACGATAGTCGCACACGAGCAGTTCGACGGGCCCGCCGCCGGTCTGCGCCTGCAGCGTGAGCTGCCCGCCCTCGGCCTTGAGCGTCGAGCCGAGCAGCACGGTGAGCACCAACGCCTCGGCAAGCAGTTTCTCCGCGACCGGCGGATAGCTGTGTGCGCTCAGGATGGTGTTGAGCGTCGGCCCGAGGCGCACGAAGCGGCCACGCACGTGGCGCTCGGCGATGGTGAAGACCAAAGGCTGGTCGAACCAGGTTTCGACGGTGTCGCTCATAGCTTCCCCAGCGCCCAGAGGAGGACGGATTTCTGCGCATGGACGCGGTTCTCGGCCTCGTCCCAGACGCGCGACTGTGTGCCGTCGATCACCGCGTCGGTCACTTCCTCGCCGCGGTGCGCGGGCAGGCAGTGGAGGAACAAGGCATCGCCCTTCGCCGCGCCCATCAGCCGCTCGTCGACCTGATAGGGCGCCATGGCTGCGACCTTGTTGTGCGCATGATCCTGCCCCATCGACACCCAGGTGTCGGTGACGACCAGGTCGGCGCCCGCCACGGCCTCGCGCGCATCGCGGAGGATGTCGATGCGCGCGCCCTTGGCACGCGCCGCCTCGACGAAGCTCGCTTCGGGCTCATAGCCCTGCGGCACGCCCGCGCGGACGTTGAAGCCGAACAGCCCCGCCGCCTCGATCAGCGACGCCAGCACATTGTTGCCGTCGCCGAGCCAGGCGAGTTCGAGCCCGGGCAGCGTCTTGCCGCTCTCGACGATGGTCAGCAGGTCGGCGACGATCTGGCACGGATGCGACAGGTCGGTCAGGCCGTTGATCACCGGCACGCTGGCGAAATGCGCCAGTTCCTCGACCTTCTCATGATGATCGGTGCGGATCATGATCGCATCGGCATAGCGCGACAGCACGCGCGCGGTGTCGGCGATCGTCTCGCCGCGGCCGAGCTGCGTCGTGCCCGCGTCGAGGATCATCGGCACGCCGCCGAGCTGGCGGATCGCGATGTCGAACGAAGCGCGCGTGCGCGTCGAATTCTTCTCGAACACCATCGCGAGCACATGGTCGGCGAGCGGCGCGTCGGCGTCGGGTTTCGCCTTCGGCCAGCCGGCGCGCGCCGCCTTGCGGTCGATCGCGTCGGCCAGCATTGCCGCGACCGCATCCCCGCCCGCGTCGGACAGGTTGAGGAAGTGCCGCATTACGCCCTCCGTTCCACGGGAACGGAAACCATCAGGACTCGGGCGGCGTATAGCTCGCCGCGCCTGCCGACAATTTCTCGATGCACTCGTTGATGTGCGCTTCCTCGATGTTGAGCGGGGGCAGGATGCGGATGACATTGTCGCCCGCCGCCACCGTCAGCAGCCCGTGGTTATCGCGCAGATGCGCAACGAAGGCGCGGCTGTCGCTCTTCATCTTGACGCCGAGCATCAGCCCCATGCCGCGCACGCTCTCGAAGAGATTGTCGTGGTTCGGGATCAGCTGCTCGAGCGCGCCGCGGAGGCGCTCGCCGGTCGCCTTGACGCCTTCGAGGAAGCCCTCTTCGAGCACGACGTCGAGCACCGCCTGCCCCGCCGCCATCGCCAGCGGATTGCCGCCATAGGTCGAGCCGTGCGTGCCGATCACCATGCCGCGCGCGGCCTTTTCGGTCGCGAGGCACGCGCCCATCGGGAAGCCGCCTCCGATGCCCTTCGCGCTGGCGAGGATGTCGGGGACGACGCCGAACTGTTCATAGGCATAGAGCGAGCCCGTGCGCGCGACGCCGCACTGGACCTCGTCGAACACGAGCATCAGGTCGCGCTTGTCGCAGATGTCGCGCAGCGCCTGGAGGAAGGGCTGCGACGCCGGGCGGATGCCGCCCTCGCCCTGCACCGGTTCGAGCAGGAAGCCCGCCGTATTGTCGTCGACCAGGTCGAGCGCGGCATTGACGTCGTCGAACGGCGCATAGGCGAAACCGGGCAGCAGCGGGTCGAAACCCTTGCGCAGCTTTTCCTGGTTGGTCGCCGAGATCGTGCCGAGCGTGCGGCCGTGGAACGCGTTGTTGAAGGTGATGAGCGTATGCTTGTGCGCATTGCCCGCGCTCGAATGATAGGCGCGCGCAGTCTTGATCGAACATTCGACCGCCTCGGCGCCCGAATTGGTGAAGAAGACCGTGTCGGCGAAAGTATGCTCGACCAGCCGCGCCGCATAGGCCTCGCCCTGCGGGCTGCCGTAGAGGTTCGACACATGCATCAGCGTCGCGGCCTGGTCCTGGATCGCCTTGGTCAGGTGCGGATGGCCGTGCCCGAGCAGGTTGACCGCGATGCCGCTCGCGAAGTCCAGATAACGCTCGCCGCGCTCGCCGATCAGATAGGCGCCCTCGCCTCGCACCGGACGCACACCGCACCGGGGGTAAACGGGCATCAGCGGCGTGATCGACATGTCGGGCACCTTTCCAAAAGACAAAAGAACCGGCCAAAGCAAAAAGGCGACCCCGTACGGGCCGCCCTTGGGTCGGGCGGCCCCTATACTGCCCCCCGCTTGGCCGCGTCAACACGGCGCGAACCCCCGCAACCAAGGCCCCGGCGCGGCGTATGAGCGGGGATGCGATACCGGTTCGCCCTTCCGATCATGGCGCTGCTCCTCGCCGGCTGCGACGGCCTGCCGCGCGATGCCGCCGGCACGACCGAGCGGATCGAGCGCACGCATACAATGCGCATCACGGTGCTGCCGGGAACGCCCGATGCGCGCCCGGCGCTGACGCTGCTCGACGCCTACGCCCGCGACCATGGCGCACGGCTCACGCTCGTGCCGATCCACGGCGAGCATGCGCATAAGGCATTGGAGGACGGCGAGATCGACGTCCTCGTCGGCCATTTCGCCAAAGCCTCGCCCTGGCAGGCCGATATCGCGCTGTCGAAACCCGTCGCGCGCGGCGAGCCCGACGACAAGGCGCATCCGGTGCTGCGCATCGCGCGCCGCAACGGCGAGAATGCGCTGATCCTTGCCACCGACCGGCTGGTGGCCGAGGCGGCAAGATGAGCCTGCACAGCGGCATCCCCGACGCCATCGCCGCCGACGTCCGGCACGGCGAGCGGCTCGAATGGTGGACTTTGCTGTGGATCGGCAGCGTCGTCGTCGTGATGGCGCTGGTGATGGGCGCGAGCCAGGCGATGAAGTCCGCGGTGATCGAGGATGTGCTGAGCCTGATCCCGGCGATCGTGTTCCTGCTGTCGGTGCATTGGGAGCGCAAGCAGGCGAACGGCCGCTTCCCCTTCGGCTATCGCCGCGCCAACAGCCTCGCCTTCCTCGTCGCCGCGACCGCTTTGCTCTCGGTCGGCGGCTTCCTCGTCTACGAGAGCGTCACCACGCTCGTGCGGCAGGAGCATCCGACCGTCGGCGGTATCACGCTGTTCGGCGAAACGATCTGGCTCGGCTGGCTGATGATGGCGGCGCTCGTCTACTCGGTGATCCCGCCGCTGATCCTCGGGCGGATCAAGCAGCCGGTGGCAAGGCGGATCAACGACAAGGTGCTCCACACCGACGCGCTGATGCAGAAGGCCGACTGGCAGACTGGCCTCGCCGCGATCGCGGGCATCACAGGGATCGGTCTCGGCTGGTGGTGGGCCGACGCCAGCGCGGCGCTGTTCATCGCGCTGTCGATCATCAAGGATGCGGTCGGTGCGCTCGAACAGGCGGTCGCCGAACTGCTCGACGGGACGCCGCGAGCGCTGGATTCGAACGCGATTGCGGGGGACGCCGAACGGCTGATCGCGGCGCTCAGGGAACGTCTCGGCGACGTCGAGGTGCGGCTACGCGAAACCGGACGCTATATCGCCGCCGAGGTCGATTGCCGGCCGCCAGAGGTCATCCCGACCGCGGCCGAGCTTATGGGTGAGAAGGCATGGCGGCTGGCAAGCCTCAGCTTTCGACCGGAGTAACCATCAATCCGTTCGTGTCGAGCGAAGTCGAGACACGTGAAGGCTAGCGCGTCCCAAGCGTGTCTCGACTTCGCTCGACACGAACGGAAATGGAGATTTCGTTCTGGAACTAAAGGCTCTTCGCCGCTTCCATCGCGAGCGCCACCGAATGCTTCCGCGCGCCATGGTCGTACATCGACGAAGCCACGACCACCTCGTCGACCCCGGTGCGCGCCACGAAAGCCTTCAGCCCGTCACGCACATCGTCGACCGTCCCCACCGCCGAGCATTGCAGCACATGGTCGAGGATCGCGCGGGCATTGGGCGGCAGGCTGTCTTTATAGCCCGCGAGCGGCGGTTTCATCTTGCCGGGATTGCCGGTGCGCAGCGCCACGAAGGCTTGCTGCTGCGAGGAGGCGAGCAGTTCGGCCTCCTCGCGCGTATCGGCGGCGAAGATGTTGAACGCGGCGGCGGCGTAGGGTTCTTGCAATTGCTCGGAGGGCTTGAACTGGCGGCGATAGACGTCGAGCGCCTCGTCGAGCGCGTCCGGTGCGAAATGGCTGGCGAAGGCATAGGGCAGCCCGAGCATCGCCGCGAGCTGCGCGCCGAACAGGCTCGATCCCAATATCCAGACCGGGACGTTGGTCCCCTCGCCCGGCACCGCACGGATGCCGAGCCGCTCGTCGCCGGCGAGGAAGGCCTGCAATTCGACGACATCCTGCGGAAATTGCCGCTCGTCGCTCGCGAGGTTGCGGCGGAGCGCGCGCGCGACGACGCCGTCCGACCCCGGCGCACGGCCGAGGCCGAGGTCGATGCGGCCCGGGAAGAGCGCCTCCAGCGTGCCGAACTGCTCGGCGATCACCATCGGGGCGTGGTTGGGCAGCATGATTCCCGCCGAGCCGATGCGGATGCTCGACGTCGCATGGCCGATGTGCGCGAGGACGACCGCGGTCGCGGCGCTGGCTATGCCCTGCATGCCATGATGTTCGGCGACCCAGTAGCGCCCATAGCCCAGCGCCTCGGCATGCCTTGCGAGATCGGCGGCGTTGGCCAGCGATTGGGCGATCGTTCCGCTGTCGGTGACGGGGACGAGGTCGAGCAGGGAGAGTTTCAGCATGAAACCGATATGCGGATGCGCGGCGCGCGGTTCAACCGCAGCGCTTCGCGGACCCGCCCAAGAATTTCTACGCCCGCTCGTCCTTCGGCGATTCCATCAGCACATATGTGGTGATCGAATGCACCTGCGGCAGCACGCCGAGCACCTCGGTGTGGAAATGCTTGTACGCCGCGAGATCGGCGGTCTCGATCCGCAGCAGATATTCGATGGTGCCGGTGATGTTATGGCATTCGCGCACCTCGGGTGCTTCGGCCATCGCGGCTTCGAAATCGCCCTGCGCCTTCTTGGTATGCGTCGACAGCCCGACGGCGACATAGGCCATGAAGGTCAGTCCGAGCTTCGCCGGGTCGAGCACCGCACGATAGCCCTTGATCACCCCGCTGCGTTCGAGCTCCTGCACCCGGCGCAGACATGCCGAGGGCGACAGCCCTACGCGTTCGGCGAGTTCGAGGTTCGAGATTCGTCCGTCGCGCGACAATTCGTGCAATATCTTGCGGCCGATGGCGTCGATCTTGGTCATAGATTGCATAATCTAGCCGATGACTACGTATCTTTGCAATCCGTCGCGCATCGAAACGCATTATGTTGCGCGCATGGAACAGACCACCCTCGCCGCGCTCTCCGCCTTCGCGCTCGTCTCGTCGATCACGCCGGGCCCGAACAATATGATGCTGATGGCATCGGGCGCCAATTTCGGGCTCCGCCGCACGGTGCCGCACGCGCTGGGCGTCGGTTTCGGCTTCACGCTGATGATCGTGCTGGTCGGGGTGGGGCTGATGGGGCTGTTCGACCTCTTTCCGGTTCTCAACACCGTGCTCAAGGTGGTGAGCGTCGCCTATCTGCTCTGGCTCGCGTGGAAGATCGCCAATGCCGCGGCGCCCGGCGAGGGCGAGAGGCCGCGCGGCAAGCCGATGACCTTTGTCCAGGCGATGCTGTTCCAGTGGGTCAACCCCAAGGCGTGGACGATGGCATTGTCCGCCATCGCGCTCTACGCGCCCGACCGCAATTTCGTCGCGGTGCTGCTCGTCGCGATCGTCTTCGGCATCGTCAACCTGCCCTCGACCAGCATATGGGCGGTAATGGGCACCGCGCTGCGCGGCTGGCTGTCGAGCCCGGCGCGGCTGAAGGCGTTCAACTGGACGATGGCGGCGCTGCTCGTCGGATCGCTTGCGCTTCTGATCTGATCGCCTATGCACCGGCGCGACCCTCCCCTCGCGACCGGAGAAAGAAGCGATGCAAAGCCGCCGCCTTGGCAAGAGCGCCATCCATGTGTCCGATATCTGCATGGGAACGATGACCTTCGGCAGCCAGACCGACGAGGGTGAAGCCTTCCGCATCCTCGACCGCTGCTTCGACGAGGGCATCAATTTCTACGACACCGCCGAGGGCTATCCGGTGCCGCCCGACACCAAATGGGTCGGCCGCACCGAGGAGATCGTCGGCCGCTGGCTGAAGACCAAGCCGCGCGACGCGATCATCCTCGCGACCAAGGTGTCGGGGCCGAGCCATGTCTGGTTCAAGTCGCCGTGCCGCAATGGCATGACCGCGCTCGACCGCAAGAATATCATGCAGGCGATCGACGACAGCCTGACGCGCCTGCAGACCGACTATGTCGACCTCTACCAGACGCATTGGCCCGATCACGACGCGCCCTATGACGAGATGATGGACGCGCTCGACGAGCTCGTCCGCGCCGGCAAGGTGCGCATCCTCGGCTGCTCGAACGAGACGAGCTGGGGGCTAATGAAGTCGATCGCGGCGTCGGAGCGGCTCGGCGGCGCGCGCTATCACACGATCCAGAATAATTTCAGCCTCAACAACCGCCGCTTCGAGGATGAGCTGAAGCAGGTGTGCCGGCAGGAAGGCGTCAGCCTGATCCCCTATTCGCCGCTCGCCGGCGGGGTGCTGTCGGGCAAATATCAGGGCGGCGCGACGCCCGAGGGTGCGCGCTTCTCGCGCTACCTCAAGATGGAAGGGCGGCAGGCGGTGATGGGCCGCCGCTTCGTCAACGACAAGAGCCTCGCCGCGACCGAGCGTTATCTGAAGATCGCCGAGGAGGCGGGGCTGCATCCGGTGACGATGGCGACCGCCTGGTCGAAGCAGCACGACTTCGTCGCCTCGACGATCGTCGGGGTCAGCGCCTATGATCAGGTCGACCCGATCCTCGCGGCGAAAGATCTCGTGCTCAGCGACGAGGTGATGAGCGCGCTGCACCAGGTGAGCCGCGACATCCTCTACCCGATGGGCTGATCGACCCGCCGCAGGGTCGGCCATTCGAGCACCAGCGCCTCGCCGATGCGCAGCGCGCGCCATTCGGCGGCTAGCCGGTCGAAGGCCGCGAACACCGCGGGCCGCGCCGCGTCGATCGCCGCACGCTCGTCGGCGCCGAGCGTCGCCCGTACCCGCTCGGCCTCGCCCAGCGCGGCGCGCTGTTCGGCGCTGTCGGGGCGGTGGCCGCTGCGCCAGCCGATGTCGAGGAGGAAGGCGGCGAGTTCGGACAGCTCGCCTTCGCGGCCTTGCGTCTCGACCAGCTTCTTCCCCTTGGCGACCTGCTTGCGAACGGTCCGGCGCTGCTCACGCGCATCGGTCCTGCCGCTTGAAGCCTCGACATGGAACGACCCCGCCGTGCCGCCCGCGGCGATCTGGCCGAACACCCCGCCATTCAGCCCGAGCACGGCCTCGACGACGAAATGCACCATGTCGTGCGGCACGTCCGCATCGAAGCCCGGCGCAGGGTCCATGGCCAGTATTGGCAGCCCGGCGCGCTCGATGCGCATCGAATAGCGGCGGTCGCCCGAGCGGATAAAATGGACTTTCATGGGCTTAGCCTATAGGTTTCGGCCCCGAAAGGAACCCTGCCATGTCCCCCGCCAGCCGCACATTCTTCGCTTTCGCCGCCTTTGCCGGGATCATCGGCACCGCGCACGCCGCCGACCCGACGATGTTCCGCGATGCCGGCTGCGGCTGCTGCCTCAAATGGCTCGAGCTGGTGAAGAGCTCGTTCGGCGCGAAGGTCAGTGTGGTCAACGCGGCCGACATGGACGCGGTCAAGGACAAGCAGGGCATTCCCGAAGCGCTGCGCAGCTGCCACACCGTCCTCGTCGGCGGCTATGTGATCGAGGGCCATGTTCCGGCCCGCGAAATCGCGCGATTGCTCAAGGAAAAGCCCAAGGGCGTCAAAGGCCTTGCGGTCGCGGGCATGCCCACCGGATCGCCCGGCATGGAATATCGGAATATCCGCGAAGCCTATAAGGTCATGACCTTCGGCCCCGGCGGCCAGCGCGTCTACGCCAGCTATGCCGCGAGCGGCGCGCGCTGAGCATCGCAGCCGGCGATGCTGATCCGCATGGCCCTGCTCGAGCGGATCAAGCGCGGCGAGGTCGGCCTCGCTTTCCGCCGCTGGCGCAAACCGACGGTCAAGGCCGGCGGGCGGCTGCGCACCGCGATCGGCGAGCTTGCCATCGACGCGGTCGAGCCTTGCGACCTTGCCGCGATAACCGACGACGAGGCGACGGCGGCGGGTTTTGCCGGACGCGACGCGCTGCTCGCCGAATTGAACGGACGCGGCGAAGGCGCGATCTATCGCATTGCGCTCCATTATGCCGGTGAGGACGGGCGGATCGCGCTGCGCGAACAGGAGGCACTGACGCCAGCCGAGGTCGACGCGCTCCGCCAGCGGCTGGGCCGGCTCGACAAGCCGCGCGATGCGCCGTGGACGCTCGCCGTGCTGCGGATCATCGCCGCGAACCAAGGCCTCGCCGCCCGCGAAATCGCAGCAATGCTGGGCGTAGACAAGCTCGACCTCAAGCGCGACATCCGCAAGCTCAAGGAACTCGGCCTGACCGAAAGCCTCGAGACCGGATATCGCCTGTCGCCGCGCGGCAGGGCGCTGCTCGCGGTCCTGCCCCGCTAGCCCGCGCTCAGGCGAGTTCGGCCTTGAACAGTTCGAGCATGCGCCCCCACGCCTTTTCGGCCGCTGCCCCGTTATAGGCGCGACCGTCGGGCGGACACCAGCCGTGCATCGCACCGGCATAGACCTCGACCTCGTGCCACTGCGGGCGCGGCTTGAGGGTTTCGGCGAGCAAAACCTTTTCGTTCGGGGTTTCCTTGTCGTCATTGTCGGCGATCGCGAAAAGATAGCCGGCATTGGTGCCGTCGATCAGCAGATGCGGGCTGTCGGGCTTGTCGGTCGCGACCCCGCCGCCGTGGAAGCTCGCCGCCGCGCCGACGCGGTTCGGGCCGAGCGCGGCGGTATAGATCGTCATCGCCCCGCCCATACAATAGCCGGTGGTGCCGATCCGCCGCTTGGTGTCGACCTCCTTCTGCGCGTCGAGGAAGGCGAGATGCGCCTTGGCGTCGGTCTCGACGATCGGCCGGGTCAGTTGCTTGAGGTAGCCGAAGAGCTTCTCGCGCACTTCGGGATTGCTCCAGTCGTTCGCTGCGTTGACGACGGGCGACTTCTGCCAGCGGTAGAAGGGGTTCACGGTGAGCACCGCATAACCCTCGCCCGCCAGCCGGTCGGCCATCTGGCGAAAGGCGGGGCGCAGCCCGCGGATGTCGGGCCACACCAGCACGCCGGGATGCCTGCCCTCGGCGGGCGCGACGAAATAGGCGTCGCAAATGCCGTCGGCGGTGGTGATCGTGACATCGCGCCGCACCAGCGCCTTGCCCTCGATCGCGCGCGCGGGCAGCGCCGCCATCAGCGCCCCCGCCCCCGCGAGCGCGGTGAAGCCGCGGCGCCCGACGGGCAGCCCGGCGCGGTCGAGGTCGGCTTCGGTATCGTGGGTGCACATCGCGTTTCTCCTTGGGGGGATTCGGTCCGGCTGCGCCGGTTCACGCCAGGATGCTAATCTCTTCAAAGGCAAAGGCAAGCCGGTGCACCCCCACTTCGCGCAGCATGGCGCCGTGCGCTAGGCGGTCGACGATATGGCCGGCGCCGCAGAAGCCGATGACGGTCATCCCCGCCGCGAGCGCGGCGCGGGCGCCGGTGGGGGAATCCTCGATCGCCAGGCACTGGACGGGATCGACGCCGAGCCCCCTGGCGGCGGCGAGGTAGATGTCGGGGTACGGCTTGCCGCGGTCCCAGCCGTCGGCGCTGTAGACATGGTCGCCGAAATGATGGCCCAGACCGAACAGGCCGAGCGCCCAGCCGATATATTCGGCGCGGCTCGACGAGGCGATTGCGCGCGGCATCGCGTCCAGCGTGTCGAGGAAGGCGGGCGCGCCGGGCACCGCGTCGAAGCCCTCCATGAAGCGCGCCCGCGCCCGTTCGCGGTGCCGCTCGCGGAAATCGGCGGGCAGCGGGCGTCCGAACCGCGCCTCGATCCGCCGCTGCGTCTCCTGCCAATTGTGGCCGTAATAGTCGCGCAGGCTCTCGTCATAGGTCGTCGGCATGCCCACCGCGGTCAGGCTTTCGGACAGCGACAGGTTCGCACGCACCTCGCTGTCGGCGATCACGCCGTCGAAGTCGAAGATGATGGCGGCGGGGGTCATCGAAGCGCGTCCTGTTTATGCGAATGCAACCTGTCGGCGCTAAAGGCCATGGCAACAGGAGACGCAATCATGAAGTTCATCGAGCTCAAATCGCGCGGCGGCAATTATCTGGTCGTCGCCGACAATGTCGCCTGGCTGCGCGAATATGAGAATGGCCAGGTGCAGGTCGGCATGGTCGGCGGCGCGCCGCTGCTGATCGTCGGCAAGCTGGACGAGATCGCGACGTCGATTTTGGAGCAGGCGAATTCTGGGGAATGAGGCGGCGGTCGAGTATCTGATCCAATCCGGACCTAAATTAATAAATAGTTCGGCAAAAACTGGCACTCTTCTTCCACAGTGCATGCAGGAAGTGCCATGTTCCATATCTTCAATATGCCGCGCGAATATCCCAAGGTGATCCATCCTTATTGGGATCAGTTCAACTTCTACGACGGGCGCGACGCCTGGCTCGAATCGATAGCCGACATCCCCGAAAAAGTGGTGAACCTGTTCGCCGTTCACTGGGCGCATGCCGAGATCGAGAATGGCGGCCACTGGCAATATTTCTTCAATTCGACGGGCACGACCTGGCCGGAGGCTATTCGCGGCTTCGACGCGATCGGCATGCCCGAGGTAGCCGACATATTGCGCCGCGCCGGGGCGTTGCTGGGCGATAGCGTTCCCGGCACGCAGACGGAACGCCGCGAAATCGTCGGCTATCCCGAAGAGCGCCAGGATTTCGACGAACTCGATAGCGAGTTCTGGTCGCTCGTCTGCGCCGATACCTTCTTCCGCAAGCGACCGAAATTCGTTCCCTTCGCCGACGCTTACGCCGCCACCATCTAGGCTCGCATCACTCCACCGTCACCGACTTCGCCAGGTTGCGCGGCTGGTCGACGTCGGTTCCCTTCGCCACCGCCACATGATAGGCGAGCAACTGCACCGGAACTGCGTACACCAAGGGCGCAATCAGCGGGTGGACCTTGGGCATCTCGATCGTCGCCATGCAGCCGTCGCCGGCTTCGGCCAGGCCTTCGGCGTCGCTGATCAGGACGATCTTGCCGCCGCGCGCCATCACCTCCTGCATGTTGCTCACGGTCTTTTCGAACAACGGGCCGCTCGGCGCGAGGACGATCACCGGGACGGCCTCGTCGATCAGCGCGATCGGGCCGTGCTTCATCTCGCCCGAGGCGTAACCTTCGGCGTGGATGTAGCTGATTTCCTTGAGCTTGAGCGCGCCCTCCAAGGCGAGCGGATAGTCGGGACCGCGGCCCAGATAAAGTACGTCGCGCGCCGGGGCGACGAGATGCGCCATCGCGGCGATCTCCTCGTCGTGGCTCAGCGCGGCGTTGAGCGCGGCGGGCGCCTCGATCAGGTGCCTGACGATCTCGCGCTCTTCGTCGGCGCTGAGCTTGCCCTTCTTGAGGGCGAGGTGCGCCGCGAGCGCGGCGAGCACCGCGAGCTGGCAGGTGAAGGCTTTCGTCGAGGCGACGCCGATCTCGGGTCCCGCGTGCGTCGGGAGGAGCAGATCGGCTTCGCGCGCCATGCTGCTGGTCGGCACATTGACGACGACCGCGATCGTCTGGCCGTTCGCCTTGCAGTGGCGCAGCGCCGCGAGCGTGTCGGCGGTCTCGCCCGATTGCGAGATGAAGAGCGCGAGCCCGCCGGGCTGGAGCACCGGGTCGCGGTAGCGGAATTCGGACGCGACATCGATGTCGACGGGGACGCGCGCGAAGGTCTCGAACCAATATTTGGCGACCATGCCGGCGTAGAAGCTGGTGCCGCAGGCGACGATGGTGATGCGGTCGATCGCCGACAGGTCGAAATCCATCTGCGGCAGCGCGACGGTCTGTTCGAGCGGGCGGATGTAGGAGGAGAGCGTCTGCGCGACCACGGTCGGCTGCTCGAAAATCTCCTTCTGCATGAAGTGGCGGTAATTGCCCTTCTCGATCGTCGCGGCGGTGACGCCGCTGGTGGTGATCTCGCGGGTGACCGGGTTGTTGGCGCTGTCGAAGATCTGCGCCCCCTCGCAGGTGATGACGACCCAGTCGCCTTCCTCGAGATAGGCGATCTTCTGCGTCAGCGGCGCGAGCGCGAGCGCATCCGAGCCCAGATATGTCTCGCCCTCGCCATAGCCGACGACGAGCGGCGAGCCGAGGCGCGCGCCGATGAGCAGATCGGGGTGCTGGCGAAAAGCGATCGCCAGCGCGAAGGCTCCGCGGAGCTGCGGCAGGACCGCCTGCACCGCCTCGGTCGGCGACCTGCCGGCCTCGACCTGTTCGCTGACGAGATGCGCGACGACCTCGGTATCGGTCTCGCTCTCGAAGCTGCGCCCGCGCGCCTGCAGCGCCTCGCGCAGCGGCTTGAAATTCTCGATGATGCCGTTGTGGACCAGCGCGACCTCGCCCGTCGCGTGCGGGTGCGCGTTGCTCGTCGTCGGCGCGCCGTGGGTCGCCCAGCGCGTGTGCGCGATGCCGACGAGGCCGGGCGCGGGGTTGCCGGCGAGTTCCTTCACCAGATTGCCAAGCTTGCCCTCGGCGCGGCGACGGACGAGCTGGCCGCCCTCGACCGTGCAGACGCCCGCCGAATCATAGCCGCGATATTCCATGCGCTTAAGGCCATCGACCAGCCGGTCCGCGACCTGGTCCTTGCCGACGATTCCGATGATTCCGCACATGGGTCTTTGCTTTCTATGGGAGCGTGTAGGGAACGCGAATACCCGGCATCGCTGCCGGAAACACCTTGATATTGCGTGTAACGAGGATGCGGCCGCCGATTTGCGCGGTGGCGAGCACGAGCGCGTCGCAGAGCGTCAGCCCCTTGCGCTCGGCGCGCAGCGCGGCGGCGCGGCGCGCGACCGCGTCGCCAACCTCCTCCACCGCGAAACTTCCGAGGAAGGCCTCGACCGCCTTGACCGACGCGGGGTCGGCGGCGGTCATCACCTCGGTCCAGCTGATCCGGCTGACGCTCTTGCGCCCCGCGCGGCGGATCTCGCTGCGCGCGGCCTCGACGCCGTTCAAGGCGTCGATGAGGATATCGCTGTCGAACTGCGCGTCGATCATTCGCGCTTGCCCCGCAGGCGGCGCTGATATTTGAGCCCGTCGCCGATGTCGGCACGGTCGCGCCAGATGCCGAAGGCGTTATCGATCGCGTCGCCCGAGGCGTCGGCGCGATAGGATGCGACGGCGCGGCGAACGAGTTCGGCGCGCGAGACGCCCTGCTCGGCAGCGAGGGCGTCGAGCCATTCGACGTCGGAGTCGGGAATGTCCGCGAGGAAACGCATCGAAGACTGATATCATATCATGATATCAAGTCAATCGGGGATCGCAATGCGGCTGCGAAGAAAGCCGGATCGCAAAGCCTTGCAAGACTGGCCGGATCGACTAGCCTTGCCCGATACGGGAGGGAATTGCCATGCGCCACAATGTTCAGCTTTTTCTGGCTTCGATCCTCTCCTTTGCCGCCGCGAACGCCGCGAACGCGGCTCCTGCGGACGACGACGCCAAGGCGATTTCGGAAGCCTACCAGGCGATTAGGGACGGGAAATTCGAGCAGGCCATCGCCAAGGCGGACAGCGTCATCGCGCGCTTCGAAGCGCGGCGCGAGCCCAATGCCGGGTACAGCTGCGCTGCCGGCGGCGCCGATACGCTGAGCGCGATGCTTGGGGCGGCGCTGGCGGCCGACAAGGGAAAATCCGAACCCGGGCGCACCACGACCTATGCCATCTCGCCGGATATCTGCTCGGCCTATTTCATGAAGGGGTTCGCCCAGATCGACCTCGGCCGCCGCGACGAGGCGCGGGCGAACTTCGAAACCGCCATCGCGATGGACCCGGACAACAATCATTATCTCAACGAACTCGGCGAATGGTACAAGACGGGTCGCCAGTGGGAAAAGTCGCTTGAGATTTTCACCAGGGCCAGCGAAACCGAGGATCTCTCGCTGTCTTTTTGGGAGGACAAGGCCGATGCGGCGCGCGTCAAGGCGCAGCGCCGTTGCCGCTCCTACCGCGGCATCGCCTTTGCGCATGTCGAGATGGCGGAGTGGAAAAAGGCGCGCGCCGCGCTCGACAAATGCCTCGCGATCGTACCGGACGACAAGGCATCGCTCAACGAAATCAAGTTTATCGAGGAGAACAGCTGAGGCGGACGCGAGTCAGCGGCCGCCGAAATTCCGGTCGACGAAGATCATCGCGAACTGCATCGGATCGGCGGCCTCGCCATTGCCCGCTTCGAAGCGCGCCTTGCCCTCGGCCCAGATTTTCAGGATCTGCGCGGGGAAATCGGGCGCGAACTTCATCTGCTGCGCGACGATCTGCGGCCAGGTCCCTTTCAGCCCGAAGCTCTTTTCGAGGCTGGGCACCATCGCGGTGCAATAGGCGTCGGTCGCTTCGTCGAGATGGCCGATCGCGCGCAGCACATAGGCGTCGACGAAGCGCAGGAAGGGCTTGTCGGTGTAACGGTCACTCACGCCTGATTCTCCATTGTCCATTCGTCGCGCAACAAGCCGAAGATCAGCGCGTCGCGCACGCCGATATGCGTCGTCCACTCGCCGCGCAGGCATCCTTCATATTGGAAGCCCAGCCGTTTGAGCAACGCAATCGAGCCCGCATTTTCGGGATCGGTATCGGCAAAGATACGCCGGACCGCCGGGTCGGCGAAGCCATGATCGATCACGCAGCGTACCGCTTCGCGCGCGATGCCGCCGCGCCACCGGTCGCGGCGCAGGATATAGCCGACCTCCTTCACGCCGGGTTTTCCGTCGATCAGGATCACCCAGCCGAGCGCGACATCGTCGCCCGCGGTGATCGCCCAGCAGAGATACCCCTGCCCTTCGGCGGCATTGCCTTTGACATAGTCGACGGTCTCGGCAGGCGACTGGTGCGGCCCGCTCGACCACCAGGTCATGACTTCGGGGTCGGACAGCACCGCGAACAGCGCGGGCGCATCGGCCTCGCGCAGCTGGCGCAGCACGAGGCGCGCGGTGGTCAGCGTCGGCGCGGGCATCAGGGTGCCTTGGCGCCGAGGCGCTGCAGTCGCGCCCAGATGCCGTCGTCGATGCTATATCGCCACATATGCTCCACCACCGAGCGAAACGCCGGGCTCTCGGCTGCGAGCGCCTCCACCGCGTCGATATAGTCGGCACCGAAATGCCCCATCAGACGCTCGAGCGGTCCGGCGGCGATGGCGCCATATTGTTCCTCGATGGCGGCGCGCTCGACGCATGCGCGGATGAACGCCCATTGGGTCGCCGAAGAGGCGGTGAAATTCATCAGGACGACCTGCGTGCCCACCCCGTCGCCGTCCGCGCCATCGCGCAATTGGATCAACCAATCGCCCGCGAGCCGTTCGATCCGGTCGGCCGCCCAATCCTTCTTCACTTCTTCTCCGCCGCCTTCTTCTTGCGCATCGTGTCGTGGAAGCGGTCGGCCCAGCCGGGTTTGACGAGCTGTTCGGCGCGGACCATGCGGAGGTCGCCGGCGGCGACGTCGCGCGACACTGCGCTGCCCGCGGCGACGATCGCGTCGCGGCCGATGGTGACCGGGGCGATCAGCGCGCTGTTGCTGCCGATGAAGGCATTTTCGCCGATCTCGGTCCGATATTTGAAATAGCCGTCGTAATTGCAGGTGATCGTGCCCGCGCCGATATTGGCGCCCGCGCCGACGGTCGCGTCGCCCAGGTAAGTGAGATGGTTCGCCTTGGCGCCCTTGCCGAGCACGGCCTTCTTGGTTTCGACGAAATTGCCGATCTTGGCCTTTTCGCCGAGGACCGTGCCCGGGCGGAGCCGCGCGAAGGGGCCGACCTCGCAGCCGGTCCCGATCGCCGCGCCCTCGATATGGCTGTTGGCACGGATCTTCACATTGTCGGCCACGGTCACGCCGGGGCCGAAGAAGACATTGGGCTCGATGAGGACATCGCGGCCGAGCACCGTGTCCCAGGCGAACCATACGGTGTCGGGGGCGATCAGGCTGGCGCCGTCGGCCATCGCCGCCACGCGCCGCCGCGCCTGCCACTCGCCCTCCATCGCGGCGAGTTCGCCGCGGCTGTTGATGCCCGCGACGTCATAGGGATCGGTGACCACGACCGCGCAGTGGCGGCCGTCGGCGTTGGCGATGTTGACGATATCGACGAGGTAGAACTCCTTCGCCGCATTGTCGTTGGTGACGCGCGCGAGCAGCGCGAAGAGGTCGGCCGATTTCGCCGCCATCAGCCCCGAATTGCAGAGGCGCACCGCGCGCTCCTCGGGGGTGGCGTCCTTATGCTCGACCATCTTGGTGACGCGGTCGGTCGCCCCAGAATCTTTGGCGGTGATGACGCGGCCGTATTGCTGCGCATCGTCGGGCTCGAAGGCGAGGACGACGACCGCGGGGGCGTCGGGGGCGTTCAGCCGGTCGATCATCGCCTGCATCGTCGCGGTGGGGACGAAGGGCACGTCGCCGTAGAGGATCAGCACATCGCCGTCGAAACCCGCCAGCGCGCCCTCGGCCTGCTGAACCGCATGGCCGGTGCCGAGTTGCGGCTCCTGCACCGCGAGGTCGGCGCTGCCTCCGAGTGCGGCCTCGAGCTGCTCGGCCTTGTCGCCGACGATCACCACCTTCTTGGCAGGGTCGAGCGCATCGACGCTCGCCATCAGGTGCAGCAGCATCGGCCGCCCCGCGATCGGGTGCAGCACCTTGTGCGTGTCGGACTTCATGCGGGTGCCCTTGCCCGCGGCGAGGACTATGGCAGCTATGGGGGCGGGGATCGGATTGCTCATGCGCGTGGCCATGCCAGCAAATCGTTGCGGTTTCCAGACCGTCGCGCCATGCGGGCCTCCCAAACCCGTTCGCATCGAGCGAAGTCGAGATGCCCATCAGGAGCGCTCGCCTTCGCGTGTCTCGACTTCGCTCGACACGAACGGAAAGAGAGGTTCATTGCATGCCCCTTCCCTTCGCCATCATCGGCTTCGATCTCGACGGCACTTTGCTCGACACCGCGGGCGACCTGACCGCGGGGGTCAATCATGCGCTGAGCCTCGCCGGCCGCGCACCGCTAAGCGTCGCGCAGGTGCGGCCGATGATCGGGCTCGGTGGGCGGCATATGCTCGAACAGGGGCTGGTCGCGACCGGCGGGGTGCCCGAGGGCGACTTCGAGCGGCTGTTCGCGGCATTCCTGACCTATTACGAAGCGCATATCGCGGTGCACAGCCGGCCCTTTCCCGGGCTGACCGATGCGCTCGACCGGCTCGATGCGCTGGGGGTCAAGACCGCGGTGGTGACGAACAAGACCGAAAGGCTGGCGCGGCTGCTGCTTGGCGAGCTCGGCCTCGCCGACCGTTTCGCGACGATCATCGGCGGCGATACGCTGGGGCGCGAAAATGCCAAGCCCTCCCCCGCCCCGATCCACGAAATGATCGCGCGCTGCGGCGGCGGGCGCGCCGCCTTTATCGGCGACAGCATCTACGACGTGACCGCGGCGAAGCGCGCAGGGGTGACGAGCATCCTCGTCGGCTTCGGTTTCCTCGACCGGCCCGCCGAAGCGTTCGAGGCCGATCATGCGATCGGCCATTATGACGAGTTGGTGCCGCTGCTCGAAAGCCTCTAACGCGCCGCCGCCCGGCCCTTGCGCCACTTGGTCCACAAATGGCGCGCCAGCATCAGCGGCGGCATGCGCAGCCAGTGCGAGCGGATGTAGAAGGCGAGGCGCAGGAATGGCCGCGTCTCGCGTCCCCAATCGTCGCGCGCGAGCAGGCGGGCAAGAAACAGCCGGTCGCTAAAGCTGAGGCGGCGATAGTCGCCGTCGGCGCCGAACAGCGCTGCAGAGAGGTGCGCGGCGCGGCGTACCGCGGGGCCGAGGCCCCACAGCTTGGCGCGATAGCTCATGTCGCCGAGCCATTCGTCGTAACCGAGCGCGCCGTCGGGACTGTCGCTGTCGCAATCGCCGCGCGCCTGGAAGTCGCGTATCAGGCAGTGGAAATCCCAGAGGTTGCGCAGCCCCCCGGCGAGGTCGCCGTCGGCGAAGAGATGCGCCGCGCAATGGATCATGCGGTCGAAGGGGTGGGGGACCTTGTAGCCGTTGGGCAGCACGATCGCGCGACCCAGCATGCTCGCGGCGTCGGGGTTCGGGCGTGCGGTCGGCGGGATGATCGTGTGGTGCACGTCGATCATCCGGTCGCGCAATTTGTGGATCAGCGGCGGCAGCTCGTGCATATGGTCGCGGTAATAGGCGTCGTCATAGGCGTCCTCCTTGACCCACTCCCACCCCGCGGCGAGCAGCGCCGCCTCGGCCGCCGGGAGCGCATCGCGTGCGACGAGGATGTCGAGGTCGCCGATCTGGCGCCCCGGCGCGCAGGGCAGGTCGGCCGCAGCATAAGCCGCGCCCTTGAGCAGCACGAAGTCTACGCCCGCGGGGGCGAGCGCGCGGCGCGCCATTTCGGCTTCCCACATGGCCTGCGCGGTCGCGACGTCGGCGGCGGCGCGGGCGTCGGCGAGCAGCTGCGCGACGGGCGGCGGAAGCTCCGCGGCGTCGATCCGGTGCGCGAGCGTCGCGAGCAACGCCTCGGCGCGCGCGACGGCGATCACGCCGTCCCATTCGCGGGGACCCAAGTCGGCGGCGTCGCGGCGTCCTGCGAGGAGCTCGACGAGGCTGCGGATCGCGCTCATCGCCGCGCCTCGGCCCAGAGCTGCTCGACGAGCGCCATGCCGGTGGCGCTGTCGGGGTAGGCGATGGTGAAGGCGGGGGTCTCGCGCACCAGCCGGGTCAACGCGGCGAATCCCGCCTCGCCCAGCGCGATATAGTTGGTCGAGGCCTCGGTCAGGCGGACGAAGGCCTCGCCTTCGCCGATCCGCTCGATCGCGGGCGCGCCGCCGAACTGCGGGAAGAGCAAAAGCGCCGGACGGACGGGTTCGTGCATCGCCGCGACCGCGTCGGCGCGCGGGATCAGGTGGCGGATGTCGCCCTTGGGCGTGCCCGCGAGCAGCGGCCCGAGCCGTGCAGCGTCGACGCGCGCCTCGACCTCGGCGATCGCCTCGTTCTTCAGGCTCACCGCGCGGGGGAAAGCGAGCGCGTCGCCGCTGGCCGGATCGATCAGCGTGAATTCGTCGCCCATCAGCCGCCAGCCGGCCTCGCCGAGCAAAGCCGCGAGCGTCGACTTGCCCGACCCCGAAGCGCCCGAGAGGATGACGCTGCGGCCATCTCTGGCGACCGCGCTCGCGTGGAGCAGCAGGTGCCGCCGCCAGCCGAGCGCGACCTGCAGGTTCATCCCCATCTCGGCGGCAAGCAGCCCCATCGACAGGGGCAGCGGTAGCGCATCGGGGACGATATAGTCGCCGCCGATATGCACCGAGGGACGCAGCCAGCGGCGCCAGGGGCGGTTGGCGTAGAGCCGCACGGTGGCGTCGGCGGGGCGGCCATCGTCCTGCGGATAGCCCGCGTAGAGGCGGCCCAGCGCGGCGATGGGCTCGCTCCAGTCGCTGCCGATGCGGAACTGCACCGGGCCGACCGCGATGCGGATGCTGTGTCTCATACGGGCTCGACCAGCCCCATCGCGGCGAGTTCCTCGAGGCGTTCGCTCAGGATCGCGGCGGGATGTCCTTCGCCGTCGAGGTCGAAGCTGTCGGCGAGCCGCGCGGCGAGTCCTTCGGCGTCGCAAGGCCCCGCGGCGAGCGCCGCGAGGATTTCGGGCATCGGCTGGGTGACGAGATGCGTCTGCTGCGAACGGCGGTCGAAGATCGCGGCGAGCTCGCCGAGCGGCTCGATGCGCAGCGTCCCCTCCCCCGCCGCGCGATAGGCGCGATCAGCCATAATCTTCGGCGGCAGCGGTGAGCTTGGCCAAGATCGCGAGCAGGGTCGTGCGCTCGGCGGCGGTGATGTTGGTCTCGAGCCGCGCCTCGCTGGCGAGCGCGGCGGGGACGATCGCGTCGTAAAGCTCGCGCCCGGTGGCAGTGAGCTCGAGATGGTGCGAGCGGCCGTCGGCCTCGTGCGCCTGGCGCGCGATCAGCTGGCGATCGTAGAGCGCTTTCGCCGCGCGGTTGACCGTGACCTTGTCCATGCGCGTCGCCTCGACCAGCTCGCGCTGCGTCTTGGGCTTGCCCTCGCCGAGGATCGCCATCAGCCGCCATTCGGGGATCTTGAGCCCGAAGCGGTTCTGATATTCGGCCGCGATCCGCTCCGACAGCGCGTTCGACGCGATCGAAAGCCTGTACGGCAGGAAATTGTCGAGGTTGAGTTTCTTGGCGGCCATCTCTTCCCATTCCCCCACGCGGAGCCCCGGCGCGGCGAACCTAGACAGGGCGCTATCGCGGCGCAATGCCGACGCCGAAAGGATTTCTGTGCGGCGACGAAGGTAGAGGTGGTTTGGGGGGCGGTTTCCGGACCTACAACCCCTCCTCTTCAGAGGAGGGGCAGAAAGACTTGGTCCGGCGCAGCCGGGCCTTAGTCGAGCGGGGTGGTGGCCGAAGGCACAAGCCTAGCCCGAGGCCACCACCCCGCTGCGACTAACGAACAAGTTCGTAAGTCTCGCTGCCCCTCCTCTGAAGAGGAGGGGCTGGGGAACGGCAGCTTAGCCCGATAACGGCCGTTCTCAGACCCTAGAAAGACGCCCTGACCCCGACCCACAAGGTGCGCGGGGTCGCGCGTTCGACGATGCCCGCCGAGGAAATCGCCGCCGGGACCAGCTCGTCGAACAGATTTTCGCCGCGCGCCTCGATACTGAGCGTGTCGGAGAAGCGCCACGACAGCCCGGCGTCGAGCGTCAGGGCATCATCGAGCGCGAGCAGGCCGAGGTCGTCCTCATTCTGCTTGCCGATGTAGCGCAGCGTCGCGAAGCCACCCAGCGGCCCGCTGCCGTTGCCGCGCAGCGACAGGCTGCCGCCGTGCTTTGCAATCTGCGCCGGCTTGCGACCGTCGAGCGCGGCGGCGGCGCCCTTGGCATCGACCTCGGCGTCGGTGAAGGCATAAGTCGCACGCAGCGTCGCGGGGCCGATGCGCTGTTCGGCGGCTAATTCGATGCCCTTGCTGTCGATCGCGTCCAGATTCTGCCGCTGGTTGAGGTTCGGCGCGAGCGTCACATTGGCGATGGCGTTCGACAGATGGTTGGCGAACAGCGTCGCCGACAGCTTGGTGCCGTCGCGAATCCAGTCGATCCCGACCTCGCCGCCCCACAGCCGCTCGGGTTCGAGCATCTCGTTCGCGGTGGTCACCTCGGCGCCGACGCGGAAGGGGCGGTAGAGTTCGTTGAGCGTCGGCAGGCGCCAGCCGCGATAGGCCGCGGCGCGCAGCGACAGCGCGTCCGAAGTCCAGCGGAGGCCGGCGCGCCCGCTGCCTTCCCAACCCTGCCGCGCCTTGAAGCTCAGGTTGGTGATCGTCGTACCGCCGATATTGCGCTCGAGGCGATAGCCGGCGCCGAGCCACCAATGGTCGATCCGCCCGCTCAGCGTCCACAGCAGCCCGTCTTCGCCATCGCCCGCCGTCCATTCGGCAAAGGCGCCGACGGTGTCGCTGCTGCCGCCCGCGATGCGGTGGCGGCCGGGGGTGGTGCCGCTGAAGAAAAAATCCTCCTCGGTGCGGCCCGTCGTACGGCGCCAGTCGGCGCCGACGCGCAGCGGGTTGGCGCCGGCGATCGCGGGGCGCAGCTCGACGCGCGCGCCGAGGCCGGTGGCGGGGACGCGCTGGAAGAGCGCGGGCGCAACGCTGTTCCGTCCCGCGGCGACGCTCGCGAAACCGCTCTCGAAATCGCGGACCTGCACATAGGCGAGCGCGAGCCATTGCGTCGCGGCCGCCGGGTCGTGGACGAAGCGCAGGCTGGCGTCGACGCCGTCGGTCTTGCTGGCGGTGAAATCGGTGCCGCGGTCGCGGCGGTCGGCGAAACCGCGCAGGCTTGCCTCGATGCGGCTGTCGGCGCCCGCATCGAAGCGCAGGCGCACGCCGAGGCCGCCCTGTTCGTAGGGCGCGGCTCGGTCGACGAGGCCGCGCTGGCCCTCGGTGACCGGAATGAAGCCGTCGCCGCGGCTGTAGCGGCCGTCGACCGCGACCTGGCCGTTGCCGAGTTTCGTCCCGGCCGAAAACGATGCGTCCCAGCCGTCGCGGCTGCCATAGGCGGCGCTCGCTTCGACGCCCTGCGTCATGCTCGAATGGAGCCCGATCGTCCCGGCGAGCGCGCCGGGCCCGTCGGTGCCGCTGCCGCCACCGCGCGTGACGAGAATGCCGCCGAGGTTGATCGCGTCATAGGCGCTCCACGCGACCCAGCCGCCAAAGGGGTCGGCCTGCGGAACCCCGTCCAAAGTCACCAGCGCACGGCTCGATGCATTGCCGCCGAGCCCGCGGAGCGTGACGCCCTGGCTCGTCGGGTGCGCGCTGCGCCCGTCGGAGCGGCGGAACTGGACGATACCGGCTTCGTCGCGCAGGCGGTTCTCGATCCGCGCGCCGAGGCCCTGTTCGGGATAGGCGATCAGGCTGGAGGTCTGGACCGTGTCGCCGTCTGCGGGGCGCAGCACGCCGCTGCCGCGCACGACGATCTCCTCGGTCGACAGGCGCGGGAAGGTGAAGCTGCAACAGCCGCCGTCGTCCTCGGCCGCGGGTGGATCGGCTTGCGCGCCCTGCGCCATCGCCGCTGCCGACATCACCAGCAGCGCGGCCCCCGTCAGCCGCCGGATCACGCGGGCTTGACCGCGTCGGGATGCGCCCGTTGGAAGGCGTCCAGCTCCATGCACGCCGCGTCGATCGCGACGAGCCGCGGATAGGCATCGAGCGGCACCTCGAAGCGCCGCGCATTGTACATCTGCGGCACAAGGCAGCAGTCGGCGATCCCGGGCGTCTCGCCGCCGAGGTACGTCCCCTCGCCCGCCATTGCTTCGAGGGCATCGAAGCCCTGCGCGATCCAGGTCGCGATCCAGCGGTCTTTCGTCTGCTCGTTGAGGCCGAGGTCCTTGGTCAGATATTTGAGCACGCGGAGGTTGTTGAGCGGGTGGATGTCGCTCGCCACGACCTGCGCCTGCGCCAGCGCGACCGCGCGCGGCATCGCTTCGTCGGGGATCAGCCGCGGTTCCGGGAAGGCGCGGTCCAGCCAGTCGATGATCGCGAGGCTCTGGATGATCGTCTCGCCGTCGGCGACGAGCAGGGGTACGAACCCCTGCGCGTTGAGCTCGAGATAGGCGTCGCTGCGCTGCTCGCCCGCGATCAGACTGATCTCGACGCGCTCATATTCGAGCCCCTTGAGGTTCAGCGCGATGCGCACGCGAAAGCTGGCCGAGGAACGGAAATAATCGTGGAGGACGAGGCGGGTCATGCGCGCCCTAATGCGACGCTTTCGGCATCTCCGCAATCCATTGCCGCAGCAGCGCGGCGCCTTCCTTGTGGACCGTCGAACGCCCGACCTCGGGCATCGCGATGCCGGGGTCGGTGCTTTCGAGGCGATAGATCAGGAAGCTGTGGTCGGGATCGCCGGGCGCGATCGCAAAATCCATGCCGCCGCTGCCGCGCCCGGCCGCGGTCGGGCGCTTGCCGATGCCGTAGTTGACCCCCGCGGAATCGTCGGTCCAGCGCAGGAACAAACCGCTGTTCGACGCGCTGCCGGCGGGGTTGTGGCAATGCGCGCAATTGACGTCGAGATAGGCGCGTGCGCGGTCGGCGACGCTGCCCGACTTGGGGTCGTCCCACTGGGGCATCGCGTCCGAAACGACGATGCGATTGGCGAAACGGCGGCTGATGGGGTGCGTACCACTGTCGGGCGCGAGCACGATATTCGATGCCTTGGGTCCAATGGGTACGATCTGCCCTGCGCGGCTGTGGCATTCCTTGCACTGGTTCTTGTTGGGCACGGCGTATCGGATGCTGTGCGCGGCGCCATCGGGGCTCTTGAAGGTCACCGGCACTCGGCGCCCGCCGATCGCCAGCGTCGCATCCCGTCCGTCTGCATCCCAGACATAGGGGAGCGCCTCCCAGCCGTCCTTGCGGCGAATAAGGAGCCGGGTTTCGACTGGACGTCCGTCATTCCAATCCGGCCATCCGAAGCTTTTGACGATTACCGACCCGACGGGAAAATCGATGCTGCCGTCTTCGAGCCATGTCGCTCCGTCGGGAATCCAGATCAGCCGCTGTTTTGCGGCATAGTCACTGAACAGCGGCGTGTGCAACGTGTAAGGAAGCAATGCAGCGACCGGACGACTCGACCCCGGTTCGAACAGCTTGAATGCGGACAATTTGGTCGGCATGCCGCCCGTGTCGATCATGGCCTGGTCGGGCAGCCCTTCCACCGGCGCCACGCCACCGCCCATACATAGCAGCGCCGCGGCCAGCGCGGCGAAAATGCGCTTCACTGGACCTTCGCCTCCATGCTTGCGGGCAGCTTGATCCCCGGCAGCGCCACGGGCGGGGTGCCCTGCGACAGGTCGGCGGGCGACGGCTTCGCCTGGTCGCGCGGAGTCGCGACGTCGGGCAGGTTCAGCGACAGCACCCCGACCTTGTCGAGCACGACGACATTTTCGCCCGCGCCGTCCCACAGCACCGGCGGGATCGCCCCGCCGAACGCCGCCGCGATCTGCGCGCCACCGTCGAAGGCGGGGGCATAGCCCGCCTTGCCATGCGCATTGTCGCGCACGACGATCTGGCGCGGCAGCGGCTGATATTTCGGGTCCTTATGCTCGTAGCGATAGCCGACGATCATGACGTTTGCGGTGCCGTTGTCGGCAAAGGCGTTGTCGAACACCTCGACGTTGCGGTTCGCCATGATCAGCACCCCGGTGCCGGTCGGCACGCTCGCGACGATATTGCCCTTGGGTGCGAAGTTCGGCGTGCTGTTGTCGGCAACCGCATTGTCGAAGACGCGAACATTATGCCCGCCCTGCATCGGCAGGCTCGGCAGGTCGAACACGAGGATACCGCCGGTGTTCTTGGTCGCGATATTGTCGTGGACGTCGGCGTCGTAGCTGTTCTCGATCTCGATCCCCGCGACATTCTCGACCGCGATCGAATCGCGGACGACGATATTCTTCGACTGGCCGACGTAGATGCCCGCGTCCGACGCGCCGCGCACATAGACGCTGTCGACGAGCACGTCGCTGCTTTCGACGGGGTAGATGCCATAGGCGCCGTTGGTCTCCTTCGGCCCCGCGGTCCATTCGACGCGGAGCTTGTGGTAGACGATGCGGTCGGCGCCCTTCGACTTGATCCCGTCGCCCTTGGTGTTGAGCACCGCGAAATTGGTGAGGAAGACGTCGTCGCTGGTGACGAGCAGGCCTTCGCCGGCGCCCTGCTGGCCCGCGAAATCGAGGATCGAGCCCTTGTCGTCGGTGCCCGCGCCGCGCAGCGTTACACCCGCGACGTCGAGCGACAGGCCGTCGCTGAGCTTCCACGTCCCTGCCCCCAGTTCGACGACATCGCCCGGCTCGGCAACGATCAGCGCTTCCTGGAGTTTCTCATTGGCGTCGGCGCCGCCCGCCTCGACCTTGATCGTCTTGGCCGCAGCAGGCGTCGCGGTAACCAGTGCAACGGCCAGCGGCAAAACGAAGTGATGGAATCGCATCAGACTCTCCCTTGTTTTTTGCCAGCATGGTGCAAGAGTGCGGCCATGCCAAGCCATGTTGCTGACATGGATGTAGCTAGGGTCAGGGTCGCAACCCCGCCCGCACCGGGGAGACTGTTTTGAAACGCATCATCATCGCGGCGACCGCCGCGTCCATCGCCGCGTCGCCGGCATCGGCGGTAGCGCCGCCATCGATCACCGGCCGCTGGGCCACCGACGACGGCAAGGCGATCGTCGACATATATGCCTGCGGCGCGAAGCTGTGCGGCAAGGTGCATAAATTGCTGATCAAGCAGCCCGCGGGCGGCCAGCGCGACGAGCGCAACCCCGACAAGGCGAAGCGCACGCGCCACGTGTCGGGCCTGCAAATCTATTGGGACCTCGCCGCCGACGGCAATGCGTGGAAGGGGCAAGGCTATAGCCCCGAGGACGGGCGCTATTACAAGGCGCAGCTGACCCCCAAGGGCAACAAGATGTCGATGAAGGGCTGCGTAAGCGTGTTCTGCAAGACGGTGACCTGGACGAAGATGAGCTAGGGCCCTCCCCTCCCGCCTGCGGGAGAGGCAAAGGTCAGGGCGCATCCCCCAATATCCAGTCGACCCCTGCGGCGACGTGGATGCGCGTCGTGTCGTAGACCGGCAGCACATTGGCGTCGGGATCGACCAGCATCACCAGTTCGGTGCTCGCGAGCACCAGCGCCTGCACATCCTGCTTCGCGATGTCGGTGATGAAGGTGCGCATCTGGCGGCGCGAATTTTCGGTCACCTTGCCCTGCATCAGCTCGTCGTAGATGATATTGTCGATCGCCTCGGCGCGCGCCGCATCATAGGGGGCGAGCGTCAGGCCGTAGCGGACGAGATTCTGGCGGAACCAGGGTTCGGTCATCACATTGCGCGTGCCGATCACCGCGGCGGACTTGATCCCGTCGGCCTTCAATTTCTCGCCGGTCTCGTCGACGATGTGGAGCAAGGGAATGGACACCGCGCCCGCGATCTCCTTGGCGATCTTGTGCATCGAATTGGCCGCGACCATCAGCGCGGTCGCACCCGCCGCCTCGAGCCGCTGCGCCGATTCGATCAGGATCGCCTTGGCATTGTCCCATTGTTCGGGCGTCGTCAGCCGCGACAGCTCGCAATAGTTCAGGCTCTCGAGCAGGATCGGCGCCGAGCAGGAGGTGCCGATGCGCTTCTGCACGCCCTTGTTGAGGTGGCGGTAATAAAGCTCGGTCGATGCCCAGCTGATGCCGCCGATCAGGCCGATTTTGCGCATTTCATCTCCAAGAATAAAAAATACCGTTCGCCCTGAGCTTGTCGAAGGGCTGTTCTTCCATTCGGTAGAGGAAAGAACGGTGCTCCGACAAGCTCAGCACGAACGGCATTTTGATCGGCCCGTCGGTTTTAGTGCCCCGTCCCGCTCAGCGCCTTGACGATGTCGTCGGCCATCTTCTTGGCGTCGCCGAGCAGCATCATCGTCTGGTCCATGTAGAAGACGTCGTTGTCGACGCCGGCATAGCCGACCCCGCCCATCGAGCGCTTCACGAACAGCACCGTCTTGGCATTGGCGACGTCGAGGATCGGCATCCCGTAGATCGGCGAGGACTTGTCGGTCTTCGCCGCGGGGTTGGTCACGTCGTTGGCGCCGATGACGAAGGCGACGTCGGCCTGCGCGAACTCGCCGTTGATGTCCTCGAGCTCGAACACCTCGTCATAAGGTACGTTCGCCTCGGCGAGCAGCACGTTCATATGGCCGGGCATGCGTCCCGCGACCGGGTGGATCGCATATTTGACGTTGACGCCTTCCTTCTTGAGCTGGTCGCCCATTTCGCGCAGCGCGTGCTGCGCCTGCGCCACCGCCATGCCGTAGCCGGGGACGATGATGACATTTTCGGCCTGGCTCATCAGGAAGGCGGCGTCGTCGGCGCTGCCCGGTTTCCACGGGCGCTGTTCCTTGGCGCCGCCGGCCGCCGCCGCGGCGTCATCGCCGCCGAAGCCGCCCGCGATCACGCTGATGAAGCTGCGGTTCATCGCACGGCACATGATGTACGACAGGATCGCACCCGACGAGCCGACGAGCGCGCCGGTGATGATCATCGCCGTGTTGCCGAGCGTGAAGCCCATCGCCGCCGCGGCCCAGCCCGAATAGCTGTTCAGCATCGACACGACGACGGGCATGTCGGCGCCGCCGATCGGGATGATCAACAAGAAGCCGATCGCGAAGCTGAGCCCGGTGATCGTCCAGAACACCCAGGGCGACTGGTCCTGCGTGAAATAGGCGGTGAGCCCGACGATCGCCGCGAGCGTGCCGAGGTTGATGACATGCCGCGCCGGCAGCATGATCGGCGAGCCCGACATATTGCCGTTGAGTTTCAGGAAGGCAATGACCGAGCCGCTGAAGGTGATCGCGCCGATCGCGATGCCGAGACCCATTTCGACGCGGCTGACCGTGAAAATTTGGCCCGTGGCGTCGGCGATGCCGAAGGCCTGCGGGTTGAGATAGGCGGCGGCCGCAACGGCAACGGCGGCGAGGCCGACAAGGCTGTGGAAGGCCGCGACGAGCTGCGGCATCGCGGTCATCGCGATGCGGCGCGCCATCACGATGCCAATGACGGCGCCGATGCCGATCGCGGCGAGGATTTCGGCGAGCGAGATCGTGTCGAGCACGCCGTCGGCGCCCTTCGGCATATGCGTAAGCAACGTCGTGACGACCGCGATGGTCATGCCGATCATGCCGAAGCGGTTGCCGCTCTGCGCAGTCGCCGGGCTCGACAGGCCGCGCAGCGCGAGGATGAAGAGGATGCCCGCCACCAGATAGGCGATCGCGGCCCAGGGGTTCACTGCGCCGTGGCCGGTCGCGGCCGACAGGATCGCTTGGACGTCCATCTCAGCGCTCCTTCTTCTTGTACATCGCGAGCATGCGCGACGTCACGGCGAAGCCGCCGAAGATGTTGATGCTGGCCATCACCACCGCGGCAAGGCCGAGCCATTTCGAGGTCACCGAACCCGCTGCGGCGCTGGCGATCAGCGCACCGACGATGATCACCGACGAAATCGCATTGGTCACGCTCATCAGCGGCGTGTGCAGCGCCGGGGTCACCGACCAGACAACGAAATAGCCGACGAAACACGCCAGGACGAAAATCGAGAAAATGGAAATGAAGTCCACGGCAAGCTCCCCTGCTGATTCCGCGATGGACCTCTTGCCGCGCCGCCGCGACCCTGTCGACTCCTAAACACGCGCAAAAGAAAGGGCCCGCATCGCACGCGAAGCGCGATGCGGGCCCTTGCCGTAATATTATGTCGTGGTCAGGTCGCGGGCGCAGCCTCGCTCGCCGGGGCGGCGGCGGGTGCAGCCTGGGTCGCCGGCGCGGCCGCGTCGGCGGCGGGCGCAGCCGCCGGTGGGTTGCTCGGCGGCGTGATGGTCGGGATCAGCACGCCATTCAGCACATGAACGACGCCGTTCGACTGCGCGACGTCGGCCTGCGTCACATAGCCAGAACTGCCCTGCGTACCATCGACCTTGATATTGCCCTGCACCTCGCTGAAGGTGATTTCCTGGCCCTCGACCGTGGTCAGCTTGGCGGTTCCGCCGCCGGCCTTGATCTTCTTGTACAGGTCGTTGGCGGTAATCTTGCCCGGCACGACATGATAGGTCAGCACCTGAGCCAGCGATTCCTTGTTCAGCGGGTCCATCAGATAGTCGGTCATCGGCTGCGGCACCGCGGCAAAGGCCGCATCGGTCGGTGCGAAAACGGTATAGGGACCGGCACCGCTCAGCGTCTCGACCAGCCCCGCGCTCGACAGCGCGCTGACCAGCGTCTTGTGCTCGGGAGAATTGGTCGTGTTCTGAACGATATTCCAGCTGCTCTCCATAGCCTCGGCGGCGGCTTCGGCCTCTGCCGAGGTGGCTTCCGCCGCGCCTTCTTCAGTGCGGGCGTGCGCCGGAACGGCCAAGACCGCAGCGGTCAAGGCAAAGAGAGGAAGGGCGAAAAGCTTGGCACGCAACATGGTATCAATTCTCCGGTTGTAAAGTGTCAGGGTATCACACCCTGAACGCATGATAACCGGTGGCAGTTCCATGAAAAGGCCGAATTCAGCCATTTTCTTGCGCATAGAAATCGGCTCGCCGCGTGCGAATCCCGTTTCGCCTCAGCGGCCGATGACCAGCCGCGCCATCAGATGCTGGATTTTCTGCGGGTCGCTCTTGCGCGAAATCTTGACCTCGATCGGCGCGCCCGAGCCCGAAATCCACACCTTCATATCGGCGTCGAGGTCGAAGGTGCCCGCGGTCTCGAACGAGAAACGCGTCACCGAACGCCACGGCACGCTCTGGATATCCTTCTTCGACCCGGTCAGCCCCTGGACGTCGACGAAGATGAAACGGAGGTTGGTGAGCAGCACCGTGTCGCGGATCGTGCGAAACGCCGCGAGCACCTGTTCGCCGTCGATAAGCCAGGCCTGAAACTCGGCCTGCGCCCCGCCCGCATCGATATCACCCGCGCTGAAAAGGCCCATGTCGCTTTCCTTGGATTTGGGCGTTCGACGCTTTAGGCGCAACGTCCCGCTTCAGTCGAAATAGACGCCATTCATCAGCCGCGCCCCGAAGAGACGCGGGGCGACGTCGAAGCGAACCGTGACGTCCCGGCCCGGTCCCGATGCCGACAAGACGCGATCCTGGCGCTTCTTGGCGCCGAAATTGGTGGCTCGGAACACCTGGCCGGAAATGCCGCATTCGGCGACGCGCTCGATCGGCGCCGGGACCGTAGGCTTGTCGCCAGCGCAGCTTCCGACAAAGCGAAACGACCGTTCGATCGATACGACACTATCGACCGTGCCCGCCTTGGTGACGGTATAGTCGAAGGTCGCCGCGACATGATTTTTCGCTTGCAGACGATCGGCTTCCGCGATTCCGGCAGATTTCAGCGGACGTCGGATGGTCGGGAAATAATCGTTCATTGCGAACCACATCTTGTCCGTGGTCCAGAAGGATTTGCCCAAGCCCCGAAGAAAATAGCTGTCGAATGCACCGTCACCATCCTCGTCGACGATGCAGACGCGATTGTTCGCGCCTGCGCTATCCGCCTGATACTTGCCTTGACTGCACAAGGCGCGCTTCGCGCCGATCATCGCGAACAGTTCCGCGTCGACTGGAAGGAGCAATTCGCCGTCGGCTCCGATCAGATTTGCCGTAGTGCGGAACAATCGCCGCGGAACGAATTTCACTTCGTACCGCAGGTTGGCGTCCGGATGATCCGTGACGGCAGCTGCGAATGCCTCGGCCGGGATCACCCAGTCGATCTGAAGCTGGTCCTTGCTGTCGACGCCGGTGTCGTCCGCCGCAACCGCAGCGGACGTCGACAACAAGGTCGCCCAACCACATAGAATCAGTCGGGAGAATCCCGGCAGACGGAATTGCCTCACCCCAGCAAACGCTCGTGCACGACCTTGCCGCCCTGCGTCAGGCGCACGGCGTTGCCGATTTCCTCGTCGAGCACGGGCTTGCCCGCTTCCTTGTCCCAGAAGGCCGAGAGGAAGTTGAAGAGGTTGCGACTGAACAGTGCGCTCGTGTCGGCGGGCATCAGCGCCGGGATATTCTTCGCGCCGATCACGGTGACGCCGTGGATCTTCTTGGTCTCGCCGGCAACCGCGCCCTCGACATTGCCGCCGCTTTCGGCCGCCATGTCGACGATCACGCTGCCCGCACGCATCGTCGCGAGTTGCGCATCGCTGATCAGCCGCGGCGCGGGGCGACCCGGGATCAGCGCGGTGGTGATGACGATGTCCTGTTTGGCGATATGCGAGGAGACCAGTTCGGCCTGCGCCTTCTGATATTCCTCCGACATTTCGGTGGCATAGCCGCCCGCGCCCTCGCCCTCGATCCCCGCGACGCTTTCGACGAAGATCGGCTTGGCGCCGAGCGACATGATCTGTTCCTTCGTCGCCGAGCGTACGTCGGTCGCGCTGACCTGCGCGCCCAGGCGGCGCGCGGTCGCGATCGCCTGCAGCCCGGCGACGCCGACACCCATCACGAAGGCCTTGGCGGCGCTGACCGTGCCCGCGGCGGTCATCATCATCGGGAAGGCGCGGCCATAGGCGTTCGCCGCCATGAGAACGGCCTTGTAACCCGCGAGATTCGCCTGGCTGGAGAGGATGTCCATCGATTGCGCGCGCGTGATGCGCGGCATGAATTCCATCGCCAGCGCCTCGAGCCCGAGCTTGGCATAGTCGTCGACCCGCGCGCGTTCGCCGAAGGGATTGAGCCCCGCGGCGAGCCAGGCGCCGTCGGCAAAGCCCTTCAATCCCTTGGGATCGGGGCCCTGGATCGCGAGAATGATGTTCGCGCCCTCCAGCACCTCGGCGCGCGAGGCGACCGTCGCGCCCGCGGCGCTATAGTCGGCGTCGGCGATGGAAGCGGCTTCGCCCGCTCCAGACTCAACGGCAAGTTCGGCGCCCAAACCAATGAATTTCTTCACGGTTTCCGGGGTCGCGGCGACGCGGGTCTCGCCGGGGGCGAGCTCCTTCAGGACGGCGATGCGCATGCGCGGAGCCCGGTCAGGAGATGATGAGGACGACGAAAACGGTTACGATCGCGGTCAGCACCGACCCGACCTTGAGCAGGCTCAGGAAACCCGCATAGGTTTCGTTCGCTGCCTTCATTTCCTGCTGTGCCATGGCTTCTTCCCCTTTTTCGGTGCCGCTACACGGGAATCGGACGCGCGGCGCCCGGCCCGGAATCGGCCTTCGCAGCGGTCTTAGCCATGCCTCCCGCGATGCTCAATAGATGGTTTTGCGCGGCCGCACCGCGCCGCGGGGACGCTGTCCGCTTAATCGCCCCTTTACCCCTTTGGCGTAGATTGTTGGTTCAAAGCGGAACAGGCCACGGAAAACCGCGGCCAATCGGGGGTCAATACGAAGCGATGGCTAGCGCGCGCGACACACGGATGGTGATGATCGTCGACAGCGAACCGGCGCAGCAGCGCTTCCTGTCGGCGCTCGTCTCGCGCGGCGGCTGGCGCAGCGTCACTGCGGCCGACACCGACACGGCGCTTGCCAAGCTGGGCACGCAGGAAGGCATGGCGCTCGACGCGGTGCTCGTCGACCAGGGCGCGCCGGGCATGGACATGGCCGAATTCGTCGCCGAACTGCGCCGATGGCGTCCCGCCCTCCCCCTCATCGTCATCACGATGCGCAACGGGGTCGAGGTCGCGGTCGCCGCGATGCGCGCCGGCGCCACCGACTTCGTGCAGAAACCGATCGCGCCCGACCGCCTGCTGAGCGCACTCGACCGCATCACGAGCCAGAGCGGCCCGCAGGGCGAACTGCGCCCGCTCACCGAAAAATTGCGCGCGCCGCTGGCGTTCGAGGAAATCATCGGGTCGTCGCCCAATTTCCGCAGCGCGCTGGCAATCGCCGCCAAGGCCGCGCGCGCGCGCGTGCCGGTGATGATCAACGGCAAGCCCGGCACCGGCAAGGAAGTCTTCGCGCGCGCGATCCACAGCGCCAGCCCGCGGGCGCGCGGCGCACTGGTGATGGTCGATTGCTCGGCGGTGTCGCCGGGGCTGATCGGATCGGGGCTGTTCGGCCATGAACGCGGCGCCTTTCCCGGCGCTTTCGACCGGCAGGTCGGCCGCCTCGTGCAGGCCGACGGCGGCAGCATCATCATCGATCATGTCGAATGCATCCCGCTCGAGACGCAGGCCAAGCTCGTCGAATTTCTGAATTCGGGCGAGGTCCAGATGATCGGCGGCACGATCCGCCAGAGCGTCGACGTGCGCATCATCGCGACCAGCGCCAGCCCGCTCGACAAGCTGATCGAGGCGGGGCACTTCCGCGAGGACCTGTTCTACGCGCTGTCGAGCGCGCAATTCACCCTGCCCTCGCTTTCGGAGCGCCGCGGCGACGTCGGCCCGCTCGCGCGTCATCTGCTCGCACGTATCGGCGGGCTGCCGGGCATGGGGCCGATCGGGGTCACCGACGACGCGCTGCGCCTGCTCGCCGCTTACGCCTGGCCGGGCAATGTCCGCCAGTTGCAGGATGTGCTGTTCCGCGCCGCCGTCGCGAGCGAGACCGACGTGCTCACCAGCGCCGATTTCCGCGCGATCGAGGGCGCACTCGGCGGCAGCAGCATGGCCGCCGGCCAGGGCGAGATCGCGATCAACGGCGAGGCGATCGGGGTCACGCTCTATCTGCCCGACGGTAACCTCCGTCCGCTCGAGGAGATCGAGGCGGATGTCATCCGCCTCGCCATCGGCCATTACCGCGGCCGGATGAGCGAAGTCGCGCGGCGGCTGGGGATCGGGCGCTCGACGCTGTACCGCAAGCTCAGCGACCTCGGGATCGACACCGCGGCGTGATCGCGTAAGACTCGACTTATATAATTTACAACTTATACGACTCGCCTGACACAGATCGGGAGAGTCGCCCATGCCGTTCGATACCGCCGCCCAAGCCCAGATGGTCGTCCGCAAGGTCGAGGATGTAACGCACGAGGGCCACCCCGCGCGCGCAGTAGTCGCGACGCGCGACTATGCCACCGACATCGACGATCTGTGGGACGCGATCACCGACAAGGCGCGCATCCCGCGCTGGTTCGCGCCGGTCGAGGGCGATCTCGAACTCGGCGGGCGCTATCAGATCAGGGGCAATGCGGGCGGCACCGTCACCGCCTGCGATCCGCCGCGCCGCTTCGCGCTGACTTGGGAATTCGGCGGCGGGATGAGCTGGGTCGAGGTCGAGCTGACCGAAGCGGGCGAAGCCACGCGGCTGACGCTGCGCCATATCGCGCCGCTCGACGACAAGTCCGAGGAATTCTGGGACAAGTTCGGCCCCGGCGCGGTCGGCGTGGGCTGGGACCTGTCGCTGCTCGGGCTCGCCTGGCACCTCGAAACCGGCGAACCGGTACAGGAGCGCTTCGCCGAAGAGAGCTGGCCGCTGAGCGACGAAGGCAAGACCTTCGCGACGACGAGCAGCGACGGCTGGACCGCGGCGTCGATTGCCTATGGCACCGCGGAGGACGCCGCCACCCGCGCGGGCGCGAGCACGACGGCCTTCTACACCGGCGCCGCGTCGCCCGAATGACGCGCTGATGCACGCCTTCGACATCCTCGGCGACCCGGTGCGGCGGCGCATCCTGGAGCTGCTCGCCGATGCCGAGCTGAGTTCGGGCGCGATCGTAGCTGTGATCGCGCAGGAGTTCGGCATCTCGCAGCCCGCGGTGTCGCAGCACCTGCGCATCCTGCGCGACAGCGGCTTCGCGACCGCGCGCGCGGAGGGGCGCCAGCGGCTGTATGTGGTGGCGCCCGAGCGTTTCGACGAGGTCGAGGCGTGGGTCTCGCGGTTTCGGCGGACGTGGGAGCCGCGGCTCGCGGCGCTCGAGACGGAGGTTGCGCGGGGGAAGAAGAAAAGGCTGCTGCAGGGGCGGATCGTTACGACGTCGAAGCTCTAGGCAGTCAGCGCGGCATCCCTCAGCCCGCGCCACACGCGCAGCGCCTGCCGGTTTTCGGCGATGTCATGGACGCGGAGCAGTTGCGCACCTTGCGCCGCCGCCTGATAGTGCAGCGCCACGGTGCCGCCGAGCCGCTGGTCGGCGGGGGCTTCGTTGTCGAGCGCGCCGATCATCCGCTTGCGGCTTGCGCCGAAGAGGATCGGGCAGCCCAATGTGTGGAGCAGCGCGAGGCCGTTGATCAAGGCGAGATTGTCGCCGACGCCCTTGCCGAAGCCCAGCCCCGGATCGACGATGATCTTCGCGGGGTCGATGCCGCCCGCGATGCACGCCGCGACGCGCTCGGCGAGCAGGTCGTAGACGTCTAACAGCACATGGTCGTAGCCGCCGCCCTCGTGCGGGTCGCTTTTCGCCGCGGGGGCGTGCATCAGCACGACCGGGCAGCCGGCCGCCGCGACGACCTCCATCGCATGGTCGTCGTAGCGCAATGCCGAGATATCGTTGACGATGGTCGCGCCGGCGGCGAGCGCTGCCTCCATCACCGCGGCCTTGCGCGTGTCGATCGACACCGCGACGCCGCCCTTGGCGAGGCCCGCGACGACGCTCTCGATCCGCTGGATTTCGTCGCCTTCCCAGATCAGCGGCGCGCCGGGGCGGGTCGACTCCCCGCCGACGTCGATGATCGCTGCACCCGCCGATGCCATTGCGAACCCCGCATCGATCGCGGCGGCGCTGTCGACATGCTTGCCGCCGTCCGAGAAGCTGTCGGGGGTGACATTGAGGATGCCCATCAGCTGCGGCTCATTCAGCCGCACCACCCGCTCGCCGAGCTGGAGCGCGCCGCGCGGGCGCAATACCCCGGCGCGCTGCCGGCCCGCCATTTCGACGAGGTGATCGGGCATCGCAGCGACCCAGTCGGCGAATTCGGGGATGGTGACGATCGCCGACTTGACCACGCCCGCGTCGCGCAGGCTGATATGCCAGGCGGCGAACCAGACCATCGTGTCGGCGATGCGCAGGCAGGCGTCGTCGAGTTCGTGCGGGCGATCGACGAAGCAGGTCGGGCGGCAATAGAGCCGCGCGTCGGGCGAGGCGCTGCCGAGGTCGGGTTTGGTCAGTAGTTGGAACATCAGGCCTCGTTGGCGAGCAGCCAATCCTGCCGCACCGCGTCGATCACGCGCAGTTCCTTGCCCGTATCGACATGCCAGAAGGTCCAGCCGTTGCAGCTCGGCGCGCCCTGCACGCCCGCGCCGACTTTGTGGATCGAGCCCGCGGGCTGGCCCTCGCAGTCGAGGCTGCCGTCGACGCGAACGGTCGCCTTCCAGCGGCGCTTGGTGTCGGTGAGCACCGATCCTGGCGCGATCATACCGCATTCGACGAGCGTGCCGAACGCGACGCGCGTCGCGGCCTTCGGCGCCATCATCGTCTTCACCGCGCTCTCGTCGAGCGGCAGCGCCATTTCGATGCGCTCGAGCGCGGCGGCGATATAGTCATCCTCGCGCTCGATGCCGATGAAGTGGCGACCGAGGCGCTTGGCGACCGCGCCCGTCGTGCCGGTGCCGAAGAAGGGATCGAGCACGACGTCGCCGGGGTTCGAGCATGCGAGCAGGATGCGATAGAGCAGCGCCTCGGGCTTCTGCGTCGGATGGACCTTGTGCCCGCCCTTCTTGAGCCGTTCCTGCCCGCCGCAGATCGGGATCAGCCAGTCGCTGCGCATCTGGAGTTCGTCGTTGAGCGTCTTCATCGCGCGATAGTTGAAGGTGTAGCGCGCCTTCTCGCCCATCGACGCCCAGATCAAAGTCTCGTGCGCGTTGGTGAAGCGCGTGCCCTTGAAATTGGGCATCGGGTTGGCCTTGCGCCATACGATGTCGTTGAGGATCCAGTATCCATTGTCCTGCAGCGCGGTGCCGACGCGGAAGATATTGTGATAGCTGCCGATGACCCAGATGCTGCCGCCGGGTTTCAGGATGCGCTTGGCTTCCTTGAGCCAGGCGTGGGTGAAGCGATCGTAGGTCGTGAGGCTGTCGAACTTGTCCCACTCGTCGTTGACCGCGTCGACCTGGCTGCCGTCGGGGCGATGGAGGTCGCCGCCGAGCTGGAGGTTGTACGGCGGGTCGGCGAAGATCATGTCGATCGACGCCGCGGGCAGGCTGCGCATCATCTCGACGCAATCGCCCTGCAAAATGCTGTCGAGCGGCAGGTCGACCGGGGCGGCCTTGGCCGCGCGCTGCTTGATCGCGGGCGCCTTCACCCGTTCCATCACACCCATGTTTCGCCCCTGTCCCGCATGAAAAGAAGGCCCTGATGAGTCCGGCGGAGTCCGCCGTCAAGCCCGGGATTCTAGGGATTCCGGGTGTAACAATGGTTAACGCGACGGGAACGAAAGGAGTCCCACACACTATGTGGAGTCTGGCGCGAATCGCGGACTCAACCACTGGTGGTGTGGCGGGGAAGACTCAGTCGCGAAAAAAATCCTGTGTGACGGGTCAGAGACCGGGATCGACGCCCGTCAGTTCGACCGACCGGTCCCACAATTCCTTCGCGAGCTTCGGATCGCGCGCGGTGCGCGTCGCGCGCGCCGGTCCCGAGCGGCCCGTGATTTCGCCGAGCCCCTGCGGTCCCAGATAGTCGCCGCCCTGCACATTCGCCCCCGTCGCCGCCTGCAACGTCGGCCACGCGCCCTGCGCGGCGCTGTTGAAGAAGGGCCCCGCGAGCGGCGTCATGGTGCGGAGTGGCAGCGGCAGATGCCGCGTCAGTTCGGTCAGCGCGACGCCGGGGTGGCAGCCGATCGCCTGCGTCGCGCGCCCCGCGGCGCTCAGCCGCCGGTCGAGCTCGAACATATGGAGCAGGTTCGCGAGCTTGCTCGCTTGGTAGCGCGGCCATTTATGATAGCTGCGGCGTGCCGACAGGTCGCTGAAGTCGATCGCGCCATCCTTGTGCGCGATACTGCTCGTGATCACGATACGGTCGTCGACATGCGGATGGACGAGCCCGGTGAAGGCGAAGGTGCCGAGGTGGTTGACCCCGAATTGCAGCTCATAGCCCTGCTTGGTCAGCGTCTTGGGCGGGATCATCACCCCGGCATTGTTGATCAGTACGTCGATCCGCGGCCCGGCGAGCACCGCCTGCGCCGCCGCCTTCACCTGATCGAGATCGGCAAGGTCGAGTGGCTGGAACGACAGGTCGGCCGCAGGCACATCGGCGCGGATCCGGTGCATCGCCGCCTCGGCCTTGTCGGCGTCGCGGCACGCCAGCACGACATGCCCGCCGCGCGCGGCCAGTACGCGCGTGACTTCGAAACCCAGCCCGGCATTGGCACCGGTGACAAGGAAGCGGCGGCCCGTCTGCGCGCCGACGTCGTCGGCGGTGAAACCCTTGCGCATCGCCGTCTCCCCTTGATCAGGCCAGCTGCATTTGTGCGACCGGGGCAAAACTGGTCCGATGGAGCGGCGTGGGACCGTGCTGGCGCAGCGCCGCGAGATGGTGCGCGGTACCATAACCCATGTTGGTTTCCCAGCCGAACTGCGGAAAATCGCGCGCCGCTGCGACCATGAAGCGGTCGCGATGCTCCTTGGCGAGGATCGACGCCGCGGAAATGCACGCGTGCGACGCATCGCCGCCTATGATCGCGCGCGAGGTATAGCGCCACCGAGGAAGCCGATTGCCGTCGACCAGCACTTCGGCGGGCTCGACGCCCAGCGCCTCGACCGCGCGCGTCATCGCGAGGAAGGTCGCCTGCAAGATGTTGATGCGGTCGATCTCGGCGACGCTCGCTTCGCCGACGCCCCAGCGGCAGCGCGCCTTGATCTCGATTTCGAGTTCGCCGCGGCGCTTGGCGCTGAGCTTCTTGCTGTCGTCGAGGCCGAGAATGCTGCCCTCACAGAGCAGTACCGCCGCCGCGACGACGGGCCCCGCGAGCGGGCCCCTGCCCGCCTCGTCGACGCCGACTATCATCTGTCCCTCCCGGCAAGCGGGAGGGTGGCTATATGCGCCACGGCGGATATCTCCGATATTCGCCCGCCTGATAGAGGCAAAGCCGGTTGCCCGCGGGATCGGTCAGCCGCGCCTCGCGCCAGCCCCAGTCCTCGTCGGCGGGCATCTGGTCGAAACGCACCCCGCGCCGCGCGAGATAGGCGACCCAGGCATCGAGTGCGCCGCTCTCCAGATAGACGGTAGCGCCGCCCACGGCGCCGTCGCCGACATGGATCGACAGCGTCACGCCGTTCACGGCCTCGAAGCGCGCATAGCCATTGTCGGGGCTGTCGACGATCTGCGTCAGCCCCATCTGCTTGTAGAAGGCGACCGACGCCGCATAGTCGTTCGCGGGCAGAGTGATCTGGTTGAGCGCCGGCCCCGTGAACAACCCGTCGTTGCGCACCGCCTGCTGCCCCATCGGGCCGTGCCCCTGCCCCAGCCCCGGCGCGTCGAGCAAGGATAGCCGCACGAAATCGCGCGCGCGCGCGACCGCGGGCTCAAGCGGCATGCCCTGCGCCAGCCCCGCGGCGATCGCGCTCGCCAGCGTGCAGCCGGTGCCGTGCGTGCTGCGCGTGTCGATACGCGGCGCCTCCCACAGCGCGATCGTGCCATGTTCGGTGACCAGCCGGTCGGCGATCGTCGGACCTGTGCCGTGCCCGCCCTTGACCAGCACCGCGGCGTGGACTTTTTGCGCGTAAGCCACGGCCTCGCCCTCGACGGCATCCTCGGCGATGACGTCGCGGCCGCAGAGCGCCGCGAGTTCGGGCAGATTGGGCGTCACCACGGTGCTGAGTTCGGCGAGCACCTCCATCGCGGCGATCGTGCGGCTGTCGGCGAGCACCGCGCCGCTCGTCGCGATCATCACCGGATCGAAGACGAAACTCTCGCCATAGACGCCCGAGATCAGCTCCTCGGCGACCGCCATCGCATTGTCGGCGCCGCCGAGCATGCCGATCTTGACCGCATCCACGCCGATATCCTCGGCGACGCTGCGCATCTGCTGCGTCACCATCTCGGTCGGGATAGCGTGGACGGCCTCGACCCCCAGCGTGTTCTGCGCGGTGATCGCGGTGATCGCGGTCATCGCATGGCCGCCGAGCATCGTGACCGTCTTGATATCGGCCTGGATTCCCGCCCCGCCCCCGCTGTCGGAGCCGGCGACGATCAGGACGCGTGCGGTCAACGCTTGAACTTCCGCTCCGTCGAGGCGGGGAATTTATGCAGCGCCGCGCCTTCGCGCAGCGGCCGGTCGAGCAGGTCGCCGCCGCAATTGGGGCAACGCTCGTCGAGCCGGTCGGCGCAATTGGCGCAGAAGGTGCACTCGAACGAACAGATGAACGCGCCATGCACGTCCGCGGGCAGATCCTTGCCGCATTTTTCGCAATCGGGACGCATTTCCAACATTAACTTACTGCCTTTCTGACCGCGTCGCAGATGCTGTCGACGACGCTTTCGACCTGGGATGCGTCATCGCCTTCGGCCATGACGCGGATGAGGGGTTCGGTGCCCGAGGCGCGAATGACGAGCCGCCCGCGCCCCGCGAGCGCGGCCTCGCCGTCGGCAATCGCCGCCTGCACCTGGGCATCCTCGAGCGGCGCACCGCCCGCGAAACGCACATTCTTCAAAAGCTGCGGCACCGGATCGAACTGGTGGAGCAATTCGCTAGCGGGCTTGCCCGACGCGACCAGCTCGGCGAGCAGTTGCAGCCCCGCGAGCGTGCCGTCGCCGGTGGTCGCATGGTCGGACAGGATCATATGCCCCGACTGCTCGCCGCCGACGTTGAAGCCGCCGGTCTTCATGCGTTCGAGGACATAGCGGTCGCCCACCTTGGTGCGTTCCAGCGTCAGCCCCTGCCCCTCGAGGAAGCGTTCGAGGCCGAGGTTCGACATCACCGTCGCGACGACCCCGCCACCCTTCAGCCGACCCTGCCGCGCCCAGCTCGCGCCGATCGTCGCCATGATCTGGTCGCCGTCGACGATCGCGCCCTTTTCGTCGACCACGATCAGCCGGTCGGCGTCACCGTCGAGCGCGATGCCGATGTCGGCGCCGCTCGCCACGACGGTTTCCTGCAGCAGCCCCGGCGCGGTCGAGCCGCATTTGTCGTTGATGTTGATGCCGTTCGGGGTGACCCCGATCGCCACGACATCGGCGCCCAATTCCCAGAACACCGTCGGTGCGCTGTTGTACGCCGCGCCATTCGCGCAATCGAGCACGATCTTGAGCCCATCGAGCCGCACCGATTCGGGCAGGCTCTGCTTCACCGCGTGGATATAGCGCCCGCGCGCGTCGTCGATGCGCTTGGCGCGACCAATCTGCGCGGGTTCGGCGAGCCTGGGTTCGCTCGCGAGCAGCAGCTCGATCTGCGCCTCGTCGGCGTCGGACAGCTTGTAGCCGTCGGGACCGAACAGCTTGATGCCGTTATCGTGAAAGGGGTTGTGGCTGGCGGAGATCATCACGCCCAAGTCGGCGCGCATCGAGCGCGTCAGCATCGCGATCGCCGGGGTCGGCATCGGCCCGACCTGCACCACGTCCATGCCCACGCTGGTGAAGCCCGCGACCAGCGCGTTTTCGAGCATGTAGCCCGAAAGCCGCGTGTCCTTGCCGATCACGACGCGATGCTTGTGCTGGCCGCGCAGGAAATGCGCGCCCGCGGCCATGCCGACGCGCATCGCGACCTCGACGGTCATCGGAATCTGGTTGGTCAGCCCGCGGATGCCGTCGGTGCCGAAAAACTTGCGCATGAAACCTCTGCCAAATAAGCCGGACGGATGCCCTCGTCGTCCTCGCGGACGGCAGTAGGTCACCCGTTTTTTATTGGCAAGCCGAGCGGCGCTCCCGAGGGGAATTTGAACTTGAAATCGGCATGGATCATCCTTGGCTCCCTGATCGCCGGCATGCTGCTCGGGATCGCGATCGAAAGCGTGTCGATGGACGCCGCCACCGTGTCGCTGCCCTATGTCGAGCCGATCGGGCTGCTCTGGCTCAACGCGCTCAAGATGACGATCGTGCCGCTGGTCGTCGCGCTGCTGATCACCGGGATCACCGCCACCGCCGACGCCGCGCGCGCGGGGCGGCTCGCAGCGCGCTCGGTGATGACCTTCCTCGTTGCGATATTCCTGTCGGGGCTGATGTCGATTCTGATGACCCCGCTGCTGCTGCGCCTCTTCCCGCTCTCGGCGAGCGCCGCCGAGGCGCTGCGCCACGGGCTCGGCGGCACGGCCGAGGCGGGCCCCTCGCCGACCTTCGGCGATTTCCTGCTCTCGCTGATCCCGACCAATCCGATCGCCGCCGCGGCCGAGACCGCGATCCTGCCGCTGATCGTCTTCACGACGATCTTCGCCTTCGCGATCACCAGGCTCGAAGCCCCGCAGCGCGCAACCTTGTCGGGGCTGTTCAAGGCGCTGGGCGACGCGATGCTGATCGTCATCGGCTGGGTGCTCGCGCTCGCCCCGATCGGCGTCTTCGCGCTCGGCTATGCGCTCGCGGTCAAGGCGGGGGTCGCGGCGTTCGGCGGGCTCATCCACTATGTCTTGATCCTGATGGGGATCGGCGTCAGCTGCATCATCCTCGGGCTGCTGCTCGCCTGGCTCATCGTCGGCATTTCGCTGCCGCGCTTCGTTCGCGCGATGGTGCCGACGCTCGCGGTCGCAATCAGCACGCAAAGCTCGCTCGCCAGCTTGCCCGCGATGCTGAAATCGTCGGAGGACCTGGGCGTCGATCCCAAGAAGGCCGACGTCGTGCTGCCGCTCGCGGTCGCGCTTTTCCGCTTCACCAGCCCGGCGATGAACCTTGCGGTCGTGATCTATGTCGCCTGGCTGTTCGGGATCGAACTAACGCCTTGGGAGATGGCGGTCGGGCTCGGCGTCGCGATGGCCGCCGCGCTGTCGTCGGTCAGCCTCCCTGGCTCGATCAGCTTCGTGACCTCTATCGCCCCGATCGCGGTGTCGATGGGCGTACCCGTCGCGCCGCTGGGCCTACTCGTCGCGGTCGAGACCTTCCCCGACATCTTCCGGACACTCGGCAACGTTATCGGCGACGTCGCAGCCACAAAATATGCCGCCGACGGCGTCGGCGACGAGAAACCCGCAGGAGAGACGCCATGAAATATCGCAAGCTCGGCCACGGCCTCGAAGTATCCGCCATCGGCATCGGCTGCATGCCGATGATCAAGGGCGGCAACATCCTCTATGGCGAGGCCGCCGATCTCGACGAATCGACCGCGACGATCCACCGCGCGATCGACCTCGGCGTCTCCTTCTTCGACACCGCGCAAATCTATGGCCCGTTCAGCAACGAGGAACTGCTCGGCGCCGCGATCAAGGGCAAGCGCGACGGGCTCGTCATCGCGACGAAGTTCGGCTTCAAGTTCGACGGTAACCAGATCGTCGGGGTCGACGGCTCGCCCGAGAACGCGCGCCGCGCGTGCGAAGGTTCGCTCCAGCGGCTCGGCATCGACACGATCGACCTCTTCTACCAGCACCGCGTCGACCCCTCGATCGCGATCGAGGAAGTCGTCGGCGGGATGATGGAGCTGGTGAAGGAAGGCAAGGTCCGCCACATCGCGCTCTCCGAAGCCGGCCCCGAGACGATCCGCCGTGCGGCGAAAGCCGCGCCGATCACCGCACTGCAGAGCGAATATTCGATCTGGGAACGCGATGTGGAGGAGGAAATCCTGACCGCCTGCCGCGACAACGGCATCGGTTTCGTGCCTTATTCGCCGCTCGGTCGCGGCTTCCTCGCGGGAACGATCCGCAGCCGCGACGAACTCGCCGAGACCGACTGGCGCCGCAACGACCCGCGCTACAGCGAGGAAAATCTCCCCGCCAACCTCGCGATCGTCGACGCGATCGCCGGCGTCGCGGCGAAGCATGGCGTGTCGAACGCGCAGGTCGCGCTCGCGTGGCTGCTCGCGCAGGGCGACGACATCGTCCCCATCCCCGGCACCAAGCGCCGCGTCACGATGGAGGACAGCGTGGCGGCGGCCCAGGTGGTGCTGGATGCCGACGATCTGGAGGCAATCGACGCCGCGGCGCCGATGGGCGGCACCAGCGGGCCGCGCTACGGCGAAATGGGCATGCGGATGGTGCGGTTGTGAGCTAATCCTCCCTGTCGCGAAGCGATGGGGAGGTGGCAGCGGCGGAGCCGCTGACGGAGGGGCGATGGCGCAACGTCGCGGCCCCTCCACCACCGCTTCGCGGCGGTCCCCCTCCCCACGGCTTCGCCGCAGGGAGGATTATCCGGCTATTTCCCCAACCCCTCGACCTTTTCCGTCAGCGCGTCGATCTTGTGGTGCAGCCGCATGATCTCCAGCTCTGCGCGCAGGTTGATCTCGTAGTCGAGACTCGCCGCCAGCCGGTCCTTCGCGGCGGCGCGGTTCTGGCTCATCATGATGATCGGCGCCTGCACCGCCGCGAGCGTCGACAGCATCAGGTTCAGGAAGATGAACGGATAGGGGTCGAAGGCGAGCCCGAAGCGCTCGAGCACCTCCGAATTGAGCAGCATCCACGCGAGCAGCACGAGCGTGAAGACGATGATGAAGCCCCACGAGCCGCCGACCGCGGCGACGCGGTCGGCGAGCCGGTCGCCGACGCTCGCCTGCGCATCGTCGAGGTCGGCGGCATCGCGGCTGGTCGGCGCGCGCTCGGCGATCGCGCGCACGACGCGATCCTCCTCCGGATCGAGCTGGTCGACATGCTTGCCCAAGAGCCGCAGCGACAGGTCGGCAAGATGCGCCTCGCCGTTCATCCGACCCAGCGCCAGATGCCCGCGACCATGTAGCCGAGTTGGCCATGCGCCCAGGTTGCGACGATCCAGAGCACAATCCCGCCGAACAGCGCGTGCGGCCGCGGTATGGCATCGACCCACGAGCCGCGCCCGCTCAGCTGCCGCGCGAAGGGGATGAAGCTCGTCCGCGCGGCCCAGTGGCGCCAGGCGTCGCCCATCAGCCGCGCCTTCTTGACATCCTGCCCGGCCGACCCGGCGAGCGCGAGAAAGGCGATGATCGCCGACAGGATGATCTGCCCCGGCGTCGGCACCACCAGCGCGTGCGCGAGCGCCCACAGCGCAAAGCCCCACATCATCGGGTGGCGCGTGATCGCGAACACCCCGCGCGGGGCGGCCTGCGCGGCGGCGGCGGCGTTGGGCGCAGGCAAGGCCGGATTGCCGATCAGCGATCCCATGAAGAGGATGCTCGCGAGCAGCACGATGACCGTCGCGAATATCCAGAGACCGTCGCCGACCGCCCATAACGGCGGCTCGGGCGGCATGCCGCGCCACGCCTGGACGAGCATGATGAAGGTCGCGATCGCAACGATCGAATAGACGATCTGGAACGCGCGCTCGCCCATCCGATCGGCGAGCGGCGCGCGCAGCGGGTGCGACAGCGCGAAATGCGTACCGACGAACAAGGTGCCCGTGACGATCAACAGCGACATCGGTTGCATGGAGCGACTCCCTCTCCTTCTCCCCCGGTCCGCCGCTTGGTCGTCAGGTGCGGGCCTTACCTGTCATACGCCTTGGGTAGCACACCTTCCTGCGGGGTCGCATAACGATCGCGCAGGCGGTCCTGCCGCGTCACCAGCGACTGGCGCTTGCCGTCGATCCACAGCATCGCCGGGCGGCTGCCCAACTCGAGCGGATCATTGTCCCAGATCACGACGTCGCCGACGCGGCCCGGGCGCAGCGATCCGATGCTGGCGTCCATGCCGACCGCGCGCGCCGGGGCGCTGCTGATCGCGGCGAAGGCCTGGTCCCAGCTCAATCCGCTCGCGCCCGGCAGCTTGGTCAGCGCGACCAGATTGCCCGCATATTGCGTCGCATAGCCCATCTTGTGCGCATCATCGTCGTCGAACACCCCGACCGACACCGCCACGCCCGCGGCGGCGAGGCGCCCGGCGTTCGACTGCGTCGCGCCCAATTGCTCGAAGCTCGACGGCAGGTCGGTGAGCGGCGACACCAGCACCGGCACGCGCGCCGCGGCGATGTCGCTGGCGACCAGCCAGCCCTCGGTCGCGCCGACCAGCACCAGCTTCAGCGCCGGAAACTCGGTCTTGAGCTTGATGACGTTGAGGATGTCGGTCGCGCGGTCGACGCGCACGAAGAGCGGCGTCGTGCCGTCGATCACGCGCACCAGCGCATCGGCGTCGGCGCGCTGGATCAGCGCGTCGCTGCCCCATTCGGCGAGCGTCGCTGGGTTACGCGCATAGCTGCGCGCCGCCAGCAATTGCTCGCGGAACAGCAGGAACAGCGCGGCGCGGCTGCCGCCGGCCTTCGCCGACCCGTCCTCACCGAATGCGACGAACTGCAGCGCGCGCGGTTTGGTCACCATGTCGTTGTCGTCGGCGAGGTCGACCACCGCGCCCTGTCCGGCGAACAGGCTGCCGCTCGACCCCGGCGCGACGATCGCGCGGGTGACGCCGTCTGCGCGGTTCACCGCGACCGGCGAGCCCATCGGGTTCAAGGCAGGCGCGATGTCGAGCCCCGCCGAAAAGCGCGACTTGGTCGCCGAACGGTCGTTGGTGCCGCTGACGGCGTCGACCTCGGTCAGCCCGACGCGGCTGAACGCCGCGACGATGCCCGGGGTGACCCAGCGGCCGCCCGCGTCGACGCGCTCGACGCCTGCCGGGACGGCAACACCAGCCCCCGCCGCGACGACCTTGCCGCCGCGCACGACGACGGTGCCGCCCTCGACCGGCGCGCTGCCGTCGCCGATGACGAGCTTGGCATTGATGATCGCGACGTCCTGCGCCGCGGCGGGAAGCGCGACCAGCGCGGCGGCCGAAAGAAGGAGCGCGCGCATCATTTCACATCCCCTTCGCCGGGCTGGCCCAGCTCGAAATCGCTCACCGGCCGCCGTTTGGGGTCCATCGCGTCGAACAGCATCGCACCGTCGACCCACACTTTTTCGGGCCGCGAATAGACGCTGAACGGGTTGCCGTTCCACAGCACCACGTCGGCCATCTTGCCGGGCTTCAAACTGCCCGTCTTGTCGGCGATGCCCAGCGCCTTGGCGGGGTTGTACGACAGCCAGGTCCACGCCTGCTCGTCGCTGACGTCGATCCCCATGCGGTGCCCCGCGGCGCGGGCCTTGGCAGCCTCCTGGTTCAGCCGCTGGATCTGGTTCGCGTCGTCCGAATGGACGATCGTGCACGCCCCCGCCTTGTATACCAGAGGGATATTCTCCTTCACCGAGTCATAGGCTTCCATCTTGAAGCCCCACCAGTCGGCCCACATCGCCGAGCAAATGCCCTCCTTCGCAAGCAGGTCGGCGATCTTGTAGCTTTCGACCGCGTGGTGGAAGGTCGAGACCTTGTAGCCGAATTCCTTCGACATATCGATCACCAGCGCCATCTCGTCGGCGCGGTAGCAGTGATTGTGGACGAGGATCTCGCCCGCGAGCACGCCCGCAAGCGTCTCCATCGCGAGGTCGCGGTCGACGGCTTTCCCGTCGTCCATCTTCTTCTTGTACGCCGCCGCCTTCTGCCAGGTCGCGCGGTTGACCGCGAAATTGCCCATGCGCGTCGATGGCATGCGCCCCTTGCCGCCGTAGACGCGCTTCGGATTCTCGCCGCACGCCATTTTGAGGCCATAGGGCGCGCCGGGGAATTTCATCCCCTGCACCGTGCGTGAGGGGACGTTCTTGAGCGTGATCGAACGCCCGCCCATCAGGTTGGCGCTGCCCGGCAGGATCTGGAGCGACGTCACGCCGCCATTGGCGAGCGCGCGGCTGAACCCCGGATCCTGCGGCCAGACGCTATGTTCGGACCAGACCTCGGGCGTGGTCGGCGAGGTCGCCTCGTTTCCGTCCGAATGCGCGTCGACGCTGGGCGAGGGATAGTCGCCGAGGTGGCTGTGGATGTCGATCACCCCGGGGGTCAGGAACTTGCCGGTGCCGTCGATGACGTCGGCATCGGTCGGCAGCTCCATGTCGGGGCCGCCGATCCGGTCGACCTTGCCGCTCGACATCACGATCGACCCATTGTCGATCCGCCCGCCCTCGCCGTCGAAGATGGTGACACCCTTCACGACGGTCAGCCGCGTCGGATATCCCTTGTAGGTCGACGGATAGGGATCCTTGTCGAACTTCACCGGCTTTTCGGATTTCTCCGACGCTGGCTTGCTGCTCGCCGTTTCCACCTCGCCGCCGTTCGCGGTGCAACCCGCAAACGCCAGCGACACCGCGGCCAAAAGGCCGGCCTTCACGCCCCGGATCATGCTTCAGCCTTTCGTCAGGTCGGGATGGACGCCCGCGGCCTGCGGTTCGCCGAGTTCCTTTTGCCCTGGCAGGTCCTCGGCATCGCGCAGCGTATCGAGGTGCATCAGCTTCTTGATCAGCGGCGACACAACGATCACGAGGATACCGAAGCCAACCGCCCAAAGGCCGATCGTCTGATAGACGTCGAGCACCAGCGCCTTGCCCGCGCCTTCGCCGCTCGCCTTTTCGGACCCCGTAGCCGCCGCGATCAGGCCCGCGGCGAAATTGCCGGTCGCCGACGCGAAGAACCAGGTGCCCATGATAAGCGACGCCATATGCGCCGGCGCAAGGCGATTCATTGCGCTGAGGCCCACAGGCGACAGGCAGAGTTCGCCGGTGGTGTGCAGCAGGTAGATCAGGAAGATGAAGAGCACGGGCGTCGCATTTTCGATGCCTGCGGCTTCGGCGCCCCATTTGAGGACGAAGAAGCCGAGCCCGAGCTGCAACATCGCAAGGCCGAATTTCGCCGGCGCCGAAGGCTCCCACCCGCGGCGGCCGAGCCAAGTCCACAGCGCCGCAAACAGCGGGGCGAAGAGGACGATATAGCCCGCATTGAGCGACTGGAAGACCGAAGCCGGAACCCCGGCGCGATCGACATAGCGGTCCGCGAAGAGGTTGAGCGACGAACCTGCCTGTTCGAACAGCGCCCAGAAGAGGATCGAGCCGAGGATCAGGAACATCGCGGCAAAGATGCGGTCGCGATCCTGCGACGGCAGCTTCACCACCGCGGTGAACACCACATAGGCGACGAGGATCGCGCCGGCGACGCCGAGCAAGGTCCCAACGATCGCCTGGTTCTGTACCAGCCACCAGCAGACGGCGACGGCGACGAGGCCGACGATGTAGAGCAGCCATTCGAACTTGATGCCCATAACGGGCGCGGCGAGCTTCGCCGGATCCTCGGGTTCGCCGCGGCCGAGCAGCAGCGGCTTGCCCCAGATGAAGACGATCAGACCGAGCAGCATGCCGAAACCCGCCGCGCCGAAGCCGTAGGACCAGCCATAGACCTCGCCGAGATAGCCGCAAAGCAGCGAGCCGAGGAAGGCGCCGAGGTTAATCCCCATGTAGAAGATCGTGTAGGCACCGTCGCGGCGCACGTCGGTGCGCGGATAGAGCTGGCCGACGATCACCGAGATATTGGCCTTCAGGAAGCCCGACCCGACGATGATGAAGGCCAGCGCGAGCCAGAAAATGTTCAGGCTGGCCGGATCCTGTCCGCCATCGCCCTCGAACCCCATGATGAAGTGCCCGAATGTGAGCAGGACGGCGCCGTAGGTGACCGCCTTTCGCTGCCCCAGCCAGCGGTCGGCGAGATAGCCGCCGAGCACGGGGGTGATATAGACCAGCGCGGTATAGGCGCCGTAGATGACCCCCGCGGGGCCATCTTCGAAAAGCCAATGCTTGGTGAGGTAGAAAATCAGCAGCGCACGCATGCCGTAGTAGGAGAATCGCTCCCACATCTCGGCGAAGAACAGAACGAAAAGGCCCTTGGGATGGCCGAGAATCGTCCCGGCGGCATCCCCGTGCTGGGCATAGGCTTTGGTCATGGCGACCCTTCCCTGGGTATGATGTTGGTCCCGAAAACGGGACAGATGGGCGCAACCTAGCGCGAAAATTGCGTATGGGAAGAATCTAATTGCGCGCGAAACCATCGCGAACGGGCCAAGGTTTGTTGCGAATCGTTCGCAACACTTGCACTGACGCGCCGAAAGCGCCACATGGCGCGCATGTTCAACGACACCTCCTCGCTCCTCGTCCACCTCGCCACCCGCCGGTCGGGCAAGGCGCGCGACATGGTCGCGCCCGGCCCCGACGCGGCGACCTTGCGCGACATCATCGCGCTTGCGCTGCGCACCCCCGATCATGGCAAGCTTGCCCCCTGGCGGATCGTCACCGTCGCTGACGGCCAGCGCGAAGCCTTTGCCAGCCTGCTCAAGGAAGCATGGGTGAAGGAAAACCCCGGCGCCGCGGGACTCGACCTGTCGGCGCTCGACCAGTTCGCGCATCAGGCGCCCACCCTGCTCGTCCTGCTCTCGACCCCCGTCGCGGGCGCCAAGATCCCGGTGTGGGAGCAGCAGATGTCGGCAGGCGCGGTGGGCATGAACCTGCTCCACGCCGCGCATGCGCACGGCTTCGTGGGCAGCTGGCTGACCGGCTGGGCGGCCTATTCGCCCGACGTCGCGGCGGCGTTCGGTGCGCGCGAAGGCGACACGATCGTCGGCTATTTCTTCCTAGGCACCGCAGGCGGCACCCTCTCCGAACGGCCGCGTCCCGAATATGACGAGGTGGTTCGCGCATGGGACATTTAGTTACAAAGGAAAGCTTACATCGCTAACTTTGTGATTTGACTGTGCTGCTGTCTTATGGCATTAAGGCGCCATGCTCGACCAGTCCAAACCCGTGTACCAGCGTCTGCGCGACGTGATCGCCAACGCCATCCTCGACGGCACCTTCGCGGACGGGGACATGCTCCCGTCGGTGCGCAGCCTCGCCGCCGACGAAGGCGCCAACCCGCTCACCGTCGCCAAGGCCTATCAGACCTTCCAGGACGAGGGGCTGGTGACGGTCAAGCGCGGCGTCGGCATGTTTGTCGCCGAGGGCGCGACCGAGCGGCTGCGCACCCTGATGCGCGAGGATTTCCTGGCGAATGTCTGGCCCCCGGTCGCCGACCAGATGCGCCGCATCGGGCTCGATGCGCGGACCTTGCTGGATCTGACCGAGGCCTGATCGCTCGGCCCATGAGCGGCGTCGTTTACGTGGCTCTGCTGATGGCTGCGCCTGCCTTCGGTTATCTCACCGGTTGCCTGTCGGCCCCCGGTTCGAGATGGTCGGGATATGCGATCATTCTTGTCGCTCCCCTGGCGCTCTATTCGCTTTCGCTCGCCATCGTGCCCGAATCCGCGCCGCCGGGCTACTGGTCCTGGTGGATGGCCGGGATGGCGATGATCTGGCCGATCCTGTTGGGTTGGATGATGCTGGTTTCGCTGGGTTTTGCCGTTTCGTGCATCCGGGCCCGCTAGCCACCAGCCCTACCGTCCCACCTGCTCCATCTTCTCGCGCAAATCCGCCGCCGCCTCGGCGTCGCCGTTCTGCGCGAGCAGTTCGGCATAGAGCCGCATGATCTCGCCGTTCAACGGCTGCAGGCGGTAGGCAAGCGCGATCATGCCCATAGCGCGCGCGCGGTCCCCTTTCGCGGCATAGGCCTTCGACAGTTCGCGCAGTACCACCACGTCGCGGTTGCCGACGCGCTGGCGGACGCGTTCGAAATAGGCGATCGCATCGTCCCAATGCTCGATATCCATGGCGAGCGAGCCCGCGAGCCGGTCGGCGGCGAGGCTCGACGGCTGGCTGTCGCGCAGCGCCATGATCGTCGCGCCCGAGCCGGCGGCATCGCCCGCACGGAACAGCGCATTGGCGAGCCGCAAGGTCGTGCGCTCGCTCGCGTCGAGGTCGCGCGCGGCGCGGAAGCTCTGCACCGCCAGGGCATAATCGCCCGCCCCCATCGCCGCGTCGCCGTGCAGGATATGCGCGTCGGCCACCCCGCGGTTGGCGTCGCGCAGCCGCGTCGCGCGCGCCAGCGCCTGCGCGGTGTTGCCGCCCGCCATCTCGGCCTCCATCGCCGGGATCACCAGCGCGGGGTTGAGCGGCTGCGCATCGGCATCGGCCGACAGGCCATAGCCGTCGGGCGCGAAGGGCGCCGCCTCGCCCGGTGCCAGCGCCGCCGCGCGCGCCAGATAATCGGCCGATTCGCCCGCCAGCCCCAGCTCGGCGGCGACGCGCGCCGCCATCGTTAGCGACCAGCTGTCGGCGTCGGTCCGCGCCACGATCGGCGCCAGCGCGTCAGCGGCGCCATCGGGATCGCCCCCTGCCCATTCGGCCGCCGCCAATATGCGCCGCGCGGTGAGGTTGTGCGGCTGTTCCTCGATCAGCCGGTCGGCCCAGGTCGCCGCGACCGCCTCGCCACCGAGTTCCAATTCGACCACCGCGCTCAGCAGCATGAAGCCGGGCTCGCCGTCCATCCGCCCGCGCGTGCGCTGGAGCAGGCTGCGCGCGAGGCGGTAATTGCCCGCGCGCGCGGCGACCACCGCTTGGAGGTAATAGATTTGCGCATTGCCCGGCACGAGAGTCGCGGCGTGGCGCAGCGACACCAGCATATCCTTGTAGCGCCCGAGGTCGCCGAGCGTCGCCGCCCGGTCGATCAGCGCGCCGGCATTGTCGGGATCGGCCGCCAGCGCCTTGTCGTACCACTCGAGCGACGCGGTCAGCCCGCGCTGCGAGCGCACGAGGTTCGCCTTATAGGCGAGCGCCGCGCTGCTGTCCTTGTCGAGCTCGATCGCATAATCGATGGCGTCGCGCGCGCCGAGCGCATCGGCATTGGCGTCGCGGAAACGCGCGACATCGACCCACAGGTCCGACGCGCGCGGCAGTTCGCGCACCGCGCGATCGAAGGCGTCGCGCGCCGCGCCGAAATCGCCATTGTCGAGATGGACGTTGCCTGCGACCCATGCCGCCTCGCCGATCATCTCGGGCGCGATCGGCCCGGCGTCGAGGATACGGAAGGCGCGGTCGCCGTCGCCCTGCATCGCCGCGGCTTTTGCCGCCAGCGGGCGCAGTGCGGCCTCGTCGCCCCCGGCGGCCAGCGCGGCATGCACCGCGGCCTCAGCGCCGACCCCGTCGCCGAGCTTGAACAGGATGCGCGCCAGTTCGACCTGTTCGGCGAGTTGCTTCGGATCCTCGGCAAGCGCTTCCTGCAACGCCACGCGCCGCTCCTCGAGCGCCGCGCGCGGGCTCTCGGGCCGCGTCTCGCCGCATCCTGCGAGCAATGCCGCGCCCAGCAGCGCGGCGACAAGGGCGCGAAGGCGCTGCAACTCAGGCCGCCTGCATCCGATATTGCTTGAGCAGGTCGTAGAGCGTCGGGCGGCTGATCCCGAGCAGCTTCGCCGCGGCCGAGATATTGCCCTCGCTCTGCATCATCGCGCGGCGGATCGCGACGCGGTCTGCGGCCTCGCGCGCGCTGCGCAGGTTCAGCCAGCTCTCCTCGCCCTCCGCCTCGCCCGCTCCGGCGATGTCGAGATCGTCCTTCGCCACCAGCTTGCCGTCGGCCATGATCACCGCGCGCTTGATGCGGTTCTCGAGTTCGCGGACATTGCCCGGCCAGCGTGCCTCGTCGATCGCCTGCAGCGCATCGGGCGCGAAGCCGCGCACCCCGGGGTTCATCGCGGGCGCATATTGGTGGAGGAAATGCCGCGCCAGCAGCACCGCATCGCCCGGGCGCTCGGCGAGCGACGGGATTTTCACCACCATCTCGGCGAGCCGGTAATAAAGATCATCGCGGAAACTCTGCGCCGCGATCATCGCGTCCAAGTCGCGGTGGGTCGCGCAGACGATCCGCGTGTCGACCGCGATGGCCTTGCGCCCGCCGATACGCTCGATCGTGCGCTCCTGCAAGAAGCGCAGCAATTTGACCTGGAGCGGCAGCGGGATGTCGCCGACCTCGTCGAGGAAGAGCGTGCCGCCATGCGCGAGCTCGATCTTGCCCTCGGTGGTCTTGACCGCCCCGGTAAAAGCGCCCTTCTCGTGCCCGAACAATTCGCTTTCGAGCAGATTCTCGGGGATCGCCGCGCAGTTGATCGCGACGAACGCGCCGTCGCGCCGCCCGCTCGCCTCGTGCAGCCCGCGCGCGAGCAATTCCTTGCCGGTGCCGCTCGCGCCGAGCAGCATGACCGACACGTCGAGGTTCGCGACGCGCTCGATCGTGCGCGCGACCTTCAGCATCTCGGGCGCGCCCGTGATCATCCCGCCGAGCACGCGATTGTCGTTCGCGCCCTGGCTCGCCAGCCGCGCATTCTCGACCTCGAGCTCGCGCACGTGAAAGGCGCGGCGGACGATCAGCCCCAGCTCGTCGATGTCGATCGGTTTCTGGTAGAAATCCCACGCGCCGCTCGCGATCGCGTTCAAGGCGCTCGCGCGTTCGCCGTGCCCCGACACGACGATCACCTTGGTGTCGGGCTTCATCTCGAGGATCGCCTGCAGCGTGCGGAACCCCTCGCGCGTGCCGTCGGGATCGGGCGGCAGCCCCAGGTCGAGCGTGACCACATCGGGCTCCTCGGCGCGCAGCAGCTCGATCGCGGCGTCATGGTCGCCCGCGATCAGCACCTGGCAATCCTCATAGGCCCATTTGAGCTGCGTCTGCAGGCCCGGGTCGTCCTCGACCACCAGCAGCTTGCGCGGGGTTTCGCTCCCGTCATTCTTCATCATGCCACCCTCATCCAGTCGTCCCCCGCGGCGCCCGCCTCACCCGTGGCCGGCAGCCACAGGGTGAAACGGCTCCCCCGCCCGGGTTCGCTCGCAACGTCGATCGCACCGCCCATCGCCTGCGCCAGCCCCAGCGCTTCGAAGGCGCCGAGCCCGAAGCCGCCGTCCTTGGTCGACACGAAGGGCTTGAACAGTTCCTGCTCGATGAAGGCGCGGCTCATGCCGCTGCCCTGGTCGAGCACGTCGATACGCACCCGCCCCGCCTCGCGCGCGGCGATGATCTGCACCGGCGCGCCATCGGGCGAGGCGTCGATCGCATTGCTCGCCAGATGCTCGACGATCTGGCGCACCGACGCGGCATCGGCCCAGGCGGCCAGCCCCGGCTCGCAGCCGATCGACAGCGCGCGCCGCGACCGCATCTGCGCCGCGACGGCGGCGAGCAGCGGCTCGATGTCGGTGCGCGCCGCCTCGGCCGCGCGGCCGCGCTCGCGCGGCGACAGGCGGACGAGCAGGTCGGACAGCCGCCCCGCGGAAATCTTCAGCGTCTCGACCATGTCGGCACGAAACTCGGGCTTTTCGGCATGGCGCTCGGCGTTTCGCGCGAGCAAGGCGAGCTGGCTGGCGAGGTTTTTGATGTCGTGCATGATGAAGGCGAAGCGGCGGTTGAACTCGTCGAAGCGCTTCGCCTCGGACAGCGCCGCCTGGCTCTGCGATTCGGCGAGGTAGCTCGCCGCCTGCCGCCCCGCGATGCGCAGCACGTCGAGATCCTCCCAGTCGAGCGCGCGCGACACCGGCGGACGATGCAGCACGACGACCGCGATCATCCGCTGGAAATGCAGCACCGGCACGACGACCCAGGCGCGCGGGTCGGCGACCAGCCAGTCGGGGATCGCTAAGTCCTGTCCCGCCGCGCTGCTCGCGCCGCGGCGCACCGCGTCGAGGTCGACGATATGCCCCGTATCCTGCAGCATGAAGGCCGAGCGCAGCGACAATTCGCCCTCCACCTCGTCGCCCGCATCCCAGTGCCAGCGGTCGGCGACGCGGTAGCTGCCCTGCGCCCCCGGCAGCATCAGCAATGCGCCGGGGCTCCCAGTCAGCTCGGCGAGCGCTTTCGCGACGCGGCGATAGAGATCGCCTTCATCCCCCCGCGCCAGGGTCGCGGTGAAGCGCATCCATTCGGCACGATAATCATAGCGATGCTCGAAAAAATGCTTCGAGATCATCACCGTCGCCCAGGCCCGCGCGCGCGCCGAAGCGAAGAGCAGCCCGCCCGCGCCCAGCCCGACGATCAACGACAGGCTCTGCGCGACCTCGCTGTAACTGCCGCCGATCAGCCGCGCGATCGCACCCGCCAAGCCGATTAGGATCAGGTAGCCCGCGCCCGCGATGAGCAGGATGGTGCGCGTCGCCGCGGTGCGCGACAGCTGCATCCGCTCGCGCCCGACGTCCATCGCGGCGAGCACGAAGGTCGGCAGCGTGAGCAGCGCCACCGCGGGGAGCAGCAGCATCAGCGTCAGCGGCATTGTGCCCGTGAGCGCGCCGATCAGCTGGAAATTGAGCTCATAGGCCCAGAGCATCGCAAAGCCGCCCGCGACCGCCAGGATCGGCATGCGCAGCCCGGCGCTGGCGTGGCGCACGCCGCTGTCGACGAGCAGCAGCCCGCCCGAGGCGACGATCATCGCGACCAGCGCCAGCCCCGGCCCGGCCCAATCGCCGGGCACCCCGCCAGCGCGCAACCAGACGAGCGTTCCGAAGACCAGCGCGACGAGGCAGAAGGCGATCAGCATCCGCTGGATCAGCCGCAGCGGCCGCGACATCGGCGCGCGCGCGTTCCAGAAGGTCGCGCCGAGCCACCCCAGCATCACCGCGTTGCGCAGCGCGCCCGCGACCAGCGCCTCGGGCGTGGCGGGCCGATAGGCCCAGGTCGCCACGCTCCACAGCGCCATCGCCGCCGCCGCCGCGACCAGCCAGCCGAAGCTCGGCATCAGCGCCGCCATGCGCACGCGCGGCCGCGTCGCGAGCCACAGGGTCACCCCCGCGAACCCGGCCAGCGCGAGCACGGAGAGAATTTCGGAGATATCCGCGAGTGCGCCCATGGCTACCGCGCGCCCTCGGGCCACAGCACGACGCGTACCGTCTGGAGCAGGATCAGCAGGTCGAGGAAGGGCGAATAATTCTTGGCGTAATAGAGGTCGTATTCGAGCTTCACCCGCGCATCCTCGACCGACGCGCCATAGGGATAGTTGATCTGCGCCCAGCCGGTCAGCCCGGGCTTCACCATATGCCGCTCGGCATAATAGGGCAGCGCTTCGGTCAGTTCCTCGACGAAGCTCGGCCGTTCGGGGCGCGGGCCGACGAAACTCATCTCGCCCTTGAGCACGCACCAGAGCTGCGGCAGCTCGTCGATGCGCAGCTTGCGGATGATATGGCCGACGCGGGTGATGCGCGGGTCGTTCTCGCTCGCCCACACCGCGATCCCCGCTGCCTCGGCATCGGTGCGCATCGAGCGGATCTTGACGATATTATAGGCCTCGCCGAACAGCCCGACGCGCGGCTGGCGATAGAAGACCGGTCCCTTGCTGTCGAACTTGACCGCGATCCCGGCGATCACGATCAGCGGCAGCCCGATGACGAGCACGAGCAGGCTGGCGAGAATGTCGAAAACGCGCTTGCTCGCCTTGGCGATCCGCTGCCCCGCCGAGAAGCCGTCGGAAAAGATGAGGAAACTCGGGTTGGTGGTCGCGAGATCGACGCGCCCCGTCTCGCGCTCGAGGAAGCTCGCGATATCGTTGACGTGCACGCCGGTGGTCTTGACGCGCAGCAGGTCGGCGAGCGGCAGCGCGCCGCGCCGTTCCTCCATCGCGAGCACCACCTCGCCCGCGCCGAGCGCCACGGCATGATCGGCCAGGTTGGCGACATCGGCGCGCGGCACCGCGCCCTCGACCGCCTTTTCGTTGACCGCCATCGCGACATAGCCCGCTATCTGGAACCCGCGCCCCGGCTCCTCCGACAGCGCCTTCAGCCGCGCCGCGCGCGGTCCCGCGCCCAGCACCAGAATGCGCCGACGGAAGGCGTTGGTCCCCGCGCTCTGTGTCAGGATCAGCCGGATCGCGAGCAGCAGGATGATCGCGAAGGACATCGCATAGACGCTGTTCGCGCGCCAAAGGGTCACGGTCGGCAACAGGAAGCCGAGCACCGAGAGGAAGATCACCCCGAGCGAAATCGCCGCGAGCAGTCGCGCGGTGGCAAAGCCCATCGCGCGTAGCGCCTCGGTCCCGTACATGCCGACCGCCATCATCGCGAGCATGTTCGACACCGCAAAGGTCAGGATCGGCAGCCAGCGGTCCATGAACGCGCCCGCGTCGAAGCCGGCCTGATGCGCATAGAGATGCCACGCCCCCTCGGCCGAGCCGAGCAGCGCGAAAAACTCGATCAGCGCGAGCCAGACGACCGCGTGCGGAACATAATGTTTGAACAGCCGGAACATCGGATAAGCGCGCGCCCTTTCGGGGGCTTATCCTAAAGCTGAGGGGTGAAGTGTCGGTTAACTTTACACCTTCGTCGGCACCCGCCGGGCCAACTGCAACCAGCGGTTGAATCCCCTCGCGCATCGCGGGATAAGCGGTGCGGGCACAGGCATTTGCCGGCGACCGGCAGCAGCCCGAACAGGGGGCATGATATGGCATTCGTCATCGCTGCGCTGCGGAAGGCCGCCGGCGCCACGCTTGGCTTTTTCACCGCACGCGCAGGCAAAAGGCGCTCCGCCATGCTGGCCGCGCTCCTCGTCGCCGCGCCGCTCGCGGGGTGCGGCAAGCCGACGACCGACTCGGTGCTCGCCGACATGGAAAGCAAAGAGCCCTTTTACGCCGCCATCCGCGAAAAGGACCCGGCGCTCCACGCGCAGATCCGCGCGATCCTCGATCGCAATATCGCCTCGGGAACCCCCGACGCCGCGCGCGCCGAAATCCGCAAGCTCGTCCTTCCCGCGATCGTCAAGCGGGTCCCCGACACGTCGAGCGACACCATCCTCGCCTTCGCCACGCTCGCGCGCGATCAGGGGCGCTTCATCGCCGACAAACATCCCGACCTTTGCCCCGGCTATCTGCGCGGCGAGGACATGGGCTTCGACAAGATCGCCGACAAGGCGATGATCGACCGCGAACTCGGCATCTACGAGCAGCTCATCCGCAGCCCGCAGCAATTCGGGACGCCGCGGGCATCGCAGGAAGAGGTCGGCTTGGCGTTCGCCGCGCTTTTCCCGAAGCTGCGCGCGCGGCTCGGCGTTTCCGACGACGAACTGCTCGCCGCGCTCGAACAGCGCGGCCCCACCAAGCTGCAATGCGCCGCGGCGGCCGAGTTGTTCGACGAGATACTCGCCCTGCCGCCCGCGCAGCGCGAGCGCCTCCTGCGCACGATGTTCACGGGAATCTGACGCGCGAGGAAATGGCAGGGGCGCGGCGTCCGTTGAATCAAGGGGATGACCCCCGCGCTTCAACCGGTTAGACCCTTCGCATGACCCTCCAGATCCAACCCGTCATCCTGTGCGGCGGCGCCGGGACGCGCCTGTGGCCCGAATCGCGCGGCACACGCGCGAAGCAGTTCCTGCCCTTGACCGGCAGCGACAGCCTGTTCCGCCAGACCGTCGCGCGCACCCCCGCGGGCGAGCATTTTCTGCCCCCCGTCATCCTCTGCGGCGACGCACATCTGGCGACCGTGCGCGAGCAGATGGGGACGCACGAGGCGCAATTGCTGGTGGAGCCAATGCCGCGCAACACTGCCGCGGCGATCGCGCTCGCAGTGGCGCAGGCCGACGCCGACACGCTGCTGCTGGTGATGCCCAGCGACCATGTCATCGCCGATGTGCCCGCCTTCCACGCCGCCATCGCCCGCGCCGCGCGGCTGGCGCAGGCGGACTGGCTCGTCACCTTCGGCATCACCCCCGAGCATCCCGAGACCGGCTTCGGCTATATCGCCAGCGGCGACGCGCTGGGCGACGACGGCTTCGCGGTCGCGCGCTTCGTCGAAAAACCGCCGCTCGCCGAAGCCGAGGCGATGCTCGCCGCTGGCGGATACAGCTGGAATGCGGGCATTTTCCTGTTCCGCGCCGGGCGGATGCGCGATGCGATGCTAACCCACTGCCGGCCCATCTTCGAGGCCGCCGACAAGGCTATCGCCGCGGGCCTGCGCGACGGCGACGCGCTCCACGCCGACGCGATCGAATTCGAAAAGGCGCCGTCGGACTCGATCGACTATGCGGTGATGGAAAAGGACGACCGCGTCGCGGTGGTCCCCGTCGCGATGGGCTGGTCCGACCTCGGCAGCTGGCAGGCGGTGCACGCGCTCGCCGCCTGCGACGAGATCGGCAATGCGACGCACGGCGACGTATTCCTCCACGACAGCCACGGCAATTTGATCCGTGCCGGCGGCAAGCGCGTGTCGGTGATCGGCATGGAGGGCGTCGCGGTGATCGTCGACGGCGACGACATCCTCGTCATGCCGCTGAAGCGCTGCCAGGACGTCCGCGCCGCGGCGAAAGCGCGCGAATAGGCCGATGTCCGGGTCGCTGCATTTCGCCGACGCCCCGCTCGGGCTGCTTCGCCATCGCCCGAACGAACTGCGCGCGCGCCATTGCCACGACGACGCCTTCGTCGCGGTGGTGCTCGAGGGCGGCTATCAGGAAGCGGGCGACGAAGGCCGTTTCGACGTCCGCCCCGGCGACGCGCTGATCCACCACAGCTTCGAGTCCCACCTCGACCGCGTCGAGGCGCGGGGTGCGCGCGTGCTGGTGCTGGGCCTGCCCCAGGAACTCGCCGCGACGCCGCATGTCCGCGGCAGGGTTCGGGATCCCGATGCGCTGGTCCGCCTTGTGGCGCGCGATCCCCGCGCCGCGTCGGCGCTGTTCGCCGAAAGCTTCGTCGCCGATCCCGCCGCCGCGATCGACTGGCCCGACCTGCTCGCGCACGACCTCCGCGCCGATCAGGGTTTCGCGCTTGCCGACTGGGCCGAGCGTCGCGGCGTGCGTCCAGAGACGCTGAGCCGCGGCTTTCGTCTCGCCTATGGTTGCACCCCCAAGGCGTATCGGGCCGCGGCGCGCGCCCGCGCCGCGCTGGCCGCGGTGCGCACGACGCGCGCCCCTCTGACCAGCATCGCGCACCAGCTGCATTTCGCCGATCAGGCGCATATGTCGCACGCCGTGGCGCGATTGACCGGGGCGACACCGAGCTGGTGGCGTCGTCAAATGGATACAAGACCGGCCTGACCTGCAGCTGTAGGGTCAAGGCAACACACTTAGCCGGAGACCTCCCCATGCTCGACCGCCGCACCCTCCTCGCCACGCTCGCCGCCACGTCGGCCATGGCGGGCCTCCGCTCGCCCGCACAGGCGCTGATCCTCCAGCCCGGCAGCGAGGGCGAAAAGCTCACCGCGCTCTACGAGCGGCTCTACGACCGGATGATCGACGAAAGCCCCGAATTCGCGACCGCGCTCGGGCTCGACAAGGACGATCGCAAAGGCCTGAAGGCCAAGCTCGACGACCGCTCGCCCGCGGGGATCAAGAAGGGGCACCGGCTCTATCGCGACGGCCTCGCCGAGCTCGAAAAGATCGACGCTTCAAAGCTTTCGGGCATGGACCTCGTCAATTACGAAACCTTCCGCGGGCCGTGGGAGGGCTATGTGAAGGCCTATGACACGTTCGGATACGGCCTCCATAGCTGGCCCGAACCGCATCCGGTGACGCAGCTGTCGGGCAGCTATCGCTCGATCCCCGATTTCCTGATCAACCAGCACGCCATCGCCGGTTCGGCCGATGCCGAGGCCTATCTCGCGCGCTGCGCCGACTTCGCCGCGCAGATGGACAATGAGACCGGCCGCATCGCCGAAGACCATAAGAATGGCGTGATTCCGCCCGACTTCGTGATCGACCGCGCGCTCGGCCAGTTCGACCGCATCTGGGCCCCCGCCGCCGACGCGCACGGCCTGACCAGGAATATCGCGGAGAAGACGAAGGATATCCCCGGCGACTGGGCGAAGCGCTGCGCCGCGATCGTGCAGGACCAGATCTACCCCGCAATGAAGCGGCAGGCCGCCGAACTGCGCGCCGTGCGGCCCAAGGCGACGCACGACGCCGGCGTCTGGCGCCTGCCGCAGGGTGAGGACTATTACGCCTATGCGCTGCGCTTCGCGACGACGACGGGCATGTCGGCGGAGGAGGTGCACAAGCTCGGCCGCGACCGTGTCGCCGACCTCTCGGCGCAGGCCGACGCGATCTTCAAGGCGCAGGGCATGACCAAGGGCAGCGTCGCCGAACGCATGCGCGCGCTCGGCAAGGACCCGCGCTTCCTCTATCCCAACACCGACGAGGGCAAGGCGAAGCTGATCGCCGAACTCAACGCGCAGATGCAGGCGATCCAGGCGCGGCTGCCCGAAGCGTTCGGCCGCCTGCCCAAGGCCAAGGCCGAAATCCGCCGCGTCCCCGCGGACATCGAGGATGGCGCGACCGGCGGCTATTATCAGGTCCCCGCGCTCGACGGCTCGCGCCCCGGGGCCTATTATATCAACCTGCGCGATACTGCCGAAAACCCGTCGTGGACGCTACCGACCCTCACCTATCACGAGGCGTCGCCCGGTCATCACCACCAGATCGCGCTGGCGCAGGAAGCGACGGGCATCCCGCGCCTCCGCCGCCTGCCCGCTTATTCGGTCTATACCGAGGGCTGGGGCCTTTATGCCGAGCAGCTCGCCGACGAGATGGGGGTGTACGAGAACGACCCCTGGGGTCGCCTCGGTTATCTGCAAAGCTATATGTTCCGCGCCGCGCGCCTCGTCGCCGACACCGGGCTCCACCATTATAAATGGACGCGCGAACAGGGAATCCAATATTATAACGAGACGCTCGGCACCCCCGAGCCGTCGAACGTCACCGAGATCGAGCGCTATTGCGTGTGGCCCGGCCAGGCGACGAGCTATATGGTCGGCCAGACGCGCTGGGTCGCGATCCGCGAGAAGGCGAAAGCCGCGCTCGGCGCCAAATTCGACCTTCGTGCCTTCCACGACACCGCACTCGCGGCGGGCGCGATGCCGATCGAGGTGCTCGCGGCGCTGATCGACCGCTGGACGGCGGAGCAGCTGGCCTAGGCCTCGCCGAGTACCCGCGCGCGCATCGCGTCCCAGTCGTCGAAGCGCCAGAAGGCCGGGCTGTCACGCCCGGTCACGCGCGGGTCGCGTGCGGTAGGGGCAAACTCGTGGTCGTAAGGCACGATCTCGGTCAGCGTGTCGCAGTCGAAGAAGATGCGCACGGCCATCGCTTCGCCATTCGCGCCGCCGCTGCCCAGCACGATGCCCAGATGCCCGTCGGAGATGCGCACCAGCGTGCCCGGCGGCCATAGGCCGAGACTGTCGGCAAAGCGGTCGAGCAGGTCGGGATCGAAATGCCCCGGCCATGAGCGCATCGCGGCGAGCGCCTCGCACGGCATCCACGCCGCCTTGTACGGCCGGTCCGAGGTTACCGCGTCGTAAACGTCGCAGATCGCGCCCATGCGCGCGTGCAGCGACAGTTGCTCGCCGCTCAGCCCACCCGGATAGCCGCTGCCGTCCATCTTCTCATGGTGGCGCAGCGCAACCTCCAGCGCCGCCGCGGGGATGTCCGCCGACTGCGCCAGCAGCGCGTGTCCGGCGGCCGGATGCCCCTCGACCATCGCGCGCTCGCGCGCGTCGAGCTTGCCGGACTTGAGCAGCACCGCGTCGGCGATCGCGATCTTGCCGACGTCGTGGAGCAGCCCCGCAACCCCCAGCGCCTGCACCTCCTCCTCGTCGAGCTTCAGGTGACGCGCGAAGTTGATCATCAGCGCACACACCGCGACCGAGTGGAGATAGGTATATTCGTCCTTCGCCTTCAGCCGCACGAGGCCGAGCAGCGCGCGCGAATGGCGTTCGATCGACTGGCCGATCGAGCGCGCGAGCGGCGCGAGCTTCTTCGCCTCGACCGCACGGCCCAGCCGCGCGGTATCGAACATGTCCATCACGGCTTGCTTAGACTTGCCGATCAACCGCTCGGCGCGACGCTTCTCCTGCGCGTAGCTGACCGGCGCCGGGGCGCGGGCGCGGGCGCGGAGCGCGCCCGGCGCATAGGGGCTGCGCCGCTCGACCGTGACGGCGCGCGGCGGGCCCGAGCGCCGCTCGATCGCGACCGCGCCCGTCGCCGCCTCGGGCGTCACGCGGCTCTTGCTGCGGTCGATGACCAGCGCGTCGACCCCCGATCCGCGGATGCGCGCCAGTTGGTCCGCTGTCTCGATCAGAAAGCGGCTGCGCCAGAACGGATGATCGATCCACCGCCCTTCGAAGGCGTGGACGAACATCCCGATCTGGGCCGCATCCGGCGTGACGCGAAACAACATTCCATGGTCCTCTCACGGGCAAGGCCCGCTTCGATGGAATAACGGCGCGGCAAGTCATTCATTAAAGGGCTAATCATTTCAGCCCGCCGTAAGCCTGCACTTGCAAAATCGGGGGTGTGCGGCTACACGCCGCGCCAGCCAATGTCGGCCATGTCCCAGGACGGAAAGGAGAAGATCATGCGAGCTGCACCTGCACGCACAACAAGCATCTCAATTTTCCACCGTCATCAGGATAGCATGACATGGGCACTTTACCTGCGGGCGGCGCACGCCGCCTGACGCTTTCGCTCCGCCCCGGCACCGCCGGCGCGTGGCTTTATTTCACTACCGAAAACGCCGCACCGGCCTTTTCCCTGTCCGGGGAGCTCCGTCATGCGCGCTGATATGTTCAAGGTCATCGTCGAACGGCCGCGCTGGGGCTCGCGCCACGCGTCCGCCGCCAAACTCAAGAGGAGCGATCCCGTCATCCATTTTATCGGCCACAAGCGCCATGCCAAGACCGACGCGGCTTACTGGAAGACGCTCAACGAGAATCTCAAGCCGCTGATCCGTTTCCTGCGGAGCCGGCGCGGCCGCCGTTGGGACGATGTCTTCAGCGAAATCTGCGCCGCGCTCGACACCGGCAGCACGGTGAAGATGCACGTACGCGACCATCTCGAGGACTTCGTCGCGACGCGCATTTCGATCGGGCGCGAGGGCGAGTGGCTGTTCGAAGGCGACGTGCTCGGACGCCTCGGCCGTTGGTCGCACCGCTGGCGCTTCTTCTTCGATCCGGCCGACGGCCTCCTCCGGGATATCGCCGAATTGGGACGCCGCCTGCCGCCCGCCAATCGCGCGGCAAAAGGGGGTGGCCGATGAGCGCCGCCGCCATCGACCTGATCGGCACCGACCCGCGGTCGTTCGATCCCGTCGCGCTCGACCAGCTCGCGCGCACCGCCGCGATGCCCGGCATCGCGCGGGTCGTCGGCCTGCCCGATCTCCATGCCGGGCGCGGCATCGCGGTCGGCGCGGCCTATTGGTCGCCCTCCCGCCTCTATCCGCACCTCGTCGGCGGCGACATCGGCTGCGGCATGGCGCTGTGGCAGACCGACGGTGCGCTGCGCAAATTCCGCCCCGATACGGCCGAGCGCAAGCTCCACGGTCTCGACGGCGCGTGGAATGGCGATGCCGCGGCGATGCTGGACGAAGCGGGGCTTCCGGCCGATCTCGCCGACGCGTCGCTCGGCACGATCGGCGGCGGCAATCATTTCGTCGAGCTCCAGCGCATCGAGGAGGTGGTCGACCCGGACCGTTTCGCCGCGCTGGATCTCCAGACCGATCGCGTCTGGATGATGGTGCACAGCGGCTCGCGCGGGCTCGGCCAGGCGATCCTCGATGCCTGGACCGCGCGCGGCGCCGTGGCCGGGATCGCTGCAGACAGCGACGAGGGCCGCGCATACCTAGCCGAGCACGACCGCGCGATGGCCTGGGCGGTCCTAAACCGCCGGGTGATCGCCGCGCGCTTCCTGGCGGCGCTCGGGCTGGGCGGCGGCTGCCTGCTCGACATCTGCCACAATAGCGTCACGCCGCACGGCGGCGGCTGGCTGCACCGCAAGGGCGCCGCCCCCGCCGACCGCGGCCTCGTCGCCATCCCCGGCTCGCGCGGCGACTTCAGCTATCTGGTCGAGCCGCTCGCCGCCCGCGCCGACGCCGCGCTCCATTCGCTCGCGCACGGCGCGGGACGCAAATGGAGCCGCGGCGACGCGCGGGCCCGGCTAGCGGGCCGCTTCAAGGCGACCGAGCTCGAACGCACATCGCTCGGCAGCCGCGTGATCTGCGAAGACCGGCAACTGATCTTCGAGGAGGCACCGCAAGCATATAAGGACATCGCGCGCGTGATCGCCGACCTCGAGCGGGCCGGCTTGATCGCTGTCGTCGCGCGGCTCCGCCCTCTGATCAGCTACAAGGTGCGCCGCGCATGAGCGAGATCATCCTCCACCTCTCGGCGGGCGGCGGTCCCGCCGAATGCCGCTGGGTCGTCGCGCGCCTCGCCCGCGCCTTCGCGTGCGAGGCGGCCGCATGTGATGCGACCTGCGAGCCGCTCGAGGCGCCCGGCGACGATCCCGCGTCGCTATTGCTCCGCGTCGCGGGACCCGGCGCCGAGGCGTTCGTGCAGGCACGAACCGGGACGATCCTCTGGACCGGGCAAAGCCCCTTCCGCCCGACGCACAAGCGCAAGAACTGGTTCGTCGGGGTGGCGCGCGTCCACCTCGCCGAGGAAAGCGAGGACCTGCGCGACGCCGACATCGACTATCAGGCGATGCGCGCCAGCGGTCCCGGCGGCCAGCATGTCAACAAGACCGACAGCGCGGTGCGCGCGACGCATCGCCCCACCGGGCTCGTCGCGGTGTCGCAGGAGCAGCGTTCGCAGCACGCCAACCGAAAGGTCGCGCGGCTCAAGCTCGCCCTCCTGCTTGCCGAACGGCGTGAGGCGGCGGCGGGCGGGGCGCGCCGCGCGGGCTGGGACCGCAACCGCGCGCTCGAACGCGGCAATGCGGTGCGCCACTACACGGGCCCCGATTTCCACCTCGCGGCCCGGCGCTGAATCGCACGCGATCCCCGATTGCCGCGCCGCGCGTCCTGTGAAAGAAGCGGCTCGGCATAAGGGGGATCGTGTGGACCGGACGATAGGCAAAGCGGGCAGCGACCGGCGGCTCTGGGCCTTCCTACTCGGCGTCGTCGCCGTTACCATCGGCGTCCTCCTGCACCTGCCGATGTTCTGGATGGGGCGCGATATCGGGTTCCGCATGGTCGGCATGCCGATGGACGACGGCATGATCGCGGGCATGTACCTGATCATCGCCGGGATCGGCGTCGCCGCCTATGGCCTGCTCCCCCGCAACCTGTCGCAGCAGATGGCGGCGTCGAGCGAACTCGCGGTCACCGCGCCCGAGGATGCGCCGCTATCCTGGGCGCATTGGCGGCTGATGGGGGTGCTGGTGATCGCGCTGGTCATCGATATCATGAAACCCGCGAGCCTGGGCTTCACCATCCCCGGGATGATCGACGAATATGGCGTGCCGCGCGCGACGGTGTCGATGGTGCCTTTCGTGGCGCTGATCGGCACCGTGCTCGGCTCGTTCGTGTGGGGCTGGGTCGCCGACATCTATGGCCGCAAGGCGTCGATCCTGCTGTCGGCGGTGATGTTCGTCGGCACCTCGATCTGCGGCGCGATGCCCTCGCTCGCGTGGAATATCGGCATGTGCTTCATGATGGGCGCCGCCGCGGGCGGCATGCTCCCCGTCACTTACGCCCTGCTCGCCGAGATGATGCCGAGCCGCCACCGCGGCTGGAGCCTCGTGCTCGTCGGCGGGCTGGGCGCGGTCGGCGGCTATGCGGCGGCGAGCCTGATCGCGGCCTGGCTCGAACCTATATTCAGCTGGCGCATCCTGTGGCTCGCCAATCTGCCGAGCGGGCTGATGCTCGTGATGCTCGGCGCGTTCATCCCCGAATCGGCCAAATTCCTCGTCGCGCGCGGCCGCCATGCCGAGGCGGCGAAGGTCATGGCGCGCTTCGGATCGGGGGTGCACCGCATCACGCCCGCCGAGACCGCGGCGCGCGCACCCGCGACCGCTCCCATGGCCCGCGCCTATGCCGGCAAGCTGACAGCGCTCAGCCTCACGGCGATCTGCTGGGGGCTCGTCAATTTCGGGCTGTTGCTGTGGCTCCCGGTCGAGCTGATCGCGCGCGGCTACAGCATGGAGGTGTCGAGCCGGCTGCTCGCCGCCTCGGCGCTGATCGCGCTGCCCACCGTCTTCCTCGTCGCGTGGATCTATCATGCGTGGAGCACCAAAAAATCGCTGCTCGCCGCGATCGCGGTCACCCTGCTCGGCCTCGCCGGGGTGCTCTGGCTCGCGCTCAGCGACGGCGCTTCGCCGATCCTCCCCGTCGCGCTGCTGATCGTCGGCAGCAACGGCATCATCGCGATGCTGCTGCCTTACACGGCCGAAAGCTTCCCGCTGCGCATCCGCGGCCGCGCCACCGGCTGGGTCGCGGCGTGCAGCAAGCTCGGCGGCGTGCTCGCGCAGGCGCTTGCGATCATGGCGATCATCCCGACGCTGGCGGTCAGCGCCCTGATGATCGCGGTGCCGATGGCGCTGTCGCTGCTGCTCACCGCGCGCTTCGGCCGCGAAACCCGCGGCGCGGACCTGCGCGATCTCGACCCCGAGGGGCATGTGTTCGACAAGTCGGGGCTTTAGACCGTTCCGTACTGCTTCCGGATAACGGCGAGTAAACCAACAATAAGCTTCTCAATCGCGGCAAAGTAGAATAGCCTCTCACGATTATCGCGTGACGTACCTTTTTCAGGGGGAGGTGGCCGTGATTTCCAATAATCGTGACAAGACCCGCCGCATTATTCTGGCGCTTTCGGTGTCGGCCTTCATCGCGTCGGCCGCGGCCCAGGCGTTCGATACGCCCGCGGCCGGGACCGGCAGCCAGAATTGGAGCGAGGCCGACCGCTATCGCTGGTACTGGGGGTCGCAGGGATCGCGGCTGATCCCCGAATCCTGGCTGATGGCGCTCGAGGCGCCGACCTCGACGACCTTGTTCATGGACCCGGCGAATTTCGACCGCTTCAATTACCTGCCGAACAATTGGTCGCCGCCCTCGCCCGGCGCCTCGAAGCGCCTCTGCCCCACCGCGGGGCCTTATGGCGCGAAGCTGCCGATCGGCTTCGCGCGCGACTGCCAGTCGGACAGCGAGCTCAAGCATACCAAGCTGCGCTGGTACACGGGCCAGAAGGACAAGGAATCCTGGATCGGGCTCAACTGCGCCGCGTGCCACACGACGCGCATCACCTATCAGGGCCAATCCTATATGATCGACGGCGCGCCGACGCTCGCCGATTTCCAGGGCTTCACCGACAGCCTGCTCGCCGCAATGCAGAAGACCGCGGCCGACCCCGCCAAATGGCAGCGTTTCGCGGATCGCGTCGTCGTCCCGCGGCGGCCGAAGGAAAAGGACGACACGCGCGTCCAGGCCGACCGCGCGATGCTCAAGACCGCCTTTGCCAATCTGCTCGACGATCACAATCGACTCGATGCCTATAACCGCACGCGCAGCGTCTATGGCTATGCCCGGCTCGACGCGGTGGGGCATATCCTCAACAAGGTCGCCTATCTCAACGACGACTTCGCGCCGATCCGCGGCGAGCCCAATGCGCCGGTCAGCTATCCCTTCATCTGGAACGCGCCGCAGCACGACTTCGTCCAGTGGAACGGGCTGGTCCCGAACAAGAAGATCAAGGTCGGGCTCGGCATCACCGACGGCGGCGCGCTGGTCCGCAACACCAGCGAGGTGATCGGCGTCTTCGCCGACGTCGTCACGCGCCAGAAGGCCGGCCTCAAGGGTTACAAGTCGAGCGTCGACGTCGCCAACCTCATCGCGATGGAGGACCAGCTTGCGCGGCTGATGTCGCCCCAATGGCCCGCCGCCTTCGGCACGCCCGATCCGACCGAGGTCGAATATGGCAAGCGCCTGTTCAAGGAGGCGTGCGCCGGCTGCCACCTCTCGCTCGACCGCACCGACCTCAAGACCCCCGTCATTGCCCAGATGACGCCGATCTGGGACCCTGCGGGGGTCAAGACCGACCCGTGGATGGCGTGCAATACCTTCGCCTATGTCGCCAAGGGCGGCGTGCTGACGGGGACGAAGGACAGCATCTTCGACGGCCCGCCTCTGCCCGCGCAGGGGCCGACCGCCGAATATCTCAAGACGCAGGCGATCGGGACCCTGCTCAACCAGAAGTTCAAGATCCTGTGGATCGTCGCGAAGCGCGCGATCGGCAACGAAGGCAAGATCGAGGTGTTCGAGGAAGAAGCCGGCGTCCAGCGCCAGCCGCCCGCCGACCAGCCGCTCAATGACGACCAGCGGCTGAAACAATGCATCGATGCCGCCAAGAGCGCGGCGCCGGATTCGGACGCCGCGCGCACCCTGGCCTATAAGGCCCGGCCGTTGAACGGCATCTGGGCGACCGGCCCCTATCTCCACAACGGCTCGGTCCGCTCGCTCTACGACCTGCTGCTGACCCCCGCCAAGCGCCCGACGCGCTTCTGGGTCGGCAACCGCGAGTTCGACCCCAAACATGTGGGCTATGTCAGCAAGGCCGAGGGCTACGGCTCGTGGTTCGACGTCAGGAACAATGGCGGCTTCGGCAATTCGAACGCGGGGCACGACTATGGCAACGCCCGCTTCGACGAAAAGGACCGCATGGCGCTGGTGGCCTATATGAAGACGCTCTAACCCTAGCGCCGCCCCCGACGCTTCAGGACGAAGCAAACCGCGCCAGCGTCGCGTACAGCCCCCGGTCGATCCGCCGCGCGCGGTTCGCACGGTCGTTGCCCGACGTGTGGATCCCCACCACGATCCGCTGCTCGCCGAACAGGCCGAAGATCGGCGAGCCGCTCATCCCGCCTACGGTGTCGAAGGTGTAGCGCAGGAACTTGCCCGTCACATCCTCGACGCGCCCGCCGTTATAATGCTGAGTGCGGTTGGTCCGGTCGACCGGGTAGCCGCTGACGTTGAGCAGCAGCCGGTCGAGCTGGCGGTCGGTATAGACTGCGAAACCGAACCAGCCGAGCCGCTGGCCGACCCCGTCCTCATTCAGCACCAGCACCCCGAAATCGAGCGTCGGATCGTTGTTGCCGCCCAGCCACGCGGGGTCGCAATAGGTCTGCGCCACGCGATAGGTGCCGAAAGGCGCGGCGACCCCGTCGAAGGCGGGCGAGACGAGAATCTCGGTCGCGCTGCCGTGCCGCTGGTGGTGGATATTATGCCCCGCGGTGCCCAGCGCCTTCGGCCCCATGAACCATGCCGTCCCCGTCGCTTTCGCGCCGTCGGCATAGGTGATCGTCAGCATCGCGATGCAGCGCCAGGGCAGCGCGGTGGTGTCGGGGATGGCAACGAGGTTGTCGACGTCGCCGATGACATTCTCGGTGACGAAGCCCTCGGCGTCGACCTGCGGCGCCAGCCGCGTGCGCACCAGCGGGAACAGCCCGGCGTTGCGCGCACGCATCGCGTCGAACCCGGGAACCTTTTCGAGCGCCCCGCCGCCATTGGTCTCGGCCATGCGGGCGTGCGACAGGAGGCGCGACGCCGGAACGGCCTCGGCGCGCACCGCATCGCTCAGCGCAAAAATCTCCCCGGGCGCGGGCAGCGTCCGCAGACCGTCGTCGCCCTCGCCGCCGCCACGATCGGCGAGCCGCCGCCGCGCGGCCGGTTTCGCGGTGCTGCCGGAAATGCCCTTCGCCATGCTCAAGCCCCCCTCGCGGCGGCGACCCGTCGGCCCGTGGCGGGCTCGGGAACGCCGACGGGCGATCCTACCACGTCATGGCCCCCAAATGAACGGCTCAATCCCCCGCAAAATCGAAAGCCGACACCCCGCGCTCGCCGTCGCGGAAGCGCAGCGGACGCCCCAGCGGCGGCATCGAGCGCTGGACGCAGCCGGTACGCGTGCAGCGGCGGCAGCCGAGCCCGATCGGCGTCGCGGGCGAGCGCATCAGGTCGAGCCCGCGTGCCGCGATCAGCGGTGCGGCAACCTTGGCATCGACCCCGACGCACACGGCAAAGCGCGCCGGCGTCCCGCTGCCCGTCGCGCCCGGCGCCGCGACGCTGCGGCTCTGGGTGAACCAGCGCGTGCCGTCCTCCAGTTCGACCAGATCGACGACCACTTCGCCGGGGCGCGAAAACGCCTCGTGCACGCCCCACAGGGGACAGCGCGCGTCGCCGTCGACGAGCGGCGACTGGCTCGCCCCGGCGTAGCGTTTGCTCCCCTGCCCCGCGCGGTCGATGCGCAACATGAAGAAAGGCAGCCCGCGCGCGCCGACGCGCTGGAGCGTGGTCAGCCGGTGCGCGGCCTGCTCATAACCCGCACCGAAGCGCCGCTGGAGCAGCAGCAGATCATAGCCGGTGGCATCGCAGGCGCGCAAAAACCGGCTGTAGGGCATCATCAGCGCCGCCGCGAAATAATGGACCAGATGCCGCTCGAACAGGCGCGCGGCCGCGGGTTCGGCGAACTCGGCCCCCGCGACGAGCGCATCGATCTCGCCCTTCGCCTCGACCTGCGCCAGCGTCGCCGCCGCTTGAAAGGTGCGCGACGCGGGACGCAGCAATTCGCTCAGCATCAATTGCCGCGCGTGCCAATCGAGCCAGCGCAGCCGGTCGGGCATCACGTCGCTCGGCAGGATGCGGATGCCGAGCTGGTGCCGCGTGCGCAGCCGCTCCGATATCGTGCCATAAAGGTCGCCGCCCGCCAGTCGCAGCTCGTCCGCCAGTTCCTCGGCGCGCGCGTCGAGGTCGGGGAAATGGTTGCGCCATTTCTCGATCGCGCGGCGGACCGCCGCCACTTCGGGCGCATCGCCCTCGCCTTCGCCGCGCGCCTCGGGCGCCGTGTCGAACAATCGCGCAAAGGCCGTCGCGGTCGCGGGCGCGCTTTGCAGCCACTCCTCGACCTCCTGCGCTCCGATCCCGAGATCGGCGAAGCGCGGGTCGGCCAGCCGCCGCCGCAGCCCCGCCGCGCCGCCCGGCACCTCTTCGGCGCCGAGCGTCGCGGCGTCGAAGCCGAAGCGCTCGGCGAGCTTGACCAGCACCGTGGCCGACAGCGGCCGCTGGCCATGCTCGATCAGGTTGAGGTAGCTCGGCGAAATGTCGAGCGCCTCGGCCATCGCCGCCTGCGTCATCGCCGCCTCGCGCCGCACCTTGCGCACCGCCGGCCCTGCAAACACCCGCCGCTCCGCCATAGCCTGTAACTTTCTTTACTAATTTACATGCACTTTACCACCAAATACCCATATTTCACAAATATTATTGACAAAGCTTTTCACTTTTGGCGCGACGCAGGGCACATCTTGTCCATCACCCGGCCGCTCTCCCCGACTGGCCGCACGAAAGGACAGGATCATGGGCTATCAGGAAGACATGGCGCAGGCCGGCCGCCTCATCCGCGATTACGACGGCACCTGGGACGGCATCAGCGGCGAGAGCATCGCTCGCATGCGCGCGCAGAACAAGTTCCGCACCGGCCTTGATGTCGCCCGCTACACCGCGCGCATCATGCGCGCCGATATGGCTGCCTATGACGCCGACCCCGCGAACTACACCCAGTCGCTGGGCTGCTGGCACGGCTTCATCGCGCAGCAGAAGATGATCTCGGTCAAGAAGCATTTCGGCACGACTAAGGGCCGCTACATCTATCTCTCGGGCTGGATGATCGCCGCGCTGCGCAGCGAATTCGGTCCGCTGCCCGACCAGTCGATGCACGAAAAGACCAGCGTTCCGGCGCTGATCGAGGAAATCTATACCTTCCTGCGTCAGGCCGACGCGCGCGAACTCGGCATGCTGTTCCGCGACCTCGACGCCGCGCGCGCCGAGGGCGACGAGCTCAAGGCCAAGCAGATCCAGTCGGCGATCGATAATCATGAAACCCACGTCGTGCCGATCATCGCCGACATCGACGCGGGATTCGGCAATGCCGAGGCGACCTACCTGCTCGCCAAGAAGATGATCGAAGCCGGCGCCTGCGCGCTGCAGATCGAGAACCAGGTCTCGGACGAAAAGCAATGCGGCCACCAGGACGGCAAGGTCACCGTGCCGCACGAAGATTTCATCGCGAAGATCCGCGCCTGCCGCTACGCCTTCATGGAACTTGGCGTCGAGGACGGCATCATCGTGACGCGCACCGACAGCCTCGGCGCGGGCCTGACCAAGCAGATCGCCTTCTCGAAGGAGCCCGGCGATCTTGGCGACCAGTATAACAGCTTCCTCGATTGCGAAGAGGTCGAAGGCGCGGGCAACCCCGGCGACGTCCTCATCAACCGCGACGGCAAGCTGATGCGCCCGAAGCGCCTGCCCTCGAACCTCTATCAGTTCCGCCCCGGAACCGGCGAGGACCGCTGCGTCATGGACTGCATCGCCAGCCTGCAGAACGGTGCCGACCTGCTCTGGATCGAAACCGAAAAGCCGCACATCGAGCAGATCGCCGGCATGGTCGACCGCATCCGCGAAGTCGTCCCCAATGCGAAGCTCGCGTACAACAATTCGCCGAGCTTCAACTGGACGCTGAACTTCCGCCAGCAGGTGTTCGACGCTTGGGAGAAGGAAGGCAAGGACGTCAGCGCCTATGACCGCGCCAAGCTGATGAGCGCCGATTATGACGCGACGCCGCTGGGCGAAGAGGCCGACAACCGCATCCGCACCTTCCAGCGCGACGCGGCGAAGCGGGCGGGCATATTCCACCACCTCATCACGCTGCCGACCTATCACACGGCCGCTTTGTCCACGGACAATCTCGCCAAGGAATATTTCGGCGACGAAGCGATGCTGGGTTACGTCAAGGGCGTCCAGCGCGCCGAGATCCGCCAGGGCATCGCCTGCGTGAAGCACCAGAATATGTCGGGCAGCGACATCGGCGACGATCACAAGGAATATTTCGCCGGCGAAGCGGCTCTGAAAGCGGCCGGTAAAGACAATACCATGAACCAGTTCGCCGCGTAACGACCAGTTTGGCGCGGGGTCGGAGACCCGGCCCCGCGCCCTCCGAGCTTTCCTGGGGAGGAAAGCCTGTCCGTCGGAAGCCCTTTGGGGTTTCCGGCGGGCATTTTTTTGGGCGATGCCGTAGCTTGCCAAGGGCGCGCGACACCATTATCCCCGCGCCAGTCGCGCCGGACTCCCTCGCCCGCGGCCGCCACCGAAGATTGCTCCGCTGACCCTTTCCCCAGCCACGCCCTATCGCGAACAGCTCAACATCGGGGCGGGTCGCCGCTCGATCGCCATCGCGCTCGCGCTGCTGATCCCGGCGACGCTGCTGCTCCTGCTGCTCGCCTACGGCCTCGACGACGAGCCCGAGAAGGTCGAGGTGCCGCTCACCGTCGTTCGCCTCGAAGCCGCCGAGTTTGCGCAGGAGGCGCCCGCGCCCGAAAGCCGCGAGCAGGCACAGAACGAAGCGCAGACCGCGCCCGACCAGCCGAGCCCCGAACAGCCGGTACAGCCGCAGCCCGCCGAGCCGCTGCCCGCGCAGGTCCCGCCGCCGCCCGTTGCGACCCCCAACGCTCCGCCGCAGCCACCCACGCCTCCCAAAATCGGCGTCCGTCCCCCGAACGGCCAGACCTCTGGCCCTCCGAACAAGGGCGGCTCGCGCAGCTCCGGCGACACCGAACGCGTCGGCACCGCGCCCAACGGCGAGCCGCTCTACGCCGCCGCTTGGTACCGCGAGCCGACCGACGGCGAGTTGCGCGGTTATCTGTCGACCGCCGACGGCCCCGGCTGGGGGCTGATCGCGTGCCGTACCGCGCCCGACTACCGCGTCGAGGATTGTGTCGGGCTCGACGAATATCCGAACGGCGCGCAGATCAACCGCGCGGTGCTCGCCGCCGCGTGGCAGTTCCGCGTCCGCCCGCCGCGCGTCGGCGGCAAGTCGCTGGTCGGCAGTTGGGTCCGCATCCGCATCGATTACCGCACCAAGCGGGGTTAGCGCCAAGCCTCGATCATGCTAACCTCCCCTCGGGCGCGCCAACAGGGAGGCGAGTTATGCGGGGTTCGGGGCCATTGTGGGGGCTGCTCAACGCGGCGCGGCGCGCCAATCTGGCCGACGAAGGCGCCGAGCCACCGATCCTGCTGCCCGAGGGCATCACCCGCCGCCGCGTGCTCGCCGCGCTCGGTGCGACGGCGGCGTTGCCGCTCGCGGGCTGCTTCGCCCCATCGTCCGACAAGCCGGGCAGCCGCGTCGCGATCATCGGCGGCGGGCTCGCGGGGCTGATCGCGCTCGACGCACTGACCGCTGCGGGAGTCGAGGCGCATCTCTACGAGGCGCGCGGGCGGCTCGGCGGGCGTGTTCTCACCGCGAACAACCTCCCCGAGCCGGGCCTCAATATCGAGGATGGCGGCAACCTGATCAACACCGATCACGACGACATGCTCGCGCTCGCGAAGCGCTTCGGCATCGCGCTGATCGACCGCAAGCCAATGGCGGCGCACAGCCGCTATGTCGCCGACGGTCGCCTGCTCGGCGATGCCGAGTTGATCGAAGACCTCCGCGCGATCGCCGCACAGATCGCCAAGGACGCCGCCGCGCTCGACGCCGATTATGACGCGGTGGCGCCGAAGCTCGATACGATGTCGGTCACCGCCTATCTCGACCAGCACGCCGCGTTGATGAAGCCGCACGTCCGCGCCTTGCTCGACGCGACGATCCGCACCGAATTCGGCGCCGAGCCCGGTGACGCCTCGGCGATCGAGCTGCTCTTCAACCTGCCCGTCGTCGACGGCAAGCAGGCCGAACTCATCTCGCTCAGCGACGAGCGCTTCATCCTGACCGGCGGCTCGTCGAGCGTGGTGAAGGCGCTGTCCGAACCGCTGATGGCGAAAATCTCGACCGGCCACGCGCTGCAATCGATTGCCAAAACCGGCGACGCGCTCGACCTCAAATTCGCCAATGGCAAGGTAGATCGGGCCGACCGGGTGATCGTCACGGTGCCCGCGCCGCTGATGCGCACGATCGACTATGGCGGGCTGCTGCCGAAGCCATGGGCCGCGCTGGTCGCCGAGATCGACAGCGGCCGCAACGACAAGATCAACGCCGGTTATGCCAGCCGGGTCTGGGAGGAAAAGACCGGCCCCGCGGGCGCCGCCTGGGCGGTCGATACCAAGGGGCCGGGCGTCTTCTCGGAGTTCTGGGACGCGAGTTCGGGGCAGCCGGGCGAGGCCGGGGTGCTTACCTGGTTCTTCGGCGGCGACCAGGTCGATGCGCTGCATGCGGCGGCGCCCGAGGATGTCCTCGCCCGCGCCGAAACCGCGGTCGCTCCTGCCGTCCCCGGCCTGAAAGCGCGCAGCCTGCGCCGCACAGCGTGGGTCAAGGACCCTTTCTCGCGCGGCGCCTATTCCACCTTCAAACCCGGCCAACTCACGCGTTTCGCGCCGCATTTCTGGCTCGAGGAGGATGGCAAGACAACGCAGCAGGCGATCGTGGGCCCGATCGTTTTCGCAGGCGAGCATCTGTCCGATGCTTTCCCCGGCTATATGAACGGCGGGGCGCAGACCGGGCGACTTGCAGCGGAGGCGGTGCTGGCGAGCATGAAGGTCAAGGCCGAGCCCGCTTAGCCCACCGCACGCGTCGCATTCCAATTCATCAAGTTTTTTGTCGATTCTGACCTTGAACGTTCACAAAACGCGTGCATTATGGTGCAATGCACAACAAGAATCCCCTCTCTCCCCGGGGCGCGGCACGATGAACGACACCCGCCTGAAACTCATGGAGGCCATTGCGCGCCGCCGCATGGTCACCGCGCACTACAACGGCAACGTCATGCAGCTCGCGCCGCACCAGATGTTCGAACGCCGCGGCGACCTGTTCGTCAGCGCGCTCAACCTGAGCAAGAACTGGCGCTCGCCCGACGACTGGAAGCTCGGCCACTACAAGCTCGACGGCCTCGCGGTGACCGAGTTGCAGGATGCGGAATTCGAGCCGTTGCCGTCGTTCGAGGCGGCAGCGCCGCACGAGGACGACACGCTGCTGCTGGCGGTTTAAGCGGGTTCCTTCCCGACATGGGGCGGGATACCCCACCAGTTGCAACCTAAGGGTCGGCCACGGCATAGTCCCCAGACAATGCCCACCGCTCCCTCCCCGGTCGATCCGCTGCTCGGTGACAGCCCCGACGCGCTCGTCGCGGCGCTCGCGCGCTGGGTCGGCGACGATGATGCCAAGCCTCAGGAACAACGCCTGCCCGCCGCGATGTTCGGCACCGCTTTCGCCGTCGGCGGGCTCACCGCGGCGGCACAATGGACTGCCCCCGACCCGCTGCTCGCCGCCGCCCCAGCGCTCGCCGACGCGCTCCACCATGGCGAGATCGCCGCTCCGCCCGACCATGCAGCGCTGAGCTTCATCGCGCAGGAGTACGCGCCGCCACTCATCGTCCTCACCGTCCCACTCGCGCTCGCCGAGCGCTGGCCGCCAGCAGCCGCCTGGTGCCGCGCCCATCACGACGCCGGAGCAAGCCACGTCCTGCTCGCCCACCGCGCGATGCTGCCCGGCAGCGAGGGGCTGGTCCGCGCGGGCCGGATGCTCGCGCTGACGCCGCGCGAGAGCCGCCTGCTCGCCGCGCTCGCGCGCACCGGCGACCTCCGCGCCGCCGCCACGGCCGAGGCGATCGGATACGAAACCGCGCGCGGCGCGATCAAGGCGGCACTCACGAAGAGCGGCTTCGCGCGGCAGGGCGCGCTCGTCGCCACCGCGCTCCAACTCGACGCGATCGACGACCCCAGCCCGATCCACCTCGGCGGCCATCTGCAACAGGCGATCGGGCTTTCCGACCGCCAGGTCGCGCTTGCGCGGCTGATCGCGCTCGGCTCGACCCGCGACGAGGCCGCGCGTCAGCTCGGCTTGGGGCGCGAGACCGCCAAGGCCGAGCTCAAGATCCTCTTCCAACTCGTCGGCGTAACCTCGTCGGTGGGCCTGTCGGTCGTCGCGGCGCAGCTCGGCATCGCCGCACGGCTGCTCGCCGCATCGGACATCGGCGCCACCGACCTCGCCGCCGCCAGCGAGCCCCTGCGCCTGATCGCGCGCGCGGGCGGCCGCGCGGGGCGCATCGCCTTCGCCGATTACGGGCCGAAAGGCCGCATCCCCGCGCTGCATTTCCATACCGCGACGACCAGCCGCTACTACCCCCGAAGCTATATCGCACGGCTGCAGGAACTGGGCCTGCGCCCGGTGATGATCGACCGTCCGGGCTATGGCTTCACCGACATGATCGGCGGCGCTTATACGCCGCAGGCGGCGCAGGACGCGCTCGACGTCGCCGACCATCTCGGCGCCGACAGGTTCCACGTGATCGCGCGCGGCGGGACGATGCTGCTCGCCGAGCTCGCGGCGCACCACCCTCACCGCATCGCCCGCGCGGTCGTGCTCAACCCCGAGCCCGCCCCCGACGACGACGCGCGCATGGCGGGTATCCAGGGCAGCTACAAACGCATCTTCTATACGCTGCCGCGCAAGATCCGCCCGCTGACGCGTTACCTGTCGGCGCATCTCTCCGACAGCGTGATCGAGCGCATCTCCAGCCGCATGTTCGGGGGCAGCGCGGCCGACCAGCGCATCTTCGCCGATCCCGAGGTCCGCCGTGCCTATGTCTATGCGACGCGGCTCGCCGCGATCCAGGGCGGGGTCGGGCTCGAGGCGCTGAGCATCGCCGAATTGCGTGGGGCACCGCCGCCGATCGCCGACGGCGGCTTCATCACGATATTGTCGGGCGAGGAGGATGCCATGTACCGGCCCGAGGACAGCTGGCCGCGGCTGCTCGCCGCCTGGCCGGGTGCGCACGCCGAGCGGATCGCGGGCGCGGGGCGGCTGCTGCATATCCAGCATCCGGACCTGGTCGCCGCGGCCCTCGGCGAAGGGTCGCAGAAATCGCGAAAGCCGCGGCAACCAGGGCGCTAAGGAAGCGTTCCCCCTCCCCCAACGCATGCTCGGTGGCTCCAAGGAGCCTATGCCGCTGCTTTTAGGTGGCGAATCGGCGCGCCCACATCCCCATTTGGGGGGTATGGGCGCGCCGCATGCTCACTTGTCGTCGATCACCAGCGGCTCGCCGCGGGTCTTGACCAGCGACCAGATCACCCCGCCAGCGATCAATGCAACCGTGACGCCCAGGCTGATCAGCGGCGGGAACTTGCCGCCGTCCAGCACGAAGTCGGCGACGAAGATCTTCGACCCGATGAACACCAGCACCAGCGCGAGCGCATATTTGAGGTAATGGAAACGGTGCACCATCGCCGAGAGCGCGAAATAGAGCGCGCGCAGGCCGAGGATCGCCATGATGTTCGAGGTATAGACGATGAAGGTGTCGGTGGTGATCGCGAAGATCGCCGGCACGCTGTCGACCGCGAAGATCAGGTCGGCGAGGTTGATGACGACCAGCGCCAAGAACAGCGGCGTCGCCGCGCGCACGAGCTTGCCGGTCTTACCGTCGGGCACCTTCACGAAGAATTTCTCGCCGTGCAGTTCGTGGGTCAGCGGGATGTGACGCGACAGCCACTTCACCGCGGGATTGCCCTTGATGTCCATCGGCGCGTCGTCCTTCGCGAACAGCATCTTCACGCCGGTGAAGATCAGGAAGGCCGCGAAGATGTAGAGGATCCAGCCATATTCGGTGACCAGCGCCGCGCCGCCCGCGATCATGATGCCGCGCAGCACGATCACTGCGATGATGCCCCACAGCAAGGCGCGATACTGGTAGCGCGGCGGGATCGCGAAGCTGCTGAAGATCAGCGAGATCACGAAGATATTGTCGATCGACAGCGCCTTCTCGATGAAGAAGCCGGTGTAATATTGCAGGCCCGCCTCGCCGCCCTTGGCGGCCCAGACCCATGCGCCGAAGGCGAGCGCGATGCTGATGTAGAAGGCGGAGAGTTTGAGGCTCTCGCCGATCCCCATCTCCTTGTCTTCCTTGTTGAGGAAGCCGAGGTCGAAGGCGGTCAGCACGATGACCAGCCCGATGAAGGCCAGCCAGAACCAGGCCGGGGTGCCCAGCCAGTCTGCGGTCAGAAATTCCATCTTTTTATCCCTGGTACGGGGTCATGCGCGCAGCCATCGCGGCGCGCGCGCATGCCCGGTGTTTGTCGGTGAATCAGCGCGCGAGCGCGGGGCGGTGCATCAGCGCGGCGAGCCGGCGCTTCACCGCGAGCTTCAGCGCGCGCAGCCGCAGCAGGCGCAGCGGGTCGCGGCCGCGCTCGCGCCGCATCGCCTCGTCGAGGCGGCGGTGCAGCAGCGACAGGCTGTAAAAGCGGGTATTCAAAGACATAAAACCTCCTGATCGAGCGAACTCAAGCAGGTGACGCCAATGCTGGGATTTCCGGTTTGGGGGGCGGAAGGGCCAGGCATCGGGGGTCACCCGATGCGGTCCGACATCACGCAGGCGGAATTAAAATTCCGCCGACGCCAGAGGGGCCCGGCCCGCACATCCTTTACCTAGGGACGGAGGGGCTGGCTTTCAACCCCCCGCCGCGCCATGCTCGCGCAAAAGCGAAAGAGGGAGGGCAGAATGTCCGTGCTGGTGGGCCGCGATGGCCCGGTCTTCATCGTCACCATCGACCGGCCCGCGAAGCGCAATGCCGTCGATCCCGCGACCGCCGCGGCGCTGCGCAGCGCTTTCGCCGATTTCGCTGCCGACGAGAGCGCGCGCGTCGCGATCCTCACCGGCAGCGGCGGGCATTTCTGTGCGGGCTTCGACCTGACCGCGGTCGGGGCGAGCCGCTACGACCCCGACGGCCCCGGCCCGATGGGACCGACGCGGATGCTGCTGGGCAAACCGGTGATCGCGGCGGTCGAGGGGCATGCCGTCGCGGGCGGGCTCGAACTCGCCTTGTGGTGCGACCTCCGCGTCGCCGCCCAGAGCGCGGTGTTCGGGGTCTATTGCCGCCGCTGGGGCGTGCCGCTGATCGACGGCGGCACGGTGCGCCTGCCGCGGATCGTCGGCCAGGGCCGCGCACTCGACATGATCCTCACCGGCCGGCCGGTCGACGCGGAGGAAGCGCAGCGCATCGGCCTCGCCGACCGCGTGGTGCGCGATGGTGAAGCGCTTGCCGCGGCGATCGCGCTCGCGAAGCAGATCGCCGCCTTCCCGCAGCTCTGCATGACCAGCGACCGGAAAAGTGCCTACCGGCAGTGGGATCTCGACCTCGAAGCCGCGCTCGCGAACGAAGCGCATGCCGGGGTCGCCCCGCTGCGCGAAGGCGCCGCTGCGGGCGCGCGGCGCTTCACCGAGGGCGAAGGCCGCAGCGGCAGCTTCGCGGCGTTCAAGGGAGACTGACATGAAGTTCAAACTCGCCGCAGCGGCCGCGCTGCTCGCCCTGCCCCTTCCCGCCTTCGCGCAGCCGCCCGAGCTCCCCGCCGCCATCTATACCGACCCGCCCGCCGACAAGGATCACCCGGCGGCGATGGAGGTGATCCATATCCCGAGCGGCGGGGTGGAGATCAACGGCATCGCCTATGTCGCCGCGGGCGCGGGGCCGCATCCGACGGTGGTCCTGTGCCACGGCCTGCCCGGCAACGAGAAGAGCCTCGATCTTGCGCAGGCGATGCGCCGTGCGGGGTGGACCGTGATCGCGTTCAACTATCGCGGCTCGTGGGGCAGCCCCGGCGAATATCGCTTCGCGCAGAATCTGGAGGATGCCGCGGCCGTCCTCGCTTTCGCGCGCGATCCCGCCAACGCCGCGAAGCTGCGCATCGACCCGAAGCGCCTCGTCGTCATGGGGCACAGCATGGGCGGCTGGGTCACCGCGCTGACCGCCGCCGCGGACAAGGAGATCATCGGCGCCGCGATGATCTCCGCGGCCAATCTGGGCGCCTTCGGCAAAGCGCCGCGCGACCAGCTCGCCGCGGGCATGAAGGCCAATGGCCAGGAAGCCCTCGCGGGCACCTCGCCCGAGATCATGGCCGACGAGCTGATCGCGAACGCCGCCGCCTTCGACTGGGGCAAACATGCCGCCGCGCTCGCGCGCACGAACCTCTTCATCCTCTCCTCCGACGACGGCCTTGCCCCCGGCACCGACGCGCTCGCCGCAGCGATCCGCAAGGACGGCGGCACGAAGTTCAGGACGCTGCATGTCGCGACCGACCATAGCTGGTCGGATGCGAGGGTGCGGTTGCAGGCCGAGGTTCTGGGGTGGCTGGCGGCGCTGAAGCCAGCAAACTGATCAGATCAACGACTTCAACCGGTCGATCCCCGTCGCCTCGCGCACGATCCGCGCGGCCAGCGCATTGCCGTTCGTCGCATTGGTAAAGACGACGATCGCGCGCCCGTTCCGCGCATCGCCGACGCCCAGCGTCTTGAAGATTCCGTAATTGCTGCCGCTGTGCTGGAACAGCGGCCCCGCCGGGGATTGCTCGAGCTCCCAACCCAGCCCGCGCGAAATATCGCGCCCGCGCACGTCGATCCGCGGGGTGAGCATCGCCTGCCGGCCGGCATCGCCGATCTCCCACGCCGCACGCCCCGTCCGATCCATCATCAGAGCCATAAACGTCGCATAGTCGGCCGCGGTCGTGAGCAGGCCGCCCGCCGAATTGACCAGCAGGTCGTGCGTCGATGGTGTCGTCCCGGGATCGGTCTCGCGCATCGCCTCGACCGAATCCTCATAGGTCCAGGATGCGATCGGCTTGCCGCGCCCGATGGCCACCGGCAGCAGCCGGTCGCCCAGCTCGCGCGTCGGCTGGGGAGGCAGCTTCGTCTCGCCTTCCGGGGGTTCCGAATGGCCGAAGACCGCCGACCGCGCGATCGCCTGGTCCCAGCCGAAGCTGCTGTGCGACATCCCGGCCGGGCCGAACAGCTTCGCCTGCATCACGCTGCCCAGGCCCGTTCCCATGATCGTCTCGACGACCAGCTGGAGCCAGATGAAGGCTTCGCCGGAGTAGCTGTAGCGCGATCCGGGCGCGCTGCTCGTCACCAGCGGCTCGGAAGCCCAGTTGGGCAAACCCGTCGAATGCTCGAGCACATGCCGCGCGGTGATGCGCTCGAGATTGGGATCAGCGCCCAGATAGGCCGGGCGGCGATAGGCGACGAGCGGCTTGTCGAGGTCGAGGCGTTTGTCGTCGGCCAGCTGCATCGCGACATAGGCGAAGACCGGCTTGGTCATCGACGCGGCTTCGAACAGCGTGTCCTCGCGCACCGGGTCGCCGGTGAGGATATTCTTCACGCCGAAGCTTCTGCTCCACGCGAGCCGCCCGTCGCCCACGACCGCGATGGCAAGGCCGGGCACCCCGGCGATCCGCATGAGGCGCGGAAGCGCATCGACCAACCTGGCCGAAGGGATCCAGCTGCCCTTGCCGCCCGGGCATGGCGTTTCCGCGGCCGCGCGGGCGGGCGCCGAACCCCCGGCAATCAGCGCCGCGGACCCCGCCAGCAGCGAACGCCGTCCGAGCATCCCGCCGACGCTCATCCGGATTTGCCCCCGCGCCAACGCAGGGGGAGCACACATCGCGTCCGGCCGACGCCGGCGAGCAGGGTTGGGACCGCCATGTTCATGCGCCCCTGTTAGCGGGAGTTCGGCTCGTCCGCCATCGGTCGACCGCAATCTTCATCCTCTCCGCCGAGGACGGCCTCGCTCCCGGCGCCGACGCGCTGGCGGGGGCGATCCGCGATGGCGGCGGGGCGAAGGTGAAGAGGCTGCACGTCGCGACCGACCATAGCTGGTCGGACGCGCGGGTGCGGTTGCAGGCGGAGGTTTTGGGGTGGTTGGGCGCGATAGAGGCCCCGTGATTTTCCCAAAGTTCAGCAAAGTTCAGCCCAATGGCGCTGTCTTGCGGAGGCGGTGTGGGGAAGCCGGAATGCATGGGGCTACGCGCTGTTCCGCGGCGGCGGAAGCGGGTGCCGGGATGAGTGTGGGATGCTCATCGCGAAGTATGAACCACAGCGAAATTTATTAGGAAAGCGCTTTTTCGGATGGAAGTGCGAAATAGGATCGAAGCCTGAGGACAGGAGGGAATAGGCGCTCCCTGCCCCGTCACCCCGGGCTTGACCCGGGGTCCCGCTAAATCAAGACTCTACCCGTTTTCGATCGACTTCCGCTCAGAGAGAAAATCTGCCATCAACGTCGCTCAAGCCAACTGCGCACGTAATCGGGACCTACATCCCAGCCCTCGAACAATCGAAATATGGGACCGATTAGAGATGCGGTCACTTCAGAAATTTCAGCCACGAGAGACGATACGCTGACAATAATAGGCACTCGCCGACCGTTCACGTTGCACGATCTGTTCATACTGAAATACGAACCCGGTCGCGGATCGTCAATTTCGCGCCCCTCCAAGCCAACATAATCAACGACAAGTTCACAATTCACTGCGGCAGGATAGCCCTCTGCAAGCTTGCCTACAAACGCAATTCGCTGCGCAATCATGTCAATCTGAAATGTCGGAGCTAGCCGCTTGCCATGCGGCCAAGCACGAGTTCTTCCTCGGCCTTCAACAGCTTCGCGTGTCCAACGGCTGTCCTCCGCAATCGCGGTGACTTCAACGCCCACACCATCGTCTCGAACAAACCAATAAGCAGGAAGATTGTAGCTACTGGAAGTCTGCTGAGCGTAATAACCTTCGCGATCTTCAACCAATGTTACGCGCGCGCGAGAATCGTTATCCCAGCCAGCTTCAAAGCTCGCGCCACCGTCTCGAACAACATCGGCAGAAGAAAACGAGGCTTCACGAATAAGTTCATTCAGCTTGGAAAGCGGCAATGAAGGTGGGGGATTCCCTGCATCATCTAACAACCGGAACCCAAAGGCCACGCGATTTTCGACGATGGATACAGGCCAATCTGTTTCAATGGTGGCCCAGATATCAAGGACATGATCAACGGCGCGTTGCACGGCGCCAGGTTCATCAGCGACTTGTGGTCGGTCAAACAGTTGCGCAATTGAAGACAGTAATCCTGCGCGTTCTGAAAGAACACATCGATGCAATAGTTCTCGCCACAATTCAGGAGAGTCTATAGGAACAGATTTTGGACCTGACACTCGAATGTAGTGAAAACCTTTTCTGATGCCCTGTGGAACACCTTTTTCATGAGGTCCATCGCTCTTCGCGCATATGGGCACCGAACCATGTGACGGAATCCGAATTATCGGATAAATTTTACCCGAATTTGCCGTTACGTAATGCGTTTCACAATGCGGCTCTGGATCTAGGTATCGCGCAACGATTCCATTGATCGCGTCCTGATCATATGCGGACAAATTATCCGGATATGGCTCCGCCGCTGCACCATTATTTTCAAAGCCAAATATCAACCAGCCACCGCCGCTATTGGCTAACGCACAGACGTGACGAGCAATTTTGGCACGCTCAATATTTTCACTGAGCGGCATCCAATTCTTGTACTCGACATCTGGCGACTCGATCCGTCGCTCAACTAGATCGGAGAGAAGGTTTACGTCGATCGGTGCTCGAGAGGCCATCGCCGATTAATAGATCGACCGATTTTGAATCGCGAGTCCGATGATCGCGAAAGCCCCCTCACTTCCCCATCAACTTCATCGCCATCCCCGTCAGCGCCTCGGTCGCGGTCGAAATCACCGTATCCGCCTCGGGCGCCCAGAAGGGCGAGTGGAGGCTCGGCAGGGTCTTGCCTGCCTTCTTCGCCGCTTCATATTCGGCGTGCGGGACGCCGCCGACCCAGATGATCAGGCTCTTCACATCCTTGTTCGCGTCGCGCGAAAAGCGGCTGAAATCCTCGCCGCCCATCACCGGGGGCATCTGCGTTACGCGCGCCTCGCCGAAGCGGGTCTTGAGGAAGGCCGCCATTTCCTCGGTGAAATCGACGGTGTTGAAGGTCGCGGGGGTATATTCGTCCTTCTGGACGCTCACCACCGGCATGCGGTCCTCGGGCATGCCCGCGGCGATCGCCTCGCCCTTCGCGATGCGCTCGATGCCGCTCAGCAGGTGCGCGCGCACCTCGTCGGTGTAGCTGCGCACGGTCAGCTGGAGCCGCGCCTCGTGGGAGATGATATTGTGCTTGGCGCCGGCGTGGAAGCTGCCGACGGTCACCACCGCGCTGTCGAGCGGGCTGATTTCGCGCGACACCAATGTTTGCAGCGCGCCGACGATGCGGCTCGCGAGCACGATCGGGTCCTTGGTCGTCTGCGGATAGGCGCCGTGCCCGCCGACGCCTTTCACGAGGATATCGACGCTGTCGACATTCGCGAGCGCATAGCCCGGGGTGTAGCCGATCTGCCCGGCGGGAAATTGCGCCGCGTCGTGGAACGCGAGGGCATATTGCGGCTTGGGGAAGCGCGTGTAGAGTCCGTCCTCGAGCATCATCCGCGCGCCCGCGCCGCGCTCCTCGGCGGGCTGGCCGATCATCACCAGCGTGCCCGACCATTTATCCTTGTTCGCGGCCATGCGCCGCGCGGTGCCGACCCAGGCGGCCATATGCGTGTCGTGGCCGCAGGCGTGCATCACGCCGGTCTCGACGCCTTCCTTGGTGGTCACGCGCACCTTCGAGGCGCCGGGGAGGCCGGTCTGCTCGATCACCGGCAGGGCGTCCATGTCGGCGCGCAGCATCACGACGGGGCCGGGGCCGTTCTCCATCACCGCGACGATGCCGGTCCCGCCGACCTTTTCGGTGACCTTGAAGCCGAGCTTGCGCGCCTCGGCGGCCATGATGCCCGCCGAGCGGACCTCCATGAAGCTGAGTTCGGGATTGGCGTGCAGATCGGCATAGATCGCCATCAGCGAGGGCATGTCCTTCGCGATCTCGGCCTTGATCGCGGGGTCGGCGTCTTGCGCCGCCGCGGGCATCGACAAGGCGAGGGCTGTCACGCCCGCAAGTAAAATCCGCATCTTATTCCCCTGTGTTGAAGCGCGATGGCACCACCTTTATCCGTTCGTGTCGAGCGAAGTCGAGACACCCATGGGGAGCGCATGCCTTCGCGTGTCTCGACTTCGCTCGACACGAACGAGAATGGGAGGCTCGTTCCAAATCCTCTATCAGCCCTCGGGCACCAATTCGATCACGTCGACCAGCGATTCATAGGCCGGTGCGGGCAGCACCAACCGCCAGCGATTGTCGCCGATCCGCTCGACGAGGCCCGCCATGTCGCGCATCCGGTCGCTGCCGTAGCTGACCGCGAGCTTCTCGTCGCCGAGTTCGAGCGTGCCGAGGAAGACCTGGCGGCTCAGATTGTCGGGGAAGATCAGCCCGACGGGGCGCTGCGAGCCGGTCAGCTTGACGAGGCTGTGCAGCCCCTGCTCGGCCGACACACGGCAGCGGAACCAGCCATAGGCGACATAGCCCAGCGTGCCGCCGCTCTGCGAGCCGACCTTGATCGTGCGGCATCTATAGTCGCCCGCGGGCAGGTGCGGGTTGGGCAGCGCCGCGGTCGGGTGGAGCAATATGCCCTCGCGGTCGACCTGCGCCCCGAACCCCTTGGCGCGCGCGTCGGCGAGCGCGGCCTCCCAGCTCGAATACCAGTTCCGGATACGGCCCTTGTCCTGCTCGGTCGCGGTCGCGCGCCAGCTGCCGTCGGAGGATGGCGGCGACGGCGGCCCGTCGGCGACCGAGCGCGGCACGGGCGGCACGGTGTTGCACGCAGCGAGCGCGGGCAGCGCCAGTGCGGCGAGGATGAACTTGTTGCGACCCCACATATCCGTCTCTCCAGTCCGGTTCGTGGTTAACCTTAGGGGGCGAAAGGAAATTGCTCAAGGCCGCTGGCCGGTGGGTGACTGCTTTGGGGTGGGAGCTGCTCTTCTTAATTCTCCCCATCGACTTGCGATGGGGAGGTGGCAGCGCGAAGCGCTGACGGAGGGGGCTACGCCGTCTGGCGTCGGCGCGACCTTTCGGCCCCTCCACCACTCGCTTCGCGAGCGGTCCCCCTCCCCATCGCAAGTCGATGGGGAGGATTACTGGCGTCGCGTTCCGCCTGAAACCGGCCTAAGCCGCGGTCCACCCGCCGTCGACGCTGAGGTTCGCGCCGGTGATGTTCGCCGCCTCGTCGCGGGTGAGGAAGGCGGCCAGCGCCGCGACCTGTTCGATCGTGACGAACTGCTTGGTCGGCTGGCCCGCGAGCAGCACGTCGTTGATCACCTGCTCGCGCGTCATCTTGCGCGCCTTCATCGTGTCGGGGATTTGGTTCTCCACGAGGGGCGTCCAGACATAGCCGGGGCTGATGCAGTTCACCGTGATGCCCGCGTCGGCAACCTCGAGCGCGACGGTCTTGGTCAGGCCCGCGAGGCCGTGCTTCGCGGTGACATAGGCCGATTTGAACGGCGAGGCGACGAGCGAGTGCGCCGACGCGGTGCCGATGATCCGGCCCCAGCCCTTCTTGCGCATGCCGGGCACCGCGTGGCGGATCGTGTGGAAGGAGGCGGTCAGGTTCAATGCGATGATCATGTCCCATTTCTCGACCGGGAAGTCCTCGATCGGGGAGACGAACTGCATGCCGGCGTTGTTGACGAGGATATCGACGCCGCCGAAATCCTTGTCGGCGCGCGCGAACATCTCCTCGATCGCCTCGGGCTTGGTGAGGTCGGCGCCGTCATAGGCCGCCTTGCCGCCGTTCAGCACTTCAAGTGCCGCGCGTTCGGCCTCGATCGCCGCCGCCTCGCCGAAGCCGTTGATGATGATGTCCGCGCCCGCCGCGGCGAAGGCCTTGGCGATGCCGAGCCCGATGCCCGAGGTCGAGCCGGTGATGAGGGCGGTCTTGCCTTTGAGGTGCATGATCTTGTCCTTTGGTCTTGGGGGAGATGCTATTTGATTTCAGTTGTTTGTTTTGGCTTGAGCCCGCCCGCCTGTACCGCGAAGCTTTCCGACCGGCCCTCGGCGATGCTTTCGGCGAGCAGGTGGCCGTCCTTCATCGCCGCCTCGACCGCCTCGCGGCCCTGCGCCCAATTGGCTTCGACGGCGGCGCGCGAAAATTCGAAATCGCGCGCGCCGGTCTGCCATTTCAGGGGGCTGTGCACGAGCTGCACGACGTTGAGCGCCTTGCAGTCGACCATCCGCTTGACCGCCCGCACCTCGGGCAAGTCGGTCACGTCGGGCGGCAGTTTCGCGAGCATCCGGTCGATCAGCCGATGCTCCTTGCGCCGCCGCACGAGCCCGTCCGAAATCCGCCGCGTGCGGCTCGAATAACGGATGTCCTTCTCGCGCGACCAGGCCTCCTCGAGGTCGTGCGGACGTTCGCCGCGCGCGGGGAAGAGGTCGACCTGGAACACCAGCATATCCTCGGCCGCCGCCTCCACGACATATTCGAGCGGGGTGTTCGAGACGAGCCCGCCGTCCCAATACCAGGCGCCGTCGATCTCGACCGGCGGTAGGCCTGGCGGCAGCGCGCCCGAGGCGAGGATGTGCCGCGCGTCGATGCGGTCGCTCGTCGTGTCGAAATAGCGGAAATTGCCCGTCTCGACCGCGACCGCGCCGACCGACAGGCGGACCTTGCCGTCATTGAGCCGGTCCCAGTCGACCAGTCGGTCGAGCGTCGCGACCAGCGGCGCGGTGTCGTAGAAGCTCACCGCGCCCGGCGTCTGACGCTCGGCGAGCGCCGGCGGCGGCCAGCGCGGCGTGAAAAAGCCGGGCACGCCGAAGGCCATCACCTGCCCCGCCGCGGCGAGGTGGCTCCATTCGCGCGCGGCGTCATTGTCGGGGAGCGGCCAGGAGGGCAGCGCGGAGGATACGCCGTCCCAGAATTCACGAAGCTTGCCCACCGCCTCGTCGCGCTTGTTGCCGGCGACGATCGCGGCATTGACCGCGCCGATCGAGATGCCCGCGACCCAGTCGAGCTCGACCCCGAGCTCGATCAGCGCCTCATAGACGCCCGCCTGATAGGCGCCGAGCGCGCCGCCGCCCTGCAGCAGCAGCACGACGAGGTCGGGCAAGGGCAAAGCGGCTCGGGCGGCGCGGCGCGGCATGGACTCGGGGGCCTTCCTTCGGGCGGGGACGCCGCGATTGGTGCACCGCAACAGAGCGCATTGCAAGGCGCAGCATCGAAGCCCCTTCCAATTGCGGCGGCCTGCTGCCACAACCGGACCAGACCAATTTTGCGCTGGAGACCCCCGACATGCGCCTCGACGATTATGATCCCGGCGACGATATCCGCGACCTCGGCCGCGGCGGCGGGGGTTTCGGCGGCGGCGGGGGCGGCGGCATGGGCGGGCTGCTCATCGGGTTGCTGCCGATGCTGCTGGGGCGCAAGATGGGCTGCGGCACGATCCTGCTGCTCGGCGTGCTCGCCTTCGTCTTTTTCGGCGGCGGGATGAACATGCTGACGGGCGGCGGCGGCACCGCCGACCCGCGCGCGGGCAGCCAGAGCGGCGCCAATGTCGCGTGCGACACCGCGGCCGAGAAATTCGCCTGCAACGTCTTCGGGTCGACGCACCAGGTGTGGGGCGAGCTGATCAACGGCTACCGGCGTCCGACGCTCAATTTCTTCACCGACCAGAACCGCTCGGGCTGCGGCGCAGCGCAGGCGGCGATGGGGCCCTTCTATTGCCCCGCCGACCAAGGCGTCTATCTCGACACCGCCTTCTTCGACGAGCTTGCGAGCCGCTTCGGCGCCGCGGGCGACGCGGCGCAGGCCTATGTCGTCGCGCACGAGGTCGGGCACCATATCCAGACGATCAGCGGCACCTCCGACGAGGTCCGCCGCGCACAGCAGCGCGCCTCGCAGGCCGACGGCAATGCGCTGCAGGTGCGCATGGAGTTGCAGGCCGATTGCTATGCGGGCGTGTGGGCGGCGAAGGCGCGCAACGCCTCGGGCCAGCCGGTGGTCGAGCCCGGCGACATCGAGGAGGCGATGCGCGCCGCCAATGCGATCGGCGACGACACGCTGATGCGCTCGGCGGGGCAGCGCCCGGTCCCCGAAAGCTTTACCCACGGCACCAGCGAGCAGCGCATGACGTGGCTGCGCCGCGGACTGCAGACCGGAGACCCGCGCCAGTGCAACACATTCGACGCCGCCATCTGACCGCCGCGCTCGCGGCGACCCTCTTGGCGACGACGCCGGCCGCGGCCGAGACCGTCTATATCGAGGCGGGGCGGCTGATCGACGGCGTGTCGAACGACGTGCGCAGCGGCCAGTGCATCACCGTCGAGGCCGAGCATATCAAGGCGGTCGGCCCGTGCGGCAAGGCGCCCGACGGCGCGACGATCGTCGACTGGTCGGCTTACACCGTGCTGCCGGGGCTGATCGACCTCCACACGCATCTCGCCGACCTCGGCCAGAGCGCCGACCTCGCCGCGCCGATCAAGGCCTCGCCCGCCGAGACCGCGCTCGTCGGCGCGCGCAACGCGCGGGTGACCCTCGACGCGGGCTTCACCAGCGTGCGCGACGTCGGCGCCTATCGCGGACTCACCGACGTGACCTTGCGCAACGCGATCGACCGTGGCGACGTGCCCGGGCCGCGCATGTGGGTCGCGGGGGCTTATCTCACCATCCCCAAGGGCGGCGGCGAGCTCAACGGCGTCGTACCCAATGAGGAGCTGCCAGCCGACATGCGGCTCGGCGTCGCCGCGACACCCGAGGAAGCGGCCGCGAAGACAACGTATCTGCTCGACCATGACGCCGATTTCATCAAGGCGATCGCGACCGGCGCGGTGCTCGCGATCGGCACCGAACCGGGCGCGCCCGAGCTCACGCCCGAGCAGCTCGCCGCGATCGTCAAGGTCGCGCATGCCCGCGGCAAGAAAGTCACCGCGCATGCGCATGGCGCGGTCGGCATCCAGAATGCGATCAAGGCCGGGGTCGACAGCATCGAACATGCGAGCCTCGCCGACGAAGCGACGCTCCAGCTCGCCAAGAAGCACGGCACCTGGCTCGCGATGGACATCTACAACGGCGATTATATCGAGGATATCGGCACCAAGGAGGGCTGGCCCGCCGAATATCTGCGCAAGAACCGCGAGACCACCGACGCGCAACGCGCGGCGTTCAAGCGCGCGGTCGAGCTGGGGGTGAACATCGGCTATGCGACCGACGCGGGCGTCTATCCGCACGGGCTCAATGCGCGGCAGTTCCGCAACATGGTGAAATATGGAATGACCCCGATGCAGGCGATCCAGTCGGCGACGGGCCGCGCCGCCGAGGAAATGGGCCGCGCCGACGTCGGCGCGATCTTGCCCGGGCGCTATGCCGACATGGTTGCGGTGAAGGCCGACCCGCTGGCCGACATCGGCGTGCTGGAAAAGATCGACCATGTGATGAAGGGCGGAGCGCTGGTGCGATGATCCGCGCGCTGGTCGTGGCAGCGCTGCTGTCGGCCCCGGTTCCGGCGATGGCGCAATATGACGGCGACCGGGTGTGCAGCGCGGTCGCCAAGGGCAGCCGCGGCGCGCAGGTCGACGTGATCGCGCAGGTCGGCAGCGACGGCGAGATCTGGTCGCGCTCGATCAGCTGGACACCGCCGATGCTCGACGCGAGCAAGCCGCAATATCGCGATCTCGACCGGCCGGGGCTCAGCCTGCAATATGACGATGCCAAGGCCGGGGCGATCGGCGAACTGACGAGCGCGATCGGCGACGTGTCCAGCGTCGGCGGCCCGGTCGGCGCGCTGCGCGAGCTGAAGATGCTCGTGCTGATGGATGGCGGCGCCAGCTGGACGGCCGAACTCGAGCCCTTCGGGGTCAGCCAGCAGATCGGCGGCAGCCCGTATCGCTACGCCTCGGCCGAGATCGACGACACCGACTGGAATGGCGATCCTTATGAACTGTTCGAAGCGGGTGGGATCGTGACCTTGTCGCTGCAGGATGCGGTCGGGCGCCCGGTGGCGCAGGCGCGCTACGACGTCGGCGCGAAGGCCGAGCGCGACCGGCTGTTTCGAAGCGCGTGGCGCAAGGCCGAAGCGATGGCGAAGAGCCGGAAGGGGTGTGACAAGGCGGGGGAGTAGGGCTGGCCAGGCGGCGATGACGTCCGAATGTCCAGACTCGGGCGGGAGGGGACGTTCAGGAATCCTCCCCATCGACTTGCGATGGGGAGGTGGCAGCCGCGTAGCGGCTGACGGAGGGGCGACGATTTGTAAGGTCAGCGCAAAGGTTTCGGCCCCTCCACCACTCGCTTCGCGAGCGGTCCCCCTCCCCATCGCAAGTCGATGGGGAGGATTAAGAAGGGCGGCTTTCCCCACCCTACCCCTACCCCTACCCCTTCCCCTTCCCCACCCGCGCCGCCGCATGCACTTCGGCGCGTTCGAGCAGCAGCGCCAGATCCTCGCGGCTGATGTCGAAGGTCTCGCCGAGGTCTTCGAGCGCGGCGTCGATGTCGGCCATCTGTACCCCCACGGCCGCAGGAACCGGCGGCTTGCCCTCGACCGGGCGGGCGCGGTGCGGATAGCTGTGTCCGGAGAAGCGGTGGAAGAAGATGCCGATGCCGACGAGCACCGCCGAGTTGATCAGCACGGGCACGAAAAAATCGACGACATGGCTGCCGATCGACGACCAGCCGAGCACCGCGCTCAGCGCCACCGCGCCGCCCGGCGGATGCAAGCAGCGGAGGAGCGACATCACCAGGATCGCGGTGGCGACTGCGAGCGCGGCGGCCAGCGCGGGGGTCGAAACGGCATTGGCGACGAGGATGCCGGTGATCGCGGCGACGCTGTTACCGCCGACGATCGACCAGGGCTGCGCGAGCGGGCTCGACGGTACCGCGAAGAGCAGCACCGCCGACGCGCCCATCGGCGCGATCAGCCAGGGCATCGACGCGGGGAACAAGGCGCCGCAGATCAGCCCGGCGAGGCCGATGCCCAGCAAGGCGCCCGCGCTGCCGATCATCCGGTCGCGCAGGCTCGCGCCCGCGAGCAGCGGTTTGAACAGGCGACTCGGCCCCGGTTGGGTCACTGATTTCTCCTTCGGCCGCGCGCCGATGCCGCGACGCCGCGCGATTTGCCAGAGAGGATTGATTGACCGGGCGCCAGCGCTGCTTTCTCCGCCCGTTCGTCCTTGAACGCGCCCGCCGCTCCGCTAAAGCCGTTGCATGCGCAACTTTCTCATCCCCAGCGCCTTCGCGCTCGCCGCCGCCCTTTCCGCTCCAGCCAGTGCCCGGCCGATGACCGAGGTCGATCTCGCGACGCTGAAGCGCGTCGCGGCGCCCGCGGCGTCGCCCGACGGGCGCTGGGTCGTGTACCAGATGACCGAGACCGCGGCGGGGACGTACAAGCGCTCGACCGGGCTGTGGCTCGTCGACCGTAATGCCAAGGATGCGGCGCCGGTGCGCGTCGCCGACACCGCGGACAAGAATGAGAGCGCCCCCGCCTTCCACCCCGACGGCAGCCTCTATTTCCTCTCGAACGCCTCGGGCAAGAGTCAGGTGTGGCGCATCGACCCCAAGGCCGGCGGCGCCGCCGCGACGCAGGTCACCGACACCAGGGCCGATGTCTCGGGCTTCAAGATTGCGCCCGACGGCGGCAAATTGCTCGCCTGGGGCGACGTGCCGCGCGAATGCACCGACTTCGGCTGCGACGCCAAGGACAAGGGCGAACTGCCCGGGCCCGGCACCGGCCGCCTCTACAAGGATCAAAGCGGGTTCGTGCGCCACTGGGACAGCTGGGAGACACCGGGCACCTACAGCCGGCCCTTCGTCTTCAACCTCGAAGGCGGCAAGGCGACGACCGCGCGCCCGGTCGACGCGGGGCTGACCGGCGACAGCCCGTCGAAGCCCTTCGGCGGCGGCGAGGAACTGGCGTGGGGCGCCGACAGCCGCACGGTGTTCTTCACGCTGCGCAAGGCCGACAAGGACGAGCCGACCTCGACCAATCTCGACATCTACAGCTGGCTGGTCGACAGCCGGATGATGCCGGTGAACCTGACCGCGGACAACCAGGCGACCGACACCCTCCCCGCCCCCTCGCCCGACGGCAAATGGCTCGCCTACGCCGCGATGGCGCGCCCGGGCTATGAGGCCGACCGGCAGGTGCTGATGCTGCGCGAGCTTGCTACGGGAGAGACGCGCAAATTGACTGATGCGTGGGACCGCTCGGTCGGCTCGATCGCCTGGGCCGCCGACGGCAAATCGCTCTACGTCACCGCGCAGGATGTGCTCGACCATCCGGTGTTCAAGGTCGATGCCAGGAGCGGCAAGGTCGAGAAGCTCAAGGCCACCGCCGAAGAATTCGAAGGCAATATCGGTGACGTGACCGTGCTGCCCGGCGGCGCTTTGCTCTATTCGCGCAACAGCGTCGCGGTGCCGACCGACCTCTGGACGCGCGACGCCAAGGGCAAGGTCGTGCGCCTGACCGACGTCAACCGCGACCAGATGGCCGAAATCGATCCGGTCGATGCCAAACGCTTCAGCTTCAAGGGCGCGAACGGCGACACGGTGTGGGGCCAGATCGTCAAGACGGCGGATACCAAGGGCAAGATCCCGGTGTCCTTCCTCGTCCATGGCGGGCCGCAGTCGAGCTTCGGCAACAGCTGGTCGACGCGCTGGAACCCGCGGCTCTTCTCGGCGCCGGGCTATGCCGCGGTGACGATCGATTTCCACGGCTCGACGGGTTATGGCCAGGCCTTCACCGACAGCATCAAGCAGGATTGGGGCGGCAAGCCGCTCGAGGACCTGAAGCTCGGCCTCGCCGCCGCGGGCGCGGCCGACGCCAATGTCGACACCGCGAACGCCTGCGCGCTCGGCGGCTCCTACGGCGGCTATATGATGAACTGGATCGCGGGCCAGTGGCCCGACGGTTTCAAGTGCCTCGTCACCCATGCCGGGGTCTTCGACCTGCGCGCGATGGCGTTCGAGACCGAGGAATTGTGGTTCGACGAATGGGACCATGGCGGCCCCTGGTGGCAGCGCACCGACCCCGAAAAGTGGAACCCGGTCAACCATGTGACCAAATGGAAGACGCCAACGTTGGTCATCCACGGCGAGAAGGATTTCCGCATCCCCTATAGCCAGAGCCTCGCGGCGTATAATGCCCTCCAGCGGCAGGGCGTCGAGGGCGAATTGCTCGTCTTCCCCGACGAGAATCACTGGATCCTGAAGGGCCAGAACAGCGTGCAATGGTATCAGACGGTGTTCGGCTGGATGGGTAAGCATCTCAAGAAATAAGGCCCGGCAGGCGGCGGATCAGCTAGCGATCTCGCCGCCCGTCCTGCCGTAGAAGATGCGCCACAGCGCGAGGTCCTCGCTGAAATCGGCGTAGTGGTGCTCGACCCCGGCTGCGACGAAGAGCAGGTCGCCCGCGGCGAAAGGCGTACGTTTGCCGGCGTGGATCAGCACGCCGTGGCCGCGGATCACCGCGTAGAGCTCGTCCTGCTCGTGCGGGGTCTGGCGGTTGGGCGGGACGGGGATCGACAGGCGGACGTCGAGCGTGCCGCGCTTGAGCGCGAGCACCGACCGTTCGCCCTCGGGGGTCGGTATCTTGACCGCATAGTCGGCCAGGCGGATGACCCCGCTGTGCATCGCATCGTCCATGCCATCGCTCCTGCAAGCCTGCGCCAGTCTAATCTCTGCCGGTCCGGCTTGCCAGCCCGCGCCCCGGCTGGCAAAGGCGCCCGGCTATGCCGATGGAAAAAACGTTCGATCCCGCCGCTATCGAGGCGAAATGGGCCCATGAATGGGAAAGCCGCGGGCTGTTTCGCCCCGCGCGTCCCGACGCGACGCCGTTCACGATCGTCAACCCGCCGCCGAACGTCACCGGCGCGTTGCATATCGGCCATGCGCTCGACAATACGCTGCAGGACGTGCTGATCCGCTACGAGCGGCTGCGCGGCAAGGATGCTTTGTGGGTGGTCGGCATGGACCATGCCGGGATCGCGACGCAGATGGTCGTCGAGCGTCAGCTCGAGGAGCGGCAGGACAAGCGCACCAACTATAGCCGCGACGAGTTCGTCGAGAAGGTGTGGCAGTGGAAGGGCGAGAGCGGCGGCCAGATCACCGGCCAGCTTCGCCGGCTCGGCTGCTCGATGGACTGGAGCCGCGAGCAGTTCACGATGGACCCGCATTTCACCGAAGCGGTGGTCAAGGTGTTCGTCGACCTGCACAAGAAGGGCCTGATCTACCGCGACAAGCGGCTGGTGAACTGGGATCCCAAGCTCAAGACCGCGATCTCGGACCTCGAGGTCGAAACGCACGAGGTGCAGGGCGGCTTCTGGCACTTCAAATACCCGCTCGCCGACGGCGTGACGCTCGACGACGGGAGCGACTATATCGAGGTCGCGACGACGCGCCCCGAGACGATGCTCGCCGATATGGCGGTCGCGGTGCACCCCGACGATGCGCGCTACCGGAGCGTGATCGGCAAGGACATTTTGCAGCCGATCACCGGGCGCCGCTTCAAGGTCGTCGCCGACGAGCATGCCGATCCCGAATTGGGCAGCGGCGCGGTGAAAATCACGCCGGGGCATGATTTCAACGACTTCGACGTCGGCAAGCGCGCAGGGTTCAAGCCCGGCGAGATGCTCAACATGCTCGACGGCGATGCGAACGTCATCCAGACCGCCGACGGGCTGATCCCCGAGGAATATCTGGGCCTCCACCGCTTCAAGCGCGACGGCAGGGACGGCGCGCGCGAGCTGGTCGTGGCGCGGATGAAGGAAGCCGGCTTCCTGATTCCGCACATCGACAAGGACGGCGGCGAGCATGACGCCGAACCGCGCACCATCCAGACGCCGTTCGGGGACCGCGGCGGGGTGGTGATCGAACCCTGGCTGACCGATCAATGGTATGTCGACGCCGAAACGCTGGCGCAGCCGCCGATGGCGGCGGTGCGCGACGGGCGCATCAACATCGTGCCGAAGACGTGGGAAAAAACCTTCTTCAACTGGATGGAGAATATCCAGCCGTGGTGCGTGTCGCGCCAGCTGTGGTGGGGTCACCGGATTCCGGCTTGGTATGGGCCCGTGGTGGAAGAGATTAATGGTGAACGTCATTTTCTGTACCTCAACGACGTTCTCTTCACTCGGAAGGAAAACCGGCCCGATCAAACGCAAGTTTTTGTGGCTGAAACCGAGGATGAAGCACGACTCAAAGCTGAAGACTTTTATCGTTCCGAACGCCTGCCCCATCCCAAGATTGTGTTCGTCGAATCTCGTGAAGACGCATTGAATAGGGGTGATGGCCAAACAATAGCGCTGTTCCGCGATCCCGACGTCCTCGACACTTGGTTCTCCTCCGCACTCTGGCCTTTCGCCACCCTCGGCTGGCCCGAGAATACCGAACTGCTACGCCGCCACTATCCCAACGACGTCCTCATCTCGGGCTTCGACATCCTGTTCTTCTGGGATGCGCGCATGGCGATGCAGGGGATGGAGTTCATGGGAGATGTGCCGTGGAAGACGCTCTATCTCCACGGCCTCGTCCGCGCGCCCGACGGCGCCAAGATGTCGAAGTCGAAGGGGAATGTCGTCGATCCGCTCGGGCTGATCGACCAGTATGGCGCCGACGCGCTGCGCTTCTTCATGGCGGCGATGGAAAGCCAGGGCCGCGACATCAAGATGGATGACGCGCGCCTCGCGGGCTATCGCAACTTCGCGACCAAGCTGTGGAACGCCGCGCGTTTCTGCGAAGCCAATGGCATTTCGGCCTCGACCAGCTTCGAAGCGCCCGCGGCAACGCTGCCGGTCAACCGTTGGATCATCGGCGAGGTCGCGGACACGGTCGCGGCGATGGAGACGGCGTTTGCCGCCTACCGCTTCGACGAGGCCGCGAATGCGATCTACAGCTTCGCTTGGGACCGTTTCTGCGACTGGTATCTGGAGCTGATCAAGGGCAGCATCGACGACGAGACCAAGGCCGTCGCCGGCTGGGTGCTCGACCAGATCCTCGTCATGCTCCACCCCTTCATGCCCTTCATCACCGAAGAGCTGTGGACGGGGCTCGGCGAGCGTGCCAACTATCCGCTGATCACCGCGAAGTGGCCGGCGCCGTCGGCGAAGCGCGATGACGCGGTGCAACAAGAGATCGATTGGGTAACCAACCTGATCTCTCAGATCCGGGCGACCAGAACAGAATTAGGTGTCGCCCCCAGCAAAACGGTCACGGCGTTTATCTCGCGTTGCGACGAGTTGAGGTTTGGCTATCTGACGCGCAGTCTGCTCCAGATAAAAAGAATGGCCCGCCTCGACGAAATTTCCGTACGAACGATTGAGGGTGTCAAAAATCTCGGCGGTACATTCGGCGATATTGAGATTACGCCCGAAATCGTTGTCGAAGTGGAAGGCGAAGGACGGGTGCAGCTAGTTGCCGAAGGCATCGACGCCTACTTGGATTTCTTCGGAGCTATCGACATCGCCGCCGAGCGCGACCGCTTGACCAAGGCGCTCGCCGCCGCGGTCAAGGAACGCGACGGCCTCGCGGGCCGCCTGAACAACCCGTCGTTCGTCGAGCGCGCCAAGCCCGAAGCGGTCGAAAAGGCGCGCGCTGACCATGCGGCGAAGGAAGCCGAGGCCGACCGCCTGACCGCCGCCCTGGCGCGCCTGGGGTGACCGACGGCGAAGGCCCCGTCACGCCGACGCCGGTTGCGGCGGCGGCGGATCCGGCCGCGAGCCCAGTCCCGCCGCGCCAGACCGCGCGCGGTGGCGGGCGGATGGACCTGACGCAGGGGCCGATCGCCAAGACTTTGATCCTCTTCGCGCTGCCGACGCTCGCGTCGAACATCCTCCAGACGCTGTCGGGGTCGGTGAACTCGATCTGGGTCGGCCAGTTCCTCGGCGAAAGCGCGCTCGCCGCGACCGCCAATGCGAACATCATCATGTTCCTGATGTTCGGTGCCTTTTTCGGATTCGGCATGGCCGCGACCGTCCTGATCGGCCAGTCGATGGGGCGCGGCGACATCGATGCCGCGCGCCGCGCGACGGGCGGCGTGATCGGGCTCGCGCTGATCTTCTCGGTCGTCATCGCAATCATCGGCTGGTTCGCGTCGGACCAGATATTGCGCTGGCTCGAGACGCCGCCCGAGGCCTTTGCGCTCGCGCACGACTATCTGCGCGTCACCTTCCTCGCAGTGCCCGCATCGATGCTCTCGGTGACGCTGATGATGGCATCGCGCGGTGCAGGCGATGCGGTGACGCCGCTGAGGTTCATGATCCTCGCGGTGGTGCTCGACATCGCGTTCAACCCCGTGCTGATCCTCGGGCTCGGCCCCTTCCCGCGGCTCGGCATCGCGGGGAGCGCGCTCGCGACCGCGCTCGCCGGCACGATCAGCCTCGCGGGCATGATCGGCTGGTTCTATGCCAAGAATCATGTGCTGCGGCTGCGCGGGCGCGAACTGTCCTACCTCTACCCCAAATGGTCGGAGCTGCGCTTCATCGTCGGCCGCGGGCTGCCGATGGGGGCGCAGATGCTCGTCATCTCGGGCGCCGGGCTGGTGATGGTCGGGCTGGTCAACCGCGAGGGGCTGGTAACCTCCGCCGCCTATGGCGCGACGCTGCAGCTTTGGAACTATATCCAGATGCCCGCGCTCGCGGTCGGTGCGGCGGTGAGCTCGATGGCGGCACAGAATATCGGCGCGAACCGCTGGGACCGGGTTTCGTCGGTGACGAACAGCGGGATCGCGATCAACCTCGGCATGACCGGGGTGCTGATCGTCCTGCTGCTGCTCTTCGACCGCGCAGCGCTCGCCTTGTTCCTTGGCAGCGGCAGCCCGGCGATCGAGGTCGCGCGCAATATCCAGCTGATCGCGACCTGGACCTTCCTGCCCTTCGGGACGACGATCGTGCTGGTCAGCACGCTGCGTGCCAATGGGTCGGTGCTGCCGCCGCTGCTCATCCTGTTCCTGTCGATGTTCCCGATCCGCCTCGGCATCTATTGGTTCGGCTATGCCATCATCGGCAGCGATATCCTGTGGTGGAGCTTTCCGCTCTCCTCGCTCGCTTCGGTGACGATGGCTTGGGCAATCTACAAACGCGGTCGCTGGCGCGGCGCGATGCCCGAGCGCGTGGTCTGAACCGCCGTTCATCTGCGCTTCAGCTTTCGACCAACTTCCCCCCATGTTCGACTGGCGGCCCAGTGCCGACTCGCGTGGCGCCCTCGCTTGGTCTAGGAGGGCGGCAATGAATATGTCCGACCGCAAACTGGCCCAGAGCGATCGCCGCGCCAGATTCCTCGCCACCGCGCCCGGGTGGCGCGCCTCCGACGCCCGCGTCAATCCACGCGTCGCGATCGGCTCGATCGTCGCGATGTGGGTCCTCTATTTCCTCATCACGACCGGCCTCGCGATGCTCGCCGGCGCGCCCGACCAATGGGAATATCTAGGCCGCCGCGCTATCGTGGTGGCCGCGGGCATCCTGTGCACCTTTGTGCTCTACCAATTGCTCCAGCGCACCCAACCGCAGAGCTTCGGCGCGCGGCTCGCCGCGGCGATGGGCATGGCGATCCCGCTCGTCCTCATCTACGCGGTGATCAACCTCGCGGTTTTCTATCATTTCCTGCCGCTAGAGGATTCGGCGAAGAGCATCGCCGAGATGCAGACCAAATTCCCCGACAGCTGGCTGGTCATGCTGATCCTCGATAGCGCGATCCGCTGGTATTTCTTCTTCGCGGTATGGGCCGCGCTGTACGTCGCTTTCGGCTATGCGAACGAGATGCACGCGGTCGAGCGCCGTGCCGACAGCTACCGAATCGAGGCGCAGAATGCGCAGCTGCGCGCGCTGCATTACCAGGTCAATCCGCACTTCCTGTTCAACACGCTCAACTCGCTGTCGACGCTGGTGCTCAAGGGGTCGAAGGCCGAGGCCGAGACGATGATCATGAACCTGGCATCGTTCCTGCGCTCGAGCCTGGCGGTCGATCCCGAGCAGCTCGTCAGCCTGGACGAGGAGATCGCGTTGCAGCGGCTGTATCTCGACATCGAACAGACGCGCTTTCCCGATCGCCTGCAGGTCGAGGTGACGATGCCCAAGGATCTGGAGCATGCCTGCGTGCCCGTGCTGATCCTGCAACCGATCATCGAGAATGCGATCAAATATGGCGTTGCCCCGAGCAAGGGGACGATCGCGATCCGGCTGACCGCAAGCGCCGAATATGGCCTGCTGGTGCTGCGGATCGAGAATGACATCGACCCCAAGGCGCCGGTGCCGGCTTCCGGGACGGGCCTCGGCCTCGGCAATGTTCGCGAACGGCTGATGACGCGCTATGGTCCCGCCGCGGGATGCGAATGGGGCAAGTCCGACGACGGCGGTTTCGTCGTGTCGCTGTGGCTGCCGCTGGCGCAGCAAGGGGGATGCTGAAACGATGATCCAGACGTTGCGGACCTTGATCGTCGACGACGAGCCGCTGGCGATCGAACGGCTGCAGATCCTGGCGGGGCAGCAGGACGGCGTGTCGCTGGTCGGCACCGCGACCGACGGCGCTTCGGCGCTGCGGCTGGTCGAGGCGCTGGCGCCCGACCTGGTGCTCTGCGACATCGCGATGCCGGGCCTCAGCGGGCTCGACGTCGCCGCAGCGATCGACAAGCTCGACAATCCGCCCGCGGTGATCTTCGTGACCGCCTTCGACCAATATGCCGTCGCCGCCTTCGACGTCGCGGCGGTCGATTATCTGCTCAAGCCCGTGTCGCCCGAACGCCTGGGCCGCGCGCTGACACGCGTGCGCGAATGGCGCGCGACCGACCGCACGCGATCGCCCAAGAGCAAGTGGATCGGCGAATTCTGGGTCCAGAACCGCGGCGAGATGCTGCGCATCGACGCCGGCCAGGTCGACCTGATCGAGGCCGAGCGCGACTATATGCGGCTGCACGTCGGCGCGCGCAGCTGGCTGATCCACCAGACGATCAAGTCGCTGGAGGCGCGCATGGACCCCGACCAGTTCATGCGCATCCACCGCTCGAAGATGGTGCGCCGCGACGGCATCGCCGGGCTGAAGCACCATGGCGACGGCGCGTGGAGCGTCGACCTCGGCGAGGGCGGGGTGCACCGGATCGGCCGCACCTACCTCCACGACGTCAAGGCGATCATGCAGGGCTGACCCGGGGGGTCAGCCGAACAGCACCGCCTCGCGTTCGTAGAGGTTCAGCCAGATTTCGGCGCCCTGGTCGCCGAACAGCGCCGCATCGCTGCCGACATCGAACGCATCCTGCGTGACCATCGCCGTGTCCGCGAACGCGTCGAGCTTGGCCGGGCCGCTGGCGAAGATGAAGTCGCCTGCGGTCAGCGTGGACATCTGGACATTGTGCAGCACGATCAGGTCGCCCGAGGCGAGACGGATCGCACCGACATTGCCGTCCTGGACGAAGCCGCCGCTGATCTGCGCCAGCCCGGTGATGCCGAGCCCGCGAAGGTCGATGCGGTCCTGCCCGCGGGTGAAGTCGCCGATCACGTCCGAGCCGCCGCCCGCGGTCATGACGAAGACGTCGTTGCCCGCCTCGCCGAACAGCACGTCGTTGCCGCCCAAGCCGCTGAGCGTGTCGTTGCCGCCGCCGCCGAGCAGGTAATTGCCCGCGGCGTTGCCGGTGATCCGGTTGTCGAGCGCGTTGCCGACGCCGAAGGGCGTATTCCCCTCGAGCACCAGATTTTCGACATGGTCGTAGAGATAATAGCCCGCGCCGTTGATGTTCGCGTAGACGGTATCGACGCCCTGCCCCGCCTGTTCGAACACCAGGTCGTCGGGAGTGTCGACATAGAAGCGGTCGTCGCCCTCGTTGCCGTAGAGCAGGTCGTAGTCGCCGAGCCCGCTGTCGCCGCGCAGGACGTCGTTGCCGATCCCGCCGACGAGGATGTCGGTGTGGAAGCTCGCCCCGCCGGTCAGCGTGTCGTCGCCGTCCTGCCCATAGACTTCGTCGGCATCGGCGCCGCCGTCGATGACGTCCTTGCCAGTGCCGCCGACGATATAGTCGATCCCTGCGTCGCCGAAGAGCTGGTCGTCGCCGTCCTCGCCGAAGATGGCGTCGCGCGCGGCGCCGCCGCGGACGATGTCGGCGCCCGCGCCCGCGATCAGCAGATTCTCGCCGTCGTTGCCGAGGATGGTGTTGGCGAGTTCGTTGCCCACGCCGAAGATGTTGCCCGCGCCCGCCGCCAGCGTCAGGTTTTCGATATTGGCGTAGAGATAGAAGCTGCCGCTCGCGATCGCGGTGTCGGTCCCCTCGCCGGCATTTTCGAAGACGATGTCGCCAGTGCGATCGACGTGGAAGATATCGTTGCCGAGCCCGCCGAAGAGCTGATCGGCACCGAGGCGCCCGTCGATCACGTCGTTGCCGATGCCGCCGCGCAGTTCGTCGGCGCCCTTGCTGCCGCTCAGGATATCGTCGCCGCCGCGGCCGTCGAAGACCACCCCGACCGATCCGTCGTCGAACTGCGCATTGACCTCGATCGTTTCCGCCGCCGCGGTGCCGAGGATCGTCGTGAGGTGACCGCCGATCGCCGATGCGCGAATATGTTCGAAGCCGCCCACCGAATAGGTCGCATCGCCCGCGCGTGCGACCCCGGCCGTCAGGTCGACCGTGAAGGCGATGTCGAGGTCGAGCCGGTCGAGCCCGGCGCCGCCGTTGACGAGGCCCGATACGGTACGGCCGAATACGCCCGACAGGAAGAAACTATCGTCGCCGTCGTCGCCGTAGAATTTGGACGATCCCTCGGCGGTGATGCTGTCGTTGCCGCGCCCCGCGCGCATGTCGATCGTGCCGGTATAGCCCGCTGGCACGCCGATGACGTCGTCGCCGGTACCGAAGAATATGCGTTCGACCGCGGTGACCTCGAAACGCTGGGTACCGACGGTGATCCCGAAGACGAAACGCCCCGGTTCGGCTTCGATCGTCCCCGCCGTGACGGGACCGACGGCGCGCAATTCGATGATGTCGGCGTCGGCGCCACCGTCGATCAGGCCGACGGCCGTGGGCGTGCTCGACGACGAGGCAGAGTTGAACACGAAGGTGTCGGAACCGGCACCGCCGCTGACGCGATCGACGCCGGTACCCGGATCGATGACGTCATTGCCCCCGGCGCCAACGATGACGTCGTTGCCGCCGCCGCCGTAGAGCTCATCGAAGCCGCTCGCTCCGGTGATCTGGTCGTTGCCCGCACCGCCCGTGACCCTGCCCCCGCCGGGCAGGAAGCCGGTGAGGTCGAAGCTGTTGCCGAGGTCCGACAGGATGAAGCTCGAATTCCGCGACGTGACGCCGCTCATCGAGACCGAGCCCGCGGTCGTCAGGACATAGATGCCTTCATGGATCGACGTCGCCTGATCGAGTTGCGCCGCGGTCAGCGACAGACGGCCGCGGCCGGTTACCATCAGTTCTTCGACGCTAGTCAAGGTGACGTTGGAAATATTCAGCCCGTCGCCGCCGTTGTAGAAGAACAGCGTGTCGAAGCCGTCACCGCCGTCGTAAATCTCGCTCGCGACGATATCCGACGCGCCCGTGATGACAAATGTGTCGTTGCCGAGGCCGCCGCGCATCGTGTCGCGCCCGGCACCGCCCTGGAGCATGTCGTCGCCGTCGGCACCGTTCAACACATCGGCGCCGCCGCCGCCCTCCAGCACATCGTTGAAGGCGCTGCCGGTGACGGTGTCGGCGGATGTGCCGCCCACGACATGCACCCCCCTGCCCGTGGAGCCGGTCAGATCGAAGATATTGCCGGCATTGGACAACAGGATGAGCGACACATTGATGGTGTCGCCGTTCATCGATATCGTGCCGCCATCGGCGACCTGGACACGTCCGTCGGCACGGAAAGACGACAGCGCGTTCAACAGTGCGACCGAGATCGTGAGCACATTGTCGGAAGACACGGCATCGTAGTGGATATACTCGATACCCGTTACCATTGCCTGCGTCAGATCGAAATCCCCGGTGAACAGCGAAAGCGTATCGAAGCCGTCCCCGCCCGCAAAGACATGCGCGCCGGAGAGCTGACCGGATCCGCCGCGGTGCAGGATGTCATCGCCGTCGCCCCCTTCGAGACGGTCGATGCCGCCGCCGCCATCGAGCACATCCGCTCCCCGACCGCCCAGCAGGACATCGTTCCCCGCCCCGCCGTAGATCTGGAGTCGGTAACCGACGGCCCGCGCATCGATCGTCGTTGCGGCATCGGTCGTCGTCAGCCGGCTTTGGTCGAGGTCGACCCCGTCGGCGGCGAGCACCAGATTACCGGGTCCGGCGAGCTGGAAATCGCCCAAAGCGCTCTGCAGGCCCGTCAACTGCGCGATATCGATCGTGATCCGGCCGGCGGAGCCGGCCATGATCCGTTCGATGCCCGACATCGATATGCTACGCAGGTCGAACGCCTCCTCGATGAACAGCGTATCGATGCCGGCACCGCCGTCATAGATTTCACCCGCGGCGCTTTCGCCGGCACGGATGGAGAATGAATCGTCGCCGTCGCCGCCATAGAGCCGATCGATGCCCCTTCCACCCTGAAGACTGTCGTTCCCGAGCCCGCCCCTAAGGATGTCGTCGCCGCCTCCGCCGTCGAGGTTGTCGCGGTTCGCGGTGCCGGTAACGTCGTCGACGGCCGTTCCGCCGATGTAGCGGAGAAAACCCGCGACAGTCGCGCTCGCATCGACCGTCGTCGCGTTATTGCTCGAATAAATCGCATCGTCGGTCAGCGTGACACCGGCGAGCGACAAGGTTCCGCCATCGGCGAGCACGATATCGGCGTCGATCTCGGACAACAGATCGACCTGCGCCATCCGCATCGTCAGTTGGGCAAAGTCGGAGACACGGGAGCCATCCGAAACCCGCTCGATCCCGGTCAGCGCCAGCCCGGTGAGGTCGAATTGCGCAGCACCGAAAAATCCGTCGAAATAGAGGGTGTCGAAACCCGCGCCGCCGTCATAGACTTCCGCGCTGTTCACCTCCGACATGTTATGGATCACCAGCGTGTCGTCGCCGGCCCCGCCGCGCATGATATCGACCCCCGCGCCGCCAGTGAGCTTGTCGTTGCCGTCGCCGCCGTCGAGCGTGTCGTTGCCGCCACCGCCGGTGATGACGTCGTTGGAAAGGCTGCCGGTGATGCTGTCATTGCCGGTACCGCCGTGGACGATCATGTCGATCAAGCTGTTGGGCCCGGTGACCGCGGCCGAACTCAGGTCGAGCGTTGTCGCGACATTGGAGAAGCGGATGGCCGTCCCGTTACCGAGCCGCGCGCCCGCGAGCGAGATCGTCCCGCCATCGACGAGCTCGAACAGGCCCGAAAGCGAAATCAGGCCATCGAGCTGCGCGGCGCTAACGCGCGAAAAGAGGCCCGAGGAGCCGAAGGGCGAAACGAGCGCCTCGATATTGGTGAAGCTCACCAGGCTGATATTCTGACCGGCGGTCCGGACCTGGACCGTGTCGAAGCCTTCGCCGCCGTCGATCGTGTCGCCGGCGACATTGTGAGCCGTGGCCGAGGAGTAGATGATGTCGTCGCCGGCCCCCGCCTGGATCGTGTCGGCGCCGCCCGCGCCGTCGATCTTGTCGTTGCCGTCGTTGCCGATGATCGTGTCGGCATCCGCCGTGCCGTTCAGCGTGTCGTCACCCGGACCGCCAACAATTTCCGCCACCCCAATTTCCCCCGAAAAAACAAGCTGAACCGGCTATTGCCCATCGCGTGGCGGCGCCGCAAATCTTTTCGTCGCCAAAAGCTTCGGTTCGTCGCAGGAGTCCCGGGCCCGGACAGCGAGGGCAAGGAAAAAGGCGGCCATGCCGGAGCATGACCGCCCTCTTTCCGGCCAGTGGCCGTGGGACCTCGTCAGGGCGCGGCGACGATCACCGGGCCGCGGTCGGCGAGCGCGGTGCCATTGCCATTGAACAGCCCGGCGAGTTTCACGTCGGCGTCCTTCATCGCGATGCTCTCGCACTGGCGCGCCTTCTGCTCGGCGCGCAGACCCTGCGCGAGGCGGGTGTTGCACACATCGCGCACCGCCATCTTGACGCGGGTGTTCAGCCGGTCGCGGCCGGTCGCGCTGGACAGGTTGAGATCGTCGTAGCGGACGATGACGGTTTTCTTTTCCTGCGCGGCGGCAGGAACGGAGATACTGGTAAGCGCCAGCGGTGCCGCGAGCAGGATCAGGGTAAGTTTCGCCATGGGGGAGTCCTCTCTTGGGGGATGCGGGATACGAGGACCCGGACCGGGGAAGGCCGCCGCCCCCGTATCCCGCATTTGAAGAGATAGCGGGCGCCGCCCCGCCGTGCATTCGGGGTTCGACCGGACGGAATGAGCGGTCGATTTCCGGACGAAGGTCGATTTTCCATCGACGAATGGACGGAGGATGGTCCCGAAATCGTCATGCAACCCCATTCGCGGCGCCGCGTTACCCCTTCATGCGAGGCAAAGGGGCACTTCCGAAAAGCCTGATCTGGGCCGGCGCCGCGGGAATCGGGGCGATCGGCGGGCTGCTGCTCGGCAATTTCGTCGTCGGGCAGGAGGTCACGCCCGGCAGCGAATATGGCTCCTACGCCGAGGTTACCGGCAATCCCGACGCGCTCGGGGTTTCGAGTGCGTTCGGCGAACCCTGTTACGATTGCGGCCCGGGCTATGGCGCAGCGATGCCGAAAATGGCGGCGAACGACGCGCGCATGGATCATGCGTTCCGCGAACTCGGCACGGTCGAGATCGACTATTCGTCGCCGTCGGCCGACGATTATGCCTATGGCGGCCGCTTCGACGACCCCGCCGCGGCGCGCACCATCGTCATGCAGTCGCCGGTGCCGGTCGAGGTCGCGGCGTCAGCCATCGACGCGCCGCCGCCGGCCATCGCCACGGTGGCCGTCGCCCCGGAGGGCGAGCAACCGCCCAGCCCGCCGGATGCGACAGTGGATTAAGGCTTGGGCGGCACCGCGGGCGCGGCGCAGCGCGTGGTATCGCCCGCCTTGCACGCCGCGACATCGGCTTCCCACTTGATCCGCTCTTCGGCCGACATCGCCGCGACGCGGGCCTTTTCGGCTTCATAGGCGGCGGTTTCCTCGCTGAAGACCGCCTGCGAACTCGCCTCGGCCTGCGCCACCGCAGCGACCTGTTGCTGATAGGCGGCGGTTTCGGCGTCGGCGCGCGCCTTCTGTTCGGCGTTCAGCCGCGCGGTATTGGCGCGCTCCTCGGTCGTCGTGCCGTCGGGCAGCGGCTCGAAAGCGTGCGCCGGAGCCGCGATCAGCGCCAGCGCGCTGGCGGCCATGAACAAGGTCTTCGTCATCGAAGTTCTCCTTATGAGGGTATCCTGCGACCAGAACGCGCATCGGCAGGGGGCGTTCCGCACCATTTGACCGCCGGGGCCTGCGCCGCCATGCTGGTGCGACCCGCATCCTTGCCGATGGGAATCCACTTGTTGACATCGCCCCCGCGCCGCCTCAACCGCCCGGTCTTTTTCGTACCGCTCGCCGTGCTGGCGGCGGCGGTGCTGGCGAGCCTGTGGCAGCGCGAGGCCTTCTTCGCCGCCGAGGTCGCGATCAACGACTGGGTGCTCGCCTGGTTCGGCCCGGCCTTCGCCGTTTCGGGGGTCGCCTTCCTGATCCTGCTCGCCGCGGTGGCACTCTCGCCGCTCGGCAAGACGATCATCGGCGGGCCCGAAGCCAAGCCTTTGCTGGGCCGCTGGCGCTGGTTCGCGGTGATGCTCTGCACGACGATCGCCACCGGCATATTGTTCTGGGGCGCCGCCGAGCCGCTGTTCCATCTCAACACCCCGCCCGCGATGCTGGGCCTCAAGCCCGGCAGCGACGAGGCGGCCGCCTTCGCGATGTCGACGATGTTCCTCCACTGGACGCTGACGCCTTACGGCATCTACACCGTCGCCGCGCTCGCCTTCGCGCTCGTCTATTACAACCGCCGCGAGCCGTTCAGCCTGTCGTCGCTGTTCGTACCTTTGCTTGGCCAACGCGCGCACGGCCCCGTCGGCTCGGGCATCGACATCATCTGCCTCTACGCGCTGGTCGCGGGGATGGCGGCGTCGATGGGCGCCGGCATATTGGCGCTGGCGGGCGGGATCGAGGGGCTCGGCGGTTTCGCGGGCGGCGCGGGGCTGCGCTGGGCGATCATGATCGCGATCGTCGCGAGCTTCCTGATCTCGGCCGCCACCGGGCTGCAGAAGGGCATCGCCGGATTGTCGGTGCTCAACACCTGGATATTCTTCGCGATCATCGCTTTCGTTCTGCTCGCGGGGCCGACGGCGGAGATGCTGGGCCTGTCGCTGCGCGGCGGAGCCGATTATGTTTCCACCTTCGTCCCGCGCAATCTCGGCCTCGACGTCGACCGCGACTGGCACCGGCAGTGGACGATCTTCAACTGGGCGAACTGGATGGCGTGGGCGCCGGTGACCGCGCTGTTTCTCGGCCGCCTCGCGGTCGGATACAGCGTGCGCGCCTTCATCCTGTTCAACCTGATCCTGCCCGCTTTGTTCGGCGCGGTGTGGATGACCGCGATCGCGGGCGCGACGATCATCCTCGACCAGCAGAGCGGCGCGAGCCTCTTCGCCATCCTGTCGAGCCAAGGCCCCGACCCCGTGCTGTTCCGGCTGTTCGACGCGCTCGGCGGCGGGTCCGCGGTGACCGCGATCGTGCTGTTCGCGATCTTCCTCTCCTATGTGGCGGGCGCCGACGCCAATGTCTCGGCGATGAGCGCGCTGTCGACGCACGGGATCAGCCCCGAGCGCCCCGAGGCTGCCTTGTGGATCCAGGTCGTATGGGGCGTCACCGTCGGGCTGGTCGCGATGGTGCTCGTCGCGGCGGCGGGGCTCGACGGCATCCGCATGATGTCGGTGCTCGGCGGCTTTCCGGCGCTGTTCGTGATCGTCGGCGCGGCGTTGTCGCTCGGCGTGATGGCGTGGCGGGGACGGCCGACCGCCGCCCCCGTCGTACCGGACGAGTGAAAGATCCTCCCTGTGGCGAAGCCATGGGGAGGTGGCAGCGCGAAGCGCTGACGGAGGGGCGATAGCGCAACCGTAGCGAGGCCCCTCCACCACTCGCTTCGCGAGCGGTCCCCCTCCCCATCGCTGCGCGACAGGGAGGATTATCGGATCACCAGATCTTGGTGCGCTCCTCGGGCTTCAGATAATATTTGGCGTCGGCGCCGACGCCGAACGCGCTGTACCAGGCGTCGACGTTGCGTACCGGGCCGATGATGCGCCAGCGCGCGGGGCTGTGCGGGTCGCTCGCCACCTGCTGCTTGATCGAATCCTCGCGCGCCTTGTCGCGCCACGCCTGCGCAAAGGCGAGGAAGAAGCGCTGGTCGCCGGTCAGCCCGTCGATCACCGGCGCCGGCTTGCCGCCGAGCGAGCGATGATAGGCGTCGTAAGCGACCTCGAGCCCGGCGAGATCGGCGATATTCTCGCCCATCGTGAGGTCGGGGTTGATGAAGGCGCCGGGTGCCGCCTCATAGGTCGCATATTGCGCGCCGAACGCCTTGGCCGCGGCGTCGAACTTCGCGGCATCCTCGGGGGTCCACCAGTCGCGAACCGCGCCATTGGCGTCGATCTTGCGCCCCTGGTCGTCGAAGCCGTGGATGATTTCGTGGCCGATCACCGCGCCGATCGCGCCATAATTGACGGCATCGTCGACGCTCTCGCTGAAATAGGGCGCCTGCAATATGCCCGCGGGGAAGACGATCTTGTTCTCGAGCCCGCCGTTGTACGCGTTCACTTCCTGCGGATTCATCGACCATTTCTTGCGGTCGACGGGCTGGCCGAGTTCGCCCAGCTGATAGGCATATTCGAACTTCCCGCTGCGCTGGACATTGCCGTAGAGGTCGGCGGCGTCGATCTTAAGCCCCGAATAGTCGCGCCACTTGTCGGGATAGCCGACCATGACGTCCATCTTCTGGAGCTTGGCGAGCGCAGCTTCCTTGGTGGCGGGCGCCATCCAGCCGTTGGCGCGGATGCGGTCGCCCATCGCGAGTTTCAGATTGGCGACCAGCGCCTCCATCTTCGCCTTGGCGCTCGCGGGGAAATATTCGCTCGAATAGGTCTCGCCGACCAGCTCGCCGAGGCTGCCGTCGACGAGCGTCAGCCCGCGTTTCCAGCGGGGGCGGAGCTCGCTCACCCCGCTCAGCACCTTGGTATAGTCGAAGCGGCTGTCGACGAACGCCTTCGACAGATAGGGCGAGGCCTGGTTGGCGACGTGGAATTGCTGCCACAGCTTCAGCGTGTCGAGCGAGGTCTTGGCATAGAGCGCCGAAATGTCGCGGACCGCCGTCGTCTCGTTGACGATCATCCGCTTCTGCGGTCCGATCCCGGCGCCCGCGAACCACGCATTCCAGTCGAGCCCCGGCGCATAGGCGGCGAGCTCGGCCGAAGACATCGGATTGTTGATCTTGCCGATGTCGCGGCGATCCGCGATCTTCCAGCTGACCTTCGCGATCTCGGTCTCATAGGCCATGATCGCGTCGGCGGCGGCCTCGGGGTTCTTCGCGCCGGTCAGCCCCAAAGTGCGGACGATGTAGGCGCGATAGGCGTCGCGCTGCGGCTTGAACTGGTCGTCGAGATAATATTCGCGCTCGGGCAGGCCCAGCCCGCCCTGCCCCAGCCACAGCACGTTGATCGTCGGATCGTCGGTGTCGGCATAGGGCCCGCCGCCGACGATCGTCATCCCGAAGGCGCCCTGCGACGCGCCCATAAAGCGCGCCATCTCGCTCTTGTCCTTGATCGCCGCAACCTTGGCGAGGTCGGCCATCAGCGGCTTGGCGCCCAGCGCCTCGACGCGCGCCTCGTCGGCGAAGCTCTGGTACAGGCCGCCGACCTGGCTCGTCGCCGGCGCGCCGGTGACGACCTGGCGCAGCTGGCGCTGGGTGAGGTTATAGACGTCGTAATCGACCCCCGCCGACGCCTGGTCGGCCGGGATTTCGGTCTTCGCGAACCAGCTGCCGTTGGCGAAGCGGTCGAAATCGTCGCCCGGCTTCACGCTCGTGTCGCGCGCGCCGAGGTCGACGCCCCAGCTGCCGAAGGTCAGCGCCTTCAGCGAGCCTTCGTCCTTGACCGACGCCTCGCCGGCGCCATCGGCCTTGAGCGACGCGAAGGGCGCCATGTCGTTCGCCAGCACCGGCACCGCGGCCAAAGCAGCGGCCATTGCGAGGCCCGCGGCCCCACCCAAAAATTTCTTCATTTCCCCAGCTCCTTTTCGTGCGCGCACCCGTTCCCGGCGGGCCGCGGACATGCCAGCTTTGTCCGCCCGCCGCCCGGCGGGGTCAAGATTTTGGCCGGACATTGGTCGAAGCCTTTGGGGAGTTGGTGGAAATGCGGGGCGTGTTGGCGGCCGCTGCCACGCCGCCGCTGGTGGCTAGCGCAGCTTGTCGATGATATGCCGCTGGCAAACCGGGCAAAAATGCGGAGCCGCCAAGCTGCGCATCAGGCAGTCGCCCGACGGGCGGAAATATTTCTCGTGATAATGCGCGCCCGCGACCGTGCCGACGAGCGGCTTGCCGCCGGGCCGCGGGTCGACCCAGCCGCCGTCCTGATCTTCATGGCTGACGGTCGGCCGGCCTTCGTCGTCGCCCAGGTTGAGCTGCGTCTTCCACGGCGTCCTGGCGGGGTTTGCCTTGCTCGTCGCATTGGCGCCGGAGTCGAACGTCATGTCGCGCCAGGTCGCGTAGACCGGCAGGTCGGGCAGGACATATTCGTCCTCGAGCCCCAGGCTGTGCCCGATCTCGTGCAGCGCGATGCGGCGCCAATCCTCGCCGGGGCAGGCGTTGATGCTGGCCCAGGCCGGGAAGTCGTGCGGCGCGCTGCCGCCCGCACCGCCGCGCTGGCTGCTGTTCATCAGGATCAGGCCCTGGCCTTCGCGCAGGAAGGTGCGAAGCTTGCGCGCGGCATCCTCGCGCGATCCGAGCAGCACGGGGGTGCCCGCGCCGACCGCGCAGATCATGTCGCCGGTCAGCGGCGCGCCGAAATGGCTTTTGGCTTCGCCCGGCGCCGCCCAGAACAGCGCCTCCATACCGAAAACCGGTTCGAGTTCGGGGCCGTCGAACGGCTGCTGCGCGCGCATCCAGTCGGTCAGGTCGGCGACATGCGCAAAGAAGGTCGCCGCATCGAGGAAGCCGTCCGAAATCACGGGATAATAGAAGCTGCGCGCGTCGTCGGGGAATTTGCGGCGCAGGGGCGCGCCGGGCATGCCGTCGGTCCGGACCAGTTCCCCGGCGCGCACGGTCAGTCGCTCGGCACCCCATTGCAGCATCAGATGCCGGGCATCGGGCGGCAGGTCGCCGGGCAGGTCGATGTCGCGCGCGACGGGCTCGGCGCCGATCCGCCCGTCGGGCGCGAACCCCTCTGCCAGATCGAAGGTCATGGGATCGAGCGTCACCTCCTCGCCGATCTGCCGTCCGTCGCCGTCGAACCAGAGTGCACGCACGGATTCGACGCGCGCGCTCTCGAACATCTCCGAGCTTTGCCACTCGCTGGCGGACACGCCGATCTGCGCCGATCGCGAAAGCGCGTCGAGCGCGGTGCCGGGAATGGTCAGCTTTGCCATCAGGTCCGCTCCATGGTCGCCGATGCGCCGATAGACCGGCAATCGCCGGCCCGCGTATAGGATCGATACGTCAAATCGCTTCGTTGCGATACCGCGGCGGAATACCTATCTCCCATGCGAAACGCGCTCTTGCGCGAATAGAACAAATCTGGAACACACCCCTCCCATGAGTCTCACCCATATTTCGGTGCGCGGTGCGCGCGAGCATAACCTGAAGGGCATCGACGTCGACCTGCCGCGCGACGCGCTGGTCGTCATCACCGGCCTCAGCGGCAGCGGCAAGTCGAGCCTCGCGTTCGACACCATCTATGCCGAGGGCCAGCGGCGCTATGTCGAGTCGCTCTCCGCTTACGCGCGCCAGTTCCTCGAGATGATGCAGAAGCCCGACGTCGAGCATATCGACGGGCTGTCGCCGGCGATCAGCATCGAGCAGAAGACCACCAGCCGCAACCCGCGCTCGACCGTCGCGACGGTCACCGAAATCTACGATTATATGCGCCTGCTGTGGGCGCGCGTCGGCATCCCCTATTCGCCCGAAACCGGCGAGCCGATCAGCGCGCAGACGGTCAGCCAGATGGTCGACCGCGTGATGGAATTGCCCGAGGGCACGCGCGCCTATCTGCTCGCCCCCGTCGTGCGCGGGCGCAAGGGCGAGTATAAGAAAGAGCTCGCGCAGTGGCAGAAGGACGGCTTCACGCGCGTCCGCATCGACGGCGAGTTCTATGAGATCGGCGAGGCGCCCGCGCTCGACAAGAAATACAAGCATGACATCGAGGTCGTCGTCGATCGCATCGCGGTGCGCGAAGGCCTGGGCACGCGGCTCGCCGACAGTTTCGAGACCGCGCTGAAGCTCGCCGAGGGGCTCGCCTATGTCGACCTCGCCGACGGCCCGGTGCCGGGGCGCGAGGAGGAGGATACCGGCGGCGCGATGAAGGGTGCGGGCATTCCCGCGAACCGGCTGATCTTCTCCGAAAAATTCGCCTGCCCCGTGTCGGGCTTCACGATCGCCGAGATCGAGCCGCGGCTGTTCAGCTTCAATGCACCGCAAGGCGCGTGCCCCGCGTGCGACGGGCTCGGCGAACGGCAGGAGTTCGACCCCGACCTCGTCGTTCCCAACCATGCGCTGAGCCTGAAGAAGGGCGCGGTCGTGCCCTGGGCGAAATCGAACCCGCCCTCGCCTTATTATATGCAGGTGCTCGAAAGCCTGGGCAAAGCCTATGGCTTCGACCTGACGACGCCGTGGCAGGACCTGCCCGGCGAGGTTCAGCTGGTCATCCTATACGGCACCGGCGGCAAGCCCGTCGAACTGACCTTCAAGGACGGCAAGCGCAGCTATACGACGCACAAGCCGTTCGAGGGCGTGATCGGGAACCTCAACCGCCGCATGCTCCAGACCGAGAGCGCGTGGATGCGCGAGGAGCTGTCGAAGTACCAGACACCGCAGCCGTGCGAGACGTGCCACGGCGCGCGGCTGCGCCCCGAACCGCTCGCGGTGAAGATCGCGGGCGAGAATATCAGCCTGTCGGCGCAGCGCTCGGTCGCCGACGCGCTCGAATGGTTCGGCACGCTCGATGCGAAGCTGAACGATACGCAGCGGCAGATCGCCAAGGCGATCCTCAAGGAAATCAACGAGCGGCTCGGCTTCCTCAACAATGTCGGGCTCGATTATCTCAACCTCAACCGCACCTCGGGCACGCTCAGCGGCGGCGAGAGCCAGCGCATCCGCCTCGCCAGCCAGATCGGCAGTGGCCTCAGCGGCGTGCTCTACGTCCTCGACGAACCGAGCATCGGCCTCCACCAGCGCGACAACGACCGGCTGCTCGCAACGCTGAAGCGGCTGCGCGACCTCGGCAACACGGTGATCGTCGTCGAGCATGACGAGGATGCGATCCGCCACGCCGACTATGTCGTCGACATGGGCCCCGGCGCGGGGCTGCACGGCGGCGAGATCGTCGCCGAGGGCACGCTCGAACAGGTGCTGCAGAGCGACAAGAGCCTGACCGCGGCGTACCTCAACGGCACCAAGCGCATCGAGATTCCCAAGCACCGCCGCAAGGGCAATGGCTTCGACCTGGTGCTGAAGGGCGCGCGCGCGAACAATCTCGACAATGTCACGGTCAAGATCCCGCTGGGCACCTTCACCTGCGTCACCGGCCTGTCGGGCAGCGGCAAGTCGAGCCTGATCATCGACACGCTCTACGCCAGCGCGGCGCGCGTGCTCAACGGCGCACGCATGGTCGCGGGGCCGCACGACAGCCTGAAGGGGCTGGAGCATTGCGACAAGGTCATCGACATCGACCAGTCGCCGATCGGCCGCACCCCGCGCTCGAACCCCGCGACGTACACGGGTGCCTTCACGATCATCCGCGACTGGTTCGCGGGGCTGCCCGAAAGCCAGGCGCGCGGCTACAAGCCCGGGCGCTTCAGCTTCAACGTCAAGGGCGGGCGGTGCGAGACCTGCACCGGCGACGGGCTGATCAAGATCGAGATGCACTTCCTGCCCGACGTCTATGTGACGTGCGAGACGTGCCACGGCAAACGCTACAACCGCGAGACGCTCGAGGTGAAGTTCAAGGGCCACAGCATCGCCGATGTGCTCGACATGACGGTCGAGGATGCCGCCGAGTTCTTCAAGGCGGTGCCGTCGATCCGCGAGAAGATGGCAATGCTCGTCCGCGTCGGGCTCGGCTATATCAAGGTCGGGCAGCAGGCGACGACGCTGTCGGGCGGCGAGGCGCAGCGCGTCAAGCTCGCCAAGGAACTGTCGCGCCGCTCGACCGGGCAGACGCTCTACATCCTCGACGAGCCCACGACCGGCCTGCATTTCGAGGATGTGCGCAAATTGCTCGAAGTGCTGCAGGCGCTGGTCGACCAGGGCAACAGCGTGATCGTGATCGAGCATAATCTCGACGTCATCAAGACCGCCGACCATATCGTCGACATGGGCCCCGAGGGCGGGGTCAAGGGCGGCGAGGTCGTCGCGAGCGGCACGCCGGAGCAGGTCGCGAAAAATCCGCGGAGCTATACCGGACAATATCTGGCGCCGATGCTGGCGGCGGGGACGTAAAACCCTGCCCCTTTTTACTTCGTCACCCTGAACTTGTTTCAGGGTCCACGGTCTGCGCTCTCGTTTTATGCGGGGTGTGCGGCGAGGCCCGGCCATGGATGCTGAAACAAGTTCAGCATGACGACCTATTTTTATCCGTTCGTGTCGAGCGAAGTCGAGACACGCGAAGGCATGCGCTCCCGATAGGTGTTTCGACTACGCTCGACACGAACGGGATTGGGAGGTTCGCTCTCCAGCTAATGCCACACCGCCGAGAGCGGGTAGAGCGCGATCAGCCACACCAGGCAGCCGACCACCACGCGCCGGTCCTTCGCCGCGATCGCCAGCGCCGATACGGGGAAAAAGCTCCACGTCACCACCGCGTTGCGCAGGTCGAATGCGGGGAAGGTCGCGAGCCACGCGACCGAGCCGAGCAGCGCGATATTGCATAGCAGCACCGCGCCGATCACGCGGCGGTGCTGCTTGTCGAAATGCGCGCCCAAGTCTTTCCATTCCTCGGGATCGTCGGGGAAGACGAGGCTCGCGGCGACGAAGTAGAGCGCGGTGACCAGGAAGCCGCCGAACAGCACCGGCCAGCTGATCGGGACCAGGTCGCGCACCGCCCAGCCGTACATCCAGAAGGTCACGACATCGCACGACACCAACAGCCCAAGCAAGGCGGTCGGCCAGCCGATGCGGACGCGGTGGCTGGCCTTCATCGCGCGCGCCAGCCCGCCCAGCCCCTCGGCGAGCGCGAGGCCGAGGATCAGCCCGAACAGCGAAAAGACGAACTCGAACCCGCTCATAGGACCCCCGATGCGGCGCGTGCCGCGCGGCGAAACTGTGGCAAACAATGGCGCGGCGGGCAAGGCGGGCGCGGCGCGGAAGTTGACTAAGTTGACGCCCCTACGCGTGCGCGAACAAAGACTTGGCGGCACGCGAATGGCAGACGACGGACCGGCGATGCGAAAGAGCGACGGTGAGGCTGGCACGGCGAAATATTATAGGAAAGCGTTTTTTTGCGGGAGCCTTTCCCTGTTTCGTCATCGGGGGCGAAACGGTCTCGCGCAAAGCCGCAAAGCCGCGAAGAAGAAGCAATCTCGCACAAAGCCACGAAGCCACAAAGAGGGCCTGGCAACCCAAGGCCGCGTGCCGAACCCCGGCGCGTGTCGAACGGCCGGACACCGTCCGGCCACAAACCGGGCGTCGCCCGTCCCCGCGACCGTCGAAACACAGAGCCCCTTTGTGGCTTCGTGGCTTTGTGCGAGTCCTTGTCCGTCAGCGGCGAACCCTGCCGCCCGACACCGCACGCCGGCCTCTCCGCGTCTTTGCGGCTTTGCGCGAAACCCTCGATCCGCCAGCGGACGGATCCGGCCGCGCGCAGCGAGGCGCGCCGTTGACGCCCGCCGCCTCGCCCGCTTATGCCGGGCATGGGCGGATCGCATCCGCGGGGGACGATTTGGGGGGCGCAATGATCAAGTGGCGGGCCGTGTCGGCGCTATGCCTGGTTCTGCCGATGCCCGGCGCGGCAACGGCACAAAGCCCGGCGCCGGCGCTGGCGGAGCCCCAGACTCCGCGGTTGTCGGACGTGGAGGTTCTCTCCAATTATTTCGCGCCGCGGCAGCCGATGCTCGAAATGTTTCAAGAGGCCTGCGCGACGCTTTTTCGACGGCGGCTCACGACCGATCCGGAAGAAATCGCGGTCGAACGCCGCATTCCCGGCATCGGCGATGCGATGGTCCGCGGCATGACCGATTATTGCGCTGCCCATCTGGAGCCCGCGGTGGACGCGATGCTCGGCAAGGTGCAGGCGCGGATCGCCGCCGACCTGACTCCCGCTGAAATCCGGCTGTTTGCCGACAATTTCCGCTTTGCGTCCGAGGAAATGATGGCCGTTCAAGTCGACATCCGCGCGGGCGAAACCGCGGCAGGAGCCGCGCGCCGAAGCATCGACGAGGCGAACAGAGACACCGCGCGGTTCGATCGCGCCCGGCAGGCGCTCGCCGCCACGCCCGCGGGCGCTACGCTGTTCGCCAAGATCATCCCCTTGAACGCCGCGCTTCAAGCCGAATTGCCGTCGATCTGGGGGCCGATCCTCAACCCGCTGCTGAAAGCCGCGATGAACAGCGCGCGTAAATCGGGCAATGACTATGCGGTCAGGAACGGGCACAGGCCGGTCTATATCGTCGACTGAGGGCGTCAGCCCATCAGCGCCGCGGTGACGTCGTCGGCGGTATAGATGCGGATCGCCGGCGGCTCGGGCGACAGCGCGCGCATTTCGGCGACGAAGGCGCGCGACGCAGGCACCGCGAAATGGGCGCGGACCGCGTCGATGCTCGCCCATTGCTCGACGAAGACGAGGCGGTCGGGGCTTTCGATATCGATATGGCAATTATGCGCCACACACCCCGCCTCTCCCCGCGACCGCGCGCTATGTTCGACGCCGAGCGCGATCATGCGCTCGCGATGCTCGGGGGTGAGGATGACGTGGCCGGTGATGAGGATCATGGGCAGGCTCATGCACATGCCTGACTCAGAAAATCTCGGATGGGGTTGAGAGCGACATGAGCAGAGGGAAAAACTCCGGCCTTATAAGCAGAGCCCACTCCACGCCACTTCGTTCCGTTCAACGCTAAATAGATACGAGCAAGACGCTTATCAAAGTTGCTGCCATCTCCCGACTCGCTGATATCGTCCTCTAGGACTGCCTTAGACCTGATATATCGTGCTTCGTTTTCAACCGTCGATAGCAAAAGAGCTTCGACAGCGCCCAAAACCTCCAAATCCGGAATGCTGAAATAACCCAGCTCTCTCTCAACATCCAAGTGGGTAAACTTAACTAACTCACCGTGCTTCAACGCCGGGAGTCCGATTTTTATAACTTCTTTTGACAATTCTGCGGTGCGCTTCTGGCCATCGAGATCCGAGTCACGAATGATGATCAACCTTTTCACGTTGCCCGTTACAAAAGGCGAAGTCTTGATTAGGTCATTCAAATTTTTCAAAAACTCGCCATCACCGTGTATCGCTGCTATCCCGACATCTTCCGGCTTTGCTCCGATTTCGATACAAATTTGATCGATAAAATAGGCATCATCAACGCCTTCACAAAGTATAACTACTCGGCGATCTACCCGCTTCTTCGATCTATCATTTGAGTCAAAATGACGAGCTGAAAGACTCATTATCGAATCTCCCAGTATTCATTACCAGCCACCTTTAAGTCTTCAAATACATACTGAGTAGCTATCGTTTTTTCTGCAAGGCGGTCTAAACGAAAATATGACACATCATCTTTTCTATTTGCAGCCGCCATTCCTATCATCGCAGCATCTATAGACTCTCTCGAGTGCGTCGCCGAGAATATTTGGCACATATATTCCTTCGAAAGATTGCCAATCAGCTCCCACAAGACCGGAAGCTTCGAATAATGCACAGCAGCGTCGAATTCATCGAGCAAAATCATTCCATTCTTGGCTTGCATTATAGCCATGCCGATCGAAACAGCAGTAAGAACGCCATCTCCGGCAAATGAGAGCGGCACGTAGGAGCCACCGCTCACCTCCGCGTGAAGAATACTTATCCCCGAAATTTGGAGTATCTCAAGGTCAATGCAGTCTGGCGACACGATATTTAATATATCGACTATTTTTTTCTTAAGTCCTCTCGATATAAGATAGCTATATCTCTCCGAAATTTCACTCTGCATATTCATCGTATATCGCGAAAACATAGTGGCCATTGGGCCATCTACGTTTACATCAACATTTTCGTTTCCAATTATCCCGCCAGCGTCCCCGGCTATCGATCTGTCAACAACAACCCTACCGTCTTCTTTGACTAATATCTTGAATCCCTGCCGACTGATTGTTTCATTTCGCGCTTGATCGTCATTTATAGAAAATTGTGTATTGGCTGGAAGAATTTGATCTCCCCATTCAATTGATATACTCTTTTTCTTTCCCGACCTTTCGATGGTTTCTATTTTTAGGGGCAAAGCGCGGCTTTTTCCAAACAGCGATTCATGAGCATAGTCTGCAGATATCGGCAGATTCCGCCATTGGTGGGTTCGGAATATTGCTATTGGATTACGGATATCCATTGCGAGAAACAGAGCTTCTAAGACGCTCGACTTGCCCGTGCCGTTCAATCCTCCGATCAGGTTAACCTGCCGAAACCCGTCAATCGAGAAGTTTCGCAAGCCTCGGTAATTGTCAGCATGCAAGCTTCTAATCTGCGAGAATTTTTGCACTGCGCACCCCTCATAAGCGTCCGATGTCTCTGAATTATCATACGGCCATTCGCTCGAACAGAAATACTACATATAGCTGAGAGCCAAGCAAGTGAACCGCGCTCCATCCATTACACTTCCATGACAATCCCTGTCACAAACGCGTCACACAACTCCCCCATTGGCGGCTCAGCGAGTCGCCGCGGGGGTGGTGGTTCGCTCCGTTAGCGACCCCCGACAGGACATCTCAATGCTGCAGAAATTCGCTCTCGTCGCCGGCGCCGCAACCGCCGTGCTGGCGCTTTCCGCGTGCCAGGACCAGGCCTCCTCGGGCGGCGCGGCGCGCGATTATATCAGCGCGGTCGGCTCGTCGACCGTCTATCCCTTTGCCACCACCGTCGGCGAACGCTTCGCCGAAGCCACCGGCAACAAGAAGCCCAAGATCGACAGCACCGGCACCGGCGGCGGCTTCGAGCGCTTCTGCGCCGGCGTCGGCGGCGACACTCCCGACATCGCCAACGCCTCGCGCCGCATCAAGAAGAAGGAATTCGACAGCTGCGCCAAGAATGGCGTGACCGAGATCGTCGAAATCCAGGTCGGCATCGACGGCATCGCGCTGGGCGAGGCCGCGCGCGGCCCCGGCTTCAAGCTGTCCGAAGAGGATGTCTATAAGGCTCTTGCTGCAAATCCCTATGGCAAGCCCAACACCGCCAAGACGTGGAAAGACGTCAACCCGGCGCTGCCCGCGGTCGCGATCTCGGTCTTCGGGCCGCCGTCGACCAGCGGTACTTACGATGCGTTCAAGGAGCTGATCCTGGGCAAGGGCTGCGACGCCAATGCCGGCATGAAGGCGCTGAAGGACAGCAACAAGGACAAGCATGAGGAAATCTGCACGACCTTGCGCGGCGCGCCCTATTATGTCGAGCAGGGCGAGAACGACAATTTGATCATCTCGAAGCTCGACAAGAACCCGACCAGCCTCGGCATCTTCGGCTTCAGCTACCTCGACGCCAACAAGGACAAGATCAAGGCGGTGCCGGTGCAGGGCGTCGCGCCCAGCTATGCCGCGATCGCCGACGGCAGCTATCCCGGCTCGCGCCCGCTGTTCATCTACGTCAAGAAGAAGCATGTCGGCGTGATCCCCGGCCTCGCCGAATATGTCGCCGAATTCCTGAAGGGCGCGGGCGAAGGCGGCTATCTGGGCGCCAAGGGCCTGATCGTGTCGCCCAAGGCGGTCGCCGACGTCGCCGCGGCCAATGCCAAGGGCATGACCGCGCTGAACGGCGCCGAGCTGAAATAAGTTCCTCCCGCCGGCGGCCGGTCCGGGGC